>PJUF01000004.1_pt1 | contig 708846 bp, 676 predicted proteins | sample 1512191 | NCBI WGS metagenome assembly PJUF01 (sample SAMN08177673, study PRJNA422409) | Feces metagenome, whole genome shotgun sequencing project. | isolation source: Chicken feces (3) enriched on wood chips | host: Gallus gallus | place: USA: Madison | collected 2015-01-15
ATGGCCTCATGGCCTCATGGCCTCATGGCCTCATGGCCTCATGGCCTCATGGCCTCATGGCCTCATGGCCTCATGGCCTCATGGCCTCATGGCCTCATGGCCTCATGGGATTGGTTGATCCGGAGGTGAACGGTGTTCGGCCTTTGTTTGCGGCGGCTTGCTGGACAGCGTGGAGCTTGGCTGCCTACCGAAAAAGGACATGGCAGGGCCGTTGGTGTCTCCATATCGCCAAGCGTTAACCATGCGATCGCCGGGCGTCTTGATTTTTTTGAACCGGTTCCTGATCTTCAACAGCGTCGGGACCAAACGGCTCGATATGGTCGGCACCGCCTTCTTCCAAAGGGCGGCCGACGGAAGCGCTTCCAACACTTCCGCCAGCCTGACCATGCATCTCACTGCCATAACAGCGAGGCTTACATGGCTAACTCTTCTTCTACCGGCGCTGGTGCGCTGGGCAAGTCTTATCCGCATCCTTTCCAGACCGAAGCGCCGTCGCTGATTGACGGAATGGTGCAGCACGCGCTGGTTTCGCCTTCCATCCAGGTCCAGATTCTCAGTATCGTGGACGAAACCGGCAGTGCCACCATTGGTGATATCACTGACGAATTACCGGATCACCCCGATCCGGTCGGAGCCGTCATGGTCATGGTCGGTCTCAAAATTCTGGTGCTGGACCCGTGTGGCGTGCTGGACGCCCATACACTGGTCCGCCGGGCCGATCCCGAGCCGGATCCCGATGGCGCCGCCGGACCGGTTTCCAAGGTTCCCGGCGGATCGGGCTCTCCCATCGTCTCGTCCGCCGCGTCCGCCATCCCGGTTGGTATGGAACATATAGAGGTCAGTCCGTTCCGTGCGAGCCTCGTGGTTGGGTCCGAGCGCCGCGCTTTCGCCCGTATGGAAAAATTGCGTCGTCCCGGCATCTACGGGCTGGTGAGCGCTTCTGCCATTTATATCGGCATGGGCGGTGACACCGGCCTGCGGATCGCCTCCGGCCAGCAGCCGATCGAGAATATCGACACCATCTTCGCGATCACCGATGCCAACGGCAATCTCTCCACTGATGATGCCCGCGTCGCGGAACGAATTCTGTGGTCGCGCGCCAAAGCCAGCCGTGAACGGGTGGTGATCAACGGCGTCCCTGATGGGATCGCGGTTGATCCGCAGCGCTACAGCGAGATCGATGCCTTTGTCGCCCAGGCTTGCCTTGCTCTGCGCCATGCCGGCATCCTGTTCACCCAGGGTTCCGCTCGTTCGGTGCTCGCCGGGCCGCGCACGGAACCGGGCCGGGTCGCCCCGCTGCGTCCGCTCAACCACATTCCCGACGGCGAGATTCTGGAACTGTGCTTCGGCGATGGCCTTGTCGCCTTGGCGGCACGCCACGCCGAGGATCACTGGACTTTGCTGCAAGGATCCGATGTGCGGCCCGAAGCGGTGGCCAGCGCCAATGCCAGCACCCGCTACCTCCGTGCCTCGTGGTTGCATAGCGGGCTCTTGGCGGCGTCCCCGGATGGCCGGAGCTTTGTGGTCAAGCGCGATCTCGTGTTTGCAAGCGGTAGCGCGGTGTCCCAGTTCTGTTGCGGCGCCAAGGGCCGGGGGCTTGCCAGCTGGAAACCCATCGACCCCGATGGTGGCTACGACCCGAATACCGCAGCGCTCATCGCCGGGTAGCGGAAACACGCATCGCTCAATCGCTTCCATCCTGAATACGCCGACCGGTCATGACGAACCGGTCTGGCGCCTGGAGATTCATACTATGTCCGGCTTGTTCGACAATAACGACGATATCGACGACGAGATTCCAGAGTTTGACGCAGACGGCGCAACCGAACCATCGCGGGAGAACGCTGCACAGGCCCTTGCAGCGCTTGCTCTGGAAACAGCGCTCGCGCGACAGGCGAGGGCGGCAATCAAGCGTCAGCCGACCTTGGTCATCATGCAGGTGCCCAGCTCCGACTGGACCCACATCATTGCGGCAGCGGTCAAGCGCATGGACCGGGCGCCGGTGGTGCGCAGCGTCATCGAGCGTGTGCGTAAGGGGGGTGTCGACCACCGTATGGGTGAAGAGGAACTTAGTTATCTGCGTCAGGGGCTCAGCGTGCTCTATATCTCGCAGAATCCCAAGGGTCTGCTCCATGAAGCGGTGCTGTCGTCGGTCGATGTCACCGTCACCATTCCAGATATGACCCAGGCCATGCTGCGCAAACTGATCCGCCGCGTTACCGGGGGCGTAGCGCGTGGCGTGAACGATGACATGGTAAAACTTGATCTGTCAGTGATCCTGAGCACGGTTCGATCTGAACTTACGGCGGGAGAATGTGTCGCCAATCTGCGCCGTGCTGTGTCGCGTCGACCCGAGCCGACGAGATCGGCGGTGCCTATGCTGACTGACCTCCCATTGACCAAAGCGGTTCGTACTTGGGCTGACCAAACTTTGTCGGACCTCGATGCCGTCGGTGCCGGAAGCCTTGCGCCAGCGCAATTGGTTTTTGCTCTGCTGGAAGGCCCGCCGGGCACCGGCAAGACGTTGATTGCCGAGAGTCTGGCGCAGACGTCCGGGTGGACTTTTGTTCCGAGCTCTGTCGGCGCATGGTTTGCTACTGGAGACGGCGCGCTTGGTGGCGTGGCCAAAAATCTTAAGGCCTTTGTCGATCAGGTCCTCGCCAGTGAACCGGCGATCGGCTTCCTGGACGAATTGGATGCGCTCCCCAACAGAGCCACGATTGACAATCGTGGGCGCGACTGGTGGACCCCCGTGATTACGCTTTTCCTCACCGAAATCGATCGGCTGCGCAGTTCTGGGCGCCAGATTTTGCTGCTCGGCGCCAGCAATTACTATGAGCGCCTCGATGCGGCGCTCATCCGACCAGGACGCATGCAGCAGCGCGTCAGTGTGCAGCCGCCGCAAACCGACGCCGAGGTCTGCGCTGTCTTACGGCATTATCTAAAGTCCGATCTGACCGATGCCGATCTTGGCCGTCTGGCCCGCATTGGCAGGGGGGCCACGCCGGCAATGGTGGAAGGCTGGGTCAAGCAGGCGCGCAGTTTGGCGCGCGCCGAAAACCGCCCTCTCAAGCCCGGTGACCTTCTGGTCCAGATTGTGCCGGACGATCACCGTACTCCCGAGGACATTCGGACAATCGCAATCCATGAAATGGGTCATGCTGTTGTTGCTCATCGTCTCGGCCATACCGTGGAAAGCGTTTCTATTATTCCCGCTGGTGAAACGGGCGGTCGGGTGTGGAGCAAGCTCGTGACAACCATTCCCACCTGGCAGGGTCTGCTCGATATTGCTGCCGTGAACCTTGGCGGACGGGCCGCCGATATCGTGTTGGGTGACGGCCCCAATGCGGGTGCCGAGAGCGATCTGGCCAATGCTACCGCACTCATTCTGTCCGCTTACGAGCGTCAGGGGCTGCGCGACAGCCTGGTGTCTGCACCGGTGCTGAGCATGCGCGCCGCCGACACATTCCTGGCAGTGGATAGTGAACTGCGTCGTCAGCTCCGTCGCGCCATGACAATCGTCAGGGCCGATCGTGAACAGGTGGCGCAACTGGTTGAAAAGTTGATCGAAGATAGAGTGCTCTCTGGCGAGGATGTCGCAAATGGATTGGGTACGCGAACGCTCGATCTGCCTGCAAAACGCCGCAATATCGGGGCGAAGGCCCCGGCTCCCCCCCGCCACGGTGTGAAGACTTCATAGCGTGAGTTCTTGGCCGCTATTGCTCGGAAATGTAACCGGGCCAACTGCCGAAAAGTTGGGGGCCAGGATCGGGGCGGGATTCTTGCAAGGCGCGCGGTTACAGTCGCTCTACTGTAACATAGCCGGCAGATAGAAATGACCAAAGACGAGAACTATCCAGAATGCCTTCGACGCGGTGATGCTGGTGGCCATGTGCAGACGCGGACAGCGCAGACTGAGAAACGCTACCGGAAACGGTATGAGGGGATGGCGAAGACCTGGTGCCGCCAGCATCGGATGGACGAGGTGACCCCTTTTGAGCTGGCACAAGATATTGGCTACCGATCATCAGACCTCAGCGCAAATGCCCTCCGACAGTACCACGCTGCCATCCGCCAGTGTCTTCGCGATCTCTGGAACGAGGGCACAATCACCCTGGGTGAGGTCGAGCGCGTGGATGCATTGTTCCGTCAGCAGACGCCCATGTCGAAATCTGCAAAGGGCAAAGCAGGCGGTAGGAGCTCGGCGGGGCGGGCCAAATCGATAAAGCCAGAAACCCTGTCGTCCTTGGTCACCGAACTTCTGTTCAGTGCTACCGCCACCCGTCGCATTGCCGCAGCCCTGCTCGAATATGGCGTCGAACTTGCCACGCGTCCTGGCGAGTTCTTGAGCATGCGCGAGGACCCGCTCGGCAGGCTGTGGGTTCGCTCCGCCAAATATTCCAGAACCAACGCAAAAGGCTTGCAGCCAGCCCGCATGCTCATCCTCGACAATCTTGCGCCCTTCGAGATCTCCGAGCTCAAGGAAATTGCGGCGCTGCTTCTGATCGAGCGCGACAAGGGAGCGACAATTGCCAGCCTTTTGCGCCGCTGCCAGCATGCCATTCGAGAGGCCCGAAAAGCCGTTGGCGGGCGCTCCCGCAAAGTCACCGCCTATACCGTCCGTCATCAAGCCCGCGCCAATATGGCGGCTTCGGGGATGACGCCTGAAGAGGTCGCTGTCGTGATGAACCATGCCAGTGCCATGACCGCGCAGTCCCATTATGCCCCGGCGCGCAGTGCCTGGAGGGGTGCCCGTGGCATGAAGCCGCTGGCCGTCGATCCCGATCTGGCCGCCAAAGTCAGGGCGGGCAACCGATCGCGCGGCTGGACTGCTCAGCAGCTGAGAGGACCGAAACCGAAATAGGCTGGCGTGGGTGAACGACGACAGGAAATAAACCACCCATGACGGTAAGAGCCTTTGCTTTCTTGGCCACAGTGTCGTGGCGCTGGCGTCAATTCCTGCAGATTGCGCGCCGGATCAGGCAAGGACCTTTATTGCCGAACGTGGCCTTAGCTTCGACACGTGAGGAGCAACCTTGTCCGTTCGGTTGCAGACTCAGGAAAGCCGATCTCGTAAATTTCTGATTTTTTCTACAAAAATACGTTTGCGCTAAATCGGAAAGTGGACAAGCCTATAGCTGCATCCCTCGAATTGATCGTTTCGATCCGGAGGATGCCGCTCAGGGGCAGGTGCCGAAAATCTCCCGCATCGACCCGCGGTCGATCCCTGATGCGTAGGCCGCGGGTTGGTGCGGGACACCACGGTCTTCATGGCGTCGAAACCCTCCGGCTCGCCGGCGCCAAGTGCGGATTGCACGCAAAGGCCGGCAGTAGAAGAACAGCGCCTGTGCACCGGCGCACATGATAGAGAAGAGACCTCCCGGCGCTCACGCGAAAGGGGCGTCAAACGCGGCAGGTCGGCCGGCAAGGATAAGGTCTATTCCGTCGACTGGACTCTTCCCAAGCCCCTGCCTGTCACCCGGCGCGAGCTGGAGGTGCTGGAGCAATATCTGCGGACCTCGATCGAAGAGATCCTGAGCATGTGAACAGAAGTAATGGGAAACCATGACGTCGAGCAGGAAGATTGCTGAACCTTTACAGGTTGCCCATGGAGCGCCCCGAGTCGCGCTCTATCTCCGCGTCAGCACGGACCGGCAGGTCAAGGGCGATGTCAGCCTTCCTTCGCAACGCAAGCTCACGCGCACGCATTGCCTTCAGCAGGGCTGGGACGTTGTCGAGGAATATGTCGAACCCGGCCTCACCGCCGACGACCGCCGTCCAGTCTTCCAGCAGATGATCGAACGCGCCTGCGACCCGGACAGACCCTTCGACATTATCCTCGTGCATGCCTTCAGCCGGTTCTATCGCGACCATATCGGCATGGAATTGACCGTCAGGAAACTGCGCAAGCACGGCGTGACAGTGATCTCGATGACCCAGGTCGTCGGCGAGGACCCGAGTTCCCAGCTCGTCCGGCAAATGATCGGCCTGTTCGACGAGTATTCGAGCAAGGAGAACGCCAAGCAGGTGACGCGGGCCATGCGAGAAAACGCTGCTCAAGGGTTCTGGAACGGCGCCACCGCACCACTCGGCTACGCTATTGTCGCAGCCGAACAGCGCGGGCAAAAGATCAAGAAAAAGCTCGCCGTCGATGCTGTCGAAGCCGAACTCGTTCATTTGATCTTCCGGTTATATCTTGAGGGCGATCCTGAATCTGGAATGCCGCCGATGGGCATCAAGGAGGTGGTCTCCTGGCTCAACGCCAAGGGTTATCAGACCCGCAAGGGTGGTAGCTTTGGCGTCGGCTCCTTGCATCATGTTCTCACCAACACAGCCTATGTCGGGCGGTGGAAATATGGGGTCCGGAACAGCAAGACGAGGGCGAAGCATCCAGAAGAGAGCGTGGTCGAAATTACCGTTCCGCGCATTCTCGACGATGCCGTGTTCGACGGCGCTCAGACCAAGCTCAAGGCCCATAATCCCCGCATGACCGCAGTGAGGGCCAATGCCGGACCCATTCTGCTGACGGGTCTCGCCGTCTGCGCCCATTGCGGCGCCGGTATGACGCAAAGGACCGGCACATCCAAGAACGGCCGCGTCTATACCTATTATACCTGTGGTAGCCGTGCTCAGAAGGGGAAGACAGCGTGCCCCGGAAACGCCATTCCTATGCCTCTGCTCGACGATCTCGTAGTCGATGCCGTCAACAGCCAGTTGCTGCGTCCCGAACGCCTCGCTGTCCTGCTCGAAGACCTGATGTCTCGCCAAACCGAGCGCGTCGGCGCCATCGACCGCCGTATCGCCGATTTGAAGAAGAAAGCTGATGATGCCGACGAGCGCTTGCGGCGTCTCTATAAGCTCGTCGAAGATGGCATCGCTGAAATGGATGCCCCGCTTGGCGAACGCATCGGCGAACTGCAAAAGGAACGGAATCTGGCCAAGGGGGCACTGGACCGTGCCCGAAATCTGGCCAGCGCTCGCTCCACCATCACTGCGGATAAGATCACCGCTTTCGCCAAGCTGATGCGCGAAAAACTCTCCACGGGCGATGTCGTGTTCCGCAAAAACTATCTGCGTACCATTCTCGGCGCGGTCGAGGTCTATCCCGACAAAGTGCGTCTTCTTGGCAGCAAAGATGTCTTGCAAGCCGCAATTGCCAACAAAAATCTGAAGCAGAACGGTGTTCAGTCTTTTGGACCGAAATGGCGCGCCCGAAGAGATTCGAACTCCTGACCCCCAGATTCGTAGTCTGGTGCTCTATCCAGCTGAGCTACGGGCGCGCAGGCCGACTGTGCGGCAAGCGTTCGGGATGGGCAAAGGCTGCTTCCAATCCCGAAGCGAGGCAACCCATACATGCGTGGGCGGGGCATTGCAAGCGGGGGTGATGCGATTTTCATGTAAAGATTGCAATGCGTTGATCCTTCATCGATTTTTAGTTCGGCAGATAAAGGGGGTCCTGGACCCCTTTGATGAACGGTTGGCTCGATTAACCAGTGCGACAGCCATTTTCCGCAGGTGTCGTCAAAGGGGATAGGCAGGTGGAAACACCAAACTGAACGTGCTTTGCCATGCCCATGCTCAAGACATTCTTCGATATCGCGTTCAGCACCGGCAGCGTCGAGGATATCCGCGCGATGATCGCCAAGGCGGCACGCGCGCCTGAAACCGCGATGCTGGTGACGCCGAATGTCGATCACGTGGTGGCGCTGGCCCGCAAACTGACGGTCGAGGAAAAGGCGATCTATGAATCGGCGGACATATTTGTCTGCGACAGCAAGATCATCGGCAGGCTGGCGCGGCTGCATGATATCGACCTGACGCCGCGCACCGGCACCGACCGTGTCTTTGATGTGCTCAATTCACCTGAAGACAGCGATCTGGTGTTTGCGCTGGCGGGGCCGACGCATGAGCAGACCGAATTGATGCGGCAGCGCTATCCGCAGCATCGCTTCGTCCATATCGAGACGCCCTATGGCCTCAAACGCGGCAGCGATGCCTGGAATGCCTGCGTGGCGGAGGCCGCCGCGGCAGAGTGGCAGGTGCTGCTGTCCTGCATTTCGTTTCCACGCCAGGAACTGCTGGCCTATGACATTCGCGCGCAAAGAGCGGGCGGTGGGGTGATCATGTGCGTCGGCTCGGCGGTGGATTTCCTGAGCGGCACCCATCAGCGCGCGCCGATGATATTCCAGCGCTTCGGGCTCGAATGGCTGCACCGGCTTCTGACCAACCCGAAGCGTCTGTGGCGGCGCTATCTGGTCGAGGGCCCGAATATCTTCATTCTGTACCTGCAACGACGTCTGCGCGGGCAGGTCTAGCCAGAGCGGTTACGTCGGCGCGATAGCGGGCGACGATGGTGTCGGGGTCGAAGCGCTCGAATAATGTGTCCGCATGGTTTCGGATGGCGGTGCGCAGGGCTGAGTTGTCGTTCACGATGCGGATCAACCCGTTTCGGATGCTTGCCACATCGCCCGGCTTTACGGCCACGCCGACGGACAGGCCATCGAGATAGCCGTCAATGCCGGTTCCTGCGCCGTAAAGGATGGGGACGCCGGCAAACAATGCTTCCGGGTAGACCATTCCAAAAGTCTCGTTATGCGATGGAAGTACCATTGCAAGGGCGCTGGGCAGGTAGGCGAGCAGGGCCTTATTGTCCATGGGGGGCGTGAGGATGACGCGCTTGCCCAGTCCGGATTTCTGCGCCAGTTCAAGTACGCGGTCCTGCTTGTCCTTGGGGCCTCGGCCAATGACTTCGAGCGAGACGTCGGCGAGAGCCGGACCTGCCGAAGCCAATGCCTGCATCAATTCGGGCAGGCCCTTCTTGTCGATGGCATAGAGCGACATGGGAATGATCAGGCGGCGCTCCGGCGTGGTTTCCGGAATGGTGCGGCGCACATTGTGAACGAAATTGGGGAGCAGCCGCGTCTTGCCGGGGTCGGCTCCGGTATGGGCCTCAAAGCGGTCGCGGAACCAGGCCGAAACGTAGAAGATGCGGTCGGCATCGCGCGCCATGCGCTGAAAGAGTGGCCGATAGGTGGGCTTGGCGAAAAAGACTTTCTTTTCGACCTCGCCGCGCACCGAAAAGAACAGGGCGGCGTTCAATTGCCGGGCCAGCCGCCACGCCACTATGCCGTCAAAGGTAAAGCGGTGGGCGTGAATGACGTTGGGCGTAATCTTCTCGTCTGCAAGAAAGCGTCTGATGCGCCGCGCGGCCAGCAGGTGAAAGGCCAACATGCCCACGCCCAGCGGTGGCGCGAAATAGCGATAGGCGATGACGCGCCGCCCATCGAGCATGCCGAGATCGCGCCAGAACGCCTTGCGTGGATCGTTGACGCGCTTGAGCGAGATGACGATCTGCGGAAAATCGGTCAGCCGATCTACCAGCCGCAAGACCGCATCCGTTGTCGGTGGCGGGCGGATGGGGTCGAGATATTCGGAGGCGATATGGAGAATGGTCGGCCTGGGCTCTATTGCCATGCAATGTCTTCCTGATCCCGCAGCAAACCGCTGATCTTGCCGAGATTATGGCGCGCCTTCATCGCCATGCGCAAAGATCGCGCCCGGTCGATCGGGCGAAAAAGAAGGCTGATCAGTCCGCAAATGAAGGCTTTGGCGGCGGCGTCGGCGGCAAAGACCAGCTTATGGGGTAGGGTTTTGCCGCGTGTGCGCAATTGACTATAGAGCTGGCCGGTCCGGAACGCCCGGCCCAAAGCATAGGTCATGTTGGCTCTCGCCTCGGGCACCATTTCATGGGCGCGGGCCCGGTTGGTCACCACCATGTTGTTGCCCGCTGCGGCAAAGCGCAGGAAGAAGTCATCGTCTTCCCCGCCGGTCCGGCCAAAGGCAGGATTGAAGCGCAAATTTTTGAGCGCCGCACGGCGGATCAGCGTATTGCCGGTGCGTCCCTTGGGTACGGATTGGCCGTCATTGTCCCAGCCCCAATCGCCAAAGAGCGGATTGGCGGCGATGAACCAGTCCGGTGTGCCCGCCGGATAGATGGGAAAAACCGGACCGAAGACGGCATCGGCCCTAAAATCTATTGCTGCGGACAGATGCCCGACAAGCCAGTCTGGCTCGACCGTTTCGTCGTCGTCGACAAAGATTAGCCAATCGCCGCGCGCCGCCTCAAGGCAGGCATTGCGGGCCAGCGAGACATTGCCTGCGCCAACGGGCACCACTCTTATATTAAGTGCGGACTGGAACGAGCCGATCAGCCCGACAACTGCGCCATCGGGACTGTCATCGGCAATGATGATTTCCAGAGTTTCGCCATCGGGCAAGCGTGCCTTGCCGATACTGGCCAGGGTCTCGGTCAGATGCGGGCGGCCCATGCTGGCGATCATGACCGAAATCATGCCTGTGTCCTCGGTCTGGGCGTGAGAGAAGCGAGCAGGATGAACAGCATGGTCAGGGTGCTCAATTCCGAGAGGTTCTTCATCCACACCGTCTCAAGCAGGTTGAGCAGCAGCAGGTAGACCATGACGGCGGTTATGAAATAGCCCAGCCCCGCATCTTCGTCGGTCACGCGGTCGATCCAGTAGCAGACCATGGCGAGCAAAAGCGTGAACATGGCCATGGCGATCACGCCACCTTGCAGCAAGAGATCGAGATAGCCGTTATGGGCGTGGGGTGTGCGCTGGAGAAAACCATCCGGCATTCTTGAGGCCGGGCCCGCCGAACCGATATCCCAGAAGGACTGGTAGCCATAACCCTGAAGGGGGCGGTCGGCGATATGGGCGATGGCAAAGTCCCACAGCACGGTGCGCCCGGTAAAGGTCGCATCCCCACCGATGATGGTGGACACGTCCTCAATGGAAAAACCGGGAATGGCGCCACTGAGGATCACGACAGCGGGCAAGGCGGTGATGACCAGCAGAATGGGCAGCGATATGCGGGCATAGCGGCGCGCCATGATCGCAATCCATGCCAAAGCCGGCACCATCAGAAACAGGCCGAGCGAGGTTTTGGATTGGCTGACATAGAGCGCGAGCAGCACCAGCGGCAGCATGAGAAAGCCGACCAGCCGGTAACGGTAATTGGCGCGTGTGATGCCATAGAAAGCGAAGAAGCCTGACAGCGCCATCATCGCGCCCAGCGTGTTCTTGTGCGAATAAATGCCGGCATGGCCCAGAGGCGTCGGCGGCAGGGCGATCACTGCAAGGATGTTGATGAGCACCGTCACCGCAATGACCCAGAACATGGGGCGGATAATGTCTTCTGTGCGCGGAGCCAGCAGCACGGCGGGGACCAGCGCGATGATCTGCATGGCGAGCAGCGCGAATTTGGACATGGACGTGCCGGGGGCAAGCGCCCAGATAAAAGACGCGCCCAGATAGGACAGGAAGGCGGCGACCAGCAGGGCCGCGCCGAGCCGGAAATGGGCCAGCCTGTGGCGCTCGGCCACCAGCAGAACGATTGCCAGCCCCGCCATGGCCGGGAAAAATAAGCGGTTGAGCAGGAAGGTCTGGGTTTCGACCGGCGCTGTCACCAGATCTGCCGTCTGGATGCCGCGCGCATAGACCAGCGGCCAGATCAGCACGAAATAGGCCAGTTGCAGTGCCGGAAGCAGCACCGCTATCCGCGCGCGATAGTTCAGTGTTTCGTGCTGCACGCTCATGACACATCATCCGTCAGTGCCGGGGCAGGGCGGGTGATCAGCACCAGATAGGCGATCAGTTCCAGCCCATGCAGCCCGGCCAGCGCCAGAACGATAGCCATCAGGCTTGCGCCGCTCCAGACCAGCGGCACCAGCACCGCAATGACCAACCCGGCAATGACGAGGCCGACCATGGCCAGCGCGCGGAACTGGCGTCGGGCTTCAAGCTGCGTTGCTGGTATGCTCGCCAGCCCGACGACGAGAGCGTAAATCCACCAGCCGAAAACGATGGGGTGCATGTCGCCATAGCGGCCCTTGAACACATGGTCTTCAAATAGCGGCCAGGCGACGTAGAGGACGAGGCCAAAGGCAAGGCTGGCCAGAATGACGACCAGAGCGCCGCTCCAGAGCAGGGCGCGCACCGCGCTATCCTCGCCCTGCCGGAAATGGCGGACCATTTTGGGCCGGGCAATGCGCCGCCATGAGGGGGCGATGAGCATGAGCGGGGCCAGCACCGTGCGGCCAGCCTGAATCGTGCCCAAAGCGGCGGCGTCGCGCCAGCGTTCGAGCAGGATGACATAGGAGCGCGCTTCTACTTCGTTTTGCAGGGCGCCCTGCAAGGCCCAGCGGGTCTTGTCCCAGACCTGACGATAATCCCTAAGATGGGCCATGAAGCGGGAGGGTTGCCAATAAAGCCTGATCCGCCCTGCAAAGAGCACCACAAGATTGCCCAGCGCAATGGCGGCGAGCGCTGCACTGGCCGGAGGCAACACTTGCCAGAGACCGGCGAGCAGGGCCAGCGTCGTGACAATCGCGGCACCATCCAGCACCAATGTGCGCGCCATGCGCTCGGTCACGACGAGGACGTTGCGGATATATTCGCGCAGCACGCTGGCACCGAAAAAGGCAAGAATGGCGATGAGCAGGACAGGGTCGGCCTCGATCATCATGCCAAGCGCCAGTGCCAGCAGCAGGGCCAGCGCGATCAGCACGATATTGGCCGAGGTCAGCATCGACAATTGCTGCTGCACCACGGGCTCTGGCTGGCCAGGCAGGAGATAATTGAGCGGGGTAATGATCAGCGCATTCTGTGCCGAGAGGGCGAAAAAGCCGATGGCTTGCACCAGCACGAAAATGCCGAACTGCTCGGGCGTCGCATAGGCAATCAGGGTCAGGCTCAGCACGAGGTTGAACGCGCTGATCATCGCCTGATCGATGATCGAGAGAACAAGGGCGCGTTTCATCCGCGCGGCACCATGGCTTCGATATTGGCGCGCAGAACCCGCGCCCGGCAGCGCGCCGCATCGCGCCATGTGCCGGTTGTGGTGCTGATCTGGCGCACGAGGTCGAGCTGCGATGATTTCAGCATGTTGCGCGGTTTGATCCATGCGGAGCGCAGGGCGAGGCCCGGGCGGCTGGTATAGAGCGTGGTCAGGCCTTCACTGCGCAGATGGGCGGCGATGCGGCCATTAAAGCCACCAAAGGGGGCAGCGGCGGTATCGACCTTGCGGCCCAGCATCTGCTCGAGCGCGTCCTTGCCCCGGCTGACATCGGCCACGAATTTGTCGGGCGTGGCCGTCAGCCAATTGATGTGGCGCGCGCCATGGAGGCCGAAGCGCATGCCCAGATCTGCCATTTCGCGCATCTGCGCTATGGTCAGCCGCCCCTTCTGGCCGACGAAATCGGTGGGGATGAAAAACGAACCTACGAGCCCGTTTTCGAGCAGATAGGGCAGTAGCAGGTCATAGTCGGAGCGGAATGCGTCGTCGCTGGTGATGACCAGCGGCGTCGCGGTCATGTGGCTATTGGCGATTAGCTCATCGAGAATGGGGCGGGCCGCCGAAAAGGGCAGCCATGACAATAGCTCCTCGCCCCTGGCGTCGGGCGTTTCGGCAAGGTCATGGACGCCGACGATCAGCTCGAAGCGGGGCTCAGGTGCCATCGCGCACCAGAAACAGCAATTTTATGGTCCTGAACAGAACGATGAGGTCGGTCTTGAGCGACCAGTTCTCGATATAGTCGAGATCGAGCGCCACGCGGGCGCTCATGGCGGTCACATCGGGGGTGGGGCCGCGATGGCCGCTGACCTGCGCCAACCCGGTAATGCCGGGGCGCACAAGGTAGCGGTTGAGATAATCGGGCACGCTGTTGCAAAACACTTCGTCCAGCGCCAGCGGGTGGGGGCGCGGGCCGATCAGCGCCATGTCGCCCTTGAGCACATTGAGCAATTGGGGCAGTTCATCAATGCTGGTGGCGCGCAGAAACCGGCCCAGTCTGGTGACGCGCGCGTCTCCGGCCACCGCCTGGCGGAAGGTTTCGCGGCTGGCGGCGGCGCTCATGGTGCGGAATTTGTAGATCGGGAAGGTCTCGCCCCCCATGCCGCGCCGTTCCTGCCGGAAGAGGATTGGGCCGGGGCTGTCGAGGCGCACCATTGCAGCAACGATCAGCAGCAGCGGGGCGAGGAGGAGCAGGCCTAAGGCGGCGGCGCCGCGCTCGACGACAATCTTGATGATCGAGCCATTGGCGGCTGAGGCCTGTTGCAGGATTGTGTGTTCAGCCACGTGAGGGGCTCCGCGAAAACAGGTCGGCAAGGGCCGCGCGCATGGGGGTGGGGTTCAGCTGGTCGTCATAGGGCAGGCCCTGATTGTCGGGCAGGTCGCGGCTTGAGCGCAGCCAGCTGTGATGATCGGCAAGCCCCCAGACGGTGACGCCGGTCATGGCCTTGTAGTCGAGCGCGACGCTCAGCACCTTGCGCACCTCGTCGGCGGCGCGCTGCTGGCGGCCGGCAAGGCTGAGCCCACCGGTCTCGTCGGCCTCGCGCACATCCAGCTCGGTCAGGGTCATTTCCAGCCCCATTGCCGTTACTTCGTCGAGGAAATCGGAGAATACCTTTTCGCGGAAGGTGAACCGTGTGTCGAGATGGGCCTGAAGGCCGAGGCCGTGGATCGGCACGCCTGCGCCGACCAGTCGCTCCAGCAGGCGCAGGATGCCGGTGCGGCGGTCGTTCTGCCAGGAATCGGCGTAGCAGATATTGTAATCGTTGAGATAGAGCTTTGCCTCTGGCGCCAGTTCATGGGCCAGGCGGAAGGCTTCCGCCACATAATCGGGGCCGCGCATGCGCAGGAACGGGGTGTCGCGCATGAAATCGGCCTGTCCATCGGGCGGGTTGATGGCTTCGTTGACCACATCCCAATGGAAAAAATCGTCACGATAGCGGCCCAGAACGCGCTGGAAATGGGGCAGGACATATTTGTCCCAGTCGGCTGCACTGGTCAGCGCATCCAATCCCTCTGGCGCGTGTTCATGCCAGATCAGTGTATGCCCCCGCAGCCTTTTGCCGAGGCGCTGGGCCGTGTCGAGGATGGCGTCGACCGGGGCGAAATCGGCCTCGGCATCCAGCGATGGCGCCACCGCGCCCCATTTCAATTGCCAGCTGGTGACGAAGACGTCGCACTGGCTGGCCAGCACTTGCAAATAGGCATCGTCCGGCGCCAGATCATGGCTGGTCAGCGCCGAGCCGAAGAACCGGCCATGGCTTGCGGCAAGGTCGGCCAGACCCGGCTCCTGTGCCTGTGCCTGCGCCATGCCAATGGCGGGCAGCGCGGCCAAACCTGCCAGCACGTCACGACGCGTCAGCATTAGCGGGCCGGGGCGGCAAAGAGTGGCGCACGCGCGGAGGTGGCGGTGCTCGCATCCTCACGAAGGCGGCGGTCGAAATAGGCGATCGTGTCCTTGAGGCCATCGGCCAAAGGCGTCTTCGGCGCCCAGCCCAATTGGGTCTCGGCCTTGCCAATGTCCGGGCGGCGTTGCTTGGGGTCGTCGGCCGGCAATGGCAGGAACTCGACCCTGGCAGTGCGGCCAAGCGTTTTCTGCACCAGTTCGGCCAGCTCAAGCATGGTGAATTCACCCGGATTGCCAAGATTGACCGGGGTGGTGATGTCACTTGCCATCAGGGCGATGAAGCCGGAAACCAGATCATCGACATAGCAGAACGAGCGGGTCTGGGTGCCGTCGCCATAAACGGTGATGGAATCCCCGCGCAGGGCCTGAACGATGAAATTGGAGACCACGCGCCCATCGTCGGGCTGCATGCGCGGGCCATAGGTGTTGAAGATGCGCGCAATGCGAATATCCACGCCCTGTTCCTTGGCAAAGGCATAGAACAGCGCCTCGGCTGCGCGCTTGCCTTCGTCATAGCAGGCGCGCTCGCCGAAGGAGTTGGTATTGCCGAAATAGGTCTCGGGCTGCGGATGCACCAGCGGATCGCCATAGACTTCGCTGGTCGAGGCCTGCAGAATCCGCGCCTTGTTGCGCGCAGCCAGATCGAGCACATTCATTGCGCCGATAATGCCGGTCTTGAGCGTGGTGATCGGGCTTTTCTGGTAGTGAACCGGCGAGGCGGGGCTGGCCAGATTGTAGATTTCATCGACGCGCAGATCGATGGGATCGACGATATCGGCCTGGATGAAGCGGAAATTGGGATTGTTGACATGCCCGGCATGGTTCTCGGGACGGCCGGTGGAGAAGTCATCGAGGCTGATGACCTTGTGGCCTGCAGCAAGCAGCCGGTCGCAGAGATGGCTTCCGACAAATCCGGCACCGCCCGTTACAAGTATAGTCTTGGACATGTCGTGCCTTACTGCTTGTCTAAACGCGCGAACCGGCGCGAGGGAGAGGTCTGGGTTTTGCTGGCGGTCTGGTAGCGCCGTGACGTGCCCGGGCTCGCATTGATGATCTGGGCCACGGCCACTTCCTTTATTCTTGGCGGCGGTGGCGAAGCGGGCGGTGCCTTGGGCGTGCCAACAGGCCGCCTTATCGGCTGTTCCTGTATGGGCGCATGAGCGGGTTCGCCGCGCATGATATAGAGCAACCACGCCAGACCAAAGCCCAAAATCACGCCTGCCAGACCACTGCCCGCCAGCGCCAACAGCGCCTTGGGTCCGCTGGGCTGAATGGCCGGAACGGCGCTGGAAATGATCCGGGCGGTGGACGAGGGCAGGGCGATCTGTTCTCGCGCCTGCTTGGCCCGGCTGGCAAAGGACTCGTAGAGCTGCCGGTCCTGCTCGGCCAGCTGTTCCAGCTCGCGCAGGCGAACAGATGCCTGATCGGCATTGGCCTGCTGCTGCTCATATTGCAGCACCAATGCACGCACCGAAGCCTCGGTTTCCTGTGCGCGGTCATAATCGCTCTGCGCGCGGGCCACGATGCGCTGCATTTCGGCCTGTAGCGCCTGTTCGAGCGCGGCCCGGTTTTCGCGGGCCTGAACAAGGCGTGGATGGCGGTCGCCAAATGTGCCCGCCAGAACGCTTTCGTCCGAACGGCTCTGGGCGATCTGAATGCGCAATTGTTCAACGCTATCGGACGAAAGGATGGAGGTCGGCGCCGTACCGGCATCGCGCGCCGCGTCCAGTGCTGCCCGCGCATTCTGCGTGGCGACCACGGCATCGGTCAGCCGGTCATTCATGCTGGCCAATTGCTGTTCGTCGCCCAGCACCCCACGTGCCCCCACCAGACCATTGGCGCGGCGATATTCTTCCACCGCTTGCAGCGAGGTTTCGCTGGTCGCCTGCAATTCGGCGAGTCGCGCTTCGAGGCTTTCGGCGGTCTCAAGCGCGCTGCCATCAGCGGTGATCTGGGTTTCGGCGACATAGATGGCCGCCAGCGCATTGGCGATCTCGGCGGAGCGCTGACGCGAACCGGTGGTCACCGCGATATTGAGCACATAGGTCTGGCCGATGCGCTCCACCTTGATGGCGCGGCCGAGCTTTTCCATTGCCCGATCCTGCGGCGCAATATCCGCGCCGTCGTCGCTATTGGGGCCATAAATGGCCAGCCGCAACAGGTTGCGCACCATTGCGCCCAGCCCCTGACCCTGGGTTGAGGCAAATTCGGGATCGCTGGTCAGATCCAGCTGTTCTATCAGCTTGGTGAGCACCGAGCGCGAGCTCAGCAGTTGGAGCTGGCTCTCCACCAGCCCGGAATCCGCACCCTGTGAGGAGGTGCCCAGCCCCGACGGGCTGATATTGAGACCGGCTGCGTCGCGCGCGCGTGGATCGACGAAGATTTCAGCGCTTGAAGTGTAAGAGGGCGGTGTCGTCCACACATAGGCCACGCCGACAAAGAGGCAGGCGGCGATGACGACAAGGATCAGCTTCCAGCGGCTGATAAAGGCGCGCGAAAGTACATGTAGGTCCTGCGCCAGCGAGGGGCCTTGGTCTCTGCCGCCATATGTCTGTACTATTTGTGCCATTGCGATCCCGCGTTCCGCTTATACCCGGCCCCAAGGTCAGCAATAGCATGGACAGGTTGGCAAAAGGGAGGCGGGTTAAAAACTGGTTAACCCAGCAATTTTAGTCAATTGGGCGCATTCTGGCGCGCAGTTTTACCTTTAGACGCCATAGAATATAATAGACATATCCGGCAAATGAACGCGGGAACAGAGCGTCGTATAGACCTTCCTCTGCGCCGCCAATGCGCTTCTTATAAGGAGAGTCGCCAATGGACAGGTCGTATATTTCAGCGCCCTGTTTGTGGAAATAGGTGATGGTTTCCTGAAACAATTGCAGGCCGAGGCGGTAATATTGCCAATCGCCCATTTTTGACGCGGGCAGGATGATCTGGACGCGCAGGCCGGTCTGGAATCCGTAAAGCGCCGCCAGTATTTCGCCATCGGCTCTTAGCGTGGCGAGCCAGGCGCGGCATTCAATACCCTCTGCCAGCAGCGTGGCATAAAGCGGCCCCCATTGCGGGTCCGACAGAATATTGGAGCGTTCTTTTACATCGAAGCTGGATTGGCGCAGGTCAGAGAAGGCCTCAAAGTCGGCCGCCGACACATCTTTGCCAAATGCGACATCGATCTTGCGATCATGTTTGGCCATGAACTTTTTGGTTCTGGTGCGCAGTTGGCTTTTGAACTGCTTGGACTGCCGCGCCACCAGATCGTCCAGCGTCTGGCCCTTTAACGTGAGATGCCAGCTCGACAGGCGGAGCCGCGCCGTATTGGGCATGGTGATCAGCGGACTGGGCGCGCCGCTGAATGTTTCGGGTATCCTGTTGACATATAAGAGATCGGCCTCAGGCACCGCCGCCAGGACGGCGCGGATTATGTCGCTGGTCTGGTTTTGTGTCAGGCCGGGTGCAAAGATCGGTGCGCAATAGTCCAGCGGCCTGACATCGGTGCGCAGCCATGTGAGACCATGCTGGCGCAGGATATGCATCGGAAAGAGGGCGACCAATCGACCATTGGGGTCACGGACCCGAGCAATTTTCGGCTTGCCGCCGCCTGAAATCAGCCGTGAGAAGACAATCCGCATCACCTCGTAGTGCTGAAACGGGGTCGCATTGTCTGGTGTCACGAAACTGCGCCAGTCCTCGGCGAAGTCATCGATCGCTTCGGTTATGTCAACGATCCAGTCAGACGATCTATGCACGGATCGGCACCCGATTTTACGAAATGGCAATGGGCTGATCTTTAGCGGAAGCTTTGGCCGAATTGAGAAAGGCTTCATCGCATCGTTAACGCGCTGGCCTTTTCAGTGGTGTGGTCGACCGGCGCGACCTTGCAACGCTTTGAGCCCGGCGGAAAGACGCTATAGACTGGCGGGTGTCAAAACCGGATAATACGCAAATGCCCGATACGCCACGAAAATCTCGCCCGCGCGGCAGGCCTGCCGTGCTTGGTGCAGATGAGCGGCGACGGCTGATTCTGGAAGCGGCCGAACAGGTTTTCATGCGCCAGGGTTATGGCGATGCTTCCATGGCGGCCATTGCGCAGCAATCCGGCATGTCCAAGAAAACCGTCTATGCGCTGTTCCCCAACAAGCGGGCATTGTTTGATGTTCTGGCCGACGATAGCGAGACCTATGCGCAGGTGATGGAGACGGGGCGGGACTTGCCGCCGCTCGACGCGCTGCGGCTCACTCTGCACAGTCTGGTGCAGTTCGTGTTGTCGCCCCGGCAGGTTCTGGTGACCCGGCTGCTGATCGCGGCGGGAAATAGTGAACAGGACATGGCCACGACGTTTCGGGACAATGTGATTACCCGGACCATGACGCATCTGGCGGGGCTTTTGTCCGCCCTTGCCGATGGCGAAGGGCGTCATCGACAAGAACAGTTGGAGAGCATGGCCAAGCAATTGGTCGGCTGCGCCATGGGCGATTTGCATGTTCTGGCTTTGGTGGGTGTGCCGGTCAGCGCCATAGACAGCCAGATCGAGGCGCAGGTGCAGATGGCCATCGCGCTGGTTCCTGCCATGCTGGCGCATGGCGATGAAAACCGGGCGTCTTAATTCAACGTCTGGTGAAAAAGTTGCGTCTGGTCCGTCTTGGCCTTGTTCCGTGAGCGGTGTAGGATAGGCATAAACCGACCTAACCGATCGTTCACGAGAAAAATTTCATGCCCCGTATTGCCAAACTGGACCGTCTTCTATCGGTTTTGCGTGATCGTATCTTTTCAGGAAGTGAAGTTTTTGCATCCTTGCGCTTTCGCCCTGCCGCAGATGGAGAGCGCCATGTCGTGCCGGGGGAAGACCGATCGGACTGGGTCGTGGTCAGCCGCGATCTGGTCTGGGGTGAACCGGATGGTTACTATTGGTTCGGCGGCTCGGTCACCATTCCTGATAGTCTGGCGGGCCGGGATGTGTTCTGCCGGCTCCATGCGCAGTTTGGCTCGGTTATGGGGCGCAGCGATCCGCAATTGCTGGTGCGTGTCGATGGCCGTGTCGCGCAGGGCGGTGACGGCAATCACCGGGAATTTCCGCTGACGCGCAATGCAGTCGCCGGTCAGTCCTTTGAGCTTTTGATCGAGGCCGGGACCATCGAGGATCGCCGTCAGCTCGGCTTTGCGGTTGAGCTGGTCGAGCATGATCGGCTGGCCGAGATCGTCTATTATGATCTCAAGGTGCCGCTCGATGTGGCGCGGCTGCTCAAGCCCGACGATGCGCGCCGCGCCCGGCTGTTGCGTCATATCGATGAGGCCATCGACCTTATCGATTTCCGGCCCGGCAATCGGGAGCGTTTCGCAAAAAGCCTTGAAGCCGCCCGTGCCCGTGCCGATGCGCTTTATGCCGAGGCGGATGCCGATGCCATGCCGGAAATCGTCGCCACCGGCCATACTCATATCGATGTGGCATGGCTTTGGCGGGTGCGAGAGACGCGGCAGAAAATGGCCCGCTCCATGGCCAATGCGCTCTCGCTGATGGATCAATATGACGATTACCGCTTCATGTATAATCAGGGCGTGCTGCTCGATTATCTGGAAGAGGATTATCCGGAGCTGTTTGAGCGCGTCTCGGGCCAGGTGAAAGAGGGGCGGTTCGAGATCGAAGGCGCGCTCTGGCTGGAGCCGGATGTGGTGATCGCTTCGGGGGAAAGCCTCGTTCGCCACATCGTCAAGGGCACGAAGTATCATCAGGACAAGTTCGGGGTGACGCCGAAGATCGTCTGGCTGCCGGATACGTTCGGCTATACCGCCGCGCTGCCGCAGCTCATGGCCCAGTCGGGGCTCGATGTGTTCATCACCCACAAGATGAGCTGGAACGACACCAATCGGATGCCGCATGAGATTTTCTTCTGGCAGGGGCTCGATGGCACGCGGGTGCCCGCCTATTTCCTCACCACGCAGAAATACGAATATGACGGGATCAACACCACCTATTGCCCGGATCTGGTGCCCAGCCATGTGATGGGCACCTGGAAGCGGTTCAGCCAGCAGGGCCTCCATGACGAGCTGTTCCTCGTCTATGGCCATGGCGATGGCGGCGGCGGGCCGACGCGGGGCATGCTGGAAAATGTGCGGCGCATGGAGCGCGGCATTCCCGGTTGCCCCAAAATCCGGCATGAGCCAATGGGGCCTTATTTCGAGCGGCTGGTCGAGCGCATGCGCAGGGAGCCCGAGGCTTTCCCGGCCTGGGTGGGCGAGCTTTATCTCGAATATCACCGCGGCACGCTGACATCGGTGGCCAAGAACAAGCGCAATAATCGGCTGGCCGAGCGGGCTTTGCATGAGCTGGAAGTGCTTGGCGTGATAGCAGCGGAAGCGGGCCTCTCCTATCCAAAGGAAAGGCTGGAGCAGCTGTGGAAGACAGTGCTGCTCAATCAGTTCCACGACATCCTGCCCGGCACCTCCATCGGTTTCGTCTATGAGGATAGCGACCGCGACTATGCGGCTTTCTTTGCCGCCGCCGAGGCGCTGCGCGCTGAACTGGGGGCCGCTGTGGCCAATGGTCATGGTGTGCTTAACGCCACCAGCATTGCCCGGTCCGATCTGTTGAAACTGCCTGCCGGAACTGATGGCGTGACCATGAATGGTGTCGCCATTGCCGGGCAGAAAGTGACGGGCGCCGATGGCTCGCACGCCGTCGCCGTGCCGCTTGCCAGCCTTGCCGGGCTCTCGGTGCAGCAGGTGACATTGGGGGCGTCTGTCGCCCTGCCGCAGAGCCGGATTAGTGTGTCGCAGACCCTGCTCGAAAACGAAGTGCTGCGCGCCCGCTTCAACGACAAGGGGCAGCTTGTTTCCCTGTTCGACAAACTGCGCAACCGCGAAGCGATCAAGCCGGGCGGCATTGGCAATGCGCTGGTGGCGCATCAGGATATTCCCATCGATTTCGATGCCTGGGACATCGATGATTACGTCGAGGATGTGTGCTGGAAGGTGGATAATCTCGTCGCGGTGGAGGTGGTCGAAACCGGGCCATACCGCGCCGCCATCCGCTTTGAATGGGCCTATGAAAATTCGCGCATCGTGCAGGTCATCTCGCTTGCCGAAGGCGCGGCCCAGCTCGAATTCGACACCTTCGTCGATTGGCATGAGCATCAAACGCTGCTCAAGACCGGCTTTCCGCTCGATATCCGCACCGATGTCAGCCGCGCCGAAACCCAGTTCGGCCATCTGACGCGCCCGACCCATGCCAATACGAGCTGGGACAAGGCGCGCTTCGAAACCTCGATGCATCGCTGGGTGGATTTGAGCGAGGCCGGGTTCGGGGTCGCCGCCATCAATGACTGCAAATATGGCTATGACGCCAAGGGTAGCACCTTGCGGCTAACACTGGTGAAATCGCCGATCTTCCCGTGGCCCGAAGCCGATCAGGGCGAGCATCATTTCCGCTACGCACTGGTCCTGCATGGCGGCGACCTGCAGGCGGTGCATAATGCGGCAACGCTGTTCAATCAGCCCCTGCAATTGATCGAGGGGAAGGCCGAAGGTTCCGCCGCACCCATAGCAAGGCTTTCGTCGGATCAGGTCAGTATCGAGACGGTCAAGCAGAGCGAGGACGGAAAGCGGACCATTCTGCGGCTCTGGGAAAATCAGGGCAAGGCGGGGGTCGTGAGGCTGACGCTGCCGAAGGCGGTGCGGATTGCAACGACCGATCTGCACGAGGCGGAGACGGGGCTGCTGGCGGAAGGTGCCGATAAAATCGAACTCAGCTTCAGGCCGTTCGAGATTATGACGCTGGCGCTTGGTTAGTACACCCCCACCCAACCTCCCCCTGAAGAAGGGGGAGGGGCGCGTCGGTGTTTGCCGAGGGTTTAATGCCCCGATCTGTTCCTCCCCCTTCTTCAGGGGGAGGTTAGGTGGGGGTTCTACAAACGATAGATGAGTTGCCCATGATCCCGCCCATTCCGGAAACCCTGCCACCGCCCCCCGGCTTCGAGGCCGGTGTCTGGCTCAAGGGTGACTGGCATATGCATTGCCGGCATTCGACGGACAGCTCCAATAATCCGCAATCGCGGATCATTGGTTTTGCCGAGCGCATGGGGTTCGATTATCTCGCCATCACCGATCATGATGTGCATGTGCAGGGTGCTGTGGCGCAGCACACATGGGCCGATCCCGAATATCGCTCGGATTCGGTGCTGCTGTTCTATGGCGCTGAACTCACCGCGCCGCGCGGGCACGTCAATATTCTTTCTGCCGAGCCCTATGATCACCAGCGCATTTTCGATGCCCGCAATGCGCGCGACTGGGATTTACTGAAGCTGAAACAGGAATTGGGCATTCACTGGTCGGCCAATCACCCGCACCACAAGAACCATTATGGGTTCTCGTTCGATCTCGCCGATAGCGTCGAAATCTGGAACACCTCCATCTGGCCCAAGAATATTCCCAGCGTCCGCATCTGGGACGATCAATTGCTGTCTGGCCGGATGATCGGCGCGCGGGGCGGCAGTGACAATCATCATGGCATTCCCGATGATCCGGCGCTGATCGTGCCGCTGACCATCGAAGGCACCGGCAATTATGTGGGCACCCCCACGACATGGATTTTCGTCGCCGAGCGCAGCAAGCCAGCCATTTTAAAGGCGCTTGAGCAGGGCAGGGCCTCGGTCAGTTCCAACCCCTATAATCCGCGCGTCGAGCTTTATGCCGACCGGGATGGCGATGGGGTGATGGACATGATGATGGGCGACAATGCCAAGCCTATCGGCCCGGTCAATTTCGAGGTGCGACTGGTCGGCGGCGGTATTGCCAATGCCAATTATCGGGTGCGCGTTATCAAGAGCCGCGAGCTGTTTGGCGAGTTCATCAGTGACGCCGTAACGCGCTCGGTGCGCTTCACCGATACGCCATCATCCGATGGCCGGTCCTATTACCGCGTCGAGGTCGAGGGGCCACAGGCGCCATATCCCGAAGTGCCCAATTCCATGGCGCAGAGCCAGAATATGGTGGCGCTGTCGAATCCGATTTATTTCAACTACGATCCGAGCTTCTAAGAGAAACCGCGCGCCGCACCACACTCCTTTGTCACCCCGGCGCAGGCCGGGGCCCATCCTGAGATTTGGAGATGGATCCCGGCCTTCGCCGGGATGACAGCTTCTGTGAATGGGGAGCTACTCGCGCATAATCAAGCAGGCCCTCGCTTCATGGCGCGTGACCCGAGTCGCAAAGTTGGCATCAAGGATATTGCCGAGGCCGCCGATGTTGCCGTCTCCACGGTTTCCCATGTGCTCAACGGCACTGCGCCGATTTCTGCCGAAGTGCGGGAGCGGGTGCTCGATGCGGCCAATGCGCTGGGCTATCTGGCGCGGCGGCGCGAAAAGGCGGCAATTGCCGTCCTGCGCACGGTGCTGCTCGCCGTGCCCTCCGACACGCTGCCGCATAGCGAACTCAACCTGTTTTCATGGACGCTGCTCAGCGCGTTGACGCGCGAATGCGAGCGCCGCGCCATCCGTGTCGTGCCGATGGAGATCGACGGGCCGCTCATGTCGGGGGATCGGATTGTCGAACAGGCTCGCGCCGCCGAGGTGGACGGCATTCTATTGCTCTCCGAAGACCGGCCCGACCTGTTGCAGGTCATTGCGGCCTCCAAAATTCCAGCCGTGCTGATGAATGGCGAAGACCATGAAATGCAGGTCGATAGCGTCACCCCCGGCAATCGCTTCGCGGCGCGCTATGCCACCAATTGGCTGATCGGGCAGGGCCATCGCCAAATCATGCATCTGACATGGGAGGGGCGCTCAACAGTTCGCCGCCGCCGCGATGGTTTTCTCGATGCGTTCCGCGCCAATGGCCTGCCGCTGAGCCAGGCCCACCTGCATCTGGCAAAGGGCTATCAGCCCGAATATGGCGCCGAGGCCATTCGCGCCTGGCTCGATGCCCATGATGGCACGATGGGTGATGTAACGGCCATATTCTGCGCTGCCGACAATCTGGCGCTGGGCATCATGCCGGTGCTGACGCGGGCCGGTATCCGGCTTCCTCAGGATGTGTCCATTGTCGGTTTTGACGGTGTGGCGCTGGGTGAGTTCACCACCCCAACGCTTACCACGGTCAGCGTGCCGCTCGAACATATGGGCCCATCAGCGTTGCATCTGCTCGAACAGCGCATCATCAACAAGACACTCAACCCGCCCGCACACCGGCTGGAACTGGGTTGTCGCCTTTCCGTTCGCGGTAGTGTCCGGGCGGTTTGATTGAGGCCGCGCTTTCTACCAGGGCGCCGGGCCCTGCGGCTCCACGAATTGTCCTGAGACAGCCCCGGGGCCGAGCAATGCATATTCCACTGGCAGGCGTGCGCCTTCGCGTGGCGTCATGAAGCCGTTGCCGCCGGTAAGGTCAGTCTGCACATAACCCGGAGCCACAGCATTTACGACGATGGTAGTGCCCCTCAGTTCAGCGGCCAATTGCACTGTGAGCATGTTCAATGCGGCCTTGGAGGCGTTGTAGCCAATGAGCCTGGCTTCGTAGTAAGGAGAGGTTGGGTCGCCATTGATGGTCAGTGATCCCAGGGTGGTCGAGAGATTGACGATACGACCTGCTCCTGACCGGCGGAGCAAGGGCAACATCGTCTGCGTGACCGCTAGGGTTCCAAGGAAATTGGTTTCCATCAACCGCCGTGCTGCGGCCGTCGTGGCTTTGGATGGAGGTCCGTCTTCGGCGTCAACGATGCCGGCATTGTTCACGAGAATGTCGAGGTGACCGTATGTTGCGGTGATCTCTGCGGCGGCAAGCTGGATTGTGTTTTCGTCGTTGAGGTCGAGTGTCATGGCGACAGCAGGAAGACCCTCGTTTGCAAGTTTATCGGCTGCCTCTTTGCCGCGTCCCAAATCTCGTGCGCCCATCACCACCACGACGCCCGCTTCTGCCAACTGGCGTGCGATCTCGAACCCGATACCTTTGTTGGCGCCGGTTACCAGCGCGATTTTTCTAGATTCAGTCATAGAGTTTCCTTCAGTTTTGTCAGAGGCATAAGGCAGTATATGAAGGATCATTCGATTTTTGGATTCGCATATGGACGCCATTCCGCCCCGCCACCTTAGTGCACGGAAAAAGCCGCGTCAGGCGCGAGCCGGGGTGACCGTCGACGCCATTTTCGAAGCGACCATTCAGGTTTTGCTGAGCGAGGGAATCCATCGATTGACGACTACGCGCGTTGCGGAGCGCGCTGGTGTCTCGGTGGGCAGCATGTATCAGTATTTCCCGCATAAGCAGGCGCTGCTTTATGCGCTCAACGAACGCTATCTTGATCGTCTGGCCGAACGTGTGGAACAGGCTTGTCTATCCTGTCATCGCGCCGCGACCCAGGTGATGGTCGAAACGCTCGTCAATGCTTATTGGGATGCAAAGACAGAACGTGCGGAGGTAACGCGGGCGCTTTATAATTCGGCGGTGGAGCTGGATAATCAGGCGCTGATAGATGCTTTTGCCAGACGGATGGATTTGGCGACAATGGCCATGCTGAAAAGCGCGCCGGATGCCGAGTATCCCAATCTTGATCTGGTCAATACGACATTGCTGTCGGTCATCTTCGGCACGGTGCGCAATGTGTTCGAGCGAAATCTGCCGGTTGCCGACCAAGCCGCCATTCGGCAGGAATTGAAGGCGATGTGTCTGTCTTATCTCGAAAGATCAATGCGTTAGAACAGGGGCGCCCATGCTGAACGATGTTGCCGGACACATCCTGCTTCTCTCGGGCCATCCGGGCTCGGGCAAGACGACGACCGCCGAGGCGCTTGCGCATCTGCCCGGCGTGCCCAAGGTGCATCTGCATTCGGACGATTTCTGGGGATATATCAAGCACGGCCATATCCATCCGTGGCTGCCTGAGGCGCATGAGCAGAACCGCATGATTATGCGGATCGCGGCTGGTGTGGCTGATCAATATGCCAGAAACGGTTATTTCGTCGTGCTGGATGGAGTGGTGCGGCCAAGCTGGCTCCCCGGCTTCGAGGCTCTTGACGTCCCGCTACACTACATTGTTCTGCGTACGACAGAGGCGGAAGCGGTCGCGCGCTGTGTTGCGCGGGGCGGCGACAGTTTGAGCGATCCAGAAGTTGTCGCTGATCTGTACGCCGAGTTTGCTGACCTGGGCCACTATGAGCGCCATGTTCTACCGGTCACAGGTCAGGACAGAGAGAAAAGCCTGCAATCGGTCATCTCGGTGGTCCAGTCGGATGCATATAGAGTCGCTGCGACGCGATCCTGAAATATAGTGTCAGGCCCTGGTGGTGCCTTACGACAGAGTGCCGAACATGTCGTCCAGCATGGTGTGTCGGGCCAGTTCCAATGCGCCGATCAGCCCAGCGCGGCCGCCGCTGCTGCTGCGGGCGATGGCAATGGGGCGCATCCATGCGGCGGAGATGTGCTTTTGCACGCGCTCGATGAATTCAGGGCGCGAGCCGATGGAGCCGCCGAACACCACGGTGTCGGGATCGACCAGAGCCAGCACGATAAGGAGGGCGCGCGCGACCTGCGCGGCTGTATTGTCGAGGGTTTGCAGGGCGATGGCTTCGCCTTTCTCTGCCGCCGCAAAGATGTCGCGTACGCTAAAGGTGTCGCTGCCGCCCGCCGCCACATAGGCATGGCGAATGCCGGCTTCGCCTACCCGGTCTTCCAATGCGGCGACGCCGGGGGCTTCGATCTGCCAGAGCGGCATATAGCCCAGTTCACCGGCGCCGCCATGTGCGCCATGCAGCAATTGGCCATTGATCATCAGCGCCCCGCCAATACCGGTGCCGAGCGCGATAAAGGCGACATTGTCCTGCCCCCTTGCCGCGCCCTGACTGGTTTCGGCGAGCAGGGCCAGGTTCACATCATTGTCGATGAGCACGTCCAGCCCCAGCGCCTCGACCAGCCGGGTGCGCAAATTGTCGCCTTCTAAACCCGGCAAATTACCGGCGAGGCTGAGCGTCGCGTCCTCTGGATGCACGGCGGCGGGAACGCCGATCGCCGCCTGTCGCAGGCGGAAGCGTGGCGTGCCTGCTTTTTCGCAGAGCGCGTCGGCGATGCGGTCGAGCTGGGCGACAAGGCTGCCCGAGCTATCCTGTGCGGTGGGTTCGGTGATCTCCGCTAGAATATGGCCTCGCAGATCGGCGATGGCGGCGGCGACCTTGGTGCCGCCGACATCGAAACCCAAAGCCAGCGCGGCATCCTGTTTCAGCGTATAGGACAGGTGAGAGCGGCCGGGCGCGCCGCCCAATGCCCCCGCAACCTGCACCAGACCCCGCACTTCCAGATCGGCCAGCAGATCGGATACGGCCAGTCGGGACAGGCCGATTTTTTGTGCCAGAGCGGGCCGCTGCAGCGATTCTGCGTGCATCATTGCCTCGACCAAGAGGCGTAAGTAACCAGCTTGTGAATTTTTTCGGGCGGAGGGCGAGGGGTTTTTGACAGGCAGTGCTGACGCCCTAGGCCGCTGATTTCTCTGCCAATCTTCCATCCAAGCTCTCCCTATGCGGCGAGATTAATAAACTTTTGCGACGTAAGTGCAAATTTTTTCGTATTGCACCTAGGCTGTTGCCGCGCATAGATAGCCATGTAACAGCATAAAAACTGGCAATGAGACAAGGTAATTGTCCGATCAGTTTGCTGAACATGGATGGAGCGGGAGGTTCAGTCGTGAAAATATTTTTGACGCACGATCTGCCGGCCGTGGAGACGTTTACTTGTCTGGCATGTCACCGGATGGTGCATTGCTGGCAGCAGCACGAGGGAAGAAATCAATGAGTGCCAATAAGTGGATTGCGCGCCTGGCAATCGCCGCATTGTCGGCAACTGCGCTGAGCGGAGCCGCATGGGCGTTTCAGGAAGCGCCGATGCTGACCGAAATGGTCGAGGCGGGCAACCTGCCGCCGGTCGATGAACGCCTTCCGTCCAACCCGACCGTGGTGAATGCCGTCAGCGTCGGCCAATATGGCGGCACCTGGCACCGCGCCTATAATGGTCCGGGTGATCGTTGGGGGCCGACCAAGCTCATGGAAGAGCGCGTGCTGAAATGGGCTGCCGACGAAAATGGCACGGCCTATCTCGAGCCCGGCTATATCGAATCCCATTCGGTCAACGAGGATTCCACCGAATTCACCTTCACCCTGCTCGACGGCCTCAAATGGTCCGATGGTCACCCGGTGACCACCGAGGACGTCAAGTTCTGGTATGAAGACGTCTTCCTTAATACTGCGCTGGTGCCGACCATCGACCCGACCTTTGCGCCGGGTGGCGTGCCCATGCAGGTCGAGATCGCCGATGAGCGCACCTTCACGGTCAAGTTCGCCCAGCCCTATGTCTACTTCCTCGAAATTCTGGCCAAGGATTCGACGGGCGAGCCGAGCCTTGATCGCCCCAGCTTCATCATGCCGAAGCATTATCTCAGCCAGTTCAACGACAAATATGCCAGCGAAGACGAGCTGAAGGCCGCCGCCGCCGCCTATAATGTCGAGAAGTGGACTGATCTGTGGGGGTCGCGCGGCGTGGTCACCGCATGGTGGTTCAACCCGGAACTGCCGGTGGTCACCGCATGGATGATCGAGACCCCGGCGCCTGCCGAGACCGTGACCATGGTCCGCAATCCCTATTATTATGCCGTCGATCAGGAGGGCAATCAGCTCCCCTATATCGACCGCATCGCCCACCGTCTGTTTCAGGACAATGAGACGCTCAGCCTCATGGTGGCGCAGGGCCAGATCGATGCCCAGAACCGCTTCATGCAGCTGGCCAATTACACCTTCTATCGTGAGAACGAAGAGCGCGGCGATTACCATACCCTGCGCTGGATCGGCGCCACGGTCTGGTCGCTGATGCCGAACTATAACGTCAAGGACGAGGTGCTGAACGCGCTTTACGATCAGTTCGACTTCCGCGAGGCCATGCAGCTTGCCGTTGATCGTGAACTGGTCAACGAGCTGGCCTATTCCGGCCTTGCCGAACCGCGTTCGGCCTCCCCGATCACCGGCTCGCCCTATTTCAACGAGGAGCTGGAAACCTATCTCACCGACTACGATCCGGACCGCGCCGATGAATTGCTCGATGGGCTGGGTCTGACCGAACGCGACAGCGCCGGTTTCCGCCTGCGTCCCGATGGGCAGCGCCTCACCATCGTCATCGAAGCCTATGATGCGGTGCATTCCAAGCCGCTCGAATTGCTGGCGGAGAATTACCGCGATGTCGGTATCGAGCTGCTGGCGCGTATCGTTGATCGTACGCAGTGGGAAAACAACCGCCGCAACAATGACTTCCAGATGCAGTGGATGCCGTTCGATCGTCTCTCGGTCGTACCAGCCGATCCACGCCGCATGATGGGTGATGATGGTTTCGCGTCCGAATATTTCAAATGGTACGAAACCAATGGCGTTGAAGGCATCGAGCCCGCCGAAGACAATCCGATCCGCGATGTCTGGGCGTTCTGGGACGAAGCCTCTGAAGCCGCCAGCGTCGAAGTGGCTGACGCAGCGGTCAACAAGATGATCGATACCTTTGTGCGCAGTGCCTGGGTCATCGGCGTCGTTGGCGAGGAGCCGGCTCCGATCATCGTCTCCAACAAGTTCCACAATCTGCGCGATGGGCTGGTTCTGGACGACGTGCATCGTGGCAAGGGCATTGCCTACCCGGCCCAGTTCTGGATCGAACAGGACTAAAGTTCCCTCGTGAAGGGGGAGGCGGTCCGCCGCCTCTCCCATCATGCTGCCGGTGACGTCGTGGCCCTACGCGTCGCCAATCAGCAGCCCGCTCAGCCTCGCGCGGCTCCGGCCGCGCATGGCATTTCCGGATCAGTCCGGGCAGGGGAGACAGGATAGACCATGGTAGCCTTCATTCTGCGTCGTGCGCTTCTGGCGATACCGACGCTCATCTTCATTTCCTTCATCTCCTTCGTCATCATCCAATTGCCGCCCGGCGATTATGTCACTGCCTATGTCGCGCAATTGCGCCAGGCCGGCGAATATATATCGGTGGCGCGCGAGGCGCAGTTGCGCGAGCAGTTCGGGCTGAATGACCCGATGCTGGTCCAATATTGGCGCTGGATCACCAATATCGTCTTCCGCGGCGAGTTCGGCTATTCGCTGGAATGGAATGCGCCGGTCTCCTCGCTGATCTGGGATCGCCTCGGCCTGACGCTCGCTATTTCGTCGGCCAGCCTTGTCATCACCTGGATCATCGCCATTCCGGTCGGCGTCTATTCAGCCACGCGCCAATATTCCTTCTTCGATCACCTGTTCACGATTTTTGGCTTTCTGGGCAAAGGTATCCCGGATTTTCTGCTGGCGCTGGTGCTGATGTGGATCGCCTTCGCCTATATGAATCTGGATGTGGGCGGGCTGTTCTCGCCGCAATATCAGAACGCGCCCTGGTCTTTCGCCAAGCTCGTGGATCTGTTGCTGCACCTATGGATTCCGCTGATCGTGCTGGCCACTGGCGGCGCGGCGGGGCTGATCCGCGTCATGCGCGCCAATATGCTGGACGAGCTGGGCAAGCCCTATGTGGAAACCGCCTATGCGCAGGGCCTCTCCGAGTCAAAAGTGGTCTGGAACTATCCGGTCCGCGTCGCGCTCAACCCGTTCATTTCGACGGTCGGCTGGGCGCTCCCGGCGCTGTTCTCCGGCGACATTATCACCGCCGTGGTGCTGAACCTGCCGACCACCGGCCCGCTGCTGCTGCAAGCGCTCAAGATGCAGGACATGTATCTGGCGGGCAGCTTCATTCTCATCCTCAGCGTCTTCACCGTTATCGGCACGCTGATCTCCGACATCCTTCTTGCGTGGTTCGACCCGCGCATCCGTTACGCGTGAGGTCCGTCCCATGACCGATCAAGCCATCGAAACCTCGACAGTCAAAGACCACAAGGAAGATCTCTACACGGCCAAGCCGTGGCAATTGATCTGGCGGCGCTTTTCCAAGCACTTGCTCGCCGTTGTTTCCATGTGGTTCCTGATCCTGTTGGCGCTTTCGGCGATCTTTGCCGAATTCGTCGGCCCCTATGATCCGTTCAAGGTGCAGCGCCTGCGCACGCTGGCGCCACCCACCGGCATTCATCTGTTCCATGAGGGCCAGTTCGTCGGGCCCTTCGTTTATGGTCTCGCCCGCGAGCGCGACCCTGATACGGCGCGGGTGATCTACGAGACCGACACCGAGACGGTGCTGCCCATCCAGTTGTTTTATGGTGGCGACAGCTATCGCTTCTTTGGCCTGTTCGAGACCAATATCCATTTCTTCGGCGTCGATGACCGGCGCGAGCAGATCAACCTGCTCGGCACCGATGATCTGGGGCGCGATGTGTTCTCCCGGCTTATTCATGGGGCGCGGGTAACGCTCTCGGCCGGTATGATCGGGGTGGCTTTCGCCTTTGTGCTGGGGCTGACGCTGGGGTCGATTTCGGGCTATTTCGGCGGCTGGATCGATGGCTCCATCCAGCGGTTAATGGAGTTCATCCGCTCCATTCCCACCATTCCCCTTTGGATGGGGCTGGCTGCGGCCCTGCCCATCGCCTGGGACCCCTTATTTGTCTATGTGCTGATTACGCTCATTCTGGCGCTGATCGGCTGGACCAGCGTGGCGCGCGTGGTGCGCGGGCAGTTCTTCGCCATTCGCAATGAAGACTATGTCATGGCCGCCCGCCTTGCCGGGGCCAGCGAATATCGCATCATCACCAAGCATATGCTGCCCTCGATGACCTCCTATATCATTGCGGCGCTGACGCTGGCCGTGCCCGAAATGATCCTAGGCGAAACCGCTCTCTCTTTCCTTGGCCTGGGCCTCCGTCCGCCGGTCGTGTCGTGGGGCGTATTGCTGCAGGACGCCCAGAATCTGCGCTCGATTTCGATGGCGCCCTGGCTGCTGTCGCCCGGTGTTGCCGTGGTTGCGACTGTGCTCGCCTTCAACTTCCTCGGCGATGGTCTGCGCGATGCCGCCGACCCCTATGGGCAGTAAGATCATGACCAAGACCCCCATGCCTCCCGAGCGGTTGCTCGAACTCGATGATGTCCATGTCCACTTCCCACTGCGCGAAGGGCTGGTGAAGGCTGTCAACGGCGTCTCCTACCATGTCAATAAGGGTGAAGTGCTCGGCATTGTCGGGGAATCCGGCTCCGGCAAATCCATTACGGCCCGCGCTATCATGCGTCTCCTGCCCAAGCGCGCCGCGCCACCGCAGGGCTCGATCCGGTTTCGCCCGCGCACCGGCGAGGAATTCGACCTCTCCAGCCTTGACCGCAATAGCCGCGCTATCAGGCAGGTGCGGGGCCGCCATATCGGCATGATTTTTCAGGAGCCGATGACCGCACTCTCCCCGGTGCACACCATCGGCACCCAGATCATGCGCACGGTGCAATTGCATATGGGGCTGAGCAAGGCACAGGCTCGAGAGCGCGCCATCGACCTGCTTGCCAAGGTGCAGATGCCGCGTCCGGCGCAGATGGTCGATGCCTATCCGCATCAACTCTCAGGCGGCATGCGTCAGCGCGCCATGATCGCGCTGGCCATTTCCTGCGACCCCAGCCTGCTGATTGCCGATGAGCCGACCACGGCGCTCGATGTGACTACCGAGGCGCAGATTCTCGAGCTTCTGAAATCGCTGCAATCCGAGCTGGGCATGGCCATCATTTTCATCACCCACAATTTCGGTGTGGTGGCTGATATCGCCGACCGGGTTTCGGTCATGTATCTGGGGCGCATCGTCGAAACCGCGACCGTCGATGATATTTTCTACGCGCCCAAGCATCCCTATACGCAGGCCTTGCTGCGCTCCATTCCGCGCCTTGGCGTCGATCAGGGCAGGCGGCTCCCCACTATTCCCGGCATGGTGCCCGATCCGTTCAGCGTGCCGCCGGGCTGCGCGTTCAATCCGCGCTGCGGCCATGCCGTTGCCGGGCTCTGCGAGGTGCAGACACCGCCCGAAAAGCTGTTCGGGGCGCAGATGTCGCGCTGCCATATCGCCGAGCAATTCATCACGTCCGGGGAACACGCCCATGTCTGATCTTCCGGCGAACGCCCTGACGCTGCCCGATGACGTTCTGTTCTCGGTGCGCAGCCTCAAGAAGTATTTCCCCATCCATGCCGGTTGGCTCAAAAAGCATGTGGGTGACGTCAAGGCCATCGACGACGTTTCGCTCGACATCAAAAAGGGCGAAACGCTGGGTTTGGTGGGCGAGTCTGGCTCGGGCAAGTCCACGGTCGCCCGGCTTATGTTGCGCGCCTATGATTTGACTGACGGGCAAATTCTGTTTCGCCGCGCCAATAATGAAATCATCGATCTGTCACGCCTCTCCGACCGCGAAATGCGGCCCCTGCGCGCCGAAATGCAGATGATCTTTCAGGATCCCTATTCCTCGCTCAATCCGCGCATGACCCTGCTCGAATTGGTGGGCGAGCCCATGCTGATCCATGGCAAGGGCAATGCCGGAGAAATCCGCGACCGGGTGGCCGAATTGCTCAAGGTCGTTGGCCTGCGCCCCGAATTCATCAATCGCTATCCGCACGCCTTTTCCGGTGGCCAGCGTCAGCGTATCGGCATTGCCCGGGCCCTGGCGCTCAATCCCAGCTTTATTGCGGCGGACGAGGCCGTGTCGGCGCTCGACGTGTCGGTGGCGGCGCAGAACATCAATCTCTTGCAGGATTTGCAGGAGCAGTTCGGGCTGACTTATCTGTTCATTACCCACGACCTCGGCATGGTCGAGCACATCTCCGACCGGGTCGGGGTCATGTATCTGGGCCGGTTGATGGAGGTGGCGCCCACCGAAGCGCTCTTCACCAGGCCGCTCCATCCCTATACCGAAGCGCTGATGGCCGCCGTGCCGCAGCCCGACCCGCGCGGCAATCGCACCCGCAAGCGCGTGCCGCTCAAGGGCGAGATTGCCAATGCCGCCAATCCGCCTTCGGGGTGTTCCTTCCACCCCCGTTGCCCCTATGCACAGCCAAGATGCAGTGCCGAAGTTCCGGCTCTGAGAACGCTTGACGGCGGCCGTCAGGTGCGCTGCCATTTCGCCGAAGAGCTATCCCTTGTCGGAGCCATTGCCTGACCATGACTGACGCTGCCCTTGCCGCGCGCTATGCGCCGCAACTCATGCTTGATCGTGCCGAGCCCTATCGCCCCTATGCCTATGGCTGGACCCTGTTCCGCGCGCCGGGCAAATCGCCGTCATCCAAATTCGAGATTGAGCCCGCCGGGGCGTTGGTTCTGGAATATGCCATCTATTACGACTGGGATATCGGCCACCTCTACGATCTTGAACATATCTGGGTGCATGTCGGCGAGGACGGCGCGGTCATCAAGGTGGAGGCGTCCTCCCATGGTGGGCGCAAGCTGATGGATGTGGGCAATGGCCTGCCCGAATTTGCCTCTGCATCGGATTTCCCCCTCCCATCGACATTGCCCGGCTCGTCCGGGCAATCCACCTTGCCGAACACACTGGACCATTTGGACAAGCCCGGTGGTGACGAAGGAGGGGCCGCATCACAGGCCACCCACCCCGTTATCTACGCCGAAGCGGGCAAGCATGCTCATTGGGCCAGCCCCAGCCATATGAGCGCTGCCGACCGGCAGAAACTGACCATGGTCTGCTCCCGGCTCACCGGTCTTGATGGCGTGCTTCTGACCACGCCGTTGGGCGATGCCGGGGCCTATAGCGCGACCGCTGCCGACCATCGCCTCGCCCGGCTGCGCATGCAGGCCGATGCCTTCAGTCCCAGCTTTGCCTATGCGCCGCTCGACGCCCTGCCGGTATTGTTGCCCTGGCCTCAACTGGAGGCTGAAATCCCCCAGCGGATCAGTGCCGAACTCGCCGCCCTGCGCGAGAACCAACCGCATTTTGCCGCCATATTCCTCGATTGCGGTGACACGCTGATCGATGAGCGCAGCGAAGAAAAACTGCCCGGCAGCGAAGTCGTCATCCGCGCCGATCTCATCCCCGGCGCCAAGCAGATGATGGACGATCTCAAGGCGCGCGGGCACAAGTTGATCCTTGTCGCTGATGGTCCGAGCCAGACCTTCGTCAACATGCTGACCCATCATGGGCTTTGGGACCATTTTGACGCCCATATCATTTCCGAAGATGTCGGGGTCCATAAGCCCGATGCGCAGATGTTCGATGCGGCGCTTGCCGCCGCCGGTCTCACCCGCGACGACACATGGCGCACGGTGATGATCGGCAATAATCTGTCGCGCGATATCAATGGAGCAAATGCGCTGGGCATCACTTCGGTGTTCATGTCGTGGTCGACGCTGCGCACCCATGTCCCGGCCGAGCCCTCCGAAGTGCCCGATTATCACATCGCATCGCCCTCCGAATTCGTCGGATTGCTCGATCATCTCGAAACGGCGCTGCAATGGCGGTTTCGTCACGCTCAACGTTAACAGTCTGCTAACCAAGTCGATCCCATGGCCACTTCGCTGCTGACCCTGAACAAGAATGACAGCCTCAATGCCTGGGAATTGTCACCCATCGAGGCACGCTATTTCCCCGGCGTGCCCGCACCGGCCAGCGATCCTCAAAATTACAGATATATCAATGGCTTCGTTGATGTTGGCGATTTGCCCTGCCGAGTGGCGACGTGGAAAGAGGTGGCGACGCGTCAGGTTGCGCTCAAAACCGACTGGAAGGTGGATAGTCTCTACCTTCCGGGCAGCAATCGCCGGGTCGAATTCTCCACCTTCCAGCATCGCCCCACGCGACTAAGCCGTTGGTGCAGAACTTATATTTCCGCGCCAGATGATCGCTATTGCTCATTCCGCCTGTTTACGCGCGGCGGCATTCATATCTGGGTCGACGGCGTCCTTGCCGCCCGCTTCGAGCCTTTCACCCGCAACGAGACGCAGGACACGGTCGTCCACCTGCCGCTCAAGGTTGCAGGTAGTGAAGTCATTGTTCTCACTGAGGAAATGGCAGAGCGCGACGTCAACTGGTTCTTTGAACTGGTGCTCGAAGACAATGGGCCGCTCGAGGTTTCCCTGCCCGGCGCGGTGGCGCAGAGCGGTCCCATAGAGGCGCTCAGGAGACTTTCTGCTCAGGTTCGTACCATTGGTGATGTTGTTGATTCAAAAGGGTTTCTGACGCTGAAATTTGACGAGGCGGCCGATCTTGATGTGTCGATTACCGCCCGGATCAGCTCCACCTCTCATACCCATGCCGCCTTGCTCGATCGCAGCCTTGTCTTGAGCGCAGGGGCAAGCGAGCTGGCGATCTGCAAGGGCGATGAGTTGCCTGATGGCTATCATACTCTCAGCCTTACTTTTTCTGCTGGTGGTGCCAGTGTCGAGCGGTCCATTGGCTGTGCCATTCTGCAAGGTACAATGCCTCAGATCATTGAAGGCGATCTTGCGGCGCGCAAGCGGCATGGTCTTGAATATGCAGCGGAATTTGGCGAGATGCGCATGGGCACCGCCCTTGCGCTGCTGGCTCTGGGTCGCAAGGATGATGCCCGTATCCGGCCCATTATCGAGCAAACCCTCCTCGCTATCGAAGAACGCCGCGATTGCGCTGATTTCATCGCGGTGCCGCTGCTCTGGACCTATAAGCGTTACGCCGCTGATTTTGCTGATGATTTGCGGCAGCGCACCGAGCGCGCCCTGCTCGATTTTCGCTATTGGGTCGATGAGCCCGGCAATGATGTGATGTGGTTCTGGAGCGAGAACCACGCACTGTGCTTCCATGTTTCGCAATTGCTGGCAGGAAGTCTCTGGCCGGAGGAGACATTCACTGCCTCGGGTCGAAAAGGCACGGATCAGGCGGCTCTCGCCACCCAGCGCCTCGAGCTCTGGCTGGATGCTGTTGAGGAAGACGGGCTCGCCGAATGGAATTCATCGGCCTATTATCCCGTTGATTTTATTGGCCTGCTTGCGCTTGTCGAATTTGCGCCGGACTCCATTGCGCAACGCGCCAGCGCTTTATGTGACCGTATCTTCACCATGGTCGCTCTGCATACGCTTGAAGGCGTTCCTGCGGGGTCCATGGGGCGGGCTTATGACAAGGAATTGCGTGCTGGCCCGCTGACCGAGCTCGCGCCCTTTGCCGCAATCGCCTTCGGCAAGGGCTGGCTGAATACCGGCGTCGCCTCGCTTCCCATGTTTGCCGCTGGCCGCTACGTGCCACCGGAGGGGCTGGCTGAACTGGTGTCTCCGCAGGCGGTGCAACGGGTAAATGCCAGCTATCGGCAGGGTTATGGCCCAGCGGCTTTGCTATCGCTCTACAAGACGCCGCATGTGCAGCTTTCTACCAATAGTGGCGCGAAAGCAGGATCTTACGGGCATCAGCAGCACGTTCTGGATCTACGGTTTTCGAGCCATCCAATGGCGCGGAGCTGGATCAATCATCCCGGCGAGGACGATCCGTGGGGGCAGCAGCGACCCTCCTATTGGGCCGGAAATGGCGTCCTGCCGCGTGTGGGCCAAGCTGGCGCGACCGCTATGCTACTCTATCATCTCAATAATGCCCGGCTGGGATTTACCCATGTCTACGCGGCGCGGGCGGGCATCGAGCACCACCTGCTTGCCGACGCCCTGATCCTGCGCACAGATCGAGCGCTGGTGGCTTACAAGGCAACCGGGCCGATTGAGGCAATTACCAATGGTCCGGGCGAGGGGATCGAATATCGCAATATTGGCGTCCGGCAGGGCTGGGCGGCCATAGTCGCGGAAAGTGATGACTTTGAGAGCTTTTCGGCCGATGTCGCAGCCAGCACCCTGACTCTGGATGCCGACGGCACCAGCCTCACACTGCGCCGACCGGCACAGGACGACATGGTGCTGAACTGGTCTGGTGGTCTTAGGGTTGGCACTGAAAGCGTGGATTTTGCGGGCTTATCTGCGCTGCCGACGATTAGCCTGTCTTAGGATAAACAAAAGCGGTGCGGCTCATAGTGGCGCATTCTGGCTGAAAAGGGCGTTCCTGACCGCATTGCATATGGACAGGGATTCCGATCCGATATAATCGGATCGGAATAGTCATAATATCGGTCTGCCCATGCTGAACCTGTTTTGTCCTGATCGCGCGTGCGAGGAAATGGTGCGGCCTGCCTGTATTCTTCCCGGCATGCCTCGTAGCAGCGTTCGCTCATGACGATTTCGGCGACGACAAGCCAGAGTGTGGCGGCGAAGGAAGCCAAAAAGCCCGGACTGGCGGAAACCAATTCTGCACGCCTGATGTGGTTGGGCGTATCTGCGCTCATATTGGTCCTCGTGGTTCTTGCCAGCATTGCCATCGGCTCAAAGAACATTCCGCTGGGCACCGTGCTTGAAGCGCTCTTTGCTTATGATGACAGCGATGATCACGCCATCATCCAATCCCTGCGCGTGCCACGGACCATAATGGGTGTGCTGATCGGCATGGCGTTGGGCATGTCGGGGGCGCTGATACAGGCCATGACGCGTAACCCTTTGGCTGACCCCGGGATTTTGGGCGTCAATGCGGGCGCCGCCTTCTTCGTGGTGCTCGGAATTGGCCTGTTTGGGCTTACCTCGATCAGCGGCTATATCTGGTTTGCCTTTCTGGGTGCGATTGTCACAACTGTTCTAGTTTATGCCATTGGCTCGGCTGGCCCGCGCGGTGCTACCCCGGTGCGTCTGACGCTGGCCGGTGTTGCGGTGGGGGCGGTGCTTTCGGGCATTACCTCGGGCATTTCTCTGCTCAATCCCTCGACGTTCGACCGGATGCGGCAATGGCGCGCTGGCTCGCTGGTGGCGCCGGGCTTTGATACTCTGGCAATGGTCTGGCCATTTCTGGCGGTGGGTCTCTTGCTGGCCTTCGTCGTGGCGCGACCGCTCAATGCGGTGGCACTGGGCGATGATCTGGCAGCGGCCTTGGGCGCAAATATCTGGCGCACGCGCATCATCACCATCATTTCGACGACATTGCTGGCTGGTGCAGCGACTGCAGCGGTTGGCCCTATCGGGTTTGTGGGCCTTATGGTGCCGCATGTGGCGCGCTGGATCGTGGGGCCGGATCAGCGCTGGATTTTCAGCTATACGCTGGTGCTGGCGCCCATTCTGCTCTTGGTATCCGATATTGTGGGGCGCGTGGTGATGCGTCCCGGCGAATTGCAGGTGGGCATTGTGACCGCCTTTGTCGGCGCGCCGGTGCTGATCCTTTTGGCGCGTCGCAGAAAGGTGAGTGGGCTATGACCATGCTCAGCCGCGAACCGATCAATTTCGGCCGTCCGATAAAGCCCATTCGCCTGTTTTCCGGGCTGTTTTCGCAAAGACTGGATCTGCGCACGCTCAGCGTCTGCCTGATCCTGCTGGCCATTGCATTTGTCGTGGGTGTGGTGACGCTGGCTTCGGGCGAGTTTTATGTGGCGCCGGGTGATGTGCTTTGGGCATTGCTCGGGCAGGCCGAAGGCCGCATCCATATGGTGGTGGTCGAATGGCGTCTGCCTCGCACGGCGCTGGCGCTATTGCTGGGCGCGGCACTCGGCATCTCGGGGGCAATTTTCCAGTCGCTCACCCGCAACCCGCTCGGTAGTCCCGATATTATCGGCTTCGATGCCGGCTCCTATACCGGTGCGCTGATTGTCATCACCATGTTTGGCGGCGGCTATCTCATGGTTGCCAGTGGCGCGCTTCTGGGCGGGCTGGCAACGGCATTGCTGGTGTATCTGCTCGCCTATAGCCGTGGCGTTCAGGGGTTCCGCCTGATCATTGTCGGCATCGGTGTGTCCGCCATGCTGACCTCTCTCAATACCTGGATGCTGCTGCGGGCCAAGCTGGAAGTGGCGATGGCTGCGGCCATCTGGGGCGCGGGTTCGCTCAATGGCATGACGCTGGAGCGGCTGGGTATTTCCAGCATCGTGCTGGCTATTCTGGTGCCGATGGCGCTGGCTATGAGCCGCCCGATGGCACAGCTTGAACTGGGCGACGACGCTGCGCGTGCGCTCGGTATCGGGGCTGAGCGCAGCCGCCTAGGCCTATTGGTTCTTGGCGTGGCCCTGACCGCGACCGCAACGGCAACCGCAGGCCCGATCGGCTTTATTTCCCTTGCTGCGCCGCAATTGGCGCGACGCCTGACCGGGGCGGCGGGCGTTGCAATGCTCCCCGCCGCTGCCATGGGTGCTCTCTTGCTGGCAGGCGCGGACTTCCTCGCCCAGCGGGCTTTCGCGCCCACACAATTGCCCGTTGGTATCGTCACCGTTAGCCTGGGCGGTATCTATTTCGTCTGGCTGCTTCTGCGCGAAGCGCGGCGCACTTGAGAGACAAAATGATGAACAAGCACGATCCCGCACTGATGGCGGACCAAGCCAGGCTCTTTGCCGAAAGCGCCACGATTGGCTATGATCAACGGGTCATTTCGCGCGAGCTTTCGGTCGAAATTCCCGACAAATCCTTCACCGTCATCGTGGGTGCCAATGCCTGCGGCAAGTCGACCTTGTTGCGCGCCCTGTCGCGGCTGATCAAGCCGAGCGCGGGCAGGGTGGTGTTGGATGGCGAGATAATCACCGCGATGCCCGCCAAGGAAGTGGCGCGCCGGCTCGGCCTGTTGCCGCAAAGCTCGATTGCGCCCGATGGCATTACCGTCGCCGACCTCATCGCTCGCGGGCGCTATCCGCACCAAAAGCTGTTCCGGCAATGGTCGCAGGAAGATGAAGCGGCGGTGATTGACGCCATGGCAGCCACCAAGGTGACCGATCTCTCCCACCGGCTGGTGGATGAATTGTCGGGCGGTCAGCGCCAGCGCGTCTGGGTGGCCATGGCGCTGGCGCAGCAGACGCCGCTGCTGCTGCTCGATGAACCGACGACCTTTCTCGACATTACCCATCAGATCGAGCTGCTTGAATTGATGGGCGAACTCAACCGCCGCAACGGGCAGACCATTGTTGCGGTGCTGCATGACCTCAACCATGCCTGCCGCTATGCCAGCCATATCGTGGCCATGCGCGACGGGGCGATCGTGGCTGAGGGTGCGCCAAAGGATATCGTGACGGCTGAGCTGGTCGAAGAGGTTTTCGGCCTGCCTTGCATCATCATCGAAGATCCGATTGCCCATACGCCGCTCGTGGTGCCGAAAGGCTTTGGCGGCTCAAGCGGAATCTAGTCCGCGCGTCGGATTTCTGGTTGTTTCAGGGGCGGCGCAAACCGCCCCTTTTATCTTTGCTGATCAGCGGAAAGCCGGGATCACGTGGCGACCGTAATTGGCGATGATTTCTTCTTCGTCGCCAGAGTCGAGATAGATATTGAACTGGGTGACCCCAGCTTTTTCCAGGTCGCGGACCTTGGCGATATGTTCGTCGGGCTCGCCCAGCACGCAGAAGCTTTCCACCACATCATCGGTGATGAAATCGAGATAGGGATTATCGGCCTGTCCGTGCTTTGAATAATCATAGCCGCGGCGCTTCTCGATATAGGAGGTGAGGCTGGCGGGCACCTTGTCGCTATCGGCGCCGTATTTTTCGACGATATCGGCGACGTGATTGCCGACCATGGCCGGGAACCATTTCACCTTCTCGATGGCGCGTTTGCGATCACCGAAATAGGCGGGGGCGGCGGCCATGGAGCGATAATTGCTCATGTCCTTGCCAGCGGCCTTGCCGGCATCGATGCACTGATCGGTGAACCATTTGCAGAGGCCGGGGTCGGCGATCTGCAGCACGACGCCATCGGCGCTTTCACCGGCAGTCTTGAGCGCCAGGGGGCCATAGGCTGCGATCCAGCTCGGCATTTCGTGGCCAACGGCCCATGGGAATTTTACCGAGGCGGGGATGTCGTCATAGGTGACCTCTTCGCCGCGCACCATGGCCTTGGTCTTGTCGATGAATTCGGCCACGCGCTTGAGGGGGGCGGGCTTCTTGCCCATCACACGCATGGAGCTGTCGCCGCGTCCTACTGCGAGATCGAAGCGGCCGCCGGATTGCTTGGAGAGCGAGCCGAAAATGGAGGCGGCGACGGACCAGTCGCGCACGTCCGGATTGGTGACCAAGGGGCCAAAGCGCATATTGGTGGTGTGTTCCATGCACATGGCGATGGCCGAGTAGCAATCGCGCCAGAGGATATGGCTGTCATAGAACCAGCAATAGGAGAAACCGGCATATTCGGCGGCGCGCACCAGATAGCGCGCCCGGTCTGCCTCGATGAATCCCTTGAAGGTGATGCCGAATTCCATGATTTCCCCGCGCTCCCTTGTGGTCATAAATTTGACCAGTCGATCAAATTTTTAGGGGCTTGCCGCTGATTGTCAATCGGGTTTGTGCGCGCGCGGCGTGTCTTCTGCATCGTCATAGACGATCAGCGGACGGTCTGACACCGGATCGGGCAAAAGGCGTGCCGTCACATTGTAGACCGAGCGTAGCATGGCCGAGGTGAGGACGGTTTGCGGAGCGCCCTGGGCGGCCACTTTGCCATGGTGCAGAACGACGATGTGATCGCAGGAGCGCGCTGCCAGATTGAGGTCGTGCAGGGCGATCAGCACGCTCATTCCGCGGGTGGCGCGGCGGCGCAACAGGGCCAGCAATTGCAATTGGGCGCTGATATCGAGATGGCTGGTTGGCTCATCGAGCACGAGCAGGCGCGGTTCCTGCGCCAGCGCCCGGGCAATATGGACGCGCTGCTGCTCGCCGCCGGATAGTGTATCGAAACGGCGGCTGGCGAAGTCGGTCATGCCGGTTTCGGCTAGGGCGGCGGCAATGATGGTATTGTCGTCAGCGCCGCCGGTCGTGGCGAAGGCCGATTGGTGGGGGATGCGGCCAAGCGCAACAACGTCGCGGACGCTGAGGCGTTCTTCGGTATTGGCGGATTGCTCTACGAAGGCGGCGAGGCGGGCGCGATCGCGGCGCGGCATGGCGGGCAGATCATTGCCCTCGAAACGCGCCGAGCCCGAGGATGGAACCAGACCGAGCAGGGCGGTGAGCAGGGTGGATTTGCCTGCGCCATTGGGGCCGATAAGGCCGGTGATTGCGCCTTTGGGCGCGGTGAAGGACACGTCTGAAAGAATGTCTTTTCGGCCCTTTGTGACCGAGAGGTTCTCGACGCCAAGGCTCATGTGACCCTCCGATAGCGGAGCAGCACGAAGAGAAAAACCGGGGCGCCGATGAGGGCGGTAATGATGCCCACGGGCAATTCGCGTGGATCGAACAGGGTGCGTGCTGCGGTGTCGGTCCAGAGCATGAAGATGGCGCCAACCAGCATGGCATGGGGCAGGAGCTTGCGGTGTTGTGCGCCGGTAGCGAGGCGCACGGCATGAGGCACGACCAGTCCGACGAAACCGATAGCGCCGCCAATGACCACCATGATGCCGGTCAGCAAAGCGGTGGTGCCGAGCAGGGTCCAGCGCAGGCGCGGTACGTCGATGCCGAGTGCGGCGGCGGCATTATCGCCGAAGGCAAAGGCGTCGAGCGAGCGGCCCAAGATCAGGATGATTGGTGCGCAAAGCAATAGCGCGATCAGGACCAGCCCCGCATCGGCCCAGAGCGAGCCGGAAAGCGAGCCCATGAGCCAGCTCAGGATTTCCCGATAGGAATCGCCTGTCGCTGACCAGAAGATGAGGAAGGAGGTGGCTGCGGACGCCAAAGCGGAAATGCAGATGCCGACGAGAATGGCGCGGGATGGGGTCGCGCCGCCCAACAGACCCGCGACCAGCAGTGCCAGCGCCAGGGCTCCGATGCTGCCGATGAAGGCACCCAATGGCATGAGCAGCGTGAAGCCGGTGATGAGGAACAGTACCGCGCCAAAAGCGGCCCCCGAGGAAAGACCGAGCAGATATGGATCGGCCAGCGGGTTGCGCGTCAGTGCCTGCATGACGGTGCCGGAAAGCGCCAGGCCTGCGCCGACGCCCAAGGCGGTGAGAACGCGGGGCAGGCGCAATTCCCACACGATGGCGTCGCGCAGCCTCGAGACCGGGCTATCTGGAAGAAGGCCCAGATGGTGCAGGATAGTTGACCACACTTCGGGCGCGGTAATGTCGGCCGGGCCCATGGTGACGGCAGCTATGGCGCTGAGGATCAGGAGGGCAAGGAGCGCGGGGAGGGAGAGACGGGTCAAGGCTTGCTAAACCCCCACCCCCACCCTCCCCCTCCCAGGGGGAGGGAGCCTGCTGGTGGGCGTGGGCAAATTGTGCCTCGCACGCGATCCGCTCCTCCCCCTAATAGGGGGAGGCCGGGTGGGGGTACTTCGAGCCCGGTCTGCTTCATTCCCAGAAGCTCAACTCCGCCAATTGCCCTGCCATGTCTGCCGTCGCCGGAACGTTGCGAACGCCTGCCTCGGCGGCGGGGAAGGGGATGACGAGGTAGCGTTGATTGATCACGGCATCGAGTTTGCTGGTGATTGGATTTTCGGCCAGGAACTGCCGTTTCTGCGCCTCGGAATTCCATGTGGCGTCGACCAGTACGATGACATCGGGATTGATGTCGACGATGGCCTCCCAACTCGCCGAGGTCCAGCCTTCGTCCACATCGGCGAAGATATTTTCAAGCCCCAGCGCTTCCAGGATCATGGCGGGCGCATTGCTACCTGCCCCGACATAGGGCGTTTTGACGCCTGATGAATACCAAAGAGCTGAAAGGCCGCGATTGTCTTTCTCTACCCCGTCGAGCATTGCCTGTTGCTCCGCAACGAGGCTTTCCGCTGCCGCCTCGACGTCGAATATGGCGCCCATTTCGGCAATTTCAGCGAATAGCGATGCAAATGTCAGCTTTGGCGGCTTGATCGAGCGGCAGGCTGCGGGCGCGACATAGGTGGCAACGCCGAGCTGGGCAAGCGTTGGCCGTTCGCCTGCGCCATCAGCCGCGAAATTGCTTTCCCAGCCGCCATAGACGAAATCGGGTTCGGCTTCGAGCACGACTTCCTGACTGGGGAGCTTTTCAGACAGGACAGGCAGGTCGACCGCAAGATGATCGGGCAGGGGGCCATCCTGAAACGCGGCGCCGACAATTTTGTCGCCAAGGCCCAGCGAGAGCAGCAGCTCGGTCGCCGTGGATTTGATGGTGACGACGCGCTCGGGTGCGTGCTCGAGGGTGACCGCAATTCCGCAATTGTCGAGGGTCAGCGGGTGGGTGGTGGCAGCGTGAGCCGGGAGGGCGAGAGCGGAGACGGCCAGAACGGTCGGGATCAGCATGCGCATGGAACTAGTCCTGTTTGACGCTTTTGGATTTGATTTCGGCCAGAGCGGCTTCGTAGCCGAGGCGGTAGGCTTCGGCGCTGCCAAAACGGAACATGTCGTCGTCGCCGGTGCGTGTCAGCGTGCGTGCGCCGGGCGCATCGAGATCGGTGACGAAGCGGGACAGGCCGCGTACCACGGCAACCGGAATGCCGGTCGTCTTGCCTTTGACGAGATCGGCGGCTCCGGCGATTTCATCGGCAATGACGGCCTGGGTGACATGGAGCGGGCGGCCATTGGCATCGTTCGCTCCGCGCAGGTCATCGGTCAATTGCACGCCTGCCGCGCCGATGGCCATATCGGTCTGGCCGACACGCCATGCCCGGCCGATCGTGTCGGTTATGATGACGCCGATTTCTACGCTGAGCTTGTTGCGCAGACCGGTGCAGAGCCGCAGGGCGGATGCGTCTGGGTCCGCAGGGAGACGCAGCGCGACGCCTTCGGGCACATTGGACATATCGATGCCCGCAGCCGCCATGACGAGGCCCTGACGGGTTTCCACAATGCGGAAGGTGCCGCCGGGATGGACGCGTTCTGCCACCACGCGCACCGTATCGGCAGCGATGGCCCGTTCGCGCTCCTCGGCGGGCACCTGCATGCCTTCGGATTTGGAAATGATTTTTGAGGTGACGACCAGAATGTCGCCGGAGTGCAGGGCGAGGTCAGGATCGGCTGCTGCCTGGGTGGCAACGGCGTCGATGATGAGGGCAACGAGATCATCGTCTGGCTGGATTTCGGGGAGGCCGGTAATGCCCCAGACGGTGAAGCGGGGGGTCATGCTAACAGTATCTCCCTGCGCGCAGACGGTTGGGCGGGTTTTCCCTCTCCCCTTGAGGGAGAGGGTGGATCGGCCGCAGGCCGAGACGGGTGAGGGGTGCTGCGCCCCAGTCTCTGCGATGCGTGGGGTAGCGCAGTACCCCTCATCCGCCCTTCGGGCACCTTCTCCCTCAAGGGGAGAAGGGAAACCGCGATGGTGGAAAGCTCGATGCGAAGCAAAGACATCACCCCACCAGCTTCCGCAACCGCGGCAGAATCTCTTTTGCATAGAGCGCGAGGAACCGGCTCTGGTCCGTCCCCGGCGCATGGAAGACCAGATGGTCGAAGCCGTAGTCGATATAGGTCTTTATCGCGGCGACATGTTCATCCGGATCGGAGGAGACAATCCAGCGCCTGGCGACGCGCTCGATGGGCAGAGCGTCGGCGAGGCGCTCCATTTCCTCGGCATCCTGAACTGAATGCTTTTCCTCGGCAGAAAGCGAGAGGGCAGCCCAATTGCGGCAATCGTTGAGGGCGCGATCTGCATCGATATCGAAGGAGACTTTCACTTCGATCATGCGCTCGAAGGGTTTTCCTGCCAGTTCGCTCTCGGCGCGGCCGGCTTCAACATTGGGCAGGAGCTGATCGACATAGAGTTCAGCGCCCTTGCCCGAGGTGCAGATGAAGCCGTCCCCGGCGCGGCCCGCATATTTGGCGTTGAGCGGGCCACCGGCAGCAATATAGATTGGGGTTGGTTCGGCTGGTTTGTCGTAGATCGTGGCATTGACGGTCTTGTAATACTGGCCCTCGAAGGTCACGCGATCTTCGGTCCAGAGCTGGCGGATGAGTTTGACGGCTTCGCGCAGGCGCGCCGAACGCTCCTTCAATTCCGGCCATTCGATGCCGGTGGCGGGGACTTCGTTGAGCCCTTCGCCAGTACCGACGCCAAGAATGACGCGGCCGGGAAACATGACGCCCATGGTGCCGAAGGCATGTGCGACCACCGTCGGATGCAGGCGGAAAGTGGGGGTGAGCACCGAGGTGCCCAGAATGATCTTTTCGGTGCGGGCCAGCACTGCCGACATCCAGCCCGGCGCGAAGGGCGCGTGGCCATCGGTATGTTTCCATGGCTGAAAGTGATCGGAGACGAAAACCGAATCAAAGCCAGCCTGCTCGGCCTCGACTGCGAAACGCAGCAGATCATTGGGTGAGAATTGCTCTGCCGAAGCCTTGTAACCGAAGCGCATGGTTTCCCTCCCGAACGCGGCCGATCTATTTTTGATCGTTTGGTCAAAAAACATCGATAGTCAAGCGGCTTCATGCTAGAGGAAAGCCAAGATAATAAGACAATCCCCAAATAGGCCTGTTTCCGAACTAAAGACGGCGATGTGAATGAAAGTTATTTTTGATACCGACCCCGGCATCGATGATGCCATGGCGCTGCTCTATCTCAGCAAGCTCCCCGAAATCGACCTGATCGGCATTACCACGGTGGTGGGCAATGCGGGCATTGATCACACCACGCGCAATGCGCTGTTCCTCAAGCAGAAATTCGGCCTGACGGCGCCGGTGATCCGGGGCGCAGCGGAAACGCTTGATGGCGTGTTCAAGCCGGAACCGGTGGCGGTTCATGGCGAAAACGGGCTGGGCGAGATCGATATTCCTGATGTCGATGAGAGCGGGCTGGCGTCGGGGACGGCGCATCAATTCATCATCGATAGCCTCAAGGCCAATCCCGGCGAAGTGACCATTATCGCCGTTGGGCGCATGACCAATCTGGCGCTGGCTCTGCGGCAGGCGCCGGAAGTGGCCAAGCTGGCCAAGCAAGTGATCATCATGGGCGGCGCGTTCGGCTATCAGGGTCGGAGCGGCAATATCACGCCCTTGGCCGAGGCCAATATTCATGGCGATCCCGTCGCTGCCGACGAGATTTTCGCGGCGGACTGGCCGGTGGTTGTGGTGGGCCTCGATGTCACGCATGACATTATTCTCGACAATGACTATCTGGCGGCTCTGGCTGATGAGGCGGGCGAGAATGGCGAATTGCTGCGCCAGATGTGCGGGCACTACGCCAAGTTCTATATGAACGTCATGGGGCTCTCTGGTGTGGTTGGGCATGATCTGCTGGCGGTGACCTATGCGCTCTATCCCGAATGGTTTGAAATACGGCGCGGGGCCATTGCCGTGGTCCGCGACGGGGTTGCTGTCGGGCAGACGGCGCTATGGCCGGAAGAGCGCGGCGGCGTGCATTCTGTCTGGGCAGGTCGACCGAACCAGACCATCTGCATTGGTGTCGACGGGCCTAAAGTGCTGGAGCATTATCGGGCGACGGTTACCGGCGCTTAACCATATCCTGCACTAACGCATTGATTTTAAAAGGCATCGCGCCATCCGGCGCGGTGCCTTTGTGTTATGCACAATCCCACTTTACATATAATAGTACTTTATGTAGCGTCCTCTGACCGTCCGAGGCGAACACGCCCGACGGCTTTTGGGAGGATCCATCGTGAGCATCATTACCAAGCTCGCCATCGCGGCGAGCCTCGCTACTGCTTTGTCTTCCGGCGCCATGGCGCAGGACCTGACCGGCAAGGTCGTCGGCTTTTCGCAGATCGGTTCTGAATCGGGCTGGCGCGCCGCTGAAACGTCCGTCACCCGGCAGCAGGCCGAAGAGCGCGGCGTCGATCTCAAGTTTGCTGATGCGCAGCAGAAGCAGGAAAATCAGATCAAGGCCATTCGCGGCTTCATCGCCCAGGGCGTTGACGCCATTCTCGTCGCCCCCGTGGTCGCCACCGGTTGGGACGATGTGCTGACCGAGGCCAAGGAAGCCGAAATTCCGGTCGTTCTGCTCGACCGTGGTGTGGATGCCTCCGAAGACCTCTATCTGACGTCGGTCGCGTCCGATCAGGTTGTCGAAGGCCGGGTGGCCGGTCAGTGGCTGGTCGACACCGTTGCCGGGGCTGATTGCAAGGTCGTCGAATTGCAGGGCACGGTGGGTTCGACCCCGGCCATCAATCGCAAGCAGGGCTTTGAAGAAGCGATTGCCGGGGCCAGCAACATCACCATCGCACGCAGCCAGACCGGCGACTTCACCCGCTCCAAGGGCAAGGAAGTGATGGAAGGCTTCATCAAGGCCGAAAATGGCGGCGCCGATATCTGCGCGGTTTACGCTCATAATGACGACATGGCCGTTGGCGCCATTCAGGCGATCAAGGATGCTGGCCTCAAGCCGGGTACCGATATTCTCGTCGTCTCCATCGACGCCGTGCCTGATATCTTCACCGCGATTGCCGCAGGCGAAGCCAATGCCACGGTCGAGCTGACCCCGAACATGGCTGGTCCGGCATTCGACGTGCTGGCCAAATATCTGGCCGATGGCACGGAGCCTGAAAAGTTCATCATCACCGAGTCCAAGCTCTATACCGCTGCTGATGATCCGCAGGGTGAATACGACCGCCGCAAGGATCTGGGGTATTAAGAGCGCCCTGTTTGGCTGAAGGCCAGACTTGCAACGCCGTCACCGCCCGGCTTGTCCGGGCGGTCCACCTTTGCGGAGTGGATTGCCCGGACAAGCCGGGCAATGACGAAGCCTTAAGATTAGGGCAGACTGCTGGCAGGCAGGGAGGGGCACATGCCTGACAATGAATATGCGCTCGAAGCGCGGGGGATCATCAAGGTCTTCGGCAATCATGTCGCGCTCGACAATATCAATTTTGGCCTCAGGGCCGGTGAAGTGCATGCGCTGCTCGGAGAGAACGGCGCGGGCAAGTCCACTCTTATCAAAATTCTTACCGGCGCCTATCAGCCCACGACCGGGCAGGTCCTGGCCGATGGCGTGCCGGTGGTGCTCGATAATCCGCAGCAGGCGCAGAAACACGGCATTGGCACGGTCTATCAGGAGGTCAATCTCCTGCCCAATCGTTCTGTCGCCGAAAACCTGTTTCTCGGGCATCAGCCCACCCGGTTCGGGCTGGTGGACAGGCGCAGAATGGAGCGTCAGTCGCGCGATATTCTGCAGCGCTATGGGCTTGATATTGATCCGGCCAGCGAATTGGGCGCGCATTCGGTTGCCATCCAGCAGATCATTGCCATCGCCCGCGCCGTCGAGCTTTCCGGCAAGGTGCTCATTCTCGATGAGCCGACGGCCAGTCTTGACCGCGTCGAGGTCGAGCGTTTGTTCGAGATCATCCGCGACCTGCGGGCCAAGGGCCTCGCTATCGTCTTCATCACCCATTTTCTCGATCAGGTTTTTGCCGTCGCGGACCGTGTCACCATTCTGCGTAACGGTAAGCTGGTGGAAACGCGGGCGCTCGATGACATGACGCGCACCGATGTCGTGAGACTGATGCTGGGCAAGGATGTCGCCTTTTCGGGTGCCACAGGCGTTCAGGATGCGCGCCCGCTCGGCGAAGTGCTGCTTGAATTCAAAAATTATGGCCGCAAGCGGAGCGTGCATCCGTTTAACCTGACCATCCGCAAGGGCGAAGTGGTTGGCGTAGCGGGCTTGCTGGGTTCGGGGCGTACGGAAATGGCGCGCATCATGTTTGGTGCCGATGCCGCCGACGAGGGTGAAGCGCTGTTTGCGGGCAAGCCGGTGAACATTTCCAGGCCGACCGATGCCATTGCCAAGGGCTTTGGTTTCTGCCCCGAAGATCGCAAGGCCGAGGGCATATTTGGTGAGCTTTCGGTGCGCGAAAACATCATCATCGCGCTTCAGGGCAAGCTTGGCTGGTTTAGCGCGCTCAATCGTGACGAACAGATGGAAATTGCCGGAAAATTTGGCGAGGCCATGGATATTCGCGCGGCCTCTCTCGATATGCCGATCAAGCTGTTGTCCGGCGGTAATCAGCAGAAGGCGATCCTGTCGCGCTGGCTGGCGACCGATCCGGATTTTCTCATTCTCGACGAGCCGACACGCGGCATCGATGTGGGCGCGCATGCCGAAATCGTCCGCACCATCAATCGGCTGCGCGACGAGGGGCTGGCTCTCGTCGTTATTTCATCCGAGCTTGATGAAGTGGTCGCCTATTCCTCGCGCATCGTGGTGATGCGCGACCGGGAACTGGTGGCAGAACTTTCGGGCAAGGACATCAATCCGGGCGTCATCGTGCAGGCGATCGCCAATCATCGAGAGGGTCCCGCGTCATGATGCGGCGTGTTCTGGGCCGATTGGCCAATCCGCAATTGCTGGCGCTGGTCGGCGTGCTGCTGATCAACTGGATATTGTTCCCCAATTTTTTCCGCATAACCTGGCAAGACGGGCGCCTGTTCGGCAGCCTGATCGACGTAATCAACCGTGGGGCTCCGGTGGCAATCCTCGCTATCGGGATGGTTGGCGTCATCGCTACCAAGGGCGTGGACCTTTCGGTCGGCGCCGTCATGGCGATGGCGGGCGCGGTTGCAGCAAGTCTGGTGGTGGCCGGTTATCCAGCACCAATTGCTGTAGCCGCCGCCCTTTCGGTTGGTCTCCTCTGCGGGTTGTGGAACGGCTTTCTCGTTGCCGTGCTCGATATTCAGCCCATTGTGGCCACCCTGGTGTTGATGGTGGCTGGGCGTGGCATTGCCCAGCTCATCACGCAGGGTTTCATCGTCACCTTCAACGATCCGGTGCTGATCTTTATCGGCACGGGCTCATTCCTTGGGCTACCGATGGCGGCGGTGATCGCCATAATCCTGCTGATCCTGGTAACGCTGCTGGTGCGCCGCACCGCGCTGGGTCTCTTTATCGAGGCGGTGGGCGTCAATCGGGCCGCAGCGAGCCTGGCCGGTATCCGCAGCCGCATGCTGCTGCTGCTGGTCTACGGCCTGTCGGGCCTGTGTGCTGCCGTGGCGGGCATAATCGTTGCCGGTGACATTCGTGGAGCCGATGCGAACAATGCCGGGCTTTGGCTAGAACTCGACGCCATTCTGGCCGTGGTCATTGGCGGCACATCGCTGTTGGGTGGCCGGTTCTCCGTGCCACTGGCCGTGATCGGCGCCCTCATCATTCAGGCGATGAATACCGGCATTCTCGTGTCGGGCTTTCCGCCCGAGTTCAATCTCATCGTCAAGGCAGGACTGATATTCCTCGTGCTCATCATCCAGTCGCCTCTGGCGGGCCGGCTGTTTCCGGTTCGCCTCCGTCCTCTGGCGCAGGAGACCGGCAAATGAGCCGCTCGCTTCGTCCGCTCGTTGCCACGGCGATTATCTTCATCATCGCCTATTCGCTGGCCGTGATGCAGTTCCCCGGCATGTTCTCGACCCGCGTTCTGGGCAACTTCCTCACCGACAACGCCTTTTTGGGTATCGCAGCGGTGGGCATGACCTTCGTGATCCTGTCGGGGGGGATCGATCTCTCCGTCGGCGCGGTGATTGGGTTTACCGGCGTTCTGGTCGCGGTGCTGATTTCATGGGCCGGGTTTCATCCTCTGTCGGCCTTTGCCATTGCCCTGCTGGTGGCAGCCATCTTTGGCGGCGTCATGGGCATGGCGATCCATTATCTGCAAGTGCCCGCCTTTATCGTCACGCTGGCCGGGATGTTCCTTGCGCGCGGCGGGGCCTCCGTCATCACGCAGGATTCCGTACCGATCAGCCATGAATTCTATTCGTGGATTTCGAGCCTGATCATCCGCCTGCCGGGCGGAGGGCGGCTCAGTTTCATTGGCCTGACCATGGTTGCCGTGTTCATCATCGGCGCCTTGGTGGCGCATCGCACCAAGTTCGGTTCCTATGTCTATGCATTGGGCGGCAATCCGGTTTCGGCTTCGCTCATGGGCGTGCCGGTGGCGCGGACGACAGTGGGCGTCTACATGCTGTCCAGCGTGCTTGCGGCCCTAGCGGGCATTGTCTTCTCGCTTTACACATCGGCGGGCTATCCGCTGGCCGCGGTGGGTGTGGAACTCGACGCCATCAGCGCCGTCGTGATTGGCGGCACGCTCCTCACTGGTGGCTATGGCTTCGTTCTGGGCACGTTTATTGGTGTCATGCTGCTGGGGCTCGTCCAGACCTACATCATTTTTGACGGGACGCTTTCTAGCTGGTGGACCAAAATCGTCATTGGTGTATTGCTGTTCCTGTTTATCGTATTGCAACGCTTGATTTTCGCGGCCTCGGCACCGGGAGAAAAGGTGGCCGAGAAAGGCTAGCATGATCGAAACAGGTAGCCTTATCCGGTCCTTGTCCGGGCGGCGTGCTGCAAGAAATTTTCATACCTTCGTTATCAACGAAATCGGCCAGTCCATCGTCACTGGCCGTTTTCCCATCGGCTCGGTTCTGGCCAGCGATGTGGTGATGATGGAGACCTATGGCGTTTCCCGCACCGTGCTGCGCGAGGCGCTGAAAACGCTTGAGGCCAAGGGTTTGGTCGAGGCCCGGCCCAAGGTCGGTACGCGCGTTTCCCCGCGCAGCCGCTGGAATTTCTTCGATCCGCAGGTACTCGCTTGGCATTTCGATGCGCCTGCCGATCCCCAATTCTACGAAAGCCTGTTTCGCGCCCGCGCCGTTCTGGAAGCGCCGATGGTGGCGCTCGCGGCCCGGCACCGAACGGCCGAGCATGTGCGCCTGCTCAAATATTGGTGCCACCAGATGGAAACTGCGGGCGACTCCATCGAGCAGTTTGGGCTGGCCTGCCTGGAAGTTCATGGCATCATCGCCGACAGCGCCCAGGATATGCTGCTGCGCTCGGTGATTGGGGTGGTGGAGCTGACATTGGCTCTGGCTCTGACTCGGGAGATGGCCTTGCCAGCGGCAGACTATCGGGCGCAGAGCGTGGTCCTGTTCGGGCAGGTGATCGCGGCTATCGAGGCGGGGAATGTCGATGAGACCATAGCCCTGTTCGAGCAGTGCCGCGAGCTGGATCGCGCGCAGGTTTTTTAGGTGGTTTGAACCTTCGCCGGGGTGACAATCCAGTATTGCGGCAAGTCCAGCGTGCCTGGACCAATGAGCGGTGGGCAAGTGCCCATTTGACTGGAAATCGGCAACTGACGGTCGCAAACTGCGGTGCTGAATTTCTGTCGCTGGAGCGTCCTGTGCCCTTTCCCGATCTCGTTCACCCCGCCATAGACGCTTATGAGAGCGCCGTTACCATGCCCGCCGATTTTTTGGATTTCTGGGCGGCGACCATTGCCGAGGCGCGTGCCATTGGCGGCGCGGTGTCCATGGTTCCGGCCGAGACCATTCTGAAGCTGGTGGAGGTGTTCGATGTCACCTTTCCCGGTTTTGGCGGTCATCCGATAAAGGGCTGGCTGGTGCTGCCCAAGGAGCGCCAAGGCAAGCTGCCGCTTGTGGTGCAGTATGTCGGCTATGGCGGTGGACGCGGTTTTCCCCATGAGCAATTGCATTGGGCGGCGTCGGGCTTTGCCTATTTTCGCATGGATACGCGCGGGCAGGGCTCCGGCTGGAGCACGGGCGGGACACCCGATCCGGTCGGCTCGACCAGCCAGGTGCCGGGCGTGATGACCAAGGGTGTGCTCGACAAAAACGACTATTATTATCGTCGCGTCTTCACCGATGGCGTGCGGGCAATCGACGCTTTGGTCGAACTCGATTTTATCGACGCCGAGCGCATTGCGGTGTGTGGCGGTTCGCAAGGCGGCGGCATTTCGCTAGCAGTGGCGGGGATCGACAATCGCATCAAGGCTGTGATGCCCGATGTGCCCTTCCTCTGCGACTTCCCCCGCGCGGTGCGCAGCGCGGGACGCGATCCCTATCTCGAAATCGTGCGCTTCCTCGCTCAGCACCGTGACAAGAAGGACGTGGTGTTTGAAACGCTGCGCTATTTCGATGGCGTCAATTTTGCTCGGCAGAGCAAGGCTCCGGCGCTGTTCTCGGTGGCGCTGATGGACGAAACCTGCCCCCCGTCCACCATCTTTGGTGCGTTCAAAGCCTATGCGGGCGCCAACAAGACCCTGGTGGAATATGAGTTCAACAATCACGAGGGCGGTCAGGTTTTTCAGGATCGTGAACAGATGCGCTGGCTGAGCAAACTGTTTGAGTGACATGTGATCGGCAGGCGGGGAACTTCGGCACCTGCCTGCCGTTCATCGGCCAGCGTCATCACAAATGATTTTGGAGATGAAAGAATGGCTGACAAGCAATTGGACGATCTGTTTCTCGATACGCTCAAGGACATCTATTACGCCGAGCGGCAAATCCTCAAAGCCCTGCCCAAAATGGCCAAGGCCGCGCAGTCGGAAGAGCTGAGGGCCGGCTTTGAACAGCACCGCGCCGAAACCGAAGTTCATGTGGAGCGCCTGGAACAGGTCTTTGAAATGCTGGGCAAGGCCCCGCGCGGCAAGACCTGCGACGCCATCCTCGGTATTATCGAGGAAGGCAAGGAGATCATGGACGAATATAAGGGCACTGTGGCGCTCGATGCCGGTCTTGCCGCCGCTGCGCAGGCTGTCGAGCATTATGAAATCGCCCGCTATGGCACGCTGGCCACATGGGCCAAGCAGCTTGGCCACAAGGACGCGATGAACCTGTTCCTGACCACGCTGAAGGAAGAGGAAGCGACCGACGAAAAACTGTCCGCTCTCGCCAAGAGCTCGGTCAATCTCAAGGCCGCCTAGGCATTGAGGGTGAAGCTCCATGATCAAGAACTCGGCCATGGCCGAACGTGTGCGGGAGACGGCCTATTTTCTTTGGGAGCAGGATGGCAAGCCTGAAGGCAAGGCTTCCGAATATTGGCTGCGCGCCAAGGACATGCACCAGCGTCATCTGGCCTATGACAAGTGGCTGGCCGATGGTGCGCCTCCGGGGCGGTCCGATGTGCATTGGACTCAAGCCGCACGTGATCTGGACATGGAATAAAAAAAACGGGCCCTGGGGCCCGTTTTTGTATTTCTTGTAGAGAATGGATCGCCGCGATCAGTCGCGGGCGCGCTCCACGTAGGAATTGTCTTCCGTCAGGATGACAATGCGGGTGCCGGCGCCGATATGGGGCGGAACCATGACGCGCAGGCCATTGTTGAGCACGGCAGGCTTGAAGGAAGACGAGGCGGTCTGGCCCTTGACGACCGGTTCCGTCTCGACGATTTCGAAGGTCATGCGCTGGGGCAGTTCCATGGAGAGCGCGATGCCTTCATGGGTCATCAGATGCACCTTCATGCCGTCCGACAGATAGGCCTTCTGATCGCCAATCACGTCGTCGCCAACGGTGATCTGCTCATAGGTAGCCGGCTCCATGAAGTGGTGGCCTTCGCCGTCCGAATAGAGATAATCATATTCACGATCATCCACATCGGCCTTTTCGACCATTTCAACGGTGCGCCAGCGGCCGATCACCTTCACGCCATCGGAAATGCGGCGCATGGTGACGTTGGTCACGGAATTGCCCTTGCCGGGGTGAACGTTTTCAGCGGTGAGGACGACGTGCAGATTGCCGTCCTGCTCGACCACATGGCCTTTGCGCAGCGACGAGGCGATGACCTTGACCATAATTCTTCCTTGTTCGTGTCGTCGGCGCGGTTTAGAGGCTGGGCCGTCTGCGCGCCGCAAGAGATCTTGTCGAGCGCCCGATAAACTATTCCGCGCCTTTTCGCCAGACCGGACCGCAAGAAACCCGCCATGACGGCTTCCCAATCATCGCCTTTCTGGCATCCCGAGCGCCATATCGACCGGCGGCCCGCCTTGCTGGCGCGGTCACGGATAGATGCCGCTGTCCGCTTCTGGCTGGCCGAACGGGATTTTCTCGTGGTCGATCCGCCGGGCCTGCAACGCTCGCCGGGCAATGAAACCCATCTGCATGCCTTTGGCACGACGATGATCGGCAATGACGGGCAGGGGCAGGGCATGTATCTGCATACCTCGCCTGAATTCACCATGAAGAAGCTGCTGGCGGCGGGCGAGACGCGTATTGCCAGCCTGCAGCATGTCTGGCGCAATCTTGAGCGCAGCGCGCTGCACCATCCTGAATTCACCATGCTCGAATGGTATCGCGCCAATGAGCCCTATGAGGCGATCATAGCTGATGCGCTGGCGCTGATCCGGCTGGCAGCCGCCAGCACCGGTATCGAGCAGTTCAGCTTTCGCGGCCGGCTATGCGATCCGAGGGCCGAAGCCGAGCGGATCAGCGTGGCGGAGGCATTTGCGCTTCACGCCGATATCGACCTGTTGGCGACAATGAATGCTGATGGCGTGCCCGATGGCGAAGTGCTCGCCGCGCAGATGGAGCGGGTCGGCATGGCTGTGTCGGAGGACCGCGCCTGGAGCTATCTTTTCACGCAAATTCTGGTCGAAAAAGTCGAGCCGCTTCTGGGCAATGGGCGCGTGACGGTGCTGGACCGCTATCCGGCCTGCGAAGCCGCTTTGGCGCGGCGCGTGCCCGAGGACCGGCGGGTGTCGGAACGGTTCGAGATTTATGCTTGCGGCGTCGAGCTTGCCAACGGGTTTGGCGAATTGACCGATGCGGCCGAGCAAAGAATGCGGTTCGAGGCCGAAATGGCGGAAAAGGCGCGGCTTTATGGCGAGCGCTATCCCATCGACGAGGACTTTCTCGCCGCATTGGAGTTCATGCCCGAGGCCAGTGGCGTGGCGCTGGGCTTTGACCGGCTGGTCATGCTGGCGACCGGCACGCAGCGGATCGAGGCGGTGCTATGGGCGCCGGTGGCGGAATGAGCTGCGATTTTCGCCAGTTCCACCGGCCGTCACTCTCGGGCTTGACCCGAGGGTTCTGCACTTATCGGACTTTGTTCAAGTATAGAGCCCTCGGGTCAAGCCCGAGGGTGACGAGCGGTGGTGTTGCGCGATGAGTGCTCTCAAGACCGTTCGAGGCCTGGTAGACTCTGGATTGGTGAATGAGGAAAATGACCTCGTCGCTGTCGCGGAAAAATACGCCATTTCCATCACGCCTGCTGTGTTGGCGCTGATCGATCCGAATGATCCCGATGATCCGATTGCCCGCCAATATGTGCCGTCGCCGCAAGAGTTGGTGACCACGCCGGAGGAGCGCGCTGATCCGATTGGCGACCTTGCCCATTCGCCGGTTGAGGGAATTGTGCATCGCTACCCGGATCGGGTCCTGCTCAAGGCTGTGCATGTCTGCCCGGTCTATTGCCGGTTCTGTTTCCGCCGGGAAATGGTGGGACCGCAGGGACTGGGAACGCTGACGGCAGACGAGCTGGATGCGGCCATGGCTTATATCGCCGGGCATGAACAGATTTGGGAAGTGATCCTGACCGGTGGTGATCCGCTGGTGCTGTCGCCGCGCCGGTTGCGAGTGATCATGGAGCGGCTTGCAGCGATCCCGCATGTCAAAGTGGTGCGCTTTCATACGCGGGTGCCGGTGGTCGAGCCGGAGCGGATCGATGCCGACATGGTCGACGCCTTGCGGGCCAGCGGCAAGACCACCTATCTGGCTGTCCATGCCAACCACCCGCGCGAACTCACCGGCGCTGCGCAGGCAGCGTTCAACACGCTGATTGCTGGCGGGGTCGCGCTGATAAGCCAGAGCGTCTTGCTCAAGGGCGTCAATGACAATGTAGAGACGCTGGTGGCGCTGATGCGCGGCTTTGTCGAAAACCGCATCCGCCCCTATTATCTGCACCATCCTGATCTCGCCCCCGGCACCAGCCATTTCCGGGTGAGCATCGAGGACGGGCAGGCTTTGGTCAGCGCTCTGCGGGGTCAAATTTCGGGCCTCTGCCAGCCCACTTATGTGCTCGATATTCCGGGTGGGTATGGCAAGGCCGATATTGGTGCTGCCGCAATCGTCGGCGCGGACGGGTGTTTTACCGTGCGGGACTGGCAGGGCGGGGAACACGCCTATCCGCCCGTCTGACGGCCTCAATCCTATCAGTGGTCGTCATTGCCGGGCTTGTCCCGGCAATCCATGCCGAAACAAACTGGATCACCGGGACAAGCCCGGTGATGACGATGGATAGAAAGGATAGTGGAAGCGGCTATTCCACCACGCGCGGGTCGACATCCTTGGAATAATCGACGCCACCGACGGCGAAGCCGAAGAGTTTCATGAACTCTTCGCGGTATTTCGGCAGGTCGGCGAGGTCGCCGAGATTTTCTGTTGTCAGCACCGCCCAGCGACGGGCTAGTTCGGCCTGCATGGGAGCGGACAGTTCCCAATCGTCGACGCGGATGCGGCTTTCGTCGTCAAGCGCGATGTCGCCCTGAAGCTTGTCGCGGAACAGGCGGTCGATCTGCTGGATCGGGCCTTCCCCGAGGCCCATTTCGTCCTCGACCTTGATCAGAACGGTGCCATAGAGCGGCACGACTGGAATGGCGGAGCTGGCCTGCGTCACCACGGCCTTGAGCGCGACCACGTGAGCGGCGTGCTCGCCGTGAGCGGCGCGAATAGCCTTGGCTGCACGATCCAGATCGGCCTTGGCGCGACCCAGAGTGCCCTTGTGATAGATCGGCCAGGTCAGTTCGGAACCGAGATAGGTATAGTTGAGCGACATGAAGCCATCGGCCAGAACGCCCGCTTCGTTGAGGGCGGCGATCCAGAGTTCCCAGTCTTCGCCGCCCATGACCTTAACGGTGGCTGCGGCTTCTTCCTCGGTCGCGGGCTCAACACTGATCTCGGAGACTTCGCCGGTTCCGGTGTTGAGTGTCTTGGAGGTGACCTGCGATCCATAAGGCTTGATGGCGGAGCGGTAGGTTACGCCGTCCTTGGGATCGGTGCGGACCGGGGAGGCCAGCGAATAGACGATCAGGTCTACCTGACCGAGATTGGCCTTGATGGCTTCGATGGTTTCGGCTTTTACCGCATCGGAAAAAGCATCGCCTTCAATGGTGATAGCCTTGCGGCCAGCGGCCTTGGCGCGGTTCTCAAAGGCGCGGTTATTGTACCAGCCGGCCGAGGCGGGCTTGGTTTCCCCCGGCTCGCGCTCAAAGGACACGCCGATGGTGTCCGCATCACTGCCAAAGGTGGTGACGATACGGGAGGCGAGGCCATAGCCTGTCGAGCAGCCCAGAACCAGCACGCGCTTGCGCTCGGAGGGGATCGCGCCCTTGATGGTCACATGGTCGATCTGGCGCTGCACATTGGTGGCGCAGCCGGTCGGGTGGGCAGTGGTGCAGATGAAGCCACGGATTTTGGGCTCGATGATCATGGGATTTTCTCCTCGATTTGAGACAAGCCAATAGCGGGAATGGCGCCCAAGCGCCAGTCGGGGCGGCGCGTTTGCTGCAACTGATGGAGCATGCGGCGGCGGCCGGGCGAGTGTTTTCCACAATTGGCGCGGCCTGCACGCTGGATCACGGGGGCGTGATCCTGTTTGCTGACCGAGCGAGTCGGGTTTTCAAGCCTGCATTTTCCAAGAGTATCCCATGTCTCAGTTCTCCCTTCCTCTTCCCAATCGCTCACTTGGTCTGACCAAGCGCCCATTCGCCTTTCAACCCGCCTTCGTTTTTTCGGTTCTGGTCTTTCTGGCTCTGGCCATAGGGCTTGCCTGGTGGCAGGGACCGGGCCTGTTGCGCGACTGGCGGATCAGTCAAAATCCAATCAGTGTTGAGGACTGGGATATTCTGGGTGGCGAATGCAGTTCGCGCCGGGGGCTGACCGATTGCGAGGCCGATGTGGTCTATAATTATGGTGGGCAGGATTACGAGAAGCATATCTCGCTGGCCTTTTTTGACCTTTCCAGCAGCGACTACATGGTCGAATTGGTGATCGATGCGGACGAGCCCGATCTGGCGACGTTGAGCCTTGGTCTCGATATGCTGTGGAACCGCACGATTACCTTTGCAGTGTTCATGCTGCTGTTCGGTGGCGGTGTGATCGTCATCATCGTGACGGCCTTGCAGACAATGGCGGCCAATCGCGCTGCGGCAAATCCGGGTCGACTGAGTGTCGTGCCGGTGGAAATCACCGAGGTCCGCGATGTGCGTGGCCGCTCTATGATCACCTATGTTGAGCAGGTCACCGCGCGCAAGAAACGCACGATGCGGACGGGTTTTGACAAGGGGCAAGAGCCGTTGGTGGGCGTCGACGAGCATGGCGTGCCGATGGGGCTGGCCGTGCGGCTTGAGCACATGGCGATGCCGGTGCTGCTTGATAGCGGCCTTCAGCGCATCGAGATGATGGATAGCGAGCGCCGCGCTGCGCTAGAGACGTTTGAGGCCGAGCAGGCGCAGCGCGGTGGCGTGGCCGCCGAAACCGCATCGGTCAAGGCCAAAGGGCAAAATCCGGTGTTGCGTGGATTGAGGGCGGCCGCTGGCGTGCTGTTGCTCGCCGTGATCGCGTTCTTTGGATACTGGATCTACTACGTGACCTCGGCCCCGGATGCCTTCGACTCCATCGGTATCGAGATCAACAATATCATGCCCGAGCCGCTGAACACCTGGGGTTGCGAGCAGCTCTATCAGCGCTTCGGCAAAGAGCGTGCGCCTTATGGCTGCGTGTCGAGTGAGGATTGGATCAGCTGGCGGGTCGCGCCAGAGCAAGCCAAGGTCAAATAAGCAAAGGGCGCCGCAAGGCGCCCTTTTTCATTCCGGCCTGGCTGGCCCGGCAGGGAAGATGCCGGACATGACGGTGAAGCCGGGAACGCGGCGAACCCGGTCGGTCCAGCGGCGCAGGGCCGGGTAATCCTGCCGGGAAATGCCGCCCTCCTCAGAGAGCATCACATAGGGGAAGCAGGCAATGTCGGCGGTGGTGGGATGGGCGGGCGCGCAGAGCCAGTCGCGCCCTTGCTTTTCACCAAACCAGAGATGTTCGTCCATGATGCGGAAGATGCGGTGTGCGCCCTTCTGGCTCTTTTCGATGTTGAAATCGTAGCCATAGCCAAGGGCCAGACGGGCCGCTGAAGAGGTAGCGGTAATGTCGTCGGCCACCGCATGCCAGCGCAGCACCTCGGCTGTCACGGCAGGATCATCAGGGAACCAGAGGCCGGATGTGTCGTACTTCCTGGCGAGGTAAGCAAGGATGGCGCCGGAATCCGACAGCGTCAGATCGCCGTCTTGCAGCACAGGCAATTGCCCAAACGGGTTGAGCCGCAGAAATGCGTCCGACTTGTGCTCGCGGCCGGGGAAGAAATCCACAGGCACGATGTCGTAGGGCAGATTGAGAATGCTCATCAGCAAGCGCAGCTTGTAGCAATTGCCGGAGAGTTCGAAGTCGTGGAGAATGATGGTCATAGGCAGACACCCTCGGCGGCCGTCATTGCCCGGCTTGTCCGGGCAATCCATGCGGCACACGCCGTGCGTGGGGAAAGATGGATCACCGGGACAAGCCCGGCGATGACGAGGAAATGGACGCTGCGGCGCATCATCAAATATCCAGCACCAGACGCGCGGATTTTGCGCGGCTGACGCAGGTCATCATGCAGGTGTTCGAGGCCTTTTCCGTCTTGTTGAGGTAGACGTCCTGATGGTCCACCTCTCCCTCCATCACTGTGGTGAGGCAGGTGCCGCAGGCGCCCTGTTCGCAGGATGAGGGCACGGTCAGCCCAGCCTCGCGCATGGTTTCGAGAATGGTCTTGCCGGCGGGAACATGCAGGGTCATTGCCGAGCGGGCCAGTTCCACGTCGAAGGCCGATGAATTGTCGATGACCTTGTCGTTCTGGAAATATTCGAAATGCACCGCCTCATCGGGCCAACCGAGGGACGCGGCCACTTCCTGAACCATTTCGAGCATGGCGCTGGGGCCGCAGATATAGACGTGGTTGGCGAATTCGTATGGACCGAGAACGGCAGCGACCTTGGCCTTGATGGCGTCGCGCGCCATGCCGGTGTGTTTCTCGATCTGGCCGTGCAGTACGCTCAGCTCGCTGGAGAACGCGGCGCTGTCCTCGTTGCGGGTAAAGTAATGCAGTTCGTAGGGCAGGCTCGACTTGTCGAGGAAGCGCGCCATGGAGAGCAGGGGCGTGATGCCGATACCGCCGGCGATGAGCACAGTGCGGGTAGCGTCGCGGCGTAGCGGGAAATTGTTACGCGGCTCGGAAATGGCCAGCACATCGCCTTCGCGCACCGTCTCGACCAGCACTTTGGAGCCGCCCTTACTGGCGCTCTCCTGCTTGACGCCGATGATGTAGCTCATCAGGTCGCCGGGGCCGTTGGTCAGCGAATATTGGCGAACAAGGCCATTGGGTAGATGCACGTCGATATGTGCGCCGGGCTGGAATGTGGGCAGGTGCTTGCCGTCACGGTCGGCAAATTCAAAGCTGATGACACCATCGGCGTTCTGCCACTTGCGCTTGACCACGACATTGAAGGTGTTGCCACGCGGAATGGCGATCTCTGGCATAGTGGCGAGATCGGCAGAGACCTTTTCATAAACCGGCGTCAGCGGAGCAGGCGCCGGTTTGCGGGCAGCGGCCTTTTCCAACTGGTCGCGCAGCTTGGTCAGCATTTCATTGTAGTGGCGGAGCGTCGCCAGCTCATCGGCCGGTTTTTCGGGCAGGAGGCCGCGTATAACAGCGCGGTCGGCATCGACGGGTTGAACGAAGAAGATCGTGCCACCGAGGCGCACGACCATGGCGCTCACCAGATCGGCGGGCTGATCGTCAGGGATCAGGCGAGCCAAACCGGCAGCGACGTCTTCGGGTGCGGCGTTGACCGGCATGGGGCGCAAGGGAAACCAGTTTTGCGCATCTGCACCGGGGAAGGTCGTGAATGGCAGATCGTCATTGGCTGCAGACCAGATAAGGCCGAACGCTTCCTTAACCGGATATTTGCGGTTTTCGATGCGTCGTGCGGGAGCGTCGGCAGGATGGGCCGGGATATAGGTGCAGCCAGCCGATTGGTTGGCGTAGCGCCAACCATGATACTGGCACTTCAGCTCCTGGCCTTCATTGATGCCGATGGAAAGGCGCACGCCGCGATGGAGGCAGCGGTTCTCCCACACATTGACATTGCCGTCATCGGCTCGCCACACGGCGAGTTCACGGCCCAGCAACTGGCCTTGATAGACATGACGGAACGGCAAATCCTCGCTTGAAGCGATCGGATACCAGGTGGGGTCTGCAAGGGACAGGGGCATGTCGATCAGATCCGTTGTTACGAGATCGCGCCACGATCAAGTCATCGGTTCTATCATAGTCCTGGCGTACGGGACTCGATCTGTTCCCTCCCCCTTGAGGGGAGGGTTAGGGTGGGGGTTCTGACGCCTAGACAATGCTCGGCGCTTGGGTGATCTCATCACCCCCACCCTCATTCCCTCCCCTCAAGGGGGAGGGAGGCGAAGGAGCCGATGTCTCCAGAACTCTCAGCTTGCCAAGGGAATAACGCCGTAGGTGATCCCCTTTTGGCTCAGCCAGCGGCGATAGGCGATGGCGCTTTTGTCGGCGCGGATCGGGGTTTCGGCGCGGGGGTCGAGCGGCAGCTTCTTGGGATATTGATTTTCGAGGATCGGCTTGTCCTGACCGAAAATGGTCTGCTGGAAGCGGCGCAGATCCTTGATGGTCGAATAAGAATCGACCATGGATTGCAGCAGATGCGCCCGGCAGGTTTCCTCGGTCATTGGCTGGAGGAAAATGCCGATGACGTCACGGCGGCTCTCGTCCTCGGGACAGGATTTGTAGAGTACCGAGCAGAACGGGTGCGGCACGCGATAGACATATTCCACTTCCATCGCGCCGGTGGCCGATTTTGCGGCGCGCGGCTGGATGAACTTGCACTTGGTGGCCAGAACCTCGTCGCGCTCCTCGGAGACTTCGACGTCGTATTCCTTGACCTCGGTATGGGGTTCAGCGCCCAGAATGTCGGTATGGACATAGGGGAAATGGCCCATGTCGAGGAAATTTTCGACGGCGCGCGGGGCCGAGACATGGATGCCGATGGAGCCGCAGCTCATATTCTTGCGGTCGGCTTCGGCAAATTCTGGAATGGGGAAAAGCTCGGCGTCGGGCGTGCCGAGGCAGGTCCAGACATAGCCATAGGCATGCTTGACCGGCAGGCGGTCGAACACGCTCTCGGCGTCGATTTCGTTACCATTTTCTTCGTTGCTGCGCAGCCAGACAACAGCTTCGCCATCGGTGCCGCGCGTCAATGCGAGCCTTGTATCGAGCAATAGCGTGGTTTCAACGAGGCCGATTGGCAATTCGTCTATGGCCGCAACAACGTGCCAAAGGTTGCGGGTGATCGGGTCGGGTGCTTGGGGCATAGGCTTGATCTCAACTTTGCTCGCACAATAGCCCCGCTAGCGGGGAGTACCAGCATAAAGTTGCGCGGCGGCTATGCGTTGAGGGTATGGATGGCCCTTGTGCGCGCTATTCTTGGTTCTCCTGGTCCGGAAATGGCGCGACGCCAGAAGGATCATTGTTCCGTGGGGGGAAGATGATCGAGGCGGATGGCAACAAGGCGGTTCTGGTCGATCTCGAACTTGATAAATGCCCAGCCGCCGCTGGGACAGCAATTGGCATCGTCGGCGCGCCAGAGCGGGGTGCGGGCTGTCAGTTCGCCATAGAAGAAGTCGGAAAAATCGAAATCGACGCCTTTCCAGATTTCGAGACCCTTTGGGAGCAGCGTATCGATGTTGTCGCGCCAGCTTTCGATGTCGATCCGGGTCCATTCGTTCCTGGACGCGGGAGTGCCTCCATCCTCCCAAACGTAAAGGCGGTCGGTATTATAGGCGCCGGTGCCGCCCAAATAGCCGGCAATGTGCAGCATGCTGCCTTCGGCGGAGAGACGCGGGGCTTCAAAGCGGGCGGCGTCGAAGCCGCTGTCGAACAGGGTCCACGAGCCGTCGAGATAGTGCAGCAGTACAAAGCCGCCAGAAATTCCGTTTTCGGTGGTGAAGCCGGATTGGGTCTGCCAGGCAAACAATGGCTCGCCCTCGTTTTCACCCCACTCGACATTAAGGCGACCCGAGGTCAGCACATGGCAATCCTGCAGCTCCGTTGCGATGCAGGTTGTGTCGAGTTCAGCAATGTCCAGCTTCTGTGCAAAAGCATTCTCGGGCAACAACAGGATTGTTGCGGCGGCTGCGATTATCAAGGCTGACAGGACAAAGCGCGGTTTCATGACAATCTTTCATCGTGAGGGTTGTGGCGCTCAAGGGGCGTTCGTCCCTGATCGGTGGAATTATGCCAGCCCGCGCCTGATGGCTTCGCGGGTGGCTTCGGCGCGGCTGGTGACGCAAAGTTTCTGGTAGATGACCTTGACATAGGACGCCACTGTCTGTGGCTGAAGGCCAAGTCGTTTGGCCGCTTCAGCAACGGTCAAACCGCGCGCCAGCAGCGTCAGCACCTCTGTTTCGCGGGGGCTCAGGCCCGCATCGTCGATGGGGCGATTTTGCGGGCCGCGAAAATGGCTGAGCATGCGCAGGGCGATGGACGGAGAGAGGGGCGGCTCCCCACGCTCGATGCGCTTAAGATAGCCTACCAACAGGTTCGCCTCTTCGTCCTTGAGCACATAGCCACGCGCGCCTGCGGCTATGGCCTCGAAGAGATGAGCGTCATCGTCGTAAATTGTCGCCACGATCGGCAAGACATCTGGAAATTCGGCAGCAAGCCGTTTGACGATTTCGATACCGCTGCCATCGGGCAGGCCCAGATCGATAAGCGCCAGCCAAAGATCGCTGCCTTCCTTATCCAACCAGGCATGGGCGGTCTTGAGCGTGCCGACGCTGATGATCTCGATGCCCGGAAAGGCCATTGCCAAGACGCCCAGCATCCAGTCGCGGGTCGTCGGCTGGTCTTCAAGCAACAGGCAGCGGCGTTGCGGATTTGTCTTCGGGGCGCTCATGGTGACAAATCTAGCGCTGCGCGGGTTGAGTTCACCCCCTCTTCCGGGGGGCGTTCTCCCAGCGATAGCGGCAGGCAAAGCACGATGGTCGTGCCATGCCCATTGCCTATGGTCAGCGTGCCACCCAGATCGGCGATGCGCTGCCTGAGGCTTTTGAGACCATAGCCAGCGCTTTCGCCTGCAAGTGCTGTGGCGGGGATGCCCTTGCCGTCATCGCTAAAACGCAGAGTCAGCGCGCCATCGAGCAGTTCGGCGTTCACCTTCAGGGTCCTGGCCTCGGCATGGCGAATGACATTGGAGACGATTTCACGCACGGCGGAGGTAATGGCCTTGTGCACGCGGTAGTCGAGACGGATAAGCGGAACATCATTTTCGGGTAGCGGGCAGTCAAATTCGATGCCAGCTGCCTCCAGCCGTCTTGCCGCTTCGTGACGCATCTGGGCCAGAACCCGTTCGAGTTCGGCTTCTTCCCCCGCCAGGCCGGAGACAATGGCGCGAATGTCGCTCAGTGCGGCCTGCAAGGTGGGGCGCGTGCGTTCGTCGGCGGTGTGCAGACCGGTCAGTAATCGCGCACCCACATCGTCGTGCAGATCGCGTGCCATGCGACGGCGTTCTTCTCCCACCCCGCGCATATAGGCCTGGCGGCTTTCTTCGGCACGCTCTGTCAATGTGAGCAGATTGGCCGCCAGCGCGCGATGGTCAGGCTGGAACAGACCTGTGCCGCCAAAGGGGTAGCGCAGGGTGAGCCCCGGCGCACCGGCGATTGCAGGCAGGTCCAGCCGCAAACCTTCCTCGGCAATGCTCGGGCTTGTGACATTGCCCTCGCCTTCGATTGTTTCCAGCGGGTCGAAAAGGCGGGTGAGCAGGCTGCGCCAGCGTGCCGCGCTTTCGGCAGGGCTGGGCGCGAAGGCAACATCCATCGCTTCGGAGAATAATTCGTGCTGCCCGATGCGGTTGCGGGCGAACAGGCGCTGCCAGAGCCAGTCGCGCAGCGGCAGATATAGCAGCGCCACCAGCAGCAACGAGATGGCGAGCGCGGGAGCCAGTTCGAGATTGAGCCCGGCAATCAAGGCCGCATCCAGCGCCAGAAGCAGGAAGGCGCCCAGCGTATAATACAGGATGCGATAGGCCCATTCACCGAGCTCGAACAGGCGATAGCGTCGCAGACCCAGAGCCAGACCAACGTAAATGATGATGATCGCCCCAGCCGCATAATGCTGGGATAATGGGCTGTTGAGGCCCAAAAGGTCGGGCGCAAGCGCGAGGAAGGCGAAGGTGGAAATGGCAAAGGCTACCGACAACCCCAGCCAGCCCAAAACGGCCCGGTCAGCGGGTGCGTGCCGGGTCGCCCGATATTGCATGGCGATCAGCGCCAATATGGCGACCGTTATCGCCATTGTGATCGTGTAAAAATGCTCGGCTTCAATGATGATCTGAAACGTGTCGGCCAGAAAGAGTGCGCTGAGCACCACAGGCAGGGCGACAAGCCAGTATTTGCTCACCAAAAGTCGCGGATAACTCAGAAACAGCCCGATCATGCTGCCGCCGAAAAGGAAGATGCCGAAGTGATTGATCGGCAGCAGAATGCCGTAGGTCTGCGAGGGGAGGGCGATGCCGCGATGGGCGTAATAGGCCGAGGTCAGCGTCACCAGCAAGACGCCAAGCCCCGAGATTGCGAACAGGGTTGGCGCCAATTGCCTTGGCCGCAATGCCCAGACCCAGCCGGAGATCAGTGCGCTGACAATGCCGGTAATGAATTGTATCCAGAAACTGGTCGGCAAGGTCCAGAGCGGGCGAGGCTGAGGAGAGACTTTCACCGTCAACGGCAGGCCGGCTGCATCGCGCAGATGCAGGGCAAGCTCTGGCTCTGCCAGCAGCGCGAAGAGTTGATCCTGCCGCGCATAGAAGGCATTCAATTCGCTATAGGTCAAAAGGCCATCCGGCTCGGCCAGCAGGTCCTGCGCTGTCAGCTGGAACACAGGAGCGCCTTCTGCAGCAATAGCTTCGACAATGGCGCCCTGGGTAAGTCCGAAGGCTGCTCGCTCGGTGACGACCAATTGCTCAAGCGGAATGAGCGGGGCTCCCAGCCATTTCGTGTTGCTGGCCAGCCAGAGCGTGAGGCCACCGGTCATCGCCGCAATCGCGGCGACGAACACAATGATCAGCGGTGACAGAAGCGGCAAGCGAACCATGCAGCACTAAAGTGCTAAAATATTCTGCGCTGCAAGAGGTTGGTAATTTTAGAGTTACTTACCGCGGTAAATATCGAAGGGCCCGATGGCTTGTGTTGTCGCCATCAACTGAATCTTGTTGATGTTGACATGCTCGGGGAGCGACGTGGCCCAGAAGATGGATTCGGCAATGTCGTCGGCGTTCATGGCCTTGGTGCCAGAATAGACATTTCCGGCTTTGCTTTCATCGCCTTTGAAACGGACCAGCGAGAATTCCGTCTCGGTCAGGCCCGGCTCGATGTCGGTGACACGGACATTCTTGCCCTGCAAATCCGAGCGGATGGCGAGCGCGAAGTGCTTCACGAAAGCCTTGGTGGCGGCATAGACCGAGCCGCCGGGATAGGCGAATTCGCCGGCAACCGAGCCCAGGGTCACCACATGGCCGCCGCCGCGCGCGATCAGGCCGGGCAATAGCAGGCGCACAGTATAGACGAGACCGGAGACATTGGTTTCAATCATGGTTTGCCAATCGTCGAGATCGGCTTCCGCCGCTGGTTGCAGGCCCAGCGCCAACCCGGCATTGGCCAGCACGATATTGATGGCGTCGAAGGGGGCAGGAATAGCGGCGATGGCCGCTTCCATTGCCGCCCGGTCGCGCACATCCAGCGGGATGATGTGGCAGTTTTCATGGCCCAGTTCGTCGCGCAGTTCGATCAGTCGATCCTCGCGGCGGCCGGTGGCGATCACCTTGCCGCCAGCGGCGACGTAACGGCGCGCGGCAGCAGCGCCGAAGCCGGAGGTGGCGCCGGTGATGAAAACGACAAAACGGCTGGGGTCGAGCAGCGAATACATGATCTATTCCGAAAAGGTGATTTGGGAGGCGGCGTGCGAAGGTGGACCCTGTGGCGCGCCAACGTCAACCTTTCCAAAGTTTAATCCGCCATACCGATAGCTAAGGTGCGTGGCGCGCCAGTCTTGGTTACCCTTGGCGCGAATATGTTTGAGGTGATTTGTGAAGCGGTTTGCCAAATTCGCGCTTGTTCTGGTGGTGCTGGGCGGCGCTGTCGGTGCCGGCTGGTATTATTTCTTCGGCCAGACGCAGGCGAGCACGACACCGAGTACGGTCGCGGTTGGGCGCGGCGACATCGAGACGACGGTGCTGGCCTCGGGCGTTCTGGAGGCCAGCTCGCTCGTCAGCGTGGGTGCCGAAGTCTCCGGCACCATCAAGGCCGTGCATGTGGCGCTGGGCGATGCGGTCAGCCGTGGCGATCTTTTGCTGGAGATCGACAGCCTCAACCAGGAGAACGCAGTCAAATCGGCCGAGGCGGCTCTGGCTGGTATCGAAGCGCAGAAGCGCAATCAGCAGGCCAATCTGGCGCGGGCGGAGTCGACGCTGTCTCGTCAGCAGCAATTAAGCGCCAACAATCTGGTGTCGCTGACTGACCTTGAAACGGCACAATTGGCGGTCGAGCAGGCGCAGGCGCAGATCGACCAGCTCGATGCGCAGATCGCTCAGGCCAAACTGACAGTGGACTCGGCCAAGCTTGATCTGTCCCGCACACAGATCGTTGCGCCCAGTGATGGCACGATTGTCGCTTTGACAGTCTCCGAGGGGCAGACGCTCAACGCCAATTCATCAACGCCGACCGTCGCAAAAATCGCCAATCTCGACACGATGGTGATCCGTGCTGAAATTTCAGAAGCCGATGTGGTCAAGGTTTCGGCAGGCCAGCGCGTCTATTTCACCATTCTGGGTGAACCGGATAACCAGATCGACGCGACGCTGCGAGAGGTTGAGCCAGCACCGACGTCGATTGCCAGCGGCACGGCCTCATCTGGCAGCGCGGTCTATTATAATGGCCTGTTTGAGGTCCCCAATCCGGATCACAAGCTGCGCATTTCGATGACGGCGTCGGTCACTATCGTGCTCGATGACGCCCGCAATGTGTTGACGCTTCCGGCCACCCTGGTGTCGCGTCGAGGGCCGGACGGGGCAGCGATGGTGATGGTCTATGATCAGCAGAGCGAGGAGAGCCGCCCTGCGCGGGTCGAGGTGGGGCTCAACAACAATATCAACGCCGAAATCAAATCAGGGCTCAACGAAGGTGATCTGGTGGTCAACAGCACCGGCGCGCAACTCTCTGGAAGTGCTGGCGGTCGCGCGGGCGGCCTCGGCATGGGCGGTCCGGGCGGCGGTTTCGGTGGCGGCGGTGGTGGTCGTCCGCCGGGTGGCGGCTAAGAGCATTGGATCGAACCATGAGCGATCCCATCATTTCCCTTCGCGGCCTGGTTCGCCGGTTTCAGACCGGCGGCGAGAGCGTGGACATTCTCAAGCAGGTCAATCTCGATATTCATCGCGGCGAGATGGTGGCCATTATCGGCCAGTCCGGCTCGGGCAAGTCGACGCTGATGAACATCATGGGCTGTCTCGACCGCGCCAGCGAGGGCAGCTACTCGTTTTCCGGCAGGGATGTTGGCACGCTCGATGCCGATGAATTGGCGGCGCTGCGGCGCGAGCATTTCGGCTTCATCTTCCAGCGCTATCAATTGCTTCCCGATCTTGATGCGGTGGAAAATGTCGCTGTCCCGGCCGTTTACGCTGGTGTGGACCCGGCGGCACGGCGGGAGCGGGCCATTGCACTGCTCACAAGGCTGGGGCTGGGTGACCGCCTTGATCATCGACCCAGCGCGCTTTCGGGCGGTCAGCAGCAGCGCGTCAGCGTGGCGCGGGCGCTGATGAATGGTGGCGAGGTCATTCTCGCCGACGAACCAACCGGGGCGCTCGACTCCCGTTCGGGCAAGGAATTGATGGCGCTGCTGCGCGAATTGCACGGCGACGGACACACGATCATTCTGGTGACCCATGATCCGCAGATCGCTGCGCAGGCTGAACGGGTGATCGAAATTTCCGACGGCGAGATCATCGCGGATCGGATCAATACAGAGCCGACGCGCTCGGTTCAGGCGCCGGTGACGGCGAAAAAGGCGGCGTCGTGGCGGCGTGGATTCGACCGGACTATGGAAGCGCTCAACATGGCTTTGCGGTCCATGGGCGCACATAAATTGCGTACGTTTCTGACCATGCTGGGCATTATTATCGGCATTGCCTCGGTGGTGTCAGTGGTGGCGCTGGGGCAGGGTAGCCAGCAGACAGTGCTCGAAAATATTGCCTCTATCGGCACCAATACGATCAATATCTATCCCGGTTCCGGCTTTGGCGATATGCGTTCGGGCCGGGTGCGCACTTTGTTGCCCTCGGATGCGGAGGCGCTGGCCAATGAGCCTTATGCCGATAGCGTGACGCCGCAGGTTTCGGCCAACGCTACCGCGCGCTACCGTAATACGGCGTCCAATGCGTCGATTACCGGGGTGGGCGTGGACTATTTTCAGGTCAATGGGCGTACCTTCACAACCGGCTCCGGCTTCACCCAGGATAGCGTTGATGAACGGGCGCAAGAGGCGGTAATCGACCAGAATGCGGTGGACGCCATTTTTACCGATGGTCAAGACCCGATCGGTGAAGTGATCATGCTGGGCAATGTGCCGGTGCGGGTCATTGGCGTGGTGGCGACAAGCAGCGGCTTTGGGCCCGGTGGCAGCAGCGCCAATGTCTATCTACCCTATACATCGGCGATGAGCCGTATTCTGGGTGTGTCTTATCTCAGCCAGATCACGGTGCGTGTCTCCGACGATTATGAAACCAGCGAGGCCGAGACGCAGATCACCGCGCTTATGCTGCAATTGCATGGTGGAACGCAGGATTTCTTCTTGCAAAATACCGATACGATCCGCGAAACCATTCAATCGACGACAGCGACGCTAACGCTGCTGATTTCGACCATTGCGATCATTTCGCTGGTGGTGGGCGGTATCGGGGTGATGAACATAATGCTTGTCTCGGTCAGCGAGCGCACCAAGGAAATCGGTATCCGTATGGCGGTGGGCGCAAGGCGCAGCGATATTCTGCGGCAATTCCTGATTGAAGCCATTCTCGTGTGCTTTGCCGGGGGACTGGCCGGGGTGGCGCTGAGCTTCGCCCTGGGACAGGGGCTGACGGCCATCGTCTCGGGCGCGAGGCTGGCCTATTCCACCCAATCGATCGTGCTTGCCATCGTGTCGGCGAGCGTGATCGGCATTATCTTCGGCTTCATGCCGGCCCGCTCCGCTGCGCGGCTTGATCCGGTCGAGGCGCTGGCGCGAGAATAGCGTTCGCCGCGTATTTTCAAGAAAAAGCCCTCAACGGCGATCAAATTTTCTGTTGAGGGTGGCCCTATCAGCAGGCGCGCTTTAAACTTGCGACGAAATCTTCGTCATTTTGGCGTGGGCTCGGCGGGGGCGTAAGGCTTAACGGAATCTTTCCGCCCAGGATGCAATGATCAGCTTCGGCCCGGTTTGGTTGAAGTGTAAAAGGGCGGATAGAAACCTGCGAAGCGCGCGTCTTGTATCGAGTTTTGGCGCCTTGTGTCTGGCCATGGCTGTTGCCGCCGGGCCGGTTTTGCCTGTGCATGCCTTTGAACTTTTCGGCATCAAATTCTTTGAGGATCAGTCTGACATCGACGCCGAAGCGGTGATTGTCGATCCGCAACCTTATTTCGTCACGTTTTCGGCCGGCGAAGGCGGCGGTGTCGAAACCGCGCTTCGCAATGCATCGGCGCTATTGGCGGATGAGGCCGAACCTGCCTCTGGCGCCGCAGGTCTGATCGCTAAGGCAAGGGGCGATTATCGGCGTCTGTTGGCCGCCCTCTATGGCGAGGGCTATTATGGTGGCTCGGTCAGCATCCGTATTGGCGGGGTCGAGGCCAGCAATCTGGCGCCAGATGTCAACCTGCCTGATCCGGTGGACGTCACCATCGCTGTCAACGCCGGGCCGCTATTTCATTTCTCCAATGTCAATATCGTCAATCAGGCGCCCCTGACCGATGATCCGCAGGATCAGGTCGACCTGCCGGTCATGCGCGGTTTCGGAACCGGAGAAGTGGCCCGCTCTGCTGTTATTCTGCGGGCTGAGCAATTGGCGCTCGAAGCATGGCGGCAGCTTGGCTATGCGAAAGCCGAGATCGTCTCGCGCGATGTGGTGGCCGATCACGCTCGCAACGTCGTTGACGCCACCATCACGGTCAATCCGGGGCGTCATGCCGCGTTCGGGCCGATTGCCGTCAGCGGTACACGCGACATGAACCCGGAATTCGTGGCGCAGCAGACCGGGCTGGTCGTGGGACAGGAATATGACCCGGACGATGTGCAGCGCGCGCAAAAACGACTGGATCGGCTGGAGGTTTTCCGGTCGGCACGGTTGGAGGCGGGGGAGAGCATCGGTGCCGATGGCCTTTTGCCTTATGAGTTGATCGTTGAGGAATTGTCGGGCCGTCGCTTCGGCCTTGGCGCGACCTATTCGACGCTCGATGGTCTCGGCCTTGAGGGCTATCATCTGTGGCGTAACCTGTTCGGGCAGGCCGAGCGCCTGCGGCTCGATGCGCGCATCGCAAGCATTGCCTGGCCTATTGATACCGCCGAGTTCGACTATTTCGCCGGTGGCACATTCACCAAACCGGGCTTCTATCACCCGGACGTGGACTTGATCGCCGCAGTCTCGGCCGAACGGACGATTTACCCCACCTATAGCGAAACCTCGGTGGCGGGCCGGGTTGGGCTTTCGTGGTTTTTCTCCGATGAGCTGACTTTTAGCGGCGGCGCCAATTTCAAGCGCGCGGAGTTCGAGGACGATTTCGGCACCCGCGATTTCGCCACGGCGGGTGTCTATGCCGGCGTGATTTTCGACGGGCGCGATTCCAGTGTCGACCCGACCGAGGGCTGGTATGCGGCTGGCACTATCGAGCCGTATTACGACTTCGCCTATGGCAATACCGGCCTGCGCGTTGAGGCAGAGGCGCGCACCTATTTCGGCTTTGGTGAGGACGATCCGTTTGTGCTGGCCGGTCGGATCAAGGGCGGTGCATTACTGGGTCCTGACCTCAGCGAAATTCCGCCGGACAAATTGTTCTTTGCCGGTGGCGGCGGCTCGGTGCGTGGCTATGCGTTCAAGTCCATCGGCGTCGATGATGGTTTGGGCAATGTGACCGGTGGGCGCTATCTGCTCGAAGCCTCGCTCGAAGCACGCGCCAAGGTGACGGAAAATATCGGTGTCGTCGGCTTTGTCGATGGCGGTTATGTCGCCGCCGACATCTTCCCGGGCCTCGAAGATCTGCGGCTCGGGGCGGGCCTCGGCATTCGCTATTACACCGGCCTTGGGCCGCTTCGACTGGATGTTGCCGTGCCGATCAACAAGCGGGCTGGCGATTCCGACTATGCTATTTATGCCGGTATCGGGCAGGCTTTCTGATGCGCGTTCCTTCCCGCAAGACCCTGCTTGTCGCTGCGCTTCTCATGGGCTCCGCCGCTGTGCCGGTGGCGCTTGTGGCGCAGGATATGAACAATGAGGAACAGAAGGACTGGCTGACCAGCTTCGTTGAAGGCCAGCTTTCGACGCCTGAGCGGCAAATCCGGCTGTCCAATATCGACGGTATTCTCGGTTCTGACGTTTCCATCCGCCAGATCACCATTTCGGACGCTGAAGGGGTCTGGCTGCGTGTCAACAATGCCAGCCTCAACTGGAACCAGGCTGCGCTGTTCACCGGGCGGCTGGATGTGCGCTCGCTCCGCGCCGATTCCATCGAATATATTCGTAATGCCATTCCGGTCGAAGGCGCGGTCGATCTGCCCTCGCCTGAGGCAGCTACGCTTGAAATTCCCGAATTTCCCGTCGCCATTCAACTGGGCGAACTTTCCGTTCCCAGTGTCACGTTCGGCGAAGATGTGTTCGGGCTGGGCTCGGAAGTGTCGCTGGCGGGTTCCTTTGCGCTTGAGGGCGGCAATCTCGATACGGTGCTCGATATCGAGCGTCTCGATGGGCCGGGCGGCACGCTCGATCTTGACGTCGCCTATCGGCGGGATGGCAATACGATCGATCTTGGTCTGTCGCTGGTTGAGCCGCCAAATGGCGTGATCGCCAATCTGCTCAATATCGAAAATCGTCCAGCGATGACCCTGACGCTGGATGGTGAGGGGCCGGTCTCCGATCTGACCGCGCAGATGCGGCTATTGGCCAATGACCGTGAGGCTCTGGCCGGAACGGCGCAGATCGCGCAGAGCGCAGATGGCTTTTCCATCAATGCCGATCTTGGTGGTCCGCTGTCGACGCTGATTGCGGAACCCTATCGGCCCTTCTTTGGCCCGGAGACGCGGCTCAGGGCAGATGCCCTTCTGCGTGATGCTGGTGGCCTCGATATTTCCACCTTCACGCTGAGCGGTGGTCAGATCGACCTGTCGGCCAGCGCCAGCACCACGCCGGATAATTTCCTCTCACGGCTCAATCTTACCGCGAAAATTGCTGATGCCGCGGGCGGCATGGTCACGCTGCCGGTTGCGGGCAACGATACGCGCGTTCGATCGGCAGACGTTTCGGTTCAGTTCGGCAGTGGCGGGAGCGAGGACTGGCAGGCCGGTTTCCAGATTGCCGGATTTGAAACAACGGATTTTGCTGCCGATACGTTCGGTCTTTCGGTTGGCGGGGTTGTGCGCGATCTCGACAATCCGGCAACGCGCATGATCACCTTCAATGGTGATGGCACATTGTCTGGTATCGATGCCGACCCGGCCGTTGAAGCGGCTTTGGGCGACAGTGTTGGTCTTGGCATTGCCGGGCTCTGGAATGCGGGCGAGCCAATTCAGCTGGCAGAGTTCCGCATTGCAGGTGATGCTTTGGTGGCGGGATTGTCCGGCGAGATCGATGGCACGGATTTCGATGGCCGTATCCAGATCGAGGCCGGCTCGATTGCGCCCTTCTCGGCACTGGCTGGCCGGACGCTGAGTGGCGGGCTGACGCTTGCTGCCGATGGGCGTATCATGCCGCTCAGCGGTGGGTTCGATCTGACGTTTGACGGCAGCGGCACAAATCTGGCCGTTGATGATCCTGTTGCCGATGCTCTGCTTGAGGGTGTTGTGTCGCTGTCGGGTCAACTGGCGCGCACCGAGGCTGGTCTCACGGCCAATGATTTCGCCATCGCCAACGAGCAGGTACAGTTCACCGCTGATGGCAGCTTTGCCAGCGATGTTTCCGATTTCAACATTGCGCTCGATCTGGCCGATCTGGGCCTTGTTTCCGAGGATGCCAGCGGCGCGCTGGCCGTGCGCGGTTCGGCGCGCTCGAATGCGCCAGAAGCGCCTGTGGTGCTGGCGCTGACCGGCAATGTGCCCAATGGACGATTGGGCGACCACAGCCTGCGTGACGCACAGTTGGGGGTCTCGGCCAATCTGCTGGATGGTAATATCAATGGCGACGTCACCGGCTCGGCCATGCTGGACGGGCATCGCGCGACGCTGAACACAGGTTTTGCAACCAATGCTGACCAGCAGGTGCTGTCCGGCATCGGCTTTGAAATTGCAGGAACGCGCGTTTCCGGCAATCTGACCCGCATGGTCGAAACGGGGCTGTTGCAGGGTCGGCTCGATGTTGCCGCGCCCGATATAACGCTGGCTGCGGCGCTGCTATTGGCCGATGCGTCCGGCGCGCTCAATGCGGCGGTTGAACTGACGCCACAGAACGGGCAGCAGGGGGCGGGTATCACCGCCAATGCCGCCAATCTGCGTTTCAACGATATCCGTATCGGCAGGGCCGATATTCAGGCCGGTCTGGCCGACCTCTTCGGCGTGCCGGTGGTCAACGGCACGGCGACTGCCAGCAATGTCGTTGCCGGTGGCGTGAGCGTGAACAGTCTCAATGCACGCGCCAGCCAGAGTGGCGACACCACCAGTTTCGATGCGCAGGCAGCGCTTGCCACCGGCACCGATGTCGATGTGGCTGGTTCGCTGAGCCCGGTTGACGGCGGTTATCGGCTGGCGCTGGACCGTGCCGACCTGGTGCAGGGCGCTCTGTCTGCCCGTCTCGCCAGTCCGACGGCCATTGCGGTGCGGGGCGATAGTGTGGCACTCGATGCGGTGCGGTTCAATGTCGGTTCGGGCAGCATCACCGCCAGCGGTACGGCTGGCAATGCGCTGGCCATGGTCGTCGATTTTGCCGATCTGCCGCTGAGCATTGCCAATGCGGTAGCGCCCGATCTCGGATTGTCCGGCACGGTCAATGGTCGCGCCAATATTTCCGGTGCAGCATCGGATCCGCAGGTGGCGTTTCAGGTTCAGGCCAATGGTATTGGGGCCAGCGCCATCGCGCCTTTCGGAATTGCCCCGCTCAGCCTTGCGGCCAATGGCTCATATGCGGGGCAGGTGGTTGCGCTGGATAGCGTGACGGCGAGCGGCAATGGTGGACTCTCGGTCAGCGGTTCCGGCCGCGTGCCGCTTGCAGGGCCCGGAATTGCGCTGACGCTGAACGGTTCGGCACCGCTGGCTTTGGCCAATCAATTCGTTGCCGAGCGTGGCGGACAGATTTCCGGCACGGCGACGTTTGATGCGCGTATCGGCGGCTCGCTCACCAGTCCGCAATTTTCCGGCGCCGTTTCGACCAGCGGCGCGGGTTATGTCGATCCCGAACTCAATCTGCGCCTCACCGATATCAATGGCCGTGTCGCGCTCAATGGCACCAGCGCCAATGTGGAGAGCCTTACGGCCAATCTCGCAACGGGCGGCTCGGTTTCGGCGTCAGGCTCGATTGGGCTCACCGGCGGCATGCCGGCCAATCTGAGCCTTAATATCAATTCGGCGCGCTATGCCGATGGCAGTCTGTTTGTCGCTACGCTGTCTGGTGGGTTGGCGCTGACGGGTAACCTCACCGGCTCGCCGCTTCTTGCAGGGAATGTGCTGGTCGAGCAGGCCAATATCACCGTGCCGGAAAGTCTTGGCGGAGCGGCGCAATTGATCGATGTACAGCACAGGCAGACACCCGCTCCGGTACAGCAGACGCTGGACCGCGCGCGGCTGGATGAGCGGAGCGGCATGGCGGTGGGCGGTGGTCCCAATCTGATGCTCGACATCAATGTCAACGCGCCCAATCAGATATTCATTCGGGGCCGTGGCCTCGATGCGGAAGTGGGTGGTTCGGTCCGGTTGACCGGCCCGGTCACTGCCATTCAGCCGGTTGGCGGTTTCCAACTGACGCGCGGGCGGCTGGCTATTCTGGGCCAGCGCGTGACCTTTGAAACCGGTTCGGTCACGCTGATGGGTGATCTCGATCCGCAGATCAATTTCGTCGCGCGCACAGAAGGCGACGATATTGTGGTGTTCGTCACCGTCTCCGGCCGTGCTTCAAATCCGGATATCACCTTCAGCTCCAATCCTGCCCTGCCGCAGGACGAGGTCTTGAGCCGCCTGATCTTCAAGCGGTCCATGGGCGAGCTATCGCCGCTGCAACTGGCGCAGCTGGCTGCGGCAGCGGCCGAACTGGTTGGCGGTGGTGGGGGCGGTGGGCTGGTCGACAGCCTGCGCGGCGCGGCGGGTCTGGCCGATCTCGATATCGTCACCGACGCAGCGGGCAATGTCGGCGTGCAGGCCGGTACCTATCTTCAGGACAATGTCTATCTGGGCGTCACTGCGGGGGCCAATGGTCAGTCCAAAGTGACGATCAATCTCGACATTACCAATGAACTAACCGTCAAAGGCACGGCGGGGCAGGACGGCAATTCGAGCGTGGGTGTGTTCTACGAGCGGGACTACTAAGGCCGAGGAATATCGCTCCTCGGCTCAGTTATCTCGCGTCTCGCTTGCCTCAAAGGTTCTTTCTGCATGCATCGCAAGTCCCTCGGACCAGGCCCGAGGGTGACGATCTGGGTACTCGGCGGTAATGCGCCAATTGCCTATTGTGCGCTGGCTCCGCCTGTAGCCGCTGCCTTTTCGGCGTCCCACCACCAGATATTGGGGAAGCCGTTGGAGAATTCGGGCAGGGTGTCCGGGCGGCTGAAGCGGTTCCAGCGTGCGGTGCGGGAATAGGTCAGGGCATAGCCGGGCACCACGTAATGGTGATGCAACAGCACCCTGTCCAGCGCCTTGACCACGGCCAGCTGGGTTTCGCGGTCATCGGCTACGATCAGCTTTTCGATCAGTGCGTCGATCCCGGGATCGGCAATACCGGCATAATTGCGCGAGCCTTCCTCGTTGACGCTGGAGGAGCCGAAGAAATAGCGCTGCTCGTTGCCGGGCGAAAAGGATTGTGCCCAGCTCGAATAGATCATGTCGTAATCGAAGCTGCGAATGCGGTTGATATATTGCGGCGTGTCCACCATGCGCAGGGTGACGGCCACGCCAATCTGGCCGAGATTGGTGATCAGGTTCTGGGCAATGGATTCCAGCGAGGTCTGATGCATCAGGATTTCGATGCTGAGCTGGTTGCCGCTGGCATCCAATAGCCGGTTGCCGTCGAGCGTATAGCCCGCTTCATTGAGCAGGGTCAGCGCGGTACGCAGATTGGCACGTAGCCGGGTGGCGTCGCCGCTGATCGGATTGGTATAGGGCTCGGTAAAGACCGAGGGTGGCACCAGATCGCGTACGCTGTCGAGCACCTCAAGCTCCTCGCCTTCCGGCAGGCCGGATGAGGCAAAGGGCAGGCCGTAAAAATAGCTGTCGATGCGATTATATTGTTCGTAGAAGACGGTGGCGTTCAGCTCTTCGAAATCGAAGGCGTAGTTGAACGCTTCACGCACGCGCTCGTCCTGAAATTTTTCGCGCCGCAGGTTGGGGATGAACCCGGTCATCGCGCCGCTGCCGTTATAGTCTTCCTCAAATGTTTCGAGAATGACGCGGCCTTCCGAAACGGCAGGGAAGTCAAAACCCGTGGCCCAGCGGCGCGCGGTATATTCGCTCCACCAGTCGAACTGATCGCCCTTGAAGGCTTCAAACCACACCGATTCATCGAGGAAATATTCGACCTTGTAGGTGTCGAAATTGTTGGTGCCGATCTGGGTGGGATGGTCCTTGGCCCAGTAGTCAGCCACCCGCTCATAGGTGATCGTGCGGCCAGCATCGAAGCTCGCCAATGTGTAGGGACCGGAGCCCATTGGGGGTTCGAGCGTCGAAGCGCCGATATTGCGTTTCTTGCCGGCAGCGTCCTCGCCCTCCCACCAATGTTGCGGCAGGATCAGCAATTGACCCAGAATATGAGGTAATTCCCTATTGCCGGTCTGGTCGAAGCTGAAGGTGACCTCGCCCGGCGCGATCACTTCGGCGCTGACGATATTGGCGTAATATTGGGCATAGATGGGGCTGATCTCCTTGACCGTGTCAAAGGACCAGACCACGTCTTCAGCGGTGACGGGTTGACCATCGTGCCAGCGCGCATCGGCGTCCATGCGGAAGGTCACGGAGCCATAATCATCGGCCACTTTCATAGCCTCGGCCAGAAGGCCATAGGATGTATTGACCTCGTCGGCTGACGGGGTGAGCAGCGTCTCGTACACCAAGCCGAGCCCGCTGGCCGCCTCGCCCTGTGGCAGGATGGGGTTGAACGTATCGAAACCACCGCGCGTGCCTATGCGCACCGTGCCGCCCTTGGGCGCATCCGGGTTTACATAGTCGAAATGGGTGAAGCCTTCGGCATATTTGGGCGTGTCGGTCAGCGCGTCCGCATGGTTCCAGACGCCGGTCTGCGTCTGCGCCTGCGCGGGGGCAGCAAGAGCAATAAGGCCAGTGAAGGCGACGGAAACGAGCTTGGTCGAGAGCGTCATTTTGCGGCTCCGCAAAGGATGTTCATTCATGAGGATATTCGCTTGTCGGTATGGTCGGCAATCCGTCCGCTTTCACGCTTTGCGGGGCGGCAATGTCAAAGGCGGCTGCCATCAACTGGTGCGTATATTGCTCGCGCGGTGCTGCGAAAATCTCGGCAGCAAGGCCAGCCTCAACCACCTTGCCATTGCGCATGACGATGAGGCGATGGGCGAGGGCGCGCACGACCTTGAGGTCATGGCTGATGAACAGATAGGACAGGCCGCGCTTGTGCTGGATGGCACGGAGAAGCTCGATTACCTGCGCCTGAATGGAGACATCGAGTGCCGAGGTCGGCTCATCGAGGACAATCAGGTCTGGCTCCAGCACCAGGGCGCGTGCGATGGCGATACGCTGGCGCTGTCCGCCAGAAAATTCATGCGGATAGCGGTCTGAGGTATCGGGATCGAGCCCGACCTCGCGCAGCGCCGTGGCGACTTTTTCGGTCCGCTCGCCGGGTTTGAGACGCGACAGATGGACACCCAAGCCTTCCTCGACGATCTCCTTGACCGACATGCGTGGGCTGAGGGATCCGAATGGGTCCTGAAAAACGATCTGCATATGCTTGCGCAATGGCCGCAAGGCGCTTGCCGAGCGACCATTGATCGGCCGGCCAAGCATGACGATGCGCCCGTCAGAGGGAATGAGCCGCAGCAATGCATAGCCGAGCGAGGATTTTCCTGATCCGCTTTCGCCCACCACGCCGAGCGTCTCCCCTTTGCCGATAGCAAGGCTGACGCCATCGACGGCGCGGATATGGCCGATGGTGCGCCGGAAAATGCCGCGTTTGATGGGGAACCAGACCTTGAGATTTTCCGCTTCCAGCACCTTGGGCGCGTCCGGCAGTGGGGCAAGCGGGGTGCCACTTGGTTCGATGGCCAATAGATGCCTGGTGTAATCGTGTTGTGGCTGCGCAAAGATCGTCTCGACCGCGCCGGTTTCGACGATTTCACCATTTTTCATCACACAAACGCGGTCAGCAATGCGCCGAACAATGGCCAGGTCATGGGTGATGAACAGCATGGCCATGCCGTTCTGTTTTTGCAGCTTTTTCAGCAAAGCCAGAATTTGCGCCTGAACAGTGACGTCGAGCGCGGTGGTCGGCTCATCGGCTATCAGCAATTTGGGATTATTGGCGATGGCCATTGCGATCATGACGCGTTGCCGCTGGCCGCCGGAAAGCTGATGGGGGTAGTCGTCCAACCGGCTTGCCGGATCTGGCAGGCCGACATCGGTCAGCAGTTCAATGACCTTCTGCCGCGCCGCATTGGCGCGCAGGCCCTGATGCAGCATCACCACTTCGGCAACCTGTCGCCCGATCGTATGCACCGGGTTGAGCGAGGACATCGGTTCCTGAAAGATCATGCCGACCTGATTGCCGCGAATGGCCCGTAAATCGGCCTCACTGGCGCCAACCAATTGTTGCCCGTCGAGTTCGATGGACCCGGCCATGTTTGCGGCGGGAGGCAGCAGGCTCAACACAGACAAAGCCGTCACCGATTTGCCCGAGCCGCTTCCCCCCACAAGAGCCAGTGTTTCACCCGGCGCGATGTCGAATGACACATTGTTTGCGGCCTTGAAGGCGCCGAATGTGATGTCGAGATTGCGGACGGCCAGCAGCGTGCTCATCGGAACGTCTTTCGCGGATCGAACGCGTCGCGCACGGCTTCGCCGATAAAGACCAGCAGGGTCATCAGAATGGCGATGGTGAAGAAGCCGGTCAGGCCCAGCCAGGGTGCCTGCAGATTGTTTTTGCCCTGCGCCAGCAATTCGCCCAGGGACGGCGAGCCCGGCGGCAGGCCGAAGCCGAGAAAGTCCAGCGAGGTCAGCGTCGCAACCGAGCCTGACAGGATGAAGGGCATGAAGGTGAGTGTTGCCACCATGGCATTGGGCAGCAGATGCCGCCACATGATGGTGCGGTTGGAAACGCCGAGCGCGCGGGCGGCGTTTACATATTCGAAATTGCGCGCCCGCAGGAATTCGGCACGCACAATGCCCACCAGCGAAACCCAGGAAAACAGCAGCAATATGCCCAGCAGGACCCAAAAGCTTGGCGCGATGACCGAGGAAATGATCAGCAGCAGGTAGAGCGCGGGCACCGAGGTCCAGATTTCGATGAGCCGTTGGGCGATCAGGTCGATCCAGCCGCCGAAATAGCCCTGCACTGCGCCAGCGCCGACGCCGATGATGGACGAGGCTATGGTCAGCGCAAAACCGAAGAGAATGGAAATGCGGAAGCCATAGATCAGCCGCGCCAGCACATCGCGGCCACGATCATCGGTGCCCAGATAGTGATAGTTGCCGGGCAGGCAGTTGGGATCGTCGATCCCGAGCGGATAGCGCTGGCAAATCTGTTCTCGGGTCAGCATCCAGCTTGGTGGATTGGCGCCGGAGAAGGCCACATTGCTGTCCACCGTCTGATAGCTGAAGCGCACTGGGGGCCAGATCATCCAGCCATTGGCGGTGATTTCTTCGGCGATGAAGGGGTCGCGGAAATTGGTGGTGGCGAAGAAGCCGCCAAATCTGGATTCGGGGTAATCGACCACTGCCGGTACCATCAGTTCGCCTTTGTAGGAAACGAGAATGGGCCGGTCGTTGGCGATGAATTCCGCGCCCAGCGTCAGCACAAACAGCACGAGAAAAAGCCAGAAGCTCCACCAGCCGCGCTTATTGGCGCGGAAATTGGCAAGCCGCCGCTGATTGATAGGCGACAGGTTCATGTGTCGCGGCTTTCAAAATCAAGACGCGGGTCGACCCACATATAGGCGAGGTCGGAGATGAGCCCGATGACGAGGCCGAGCAGGGAAAAAATATAGAGCGTGGCAAAGACCACCGGATAATCGCGCGTCACGACCGATTGAAAGCCCAGAAGGCCCAGGCCATCGAGCGAGAAGATGGTTTCGATCAGCAGCGAGCCACCAAAGAACACACCAATGAACGCGCCGGGAAATCCCGCAATGATCAGCATCATCGCGTTGCGGAATACGTGGCCATAGAGCACTCGCCGCTCGCTCAGCCCCTTGGCGCGGGCGGTGACCACATATTGCTTGCCGATTTCGTCGAGGAAGGAATTTTTCGTCAGCATGGTGGCGGTGGCGAAGGCGCCCAGCCCCATGGCGGTAATCGGCAGGATCAGATGCCAGACATAATCGAGCACCTGCCGCCAGAGCGGGAAATTGGCCCAGCCGGGTGAGGTGAGGCCCCGCAGCGGAAAGATCGACCAGAACGAGCCCCCGGCAAACAGAACCACCAGCGCAATGGCCACCAGAAAACCGGGCACGGCATAGCCGATAATGATGATAGTCGAGGTCCAGACATCAAAGCGCGAGCCGTCGCGCCTTGCCTTGGCGATGCCAAGCGGGATGGAGATACCGTAGGCAATCAGCGTCATCCATAGGCCGAGCGAGATGGAGACCGGCATTTTCTCCCGGATCAGATCGATCACAGAAATGTCGCGGTAATAGCTCTGGCCGAAGTCGAAGCGCAGGTAATTGCCGATCATGGAAAAGAAGCGCTCGAGCGGCGGCTTGTCGAAACCAAACTGCTTTTCGATCCGCGCGACCAGTTCTGGCGGCAGACCCTGACTGCCGCGATATCCCGAGGATTTGCCCTCTGCCTGCGCCGAGGCGAAATCGCCCGTGCTGCTGCCGGTGATACGCTCCTCGATGCCGCCGCTGATGCCCGACATGGACGCCAGCGCCTGCTCCACCGGGCCGCCGGGCGCGAATTGGGTAATCAGAAATGACACAGCCATGATCCCGAACACGGTGGGGATCATCAGCAAGAGGCGGCGGATGATATAGGCGCCCATTCCTGCTCCGCGATAAGTCGGGGTCCAACCTCATCTTGACCCCGGCTTATGCCAACGCAAATCACCTTGCCGAGATTGTCGACATCAGTGCAGCATTTTGAAATTGAACAGGCAAGTGCTTATGCGGCCGGATCGTGTATGGACCCGGCCGGTCAGCACCTTAGCCAGAAATCTGCTTATTCGGGGTATTGGCGTTTTGCGGATGCATTGCCCAGAATTTTGCCATTGCTGTCGGCAGCTCTGGCGGTCCATTCATAGGTGTGCTTGCCGTTTGGCGGGCAGGGGCTCTTGTAGCGAAATGCGCCATTTGGCACAGTATTGCCACCTGCATAGGGCACCAGAGCACCGCCATGGTTGAAGTCTGGAACGTCCTTATCAACAAGCTTGAACTGAATTTGGGTTGTTCCGGCCGGCACATTCCGCAGATTGAATGTTGGATTGGCGACGGTGTTTGGACGCCCGGAGGTGCAAAGAGGGATATTCCCCCATTCGAAGCTGATGTCGAACGCATTTGCTGCGCTGACCGGTGCCAGCATGGATGTTGTCAGAGCAAATAACGTTACCAATGAGAATCGTCTCAATTCTGCCTCCCTGTGTTTGAATGTCAGGTTGGCAATACAGGTCTTTATTGTCAAATTATTGAATGGGTCATGTGTTGGGCTTTCTTGTTTGGATCGGTTTCTGTTCGCCATAGTGCATCTTGGAAGATTGTTAGGAGAAGCCCATGAAATTTCAGCCCATTGCGCAGGTGAAGGATCAATCGCAGGCGCGTATTCTTATCGTGGCCTTGCGTGCCCACGGCTTTCACCCGCTCGATCCTAGGGAGGGCGGCTTGCCGGGTCTGCCGAACTTTTTTGGCGCTGAGGGGTTTGTTGTGGAAGTGCCTGAGGATGAAGCGGTCGATGCGCAGCTTCTGGCGGGCGAATTGCTCAAGGATATGGGGCAGGCTGGAACCTGACTTTGCCAATTGCGCCAAATTGGCCACAATGGCGTGAGACAGGGGACATTGCGGGTTGGGCGATTGAACCAGGTGGGGGCTTTGCGTTATAAGCCGCCACAAGTGTTAACTTGCGTTAAGCCTTTGCGGCAGGAGTGAACAATGCAGGATTGGAAGCGCGGCGCTTCGTCCATGGTGGGTCTGGCAATGATTGCCCTTCTGGTGGCGGCCTGTTCGCCCACCAGCCGAACCAATACCGCCAATCTCAATGTCGTCGGCCAGCCTCAACAGCTCCAGCCGGTGCAATCGTCCAATGTGCAGCAGAATACGCTGCCGCCGATCGGCGCGACTGGCACGCCAGCACCGGGCCTTTCTGGTCAGCCGGTCCTGGGCGGGCAGACCGCCACCACCACGCAGATCGCCGGCACTGGCGCAGGCTCGATCACCACGCTGGGCCAGCCGATGGCAACCGGTGTTTCCGTGGGTCCAGAGGGCGCATGGAATGTCGTCGCTGCCGGTCAGACCTGCCGCCTCAACCTGCCGTTGACCGCCAAGACCGGCACCAATTATTACCGCGCTTCCGCACCGGGCTGCTCTGTGCCGCAGATCGCTTCGGTCACCGGCTGGCAGCAGGTGGGTAGCCAGCTCCAGCTCTATGATGATAACGGCAATATTGCCGCTTTCCTCGCCCCGTCCTCTGGCCGCTATATCGGCACGATGGGCGGCGGTCAGGCCGTGTCGATGTCGCGCTAAGCTCAAGAGCCGGTCCAATGGGCCGGCTTTTTTGTTTGACGGGGTTCGGCCCCCAATTCTAAACACCGCATTGTCGCCCCCGCGAAAGCGGGGGTCTCTGTTTGAATGGCAGAAACAGAGATTCCGCTTCGCAGGAATGACCGGGTGAAGGATCGCTGCCAGCAAAGATTTTGCATGTCCGCTTCAGCCTCCGTGTCTGTTCTAGCCGCCTATGATGATCTCGTTGCGCGCCATGCCCTGACGCCTGATCCGGCGCAGCGCGATGCGGCCGTGGAACTCGATCGTGTGCTGAGCGATCTGTCTGCGACAAAGCCAAAACGTATGTTCGGGCTGTTCGAGAAGCCGCGGGCGGTGCGTGGCCTCTACCTCTATGGAGAGGTCGGGCGCGGCAAGACCATGCTAATGGACCTGTTCTATGCCGCCATTCCGTTCAAGCAGAAGCGGCGGCTGCATTTTCATGAATTCATGGACGAAGTGCATACGGGCATTGCGGCTTTTCGCAAATCGGCCAGAGGCAAGGACGACAATGCCGATCCGGTGGAAGCGGTGGTGCGGCCGATCCTCAAATCCGGGCTGCGGGTGCTGTGCCTTGATGAGTTCCACGTGCACGACATCGCCAATGCCATGTTGCTGGACCGTTTGTTCGGCAAGCTTTTTGCCGGTGGCGTGACACTGGTGGCGACGTCCAATGTCACGCCTGACGGGCTCTACAAGGATGGGCTCAACCGCCAGCTTTTCCTGCCCTTCATCGCGCTGCTCAAGGAAAAGACTTTGGTTGCGGACCTGCCGTCCGAGCAGGATTACCGGCGGATGAAATTTGCGGGCCAGCAGGTCTATGCCTTTGGCACCGGGCCGGATGTGCGTGCCGCAATGGATGCGATGTGGCTGCGCATAACCGGGGGAGAGCAGGGGCAGCCCGGCTCAATCGAGAGTATCGGGCGGCAGATTGCAGTGCCGATGATGGCGATGGGCGCGGCGCGGTTCGGCTTTGCCGATCTCTGCGAGAAACCTTTGGGAACACGGGATTTTGTCCGAATTGCGCATCATTTCGATTCGCTGGTGCTGGACAATGTTCCGCAGATGGATCGTACGAAGTCCGACGCTGCCAAGCGGTTCATCCTGCTCATCGACTCCCTCTATGATCGCGGCGTGAAACTGGCTGCCAGCTTTGCGGTGCCATTGGAGCAATTGGGCGCGGACGATAAGACGGCGTTTGAGTTTCAGCGTACATTGTCGCGGCTGACCGAGATGCAGTCGGAGGAATATCTGGGCAAGGGATTGCGGGACGCGGTCCAAGCTGAAGCCCCTGTCTCCTCGTAAAACGCGAGGTTGCGGCGGGCACCGGTCGGCACCTCCCCCTTTGACGGGGGAGGATGGGAGGGGGTGAGAGAGCCCCGATCTCCGAGTGTGAAGCGCCCCTCCCCATCCCTCCCCGTCAAGGGGAGGGTGCTCCATCGAGCCTGTGGCCATATTGAATTGCCCATCCGGCATACCCCCATCGCTCATGAGCAAGGCAGATATGCCGTTTACGACGAAGGGTTCACTTGCCCGGTTTCGCCGCTAGGGTTAAGACGTGCGCCAATTCAACGCAGTCTGGGATGAGGACTTATGGCCCGCAAGAAAATTGCCCTTATCGGTGCAGGACAGATCGGCGGCACGCTCGCTCTGTTGTCGGCGCAAAAGGAACTCGGTGACGTCGTGGTTTTCGACGTGGTCGACGGTGTGGGTGCTGGCAAGGCGCTCGATATCGCCCAGTCCGCTCCGGCCCAGGGTTTCGACGTCTCGCTCAAGGGGACGACCGAGTACAAGGACATCGAGGGTGCGGATGTGGTGATCGTCACCGCCGGCGTGCCGCGCAAGCCGGGCATGAGCCGCGACGACCTCCTGGAAATCAACCTCAAAGTGATGGAGCAGGTGGGTGCGGGCATTGCGAAATATGCCAAGGACGCCTTCGTCATCTGCATCACCAATCCGCTCGACGCCATGGTCTGGGCGCTGCAGAAGTTTTCCGGCCTGCCCGCCCACAAGGTGATCGGCATGGCTGGCGTGCTCGACAGCTCGCGTTTCGTGCACTTCATCGCTGAAGAGCTGGGCGTGTCGGTCGAAGACGTCAACGCATTCGTGCTGGGCGGCCATGGCGACACCATGGTGCCGCTGACCCGCTATTCCACCGTTGCCGGTATTCCGCTGACCGACATCGTCAAGATGGGCTGGATGAGCAAGGAAAAGCTCGAGGAAATCGTGCAGCGCACCCGCGATGGCGGTGCCGAGATCGTCGGCCTGCTCAAGACCGGCTCGGCGTTCTACGCGCCTGCTGCGTCCGCCATTGCCATGGCTGAGAGCTATCTCAAGGACAAGAAGCGCGTTCTCCCTTCCGCCGTGCAGCTTAACGGCGAATATGGCGTCAAGGGCACCTATGTCGGCGTGCCGGTGATCATCGGTGCGGGCGGCGCGGAAAAGGTTGTCGAGATCGCACTCAACTCTGCCGAGCAAAAAGCGTTCGATAAGTCGGTCGCTGCGGTTGAGGGGCTGATCGAAGCCTGTAAAAAGATCGCGCCCAAGCTGGCGTAACAAACAAGCCGCTGGCTCTGCCAGCGGCTTTTGGCTTTCCGGCTCCAGAAATGCCGGATTACTGACTGCCCACCCAAGGGGAAAAGCATGAATATCCACGAACATCAGGCCAAGGCTCTGCTCAAGGAATATGGTGCGCCGGTTGCTGCCGGTGTGGCAATTTTCTCGGCTGATGAAGCTGAAGCCGCTGCAAAGTCGCTGCCGGGCCCGCTTTATGTGGTCAAGAGCCAGATCCATGCCGGCGGTCGCGGCAAGGGCAAGTTCAAGGAACTTGGTCCAGACGCCAAGGGCGGCGTTCGCCTCGCCAAGACCATCGAAGATGTCGTGGCGTTCTCCAAGGAAATGCTGGGCAATACGCTCGTCACCGCCCAGACCGGCGATGCTGGCAAGCAGGTCAACCGCCTCTATATCGAAGACGGCGCCGATATCGCCCGCGAACTCTATTGCTCGCTGCTGGTCGATCGTTCGGTGGGCCAGGTTGCCTTCGTCGTTTCCACCGAAGGCGGCATGGACATCGAAGCTGTCGCCCATGACACGCCCGAAAAAATCCACACCATCGCCATCGATCCTGAAGCTGGCGTAACCGCTGCGGACACGGCCAAGATTGTCGCAGCGCTCGAACTCGACGGCGCTGCTGCCGAAGATGCCAAGACGCTGTTCCCGATCATCTACAAGGCGTTCAGCGAGAAGGACATGGCTCTTCTCGAAATCAACCCGCTGATCGTCATGACCGACGGGCATCTGCGCGTTCTCGACGCCAAGGTGTCGTTCGATGGCAATGCGCTGTTCCGCCACGATGACATCAAGGCGCTGCGCGACGAGACCGAAGAAGACAGCAAGGAAATCGAGGCCTCCAAGTGGGACCTCGCCTATGTTGCGCTCGACGGAAATATCGGCTGCATGGTGAATGGCGCGGGCCTTGCCATGGCGACCATGGACATCATCAAGCTCTACGGCAAGGAGCCGGCAAACTTCTGTGACGTTGGCGGTGGCGCCGGCAAGGAGAAGGTGGCGGCAGCCTTCAAGATCATCACGGCTGACCCGAAGGTCGAGGGCATCCTCGTCAACATCTTCGGCGGCATCATGAAGTGCGACGTCATCGCCGAGGGCGTGGTCGCAGCCGTCAAGGAAGTTGGGCTCAAGGTGCCGCTGGTCGTGCGCCTCGAAGGCACCAATGTCGAACTGGGCAAGAAGATCCTCAACGAGTCGGGTCTGGCGATCACCGCTGCGGATGATCTCGACGACGCCGCCAAGAAGATCGTTGCGGCGATCAACGGCTAATTTGAAGGACCTTACCTGATGTCTATTCTCGTCAATAAGAACACCAAGGTCCTCGTTCAGGGCCTGACCGGCAAGACCGGTACTTTCCACACCGAACAGGCCCTGGCCTATTACGGTACCCAGATGGTCGGCGGCATTCACCCCAAGAAGGGCGGCGAAACCTGGACTGGTGCAGCGGGCGAAACCCTGCCGATCTTCGCCACCGTTGCCGAAGCCAAGGAAAGCACCGGCGCTGACGCTTCGGTCATCTATGTGCCGCCTGCCGGTGCTGCCGACGCCATCATCGAAGCCATCGATGCGGAAATCCCGTTCATCACCTGCATCACCGAAGGTATCCCGGTGATGGATATGGTGCGCGTCAAGGCTCGTCTCGATCGCTCGAACTCGCGTCTGTTGGGCCCGAACTGCCCCGGCGTCCTGACCCCCGAAGAATGCAAGATCGGCATTATGCCGGGCTCGATCTTCCGCAAGGGTTCGGTCGGTATTGTTTCGCGCTCCGGCACGCTGACCTATGAAGCGGTGTTCCAGACTTCGAACGAGGGCCTGGGCCAGACCACTGCCGTCGGTATCGGCGGCGACCCGGTCAAGGGTACGGAATTCATCGACGTCCTCGAAATGTTCCTCGCTGACGACGCGACCGAGTCGATCATCATGATCGGCGAAATCGGCGGCTCGGCCGAAGAAGATGCGGCGCAGTTCCTCATCGACGAAGCCAAGAAGGGTCGCAAGAAGCCAATGGCTGGCTTTATCGCCGGTCGTACTGCGCCGAAGGGCCGTACCATGGGCCATGCCGGTGCCGTGGTTTCCGGCGGCAAGGGCGATGCCGAGTCCAAGATCGCTGCCATGGAAGCCGCTGGCATCCGCGTCTCGCCGTCGCCGGCCCGTCTGGGCACGACGCTGGTGGATGTGCTGCGCGGTTAACCCCCGCCTAACCTCCCCCTATGAGGGGGAGGGACCTATCGAGTGTGGGGCTTGATCTTAAGAGGCCCTCCGTCCTGTTCCTCCCCCTTCCAAGGGGAGGTAGGTGGGGGCTCTGGATGCATAGGCATAAGACCAATGTCGGTCGCGCTTCGGACACAGAACGATGTTACGCCGGAGATAATCGTCGGCGATAAACAGAAATTGAGCCACGGCCCTGCTCAGGGGCCGTTACACTTAACAGGATACTAAGGATAAGCGGTCAGTATCCGCACCAAATCAGGGACCGCATGAGACCGGTCAATGGCCGGTCCGTTGAGAAGGATGGCAGGGCGAGAGGTCCTGCGCAAAAAGCGATGACACGACAGGAAAAGAACGACACGTTCTTGCTGACCTCGTTCCTCTATGGTGGGAACGCCGACTACATCGAACAACTCTATTCCAAGTTTAAGAGCGATCCTTCCAGCGTCGATGCGACCTGGGCCAGCTTTTTCTCCCGGCTTGATGACAGTCAGGTCGAGGCGCAGAAAAATGCCGATGGCCCGAGCTGGGGCCGGAAGGACTGGCCGCAGGCCGAAGGCGGCGAACTGGTTTCCGCGCTCGATGGCAATTGGGGCGAAGTCGCCGTCAAGGCCGAGAAGGCCATTTCCAAGAAAGCCGCGGCCGAGGGCAAGCCTGCTCCAAGCGCTAGCGATGTCTTGCAGGCCACGCGCGATTCCATCCGCGCCATCATGATGATCCGCGCCTATCGTATGCGCGGGCATCTGCATGCCGAACTCGATCCATTGCGCCTCAAGGCCGACGAGCCAGCGCCGGAACTTGATCCGACGAGCTATGGCTTCACCGAAGCCGATTACGGCCGCAAGATTTTCATCGATAACGTGCTGGGTCTTGAATACGCCACCATCCCCGAGATGCTGGCCATTCTCAAGCGCACCTATTGCGGCACTGTCGGTATCGAATTCATGCACATCTCCGACCCGGAGGAGAAGCAGTGGATTCAGGAGCGCATCGAAGGGCCGGACAAGGAAATCACCTTCACGCCGGAAGGCAAGAAGGCCATTCTCAACAAGCTGGTGGAAGCCGAAGGCTTCGAGAAGTTCCTCGATGTCAAATATACCGGCACCAAGCGCTTTGGCCTTGATGGCGCCGAAGCCACTATTCCGGCGCTTGAGCAGATCATCAAACGCGGCGGCGCCCTTGGCATCAAGGATATCGTGCTCGGCATGGCCCATCGCGGCCGTCTCAATGTGCTGACCCAGGTGCTCAGCAAGCCGCACCGCGCCCTGTTCCATGAATTCAAGGGCGGTGCTTTCTATCCTGACGACGTCGAGGGCTCGGGCGACGTGAAGTACCATCTGGGTGCTTCGTCTGACCGCGAATTCGACAACAACAAGGTTCACCTGTCGCTGACGGCTAATCCGAGCCATCTGGAGATCGTTGATCCTGTGGTGCTCGGCAAGTCGCGCGCCAAGCAGGACATCCATATTTCGCCCGAAGGCAAGGTCGTTGACCTGTCCGAAGGCAAGCCAGACCGCTCCATGGTGTTGCCGCTGCTGATCCATGGCGATGCCGCTTTTGCCGGGCAGGGCGTGGTGGCGGAATGCCTGGGGCTCTCTGGCCTCAAGGGGCACCGTACGGGCGGCTCGATCCATTTCGTGATCAACAACCAGATCGGCTTTACGACTTCGCCGATCTATTCGCGCTCCTCGCCCTATCCGACCGACGTTGCCAAGATGATCGAGGCACCGGTTTTCCATGTGAATGGCGATGACCCGGAGGCCGTGGTCTTTGCCGCCAAGGTCGCGGTCGAGTTCCGCCAGAAGTTCGGCAAGCCTGTCGTTATCGACATGTTCTGCTATCGCCGCTTTGGGCATAATGAAGGCGACGAACCCAGCTTCACCCAGCCGCTGATGTATTCCAAGATCCGGTCGCACAAGACCACTCTTGAGCTCTACTCGGAGAAGCTGATTGGCGAAGGCCATGTCAGCCAGGCCGATGTGGATCAGCTCAAGGCCGACTGGAAGGCTAAGCTGGAAACCGAATTCGAGGCCGGTCAGGATTACCGCCCCAACAAGGCCGACTGGCTCGATGGCCAGTGGAAGAGCTTCAAGCCGGCCCATGACGAAGGTCCGCGCCGTGGCGAAACCGGCGTGGCGCTGGACAAGCTGGTTGCCATTGGCACGCAGCTGACCAAGGTGCCGGAGGACTTCAATGTTCACCGTACGGTCAAGCGCTTCATGGACAATCGCCTCAACGCCATCGAAAGCGGCGAAGGGATCGATTGGGCGACTGCTGAGGCTCTGGCTTTCGGTACGCTGGTTACCGAAGGCCATCCGGTTCGCCTGTCGGGTCAGGATTGCGAACGCGGCACGTTCAGCCAGCGCCATTCGGTGCTGAATGATCAGCAGGTCGAGAACAAGACCTATACCCCGCTCAACAATCTGGCTCCCGATCAGTGCCGTTACGAGGTCATCAATTCGATGCTCTCCGAGGAGGCTGTGCTTGGCTTTGAATATGGCTATTCGCTGTCCGAGCCCAAGGCGTTGACCCTGTGGGAAGCCCAGTTCGGTGACTTCGTGAACGGTGCGCAGGTCGTTATCGACCAGTTCATCTCCTCGGGCGAGCGCAAGTGGTTCCGTATGTCGGGTCTCGTGATGCTTCTTCCGCATGGCTATGAGGGCCAGGGGCCGGAGCATTCCTCCGCGCGTCCCGAGCGCTTCCTACAGCTTTGCGCCGAAGACAATATGCAGGTCGCAAACTGCACCACCCCGGCCAATTATTACCACATCCTGCGCCGTCAGCTGAAACGCGACTTCCGCAAGCCGCTGATCCTGATGACGCCCAAGAGCCTGTTGCGCCACAAGCGTGCTGTCTCGGGTCTGGTTGAACTTGGTCCGGACAGCGTCTTCCACCGCCTGCTGTGGGACGATGCCGAGGCACCCGGCCTGCCCAAGACGACGATCCGCCTGGTCAATGACCAGAAGATTCGCCGCGTCGTGCTGTGCACCGGCAAGGTCTATTACGACCTGCTGGAAGACCGCGAGAAGAAGGGCATCGACGATGTCTATCTGCTGCGTATCGAACAGCTCTATCCGTTCCCGGCCAAGGCATTGCTGGACGAACTCAGCCGCTTCCCCAATGCAGAAGTGATCTGGTGTCAGGAAGAGCCGCGCAATATGGGCGCATGGGCCTTCATCCAGCCTTATGTGGAATGGGTGTTCGACCAGATGGGCCGTGGCAATCAGCGTGTTCGCTATACCGGCCGCGCCGCTGCTGCCTCGCCGGCAACCGGCCGCATGAGCGTACATCTGGAACAGCTTCAGGCGTTCCTGGACGACGCGCTCGGTTCATAAAGCCTTGTGACAAGACATAAAGAGCGCCACATTCCTCGTTAGGACGTGGCGCTCAGGCCCGAAATAGAAGGACAAATTCCATGTCGACAGAAATCCGGGTTCCGACCCTGGGCGAAAGCGTTACCGAGGCCACGATCGGCCAGTGGTACAAGAAGGTGGGCGATGCGGTCGCTGCCGATGAGCCTTTGGTGGAACTGGAAACCGACAAGGTAACCATTGAAGTGCCCGCACCCGCTTCCGGCGTGCTGGAAGCCATTGCCGCCAATCCTGGCGATACGGTCGATGTCGGCGCGCTGCTCGGCGCTATCGCGGCTGGCGTAGGCGCCGCTGCTGCTGCTCCCAAGCAGGAAGCCAAGACCGAAGCCCCGGCCAATAATGCTGCTGGTCCTGAGGTCATCAAGCCCGAGCCCGCTGCTGCGCCTGTGACCGCGACCGATCGCGCTCCGGCCCCTTCGGCGCAGAAGCTGATCAACGAGAACAATCTCGACGCCGCCAATATTGCCGGGTCGGGCAAGGCCGGTCAGGTGCTCAAGGAAGACGTGCTGGCCTCGCTCGCCAGGCCTGCTGCTGCTGCGCCTGCTGCAAAGCCTGCTGCCGCACAGGCTCCTGCCGCTGCGCCGCGTGCTCCTGTTGCTGCTGACGACGCATCGCGCGAAGAGCGCGTTAAGATGACCCGTCTGCGCCAGACCATTGCCCGTCGTCTCAAAGATGCGCAGAACACGGCTGCCATGCTCACCACTTTCAACGAAGTGGACATGAAGCCGATCATGGACCTGCGCAACCAGTACAAGGACCTGTTCGAGAAGAAGCACGGCGTCAAGCTTGGCTTCATGGGCTTCTTCACCAAGGCTGTCGTGCACGCCCTCAAGGAAATCCCGGCGGTCAATGCAGAGATCGATGGCGATGACCTGATCTACAAGCAATATGCCCATATCGGCGTGGCTGTCGGCACCGACAAGGGTCTTGTGGTTCCAGTGGTGCGCAATGCCGATCAGATGAGCATTGCCGAAATCGAGAAGGAAATCGGCAATCTCGGTCGCAAGGCCCGCGACGGCCAGCTTTCCATGGCGGATATGCAGGGCGGCACCTTCACCATCTCCAATGGTGGTGTCTATGGCTCGCTGATGTCGACGCCGATCCTCAATGCCCCGCAGTCGGGCATTCTGGGCATGCACAAGATTCAGGAGCGTCCGGTCGTCGTTGGCGGTCAGATCGTCATCCGCCCGATGATGTATCTGGCGCTCAGCTATGACCACCGGATCGTGGACGGCAAGGAAGCAGTGACCTTCCTCGTGCGCGTCAAGGAAAGCCTTGAATCGCCCGAGCGTCTGGTGCTCGACCTCTAGGTATTGCCACTTTTTACTTTTAGAAGGGCTCGCTTCGGCGGGCCCTTTTTTGTGGCTCACCAAAAGGTGTGTTGAGCAGTCTGTGAATACTAACAGTCTGTTAGAGAATTGACGGTTTATGCGGTTTGAATGCGCAATTTCCAGACATAGCGCCGATCGGAGAGTTAAAGTTGCGACGGAATCTGATGCTCGCCGCTGCCTTTGTTACCGCGATCCTGCCGGCGCAGGCGCAGGAAGACCCGGCCCTTGTGGGCGAGTTGATGGCGTTCCATGGCTCCAAGGCCATTGTCGAAGCCATGACCACTCATTGCTATGAAAATACCGGCCTCGATAACGCCTACAAGGACGCTGCGGCCAATTGGTATCTGCGCAATATCAGCTATCTGGACCTGGCCAATCGCGTGATCAACCGGCTCGGGGGCGGTTCTGAAGGGCAGCAGCAGGCCGCCGAGAACTATGGCGGCAGCCAGATCATGAGCGCCTATAATCAGGCGGGCGACAAATCCGTTTTCTGCCGTACCTTTCTTGAACAGGTCGAGAGCGGGGTGCTGGATATCGACAGGCAGCTTCCCGAAATTCTCAAGCGCGCCCAGGAGATTTCCGCATCCTGACACCCCATAATGCGGGGTGAAGGGGATGAGGGTTGCGCGCATCCTTCCTGAATATTCAGGAGGTTACCATGCGCGTCTTGCTCGCAATCGTCCTATCTGCGGTCCTGTGTGGGCCCGGTCTGGGGGCAGAATGCACTCTCTATAACGCCCGCTACAAGCAGGCCGATGCGCCGTGGTGGCTGACCTTCCAGCGGGTTCCGCAATTTGCGGCGGCCAACCAGACAGCCTCGTTCTATATCGAGATGCCCAATTCGGACGTGACGCTGGAGGGAGCGGTGCATGTGCCCAATGGCTTCGGCTCTCCGCTGTGGTCGATCACCGGCCCATGCAGCCCCGATAGCGCGGAAATCTGTACCTTTGTCGGTGAGAATGAAACGCCATCTGCCTATGGCATCTATGACGGCAAGGTTGGGTTCCTCAACAGCGAGCGCGGATCGAGAGCGCCTGAACAGCTCCTCCTGCCGCAACTGGCGGTGAGCATCTGGTACTCCGAGTATCGCAACACTGAATGGTTTGACGGGACTGAACCCGGCGATGCCTTTATGCTGGATGGATGTGAATGATCCGGCGGCATCGGCTTTTCGTTCTGCTAGAGTGAAGCGAATGAAAAAGGGTGATTCATGTCTGTTGAATTGACGATGCTGATCTGGAGCGCAGCTCTGGCCTTTGCCTATATTGCCGTGCAGTCAATTGTATATCGCCTTGATTATGGCGTTCTGCATGCCGGTGGCCAGCGCGATAACGAGCGCGCGCCGAACAAATGGGCGGCACGCGGCGAGCGGGCGCTACGCAATTTTCTTGAGAGCTATGGGATTTTCATCGCTCTTGCGGTGGCCACTGAGTTGTCAGGCCGATCCGATGCGTTGACGCAGTGGGGCACTCAAATCTGGTTCTGGTCGCGGGTCGCCTATCTGCCGAGCTATTTTATCGACGTTCCGTTGATGCGTTCGACATTCTGGCTGGTGTCGCTGGTTGGGCTGATATTGCTGTTTGTCGGCGTTGCCTTCTAGTTGGCATTGCCAAACGGGCAGGGGGCTATGATCAAGCCTCCGTTGCCCGGGCGGCAAGGCTGGTGTAACGCTGGCCGGGTCTTAACACGCGGTGGCGGCGATGGAATTTCCCTGGCTGGAATTTGCGGGCCTGATGCTGGCCTTCGGCATTAATGCCGTCATTCCGGGCGCTGATTTTGCCATGGTCCTGCGGCAGTCCGTCGTGCATGGCCGCCGCGAAGCTCTGTTCACATCGGCGGGTATTGCCGCCTCGATTCTGGTGCACGGCACCTATACGCTGCTCGGCGTGGGCGTGATCGTGGGCCAATCGCTGCTGCTGTTCAATATTCTCAAATGGGTAGGGGCAGCCTATCTTGTCTATCTCGCCATTTCCGCATTTCGCAGCCCGCCGCCACAGGCGCCCGAGATGATTGGCGAGGCAGGGGTACGCAAGGGGGATATGTCCGCGTTTGCGCTGGGTTTCCTGACCAATCTGCTCAATCCCAAGGCCGTGCTGTTTTTCCTCGCCCTGTTCACTTCGCTCGTGTCGGTCCGTACCGGGGGCGACGCCAAGGTGATTTATGTGAGCAGCATGAGCCTAATGCTTTTTGCCTGGTTCGCATTGGTGTCGGTTTTCTTTACGACCCCTTCGATACGACAGGGCTTTTTCCGCGCCGGCCGGTGGTTTAATCGGGTTACCGGTATTACGTTCCTAGCGCTGGCTGTTCGTGTCGCTCTGGCACAGCAGCGCTGATCATTCTTCGAGGCAAGACAATGGCAGACCAATTCGACCTCACCATCATCGGCTCAGGCCCGGGCGGCTATGTCTGCGCTATCCGCGCAGCGCAATTGGGCATGAAGGTTGCCGTGGTGGAGAAGTGGGCGACACTGGGCGGCACCTGCCTCAATATCGGTTGTATCCCATCCAAGGCGCTGCTGCATGCGTCCGAACTGTTCGATGAGGCCGGGCATGGCTTCAAGGCATTGGGCATTGATATTCCTGCGCCCCAGCTCAACCTGCCGCAGATGTTGAACCACAAGGCGGAGACCGTCGCGTCCAATGTCGGCGGCGTCGATTATCTGTTCAAGAAGAACAAGATCACCGTGTTCCGCGGCATCGGCTCCATTCCGGCTGCGGGCAAGGTTCTCGTGACGCCACAGAGCGGCCCACAGACTGAAATCGCCACCAAAAATATCGTCATCGCCACTGGCTCGGTTTCGGCCAATCTGCCGGGTATCGAGATCGACGAGAAGAGGATCGTCACCTCGACCGGCGCGCTGGCGTTGGACAAGGTGCCGAACAAGCTGGTGGTGATCGGCGCCGGGGTGATCGGGCTGGAACTCGGCTCGGTGTGGATGCGTCTGGGCGCGCAGGTGACGGTCGTCGAATATCTGGATCGTATCCTGCCGGGCATGGACAGTGAAGTCGCCCGCCAGTTCCAGCGCATGCTGCAGAAGCAGGGCATGGAGTTCAAGCTGTCGAGCAAGGTTGCTGGCGTCGACAAGGCCGAAGACGGTTCGCTGCAGGTGCGGGTCGAACCAGCCAAGGGCGGCGAGGTTGAAGTGCTCGGTGCCGATGTGGCGCTGGTCGCCATTGGCCGTAAGCCATTTACTGACGGATTGGGTCTCGATATTGCCGGTGTGGCGCTGGATGAGCGTGGCCGTGTCCGCGTCGATGCGCATTACAAGAGCTCGGTGGATGGCATTTATGCCATTGGCGACGTGATCGTCGGACCGATGCTCGCGCATAAGGCCGAGGACGAAGGCATTGCTGTTGCTGAAATTCTCTCCGGCCAGGCGGGCCATGTGAACTACGCGGCCATTCCGGCGGTGGTCTATACCAATCCGGAAGTGGCTTCTGTCGGCAAGACGGAAGACGAACTCAAGGCCGAGGGCGTCAATTACAAGATCGGCAAGTTCCCCTTTACCGCCAACGGTCGTGCCAAGGCCATGCTGGCTTCGCAGGGCTTTGTGAAGATTCTGGCGGATGTGGAAACCGACCGCGTTCTGGGCGCACATATCGTGGGCAAGAATGCCGGTGAGATGATCCATGAATTGGTGACGCTGATGGAATTTTCGGGCGCTTCCGAGGACCTGGCGCGCACCACGCATGCTCATCCGACGCTTTCCGAAGCCATCCGCGAAGCCGCGCTGGCGCTTGGAGACGGCGCCATCCACATCTAGTTTGGTGTCGCACACCTCTTTTTCAGAAGCCTCCGGATTGATTTCCGGGGGCTTTTTTTCTTGATCTGCCGTGCATTTGATAAGTCATCATACAACATCAAAATTATTGTATGTTGACTTGTCTTTTTAACTTCCATACCAGTTTAACAAGATCTCTACATCCGACATTGGAGGGGGATTGGATGGCGGAGCGTTCCGCTGTCGCGGCCTGATGCGAGGAGCTCACGGCCGTCTGAGGAGAAATTGGGAGGAATACATGTTTCATCTGCCTAAGGTGGCTGTTGCCGCCTTCATTGCGTCTAGCCTGATGGTGTCTGCCGCCAGCGCCCAGACATTGCTGCGCTCTTCCGACACGCATCCGGATGGGTATCCCACGGTGGAAGCGGTCAAGAAGTTCGGCGAATTGCTGAGCGATAAAACCGACGGTCGCTATTCTGTGGAAGTGTTCCACTCGGCCCAGCTGGGCCAGGAGGCCGACACGATCGAGCAGACCCAGTTCGGCGTGATCGATCTCAACCGTATTTCCATCGGCGCCTTTGGTACGCAGGTTCCCAAAGCCACCGTGACGCAATTGCCGTACATTTTCCGCTCCACCGAACATTTCCACAATGTACTCGATGGCTCGATAGGCGAGGAAATCCTTGCGGCTTTTGAGGCTGTGGATGTGGTGGCACTGGCCTATTACGATGGCGGTGCACGTTCGTTCTACAACAGCACCAGGCCGATCACGACACCAGCCGATATGGACGGTATGAAGCTGCGCGTCATGGGCTCGGACATTTTCGTGGACATGGTCGGGGCGCTTGGCGGTAATGCGACGCCGATGCCTTATGGCGAAGTGTATTCCGGTATCCAGACCGGCGTTATCGACGGCGCCGAAAACAACTATCCGAGCTATGACACTGCCGGTCACGCGGAAGTCGCTAAGTTCTACTCGCTGAATGAACACCTGATGGTGCCGGAAGTTCTGGTGGTCTCCAAGATCATCTGGGATGGTCTGGATGCCGACGTTCAGGCCGCCATGCGCGAAGCCGCCAAGGAATCGGTGGCTTATCAGCGTGACCTCTGGGCCGCCAAGGAAGTCGAATCCAAGGCTGCGGTTGAAGCGCTGGGCGCAACGATCAACGAAGTGGACAAGGCTCCGTTTATCGAAGCCATGAAGCCGGTCTATGACAAGTATGTCACCGATCCTGAATTGCAGGACCTGGTTGCCCGCATCCAGGCCACCGAAGGCTGATCGACTATGCCGGGCCAGCGCAAGCTGGCCCGGTCCCGATTTTCGGAGGATTTCCTCGTGAGACAATGGCTTCTGCCTGTCAGCAATGTGCTGCGGGCCACATCCAATGCTGCGCTCTGGCTTGCCGGCGTGGGACTAGTTCTGATGACTGCCATCGTGGCCTTTCAGGTCTATATGCGTTTCGTGGTCAATGCCTCTCCGTCCTGGACCGAAGGCACGGCCATCATGCTGATGAGCTGGTTCATTTTCCTGGGAGCGGCGGTCGGCGTGCGCGAGAATTTCCATATGGGGTTCGACGTGCTGATCTATGTGCTGCCCAAGGCGGCCAAGAGCACGCTGCGTACGATCAGCGATCTGGCCGTCTTCGCCTTTGCGCTGGGTATGGTCTATTATGGTGGCCTGCTCGCCATCCGTGGCTGGACAGTCAATATCCCGGTCCTGCACGTGCCGCAGACCATGACCTATCTCCCCATCGTCATTTCCGGCTTTCTGATGTGCCTTTACGCCCTTGAGCGCATTTTGCTGCGCCTTGCAGGCGAGCCCGTCGATGAGCCCCCTGCTGAACTCGTGACCGAGGCCTGATTGCCATGGAATATTGGATCCTTTTCGGCGTCTTCACCGCCCTGATGATGGTAGGCACGCCCATTGCGTTCTGTCTCGGCATCGCCAGCTTTGCCACCATCGTCTATCTCGGCCGCCCGGCCATGGTCGTGTTCCAGCAGCTCAATTCCGGTCTCGCCGGGTTTACGTTGTTGGCCATTCCCTTCTTCATCTTTGCTGGTGACCTGATGATGCGGGGCGGGATCGCCGCGCGTATCATCTCCTTTGCCGGAGCGCTGATCGGGCATGTGCGGGGCGGTTTGGGGCAGGTCAATGTGGCTGCCTCGACCCTGTTCGGCGGCATTTCCGGCTCTGCCGTGGCCGAGGCTGCTGCCGTCGGCGGCATCATGATTCCGCAGATGAAGGCGCGCGGTTATGGCGCCGATTATGCGGTGAACGTGACCTCTATGGCCGCGCTCATCGCCCTCTTGCTGCCGCCCAGCCACAACATGATCATTTATTCGCTTTCGGGTGGCGGACGCATTTCGATTGCCGACCTGTTTACCGCGGGCATTATTCCGGGCCTGTTGCTGGCCGTGGCGCTGGGCATCACCGCCTATATCGTGGCCGTGAAGCGCGGCTATCCGACTGAACCGTTCCCCGGTTTCTACAAGGCGTTCCAGTATTTCATGGTCTCCATTCCCGGCCTGATGCTGATCGTCATCATCTTTGGTGGTGTGCGCTCTGGCGTGTTCACGGCGACGGAAAGCTCCTGTATCGCGGTGATCTATGCGCTTCTGGTGACGCTGCTGGTCTATCGCTCGCTGAGCTGGAGCGAGTTCGTGCATTCGGTGCTCGGCGCGGTTCGTACGACATCCATGGTGTTGTTCATTATCGGTGCTGCTGCCTCGTTTGGCTGGCTGATGGCTTACCTGCGCGTGGCTCCGATCCTGACCGACCTGATCTCCATGCTCACCACCGACCCGATCATGGTGCTGCTGCTGATCAACATCATGCTGCTGTTACTCGGCACGTTCATGGATATGGGGCCGCTGATCATCATCACGACCCCGATCTTCCTGCCCATGGTGCAGAAATTCGGTGTCGATCCCGTGCATTTCGGGGTGATCATGATCCTCAACCTCGGTATTGGTCTCAATACGCCACCGCTTGGGCCGGTGCAGTTTGTTGCAGCCGCCGTGGGCAAGATATCGATCTGGACGGCGATGAAGAGTGTCTGGCCGTTCTATGCGGCGGGTTTGATCGTGTTGGGTCTGGTGACCTATATCCCGGCCCTCTCGCTCTGGCTGCCAAGCCTGTTCCGGTGATGTGATGTCGTTGATGGATGCCGCCCCGTTGCCGGCGCGAAAGCCGAAGCTTGCCGATATGGTCATTGATGCGCTGCGCAAGCGCATCTTTGGCGGGGAGGTGGGGCCGGGCGACAAATTGCCGACGGAGAGCCAGCTTTCCATCCATTTCGGGGTGAGCCGCACGGTGGTGCGGGAAGCCATCGCGGCGCTGGCTGCCGACGGCATGGTGCAGCCGCGTCAGGGTGCAGGCGTGTTTGTCATGGCGCAGGCCACCTCGGCTTTCAGCTCTATTGCCGGGGAGCGGTCAAACAAGATTTCGGTGGCGCTCAATGTGCTCGAAGTGCGCATGGGTATCGAGATCGAGTCGGCCGGACTTGCCGCAGAGCGGCGCAGCACCAGCCAGGAGGCGGCGATCCACGAGGCGTGGAGCGAGTTCGGGCGGCTGCTCGACACCGGCGGATTGACCGGTAAGACCGACTTTGCTTTCCACCGTGCTATCGCCGAGGCAACCAACAACCCGTTTTATGTCGAGGTGCTGGAAGCGCTGGGTAGCCGGACCATTCCCTGCGACGTTGCCTCGCCATGGGGGACCGACAGCGTGCTCACTTATGAATATCAGGTCGGGTTGCATCAAGAACACCGCGGTATTCTAGAGGCCATTTCAAGGGGCGACGCCGACGGCGCCCGCGACGCCATGCGCGACCATCTTTCACGCAGCCAGGACCGGTATCGCAGCCGCCTGGCCGAGCAATCCAAACCAAACAGGAATTTATAATGACCACCGAGTTCGACATTCGCTTCGCCATTGACCCGATCAGCGCAGCGGGCATGGGTACTGGCGAGTTGCGCGAAAACTTCCTTATCGATGACCTGTTCGCGCCGGGTCAGGTGCGCTGGACATATACCCATTACGACCGCATGGCCGTGGGTGGCGCCGTGCCGGACGGGGCCGCGCTGTCGCTGGATACTATCAAGCCAACCGGCACCGCCAATTTCCTTGATCGGCGTGAGCTGATTGCCGTCAATATCGGGGAGGCCGGTTCGATTTCCGTCGATGGGGTCGATCATGCCGTGGGTGCGCGCGACATGCTCTATGTGGGCATGGGCGCCGAGGATGTGCGCTTTGCTGGAGATGGCGCGAAATATTATCTGTTGAGCGCGCCAGCCCATGCGAGCCATCCGACCACCCTGTTGCAGCAGAGCGGCGCCAAACGCCTCGATATGGGCAGCAGCGCGACGGCCAATGAGCGCTCGATCTATCAATATGTGAATGCCGACAGCGTCAAAACCTGCCAGCTCGTAGTGGGACTGACCCAGTTCGCGCCGGGCTCGGTGTGGAACACCATGCCTGCGCATGTGCATGACCGGCGCATGGAGGCCTATCTCTATTTCGATCTGCAACCGGAAGCCTTTGTCATGCACCTCATGGGTGAACCGGATGAAACGCGCCATCTGATCGTCCGCAATGAACAGGCTGTGGTGTCTCCGCCCTGGTCGATCCATAGCGGCGCGGGAACTGGCGCTTATACTTTCATATGGGCGATGGCCGGGGATAACGTCGATTACACCGATGTCGAGAAGGTCGGCATGGACGAGCTGCTCTGATGGATCTCACCGCTTTTGGACTTTCCGGCAAGACAGTGATGGTCACCGGCGCCAATACCGGCATTGGACAGGGCATTGCGCTGTCCATTGGCCGCGCGGGCGGCAAGGTGATCGGAGTCGGTCGCTCCAGCATGGAGGAGACGGCGTTGCTGATGGCGGGGCAGGGTGCGGATTTTGTCGAAATGCGCGCCGATCTGGGTTCGACCAAGGGTGCTCAGGCCATGTTTGAGGCTGCATGGTCCGAGCATGGTCCGATCGATGGACTGGTCAATAATGCCGGGATCATCAAGCGGGTCGACGCGGTGGATTTCACCGAAGACGACTGGGACGCGGTGATGGACATCAATCTCAAGACGATGTTTTTCCTGTCGCAGTCGCTTGGGCGCCGGGCAATCGAAGCAGGACGCGCGGCGCGGATCGTCAATATTGCGTCGATGCTGAGCTTTCAGGGGGGCATTCGGGTGGCGAGCTACACCGCGTCCAAGAGCGGGGTGGTAGGGATTACGCGGCTCTTGGCCAACGAATGGGCGGCGAAGGGCATCAATGTGAATGCCATTGCGCCGGGCTATATCGAGACCAACAATACCGAAGCGCTGCGCAATGACCCTGACCGGTCGGCTTCTATTCTGGGGCGTATTCCGGCGGGTCGCTGGGGTGTTCCATCGGACATTGGCGATGCGGCGGTGTTCCTGCTCGCTCCGGCTTCCAATTACATGCATGGCGCTGTCATCCCGGTCGATGGTGGATGGCTTGCGAGGTAGATGATGACTGAACAGAAGTTTTTCGCGCAACCGAACGAAACCGAATGGGTCGAACTCGCACCCGGCAATAAGCGGCGCGTGCTGATCCATACCCCCGAGATGATGCAGGTCGAATTTGGCTTTGAGAAGGGCGCAGTCGGGGCGCTGCATAGTCACCCGCATATTCAGGTGAGCTATGTCGCCGAGGGCAGTTTTGAAGTGACCATAGACGGCAAGACCGAGATTGTCGGGCAAGGTGGCAGTTTCATCGTGCCGTCCGGACTGGTTCATGGCGTCGTAGCGCTGGAAAAGGGGCGGTTGGTGGACGTGTTCACCCCACACCGCGCTGACTTTCTCTAGGCGCGGTTTCCCTGTTATCTGAGCCGCATTGCCGCCCCGGAGACGATCATGCTGCTCATCGCCTTTTATATCGCCATTGCCGCCGAAGCGATGACCGCCGCGCTGGCCGCAGGGCGGCGGAACATGGACTGGTTCGGTGTGTGTCTGATTGCCTGCGTTACCGCGCTGGGCGGTGGGACGATCCGCGATATCCTGCTCGATCATTATCCGCTGTTCTGGGTGGAAAATCCCTATGTGTTGCTGCTGGTGTGCGGCGCGGCGCTGCTGACAATTCCACTGGTGCGGCTGGTGGATCGGCTGAAATGGCCATTCCTGTTGCTGGACGCGCTGGGACTGGTGGTGTTCACGGTGATCGGCTGCAATATCGGCATCGAGGCTGGGGTGCATCCAATTATCGTTATCGTGGCTGGCATGGTCACCGGGACCGCGGGAGGCATTTTGCGCGATGTGCTGTGCAACGATATTCCCCTGATCTTTCAGGGCGAGCTTTATGCCACTGTCTCGATGATCACCGGCATCGTCTATTTCGCCGGGCTCGGCGCCGGGCTGCCGGTGGACCTGATGGTGATCATCTCCATCGCGCTGGGCTTCACGCTCCGCACGCTGGCGCTGGTGCTCAAATGGGAAATGCCGAAATTTGTCTACGACCGGAATATGCGCAAGTGAGGCCGCGTCGGATCGTGTTGTCGCGCCGTGCCGGGTTCGATCTCCAGGCCGTATCGCTGGCCCTGAACGGATTACCGGCGCAGTCGGTGGCACGGCCAGGCAAATGGGGCAATCCGTTCTCGATCGCCGATGTCATGGCCGAGACCGGGCTCGACCGCGACGCGGCGCAGGCGGAGGCAATTGCCCGGCACCGGCGCTGGATGGACGGCGAAATCGAGGCGCCTTGGCCCCGCCCGTCCCGCGCCGACATCCGCATTGCATTGGCCGGCAGGAATCTCGCCTGCTGGTGCCGGGAGGGCACGCCCTGCCATGCCGAAACCCTGATTGCGATCGCCAATGAATAGCCTTTCGACCTGCCGCAAAATGTGGCATTGACCTTCCATACAAGAGTGGAGTTTTGACTTGCGACAGACGTGGCGTTGGTTCGGCCCCAAGGACCTCACCAGCATTGACGACATTACCCAGGCCGGTGCGGTCGGGGTCGTCAGTGCGCTGCATCACGTGCCCAATGGGCAGGTGTGGACTCCTGAGGAAATTGCAAAGCGTCATAGCGAGATCGCTACCCGCAAGGATGGTTCGGCGTCTGGTCTGGTCTGGGATGTGGTGGAGAGCCTGCCCGTCAGCGAGGATGTCAAGAAGCAGAAGGGCGACTGGCGCACCCATATCGCCAATTACAAGGTGTCGATGAAACACCTGGCCGATAGTGGCCTTGAGACCATCTGTTATAATTTCATGCCGGTGCTGGACTGGACGCGCACGGACCTGCGCTGGACGGTGGCGCATGGCGGCTCGTGCATGCGGTTCGACATCAATGATTTCGCCGCTTTCGACATTCATATCCTGCAGCGTCCCGGCGCCGCGACCGACTTCACCAATGCCATTGCCGATGAGGCCGGGCGGCGGTTTGAAAGCATGAATGAGGACGACAAGAAGCAGCTGGCGCGCAATGTCACCATGGGGCTGCCGGGATCGACCGAGTCCATGACGCTGACCGATGTGCAGGCGCATCTGAATGAATATGGCGCGATCAGCCGCGAGCAATTGCGCCAGCACTTCATCGACTTTCTGGAGGAAGTCGTGCCGGTGGCCGAGGATCTGGGCCTGCGGCTGTGCTGCCATCCGGACGATCCTCCATTCGCCTTGCTTGGTCTGCCCCGCATCATGTCGACCGAGGCGGATTATCGGTTCATTCTCGATGCTGTGGATAGTCCGGCCAGTGGCATGACGTTCTGCACCGGATCGCTGGGCGCGCGGCCCGATAATGACCTGCCGGGGATCGTCGAGCGGTTCGGGCCGAAAATCCATTTCCTGCATTTGCGCAATGTGAAGCGGGACAGCGAGGATATTGCCGGCTCATTCTATGAAGCGGAGCATCTGGGCGGGGATACCGACATGGTGGCGGTCATCGCCGCAATTATCCGCGAAGAGCGCCGCCGCAAGGCGGAAGGGCGCAAGGATTGGCAAATTCCGATGCGGCCGGACCATGGGCAGGACATCATGGATGATCTGGGGCGGCGGTCGCAGCCGGGTTATCCGACCATCGGGCGGATGAAGGGGCTGGCGGAACTGCGCGGTGTGATGACGGCGCTGGAGCATGCCGAATGGGGTCTTGCGGGGCGGTAACAGCAGGGCGTGAAGAAGCGCCGCCCGGCCTTTCGGCTTGCGCTTCTGGGAGGAAACTCAAGTGTTTCCCCCGAGCTACGGTAACGAACGGCCATTGAGCCGAAAAGCGAACGTTCAAGATTGGCGCAATGGCCGTTCGTCACGGAGACGGATTTTTCACGGGTCCGGATTCAGGCGGTGCCAGTATTGCAGGTCCGGCTGCCGAGTTTCTACCCGCGCAAAGAGGCGCCCCTCTTCCCTTCCTCCCCACCCGGCCCTGCGTCGGGGCCGCGTAACTGGTGGGAATGGGGGGAGAATAGGGGAGGGTGCGCGGGGCGGGGATAAATTTTTGGTTTGATCACCGCTTTCCCTTCTCCCCTTGAGGGAGAAGGTGGCGCGCAGCGCCGGATGAGGGGTGCTGTGGCATCAACAAACGCTGCGTTCTTGGATGGCGCAGCACCCCTCACCCTGACCTTCCGCTGAACGCGTCAGGTCGTCCCTCTCCCTCAAGGGGAGAGGGTAGGCCCGTGATTGCCTGTCCCGTCTCAATCTTCCAAGAGATAGCCGCCGGCGCGTGCTGGCAGAATTTCCGTGCCGACGATCTTGGCGACAGAGGAGCCGGTGACGGCGTATTTGGCGCTGGCGCGGGAGAGGATGAAGCCGTTGGCGCCGGCGCGCAAAGGGGTGCGGGCGAGGAAGGCTTCGGGGCCGTCCATGGCGATGATGTCGGCGACGATATCGCCCTTTTTCACCGTGTCGCCGAGGCCGACGCGATAGGCGAGGAGGCCGGGGCGGTCGGCGCGGAGGACTTCGGTGGCTTCAAAGGGCGTTGCGCCGGGCATGGGCAGGGCGAGGGTTGGTGCGGCGTCAATCAGGCCGCGACCGGCGAAGAAGTTGAACAGACCCTCTGCATCCCTGATGCCGGTTGCGTCATGCACATCGGGCTGGCCGCGATATTCGAGCGTGGCGGTTTCGGCGCCCATGGGAATGGGAAAATCGGGATTGGCGCGCTGGGCCTTGCGATAGAGGCCGGGCAGGACTTCATCGAAGGAGCCGCCGCCTGAATCCTCGGCGGTGAGCGTGGCAGCAGAGCCCATATGATCGGCAAGGTCTTGCAGGCCCGGCATCAATTCGGGCGAGGTGAAAATGTGGATGAGGCTTTCATCGTCGCAATGCAGATCGAGAACGATATCGGCATCGTGCGCAGATTTCATCACGGCTAGGCGGAGTTTTTGGGCGGCGGTGGCGGGCTGTTGGCTATCGAGCCAATCCCCAACGGCGTGGCGGATGGCGGCGATATTGGCTTTGGGATCTGCGCTCAGCTTACCATCAAGCGCCTGAGCGATCTGCGGGTACAGATCGGGCCAGCGGCGGTTGAAATTTATGCCTGTTTCGAGATCGTAGCGCCCAATATGGCGGCGCAATACGCGGGTGGCGAGGCCCAGCGGATTGACCGAGGGGAAGATGACGAAGCGGGCATTCAGGTTCCCGGCCGCATCGGCGTCGCGCAGCATGGGCAACAGATGATGCAAGACCATGGTGCCGGGCTGCTCGTCGGCATGGAGGGCTGCTTGCAGGTGGACTTTGGTGTCCGCCGTTTCAGGGCCGACAGAGTAGGAATAAAGCGTGGTCGAATGGCCGGGGGCATCGCCCGGCAGGATCAGCGTGTGCTGCTGGAAGGTCATTTGGCGGGCACCTAGAAAGTGGACGTGAGGGTGGTGAGTTATTGATGGGTTTTCACCCCTCACCCCAGCCCTCTCCCCGGAGGGGCGAGGGGGCGGGCCTGTGGCTCTCAGGCTAGCGGAACCATTTCGGGGCGAAGCGCATGCGCGGTTGGGTGGGCAGGTGCCGCATCAGGCGGGAATAGATGAGACCGAAGATGAAGAAAACCACCAGCGAGACGGCCAGGAAATAAAGCGCGGCGACCGGGAAATGAAGGAAGGCGTTGAAGTCGCGTTCAAACAGGTTCTTGGCCGTGCTCATGAGATCGCGCTGGGTGCCGATTACCGGCAGGGCGAAATAGACGATGGCCGTGGCATGGAACAGGAAAACCACCTCATTGGTATAGGCGGGCCAGGCGAGGCGAATGACATTGGGCCAGACGACACGGCGGAATTGCTGGCTCCGGCTCATGCCATAGGCGCGGGCGGCCTCGATGGCGCCGCGTGGCACGGCGCGTAGCGCGCCATAGAATATCTCGGCGGTATAGGCGGCGGTGTTGAGGATCAGCACGAAGGGGCCGATGAACAGGGGGTGGAGGATGAAGCCGGAAATGCCCATGGGCCGCCAGACGCTCATATTGAGCGAGAGGGCCAGCGAATAGAACATGAAGAACTGGATGAAGAGCGGGGAGCCCCTGAAGGCATAGATATAGCCGCGCGACAGCCGGTTGATCAGCGGATTGGACGAGGATTTGCCCAGAGCCAGAAAGATGGCGAGCACGAAGCCAATGGGGATGGATGCGGCGGCGAAATAGATGTTGAACAACACCGCCGGGGCCATGATGGCCAGATCGTCGAGAAAACCCTGCATCAGCCGTTTGCCTCGCTGAGAATACCACGACCGGCGCGGCGCATGATGGCTTCAAAAGCGCGCTCGGACAGCCAGGTGACGAGGATGTAGAAGACGAACAGCACAAGGTAATAGCGCCAGCGCCAGTCGTCGTGCACGAGGCCGACAGTGGGCAGATAGTTCGGTGCGCCGAGGCGGTCGGCCCAGAGCACGATATCGGCGATCTGCAGCAGCGAAAGCAGCGAGGTCGCCTTGATGATCAGCATCCAGACATTGGACAGACCGGGCAGGGCATAGACCCACATCTGGCGGATATGGACGCGCCAGAGAACCTGCGACGCGCTCATGCCATAGGCGCGGGCGGCTTCGAGCTGGCCATGGGGCACCGAGCGCATCGCGCCATGAATGACATTGGTGGCGAAGGCGCCATAGACGAGGCCGAGCGAGACGCTGGCCAGCATCAGATATTCAAAGGTGCCCAGGAACCAGTTTGCCTCGCGGCATGGAGGCCAGGGTGCGGATTGGGCGGCGATGGATTCGACGGTGCAGACCTGGGTGGCGACGAACCATTCTACGGCCTGCTCGAAAGCGAGCGGAAAGAACAGGAAGAACAACACATCGGGCACGCCGCGCACGATGGCTGAATAAAAAGAGCCGATGAGACGGAAGGGCAGGAAGCGGGAATTCTTCAGCGTTGCGCCGGTCAGCCCAAAGACGACAGCCAGCGCGCCACCCATAAGGGCCGCGAAAATGGTGAACTGGAAGCTGGCATACCAGGTCAGATGCTTGCCATTGGTGAGGTAGCTGACCCAGAAGGCGATGTCGTCGAGCATGCGGTCTTTATCTCTTGGGTCCGAGCCCCCTCCCCCTTGAGGGGAGGGCTGGGGAGGGGGTGGTTCAGTGATCCACCGATGGACCCCCACCCTCATTCCCTCCCCTCAAGGGGGAGGGAGGCGATGGAGCCGGCAGGCCGGCTTCTTGATATTACTCGGCGAAATACGGGCCCTGGCCGTCGAACCACTGAGCGATCAGCTTGTCGACGGTACCGTCTGCCTTGAGGGCGGTGAGGGCGTCGTCGATCTTGGCCTTGAGCTCGGCGTCGTCCTTGCGCAGGCCAGCACCAACGCCGCCGCCGACGAGGATGTCTTCACCGACAAATTCGATAGCGCCGTTCGACGCGACCACGACCTGCTCGAGATAGGAGCCGTCGGCCAGGATGGTGTCGAGATTGCCAGCCATCAGGTCGGCCATGTTCTGGTCGGCAGTGGCGAAGGACACGATGGTATTGCCTTCGGCCAGGTTTTCTTCGGCATAGGCAGCCTGAATGGTGCCGCTCTGCACGCCAATGCGCACGCCGGAGAGGGCGGAGAAGTCCAGATTGGCGCCGGGAGCGGCAACGAACTTGGACGGATCGGGCGGGAAGTAGTTCTGAGTGAAGTCGATGGTGGCGAGGCGTTCCTCGGTGATCGACATGCCGGCCATGATCAGGTCGTAGTTACCGGCGAGCAGGTTTGGAATGATGGAATCCCAGTCATTGAGAATCCATTCGCAGGACAGGCCCGCGGTTTCGCAGACGGCATTGCCGAGGTCGATTTCAAAACCGGCGGGCTGGCCGGCATCGTTGAGGAAGTTCCAGGGCGCATAGGCGCCTTCGGTGGCGATGCGAACTGTTTCCTGCGCGAAAGCGGGGGTTGCGAGAGCCAGAACGGCTGCAGCCGCCAGCATAGTCTTCTTCATCATGTGTCTCCGTTCGGTTGTTTTCATGTTTTTACGCCCGGTTTTCCGGGTCGGTTCCCAACGTTCAGGCATGGCTGGCGGCGTTGAGGAATTGCTTGAGGCGGGCTGATTTCGTTGCGCCGAAAACCTCGTCCGGCGTACCTTCTTCTTCGATCAGGCCTTGGTGAAGGAAGATGACGCGATCGGAAACGGAGCGGGCAAAATCCATGTCATGGGTGACCAGCACCATGGTGCGGCCTTCATCGGCGAGCAGCTTGATGACGCGGAGCACTTCGACTTCGAGTTCGGGATCGAGCGCGGAGGTGGGTTCGTCAAACAGCATGACGCGCGGATTGATGCAGAGAGCACGGGCAATGGCGGCGCGCTGCTGCTGGCCACCGGAGAGCTGCGCCGGATAGGCGTCGGCCTTGGCGCCAATGCCGACCTTGTCGAGCATGGCGCGGGCTTCGGCCTCGACCTCGGCGCGCTGGCGCTTCTGCACGATCAGCGGCGCTTCCATGACATTTTCGAGAATGGTCATGTGCGCCCAGAGATTAAAGGACTGGAAGACCATGCCCAGCTCGGAGCGGATGTGGCGAATCTGGTGTTCGTCGCCGATCTGGCGATTGGGGCCGCTGCCTTTGAGCAGGATGGCCTCCCCGTCGATCAGCACGTCGCCGGAATCGGGAATTTCGAGCATGTTGATGCAGCGCAGCAGGGTGGACTTGCCGGAACCGGAAGAACCGATAAGCGAGACGACCTGACCTTCGCGCGCGGTAAATGAAATGCCCTTGAGGACTTCCAGATTGCCGAACGACTTGTGCAGATTGCGCAGTTCGACAACAGGCGATGCCCCCGCGACGACGGGTTCAGTTTGCGTCATGCTCACCTTTGGACCCGCTGAACGGGGCCTTCCTGACCGGCGATTGCCTTTATTGTGAGGCTGGCAATCTTGACCGCTTGGTAGAAAACCCACAAGCCAGTGCGATAGCAAGCGAAAAAGCGGCTTGTCCCGTGCTGCAGGAGAAAAGAAGCCCAATGTTTTTTGCCGTCTCTAAAGTGTTCTGGCTGTTGGCCCAGCCCACCAGCCTGGTTCTGCTTTTCGTGTTGGCGGCACTGTTGCTGTCTCTATGGAGGCGCAGGCGCAGGCGCAGTGCGATTGCGGCGCTGGCTCTGGCGGCAGGGGTGCAGTTTCTCGTGGGGTTCACCAGTCTGGGCTATGTGCTGATCCAACCGCTGGAAAACCGTTTTTCGGTGCCGGAAACGCAGCCTGAAAATGTCAGTGCGATCATTCTGCTGGGGGGAGCGACCATGGCGCGACCCAGTACGGCGCGCGGTATTTCGGAGCTCAATCAGGCTGGTGACAGGCTGGTGACAACGCTTTGGCTGGCGCAGAAATATCCCCAGGCGCGGATCGTGCTCAGCGGTGGCAGCGGTTTTCTGATGGGTGAAACCGAGGATGAGGCGGAAACCATGCGCCGGTTTTTCGTCAGCTTTGGCGTGGATGAAGAGCGGCTTGTGCTGGAAGGGGAGTCCCGCAATACCGCTGAGAATGCCAGCTTTACCCGCGATATGCTCAGTGCGGAAACCGGTGCAATCGTGCTGGTGACGTCGGCATTTCACATGCCGCGCTCGGTGGGGCTTTATCGGCAGGAGGGGGTGGAGGTTGTGGCCTGGCCGACCGATTACCGCAGTGCCGGCGATCAGGGATTTGGCTTGGATATTTCCAATCCCAATCAAAACCTCGAAACCGCCACCGTCGCCATCAGGGAATGGATTGGGCTGGTTGCCTATCACTGGACGGGGCGGACGACGGAGATGGTTCCTGCTCCATAAGAAAACGGCGCCTGAACGGCGCCGTTTTGTTTGTGCGGTCTGCGATTCTAGGTCCTGCGGAACATGCCGATGACCAGCGAAATGACCAGAAACGCCAGGAACAGGAAGAACAGGATCTGCGCGATGCCAGCGGATGCGCCAGCAATACCGCTGAAACCAAGAACGCCAGCGATCAGCGCGATCACAAGAAAGACAAGTGCATAATACAGCATGGCAAACTCCATGATTTATCTTGTCTAATAAACGTGCTGCTCTGGTCAGAGTTCCCCCACGCAAGAAAAAGGCCGGTGAGAACCGGCCTTTGTTTTTAATTGGAATATTCAGGCAGCGGCGCGGGAGCCGCTGTCGAAGAACAGCGCCTGGCTGATCAGCGCCTTCACCATTTCCGGATTGAACGGCTTGGTGACGAGGAAGGTCGGCTCCGGGCGTTCACCTGTCAGCAAGCGTTCGGGGAAGGCGGTGATGAAGATCACCGGCACCGCATGGGTATTGAGGATGTCGTTGACCGCATCGATGCCCGAGCTGCCATCGGCGAGCTGGATATCGGCAAGGATCATGCGCGGATTGGTCTGGTTGAACAAAGCCACCGCTTCCTTGTGGGTGCGGGCGATGCTGACCACCTTGTGGCCCAGGCTCTGGACCATCTGTTCGATGTCCATGGCGATGAGAGGTTCGTCCTCGATGATCATGATTTCGGTTGCCACCTGACGAGAAATCTCGCCCGAGGCCTGATCAAGAAGGGCGGCGAATTCGCTTTCCGATACCGAGAGTATTTCTGCGGCCTGGCTATGGGTGAAGCCCTCTACCGCGACGAGCAGGAAAGCCTGACGGGGACGGGGGGACAGATTGGACAGATTTGCCGCCGCACGCTGTTCCCAGACAAAGGTGGAGGCGGGGTCGGGGATGCTGACTGCCGAAGAAGAAAAGAGCGCGGAGAAAAGTTTATAAAGCGCGATACGGTCACTGCTGGCTTCAGGGAAAAGTGAAATATCGGCAATGAGCGTTTCGAGCGTGGCTGCCACATAGGCATCGCCCGAGGTCTGCGATCCTGTGACGGCCCGCGAGAACCGGCGCAGATAGGGCAGGTGCGGAGCAATCCGCGTGGACAAAGACATAGACGCAATCTCCCAGTGACGCTTGTGATTTTAACTCACAGGAGACCAAAACGAGGATGGAGAAGAAAAGTTCCAGAGGCCCGGAACTTTTTTATTCGACGTACGTTTGTCGGTCTCAGGGATGGCAAGACTGATCGGTCGAATTGAATATGACAAAGGATGATTGGGTGACCCAGCAACGTATGCAGACGCAGCCGGGGCGGGCTGACGATGGGCTTGGGCCAAATTCGGATATCGGCTCGCGCCTGCGGGCGCTTTATGGCGCCGTGCAGGAAGAAGGCGTGCCTGACCAATTGCTCGACCTGCTGGAAAAGCTGGATAACGCTGAAAAAATGCAGCAGGCCGGGACTGTCAAGCAGGACGGGGAGTAACGGCATGAGCGCCGAAGGAACCTCGTTCAAGCGCGAAATGTTGGCCACCTTGCCCAGTCTGCGCGCCTTTGCCGTCTCATTGAGCGGAAAGCACGACAAGGCGGACGATCTGGTGCAGGACACGGTCATGAAAGCCTGGGCCAAGCAGTCCAGCTTCCAGATGGGCACCAATATCAAGGCCTGGCTTTTCACCATTTTGCGTAATGAATTTTATAGCCAGATGCGCAAGCGCGGGCGCGAAGTGCAGGATAGCGACGGTGTGTTCACCGAGCGGCTGTCGGTGCATCCATCCCAATATGGCTCGATGGATATGGAAGACTTCAAGAAGGCATTGTTGCAATTGCCCGATGATCAGCGCGAAGCGATCATTCTGATCGGTGCTTCCGGCTTTTCTTATGAAGAAGCGGCAACGATCTGCGATTGCGCCGTTGGCACGATGAAAAGCCGCGTCAGCCGGGCCCGTTCGCGGCTCAGCGAATTGCTGCAGATCAGCGGTGAAGCCGATTATGGTCCCGATGCGGTTTCCGCGCAGGTGACGTCAGGGAATCACTCGTTCTGATCGGTTCGCGGTTTCAATAAGCTCTGGACGGCGTCCAGCAGGATGCTGTCCGGCACTGGCTTGGTGAGAATGGGCATGCCTGGAAATTCAGGCATGCCGTTTTCGAGACGACTATCCGTGGTCAGGCCCAGAATACGGGCCTGATGCTCGAGGGCGGACCTGATCAACTCCAGATGGTCATGCTTTTTCTGTTCGACTTCCAGAATGGCGAAGTCGACCTCCTCCCAAGACATGTGATTTTTGGCGAAGTCGCCGGCGCTGGTCAGCACGATCACCGGTTGCTCATACAGGCCTTGCAAGGCGGCCTGCATGCTCAAGGCAATAATGATTTCCGTTTCAAGGATGAGAACGGCTTTTCGGGCCTGCATATTAAGCGCCTTTCGCCGGGCTGGCGCCCAATTGGACCTGTAGGGGCATGATTGTCATTTAACTTTGACATACGGAACGCTACTGAGCGCGGCGCGTTTTGAAGACGGATTTCCAGATTGAGGGCAGTCTTTGAGCGTCGTTATTCCTCACGCTGGGCGTCGAGTGCCATGCGAGCAATGTCCATTGCGCGCGGCTTCGGCGTTCAGAGATTTCACTGCGGCCGAGTTGCGCTTCGTGTCAGAGTTCAAGACCGGCGAAATGATGGCCGAGGCCGGGACGACCATCCTTTCCGAAGGCGCTCATACCGCTCATCTCTACACTTTGCTGTCCGGCTGGGCCTTCCGGTTCAAGACGCTGGAAGACGGTCGGCGGCAGATTCTCAATTATCTGCTGCCCGGCGATCTTGTGGGTCTGCAAGGCTCGGTGATCGGCGAGATGGAGCATTCAGTGGAAGCCCTGTCCTCGCTGGTGCTCTGCGTATTCCAGCGTGACAGGCTGGATGAATTGTTTGCCGGCCATCCCGGGTTGGGCTTTGATGTGACCTGGCTCGCGGCGCAGGAAGAGCGCATGCTTGACGATCACCTGCTGAGCCTTGGGCGGCGCACCGCGCTCGAGCGAGCGGCCTATCTGCTGTCGTTTCTCCATCAGCGTGTGATGTCGCTCGATCCGCAGCGCACCAATATCCAATTGCCGCTGACCCAGCAGCATGTGGCAGATACATTGGGGCTGTCGATCGTTCATACCAACAAGACGCTGCGCAAGCTGACCAATATGGGGTTGCTACGCTGGCTGCCCGGCGCCTGCAAGGTGCAGGACCTCGATGGGATGATGAAGCTTGCCGGGTGGGATGGGCTGGGCGCCCGGAAAAGGCCGCTGATTTAACGTTGTTCGGCCTCTTTGGGGGCGCTTTTGTCTTGCACATCGAATTCTCGCTGGAGTCCCTGACATGCGTTTTCGGGCTATTCTCAACAAGGACGGCGGAACGCTCCGCACGATGGATCTCGATGCATTCTGTGCAGAAGCCAAGGCGCTTTTTGCGGACGAAGGGCATGAGCTGGAATGCCGTTCGGTGAGCGGCGACGATGTCGAAGCGGAGCTGGAAGAAGCATCCCGCGACGAGGACGTCGATGTGATGCTAGCCGGGGGCGGGGATGGCACGATTTCGGCGGCAGCGGCGGCAGCTTACAGGAGTGGGAAACCGCTGGCAGTGCTGCCCGCAGGGACAATGAACCTGTTTGCGCGGGCGCTGAATATGCCGCTCGATCTCAATGAGGCGCTGGCCTCCATTGCGCGCGGGCAAATCGAACAGATCGATATTGCCACGGCCAATGGTCGCCCCTTCGTGCATCAGTTCGGGGTGGGCATTCACGCGCGCCTCGTAAAAATCCGCAATGAGATGAACTATCGGGATCGGGTCGGCAAGATGATGGCCAATCTCAGGGCCATCATTGCCGCCGCGATTGATCCACCGCGCTTCGAGGTGGAATTGGTCGGCCCGGATGGCGTCAGGACGCAGACTGTCTCGGGTATTGCCGTGTCGAACAATCCGCTGGGTGATGGGCCAATTCCAGTGGCGGCGCGGCTCGATGCGGGCGTGCTCGGGGTTTATGTCGCCGCCGGGACAACGACATCGGACCTGTTCGCGTTGGGTGTGGATGTGTTTACCGGACGCTGGCGCGACAATGCGCTAGTGAGCGAAGCGGAAGTGCCGCAGGTGACCTTGCGCTTTCCCAAACGGAAGCGTGGAAACCGCGCTGTGGTGGATGGAGAATTGATCGAGCTTGAACCGAGCGTAACGCTCAAGATTCATCCCAAATCGATGTCTGTGGTGAGATCAGGCGCGAGCGCCTGATCCCGGTTTGACTATTCGTCGCGGGAATTTTCACGCAGCAGAGCAATTGCGGTAATTGCGGCTGCGGGCAGGCCCAGCTTGACGATCATCGGTGATTTCAGAAAGACCGGCAGGGCAGTTAGGGCTGCTGTGGTCAAAAATGCGCTGGATTCGCTTGAGCGGCGACGTTCCACCAATGCCCGGCGCTGGCGACCCTTGCTGAGAAGCGTGCCGAGATAAAGCGCCAGAGCCAGAAGCAGGAACACCCCGCTCAGGATAAGCGCCGCAATCAACGGGCTGAACAGTTCAGCAAGAGCGATATAGCCGGCGACGGTGAGGAAGATGGTGGCAGCCAGAAGGAAAAGGCCCATCAATCCATAAAGGATTGCCGCAGCCTTGGCTCTGGCTGCGACATCTTGCAGTTCAAGGCCGAACAGTGCCGCCAGAGGCGCTATCAGCCCCATGATCAGTGCCGGGTGAGCAGAGCAAGCACGAAGCCAATGCCTGCCGCAGTGGCGACCGCGGTAAGCGGCTTTTCGCGGATCGTGTCCTTGAGCTGCTTTTCGACTTCTTCTGCCTGATCCTGAGCATCGCTCAGCATGGCTTCGCCCTTGCGCTTGAGTTGCTTCAGCTCGGTCTTGGCAACAGCCTTGGCCTCGTCGACCTTTTCACCTGTCAGCTTGCTGAGGGTTTCGGTGATCGATTTCAGATCATCCTGAAGCTGTGCGACCTGCGCTTCCAGCTCATTCTCGCGGGTTTTGGTGGAATTGGCGCTGCCGGACTTGCGGGATGTGGGGGCCATATCGGTTGTGGTTGCCATAAGACGCTCCTGTTTTCTGCGTTGCTATAAAAACGCCCGGGTAGAGGTGAAGTTCCGGGCCTATCCAAAAAACGTCCCGACAAGCGGAACTTGCCGGGACATAATTTGCGGAAGAACGGGGGCGGCGTTCCATCCGCTTCCAAGCCGATCGCGTTAGGGGTGTGATCGGCCTTTTCCTTGAATGGGTGCTAGATGCGGCCCATCAAAACCAGGATCAGAACCACCACCAGCACGACGCCGAGAATGCCGGAGGGGAAGTAGCCGAAGCCGCGCGAATAACCCCAGGACGGGAGTGCGCCGATCAACAGCAGAATGAGAATGATGATGAGAATGGTGCCGAGTGTCATGTAACCCTCCAAAAATGTGCTGGCCTTTGCCTGTGCAAAGGCAGAGCTAGAGCAGCGCGACCAGCAGAGCCGTGGCGGCGACCAGGATCAGCGTTGCGGGCAGAAGCGCCATGGCGATATCTGCAAAGCGGGGCTGATGATCGAAGCTGTCCGACACCCACACAGAGGTGGAGCGACCTGCATCTTCAAGGCTTCTGATCTGGAACTGGTTCATTTCCGTCTCCTGCGGCATTGGCCGTTGGCTGCGTGGCAGAAGAACGGGGAGACAAGGATTTTGGTTCCCTTGGCGTGACGGCGAGCTATTCGACCCGCAGGACGTCCACCGATTGTCTGGTTTCATGCGAGCCATGGGTGCGCAGCACGCCGACAATAGGGGATACATCGGCGTAGTCGCGGCCATGGCCGATGGCGATATGATCGGCACCGGCAATCATGGCATTGGTGGGATCGAATTCGACCCAGCCGACATGCTGGCCGCACCATGCACGGACCCAGGCATGCATGGCGTCTGCGCCTTCGAGGCGGGCTTGCCCCTCTGGGGGATTGGTGCGCAGGAAGCCCGAAACATAGCCGGCAGGAATGCCAATGCCGCGCAGGCCGGCGATCATGACATGGGCGAAATCCTGACAGACCCCTTTGCGCAGGGCGAAGGCTTCTGCGGGGCGGGTTTCGACATCGGTCGCCTTGGGATCGTATTCAAAGTCACGATTGATCGCCATGCAGAGTTCGGTCGCTGTGGCGAGGGTGGTCGGGCAGGTCGCCGTGATCTCGCGCACGTAATTGGTGACGGCGGGCACAAGCTGGGCGCGCGGCGAGGCGGCAAGGAAATGCTGCGGGCTATTGGGTTCGATGGACCAGTAGCGGCCGATTTCCAGCGTGAGTTGTTCGAGTGGCGGTGACAGATCGGCGGGCGGGGTCAGATCTTCCACCTGCACGCGGGCGGTGAGGCGGATTTCCAGCTTGTCATGCGGCTCGACCATGGTGATGGCGGTGACCGGATTGCCAAAGAAATCGAGAAAGGTCGTCTGCCGGTGCGGCTTTGGCGAAATGGTCAGCGACGAGGCGACGATGCGCTGTACATTGCGGACATTGACCGGGGTGACGCGGATATGGTGCGAGCCGCCATGGACCGGCGCATCATAGTCATATTCCAGCGTAAGGCGCACATCATAGAGCATGGCGATCAGGTGAAGTAAGCGGCAGCGATGAGGCTGGCCAGCATTGCAATGTCGTTGGCAAGTTTTCCAAGCCGCTCGGTGGTCATGTCGCGTGGCTCGGCAATGACCAGATCGGTATGAAGCTGAAGAGCAGCCTTGGCGACGGCAGAGAGCTGTCCATCTTCGATGCCGCCGGGCAGGGTTTCGAGCTGATCGCGCAATTCGGTCAGCTGGAACAGAACCGAGCGGGGATTGAGCGGGTCGAGAATGAGCAGGTCGATGGCGCTTTGCGTTCCGGCGGTCACCGAGTAGCGGCGGCGATGCGACATGACGCTGTCGCCGATTTCGAGCAGCATTTCGAGCGAGCCATCGGGTGCGTCCGGGGAGGAGAACCAGCCGGTGACGCGCGCGATCTGCACGGCGCGTTCGAGGCGTCGGCCCAGCTCGAGAAAGCGCCAGCCGGCGAAGCGATACATGTTTTCATGCACAAGGCCGGAGAAGCCTGCGAGCTTGCGCAGCAGCACCGTCATCGAGCGGGTGGCATCGTCGCCGGGTGCGATGCGGGTGGAGAAGCGCTGGGCGGTCTTTTGCAGATCGTTAAGGGCCAGCCAGCCATCGGGCGAGAAGCGGTCGCGGATTTGTCCGGCGCTATGGACAGCGCTGCCGATGGTGTCCAAAAGGCCCTGCGGCATGGCCTCGCTGGCATCGACATCGATGGTTTCGAGAAAAGCGGCGCAATGGGTCAGGATGGGCAGATCCGGCTTGGAGAGTTCTGCCAGCCGCGCATTATAGGCGCGCAGAATGCGGACCGTGGCCTCGCAACGTTCGGCATAGCGGCCAAGCCAGATGAGATTGTCGGCGGCGCGGCTCGGCAGGCTTCCCGGTGAATTGCGGACAAGCTTTTCGTCTTCGCGCGGCAGCAGGGAGACCGGCTCGACCGGCTGTGAGGACAGAACCCAGACGTCCGCAGCCTGCCCGCCACGTTGCATGGCGATGGCGCTGGTTTCGCGGGTGGAGCCGACACGGGCAAAGCCGCCGGGCATGATGGTCCAGCCGTTTTCGGTGCGCGCCGCGTAGACGCGCAAGGTAATGGGGCGTGGCTCCAGCCTGCCTTCGACATAGACCGGAGCGGTGGAAAGCTGCACCGGCTCCTGACCAACATATTCCCGGCCATTGCGGGCGATTCGGTCCTTGAGCTGGGCTTTCTGCTCCGCTGTCATGTTGGCCCCCAGAGCGGTGCCGCGCAGATCATCGAAGGGCAGGGAGGTGGAAAAGGCCGGGCCGATCATCAGGCCGTCGAAATTATCCAGCACATATTCGCGCTCGGCAGGCTGGCCGCACCACCAGGTGGCGATTTCCGGCAGTTCGAGCGCGGTGCCCAGCATCTGATTGCTGATGCGGGGCATGAAGGCGGCAAGCGCCCTTGTTTCCATAATGCCGGTGCCGAGCGCATTGATCATGGAAATCGAGCCGGTGCGCAGCGCTTCGACCATGCCGGGCGTGCCGATATGGCTGTCATAACGCAATTCCAGAGGATCGACGAAGCTGGCGTCCATACGGCGCCACAACACGCTCACGGGTTTGAGCCCGGCCACAGTGCGGACCATGACCTGACCGTCGGCGACGACAAGGTCTTCGCCTTCGAGCAGCATGAGGCCGAGATAGCGCGCGATATAGGCGTGTTCGAAATAGGTTTCGTTGAGCTGGCCGGGCGTCAGAATACCGACGCGGCCTCCATCGCGGCGAGCCTGGGCAAAGAGGGTGTTGCGGAAATCGCGGAAGAAACCGGCAAGCCGGTTGATGTTCATGCCGCCATAAATGTCGGACAGCGCGCGGGTGGTGGCGACGCGGTTTTCGAGCGCAAAGCCGGCGCCTGAAGGAGCCTGCGTGCGGTCGCCAAGTACCCACCATGCGCCATCGGGGCCACGGCCCAGCTCGAAGGCGCAGAAATGCAGGAAATGGCCGTTGACCGGGGCGATGCCGACCATGGGACGCAGAAATTCGCCATTCTGCGCAACGAGTTCAGGCGGCAAAAGACCTTCCTGAACAAGACGGTTGTCGCCGTAAATATCGGCCACGATACGTTCGAGCAGGTCGGCACGCTGGGTCAGGCCGCTGGAAATGGCGGTCCAGTCGGCCTCATCGATCAGAAGCGGAATATGGGCCAGCGGCCAGGCGCGTTCCTTGCTCTCGGTGCCGTCATAGGTGCGATAGAAAACCCCGGCATCGCGCAGATATTGATCGGCGCGTTCGAAGCGGGCAGCGAGCTCGGTGGGGCCAAGTGCGTCGAACGCCGACATAAGCTTGTCCCAGCCCGGGCGGATATTACCGGCCGGGTCGATCATTTCGTCCGGCACGCCCGGCAAGAGCTGGTAATCCGCGATAATGCTGGGACCGGCCGGGGGATTGCCGCGGTTTTGCTGATTCCGCGAAGTCATGGCGTTACGTGAACCGTGGTGGACGCCGCAGGTCAAGCGTCAGCGGAAATTCGTCCGCAGGCTTTTCTGGGCGTAGTGTGTAGGGGCCGGGGGTGTAATTGTGCGGTACGAAGCGGGCGAGGCGGCGGGCCTCGGCCTCGTTGCCATTAACGGGGAAGGTTTCGTAATTGCGTCCGCCGGGATGGGCGACATGATAGGTGCAGCCGCCAATCGCGCGGCCCGTCCATGTGTCGTAGATGTCAAAGACCAGAGGGGCGTTGACCGGCAGGGCCGGGTGCATGCCGGAGGCGGGCTGCCAGGCTTTGAAGCGCACACCGGCAATATGGATGCCGCTGGTGGCCGTGGGTTTGAGCGGCACCGGGCGCTGATTGCAGGTGACGGTGTAGCGGGAGGGATTGGTGGTTTCGAGCCTGACTTCAAGGCGCTCGACCGAGGAATCCACGAAACGCACCGTGCCGCCAATCGCACCCTGCTCGCCCATGACGTGCCAGGGCTCAAGCGCCTGTCGCAATTCAAGTCGTACATCGTCGACCGCCACTTCGCCGCAGAAGGGGAAGCGGAATTCGTGTTGGGCCGCGAACCAGGCCGGATCGAAATTGACGCCGTGATCGCGCAAGTCTGCAAGGACGCCGAGGAAATCCTGCCAGACATAGGTGCCAAGCATGAAGCGGTCGTGCAGGCTGGTGCCCCAGCGGACGAGATCACCGGAAATGGGCTTTTCCCAATAGCGGGCGATGAGGGCGCGGATCAGCAATTGCTGGGCCAGCGACATGCGCGCATTGGGTGGCATTTCAAAGCCGCGGAATTCGACAAGGCCGAGGCGGCCGGTGGGGCCATCGGGGGAGAACAGTTTGTCGATGCAGATTTCTGAGCGATGGGTATTGCCGGTGACGTCGGTCAGCAGATTTCGGAACAGGCGGTCCACCAGCCATGGCAGGGGCGGGGCTCCTTCGCCCGGTGCGGGTACCTGCCCAAACGCGATTTCCAGCTCATAAAGGCTATCGTGGCGCGCCTCGTCTATTCGCGGCGCCTGACTGGTCGGGCCGATAAAAAGGCCCGAGAAAAGGTAGCTCATCGATGGATGCCGCTGCCAATGCAGCACCAGCGATTTGAGCAGGTCCGGGCGGCGCAGGAACGGGCTGTCCTGCGGCGTAGCCCCACCCACCACGACATGATTGCCGCCGCCGGTGCCGACATGCTTGCCATCGATCATGAATTTGTCGGCGCCCAGCCGACATTGGCGGGCCTCCTCGTAGACGGCATTGGTGGTGGCAACGCAATCATCCCAGCTTGAAGCGGGGTGAATGTTGACCTCGATGACGCCGGGATCGGGCGCGACGCGGATGACATTGAGGCGCGCGTCGCCCGGCGGGGCATAGCCTTCGAGGTGAATGGGCTGGCCGATTTGCTTTGCGGCGGCCTCAGTGGCGGCGATGAGTTCGAGGAAATCTTCCAATCTTTCGACCGGGGGCAGGAAGACGCAAAGGCGGGAGTCGCGCAGTTCGACGGTTACGGCGGTGCGCACCTGACCTTCGATTTCGCTGATGACCTGCTCGGTGATGTCCTGTTGCTCGGTGGCGGCGGTGAAATCGGTTACGGGTTGCCGGTGGGCCAAAATCTCCGCCGGATCGGGCAGAGACGGGCGTGGTGCTGCCGGGTCGAGCGGCACGACATGCGGGTAGGCGGTGGCGTTGAGGTGCTTGAGCGAGGTCAGCGGCAGGCGATATCCGGTGGGGCTATCGCCGGGAGCGAGGAACAGCTTGCCGCGCCGCGTTTTCCATTTTTCGGTCAGCCAGGGGCTCGACGCCGCGGCATTCCAGCGCTGGACGGGCAGCACATAGCCGGTGGGAGTGTTGAGGCCACGCGCAAAGACATTGGCCATGCGCGCGCGGGCTTCAGGATCGGCAAGTTCGGAATTGGCGGGATCGACATTGTCGGGAAGCTTGGCTTCCTTGAGCAACCATTCGCCCGGGTCTTCATAGGCCTCGTCTATGGTGTCGCCATTGAGGCCGAGATTACGGGCGAAGGCTTCGAGGAAACGCCTGGCATCTTCTGCGGTGGCGTCGGTCTTTACGCCTTCTCGGGCAATGAGGTTTTCGTCTTTCCAGAGCGGTTTGCCGTCGAGCCGCCAATAGAGCGAGAAGGTCCAGCGGGGCAGGGTTTCGCCGGGATACCATTTGCCTTGGCCGTAATGGAGCATGCCATTAGGCGCAAAACGCTGGCGCAGGCGGCGGATCAAGTCATCGGCAAGTTTGCGTTTGGTGGGACCGACCGCGCCAGCGTTCCATTCGTCGGCCTCGAAATTGTCGACGGACACGAAAGTGGGCTCGCCGCCCATGGTGAGGCGGACGTCTTGCTCGGCCAGTTTGGCGTCGACCTGTTGGCCAAGAGCTTTGAGGCGCTGCCAGCTTTCGTCGGAAAAGGGTTTGGTAATGCGCGGGTGTTCGGCGATGCGCGTGACCTTCATATCGAAGGCAAAATCGACCTCGGCATAGGAGGCGAAACCGGAGATTGGCGCGGCGTTGCGGTAATGTGGTGTGGCGGCGAGGGGGACGTGGCTCTCGCCGGTCAGCAGGCCCGATGTCGGGTCGAGGCCGATCCAGCCTGCGCCGGGGAGGTAGACTTCGCACCAGGCATGGAGATCGGTGAAATCGTGATCGGTGCCGGCGGGGCCATCGAGCGAGACGAGGTCTGGCTTGAGCTGGATGAGGTAGCCGGAGACAAAGCGGGCGGCGAAGCCGAGATGGCGCAGGATATTGACCAGCAGCCAGCTTGAATCGCGGCAGGAACCCCTTGAATTGGCGAGGGTTTCTTCGGGCGACCAGACGCCCGGCTCCAGACGGACAATGTAAATTGTCATCTGCTGAAGCCGGGCATTGAGGCCGCTGACGAAGGTGACGGTGTTTTGCGGCGTCTTGTCGATGGAGGCCAGGAGGTCGTTCATGAACGGCCCGGCTGGTTCGGGCTGGCGATAGATGGCGAGATCGTCGCGCAGGTCTTCGGGATAGTCGAAGGGCCAGATTTCTGCGCTTTCTTCGACGAAGAAATCGAAGGGGTTATAGACCGTCATATCGGCGACGAGATCGACTTCGATCTGCAGTTCGGTGACCGGCTCGGGAAAGACGAAGCGGGTCAGGAAATTGCCATAGGGGTCCTGCTGCACATTGACGAAATGCTGCCCGGGACTAACGCGCAGGGAATGGCTCAGCACCCTGGTTTTGCTGTGCGGCGCCGGTTGCAGGCGGATAATTTGCGGCTGCAGGGTGACCGGGCGGTCATACTCATAATGGGTGAGATGATAGATGGCGGCTTTGATCGACATGCAGCTTCTGTCGCTCGCTATAAGGCCACGAAAATGACTTCCCGATGAGGAGCTTATCGGTGTTTTCGCGGGCTGGATAGCGGGCGCGAGCGTGCATTAATGCATGGCGTCTATGGTCTGACGATGTTTGAGCATTTCGCGGAAGATAATGTAGTCGCGGTCCAATTGTTCCCGCGCCGCCAGGTTGGGCGCGTGTCGCGTCTCGCCCTGATGCATGGCGAGGCAGGCCTGGGTCAGGCTCGGATAGAGGGACGCGGCGCTCGCGGCGATCATGGCCATGCCCAGAAGGGTCGCATCCGGCGTTTTCGGCTCGACCACGATGCATCCGGTGGCGTCGGCATAAAGCTCCATCAGGAGTGGGTTTTTGGTATGCCCGCCGATGACGTGAAGGTGGTCAATGGCGTGATTGCCTTCCCGCAAGGCATCGAGAATGTGACGGATGCCGAGGGCTATGCCGACGCAGGTGCGCCAATAGAGCCGACAAAGACTGTCGAAATCGCTGTCCAGGGTCAAGCCGGAAATGACGCCGAGCGCGTTGGGATCGGCGAGGGGGGAGCGATTGCCGTGGAAATCGGGCAGCACGTGCAAGCGGTTGGCCAGTGCCAGCCCCTCGGCTTCGCGCAATTGCCGGACGCGCTCGCAGATGGCCTTGTGACGCTCGGGGGTGGGTTCGCCGCCTGCCGAGTGCAGACGAACGATGTGGTCGAGCAGGGCGCCGGAGGCGGATTGTCCGCCCTCGAGCTGCCAGAAATTTTCCAGAATTGTGCCCAGATGCGGGCCCCAAATGCCTCTTATGGCAGTATTTTGCTCCGACATGGCCATGATGCAGCTGGAGGTGCCAGCGACGAGGGCGCAGTGGCGGCTCATGCTTTCCGGGTCGCCAGACAGGGGACCAAGTTCTGCAAGGGCTCCGGCATAGGCGTCGACCACGCCAGCGCCGACGCGGCAATTCTGGGTGAGGCCAAGCTGTTGTGCCGCCTCCAGCGACAGGGGGCCAAGATCAGCGCCAACGGGAGTGGCTTTTTCGGGCAGTGCGGCCTTTTCGATCAGGTCTTCCAGCCCCACCTGCGCCAGGAAATCTGCTTTCCACCCAATGGCTTGGTGCGGCACGTAGGTCCATTTGGTGGCCAGCGTACATTGCGAGCGGGCGAGGGAGCCGGTGGCTTTCCACGAGAGGAAATCGGCGAGGTCGAACATCATCCCGGCGCGCGCCCAGCTCTCGGGCAGGTGGCGCTTGAGCCACATGAGCTTGGGGACTTCCATTTCGGGGGACATGACGCCGCCGATATAGTCGAGGACTTCATGACCGGTGCGCGTGCATTCCTCGGCTTCGGCAAGGGCGCGATGGTCTAGCCAAACCACTGTATCCCAATGGTTTTCGCCATTGCTTGCAACGCTGACCGGCGCGCCTTGTCCATCGAGTACGACGAGAGAGCAGGTGGCGTCGAAGGCGATGCCAGCGACGTCTTCCGGCAGGGCCTTTGCCGCAGCCATTGCCCCATGAACCGCAGCGCAGACGGCGGTCCAGATCTGGGTGCTGTCATGCTCGGCAAAATTGGCGTCTTCGCGCCGCATCAGGATTGGATTTTCGTGACGGCCCAATAGTTTACCGTCGCGTGTGAAAACGCCCGCACGGGCGCTGCCCGTTCCGACATCCACTCCCACCAGGAGGTCTTGCGCCACGCTGGCCTCTCTTGTTTGGTCCGGGGCGGACCTTAGCCGAAGCTATTGTGAGCGGCTAGAGGCGGTCTGCGAGATAGGCTTCCAATGTTGCTGTTGTGCCATTTTCCCATAGGAAATTCAGACACTTGGTGAAGGAATCGATGAAGGCTGGCGCCTTGGTGAGGTCACCATAGATGTCGGTCATTTCGAGCCAGATTGCTGGGTTGTTTCGTGCCTTGTTTGCCTGCGCTGTCAGCCGATCCCAGCTCGGGTCGTTTGCTTCGATAATCGCGCCGCTGTCTGTCGTGCCGTAGCAATAGCGGCACCAGAAGGCCGACACCAAGGCCAATCCGGTGAGCAGACTGTTAGCGTTGACCCTGTCCATAGCGCTCGGAATGATGAATTTCGGCTGACGATTGGAGCCATCGAGCGCGAGACGGCGAATGGTGTCGCCGATCTTGGGATTGGCGAAGCGTTTTTCGCAGAGTGCGAAATAGGCGTTGAGGTCTGTATCGGGCACCGGAGGCACGATGGGGATGATCTCTTCGGTCTCGACCTTTTTGAGGAAGGCGGAGACGAGGGGGTGCTCCATGGCTTCGTGAACGAAGTGAATGTCGAGTAGGCCCGCCGGATAGGCAATGGTGGCGTGACCGCCATTGAGGATGCGGATTTTCATATGCTCATAGGGCGCGACATCGGGCACGAACTGCACGCCGACTTTTTCGAGCGCCGGACGGCCTGCGGGGAAATTGTCCTCCAGCACCCATTGCTTGAAACTTTCGCAGAAGACCGGCCAGGCATCCTCGATGCCAAAATTGTCGGCAAGGAGGTTTTTCTCGCGGGGCGAGGTGGCGGGGGTGATCCGATCGACCATACCATTGGGGAAGGCGACGGAAGATTTGACCCATTCGGCGAGGGCGGGGTCGATGAGTTGGGCAAGACCGGCGACGGCGTTTTCGGTGACGTGGCCATTTCCGGGAATGTTGTCGCAAGACATGACGGTGAAGGGCGCTATGCCCGCTTCACGGCGTTTGACGAGACCGGCGAGGATCAGGCCGAAGGCCGTTTTGGGCGCATTGAAATGGGCGGCGTCGTAGGCGATGTCGGGGTGGGTGGGATCGAATGACTGGCTGGCCGGGTCGATGTAATAGCCGCCCTCGGTGATAGTCAGCGAGACGATGCGGATATTGGGATCGGTCAGGGCGGCAATGACGGCCTGACTGTCGCCGGGCTCCAGATAATCGACCATGACGCCGGTGATATGCGCGGCGCTGGAATCGGCTTCCTGTTCCACCACGGAGGTTAGCCAATCCTGTTGTGACAGTGCATCGCGCATGGCCGCGTCAGAGGCGCGGGTGCCGGCGCCAATGATGGCCCAGTCATGGCCCTCGCCAAGGCTGAACAGGGCGTCGAGATAGACCGCCTGATGCGCCCGATGGAAATTGCCAATGCCGAAATGGACGATGCCGGGGGTGAGGTCTTTTCGCGCGTAGCCGGGGGTTGCGGCGCTGGTAATGGCGGGCAGGGTGGCGAGGGAGAGTTTGGTCATAGTGCGGAGCTCGATGCGAGGGCGGTCGGCTCCCTCCCCCTTGAGGGGAGGGATTGAGGGTGGGGGTGCTGAGCGATCAGCATCGCCCATATTTGTGGAAGCCGCAGAACCCCCACCCCAACCCCTCCCCTCAAGGGGGAGGGGCTAGAAGGAGCCGATGCGCTGGCCACGATCAAATCGCCTTCCCGGCGGCGTCGAATTTGTAGATGCGGGTTGGGTCGGGGGTGAGCCAGACGGTGTCGCCGTGGGTGAAGGTCTGGTCGCCGTCGGTGCGGACGGTCATCAGGCCGAAATCGGTCTGGACGTGTAGGAAAGTGTCGCTGCCGAGCTGTTCGGAGACGTTGACCACGCCTTTCCATGCGCCTTCGGTGGTCGAGAGGCGGATGTGTTCGGGACGGGTGCCGATGGAATGGGCATTGTGTTTGGCGGCTTCGGCGCCATCGACGAAGTTCATCTTGGGCGAGCCGATAAAGCCGGCGACGAAACGGTTGGCGGGCTTTTTGTAGAGTTCGAGCGGGGAGCCGAATTGTTCGACATTGCCTGCGTTCAGCACGACGATACGGTCGGCCATGGTCATGGCTTCGACCTGATCATGGGTGACGTAGATCATGGTGGTCTTGAGCTGCTGGTGCAGCTCGGTGATTTCGAGCCGCATGTTGACGCGGAGGGCCGCGTCCAGGTTCGACAAGGGTTCGTCGAAGAGAAAGGCCTTGGGTTCGCGGACAATGGCGCGACCAATGGCGACGCGCTGGCGCTGTCCGCCGGACAGGGCGCGGGGCTTGCGATCAAGATAAGAGGTGAGGTTCAGCGTGCGGGCAGCGTAGTCGACCTTGCGGTCGATTTCGGCCTGCGGGAGCTTGGCCATCTTGAGCGGGAAGGCGATGTTATCGCGCACGCTCATATGGGGATAAAGCGCGTAGGACTGGAACACCATGGCGAGGCCGCGCCGCGCGGGCGGAGCGTCGGTAACGTCCTGGCCATCGAGCTTGATATGGCCCGATGTCGTGTCTTCGAGACCGGCGATAAGGCGCAGCAGGGTGGATTTGCCGCAGCCGGAGGGGCCGACGAAAACGACGAATTCACCGTCATTGATGTCGAGGGAAATGTCCGGGATGACCTGGACTTCGCCGAAGGACTTGTTGACGTGGGAGAGGGAGATGGAGCCCATGGGTTTAGTCCTTCTGCTGACGTTTGGCAGGCTGGCTTAGCGCCCACTGGGCGGCACCTCCCCCTTGACGGGGGAGGGTGGGAGGGGGTGTGAGAGCCTCGATATAGTGGCTCTCCTCCCCCCACCCTTGATCCTTCTCGCCTCTGATCGCTCCACTGGAGCGATCAGCCCTGTGGGACGGGTCGAAGCCCGCGAGGGGGAGGGTGTCGACTGATAGATCGCGCCGCATCACTTCACCGCTCCAAAGGTGAGCCCGCGCACAAGCTGTTTCTGGCTGAACCAGCCGAGGAGCAGGATGGGGGCGATGGCGAGGAGGGAGGCGGCGGAGAGTTTGGCGAGGAACAGGCCTTGTGGCGAACTGAACGAGCTGATGAAGGCTGTTAGCGTGCCGGAGCGGCCCGAGGTCAGGGTGATGGTCCAGAAGGCTTCGTTCCACGCGAGGATGACGTTGAGCAGCAGGGTGGAGGCGATGCCGGGGATGGCCATGGGGACCAGAACGTGGGTGATTTCGTTCCAGAGTTCGGCCCCGTCCATCCGGGCGGCTTCGAGGATGTCGACCGGGATTTCCTTGAAATAGGTATAGAGCATCCAGATGATGATCGGCAGGTTGATCAGCGTCATGATCAGCGTCAGGCCGTGCAGGGTATCGAGCAGGCGCAGGTCGCGGAAGATCAGGTAGATCGGGATCAGCACACCGACGGCGGGCATCATCTTGGTGGAAAGCATCCACATCAGGATGTCCTTGGTGCGCTTGGTGGGCGCAAAAGCCATGGACCAGGCTGCCGGGATGGCGATTAGCAGGCCAAGCAGGGTAGAGCCGACGGAGACGATGATGGAATTCATCGCGTGCTTGAAATAGTCCGAGCGGTCCTGCACGGCGCCGAAATTTTCCAGCGTGAAGGTTTCCGGCAGGAAGGTCGGCGGGGTGGCAATGGCTTCGGCCTCGGTTTTGAAAGCCGTCACAATCGTCCACAGAATGGGCGAGAAGAGGGTGAGGGCCACCAGCCAGGCGAGGATGGTGAAGCCGATGCGGTTTTGAATGGGGACGCGGCGGGCCATCTAGCGGATCCCTCTTTGGTTCGAGCGGGGCTGTCCCCCCTCCCAGCCTCCCCCGCAAGGGGGGAGGTGCTGCATCGAGTTTAGACACCGGCCTTCACCCTCCCCACTCGGGTAGCGCTTGCGCGCTCCCGAGTGCAGGCTCTTGCGGGAAGGGATGGGGAGGGGGATGGTTTGGGCAAGAAGGTTCATCTTACGCATCCAGGTTCTTCCCCACGGCGCGCATCAGGAAGATGGCGACGATGTTGGCGATGATGACGGCGACCACGCCGCCGGCCGAACCGGCGCCGATGTCATTGCTGAGAATGCCGGTGCGGAAGACGAGGAAGGCGATATTGGTGGAGGCATAGCCCGGACCGCCGCCGGTGGTGACGCGGATTTCGGCGAAAATGCCGAGCAGGAATATGGTCTGGATCAGGATGACGATGGTGATCGCGCGGGCCATATGCGGCAGGATGATGTAGCGGAAGCGGTTCACCGCATTAGCCCCATCCATTTCAGCGGCTTCGCGCTGTTCTTCGGACAGTGATTGCAGGGCCGTCAGCAGGATCAGCGTTGCAAAGGGCAGCCATTGCCAGGCGACGATGACGATGACCGAAAACAGCGGATATTGATTGAACCAGTCGACCGGCTGGAGGCCGAATGCCTTCCACAAATGGCCGAGCATGCCATAGCCGGGATGCATGAAGCCGTTCTTCCAGATGAGCGCGGCGACGGGCGGCATGACGAAAAAGGGCGAGATGACGAGAATGCGCAGAATGCCCTGACCCCAGATGGGTTGATCGAGCAGCAGCGCGAGGAAAGTGCCGCCCACAATGGTAATCAGCAGCACGCCGCCAACAAGGATGAGCGTATTGAAAAGCGCCTGGGTGAAGCTTGGATCGCCGATGACATAGACGTAGTTCGCCCAGCCGGCAAAGCCGGTCATCATCGGATTGATCAGGCTGTAATTCTGGAACGAGAACCACAGTGTCATGACCAGTGGCACGATCATCCAGATCAGCAGCACGATGACGGCGGGGGCCATCATGGTGCGGGCAAGGATGCGGGTTTGTCTGGTGGCCATATCAGAAATCTCCTGTGTGGAGGGGACCCCCACCCGACCTCCCCCTGAAGAAGGGGGAGGAGTTAGCTCCACTCATGGGGAAGATGGTGCAACAGACACGATCTGCTCCTCCCCCTGTTTCAGGGGGAGGCTGGGTGGGGGTAGCGAGCCATCCCCACCCTCGTTGTCGGAGGTAAATCCCTACTTGATGTAACCGGCGCGGGTCATGTCGCGGGTGGTGGCGTCCTGCGCCTGGGCGAGGGCATCATCAGCGGACATCTGGCCGGCGAGAGCTGCCGAGAAGAGCTGGCCGACATTGGTGGCGATCCCGGCAAATTCGGGAATGGCCACGAATTGCACGCCGGTATAGGGGACCGGATCAACCGTCGGGTTGGCCGGGTCGGCGGCGTTGATGGAGTCCAGCGTCATCTTGGCGAAGGGCGCGGCGGCCTGATATTCCGGGTTTTCGTAGAGCGAGGTGCGGGTGCCCGGAGGCACATTGGCCCAGCCATCATTGCTGGCGACGAGGGCGAGATAGTCCTTGTCGGTTGCCCAGTTGATGAAGCTTTCAGCGGCTTCGGCGTTCTGCGAGGACGCCGGGATGGCCAGCGACCAGGCCCACAGCCAGTTGCCGCGCTTGCCCAGACCATTGTCGGGTGCAAGGGCGAAGCCGACCTTGTCGGCCACGGTGGAGTCGGCCGGATTGGTGACGAAAGAGGCGGCGACGGTGGCGTCGATCCACATGCCGCACTTGCCCTGCTGGAACAGGGTCAGGTTTTCGTTGAAGCCGTTGGACGAGGCACCGGCAGGACCGGCGTCAGCCATCAGCGACAGATAGGTGTCGAGTGTGTTTTTCCACTCGGGGCTATCGAACTGGGGCACCCAGTTTTCATCGAACCAGCGCGCGCCGAAGGAGTTGGACATGGCCGTCAGGAAGGCCATGTTCTCGCCCCAGCCGGCCTTGCCGCGCAGGCAGATGCCGTTGATGTCATTGGCCCGATCGGTCATGGCGCGGGCGGCCTCGCCGATGAATTCCCAGGTTGGGGCTTCCGGCATGGTGAGGCCCGCGGCTTCCATCAGATCGGTGCGATACATGATGAAGGAGCTCTCGCCATAGAACGGCGCCGCATAGAGCTTGCCGTCATGCGACAGGCCGGAGCGAATGGCGGGGAGCAGATCATCGACATCGTATTCGGCATCGGCGGACAGGCCATCGAGCGGCTTCAGCCAGTTCTGGGCGGCCCAGATCGGCGCTTCATAGGTGCCGATGGTCATGATGTCATATTGGCCGCCATTGGTGGCGATGTCGGTGGTGACGTTCTGGCGCAGGGTGTTTTCTTCCAGCACGACCCAATTGAGCGCGATGCCGGTTTCTTCGGTGAAGGCGCTGGACAGGCCCTGCATGCGGATCATGTCGCCATTGTTCACCGTGGCGATGGTGAGCGTCTGCGCGGAAGCGGTTCCGACCAGCGCAAAGGTAAGCGCGCCCACGAAAAGGGGTGTGAGTTTCATTGATTTCCTCCCAAGAACCATAACGAGCATTTGCTATGGTTGTGAGCATATGTTCACTTTGTTGGTGGGTGGAGTCAAGCGGGGTGAGCGCGGATTTTGTGCGATACGTACGTCAAATGGGGTGCTATTGCCGGAACTTGTAGCGATTGCTCGGCTGGAAATGGGGCGCGGCGCTCGTGGCGCACCCCCTCCCAGCTTCGCTAGGCCCATAGGGTCAAGCTGCGCTACCTCCCCCGCCAAGGGGGGAGGTGCCGGGCTGGTGGGTGTGATGAAGTGGCGCGCTCGATGGGGGCTCAGGCCAGCAGCAATTCGGCGGTGCGCTCGTCGGTAATCAGACCGTTGGCCAGGCGGCGCTTGAGGGCGGCGCGCAGGGCGGGGGTTTTGCGGCTGCCCATGGCGACGGCGATGACGCGGCTGGTCTCGCGGCTGGGAATGGGGGCGGAGGCGACGCGTTCATTGATTGGATTGTCGAGCACGCGACCCTCGGCGTCATAGCACCAGCCGCAGATTTCACCCACCGCACCAGCCTTTTGCAGGGCTTTCTGTTCAGCCTCGCTCAGAAAACCGTCGAGAATGAGCGGGGCGTCGGGGTCGAGATGGCCGATGCCGACAAAACTGGTATTGGCGCGGGCCGCCAGATCGAGCGTCGAGCGAATCATGGGCTGGGAATGGAGCATTTCGCGCTCTTTTGCCGATGAGGCGAAAACCGGCAGCGGCATGGGGAAGGAGCGCGCCTTGACCGTATCGGCGACGTTGAAAATCACGTTGTAAAACGCCGCAGAACCGTCCGGCGCAATATTGCCGGTGAGCGAAACGACCTTGTGGTGCGGGCATTCCATGGGTTGAAGCTGCTCGACGGCGGCCTTGAGCGTGCGCCCGGTGCCGATGGCGATGATCTGCGGATCGGAAAGGCGTAGGGTGCGCTCGATTTCCGATGCACCAGCTTCGGCCAGGCCGATCGTGGTGGAAACATTGCCGGGATCTGAGGGCACGATCTCGCAATGGTCCAGCGCGAATCGATGGCGCAATTGTTCGGCCAGATCGAGACAGCGGCCAATGGGGTGATCGAGCCGGACCTTGATCAGGCTCTCACTGACGGACAGGGAGACGAGGCGCTGTGCCGATTGGCGGGAAATGCCCATCTTGGCGGCGATTTCTTCCTGTGTATTGCCGGCGACATAATAGAGCCAGCCAGCGCGGGCGGCATCGTCCAGACGGGTTGCAGAATTGTCCTGTCGCGCGGCCATGAGCGTTCCTTGCCGTTTCGCGCGATTATTCGGATCGCGCGGCACATCGCAAGGGCAATTACCGGGAGAGGCGTCGGGTGGGCGTCGACGTGCCCATATTGCTCAGGGCCTTGTTGATGTCGCGCTCGGTATCTTTGAGGTGCAGGCGCATGGCTTCGGCGGCAGCGCGGGCATTGCCGACGCGGATTGCATCGAGAATGCGCTGGTGGTGGGTGATCGTATCCGCAAGGGTGTGGCCGCGGCTGGCGTGACCCTGGCGGCTGATCTGGATACCATTGCGCAAAGGGCCGGCCATGGCCTCGAACAGATAGCCCAGAATGCGATTGCCGCTGGCGAGCGCGACGGCTTCGTGGAAGCCGACGTCGAAATCGTGGAAACGGGTTTCAGCGTCGGGATCGCTTGCCGCTTCCGCATCGCGCATGCCCTGCAACGCGCTCTCAATGGCCGCTATGCCCGCGCGATTGGCGCGCTTTGCCGCCAGAGTGGCCGACTGGACTTCGAGCGAAAGCCGGACCTCGACCAGATCGAACAGGCCCTTTGAATCATTGTGCAGAACGGAAATGAGGAAATCGGCAAAGGCGGCGCCATCGGGTTCGCGCACCATGGCGCGCTTGCCGCGTGCCAGCTCCAGCAGACCGCGACCCGCCAGAAGCTTCACCGCCTCGCGGATGGTCAGGCGGCTGACGGCATAGCGCTCGGCCAGTTCCGCCTCGCTGGGCAGGCTTGAGCCGGGCGTCATCGTGTTCAGAATCATGTCTGCCAGATCATCGGCAACCACATTGGCTGCGCTGGGCTGATCAGGGCGGATTTCGCCGCTACGAATGGTCGTTCTCCCCAAAGGTATCAGATACCTTTACGATACCTCGCGCTGTTTTCCAGCCTGTTCAGGTGTCGTTTTCCTCTTCCGGCCTCACCATAGCGCCACCATAATGCGCCTTGCAACAGGGGTTAGATTTTAATTCTAGAATCGAAAAAATGAGGATGGCTGCGAGATCGTACTTTACAGCCCTATCTGATTATCTTAGCGTCCGGCCCCATGGTCTGGGAGGGTCCATGACGGCAAAAAGCCGTTCGTACCGGAGGATTTCATGCAGGTTGAGTTTGTGATGCGGCGCCTGACGCCGATCCGTCGCAATGCGGCAAAAGCCGCGACTGCATGAGCTGAGCTACACCCCCAAACCAAAGAATCATCTCGAATATCAAAGGGAGTCGAGACGTGAAGCTTTTCAAATCGATCATGACGATTGTCACCGCTGGCGCGCTGGTGACCACCGCAGCAAGCGCTGTGCTGGCCCAGGACAAGGGCCTTGTCGGTGTCGCCATGCCGACGTCCTCGTCGCTGCGCTGGATCTCGGACGGCAACGAACTCAAGACCGCGCTCGAAGGCATGGGTTATTCCGTCGATCTGCAGTTTGGTGAAGATGAAATCCCGAACCAGCTGGCTCAGGTCGAAAACATGGTCACCAAGGGCGCCAAGGCTCTCGTGATCGGCTCGATCGACGGCACCACGCTCAGCGCAGTGCTCCAGAATGCTGCCGATCAGGGTGTGAAGGTCATCGCTTATGACCGCCTGATCCGCGAAAGCGCCAATGTCGATTACTACACCACTTTCGACAATTTCCAGGTCGGCGTGTTGCAGGCTTCGAGCCTCGTGAAGGGCCTCAACGAGCGCTTCCCCGACGACAAGCCATGGAATGTCGAGCTGTTCGGTGGTTCGCCAGACGATAACAACGCCTTCTTCTTCTATGATGGCGCTCTGGCTGTGCTGCAGCCGATGATCGACGCCGGCGATATCGTGATCAAGTCCGGCCAGCAGGGCATGGAACAGGTCGGTACGCTGCGTTGGGACGGTGCTGTCGCTCAGGCCCGCATGGACAATATCCTGTCCGCCAATTACTCGGACGGCTCGGTCGTTCATGGCGTTCTGGCACCCTATGATGGTCTGTCGCGCGGTATCATTTCCTCGCTCCGTGGCGTGGGCTACGGCTCGGGCGATCTGGCATGGCCGATCATCACCGGTCAGGATGCCGAAGTGCCATCGGTCAAGGCCATCATTGCCGGTGAGCAGTATTCGACCGTGTTCAAGGACACGCGCGAACTGGCTCAGTACACCGCGCAGCTGCTCGACACCGTGCTGTCCGGCCAGGAGCCTGGCGGCCTCGACACCACCACCTATGACAATGGCGTCAAGGTCGTGCCCTCGATCCTGCTGACCCCCTATGAAGTCGACGTGAACAATTACGAAGAACGCGTCATCGCTTCGGGTTACATCAAGGCTGAAGAACTTCAGTAATATACTGATATAAATTGATATTATTGGGCTCCGCGTACGCGCGGGGCCTATTTGCGGTTGCATGGGGCTGTGTGTTTTCGCAGCAGCAAAAAATGTCGATGTACGTACCTCATATTTCGTTTGCTGCGTGTATTTCATAGTCTTATATCAGACTGCACCTCACCGGCGGACAGGGTCCGAAGGGGGAGGCGTATGACGTTTATTGGGAGTAGAGAATGAATGTGTTGAAGACGATCGCCGTCGCCGCAATGGCCGGCGTCATGGCACTGGGCTCTGTCGGCCTGGCCTCTGCACAGGATAAGGGCATTGTTGGTGTTTCCATGCCGGAACAGACCACTTTGCGCTGGAATTCGGATGGCGCGGAGCTGAAGTCGGCTCTGGAAGCCATGGGTTATAGCGTTGACCTGCAATATGCGGGCGACGACATTCCCAACCAGCTCGCGCAGATCGAAAACATGGTCACCAAGGGCGCCAACGCGCTGGTGATCGCGGCTCTCGACGGCACCACGCTGAGCGCGGTTCTGGACCAGGCTGGCGCTGCCGGTATCAAGGTGTTCGCCTATGACCGCCTGATCCGCGACACTGCCAATGTCGACTACTACACCACGTTCGACAATTTCCAGGTCGGCGTGCTGCAGGCCAGCTCGATCCTGAAGGGTCTCGGCTATCCTGAGAATGCCGGTCCGTTCAATATCGAACTGTTTGGCGGTTCGCCGGACGATAACAACGCCTTCTTCTTCTATGATGGCGCCATGAGCGTGCTGCAGCCGCTGATCGATGACGGCGTGTTCGTCCTCAAGTCCGGCCAGCAGGGCATGGACCAGGTCGGTACGCTGCGTTGGGACGGTGCAACCGCCCAGGCCCGCATGGATAACCTGCTGTCGGCCTATTACTCGGACGGCTCGCGCGTCGATGCCATCCTCGCCCCCAATGACGGTGTTGCCCGCGGCATCATTTCGTCGCTGACCGGCATTGGCTATGGCTCGGCTGACCTTGCCTATCCGATCATCTCCGGCCAGGACGCCGAAGTGCCCTCGATCAAGGCCATTATCGCTGGCGAACAGTATTCGACGGTCTACAAGGACACGCGCGAACTGGCCCGCGTGACTGCCGATCTGGTCGATGCAGTTCTGGCTGGCAATGCTCCGGCCGATCTGGACACGACAACCTATGACAATGGCGTCAAGGTTGTTCCCTCCAAGCTGCTAACGCCCTATGAAGTTGATGTGAACAACTATCAGGAACTTGTCGTCGATTCCGGCTATATTTCGGCAGACGACCTGAAGTAGTCAGCGTCTATTCAAGCCCGGGCTTCGCAGCGATGCGAGGCCCATCGGTCATCCGGCTGGTCGCTGGTTCCGCAATGCGGCAGCAGCGCCATCAAGGCGAGCAAAGCATGAGCAAGACCATTCTGGAGATGCGCAGCATCACCAAGACCTTTCCCGGCGTGAAAGCGCTGCAGGACGTTAATCTCGACGTCCGGGAAGGCGAAATCCACGCTATTTGCGGTGAAAACGGGGCCGGAAAATCCACCTTGATGAAGGTGTTGAGCGGCGTCTATCCCCACGGCTCCTATGAGGGGCAGATCATCTATCAGGGTGAGGAGCAGCAGTTCCGCTCCATCCGCGACAGTGAGCACAAGGGCATCGTCATCATCCATCAGGAGCTGGCGCTGGTGCCGCTGCTCTCGATTGCCGAAAACATTTTCCTTGGCAATGAACAGGCCAAAAATGGCGTCATTGACTGGGACGAGACCCGCGATGGCGCGCGCAAGCTGCTGGCCATGGTCGGGCTCAATGAAGACCCCGATACGCTGATCACCAATATCGGCGTGGGCAAGCAACAGCTTGTCGAGATCGCCAAGGCGCTCTCCAAGCAGGTGCAATTGCTCATTCTGGACGAGCCGACCGCTTCGCTGTCGGAAAAGGATAGCCAGGCGCTGCTCGAGCTGCTGCTCGAATTCAAGAAGCAGGGCATTACCTCGATCATCATCAGCCACAAGCTGAATGAAATCTCGCGTATTTCCGACCGCGTGACGGTGATCCGCGATGGCAAGACCATCGAAACGATGGACAAGGCGGATATTACCGAAGACCGGATCATCACCTCGATGGTGGGGCGCTCGCTCGAAGATCGCTATCCGGGTCGCTCGCCACAGGTGGGCGAAGTGGTGTTCGAGGTGAAGAACTGGAATGTCTTCCACCCCCAGCACCGCGAGCGGCAGGTGATCAAGGACGTCAATATCACGCTGCGCAAGGGCGAGGTTGTGGGTATTGCCGGTCTGATGGGGTCGGGACGCACCGAGTTTGCTATGAGCGTGTTCGGCAAGTCCTATGGCCAGAAGATTTCCGGCGAAGTGCATATGAACGGGCAGAAGGTGGATACGGGCAGTGTTGATCGTGCGATCAAGCACGGCATCGCTTACGCCACCGAGGACCGCAAGACTTATGGCCTCAATCTCATCGACCACATCAAGAACAATACCACGATCGCCAATCTGCTGGGTGTGTCGCGCTGGGGCGTGATCGACGATCTGGCGGAAATGGATGTGGCCAATGATTATCGCAAGAAGACCAATATAAGGTCTTCGAGCGTCTATCAGGTGACCGGCAATCTTTCGGGTGGCAACCAGCAGAAGGTGGTGTTGTCGAAATGGCTGTTCGCCAATCCGGATGTGCTGATCCTCGACGAGCCGACGCGCGGTATCGACGTTGGCGCCAAATATGAAATCTACACCATCATCAACCAGCTTGCTGCGCAGGGTAAGGCGATCCTGGTGATTTCTTCGGAAATGCCGGAACTGCTCGGCATTACCGACCGCCTCTATGTAATGAACGAAGGCCGCATCGTGGGCGAAATGCCCACCAGCGAGGCGAACCAGGAAAAGATCATGCGCTCCATCGTACGCGCTGAAGGAAAGGCATCATGACAAGCGAAACTGCACCGACCGGCGCGCCGGCCGATCAGGCCAAGAGCCACGAACTAACGCTGATCGGCGCCCTGCGCGCCAATATGCGCGATTACGGCCTCTTGCTGGCGCTGATCCTGATCATGCTGTTCTTCCAGTATTTCACCAATGGCGTGCTGTTCAAGCCGGTGAACCTGACCAATATCATCCTGCAGAATTCCTACATCATCGTGATGGCGCTGGGCATGCTGCTGGTGATCGTGGCGGGCCATATCGATCTGTCGGTGGGCTCGGTTTCCGGGTTTGTCGGGGCGCTTGCCGCCATGCTGATGGTGGGCTGGAAGTTCCCGCCCGAGCTGGCGTTTCTGGCCAATCCGATCGTGGCCGGAGCGATCTGTCTGCTGGCCGGGGCCGTAATCGGCGCGGCGCAAGGCTATATCATCGCCTATCACAAGGTTCCGGCCTTCATCGTGACGTTGGCAGGCATGCTGATCTTCAAGGGTCTGTCGCTGGCCATTCTGTCGGGCAAGTCGGTTGGTCCGTTCCCCGCCGAATTCCAGCTGCTGTCGGCAGGGTTCATTCCTGACGTCATCGGGCCGACGACCATGCCCTGGCTGGCCGAAAACGGGCAGAATGTGGTGCTGCACACGACCACGATGGTCATCGCCATTCTCGCGGTCGTTGGCACGGTGTTCTTCTCGATCCGCACCCGCAACCGTCGCAAGACGCGCGGCTATGATGTCGAGCCGTTCAGCCTGTTCGTGATCAAGAATGTCGTGATCGCGGCGATGGTGCTGTTCTTCGCCTATATGCTGGCATCCTATCGCGGGCTGCCGAACGTGCTGGTGGTGATGGGCGTGTTGATCGCGGGCTTTGTGTTCCTCACCAAGAAGCTGACCTTTGGCCGTCGCATCTATGCGCTGGGCGGCAATCTCAAGGCGGCGGCGTTGTCCGGCGTCAAGACCGAACGCACCACGTTCTATATCTTCGCCATCATGGGGGCGCTGGCCGCTCTCGCCGGCATGATCTTTGCCGCTCGCCTCAATTCGGCGACGCCGAAGGCCGGGCAAGGGCTGGAACTGGACGTGATCGCGGCTGTGTTCATCGGCGGCGCTTCGGCGCTGGGCGGTGTCGGCCAGGTCGCGGGCGCGGTGATCGGTGCGTTCATCATGGGCGTGATGAACAATGGCATGTCGATCATGGGCGTCAATATCGACTGGCAGCAGATGATCAAGGGCGTGGTGCTGCTCGCCGCCGTGTTCTTCGATCTCTACAACAAGAACAAATCGGCCTGATCGACCGGGCTGAATGGTTTGAGGCCGCCGGGGAAACCTGGCGGCCTTTTTGTTTGCCTTAATAGGCAGCAGCGATGTCCAGAACCCAAGTGATACCGAAGCGGTCGGTGAGCATGCCGAAAAGCGGTGCCCAGCCGGATGGCGCCAATGGCTGAATGACGCTCGCGCCATCGCTAAGACCGTTCCAGAAGCGGGTCAATTCTTCAGTGTCGGTGCCGCGAACCGAGACGAAGACCGGCGCAATGCCAGCGTCATAGGGGCGGGCAGTGGGAACATCATAGGCCATGATGCGGAAGCCGTCGGCACTTTCGACCTGCCCAAAGGCGACAAGGTCGGCTTCCTCGGGCGGGAAGGAGGGATAGGCCTGGCTATGGGTAGCGATCATCATCTCGCCGCCAAAGACCGACTGGTAAAAGGCGAGCGCTTCGCGGGCATTGCCGCGGAAATTGAGATGGGTGGTGGTCTTGATCGTCATGGCGGTCTCCTTGCCGTTTTGATGCGGCTTTTATAATGTCGCCCAACTGACAATTTTCGGCAGTTGGATATGGCGCGTTCGGACCGGTTGTTGCGACTGTTGCAGGCGATGCGGGTGATGGCGCCGCCGATCACGGCGCGGCGGCTGGCCGATGAGACTGGTGTGTCGTTACGCTCGCTCTATCGGGATATCGACAGTTTGCGGGCGGCTGGTGCCCGGATCGATGGCGAGCGGGGCTATGGCTATCGGCTGGTCGAAGACTTTGCGCTGCCGCCGCAGACCTTTGACCGGTTGGAAATCGAAGCGCTGGTGCTGGGGCTGGGCGAAGTCCAGCATTTGGGTGATGTGAAGCTGGCGGCGGCGGCGCGTTCGGCGCTGGCCAAAGTGGCGGCAACACTGCCCGATGAGCGCGAGCAGCAGATGTTGCATGCCGTGTCGCAAGTCTATCGCCCGCAGGCGCGCTACAAGCTGGATGTGGATATGGATGTCATCAGGCAAGCGTGCTGGCAGGAGCAGTCGCTGGCTATCCGTTATGCCGACGCTGAGGGCGTTGTTACTGAACGGACGATCCAGCCGCTGGCTCTAGCCTATCATCAGAATGTGCTGGCCATTCTCGCCTGGTGCTGTCTTCGGCGCGGTTTTCGGATTTTCCGAGCCGATCGTATCGCTGCTGCCATTCGCACGGGGGAAAGCTTCCGGCCGCAGCGCGCCAGCCTGTTGCGCGCCTACCTTGGTGAGCTGCAATCGCGGACACGCCAAGCTTGACATCGCTACCCAAATTGTACGTAACAATAATAGTTACAAATATGGGGAAGACATAAATGGCGGTCAATTATTTCGATGCGCAGGCGGCTGCCGGCTATGCTGCGCGGCCCAGGCGGCAGGTGCCGGGATTTGAGAGCCTGCATGTCATGACTTCCATGTTGCTGGGCGAGTTTGTGCCCGATGACGGCACTGTTTTGGTGTTGGGTGCCGGGGGAGGGCTGGAACTCAAGGCCCTGTCAGAGGCGCATCAGGGTTGGCATTTTGATGGGGTTGATCCGTCGGCGGATATGCTGGCGCTGGCGCGACAAGTGGTTGGGCCGAGCGAGCGGGTGAGGCTGCATGAGGGCTTTGTCGATGTTGCGCCGGAGGGGCCATTTGATGGTGCGGTGAGCCTGCTCACTTTTCACTTTATCGAGCGGGAGCAGCGGCTGGATACCTTGCGCCAATTGCATCGGCGGTTGCGAAGGGGGGCACCGCTGGTTCTGGCGCATATCAGTTTTTCTCAGAGCGAACCGGATCGTTCGCAATGGATTGCGCGCCATGCCGGCTATGCCGATGGTGCTACGGCCAGCGGCGCGCAATTGGACAATGCCTTGGCGGCCATGGGCTCGAAGCTGACGATTCTGGAGCCGAACGAAGAAGAAGCCATGCTGGCGGAAGCTGGATTTGAGCGCGTCAGCCTATTTTATGCGGGGCTGAGTTTTCGCGGCTGGGTGGCCTATGCTGCCTGAGACGGTTTCTGGTTTGGCCGTCCTTAGTGGCAGGAGATTGGGGGGAATGATGCGGACAATCATGATGGATGTGGATGGGGTGCTGGTCACTGGTCGACCCCAGGATGGGGCGCATCTGTTTACCGATCTGGAGCAGGATCTGGGCATCAGGCTGGACGCGCTGCAGCGGGAGTTCTTCGTGCCGCGCTGGCCGGACATTGTGACTGGCAGGAAGCCGCTGGTTCCTGAACTGGAGGCGGTTCTTGGGAAAATCGCGCCGGATGTGTCGGCGGAGGTGCTGATCGAATATTGGTTTCGCAACGATTCACGCATTGATGAGGACGTGCTGGCGGCGATGATGGCCTGCCGCGCCAGAGGCGAAAAGGTGTTTCTGGCGACCAATCAGGATCACCGGCGGGCCAGCTATCTCATGGAGAATATGGGGCTGGCGGCGCATGTCGACGGTATTTTCTATTCGGCGGCGCTGGGCCATCGCAAGCCGGATGCCGCGTTCTTCGCAGAGGCGACGGAGCGGTCCGGTGTAGACGTGGCAGATGTGCTGTTTATCGACGACAGCGAAGGCAATGTATTGGCCGCACGTGAGTTTGGCTGGACAGCGGTGCATTGGATGCCGGGCATGGATATGGCCGCGACATTGGCCGGCCACTAGACCTCAAAAGCGGAAGCAGGCTTCGATATTGTTGCCATCGGGATCGAGGACGAAGGCTCCGTAGTAATTGCCGGCGCCTTCGCGCGGACCGGGTGCGCCATTGTCCTTGCCACCATGGGCGAGGGCAGTCCGATGGAAGGCGTCGACCATGGCCCTGTCCCGGGCTTTGAAAGCGACGTGCATCTGGTTGATGCCGGGGCGGGAGCCTTCCACCCAATAGGAGGGGCGAATAGTGCCGATCCAGAGATAGGGGATCGGCTCCTCCGCACTCTTGCCGAACAGGAAGGAGTCAGGGCCGTTGTCGGCTGTCTGGAGGTCGAGGGCGAGCGCAATGGCGTCATAGAAGCGGCGGGCGCTGGCGAGATCGGTAACGACGATGCCGGTATGGTCGAACATGATGCACCTCTGCTGTTGTGCAGATGGTCAATGCCAGGCGGGCTGCTGCGTTCCCTAGCTTTCGACTTCCGCATCGGGGCGGGCGCCCCATTCGGACCAGGAGCCATCATAGACCGCAATCTGCTTTGCTCCCGCCTGTTCAAGGGCCAGAGCGAGGACGACGGCAGTGATACCGGAGCCGCAGGAGGTGATGATCGGCTTGTCGAGATCGACGCCGCGCTCATCGAACAGGCTGCGCAGGGCCTCGGGGGATTTCATGGCCCCGTTTTCGGTGAGCAGACCAACGGGAACATTGAGACTGCCCGGAATGTGACCGGATTTGAGGCCCGCACGCGGCTCGGGCGCTTCGGCGTGGAAGCGCGGCGCAGGACGGGCGTCGAGAATCTGCACGGTGCGGTCATTGGAGCGCGCCTTGACCAGATCGAAATCGGCGACCGCCCGGGGATCGAAATGGGTATTGAAGATGGCGCTGTTGCGCTTGACCAGACCGGTTTCGGTGGGGCGGCGCTCGGCACGCCATTTCGGGCCACCGCCTTCGAGGATCAGCACATTTTTCGCGCCGAAGGTGCGGAAGGTCCACCAGACGCGCGGGGCGGTGAACATGCCGATTTCGTCATAGACCACGATGGTGCTGTCGTCGCTGATGCCGAGTGCGCCGACGGCACGAGCAAATTCGGCTGGCGAAGGCAGCATGTGGGGCAGGTCGGTGCTGGTATCGGCAATGCCGTCTATGTCGAAAAACACCGCGCCGGGGATATGACCCGAGAGATATTCGGCCTGCGCATTGCGGGTGGAGGCCGGCATGTGCCAGCTGCCATCGACGACGACGAGGCCCGGATCGGAGAGATGCTCAGCGAGCCAGGCAGTGGTAACGAATGGTCCCGACATAGGCATTGCTCCGTGGCTCGATCTGCCGCGTAGCTAGCCCCGTGTTGGCGCGCGCCGCAAGCGCTATTGCGGCATGCCCCCATATAGTGATTGGCCCTATTGCGGCAGAACAAGCAGATCGCGGCTGGCGAGGTGGACGGAAACGCTGTCGCCCCTAGCGGGCGGATGCGCGGCCTGCTCGTTGAAGGTGTCGATATGGACCGGCGTGCCGCCGATATCGACATGAACGCGGATGACCGAACCGAGAAAGCTGACATCAAGCACGGTGCCCGGCAGCGCAAGGTCGTGACCTGAGCGTGGCGTTAGAGCCAGCATTTCCGGGCGCGCGGCCAAACCGATCTCGTCACCGTCGGCACTCTGATCGGGCAGGGCGGGGATGCGCGCCGGCGTGCCGGCCAGTAGCACTTCGCCGGACTGACGATCGACGATGCGGGCCGGCAGGGTGTTGAGCTGACCCACAAAGGTGGCGGCAAAGCGGGTGGCGGGCTTGTTATAAATATCGTGCGGCGTGCCCATTTGCTCGATATTGCCCGCATTCATCACCACCACGCGATCAGAGATGGAGAGGGCTTCTTCCTGATCGTGGGTGACAAACAGCGTGGTGATGCCCAGCTCGCGCTGAATGGCGCGGATTTCTTCGCGCAGGGAGACGCGGATTTTCGCGTCTAGGGCCGAGAGCGGCTCGTCGAGCAGCAGCAGGCGCGGCTTGGGGGCGATGGCGCGAGCCAGGGCGACACGCTGCTGCTGGCCACCGCTCATCTCATAGGGGAAGCGCTTCTCATAGCCGGAGAGGCCGATGAGTTTGAGCATCTCCTCGACGCGGGCCTGACGCTCGTCGCGGCCCATGCCCGCGACCTTGAGGCCGAAGGCGATATTGTCCCCGACATTGAGATTGGGAAACAGCGCATAGGCCTGAAAAACCATGCCAAGTTTGCGCTGATTGGGGCGGAGATGGGTGATGTCCTGCCCGTCGACGCTGATCGAACCGGAGCTAGGCGTTTCAAAGCCGGCAATCATGCGCAGGATGGTGGTCTTGCCGCAGCCGGAGGGGCCAAGCAGGGAGATAAACTCGCCCTTGGCGAAGCTGAAGCTGACGCCTTTGACGACCTGATTGGCGCCGTAATTTTTGGTGAGCGCATCGACGCGGAGGAAATTTTCGTCGGTCATGGTCAATCCGTCCGGGCGGAGGTGCGGGGGGCGAAGCGGCCGAGCACGTTGATCATGCCCATGGCGCCCCAGGTGATGATGAAGGAGAGAATGGCCAGTGCCGAAGGCTCATAGGCCCGGTTGGCGCCGACATTTTGCAGATAAGGCCCGAAAGCTGGGCGGTTCAAAAGGCTGGCAATGGTGAACTCGCCGATGACGATGGCGAAGGTGAGGAAGGCGCCTGAGAGCACCGCCACCAGAATATTGGGCAGGATGATGCGCGCGATGATGGTGGCTGTGGAGGCCCCCATGATCTGTGCGGCTTCGGTCAGGGTCTTGATGTCGATGCTGCGCATGCCGGTGTCGACGGCGCGGTACATATAGGGCAGGGCCAGCGTCACATAGCCGAAGGTGAGCAGGATATCGGTGCCGAAGGTGGAGCCGGTGAAGGGGATCAGGGAGGAGGAATTGTAGAGCCGGATATAGCCATAGACGAGGACGATGGCGGGAATGATCAGCGGCAATAGCGTGATGAATTCCATCAGCGGACGCAGATGAGGCAGACGCAGGCGGACGAAATAGACCGCAGGCACGACGATCACGATGCCGACCACGATGGCGAAAAGCCCGACAAGGGTGGAATAACCAAAAGTCGCCTGGAAATTCGGGTCGGAAAACACCGAGGCGTAGGAATCGAAGCTGTAATAGCCACGCCGCATCTTGAGCGAGAACTCGAAGGTGGCGATGAGCGGCACGAGGAAATAGGCGGCACCAAGGCCGAAGATTACCCAGGCCCAGAATTTGGACTGTTTCATCGCATCCACCTTTCGGCGCGGGCGGAAATGACGAGATAGATGATGTTGGCCAACGCCGTGATGGCGATCATGCCCAGAGCCAGCGCCGCCCCAAGGCCGGGATTTTGCAGGGCATCGCCCCTGATCTGCGCATAAAGCAGGATGGGCACGATGTTGAGCGAAGAGCCGGTGAGCGCATAGGCGGTGGCGATGGCGCCAAAGGCATTGGCAAAGAGCAGACTGAGCGTGCCGAGAAAGCTGGGCCAGATGATCGGCAGGCCGACATAGCGCCAGAATTGCCAGGTCGATGCTCCGAGGGTCTGGGCGGCTTCGCTCCATTCCTTTTTGAGGCCATCGATGGCGGGGGCAATCATCAGCACCATCAGCGGAATCTGGAAATAGAGATAGGTGAGGGTGAGGCCCCAGAAGGAGAGGAGATTGAACCCGGCGCGATAGATGTCGATGTCGAAGACGGTCTTGAGAATGATGGTGACGAGGCCGAGCCGACCGAGCGTCGAGATGAAGGCGAAGGCCAGCGGCACGCCGGCGAAATTGGAGGCGACGCCGGAAAAGGTCATCACGGCGGAGCGCAGGGGGGCAGGCAGGCGACCGCGAATGATGGCCAGCGCGATGGCGAGGCCGATCAGCGCGCCGATAATGGCCGAAGCTCCGGAAATGCGGATGGAAATCCAGTAGGCGGCGAGGATTTGTTCGGTGAAAAGCCCGGCAATGTTCTCGAAGGTGAACTGCCCGTCGCGGCCGATAAAGGCGGCGCCGATGAGATAGAGCGTGGGCAGAATGAGGAACATCACCGCGAAGATGACAAAAGGCGCGACGCCCAGCCATTCGAGGGACAGGCGGCGGGGTGGTGGTGGTGCGGGCGCGGTTATGTCAGACATGGGTGGTGCTGCTGGTCCAAACCCCTCACCCTAACCCTCTCCCCCGGAGGGGCGAGGGGACCGCTCCGTGGTTGTGGCACCATCGTGCCAAGAATGCGATATGGCACCTCCCCCTTGACGGGGGAGGTTGGGAGGGGGTGGTCACGCATCTGGTGCCCTTCATTCCCCCTCCCTGCTCGATTCAACGAACTTAGCAAACGCTAAGTCCTATCTCGCTTCCCTCCCCGCAAGGGGGAGGGTGAGCCAGTGGAGGGGGAGGCCGATGTCTCCCCCCATATTGGCTTACTGAACGTTGGCGCCGACGGTGGAGTCCCAGCCGGAGGTGATGACTTCCTTGGCGGCGTTCTGCTGCTCGATGGTAGGGAAGACGGCCTTGGCATAGGCTTCGGCAGGCGGGAGCGCGTCGAGCATGTCCTGCGGGATCAGACCGGCAGCGGACATGGCGTTGAAGCGGATCGGGTGGCAATAGCCCTTGAGCCAGCCGAGCTGACCTTCGTCGGAATAGAGATATTCCATCCAGAGCTTGGCAGCGTTCGGGTGCGGAGCGTGGGCGGAAATGGCCTGCACATAGACACCGGCAACAACGCCGGTTTCCGGCACGACGATTTCGGCTTCCGGATTGCCTTCAAAGCTGTCGCGCCATGCGAGCAGGTTATAGTCCCAGGCGACGAGGATCGGGGTCGTGCCCTGAGCCACCGAAGCGGCCTTGCCAATGACCGGCACGAAATTGCCAGCGTCGTTGACCGACTTGAAGAAATCCAGACCGGCCTGGGCCGCGCCTTCATCGGCACCCGTCTGGGCGAGGCCAGCTGCGTAGACCGACTGGATCGCCTGAGCGGAGGCGCGCGGGTCACCGGCGAGGGCAACGCCATTGGAATATTCGGCATTGGTCAGATCGGACCAGTCGGACGGCATGGTGGACACGAGGTCCTTGTTCACGAGGAAGGCCATGACGCCGTAATAGTCGCCGTACCAGAAGCCGTCGGCATCCTTGGCATCATCGGGGATTTCGTCCCAGGTGGAAACCTTATAGGGCTGGAGCAGGCCTTCGTCCTTGGCAGCGGGGCCGAAGGCGAGACCGATGTCGAGCACGTCCGGAGCCTGCGGGCCGGTATTGCCGATATTGGCGCGGACGGCTTCCAGCTCGTCGGCGGAACCGGCGTCCGGGTTGAGTTCGTTGACATTGATGCCCGGATATTTGGCCTTGAAGCCGGCGATCACTTCGCCATAGCCGCACCAGTTATGGGGCAGGGCGATAGTGGTGAGCTGGCCTTCGGCCTTGGCGGCTTCGTAAAGCGCGGCAAGGTCGGTCTGGGCTAAAACGGGTGCAGAAAGGCTGAGCACGGTCAGAACGGAGACCGAAGCGGAAAGCGCATGCTTGAAGGTCATGATTGACTCCCTGATGATCTTTCGAGAGCACCCGATTGGCGGTTGCCCTGGCGAACGTGGCGAGGGAGTAGAGGGGTCAGATGACAGCGCGATGACGGTGATCTATCAGCGAGGGGACGCAGCCGAGATAGTGCCGCATCGCCCAGAAACCGGTGCTTGCGCCTACTTTCCCATCTGCTCGCGTCCTCCCAGCCGCGCCATGAGAGTGCCCGTTTGTGACAGTTTCGTCCAGATGGTCAAAAATTGGCGCTTAGCGCACCGGCCCGGAGCTCTGGCGCAAGACGAGTTCTACGGGCCAGAGTTCGTGCACATCCTCCACCGGCTTGCCGGCCAGAACCTGGGCGATCAGTTCTGCAATGCGTGTTCCTGCCTGCCGCATGGATGAGCGAGTGGTGGACATGGTGGGGTACATATTGTCGGCGTTGAGATAGGGAAAGACGTCATCATGGGCGATCATGGAAACGTCCTTGCCCAGTTCCAGCCCGGCCTGCCTGATGGCGCGAAAAATTCCCAGAGCGGTCATCATCGAACCGGCGAGAAAAGCCGTTGGGCGCGGGCGGCGCTCAAGCATGGACTGGGCCATGCGGAAGGCGATTTCATCGGTAAAGACCGCGTTGATCATGAAGGCGGGATTGGGCGTGAGGCCGCGCGTCGCCAGGGCATTGCGATAGCCCTGCTCGCGGTGTTCGGCAAAGGTGCGGCCCTTCACGCCATTGAACAGGGCAATGCGTTCATGACCGAGATCGAGCAGATGGGTGGTGGCGCGCTGGAGCGCGTCGATATTGTCGATATCAAGCCAGGCGACGGGCAGGCCGATATCGGTGCGACCATGCAGTACGAAGGGAATGCGCAGGTCGAGCAGCAGCTTGGCGCGCTCGTCGTGCAGGGTGGGCGAATGCAGCACGACCGCATCGACCTTCTGGCTGGCAGCGAGGCGCTTATAGGTGGCGACTTCCTCTTCGTAAGAGGAGGCGGTGGCGACGAGCAGGTCGACCTCTTCGCCTGCCATGCGCACACCAAGGCCGCCCAGGAATTCACTGGTGTGCGGGCCAAATTCATCGACGCCGCGCAGAACCATGCCGACCGCGCCAGCCCGGCCAGTGGCCAGGCGCAGGGCGCTGGCATTGGGGCGATAGCCGAGGGCAGCGGCAGCGTCGGAAACGCGCTTGCGAGTCGCCTCATTGACTTCGGGATAGCCATTGAGGGCGCGGCTTACAGTGGTCTGGGACAGGCCAAGATGTTCGGCAAGGTCTTTCAGTCTCATAGCGGCTATCGGCCCAAATGGTTTGTCGTCCCGATGCCGCGCCAGCCGCGTAGCAACGCAATACCTTGCCATTAGGGCAGGCGGAGCCCTTTGAACAGAGCTTACCGCCATCTCCTCCGAAGATCATTCAAAGCGATTTCAAATTTTATGGCAAGGGGGCGAAATCGTTTCAGATTCTTGAGGTGCGTACATCAATACGGAAGTGAGCGAAATTAACGATTGTGGAAAGATCGAACTTTCAAGCTATTGATGTTAAATGATATTCTCTGTTGTTGTTGAAGAATTTGTGAAATTCGAGATTTGCCCCGCTTGACAGAAATATGCCCGTCTGGTTCTTTTTCGTTCAAAGCGCTTTAAAACTGATCGTCAATCGATCGATGAGGCGCTTTTCAAGGGAGGGGGCATTGGCCAGGCGCAGCAAAGCGTTCGGCCCTATTGGTGCGCCTTTCCGAAATGCGATTTTTTCGGGAGGATTTTTCATGACACTCAAGAAACTGCTCGTTGCCATGATGGCAAGCGTGACGCTGGTGGGCGGTGCCGCTCAGGCGGCCGAGCTTTCCATCGTTTCGGGCGATACCGGCAATGGCCTGGCATTCCTGCGCAGCCAGCTCGACAAGTTCGAGGCCAATACGGGCCATACCGTCACCGTGGTGCCGATGCCCTCGTCGACCTCCGACCAGTTTGGCCAGTACCGCCTGTGGCTCGCTGCCGGCAATACCGACATCGACGTGTATCAGACCGACGTGATCTGGGCGCCGCAGCTTGCCGACCAGTTCCTCGACCTGAGCGAAGCCGCAGCCGATATTGTGGGCGATCATTTCCCCTCGATCATCGAGTCGCAGACCGTCGACGGCAAGCTCGTCGCCCTGCCGGCCTTCACCGACGCTCCGGCGCTCTATTACCGCACTGACCTGCTCGAAAAGTACGGCAAGACCGTGCCCGCGACCTGGGAAGAGCTGACCGCGACCGCCCAGGAAATCCAGGATGCCGAGCGCGCTGCCGGCAATAGCGAAATCTGGGGCTTCGTGTTCCAGGGCAATGCCTATGAAGGCCTGACCTGCAACGCGCTGGAATGGGTCAAGTCCTATGGCGGCGGCCAGATCGTGGAAGCCGACGGCTCCATCTCAATCAACAACGAACAGGCTGCAAAGGCTATCGACCTGGCGGCAAGCTGGATCGGTACGATCTCGCCGGAAGGCAACCTTGCCTATCAGGAAGAAGAAGGCCGCGGCGTGTTCCAGCTCGGCAATGCCGTGTTCCACCGCAACTGGCCCTATGTGTATTCCCTGGCCAATGGCGACGACTCGGCAGTGAAGGGCCTGTTCGACGTGGCGCCGCTCCCGGCCGGCGATGGCCCGGACGCCCGTTCGGCGGCCACACTGGGTGGCTGGAACGTGGCTGTGTCCAAGTACTCGCCCGATCCGGAAGCCGCGATCGATCTGGCCCTGTTCCTGGCTTCGAGCGAAGTGCAGAAGGAACGCGCCCTGATGCAGTCGAACCTGCCGACCATCGAAGCTCTCTATGACGACGCCGATATCGCCGCTGGCCAGCCAATCATTCCGGCATGGAAGGAAATCTTCCAGAACGCAGTGCCGCGTCCGTCCGCTCCGACCAAGACCGATTACAACGAGGTTTCCTCGCTGTTCTGGAGCGCAGTCCACAACACCCTGTCGGGCAATGGCTCGGCTGCCGAGAACCTCGAAATTCTCGAAGCCGACCTGACCGATCTTGAAGGCAGCGGCTGGTAAGTCCTCACCAGTCCGCCCGCAAAGCCCCTCCCGGTTTGCGCCGGGAGGGGTTTCTGATCAGGCGAGTGAGCCCAAGACCGGATGAATCCGGCAATGGATGCCCAATGAGTGACTGACCCGGCTGGGGGAGCAAATGACGACAGAAACGATGTCGAGCGCGATAGCGAGACCGAGGCGACCAGAACGCTCCGAATTGATGAAACAGCGGCTCGTTGCAGCCCGCTGGTTCCTTTTGCCGATGATGGCGGCGCTGGCAGTTGTGGCGGGTTGGCCATTGCTGCGATCCATCTGGTTCTCTTTCACCGATGCGTCGTTGACCGATCTCTACGGGTCCGAGTTCATCGGTTTCGGCAATTATCTGCGCTGGAGCGTGCTGGAAAGCACCGGTGCCGTGCGCTATCGGGGCCTCCTGGTCGATCCGGCCTGGTGGAACGCGGTGTGGAACACGCTGCGCTTCGCGGTGATATCGGTGAGCGTCGAAGCGGTGCTCGGCATGGTGGTCGCCCTGGTGCTCAATGCCGAATTCAAGGGACGCGGCATTGTGCGCGCGGCCATTCTCATCCCGTGGGCAATCCCCACTATCGTTTCGGCCCGCATGTGGGGCTGGATGCTGAACGACCAGTTCGGCATCATCAACGACATCATGCTCAATCTGGGCCTGATCAGTCAGAAGATCGCCTGGACGGCCAGTCCCGACACGGCAATGACCGCCGTCCTGATCGTCGACGTGTGGAAGACCACGCCTTTCATGGCGCTGCTGATACTGGCTGGCCTGCAGATGATCCCCAAGGACATCTATGAGGCGGCTGAAATCGATGGTGTGCATCCGGTCAAGCAGTTCTTCAGGATCACGCTGCCGCTCGTCAGGCCTGCCCTAATGGTGGCGATCATTTTCCGCCTGCTCGATGCGCTGCGTATCTTCGATCTGATCTATGTGCTCACGCCCAACAGCGTTGCCACCAAGACCATGAGCGTTCTGGCGCGCGAAAATCTCTTCGATTTCGACAATTTTGCCTATGGCTCGGCGATGTCGACGCTGCTGTTCCTGATCATCGCAATCATGACAATCCTCTACATCTGGCTGGGTCGTGTGCGCTTCGACGGGGGAGACCGCTAATGGACGCGACTTTCGATCTCTGGAAATTCACCAAAGGCGTGCTGTTCTACGCGCTGGTCGTGGTCATCGTGGTGGTATCGGTGTTTCCGTTCTACTACGCGATCCTGACCAGCTTCAAATCCGGCACCGACCTGTTCCGCGTCACATATTGGCCGACCAATATCAGCTTCGCCAATTACATCCAGGTGTTTACCCAGGGCAGTTTTGTCCAGAACCTGCTGAACTCTGTCTTTGTGGCGACGGTGACGGTGTTGCTGGCTTTGTTCCTCGCCGTGACGGCGGCCTTTGCGCTGTCGCGGGTGAACTTCATGGGGCGTGGCCTATTGCTCATGACGATCCTGGCCGTGTCCATGTTCCCGCAGATCGCGGTTTTGGCAGGTCTGTTTGAAGTTATCCGCATGCTGGGCATCTACAATACGCCCTGGGCGCTAATCTTCTCCTATACGATCTTCACGCTGCCATTCACCGTGTGGGTGCTGACCACTTTCATGCGTGACCTGCCGATCGAGATCGAGGAAGCGGCCATTGTGGACGGGGCGACGCCCTGGGTCATCATTACGCGGGTGTTCATGCCGCTGATGTGGCCGGCTCTGGTAACAACGGGTCTGCTCGCCTTTATCGGGGCGTGGAATGAGTTCCTGTTCGCGCTGACCTTCACCTCGTCTAACGCAACGCGCACCGTGCCGGTGGCAATCGCGCTGCTGTCGGGCGGGTCTCAATATGAAATTCCGTGGGGCATCATCATGGCCGCATCGGTGGTCGTCACCGTGCCGCTCGTGGTTCTAGTTCTCATTTTCCAGCGCAAGATTGTATCCGGTCTCACCGCCGGCGGCGTGAAGGGCTAAGGGGTATAAAAATGGCAAGCATTGAGCTTCGCAACGTTCGCAAGTCTTTTGGCGCCGTCGACGTGATCAAAGGTGTGGACCTGACGATCAAGAAGGGCGAATTCATGGTTTTTGTCGGCCCCTCGGGCTGCGGCAAGTCCACGCTGCTGCGGCTGATCTCGGGGCTTGAGGATATCACTTCGGGCGATATGTTGTTTGATGGCCAGCGCGTCAATGCGCTGGCACCGTCCAAGCGCGGCATCGCCATGGTGTTCCAGTCCTATGCGCTTTATCCGCATATGACCGTGTACGAAAACATGGCGTTCGGGCTGACACTGGAAAAGGGCAAGGACAAGGAAGAAATCCGCCAGCGTGTCGAAAAAGCTGCCGACATGTTGCAAATCCGGCAATATCTCGACCGGTTGCCGAAACAGCTTTCCGGCGGTCAGCGGCAGCGCGTGGCCATTGGTCGGGCGATTACCCGCGACCCGAAGGTGTTCCTGTTCGATGAACCCTTGTCGAACCTCGACGCGGCCCTGCGCGTGGCGACCCGTATCGAGATCGCCAAGCTGCATGAGGGCATGCACGAAGTCACCATGATCTATGTGACCCATGATCAGGTGGAAGCGATGACGCTGGCCGACCGCATCTGCGTGCTGCGCGATGGCCTTGTCGAGCAGGTGGGCACGCCCATGGAGCTTTACGAAAAGCCGGACAGCATTTTCGTGGCCGGGTTTATCGGTTCGCCGAAGATGAACTTCATCGCGGGCGACAAGGCAGAAAATTTTGGCTGCGCAACGCTGGGAATTCGCGGCGAGCATATGGTCATCCGCCCCGATGGCCTCTGGGAAGGCAGCGTCATTCACACCGAAAATCTTGGTGCGGATACCTATGTCTATCTGGAAATGGGCACCGAGGAGCCGGTGGTGGTGCGACTGGAAGGGGCGGCGCAATATAATAGCGGCGACCTGCTGCGCGTCTCGCCGATGGATGAAAAAATCCACCGTTTCGACAGTGCGGGGAAACCCATCCGCTGAACATGCCTCAGGGATGGCGGTGCATCGTCTCGCCATCCTGTCGATCTACTATGCTCGTATCCGCGACGACCAAGGCGCGTTATTGCGGGGATGACAGCCAGTATAAATAGCGGCCCCTCCCTTTGCCGCTGTGATTTTTAGATTTGTCGTGCGTTCGAACCGAAAAAGTCTGCAACTTTTTCTGAACGCACTCCACTAGGAGACTATCATGACTATCCGTACCCTGATCTGGGGCGAAAACGTCCACGAGCAGAAGAACAAGGTGGTAGCGGAGAACTACCCCAAGGGGATGCATAATCAGATCGGCTCGCTCTTGTCGCCCGATCCGAATATTTCGGTGAAGACCACGACCTTGCAGGAGCCGGAACATGGCTGCACCGAAGAGGCGCTGGCCAATACCGATGTGCTGATCTGGTGGGGCCATGCTGCTCATGATCAGGTCGATGACGCGGTGGTCAAGCGTGTGATGGAGCATGTCTGGCAGGGCATGGGGCTGATCGTTCTTCATTCCGGCCATCATTCCAAGGTCTTCAAGGGACTGATGGGTTCGCCCGCCAATCTGCACTGGCGCGAGGCGGGCGAGCGCGAGCGGCTCTGGGTGGTCAATCCGGGGCACCCTATCGCCAAGGGCCTGCCGCCCTATTTCGAGCTGGAATACGAAGAAATGTATGGCGAGCCCTTCACGGTTCCCGAGCCGCTGGAAACGGTATTCGTCTCCTGGTTCCAGGGCGGTGAAGTGTTCCGGTCTGGCCTCACCTATCGGCGCGGCGCAGGCAATATCTTCTATTTCCGTCCGGGCCACGAAACCTATCCGACCTATCACGATGCCAATGTCGGGCAGGTGCTGCGCAATGCGGTCAACTGGGCCTATAACGGCGATCGGCACGCCCATCTGATGAAGGCGCCGAATACACCGGTGGGTGAGGCGATCGAGAAGATCGAGGAACGAGGCGCGAAGTTGTCGGCGTCCGACCACGCGGGCGAAGTGAAGGCGTAACCAAGATCGTCTGCCTATCGTCATTGCCCGGCTTGTCCGGGCAATCCATTTGGTCAAAGACGCTACGACAAAGATAGATTACCCGGACAAGCCGGGTAATGACGATCATCGAAAATGTTGGTTCATCGCCTCAGCGTCCTGAACCGGTGTGCATTACAAGCGGGCAGTGTGCCCAGGGAATAACGATATGCGGATCCTCATTCTGGGAACCGGCGGCATGGCCAATACGCATGCCAAGCATTTTGCCGCGATCGAGGGCGTAAAGCTGGTCGGTGGTGTGGACGTCGATCCTTCGCGCGTTGAGGCTTTCAACGCTGCGCATGGGATTGAACGAGGTTTTGGCTCGCTGGATGCGGCGCTGGCCTGGGGTGAGTTCGACGCGGTGGCCAATGTCACCCCCGACAGCATCCATCACCCCACGACGATGGCGGCGCTTGCCGGTGGCAAGCATGTGTTCTGCGAAAAGCCGCTGGCGACCGATTATGCCAAGGCCATGGAAATGACCGAGACCGCTGAAAAGCTGGGCCTCGTCAATATGGTCAACCTGACCTATCGCAATGTCGCGCAATTGCAGAAGGCGCGCGAGATCGTCATGTCGGGCGCGGTGGGCACGGTCAAGCATTTCGAGGCGAGCTATCTGCAAAGCTGGCTGGTGTCAAAAGCCTGGGGTGATTGGCGCACTGAGAGCCAATGGCTCTGGCGTCTGTCCAAGAAGCACGGCTCCAACGGCGTGCTCGGCGATATCGGCGTGCATATTCTGGATTTCGCCGCCTATGGCGCGGGGAGTGATTTCTCACGCGTCTTCTGTCGGCTCGAAACCTTCGACAAGGCGCCCGGCAACAGAATTGGCGAATATGATCTCGACGCCAATGACAGTTTCGCCATGACGGCGCAGCTCGAAAACGGGGCGCTGGGCGTCATCCATGCAACGCGCTGGGCGACCGGGCATTTCAACGAATTGCGCTTGCGCGTTTATGGCGAAAAGGGCTCGGTGGAAGTCCAGCACCGGCATGACTGGTCCAAGCTGTTCACCTGCCTTGGCGATGATGCGGAAACGGGCATCTGGACCGAAGTCGAGGTCGATCCGGTGCCGACCAATTATCAACGCTTCGTTGACGCGGTGCGCATGGGCAAAAATCTGGAACCCAGCTTCCGCCATGCCACCAATATCCAGAAAGTTCTGGATCTTGGCACGATAACCGACCGGGACCGCATGGAGCATTCGGTCTCGTGACATTGTTAATATGAAGAAAAGCCCCGCTGGATCGGGGCTTTTCCTTCACGAACGCAGATTGCGGCGCTTTGCCTAGCTGCGGTCGTCCACATAAACCACTACCGAGCCGTCGGCATTGGATTTGACGGCAACGACATCATCCGTCGTATAGCCTTCGGCTTCCAGTTTGGCAGAAATCGCCGCATTGCCGGAAATATTGCCGTGTAGCGTGCTATTGCCATCGGCATTGGCGGCAAATGCCTCGTCGAAAGCTCCGGCCTCACCGGTAAGCGAGGACAGCAGCACAATCGAAATCTGCGATTCCTCGGTCACGGCGCTCAGATCGGCGGTGGCGCTGCCGGACAGTGCCGAGGTCAGTCCGTCATAACTTGCATCGACCGAGGCATCTGCACCGGCGCCGACACTCAAATCAACGGCGGGTGTTTCGACGTCTACACCCGCACCGGCGTCAACGCTGACACCTGCGTCCTGCGCGATGGCGAAGGAGCCTGCACTGAGCAGAGCGGCTATTGAAATGGCGGTCATGGTCTTTTTCATTGGTCGTACTCCGTTTGTGTTGCGCCCCTGGATCGCAGCAACGTGGCGTCGCCAAATGAGTTGCGGCCAATACATTCACGATCGGAAGGAAATTGAATTTGTGATCGGCCTGCAACTGTTTGCGGCGGTTCGGACTTATGATGGCATCGAAATATGGAGCGTCAGCATGTCTATTATTTGGGCCATCATCATCGGCTTTTTCGCGGGCCTTATCGCCAAATGGATCACGCCGGGGGACAACAAGCCCTCCGGGTTCATCCTCACCACGGTTCTGGGCATTGTCGGCTCGGTGGTCGCAACCTGGCTGGGTCAACAGATCGGCTGGTACAGCGCGGGAGACGGGGCAGGTTTTATTGCCTCCATCGTCGGCGCGGTGATCATCCTGCTGATCTGGGGGCAATTGGCGCGGCGTCGCTGAACCCAGCAAAAAGCCCCGGTCAATGCCGGGGCTTTTTGTTCAACAGCGCTTCGCTTACGAGGCGCGGTTATCAACATAGACGGTAACCTGATTACCGGTGTTGTCCACCGAGATGGCGATCACGTTCTCGGCCGAGTAGCCTTCAGCAGCAAGCTTTGCCGTGATGAACTCGTTGGCAGAGATATTGGTGCGCATGCTGTCGGTCGCAGCAGCATTGGTGCTCAGCGAATTGTCCAGTTCAGTGCCCGGAGCGGTGGTTTCGAGCGAGGACACGAGGACAATCACAACCTGGTCTTCAGAGGCGATGCTCGACAGATCGGACGAACCGCTCAGCGGAATAGCATCAATAAGACCGGCATAGCTGTTTGCCTGGGTCACTTCGCTCTGGGCAAAGGCCATGGAGCCGGTGCCGAGCATTGCAGCAATCGTAATGGCGCTCAGAATCTTTTTCATTTTTGTTCTCCGTGTTTCATAGGTGCCCCTAGACCTAATAAATGCGCGGGCTGGCAGGCGGTTGCTGCAAATATTGAGGTCATTTCGTGGCGGATTTTCCGCACTATTATGGCGGTGGAATTGGCTGGCCCGTTTTGCTGAGAGGGTCTCTGAAACACAAGAAAAAGGCCCCGCCGGAGACCGGCGGGGCCTTTTTCATTCAAGTTGAAATGTCGGCTTACTGAATGCCGAACATTGCCTTTGCAGCCTGCTCGGCAGCATCGCCGGCCTGCTTGATCTGTTCGTCGGTAAGACCGGCCTGACGGGCGGCGTCTTCGGCAGCCTTGCGTGCGTCGGCAACGGCCTGCAGCTTTTCGGCGTCGGTCAGCTGAAGTTCCTCGACCTGCTGCTGCACGTTTTCGACCGCCTGCTCGACGGTCATGTCGGTGCCCGGCACCATGGTGTTGGCCGGCACTTCAAGGGTCACGGCCGGGGTCTCGGACGGAGCCGGATCAACAGCAGGCGCGGTTTCTACCGCCGGAGCGGTCTCGACGGCAGGCGCGGTTTCGGTCTGTGCAGCGGGAGCCGTGGTTTCTGCGGGCTGCTCGGGAGCATTGCCACAGGCGGCAAGCGTCAGCGTGGCGGCGAGAGTGGCGGCAATTGCAAAAGGCTTCATTTGAGGAACTCTGCTTTGTCTGGGAGGGACATCTCTTCACGAGACTGTGACCGACTGGAATCCAATCGTGTCGAAGTTGGGGCGAGATCGAGATCAAGCGCCGGCAAAGCCCTGATCTTAAAAGAAAAGGGGCACCGAAGCGCCCCCCTTGGGTAATTTTGGCTGGCAAAGCCTATTCGAGGATGGTGATACGGCCATCGGTATAGGGCGTATATTCGCCGCCCAGCTTGGCCAGATATTCAGCCACCACCTGCTCCAGCGGCGGGCCGAAATCGTACGGGTTGTCGCCTTCGGCAAAGGTGCCGTATCCGTCGCCGCCGCCACGCACATAATTGTTGGTGACGATCGTATAGGTTGCGTCTTCATCAATCGGCGCCCATGCGTCGCCGCCGACCAGCACCTGCACATCGCTGACGCGCTCACCGGCGGGCTTGGATAGCGTGTAGCTGTATTTCAGCCCCGCGACCTGAGCAAAGCGACCGGCACCATTCTCGACATCGCTGACGCCGTTTTCGAGCGCTTCGATGACATCGGCACCGCTGATCTGCACGGTGGCGAGGGTATTGGAGAAGGGCAGGACGGTCAGGACGTCGCCAACGGTGATCTCGCCAGCGTCGATGGACGCACGAATGCCGCCACCGTTCTGGAAGGCGATGGTCACACCCTGATCGGCCACCCGATCAAGAATGGCGTCGGCCAGAAGGTTGCCCATGGAGCATTCCTCAACGCGGCAGACTTCGCGGGCGCCTTCGAGCTTATCGGTAGCAGTGCCGATGACGGTACTGGTCATCTCTTCTATAGGCCCGAGCAGTTCCTGCAACTGGCCCCTGAAGTCGTCATTAGCGACAACCGAGGCGTCGATCAGGAAAGGCTCGCCAGCGGCGCTGATGACCTTGCCATCATCGTCCCAGGTGATGGCGATATCACCGAGATATTTGCCATATTGATTGGCCTGGACCACGGGCACTTCCTCGCCAGCGGGGTTGGTGACCATGGTCGGATAGGGGCCGACAGCGCCATCCATTGAGCCAAGCAGCGAATGGCTGTGGCCGCCGACAATGACGTCCACCAGCGGCAGGGAAGCGGCGACTTCCATGTCGATGGTGTAGCCGATATGGCTCAAGAGGATGATCTTGTTGACGCCAGCGGCATCGAGCGCTTCGGAGGCGCCGCGCACATATTGAATGACGTCGTGGAACTCGACATCATCGCCGGGCGAGGCGATGTCGGGAGTGTCTTCGGTCGTGGCGCCGATAATGCCGATCTTTTCGCCGCCGATTTCGAGAACGATGGAGCCCTTGATCTTGCCAGCGAGGTTTTCATCGCGGGTCACGTCAAAATTGCCGCCAATGATGGGGAATTCGGCGGCTTCTATGAATGTCAGGAACTCTTCAGGGCCGTCGTCGAACTCGTGATTGCCGGTGGCGACCACGTCAAAGCCCATCTGATTGAAGAAGTCGGAAACGACCTTGGACTTGTAGGTGGTGTAATAGAGCGAGCCCTGGAAATTGTCGCCCGCTGACAAGAGGATCGAATTGCCATCCGCATATTTGGCGCGGGTGTCGTCGATGATGGTCTTGAGGCGGGCAATGCCGCCAAAGCATTCCCCGGCGGCGTCGGTTTCCGCGTCGCAATTGGAATCGCTGCCGGTGATCGGGTCGAAGCGGGAATGGAAATCATTGATATGCAGGATGTTGAGCGTGAACTCAGCATAGGCGGCGCTCGAAAAACCGGCGCAGAGTGTGAGCGCTGTTGCGCCCAGCAGAAGTTTCTTCATCCCTGTTATCCCTTTGCTTATTGCGTTTGACGTCGCAACATTGCCGGGAGGGCCGGCATGCCTCGCGTCAACAAAGAGTTAAGCAGCTATTTGTGACATGGGAAAGTGGACCTTCTGGTCAAATCCCTCCCTTCGGACGGTCGCTGGGCAGACTGTGATCGGAACGGGGTTTCAATACCGAAACAGTAGGGTATTCTCCGCCCGCTTGATTTGCGGGGTATATCTATGCGCAGTGCTTTGATCGTTTACGGTGGCTGGGAAGGTCATGACCCGGAGGAATGCGCCTCCATCTATCGCCGCTGGCTGCATGAAGATGGCTTTTCGGTGCGGACCGCGACGGAAACGAGCGCTTTTGCCGATCCGTCCATTCACGATCTGTCCCTGATCATTCCGATCTACACGATGAGCAAGATCGCCAAGGAAGAGGCCGAAAATCTCACCAAGGCGGTGGAAAATGGCGTCGGGCTGGCCGGTCACCATGGCGGCATGAGCGACGCTTTCCGTGACTCGGTGGATTACCAGTTCATGGTTGGTGGCCAGTGGGTGGCGCATCCGGGCAATATCATCGACTACACTGTCGACGTGGCCAAACCCGACGATCCGATCATGGCGGGGATCAAGTCGTTCCCCTACACGTCCGAGCAATATTACATGCATGTCGACCCTTCGATCGAAGTGCTGGCGACCACAACCTTTACCGGTGAACATGCATCGTGGATCGACGGCGTGGTGATGCCGGTGGCGTGGAAGCGCCAGCATGGCAAGGGCCGGGTCTTCCACATGACGCTGGGGCATCAGGCCAAGGAATTCGACAATCCCAACATGGCGACGATCCTGCGGCGCGGCATGAACTGGGCGGCGCGCGAGGAAGCGTAAGGCGCTCCTTTTAAGGTGCATTGAAACCAATCGCGTTTTGGCATCGTATCTTCTCTGGGAGGCGCGATATGAGCCAGGACGCAAAGCCAAGCCTGCCAGCGACCAAAGGGCCGCTGGTTTACCGCCAGTCGATCTGGACGCGGGTGACCCATTGGGTCTGGGCGATCTGCCTGTTTTTTCTGCTGCTCTCGGGATTGCAGATCTTCAATGCGCATCCCGTGCTTTATGTCGGCCAGCAGAGCGGGTTCGAGTTCGACAATTCAGTGCTGCGTATCGGGGCGGTGAATACGCCCGAAGGGCCACGCGGACGGACTATTGTGTTTGGGCAGACTTTTGACACGACGGGCGTGCTCGGCATGAGCGGGCCGGAGGCGAGCCCGGTCTTTACCGCCTTTCCCGGCGCAGTGACCATTCCCTCCTTCCGCGATCTGGCGACCGGGCGCGTAGTGCATTTCTTCTTTGGCTGGATTTTCGTCGCGGCGCTGTTCGTGTGGTTTCTCGCCAGCTTCATCAATGGACATTTGCGACGCGATATTCTGCCCAAGGGCAGCGATGTCAGCGGTTTGCCACGTGATGTGGCCGACCACGCCCGGTTTCGCTTTCACCATGGGCGGACTTACTCGCCCTTGCAGAAGCTCAGCTATTTCACGGTGTTTTTTATTCTCTTTCCGCTGATCATTCTCACCGGGCTGACCATGAGCCCCGGCATGGATGCGGCCTGGCCATGGCTGCTCGATATCTTTGGTGGGCGGCAGACGGCGCGCACCATTCATTTCGTCGTCATGGTGTTGCTGGTGCTGTTTTTTATCGTCCACATCATCATGGTGCTGCTGGCCGGGCCGCTCAATGAGCTGCGCTCGATGATCTCCGGCTGGTATCGCACCGGTCCGGGCACGATCGGCCAGAAGGGGGACAGGCCATGAGCCGCTTGATTGTCAATCGCAGGCGTTTTCTGCTTGGCTCGGCTGCAGTTGGTTCTGGGCTGGCCCTGTCAGGCTGTAACCAGTTCGACTTTCTGGCGCAGCGGGGCAATCCGGTGCGCGAGGTCATCGAGCAGGCCAATGTGCTGACCTATTCGGCGCAGCGTGCGTTGATCGGCGATCAGGTTCTGGCACGCGAATATGGGCAAAGCGAAATCCGGCAGGGCATGAAGCCCAATGGCTCAACCGAGCCGACGACAATAGAATATATGTTTTTGCGGCAGGCCAATTTCGAGCCTTACCGGCTGACCATCAAGGGCATGGTGGAGCGGGAGGTCAGCTTCTCACTGGCCGAGCTGCGCAATATGCCCGCCCGCACACAGATCACCCGGCACGATTGCGTCGAGGGCTGGAGCTGTATCGCCAAATGGACCGGAACGCCGCTGGGACCGGTCCTTGACCAGGCCGGGGTGAAGCCGGGCGCGCGCTTTGCCGTCTATCACTGTTTCGACAATATCCAGCGCACGCTTAGCGGCGACATTTTATATTACACCAGCTCTGATCTGGTGGATGCCTATCATCCCCAATCGATCCTCGCCTATGGCCTTAATGACCAGACATTGCCGGTCAGCAATGGCGCCCCGATCCGGCTGCGGGTGGAGCGGGCGCTGGGTTACAAGCAGCCGAAATATCTGCACACGATCGAGCTGGTGGATGATCTCGCCGCCATCGGTGGCGGCAACGGCGGCTATTGGGAAGACAATGGCTATGATTGGTATGGCGGGATTTAGGGCGGCTCAATCCACCAGATGCTCGTCGCTGTCGCGGACGAGGTTCGTCAGATTGTCGATCTCATCGGCATAGCTGCCATAGGTGCGGATCCACTCAGCGGGCCAGTCACCGGTCTGTCCGGCAATGATCGCCGGCAGGCGCTGACCAATGGGATGGTCCTGCATGGTGGTGAGTGCGGATGTTTCCCAGCGATCATCGAGCAGCATGATATCTGCGGGATAGGTTTCGGCATTCTCCCACGACAAGGAGAAATAGCTGGTGCCAGGAGCGGCGTCCGGCGAGACGATATTGAGGCCCCAGCTCTGCCAGTCATGCAGTTCGCCAAAATAGTCCGGCACGCCAATCGACAGGCCGGACGCATAAGGAGACAGCGCCAAAACCGTCAGGTCGGGCTTCGTGGCTACGACCTCGCGGAATTGGGCAACCGATTGTTCAAACCGCGCCTGTTCGGCCAGCAATTGCGGCGTTTCGGTATCGGCGCCAAGGCTTGCGGCGACGTCACGATAGGTCTCCAGCATGTTGACGATGGAGGTGTTGCGGGGAATGCCGATGATTGGTGCGATGCTGTTGAGACGCTCGAAGATCGCGTCTTCATGCGTGCCGCCCTGATAAATTTTCTCGGTCAGCGAATATTCGGTGATGATGATATCGGGCGCGAGATTGAGCACCATCTCGGCATCCAGCTCGAACCAGCCGCGTGACACGACGGGAATATCGCTGACATCGACGGCGTCCAGCGAGCGGTCGCGCGAAGGCGGACCATCGAGCAGGATGCCCACCGGAACGATACCGTATGGGATGAGTGCTGCCGCGACACTGGCATGGGCGATGATGCGCTGAGGCGGCTCGGGTAACGTGACAACGACGCCTGCACCATCTTCATAGCGCCATTCCGCCGCCATGGGGCTGCTGGCAAGCACGGAGAAGGCGGCGAGAAAAGGCAGGAAAAAAGCGCGGGTCATGGGTGGTTAGTGGCATTGCACCTCTGCACTTGCAAGCCTCCCATGCTTGACGAAAACGCGATTTGTCTTGCCAAAAGCAGGTCGCTCCCCCATATCGAGGCCACGTCACGACTGAAAAGCCGTTGATGGACTTCTCTTCTTGCTAAAGCGGTGAGCGGCGAAGTCAGCCCGGAGACCTGAAAGTGGTCCGGGTTTGAGCCAGCACCCGCGCGATAATCCCTATCGCCCGATTGCATTATTCAAGACGCGCTCGCTGTTTTGCAGCCGGGCGCATGCGCTTTTGGGCGCAATGTGAAAGACAAGAGTTTGAACGATTTCATTTCGCTCGGCCTGCCGACCCAGATTACCGACAGCCTGACTGCCGGCGGTTTCACCGAGCCTACAAAAATCCAGAGCCAGGCTATTCCCAAGCTGCTCGAAGGTCGGGACATGATGGGCATTGCCCAGACCGGCTCGGGCAAGACGGCGGCGTTCGGCCTGCCCATTCTGGCTGGCATTATGGGCCTGACGGGCCGACCAAAGCCGATGACGACGCGGGCGTTGATCCTGGCGCCGACGCGCGAGCTGGCCGTGCAGATCGACGAAAATATCCGCAAGTTCGCCGGCAGCAAGATGCGGCTCGATACCGTGCTCGTTCTGGGCGGCGTGTCGCGTTACCATCAGGTTGGCAAGATCGCCAAGGGCGTCGATGTGGTCGTTGCCACGCCCGGTCGCCTCAAGGATCTGATGGACGACAACAAGATCCGCCTGAACGAAACACGTTGGCTGGTGCTGGACGAGGCGGACCGGATGCTGGACATGGGCTTTATTGCCCCCGTTCGCGCCATTGCCAAGGCTATTGGCCTGCGTCGCCAGACCATGTTGTTCTCGGCGACCATGGCGGCGGAGGTCGAAGACCTCGCCAAGACGCTGCTGAAAGACCCGATCAAGGTCGAAGCTGCGCCGCAGGGCTCCACCGTGGTCAAGATCGACCAGCGCGTGATCATGTCCGGTTCCAAGGCAAAGCGGGGCGTGCTGAACGACTTGCTGGCCGACGAGAAGGAAGGCATGGAGCGCGTTATCATCTTTTCGCGCACCAAGCATGGCGCTGATCGGGTCACCAAGAACCTCGCCATCGATGGGCATGAAGCCGCTGCCATTCACGGCAACAAGAGCCAGAACGCCCGTCAGGCGGCGCTCAAGGGCTTTGCCAATGGTTCGGTGCGCATTCTCGTCGCCACCGATATTGCGGCGCGGGGCATCGACGTGCAGGGCATCACCCATGTGGTGAATTATGAACTGCCCGACGATCCCGAAAATTATGTGCACCGTATTGGCCGCACTGGCCGCAACGGGGCTTCGGGTATTGCGATCACGCTGTGCGACGGCACCGAAAAGAGCAAGCTGCGCGATGTGGAACGGCTGATCCGCCGCACGCTGCCGGTTTCAGGCGACGTCAATCTGGTGGAAGAAGCTGCGCCGCCCCGTAATGCCCGCAATATGCCGGGTGCTCCGGCAGGCGCGCGCACGGCCCGCAATCCCAAGCCCAATCCGCGCAAGTTCAACTCGCCGCGTCCGGGTGGCGAGCGGACCAAGGGCGGCGCTTCCCGTGACGCTAACGCCCCACGGGACGCCAGTGCCGGTCCTGCCCGTGATGCCCGCAATCCGCTGGCACCGGCTCGCTCGGTGAAGCCCCCGCGCGCGGATGGTCTGAAGGCCAAGACGCGTTGGACAACAGCGGCGAAAAAGTCCGCCGCACGCAATCGTCGCGGCGAAGGCTAATCAGAACAAAGGGCGGCTCGATGGCCGCCCTTTTTGTATCCAGTCGCCCTCAGCGCTCACGCAACGGAAGCGAGGTACAAAATATCGCGCGTGCCAGAGGTCTGTGTCGTGCCGGGCGCGAGGCGGTCGAGAAAATCGGCGGCCCAATTGTCGACATTGTGCTTTTGGGCTGCGGTCATCAGCGCGGCCCAGCGCTCTTTGCGCTCTTCCAGTTCCATGTCGAGCGCGATGCGCAGCGCTTCGGCGGTCTCGTCGGTGTCGAATGGGTTGACCATCAGGGCCTGCGGGAAAATCTCGGCGGCGCCTGCAAAGCGCGACAGGACCAGCACGCCGGGGTCTTCCGGGTTCTGCGAGCCGACATATTCGTGCGCCACCAGATTCATGCCATCGCGCAGCGGGGTAACGAGCCCGACCTTGGCAAGACGGTAGAGACCGGCAAGGCTGGGCTGGCCATAGGCGCGCTTCACATAGGTCAGCGGTTGCCAGTCGGGCTCGGCGAAATGGCCCATCACCCGCCCGCACACGGCGTCGAGCGCGTCGCTGGTTTCCTGATATTCCTTAATAGAGTCGCGCGAGGGCGGAGCCACCTGCAACAGATGCACCAGGCGGCGCAGGCGGGCATTGTTGGCGAGCAGTTTTTCATAGGCTTCGACCCGCTGCGGCAGGCCCTTGGAATAATCGAGCCGGTCGACGCCAAGAATCAGCCGCTGTTCGCCAAGCACCCGCTTCATGCGGTTGACCATCTTGGTGGCGGCAGGGCTGACGGAGAGGCGAGCAAAGGCATCGGGGTCCGAACCGATGGGGAAGGCGTCCACCTCGGTGCGTGTGAAATCGATCGTCTGGCTGCGATGGCCGCCAAAGGTGGAGGGCATCTGATGTTCGGCAAATTCGGTAAAGGCCGCCACATCACGCTTTGCCTGCATGCCCACGAGATCATAGCGGGAAAGGTCGCGCATCAGCTCCTCATGGTGAGGAATGGCATAAAGCGCATCCGCGGTGGGGAAGGGGATGTGGAGATAGAACCCGATGCGATTGCGCGCGCCCAGAGCACGCAATTCGGAAGCGAGCGGGATCAGATGATAGTCGTGGACCCAGATAATGTCGTCAGGCCGGAGCAGGGGCAGCAACGCATGGGCAAATTGCCGGTTTACCCGGCGATAGCCCTCGTACCAATGGCTTTCAATAGTGGCCAGATCGAGCCGTAGATGAAAGCTGGGCCAGAGGATGGAATTGGAAAATCCCGCATAATAGGCGTGATGATCGTCCCGGGTGAGATCGATCTGGGCAACGCTTAGCCCGTCAATATCCTCCACCCGCGCCGTTTCGGCAGGCTGTTCGGTGAGCTTGCCGGACCAGCCGAACCAGAAGCCCTCGCGCTCGCTGAGTACCTTGCGCAGGGCCACGGCAAGCCCGCCAGCGATGGGGCCTTTGCCGGGGGTGCGGTTGGATACGATGACGATGCGGCTCATGGGCTTTCGGGCTCCTGTTTTGGTTCGGTTCAGTGGTGGGTGTCGGTGATCAGGGGCGCATGGTTCACCTCGCCATGAGCGAGATTGCCCAGCCCCAGCAGCAGGGCGTGCACGGAGGCGACATCGGCGATGCGCATGCGCGCAGAGGTTTCTCCGGCACCCAGTTTGATGCCCACGCCACCAAGTTCCTGTGCAGCGCGGAAAGCATCTTCGTCGGTGCGGTCATCGCCAATGAAAATCGGGGTGCGGCCCGCAAAGGGTTCTTCCTGCATGAACGCGCGGAGGGCAGCACCCTTGTCAAAGCCGAGTGGACGGGCTTCGAGCACCATTTTTCCGGGCACGAGAGTGAATTGGGGATGATCGACCAGGGCTTCCTGCATGGCGAGATGAACGACATTCTCCAACTCGGGCGCCTGGCGGAAATGCAGGGCGACCGCGCCATCCTTGGCTTCCACCAACAGGTCTGGATTGGCCACGACCAGCGGTTGTAGGGCATGGGCAATCGCATCGGCACCTGCGGTGAGGGCCTCGTCGATTTCTTCCAGCGTGCCATCGGCGCGGCGGCGCTGAGCACCATGGGCTCCGGCAATCGGCAATTGCAAGGGAGAGAGATAGCGGTCGATATCGGCAATCTCGCGCCCGGTCAGGACGGCGAAGGCATTGTCGAAATCGTGCAGGGCACGATCGATGCGCTCTGTGAGTTCGGCGGGCACATCAATGGCGTCGGGCGTTTCGGCGATTTCTACGAGCGTGCCATCGAAATCGGTGAAAACGGCAAGGCGTGGTAGCGCGACGCCGGGCTGGGCGAGCGGATCGGACATGGCTGCTTCCTGGGTTACTTTGATAGCCAGAAAGAGCAACGCCGGGCCGCCCAAAAGGTTCGGCCCACATACCAGACATGCGCCGAGCGGGACGGGTCGTTTAGTCCGCGGTTTTGACCAGGCCGATCAGGGGAATACCAGCCGCGTCGAGCAGGCGCAGGCGGTCAGCTTCGAGATCGAAGGCCTTTACTGCTGCCAGCACTGAGAAAAAGGCGCTTTCCTGCGCCATGAGATCGGGCGCACAGGCCATGCGGGTTGCAGCCGCCGGGCCAAAGCTCATGCCGGCATCGCTGATGCTGGTTTCGGCGAAATAATTGTTGCAACCGCTATTGCCGGACGCGCGCAGGTCGGCGGCAATGGTCAGGGTAACCGGTCTTTCACCCGTGACAGGCTTGCCGCCGATGGACGTCACCGTCCAGAGCGTATCGATCAGGGCAGAGGGTGGAGCGGGAATGGGCTGGACGGGTGTTTGTGGCATTGATTGCACCATGACGGTGACAGGAAGGGCGGCGGACGGATCGACGATAACGGGTTCGGTATTGCTGAATAACAGCCTGCCGCCGTGATGGATTTCCGCAATCAGCCCATAGGTCTTGTCCGGCAACGGACGATGGACATTGAGCGAAAAGGCCAGTGGTGGTTGACCTTCTGCGGGAATGTCGGCTGTCGCGCCCACAATTTTCTGGCCCGAGGGCAGGGCGACGAGCGTAACCCGCAGAAATGCACCATCCGGCAAGGCAATACGCTCCCGATAGGCCACTGACCCGCTGATATTGATGGTCTGGGCAAAGGTCGGTCCCGTCATCAACAACAGCGCCAACAGGATGCGGACAAGGCTGGGAACAGGCATGCTTTCCTCCCTCTATTGCTGAGGAAACTACAGCAGGGCTGAAAGGGATGCGAGCACTGAGCGCAATCAGGGTTACGATTGGCGCCCGATCAGCCGATGATGCGCCATGGCTGATCGAAGTGATGCTCTTCAAGATTATTGCCGTCGCCGCCGCGATCAACGACGAGGAAGTCGCTTTCCTGTTCCAAAACGGTCAATACGCCATGCCAGGTATTCATGGCGATATTGATGCCCTGACCGGGCTCGGGACGAAAGGCGCGGAGGCGCGTGGGTTCGCCGCCCTGGTCTTCGGCCACGATCACCAGCCATGCATGGGGGCCGAGCGGATAGAAGGCCTGACTGCCCAGCGGGTGGCGTTCCACCAGTTTGAGATCGAGTGGCAGCATATAGGGCTTGCCGCGAAAGATGGAGATCAACGGGCGGGCATGCACGCCGCCCAATTCGACCCGCGCCAGATCGTGATAGCGCTCGGTCATGCCATTATTGATCGGATAATGCTGCGCCCCGGCAAGCGTAATCACCTGCCCGAAGGGGGCAAAGGCCTCCTGCGTCAGCTTTTCGATGGTCAGGATGCGGTCGCTCATGGTCAGAAGGGCAGCTTGGCCTGGCGGTTGACGTCCTTGTAGAGCAGGTAGCGGAAGCGCTCGGGCCCGGCATAACAGGCCTGCGGGCAGAAGGCGCGCAGCCACATGAAATCGCCGGGCTCTACTTCGACCCAGTCCCGGTTCAGCCGATAGACCGCTTTGCCCTGCAGCACATAAAGCCCATGTTCCATGACATGGGTTTCCTCGAAGGGAATGACCGCGCCCGGTTCGAGGGTAACGATATTGACGTGCATGTCGTGGCGGACATCGGCGGGGTCGACGAAGCGGGTGGTGCCCCAGGTGTCATTGGTGCCCGGCATCCAGCGGATGGGTTCGTCCTGCTCATTGGCGACGAAGGGGGCTGGAATATCAATGCCATCCACGACTTCGTAGCGCTTGCGAATCCAGTGAAACCGCGCCGCTTCGGTCATTCTATTGACCAGGCTCCAGTTGCATCCGGGCGGCAGGAACGCGTAGCCGCCTTCCTTGAGCAGATGCGCCTGACCCTCAATGGTCAGTGTCACCTGTCCGGCGACGACGAATAATACGCCTTCGGCTTCGGGGTTCTGCTCGGGGCGTTCGCTGCCGCCGCCGGGAAAGACTTCCACGATATATTGCGAGAAAGTCTCGGCAAAACCACTGAGCGGGCGGGCGATGACCCAGACGCGGGTCTCGCGCCAATGGGGCAATGCCGAGGTCACGATATCGCGCATCACGCCCGAAGGGATCAGCGCGTAAGCCTCCGTGAACACCGCGCGGCCGGTATGCAGGGACATCTGGCCGGGCAGGCCGGCGGGCGGGGAGGCGTAAGTGGAGGCCATGGCTCGCTATCGAAATTTCGGGCGGCAACACATGACCGCCGCCCAATGCTAGCGGGAAGTTATGGCGCTTGGCTAGACCGGGTAACGCAGGATCGCCGCCAGATCGCCCTTGCGCGGAATGTCATCGCGTCGCACTGCCATGACGTTGGCCCCGGAGGCCAGCGCACGCCCCGCAATTTCGTCGACGATACCGTAATCGATGGCATCTGGCTGATTGGAGAAGGTGACGGCGCCGGTTTCTTCATCGATCGTGCCGTTGACCACATTGTCGATATCGATCAGCAACGTGTCCACAGCGCCGAAGGTGGCGGCGCGAGCGGCGTCGGAAATGTCGGTCGTGGCGCGGTTTTGCCCGGCGCGGGTGTCGAACAGGTCCGCAAAGCTTTTGAGCCTGCGCGCATAGCGGGCGTCGAGCACGTCTCTGGCGGCACTGGCCAATTCGGCTTCGGTGAGCCGGTCGGGGCTGCCCACAATGATTTCCGGCTCAAAATCGAGCCCGCTGACGGAGCGCACGATCGAAGCAACCGGCTCGGTGGCCGCGAGGATCAGCGGCAGGTCCTGATTAGCGAGGACCGGGCGCAGTGCCGCGTCGATCCGGCGGATATATTTGGCAAGCTGGACCTTTTCGCCTTCCGAACCGTGAATACGGCGGGAATGGGAGCGGTCATTGATGGTGGATTTATTGACGGAATCCGCGGCCCCATTCGGAAAGTCGGGAACATTGACCTGGGTGGGCGGCAGGTCAGCTGCGATTTCAACCAGGCGGACGGCATTTTCAGAGACGGCCAATATATGAGCAGCGTTGCGGAAAGTAACGGCGCGCAGCAGCGGTTTGAGATGGAAGCGGTCGGACACTTCGACCATATCCGTCAGTCGATTGGCGAGGCGAAAGGTGCGAATATTGTCCGGCGTGGCGAAAATCGCCAGACTATGCGCCTGTCGCCGCCAGAACTCGTCATCTTCGGCGAGGTCGTCCAATTCGCTGATCAGGCTTGCAAGGCGGCGTTTATCGAGCCCGGCATCGGCCAGTTGAGCGAGAGCCTCCTTGCCCAGATTGCCAAAGGTAATGCGACTTTTCTCGATATCCTGCGTCAGCGGCGTAGTTTCCAGATAGATCGAAATGCTGGCCTCGTCGCGCATGGCGCGCAGATTGACGAGGTCTTTCTGGCTGGGGATATCGACATAAAGCATGCGGGAGTTTTCCTTTCAGACATAGGCTCTGAAAGGGCGAACGTGACGCAACCTGATCAGGTTGCGTCTTTCGTCCAGTTGGGCGCTCACTTTGATGTGATCGCCCTCGGCACTCTTACGGCAGGGTTGCCTTCAGCCGCAGAAGCGCAATGCGTTCGACCTGGGTGCAGGCCGCCGCAAATTCTTCCGTTGCAGAATTGGCCAGCCGTTTCTCGAAATTCTCGAGGATCGACGCCTTGGTGTGATCGCGCACGGCGATGATGAAGGGGAAGCCGAATTTTTCGACATAGGCAGTGTTGAGCGTGGTGAACTTTTCGCGCTCGGCATCGGTCAGGGCATCGAGACCTGCCGAGGCCTGTTCGGCGGTGGAATCGGCGGTGAGCCTTTTCGCTGCGGCCAGTTTACCGGCGAGATCGGGATGGGCCCGCAGTACATCGAGGCGTTCGGCGTCGCTGGCGAGGCGGAATTGGGTGCGCAGGGCAAAATGAAGGCCGATGGCGCTGTCATTGGCCGGCCCCATTTCGGCTTCCCAGGCACGTTCGGCAATCCAGGAGGAATGCTCGAAGATCGAGCCATAGCGGGCGATGAAATCATTTTTGCCGAGCTGGCTGGGGATGACGTCGGGCGCGATATAGGGGTGCTCCTTGGCCCAATGCTCGGCAATGGCGAGGCGTGTTGGCACCCAGACCTTGTCGAAGCCCTTGATATAGTCGATGAATTTCTTGAGCCCCTGATAGCGGCCCGGCTGGCCGACGAGGCGGCAATGCAGGCCAATGGACATCATCCTGGGCGACCCAGCCTGTCCCTCGGCATAGAGGCAGTCGAAACTGTCCTTGAGGAAGGTGAAATATTCCTCGCCATTGTCGAAGCCCGGCCCGGTGACGAAGCGCATGTCATTGGTGGAAAGCGAATAGGGGATGATCAATTGCGGCTTGCCGCCGATCACTTTCCAATAGGGCAGGTCGTCGTCATAGGTGTCAGAGATATAGGCAAAGCCGCCATGATCGGCGACCAGATCGACGGTGTTGAGGCTGGAACGGCCCGTGTACCAGCCAAGCGGGCGCGATCCGGTGGCAATGGTGTGCAGGCGCACGGCCTCGGCGATCTGGGTGCTCTCCTCGGCCGCTGGCATATCCTTGTGCTGCACCCATTTGAGCCCATGGCTGGCGATTTCCCATCCTGCTTCCTGCATGGCGGCGAGCTGGGCCGGAGCGCGCATCAGCGCGGTGGCGACGCCATATATGGTGAGCGGCAATTCAGCCTCGGTGAACAGGCGATGCAGCCGCCAGAACCCGGCGCGGGCGCCATATTCATACATGCTCTCCACATTGGCATGGCGCTGATTGGGCCATGGCTGCGCGCCGAGCACGTCCATCAGAAAGGCTTCGGATGCGCCGTCACCATGCAGGATATTGTTCTCCCCGCCCTCTTCGTAATTGAGCACGAACTGCACCGCCACATGCGCGCCGCCGGGCCAATTGGCGTTTGGCGGATTGGCTCCGTAGCCGTGCATGTCGCGGGGGTAGCGGTTCATGGTAAATCCCTTGGGTGTCGCGTTCATGGGAGTGTAGCGGCGCGGTGCCTGCGCACAAGATGCACAAAAATGGACCATCTGGTAAAAAATGTGCATTGCGCAATGGCATTGTTGCGATAGTCTTGTTCTTCAGGGGAACGAAGAGCGCATGCCGCCCACGGGTGGGGTGCGGAAGGAGCAGCACAATGGCGAGTGGTCGCCTGACAACCCATGTCCTTGACACGATGCATGGCAAACCGGCGCGCGGCATGCGGCTGGAACTGCATTACGTGCATGGGGACCACACCCATCATCTGCTCGATAGCTATACCAATGAGGACGGGCGCGTGGATCGTCCCTTGCTGGACGATGAATTCCAGCATGGCGAATATGAAATCCGCTTCCATGTGGGGCAATATTTCGAGCGCCTGGGCGTCGAAATCGAAACGCCGTTTCTGGATGTGGTGCCAATCCGTTTCACCATTTCCGAAGACAAACATTATCACGTGCCGTTGCTGGTCAGTCCCTTCGCCTATTCGACCTATCGGGGGAGTTGAGGGATGAACGGCACCTTCCTTCCTTCTCCCCTTGCGGGAGAAGGTGCCCCGAAGGGGCGGATGAGGGGTCTGCGATCTCTCGATATAAACAGCGCATGGGGTGAGAAACCCCTCACCCGTCTCGCGCTGCGCGCGATCCACCCTCTCCCGCAAGGGGGGAGGGGAAGGGGGACATAATGGTCGAAATCACCAACGCTATCCGCTTTCTGCTCAATGGCGAGGAGATCTCGCTGACCAATGTTGCGCCGGACCTGACGCTGCTGGACTGGCTGCGGCTGGAGCGGCGCCTGCGCGGTTCGAAGGAAGGTTGCGCCGAGGGCGATTGCGGCGCCTGCACGGTGCTGGTCGGCAAGCTGCTGGGCGACGAGATCATCTATGATTCAGTGACTGGCTGTATTCGCTTTGTCGGGAGCCTCCATGGCACGCATGTGGTGACCATCGAGCACCTGCGCGGCGAGAATGGCAATCTTCATCCGGTGCAGCAGGCCATGGTGGATCATCATGGCAGTCAATGCGGCTTCTGCACGCCCGGCTTCGTCATGAGCCTTTATGGGCTGTGGATGCGCGATCCCAACCCGTCGCGTCCCGCCATCGAAAAGGCTCTGCAGGGCAATCTCTGCCGCTGCACCGGCTATGCGCCGATCATTCGTGCCGGGCAGGCGATTTCCACCTATGGCCAGCCGCAGGGCGATCCGCTCTGGGCCGAACGCATTGCGGTCAAGGACAAGATCAAGGCGATCCATGATGGGCGTCGGGTCGAAATTGGCAGCGGCGACAAGAAGATCATCATTCCGGCGAGTGTCGACGATTTCGCCGAGATTTATGCTGCCCATCCCGAGGCGCGGATCGTTGCCGGTTCGACCGATGTGGGGCTTTGGGTCACCAAATTCATGCGTTCCATCGGGCCGGTGATCTTTATCGGCCATTTGCAGGACTTGAAACGCATCGAACAGCGCGATGGTGCGGTGCAGATCGGGGCAGGCGTCACCTATTCGGAAGCGCTGCCGATTATCACCGGCGCATTCCCGCAGCTCAAGGAATTGTGGAACCGCTTTGCCGGTGAGCAGGTGCGCAATATGGGCACGATTGGCGGCAATATCGCCAATGGCTCGCCCATCGGCGACACGCCGCCGCCCTTTATTGCGCTTGGTGCGCGGCTGATATTGCGGCGGGGACATGAGCGGCGCGAAATGGCGCTGGAGGATTTCTTCATCGCCTATGGCAAGCAGGACCGGCTGCCGGGCGAATTCGTCGAGAGCGTCTCGCTGCCCTTGCTGCCGGACGGCGAACACTTCGCCGCCTACAAGATTTCCAAACGCCGCGAGGAAGACATTTCGGCCCTGTGCGGCGCATTCCGCCTGTCGGAAAAAGGCGGGGTGGTCGAAAGCGTCCGCATTGCCTTTGGTGGCATGGCGGCAACGCCCAAGCGCGCCAAGGCCGTCGAGGCGGCATTGATCGGCAAGAACTGGTCGATGGAAACAGTCGAAGCGGCTCTTGCCGCTTTTGGCGAGGATTATCAGCCCCTGACGGATATGCGTGCTTCCGCTGAGTATCGCCTGCTCACCGCGCAAAACCTGCTCAAGCGGTTCTTTCTCGAAACGCAGGGCCAGGGCGAGCGGCTGAAACGGGAGGTGGCGTGATGGTTGCGTCTGTCTTTCCTTCTCCCCTTGAGGGAGAAGGTGCCCGAAGGGCGGATGAGGGGTGCTGGCGTATCATCCGCAGCGGGGTTGCGGTTGGGCTGGAACCCCTCACCCGTCTCGCGCTGCGCGCGATCCACCCTCTCCCTCAAGGGGAGAGGGAAAGAGCGGGGCCTTCGTCATGAACAAGCATCAATCCCCCATCGACCTTGCCGTCCTGCACACCAAAACCCGCCACGACAGCGGCCCCAAACATGTTACGGGCACGGCGGAATACATCGATGACATGGTTGAGCCCGTCGGCACCATGCATGCCTATCTCGGCCTTTCCACAAGGGCTCATGCCGAGATTGTTTCGGTGGATTTTTCTGCGGTGAAAGCCGCGCCCGGTGTTATCGGCGTGCTCACTGCCGAGGATATTCCCGGCGAAAACGATGTGTCGCCCAGCCACAAGCATGACGAGCCGATCTTTGCGGTCGGCAAGGTGCAGTTCTGGGGCCAGCCGGTCTTTGCCGTGATTGCCGAAACGCGCGATGCCGCGCGGCGGGCGGCGCAACTGGCAAAGATCGAGTATTCCGATATCGACTGGCTGCCCGATGTGCGGGCCGCACAGGCGGCGGGCGGCAAGCTGGTGACCGAGCCGCTCAAGCTCGAACGTGGTGATGTCGAGGCGGGCCTTGCTTCCGCGCCGCGTCGCGCCAAGGGCGCAATCGCTATAGGCGGGCAGGATCATTTCTATCTCGAAGGGCAGATTGCCTTTGCCATTCCGGGTGAGGATGAGGATATCGTCATCCATTCCTCCACCCAGCACCCCAGCGAAGTGCAGCTCATGGTGGCGCAGGTCTTGGGCATTCGCCACAACGCCGTCACCATCAATGTCCGCCGCATGGGCGGCGGCTTTGGCGGCAAGGAAACGCAGGGCAATCTCTTCGCGGCAGTGGCGGCTATCGCGGCCAAGAAATGGAACCGTGCCTGCAAGATCAGGCCGGACCGTGACGACGACATGCAGGCCACCGGCAAGCGCCATGATTTCGTGGTGGACTATGATGTCGGCTATGACGACGCGGGCAAGATACTTGCCGTGAACGCGGTTTACGCGACGCGGGCCGGGTTTTCCTCTGATCTCAGCGGCCCCGTTTCCGACCGGGCGCTGTTCCATGCCGACAATGCCTATTGGTATCCGGCAGTGCGCCTGCGCTCGGAGCCGCTTTATACCAATACCGTCTCCAATACCGCCTTCCGTGGCTTTGGTGGCCCGCAGGGCATGATGGGGGCGGAGCGCTGGATCGAGGATATCGCCTATGCGTTGGGCAAGGACCCTCTCGATATCCGCAAGGCCAATTTTTATGGCACCGATACGGATAATGTGACGCCCTATCATCAGAGCGTAGCGGACAATATCATCCATCGGGTGGTCGATGATCTGGAAGCATCGTCCGACTATCAGGCGCGGCGGCGGGCGATTGTCGATTTCAACAAGACCAGCGCGGTGATCAAAAAGGGTATTGCGCTGACGCCGGTCAAATTCGGCATCTCCTTCACCGCAACCTGGTACAATCAGGCCGGCGCTCTGGTGCATGTCTACAAGGATGGCTCCATTCATTTGAGCCATGGCGGCACCGAAATGGGGCAGGGGCTCTATATCAAGGTGGCGCAGGTCGTTGCCGACGCCTTTGGCGTCAATATCGACACGGTCAAGATCATGGCGACCTCGACCGGCAAGGTGCCCAATACATCGGCCACGGCGGCTTCTTCCGGCTCCGATCTTAATGGCATGGCGGCGTGGGATGCCTGCGAGCAGATCAAGCGGCGGCTGGAGGCGCATGCGGCAAAGCTCTATCAGACCGATCAAAGCGATTGTCACTGGGTGCAGGGCGGCATGCAGGTCGGGCGCGAATTCGTGCCCTTCGCCGAACTTGCCGCCTCCGCCTACCTCAATCGTGTGCAACTCTCCGCCACCGGTTTTTACAAGACACCGACAATTCATTGGGATCGGGCTATCGGCCGCGGGCATCCCTTCTATTATTTCGCCTATGGCGCTTCGGTCAGCGAAGTGAGCATCGACACGCTGACCGGCGAATACAGCGTGGATCGCGTCGATATTCTGCACGATGTCGGCAAATCGCTGAACCCGGCCATCGATATCGGCCAGGTCGAAGGTGGGTTCATTCAGGGCATGGGCTGGCTCACCACTGAAGAACTGGTCTGGGACGCCAAGGGGCAGCTTCGCACCCATGCGCCATCGACCTATAAAATCCCGCTGGCCTCGGATATTCCGCCCATATTCAACGTCAAACTGGCCGAATGGTCGGTGAACCGGGAGCCGACGATTGGCCGCTCCAAGGCCGTGGGCGAGCCGCCTTTCATGCTGGCGATCAGCGTGGTCGAGGCGCTGGGCATGGCGGTGGCGAGCGTCGGCGAATATCGCATCGCACCGCAATTGGATACGCCCGTCACCCCAGAACGGGTGCTGATGGGAGTCGAGCGGATGAAGCGGGAGGCGCGAAGGTGAGAGACGTGGTGCGTATGGCCCCACCCGCACCTAACCTCCCCCTCTTAGGGGGAGGAACTCATCGCGTTTGGCTAGATAGTGGTGAGCCCCAGAACCAGCCCCTCCCCCTAAGAGGGGGAGGTTGGGTGGGGGTGCTTTCTCCATGACCGACCTTGCCGCACTCGAAGCGTTTTTCTCAGCCAATCCCAAAGCGATTGCGTGTGAGCTGACTTCGGTGCGGGGCTCCTCGCCGCGCGAGCAGGGTACGTTCATGTTGGTAGGCCAGGAGGCCATTTTCGGCACGATTGGCGGTGGTGCGCTCGAATATATGGTTATCGATCACGCCCGGAAATTGATCGCAGAGGGACGGGCCGAGGCCGCCATGGACGTGCCGCTGGGCCCGGAAATCGGCCAGTGCTGTGGTGGACGCGTTGGGGTATCCCTGCATTTCGCCGATGCCGAAACGCGCGCCAAACTGGCCGAGCGGATCGCTGCCGATGATGCAAAGGCTTCCCACGTCTACATTTTTGGCGCCGGCCATGTCGGCAGAGTGCTGGCACAAATTCTGTCCCTGTTGCCGGTGAAAGTCGAAGTGATCGACACACGGCGGGAAGAACTGGCCCTGCTCGCACCCGAAATAGCGCATCGGCTGGTAGCAATGCCTGAATCTGTGGTGCGTGCTGCACCTCCAGGCAGTGCTTTCGTGATCGTCACGCACGATCACGCTCTCGATTTTCTCATTGCAAATGAAGCACTTGCGCGGCAAGACGCTGCCTATGTCGGCATGGTCGGATCGAAGACCAAACGCGCCAAATTTTCGAGCTGGTTTATCGAGCAGGGCGGGGATGCGGCGCAGCTTGAACGTCTGATTTTGCCAATCGGGGCGCAAGGGATTGGGGATAAACGTCCTTCTGTGATTGCGGCACTGGCGGCTGCTGAAGTTATGGTCCACATTGGGGAACGGGAAGCGTCTGTCAGGTCGTTGCGCACCCCCAGCGAAATGGGGGTGGCGAGTGGATTCTGATATGCCCAATCGGCTTGAGTTGAGCGGAATTACCAAGCAGTTTCCGGGGGTTCTGGCGAATGACAATGTGTCGTTCTCGGTCAAGCCGGGCGAAATTCACGCGCTGCTTGGTGAAAATGGCGCCGGAAAGTCCACCCTCGTCAAAATGATCTACGGGATCATGCAGCCCGATGCGGGTGAAATCCGCTGGAACGGCCAGCCGGTGATCGTGGCCAATCCCAAAGCGGCCCGCAAACTCGGTATCGGTATGGTTTTCCAGCACTTTTCGCTGTTTGAAGCCCTGACCGTGCTGGAAAATATCGCGCTGGGCATGGATGCCAAAATCCCATCACGGGAACTGGAAGCCCGCATTCGGGAAGTGATGGCGACCTATGGATTGTCGCTGGACCCGCATCGCACGGTGGCGACGCTTTCGGTGGGCGAGCGCCAACGTATTGAAATCGTTCGTGCTTTGCTGCTCGATCCGAAATTGCTGATCATGGATGAGCCGACCTCGGTGCTGACGCCGCAGGAGGTGGAGCAATTGTTCACCGTGTTGCGCAAGCTGGCGGCAGAAGGATGCTCGATCCTTTACATCTCGCATAAGCTCCATGAAATCAAAGCCTTATGCGACACGGCGACTATTCTGCGCGGTGGCAAACTGGTCGATACCTGCGATCCGAGCCAAGAAACCAGCCGCTCGATGGCCGAGAAAATGATCGGCTCCGGGCTCAAGGATATCGTCAAGGAAGATGGACGCAGTATTGGCGGCCCGAAGCTTGTTGTTAACAGACTGTCAACGTTGAAGTCCGGCCATTTTGACGTTCCGGTCGATGATGTGACTTTCACGGTGCGCGCGGGTGAAATCCTTGGCATTGCCGGGGTCGCGGGCAATGGACAGAACGCTTTGCTTGATGCGCTGAGCGGGGAAATCCGTGGTGATGACCGCGACGCGATCACCATTGACGGGCTCGGCATCGGCACCATGAGCACGACCGAACGGCGTCGGCATGGCTTATGCGCCGTGCCCGAAGAACGCAATGGCCACGCGGCGGTAGGCGATTTTACGCTGGCCGACAATTCGGTGCTGACGGCGCGGGATCGGCTGGGCATGGTGGTGATGGGCCTGATCAATTCGGGCGCGGCAAAGACCTATACGGGCAAGGTGATCGCCGATTTTGCGGTGAAGGCGCTTGGTCCTGCGTCTACGGCGGGTTCGCTGTCCGGCGGGAATCTCCAAAAATACATTATGGGCCGGGAAATTCTGCAAAAGCCGAGCGTTCTGGTGGTCAGCCAGCCGACCTGGGGCGTCGATGCGGGAGCGGCTGCGGCGATCCATCAGGCGCTGGTCGATCTGGCCGCTGCGGGTTCGGCGATCGTGGTTATCAGTCAGGATCTGGATGAATTGCGGGCGCTCGCCGATAGCCTTGCGGTGATCAATATGGGGCGGCTGAGCGCGGCGCGGCCAGTGAAGGATTTCAGCGTGGATGAAATTGGCCTGCTCATGGGCGGCGTTCATGGTTCGGTGGAGGCAGCGTGATGCAGTTTCGCCTCGAAAAGCGCCGTGAACCTTCCAAGATCGTACTCTATTCCGCGCCGCTGATCGCGGTGCTGCTGACCATGTTCTTCGGCGCGATCATCTTTTCGGCCATCGGCTATGACGGGGTGGGTGCGGTGCGGGAAATCTTCCTCACCCCGCTGACCAATACGCTGAAATGGCAGGATCTGGCGGTCAAAGCCTCGCCGCTGATCATTATCGGGGTGGGGCTTTCCATCGCCTATCGCGCCAATGTCTGGAATATCGGCGCTGAGGGGCAGTATATCATGGGCGGGCTGGCGGCCACCTGGGTGGCGCTGCTGACCCATGGCATGAGCGGGTTCTGGATCCTGCCGCTGATGATGGTGGCGGGCTTTCTCGGCGGGGCGGCCTATGCTGCTATCCCGGCCTTTTTCAGAACGCGGCTCAACGTCAACGAAATCCTGACCAGCCTGATGCTCACCTATGCGTCGGTGCAGCTCATCTATTATCTGGTCCGCGCGCCCTGGAAAGACCCGATGGGCATGGGCTTTCCGCAGACGCGGCGCTTCGCCGCCGATGCGCTGCTGCCCAATCTGGTCCCCGGAACCATCGTCCATGCCGGGGTACCTATCGCCATTATCGTGGCGCTGCTGGCCTGGTTCATTATGTCTCGCTCGGTGTTCGGCTATCAGATGCGCGTTGTCGGCGCCGCGCCCCACGCTGCCCGTTATGGCGGGTTTTCGGAGAACAAGACCATCTGGCTGGCGCTGCTGGTGAGCGGCGCGCTGGCCGGGTTTGCCGGGGCCATTGAAGTGTCCGGCCCGTTCCAGCGCATGGTGCCGGGCTTTCCCACCAATTATGGCTTTACCGCTATCATCGTCGCCTTTCTGGGGCGGCTTAATCCGCTGGGCGTGATCTTTGCGGGTATCATCATGGCCATCACCTTCGTCGGCGGGGAGATTGCCCAGACGACGATCGGCCTGCCCTCTGCGGCCAGCGGGATTTTCCAGTCCATGATGCTGTTCTTCCTGCTCGCGGGTGACATTCTGGTGCGCTACCGCCTCAAACGGGTGAGCAGGCAGGAGGAGGCGCGCGCATGAGTACGGAACTTCTCATTGCCATCATCATCACCGTGGTCGGCGCATCGACGCCAATCCTGATCGCCGCTCTGGGTGAGCTGGTGGTGGAAAAGTCCGGCGTGCTGAATCTCGGCGTCGAGGGCATGATGCTGGTGGGGGCAATCACCGCCTTTGTCGTCACCTTCACCACCGGCAATCATTATCTGGCGATCATCTGCGCCGCAGGCGCCGGTGTGGCATCTTCGATGATCTTCGGTTTTCTGACCTTGAGCCTCTCGGCCAATCAGACGGCAACGGGGCTGGCGCTGACCATTTTCGGCACCGGCTTTTCGGCTCTGGCCGGGCAGGGTTATTCGGCCCGTCCGGTGACGCTGCTGGGGCCGCTGTTTCCGGCCGAACTGGCGACGCACCCGATCTGGCGCGTGCTGTTCGGTTATTCGGCACTGGTCTATTTCTCCCTGTTCATGGTCTTTGCGGTCTGGTTCTTCCTCAAGAAGACCCGCGCCGGACTGATCCTGCGCGCCGTCGGGGAGAACGACCTGTCCGCCCATTCCATCGGTTATTCGGTGATCGGCGTGCGCTATGCCGCCGTCGCTTTCGGCGGAGCTATGGCCGGTATTGCCGGAGCCTGTTTCCCGCTGCTGCTCACCCCGCAATGGGCTGAGCGGATGACGGCCGGGCGTGGCTGGATCGCGGTGGCGCTGGTTGTCTTTGCAAGCTGGAAACCGTTCCGGCTGCTGGCGGGCGCATATCTGTTTGGTCTCGTCATGACCATGGAGCTTTACGCCAAGGCCGGTGGCGGGCCACTTTCGGCCATTCCGTCCGAACTCTGGGCAGCGATGCCCTATATCGCAACCATCGTGGTTCTGGTGCTGATTTCCCTGCGCCGCGATGCCTCGTCCAATGCACCGGCCTGTCTCGGCAGGCCGTTTCTGCCCAGTAATTAGGATGGCAAGCCAATGACTATCCTAATCAATAAGAGACCCCGTCATTCAGGAGAAAGATGATGAAACTCAATCGTCGTACCATGCTTCAGGCCGGTATGGCCGCTGCGGCCCTGCCGCTGCTCGGCTCCCGCGCCTTTGCCCAGACCGAGAAGCTCAAGGTTGGCTTCGTTCTGGTCGGCACCATTAACGACAATGGCTGGAACTATGCCCACAATCAGGGCCGGCTCTATCTGGAAGAGCAGCTCGGCGATGCGGTTGAAACCGTCTATGTCGAGAACGTGCCGGAAGGCCCGGACTGCGAACGCGTGCTGCGCGAACTGGCCCAGCAGGGCTGCAAGCTGATCTTTGCCACCAGCTTCGGCTTTGGTGACTCGGTGATCAAGGTTGCTGAACAGTTCCCCGACATCATCTTCGATCATGCTACCGGCTATATGCGCGCTGCCAATGTCGGCACCTATAATGCCCGCTTCCACGAAGGCCGCGCCGTTTGCGGCACCATTGCCGGCCACCTCTCCAAGACCGGCAAGGCGGGCTATATCGGCTCGTTCCCGATCCCCGAAGTGGTGATGGGCGTCAATGCTTTCGTGCTGGCCGCTCGCAAGGTCAATCCTGAATTCACCATCACTCCCGTCTATATCTCGAGCTGGAACGATCCGGCCAAGGAAGCTGACGCGGCGCGCGCCATGATCGATCAGGGCATCGACGTGATCGCCCAGCACACCGACGGTCCGGCTGCTCTGCAGGTTGCCGAAGAACGCGGCATTGTCGGCGGCTTCGGCCAGGGCGCCGATATGAGCGCTTTCGCACCCAAGGCACAGCTGACCTCGATCATCGACAATTGGGGTCCGCACTATGTCAAGACCACTCAGGCCGTGATCGACGGTACCTGGGAGAGCAAGGACAGCTGGCCGGGTCTGGCCGAAGGCGAAGTGGCAATCGGGCCTTATAACGAGTCCATTCCCGCCGATGTCGTCGCTGCCGCCGAAGCGGTCAAACAGGGCCAGATCGATGGTTCGTTCAACATCTTCACCGGCCCGATCAACGACCACACCGGCGCCGAACGCGTCGCCGCCGGCGTGACGCTGACCGACGAAGAACTGCTCGGCATGGACTGGTATGTCGAAGGCGTGAACCCGCCGGCTTGAAGCATATAGATTGACCACCGGGGCTGGGGTGGTGGCCTTCTCCCCTTGAGGGAGAAGGTGCCCGAAGGGCGGATGAGGGGTGCTGCGCCAACCAGACGCTGCGAGGCGATGGGATAGCGCAGCACCCCTCACCCTGATCATTCTGCTGAACGCAGAATGATCGTCCCTCTCCCTCAATGGGCGAGGGTGGGCCGGTGGATGGGGAGAGTACGATGCCCGATTACGCAATTTTCTATGAATGGGCGATGTTTGCCGTGCGCTGGCTGCATGTGGTTACGGCCATTGCCTGGATCGGCTCGTCCTTTTATTTCATCGCGCTCGATCTTGGCCTGCGCAAGACGCCGAGCCTGCCGCCGCTGGCGCATGGCGAGGAATGGCAGGTGCATGGCGGGGGCTTTTATCACATCCAGAAATATCTGGTGGCGCCCGAATTTTTGCCTGAACACCTGACCTGGTTCAAATGGGAAAGCTACGCGACCTGGCTCTCGGGCGCGATGCTTTTGGCGCTGCTCTATTATGTGGGCGCGGACCTGTTTCTGGTTGATCGCAATGTGCTCGACGTGCCGAGCTGGGTGGCGATCCTGCTCTCGGCCGGGTCCATCGTGCTGGGCTGGCTGCTATACGATACGCTCTGCAAGTCCCCCATTGGCCAATCAACCACCGGGCTGATGCTGGTGTTGTTCGGCATTCTGGTGGCGATGAGCTGGGGCTATACCCAATTGTTCACCGGGCGCGCCGCCATGCTGCATATGGGCGCGTTTACGGCGACGATCATGACCGCCAATGTGGCGATGATCATCATTCCCAATCAGAAGATTGTCGTCGCCGATCTCAAGGCGGGCCGGGTGCCGGACGCCAAATATGGCAAGATCGCCAAGCAGCGGAGCCTGCACAATAATTACCTGACGCTGCCCGTGATCTTCTTCATGCTGTCGAGCCATTATCCGCTGGCCTTTGCGACGCAGTGGAACTGGATCATCGCCAGCCTGATCTTCCTCGTTGGCGTCGTTATCCGGCACTATTTCAACACGCGCCACGCGCGCAAGGGCAATCCGCATTGGACATGGGCGGTGGCGGTGATCCTGATGCTGCTCATTGCCTGGCTTTCCACCTCGCCCAAATTGCCCGGCTCTGACAGCGAAATGCTGGTGAGTGCGACGGGGGAGCGCTTTATGGCGACCGAGCATTTTGCGGCGGCGAGCCTTGCGGTGCAGACCCGCTGCGCCATGTGCCATACGGCCGAGCCGGTGTGGGAGGGGGTCTATCAGGCGCCCAAGAATGTCATTCTGGATAATGATGTGGCCATTGCCAATCGGGCGCATGAAATCGCTATTCAGGCGGGGTGGAGCCATGCCATGCCGCCGGGCAATGTCACTGAGATGACCGCGGCCGAGCGGGCGCTGCTGGTGGAATGGTATCGAGAGGGCGCAGGCTCATGAGCCGGACCATCCTGCGCGGGCGGGTGCTGAGCTTTCATCGTGCGCCGCTGGGCCTCGATGATGCGGAGAGCTATCTTTATCTGGAGGATGGCGCGGTTTCGATTGAAGACGGAATTGTCGTCGCCGTTGGGGACTTTGCCGAGGCCGAGGTGGCGGGCGCGCAGGTCATCGATCATCGCCCGCATCTGATCATGCCCGGCTTTATCGATCTGCATCTGCATTATGTGCAGAGCCAGATGATGGCGGCTTATGCCGGTTCGCTCCTCGAATGGCTCAATACCTATACCTTCATCGAAGAGCAGAAATTCAGCCAGCAGGGCCATGCCGATGCGGTGGCTGTCGATTTTTATGATGCGCTGATCCGGCATGGCACGACGACGGCGGTGGCCTATTGCTCCAGTCATCCCCGCTCGGTCGATGCGTTTTTTGCCGAGGCGCAGCGGCGCAATATGCTTGTCGTTGGCGGCAAGGTGATGATGGATCGCAATGCGCCCGAGGGGCTCTGCGACACTGCCAAGTCCGGCTATGACGATACCAAGGCCCTGATCGCGCGCTGGCATGGGCGCGGGCGGGGGCTTTATGCCATTTCGCCGCGCTTTGCGATCACCTCGACGCCGGCTCAGCTTGAGGCTTCGCGGGCGCTCGTGGCCGAGCATCCAGAATGTTACGTGCAGACCCATCTCAGCGAAAACGACGCCGAGATCACCTATTCGATGGAGCTTTATCCGGACAGCCCTGATTATACCGGGATTTACGAGGATTATGGGCTGCTTGGCCCCAAGACGCTGCTGGGGCATTCCATCCATCTCAATCACCGCGAAGTCGGCGTTTTGGCGGAAACCGGGTCGGTGGCGGTGTTCTGCCCGACATCAAACCTGTTTCTCGGCTCCGGTCTGTTCGACCGTGAGCGGCTGCTGAACAATGGCGTGCGGATCGGGGTGGCGACCGATATTGGCGGGGGCACTAGTGTTTCCATGCTGCGCACGCTGGACGAGGGCTACAAGGTGCTGCAATTGCGCGGGCAGCGGCTCAATCCATTCGCGTCCTTCCACATGGCGACGCGGGGCAATGCCGAGGCGCTGGGGCTTGAGGAGACAATCGGCTCGATTGCGCCGGGGCGGGCGGCGGATCTGATCGTGCTCGATGCGGCGGCGACGCCCATCATGGCGATGCGGAAAGCGAATGTGGAAACGCTGGCCGAGGAATTGTTCCTGCTGCAAACGCTGGGCGATGACCGGGCGATTGCCGAGGTCTATGTCGCTGGCGCAAGGGCGAAGTCGACTTTAGGCGGGTTGTGAGGGCCTTTGCGATGGCCTAAAGCTGTCGCAAAGCTGTTTTGAGAAGGCTCCCCCATGACCGATTATCTGACGAAATCCGGACTTTCCGTGCATAAGCTGCTGGTGGATTTCGTAGAAAAAGAGGCGCTGCCGGGGCTATCGGTTTCGGCGGAGCAGTTCTGGGATGGCTTTGCCGCCATGCTTGCCCAGCATGTGCCGACCAATGCGAAGCTTCTGGCCAAGCGCGATGATTTGCAGGGCCGGATCGATGACTGGCACCGGGAGAACGGGCCGGTCGCCAACAATGCAGCGGGTTACGAAAGTTTTCTGCGCGAGATCGGCTATCTCGTGGATGAGCCGGGCGATTTCACTATCGAAACCGAGGGGCTGGACCCCGAGATCGCCAGCATTTGCGGGCCACAATTGGTGGTGCCGGTTTCCAATGCGCGCTATGCGCTTAACGCTGCCAATGCGCGCTGGGGCTCGCTTTACGATGCGCTTTACGGCACTGATGTGATCAGCCGCGAGGGCGAACTGGCGCCGGGCAAGGGGTTCAACGCTTCGCGTGGCGCGGCGGTGGTGGCGCGTGCCGCAGATTTTCTCGATACGACATTTCCGCTCGCTGGCGGCAGTCACAAGGAAGCGACGGGCTATCACATCATCAAGGACGGCGAGACGCGGATTCTGGTGGTCGATACCTCCATTGGCCGCACCGGCCTGCGCGATCCTGACGCCTTTGTCGGCTATGGCGGCACGGAAACGGCCGGCGAAATCGTGCTCAAGCATAATGGCCTGCATGTGGTTCTGGTCATCGCGCCGGATACCGAAATCGGCAAGGCGCATCCGGCGGGTCTGAGCGATGTGATCGTGGAAGCGGCGCTGACCACTATCCAGGATTGTGAAGACTCGGTCGCAGCCGTGGATGCCGAAGACAAGGTCGGGGTCTATCGCAATTGGTTGGGCCTGATGAACGGCTCGCTGGAGGATACGTTCGAAAAGGGCGGGAAGACGGTCACCCGCAAGCTCAAGGCGGATCGCAGCTACAAGGACATTGAAGGCAAGCCCCTGGAGCTCAAGGGGCGTTCGCTGCTGCTGGTGCGCAATGTCGGGCATTTGATGACCACTGACGCGGTGCTGCTCGATGGCAAGCCGGTGGGCGAGGGGCTGATGGACGCGGCCGTGACCGCGCTTTGTGCCCTGCATGACAAGGGTAATAATGCGCGCAATGGCGCCATCTATGTGGTCAAGCCCAAGATGCACGGCCCCGAGGAAGTGGCCTTTGCCTGCGCTATCTTCGCGTCGGTGGAAGGCTTTCTTGGCCTCAAGCCGAACACGATCAAAATCGGCATCATGGATGAAGAGCGCCGGACATCCGCCAATCTCAAAGCCGCGATCTATGAGGCGCGGGCCCGGGTGTTCTTCATCAATACCGGTTTCCTCGACCGCACGGGGGACGAAATCCATACATCGATGGAAGCGGGCGCGGTGCTGCGCAAGGATGAGATCAAGGCCGAGAAGTGGATTGCTTCTTATGAAGACCGCAATGTGCTGATCGGGCTGGCCGCTGGCTTCTCGGGCAAGGCGCAGATCGGCAAGGGCATGTGGGCGCGGCCCGACGACATGGCGGCGATGATGGATGCCAAGATTGGTCATCCCAATGCAGGCGCCAACACGGCCTGGGTGCCATCCCCGACCGCCGCGACGCTGCATGCGCTGCACTATCATCAGGTGGACGTGTTCGAGGCGCAGAAGCGTCGGCACAATCAGGCGCTGCCGCAGCTTGGCGATCTGTTCTCCATGCCGGTGCTGGCGCCCTTTGCGCTCAGCCGCGAGGAGATCACCCGCGAGCTGGAAAACAATGCGCAGGGGATTCTGGGCTATGTCGTGCGCTGGGTGCAGCAGGGCGTTGGCTGCTCGAAAGTGCCCGATATCAATGATGTGGGCCTGATGGAAGACCGCGCGACCTGCCGGATTTCATCGCAGGCGGTGGCCAACTGGCTGCGACATGGGCTGGTCAGCCGCGACGAAGTAACTTCGGTGTTCGAGCGCATGGCCAAGGTCGTCGACGAGCAGAATGCGGGTGATCCGATCTACCGGCCGATGAGCGAGAATTTCCAGTCGGTGGCGTTCAACGCGGCGCTCGATCTGGCATTGCACGGCGCGGATCAGCCGAGTGGCTATACCGAGCCGCTCCTGCATGCGGCCCGGCGCAAGGTGAAGGCGCGGGACGCCAAGTAGGGTTTCACTGCTCCGGCTGCCATGAACTCGATGTGACACCCTCCCCTTGACGGGGAGGGTTGGGGTGGGGTGGCCACCTGTTCTGAAATCGGGGCTTGCGCACCCCCTCCCATCCTCCCCCGTGAAGGGGAGGTGCCGCGCTGGCGGTGGGGCGAGATCGCACGAAACCCCGATATCTCAGTTCTTCGCCGCTGCTTCAGCCAGCAATGGCACCAGGTTTTCGATTGTATCAGAAATCGAGAGCGGTGAGCCGGTGGCCAGGGCGCGGTACATTGGGCTTGGGCTATCGATGAAGATGGCGCGGCCTTCCTTGACGGCGGGCACCTGTGCGAGGATCGGGTCGGTCTTGAGTTCTTCGAGGCTATAGCCGAGCGCGAACAGGATCAGAACGTCGGCTTCGGCCAGTTCGAAATTCTCGACGCCAATGCCCAGATAGGGCGCGCCAGCGGCGGCTTCGAGGACGGCTTCGGGGCCGACAAAGCCAAACTGGGTGAGCAGATCGAAGCGGGCATCGCCGGTGAGATAGGTGCCATAGGCATCACCGAACTTCACCACCACCTGAATGGTCTTGCCGGCAAATTCGGGGTGATCGGCTGCGACCTCGGCGATGGCGGCCTTGGTGTTATCGACAAGCTGCTGCCCCTCGGCGCTTTTGCCAAGGGCCTGCGAGATTTGCAGCACCTGCACGTCCCATGGCGTGGCGAAGCCTTCGCCTTCCAGCGAGTAGATCGTCGGCGCGATGGCTGCGAGGCGATCATAGGTTGCCTCGTCATTGTCCGAACGCACATTGGTGATCAGGTCGGGATCAAGCCCCAGCACCTGCTCGAAATTGAGGTCCTGTTCGCGGCTGAAGACCAGAGGGCTCTCGTCACCGAACAATGGCTCTGCCCAGGGGCCCACACCCTTGCCGGCATTGCGGTTCCAGTCGAAGACGCCCACTGGCTTGACGCCAAGCGCCAATGCGATTTCGGCATCGGCCCAGCCGAGCGAGACGACACGCTGCGGAGCGTTCTCGACCACGACATCACCGAAGCGGGTAGGAACGGAGAGCGGGAAAGTGTCCTGTGCGAAGGCGGGCATGGTGCCCAGCAGTGCGGCGCCCAAGGCCAGCGCGGGGAACAGGGAATGACGAAGCATGATGAAGCCCTCTGTTGCGGAATAGAGGCGCAACTAGGCCATTAAATTATGATAGTCAACATCAACAAATAAGGATATTTTTGGAACTATTTTGTTTCCAAATGGCGTTTCAGTCGATGTTGTAGGTCGGGATCGACAGAATTGTACCCTCATGTAGAATTTCTATGTCGTTGGCCTGCATGGTAACGGCAACATCGATTGGCTCTGCCGTGCCCATGTTGCGGGCATAGCGGGGGTGCGCGCCTGAGGCGATCAGCAGCCGCAGGCGATGGCCCGGCAAGAGGCTGTGTGCGGTGGCGTGAAGGGGAATATCCAAGCGCCACGAGCCGTCCGGTTCGGTGGGTGTATGCGGTGTTACGCGGATAAAGCCGTCGCAGATATTGCTTGAAACACCATTGGGCGCGACATCGTTGAGCCGCACGAAAAAATCGGCGTCAGGCAGGCGGGCGCGGGCGTGCAGGCTGACGCGACATTGGCCGATAATGGTCAGCCTTTGGGTGAGGACGGGGCCGGTATAGGTGAGCACATCGGGGCGAGCTTCGAGCGGCGCATTGTCGACGGCACCAGCGCCGGTAAAGGCAAAGATCGCGCCGCCAAGGCTGGGCGTCGGGTTGGCAGGATCATAGCGATAGCTGTCCGACCCCGTGCTTGTGGGGGCCGTGGCGGAAAGCTGGCCGGGGGCCACAATGTGCCAGAGCGAGGGCGTTGGCGGGCCGGGCGGATAGCGGTCGAATTCGTGCCATTCGTCCAGGCCCGAAATGTGCATCCGTACCGGGCGCTGGCGCAGGCCGGAAGCGTCACCGAGCAGTTTGGCGCGCATCCAGTTGAGGGTTTCGCGCAGGTTATCGCGCTGGAGTTCCTCGGCAACATGAAACCAGGTGCCGATGGTCAGATAGGGTTTGTGTCCGAGATCAACGAGCCGCTGGTAATCGGCCAGCAGCGGATCGAGCATGAAGTCGTACCAGCCGGAAATGAAATGAACCGGCGGTGTCGTCTTACTGAGCCGATGGCTGTGGTCGAGATCGGTCCAGAAAGCGTCATTGCCAATGGCGTGGGCGAACCAGTGTCGCCAGAACGGAATTTTATGCCCGACGGCGGCCTTGTCGGCGTTCAGCAGCGGCAGGGTGGCAGCAGCCTTGTCCGTCTGGCGTTCGATGTCGCCGGAAAACATGCGCGCGGCGGTGGCGAGCGGCTTGTTGCGCAGGCCTTCTATGACCTGCACCCAGGATAGCCATAGATTGAGGTGAAAAGCGCCTGCGGGGAACACGACCGGCTTGAAATTGGAGGTCGTGACCTTGACCGCCAGAGCCGAAACCGGCGGCAGCGCGTCGGACAGCGCCCATTGGGCATAGCCGAGATACGAGGGGCCGGTGAGCCCGATCCGGCCATCGAACCAGCTTTGGGCCTTGATCCAGTCCAGCGTGGCGAGACCATCTGCCCGCTCATTGGCAAAGGGATCGAAAGTGCCGCCGGAACGCTCGGTGCCCCGGCAGGCCTGCACGATGACGTGAAAGCCGCGCTCGGCATAGGCTTCGGCGATGGGGCCAAAACCGCGACGCCCATAGGGCAGGCGCATGAGAATGGTGGGGTGCTGGCCCGGCGCGTCCGGCGCGTAATGATCGGTCTTGAGAATAATGCCATCGCCCATGGTCAGGGCGATGGAGCGGGTTTTCTTCACCCGGTTGAGCCGTGGCGGCAAATCCTCCACCCATGCCAGATAGAGCGAGGCCAGGCTCATCGCATCAGCTCACGAAATCGAATTTGTCGACGTCGAACAGGCCGCGATCGGTCATCTTGAGATGAGGGATGACGGGCAGGGCGAGGAAGGCGACTTGCAGGAAAGGCTCTGGCAGGACGCAATCGAGCGCCTTGGCAGCGTCGCGCAGGTGGTGCAGGTCGTCGGCCACCGCCTCGAAGCTTTTCAGGCTCATCAGCCCGGCAATGGGTAATGCCAGCTCGGCTGTAACATTGCCATTGTCGGCAACGGCAAAGCCGCCACCCAGTTCGATCAGACGATTGACCGCCGCGGCCATGTCTTCGTCATTGGCCCCGACCACGGTGATGTTGTGGCTGTCATGCCCGACTGAGGAGGCGATGGCGCCCCGCTTGAGACCGAAGCCGGTGACAAAGGCGCGGCCGATATTGCCATTCTTGCCATGACGCTCGATGACGGCGACCTTGATCACATCGGCACTGGTATCAGGCTGCAGGCCCCTGTCGGTGGAGGCGAGCGTCGCCTCCTCGCGGAAGGTGAGGATGAGGCCGGGCTTGACGCCGATGACGGGAACGCGGTTCTGGCCCGGTTTGGGCTCGGTGACGAAGGCGTCGGCGCTGACCGGCTTGGCCTTCATCGATTTCAGGCCGACCGGGGCGACATCGCCGCGCGTGTCGAACAGTTCGGGGGTAACAAGCCGTCCCCCGGCAATGACGTCGCTGACGCGGCAATCTTCAAGGCTATCGAGAATGGCAATGTCGGCGCGCCAGCCGGAGCCGATCAGGCCGCGATCCCTGAGGCCGAAAATGCGGGCAGCGGAATGGCTGGCGGCGCGATAGACGTGGTGCAGCGGGCGGCCCATGGCGATAAGCCGGCGGATGGAGCTGTCGAGATGGCCTTCCTCGGCAATGTCGAGCGGGTTGCGGTCATCGGTGCAGAGGGCGACGAAGCTCGATGTATTTTCATCGAGGATTTCCGCCAGCGCGTTCAGATCCTTTGACACCGAGCCTTCGCGGATCAGGATGGCCATGCCTTTGGCCAGTTTCTCGCGCGCCTCGGCGGCGGAGGTGGCCTCGTGGTCGGTTCGGATACCGGCGGCGAGATAGCCATTCAATGCGCTGCCCAGCACCAGCGGCGCATGGCCGTCAATATGGCCGTCCTGAAAGGCGACGAGCTTGGCGAGAATGCCCGGGTCGGCATTGAGCACGCCGGGGAAGTTCATCATTTCCGCGAGGCCGACGACCTTGGGATGGCTGCGGAAGGGCAGAAGGTCGTCGATTTCGAGCTGTCCGCCAGCAGTTTCAAACGGAGTGGCAGGCACACAGGAGGACAGATTGATGCGCACATCCATGATGGTGCGCTCGGCGCTGTCGAGGAAATAGCGAATGCCTTCGGCGCCCAGCACATTGGCGATTTCGTGCGGATCGCAGAGCACGGTGGTCACGCCATGGGGCAGCACGCAACGGTCGAATTCGAGCGGGGTCACCAGCGAGGATTCAATATGCAGATGCGTGTCGATAAAGCCGGGGACGGCGAAACGGCCAGTGCCGTCGATGATGTGGTGGCCGTCGAAACTGGCATGGGTGCCGACGATACGGTCCGCAACGATAGCTATGTCTGTGATCGTCACCGTGCCGGTAATGATATCGAGCAGGCCGATATTGCGGATGACGAGATCGGCGGGCGTTTTGCCCTGACCCGCCATGATCATGCGCGTGAGGAGTTCGGGCGAGGGAGATGATTGAGTGATGGTCATGCCAGAGCCTTCATCGCGGCGTGTCCGGCGTCAAGCCCCGGTTTTGCAGGAGAGGGGAACCGCTTGGACTTGCAGGCGTTGGCTTGGTGACTATCAGGAGCCCCATATGGAAACCTATGATCCCCACAAGAGCAAGTCCGAGGTCCGGCAGGGCAGCGACCGCAAGATGAATATGCGCGTTCTGGTGACATCCCTATCGCTGATTGTCGTGGCCTTTGCTGCGATCTATCTGATTTTTTCGCTGATGCAGGGCGGTTAGCCCTGCCGCAGTTTATCCTGTCTGCGCGGTGAAATTGTCGCGCAGGCGTCCATCAAGCTGGACGACTGAATTGGGCGCGTCCGGGGTATAGAGGCAATAGCGGTTGCGACCGCCATTTTTGGCGCGATAGAGCGCGTCGTCGGCAAAGCGGGCGAGTTCGTCCTGATTGAGGGCGATATCGGGCGCGGTGGCAATGCCGATACTGGTGCCGATATTGGCTGCACCAGTGCTCAAATAGACGGGCTGGGCCAGGGCATCGATAATGGCCTTGGCCAGTGCTTCGGGTTCGGTATTGCTGGAAATGTCGGGCTGAATGACGGCAAATTCATCGCCGCCCAGACGCACCAATGTATCCTGCGGACGCAATAGAGCGGTAATGCGCGTGCCGACCTGGCGCAGCAATTCATCGCCAGCGGCATGCCCCATTGTATCATTGACCTGCTTGAAACGATCGAGATCGAGCGCCAGCAAGGCGAGACTGGGGGCGCCACGCGGCATGGCGCGCATGCTCTCGCCCAGTTTGGTGTGGAAGAGGCTGCGATTGCCGAGGCCGGTGAGAGGATCGTGCAGGGCGCGATGATGCGCCTCTTCGCGTTCCACCTGAAGCTGGGCAAGGGTTGCCCTGAGGCTGCGCAGCAACAGGCCGATGATCACCGCCGCCATGATCAGACCCCCGAGCAAAGCCGGAATGGTTTCGAGCAACAGGCGCGCGCCGGGCCGGTCGGCCTGCCAGGTCAGCCAGGCGATGGTTTTTCCGTCAATGTCCAGAATAGGCAGGCTGGCCTTGTCCTGCGACGGCTCGACCGAAAAGCCCGGTTCGGCGACCAGATATTGATCGCCCAGATATTGGGCGAGGAAATCATCCAGAAACACAGCGGAAATGTAATAGGGCTCGGTGCCCGCCGGGAGCGCATTGTCGCCGCTATAGGACAGGAGCGGCATGGCGCTGACCAAGGCGGGCCTCGATTCATACATCATGAACCGCATCGCGGCGGGAGGAGTATCGCTCACGCCCCGGTTGAAGGCCGAGATGGCAGCGCGGCTCTCAACATTGCCAAGCTCATCAAACAATGGCTGCAATTCAGGCAAGAATTGCGCGGCCGTTTCGGGAGCGACCTCGCCGCCATCGAGAATGGCGAGAATGGGCTCCAGAGTGTGATCGACCAGTAATATGCGGTTGTGGGTGAAAAGCTCATAGGCCCCGACACCGATACTGTCGATCAGCCAGTCGATATCATCCTCTTCATAGGCAAGGATGGCGTCGTCCCAGACCGCCATCTCCTCGATGGCCGAAAGCATGCGCGCTTTTTCCTCGTCGATGGCGCGCTGCATCAGCCGGGTTTCGCGCTGGAGCGCATCGGCGTCGATCCGGTTTGCCGACCATGCCAGAAATCCCGTCAGGGCCAGAATGGTAATTCCGGCCGCCGCTGCTACTGGCAGAAGGAATCGGGTGGAAAAATGTGCGGAATTCCTCAACACCTGACGCGCGCCCCCATTTGTGCTGCTGGCAGAGTGGTGATCTGATGTTATCGGAGCGTAAATCCCCGAAAATGCCGGGAAACGGCGTTAATGCCGCGTTGCCAAGGCCGCGTTTTGCAGGTGATTTGCGTGGCAAATGCCCATTTAATGCGCTAATGCTCATGAACTGTCAGGAGGGTTGAATGGCAAAAATGCGTGCGCTGGTGCTGGAACGACAGCACGAACTGGCCTTGCGAGAGATCGAGCTGCCGCTCGAAACCGGGCCGGGCATGGTGCGGATTGCCATTCATACAGTGGGCGTCTGCGGGTCAGATGTTCACTATTACACCCATGGGCGGATAGGGCCATTCGTGGTCGAGGCGCCGATGGTGCTGGGCCATGAGGCGGCGGGCACAATTGTCGAAGTGGGCGAGGGGGTAAGCCATCTCAAGGTCGGGGATCGCGTCTGCATGGAGCCGGGCGTGCCTGACGCCAATTCGCGCGCCAGCCGGCTGGGCATGTATAATGTCGATCCGGCAGTGACTTTCTGGGCCACGCCGCCCGTGCATGGGGTTCTCACCGCCGAAGTCGTGCATCCGGCCAATTACACATTCAAGCTGCCCGATCATGTGAGTTTTGCCGAAGGCGCGATGGTCGAGCCCTTTGCTGTCGGCATGCAGGCGGCGAGCAAGGCGCGCATTCAGCCGGGCGATACCGCAGTGGTGCTGGGGGCAGGGCCGATTGGCACCATGGTCGCATTGGCGGCGCTGGCGGGCGGCTGTGCAAGGGTGATCGTTGCCGATCTGGCGCAGCCCAAGCTCGATATCGCCGCGCAATATGAAGGGATTATCCCGGTCAATATAAGCCAGCAAAATCTGGCCGAGGAATTGTCCCGGCTCACTGATGGCTGGGGCGCCGATGTGGTGTTTGAATGTTCGGGTTCGCCGCGCGCCTGGCAGACGATCATGGACCTGCCCCGTCCGGGCGGTTGCATCGTCGTCGTGGGCCTGCCGGTGGAGCCGGTGGCGGTGGATATTGCCGGGGCATCGGTCAAGGAAGTGCGGATCGAGAACGTGTTCCGCTATGCCCATCAATATGATCGGGCCATTGCGCTCATCGCCTCGGGCAAGGTGGACCTTAAACCGCTGATCTCGGGAACCTTTGTCTTCGCGGATTCGGTCAAGGCATTCGACCGGGCCGTGGAAGCGCGACCCAGCGATGTTAAACTGCAGATCAGAGTAGCCGAATAGGGGAGGCGAGAATGGATCTGGGGCTTGCGGGCAAGGTTGCAGTGATTACCGGCGGCACGGTGGGCATCGGTCTTGCCATTGCCGAGGGGCTGGCGGCAGAGGGCTGCAATCTCGTGCTGGTCGGGCGTGACGGTGCGCGAGCGCAGAGCGAGGCGGACCGGATCGCCGCCGATTTCGGCGTCAGGACCATTGCGGTTTCGGCGGATGTGGCGACAGCGGCGGGATGCGACGCGGTGATCGCGGCGAGCGGAGCGGTCGATATTCTCATCAACAATGCCGGCACCGGGTCGAACGAGACGATCCAGGAGGCTGATGATGCCAAGTGGCAATATTACTGGGACCTGCATGTGATGGCGGCTGTGCGGCTGGCGCGCGGGCTGGTGCCGGGCATGAAGGCGCGAGGCGGCGGGGCCATCGTACACAATGCTTCGATCTGCGCGGTGCAACCGCTCTGGTATGAGCCGATCTACAACACGACCAAGGCCGCCTTGATGATGTTTTCCAAGACGCTGGCCAATGAGGTGGTGGGCGACAATATCCGCGTCAACACGGTCAATCCGGGACTGGTGCTCACCCCGGACTGGATCAAGACGGCCAGGCAGATTGCGGGCGAAGACGGATATGAGGCGCATTTGCAGGCGGTGGCGGACGAAGCCGGGGGCATGAAGCGTTTCGCCTCGCCCGAGGAAGTGGCCAATTTCATCGTCTTCCTGTGCTCGGACAAGGCGAGCTATTCGACCGGCAGCACCTATTTCGTCGATGGAGGCTGGCTGAAGACGGTCTAGCGCTAATCGACATTCAGGTTTTAGCAGGATTTAGCGAGCCGCGATCTGCCTCCCTCCCCCTTGAGGGGAGGGATTGAGGGTGGGGGTTCTGAACCCTCAAAGCGCTCATACCAGCATTCGAGACGGCGGATATGCCTGAACCCCCACCCCAGCCCTCCCCTCAAGGGGGAGGGGGCCCATCGGGGCTCACCAGATTCAGTGAAACCATTGAATGTCGATTAGCCCTAAGGAACCTGCGGGCGGTCGCGGTGTTGTGGGAATAGCGTCACGCTTTCAGGATTCCCCCAATGGATGTCGGCAATTCCTTCGGGCTGGTCGATACGTATCTGCCCCAGCATATCATCGCGTTCAGGCTGCTCATGGCTGCCATTTTCGGGGCGATGATTGGCTTTGAGCGCGAGATGAACACCGCCGAGGCCGGGTTGCGCACTCATATTCTGGTTGCGGTGGCGGCGGCGCTGTTCACCATCCTCACCTTCGAGATTTTTCATACGATCGAGTTTGGGCCCAATGGGCCGCAGGCCGACCCGATCCGCGCCGTTGAAGCGGTGACGGCGGGCATTGCCTTTCTGGGCGCCGGGGCGATCTTCCGCAGTGGGCATAATGTGCAGGGGCTGACGACTGGCGCGGGCATGTGGCTGGCCGGCGCGGTTGGCTTGGCCACGGCGCTGGGCTTTTATATCATTGCAGGTCTTGTGGCCCTGTTCGCCGTTCTGGTTCTGGCGGCGCTGCGGGCGTTTTCACATCGGGTTCTGGGACACAAAAGCGCTGTTGCGAGCGGCGATGAAGGCCGCGGGGAGAAGCCGTAGGCGCGCCGATGTTGCGGTGAGGGACACTGCGCAACGGGCGACGGCTTCTCCCCCCGTACGGACGCGACCGGGAGGTGTCGCATCCGTTGTTCTGCGGCGGGGGGTATTGGAACCCGCCGGGCGTCTGGACCGCAGGCTATGCAAGCCAGCGGCATTGTGGGAGCGGCGGAGAGAGCGCTTGGGAATGCATCCCGGATGAACCGGATTGCAGCCGCTCTCTCCACCAAAGGCATGTAACCTGTGGACGCAGGGTTACATGCCAATCGCATCCAGGCATTGTTGGCGGGCCCAGAAACTGACGATGGCGGCCGCCTCGCGCCGATAGGCATCGAGTTCGGCCTGCCGAAAGAAGATGGCTGAAGCCCCCGCATCATGGAGAGCCTGTCGCCCCGCGCGATCGGTGGGCGGGGTCATTATGGCGAGCGGAACGCCTTTCTGGCGCAGCAGGCTAGTGCAAGAGGCGGCGAATTCCTGATTGGCCCCGCTATGGGCCTTGAGATCGACGATGACGAGCCCCGGCCATGTCGCCTCGGGATCGCTCAAAATGGAGGTGATCGCGTCTTTGCCAGCTGCGGCACTCCTGAAATGGCGGATGTCGGGCGCGCCATGGGCAGCGAGCATCCGCGTCAGCAGATGGGCCGAGTGATCGTCGTCATCGATCAGCACAATGAAGGGCGGGTCTGACATCTCGAGCTGCAAAAAGTCACCTCATTCCCCGGCACCGCGCACGGGAACTCACACAAACACAAGACCCGCCGCAGGCGCGATGAGCGCAGGGAAGGGGTGGTCAATTTTGTTGTAGAACACGTCCGGAGGGGCCTAACCGCCGGGAAACATGCCAAGTGCGTGACGTCGACAGGTGGCCATATGGTGCAAGACCACGCGTCCGCACAGGCTAATAGGCGTAAATCGACGGTAACGCGGGTTGTGTTTTACATGTAAAAAGGCAGTATGGATCGCGGAGAAGGGGGGAATCTGCGTGTCCGACGGACAACTCTGCGAAGAGGATGTTGTCGTTGCCCTGCAACGCCTTTTGGCATGGCCTGATATTGCCAGATCCGGCCAGTTGGCGAAGTTTCTCAGCTATATCGTCGAGCGGAAGCTGCGTGGCGATGTGCAGTCGATCAAGGCTTATTCCATAGCGGTTGATGTGTTCGGGCGGTCTGCTGATTTCGATCCGCAGACGGACCCGATCGTGCGCGTGCAGGCGCGGCGGCTGCGGGCATTGCTCAGTCAGTTCTATAGCACCGAGGGGGCCGGGGATGAGCTGCTTATCACCCTGCCGACAGGTCGCTATGTGCCCGAATTCGTTTATCGCGCCGATATTGAAGTGCCTGAGGCCCCGCCGCCGGTCATTCCCGATGTGGTCGAGCCGGAGCAGGATCGGGTTGCAGCGCGCGCATTTTCGACCTCATGGCTGCTGCTGGCGGCGCTGACCCTTGGCCTGACGGTGATCGCCCTTGCGTTCTCGGGCTGGGGGCCACGGGTCGAGGGAGATGCCGGCAGGCAGCCATTGATCGCGCCGCCGTCCATTCTGGTGACCGAATTTCAGAGCCTGACCGGTGACATGGCCGATCTGGGCATGGTGTCGGGCTTGGCCATCGAGCTGGTCAATGATCTTGAGCAGTTCGAGATGCTCTCGGTGCATTATGGGGGAAGCGCTTCGGCAGGCGAAACCGATTATGTGCTGAGCGGAATCGTGCGACGATTGGCGGGCGAGCTGCAATACAGCGCCATTCTCACCGAGGTTTCGAGCGGCAATGTGGTGTGGAACCATGCCATCGCGCTTGATCGCGGCGATAGCGGGCGCGCAGACCTGCTCGATCATGTGTCGGATCGCCTGAGCATGATGCTGGGCAGTCCGCGCAGCCCGCTGCACCAGCGCGCTCGCACTTTGCTGGAGACCAATAGCTCGCTTGTCGGGGGCGAGAGCGTCTATCTGTGCCGTGTGCTGTTCGACCTTTATCGGGAGAATGGCAGCGCCGAAACCGGCGGGCGGGCACTGGGTTGCTTCAATGGGCTGGATGAGGCCGAGGCCGGAAAAGGGCAGGCGTTGGCAGCGGTGGCGAGCCTTGTCGCCGAAGGCATGACGGCGCCTTCGGGTGAAAGCATGGACAGCGAGCAGCGCGTTACGCAGGCGGCGAATTTGCTGGCGCTTGCCTCGGTCGCTGCGCCCGTCAGCGCCTTTGTCTGGGAGCAGCGGGCGCGCCTGCTGGAGGCCAATGGACAACACGATCTGGCCGAAGCGGCCTATAGCACCGCCTCACAGATCAATTCGGCCAATAGCGATGTGATCGCGGCGCGTGCCCGCCATCTCGCCTTTATGGGGCGGCTTGACCGGGCGGTGGGGCTGATTTCGCCGGTTATCGAGAATAGCCCCGGTCCTCCGGCGTGGTATTTCTGCGTTCCGGCCCTGCATGCCCTGCGGCAAGCGCAGTTTGGCCCTGCGGTGCAATATGCTGGCATCTATGCGGAGGCGGACAGGGAATTGGGGCCAGTTCTGGCGGTGATGGCCGGGCAGGGGCTTGGCGATACCGATGTTATCAATCGCTATCTGCCGCGGGTTCTCGACCTGTCCAGTTTCCGCGCCGAGGGCGTGTTGACCAAATTGCGAAAGCGCATCAGCGATGAGGCCCTGCTGCGCGATATTCGCGTGGCGCTCCTGTCGGCCGGCGTTCCCGCCGCCACGCTTAACGGGCCTTTCTAGGGCGTGGTGAACAGCTCGCGGCAGCGCGCGACGAAACGGGTGCCCCGCTCCTCGAAATTCTTGAACTGATTATAGGACGGCGCGCCCGGCGAGAGGATCAGCGCGTCGAAACGGTCGCGTTTTTGAGCGAGCAGATTGAGCGCGGTGTCGAGGTCCGGGGCTTCAATGACATCAATGCCGGGGGCGATGGTGCGGGCGGCGTCGGCCAGTCTCGGCCCGGTGACCGGCAGGGTGACGAGAACACTTACCCCGCGCTGGGTCAGCAGGCTTGCCAGTTCGGCATAATCCTGCTGCCGCTCGTGGCCACCGGCAATGAGCGCGATACGCCGACCCGGATAAGCGGCCAGCGCCGCTTTGGTGGCTTCGGGGGTGGTGGAGATGGAATCATTGACCACGGTGATATCGCCGAACACATGTTCTTCAAGCCGGTGGGGCAGGGGGCGGAAGGCGGCAATGCCAGCGAGAACGCCATCCATGGTGCCGCCTGCGCCAAGCGTGATCTGGGCGGCGAGAAGGGCATTGTCGAGATTATGCGCGCCGCGCAGGCGGGAATGGGCGCTGGCGCTTTCGATGGAGGCTGTTTCTTCAGCGGTCAGCTCGCGCAGCAGGCGGCGATGGTCGCGCACGGCCTTGGCGACAAGCGCATTGCTCCGTGCCGCCGCACCGAGAGCAACTGCGAAACTGCCCTCGCGGTCCACCAGATGCAATTTGTCGGCATAATAGCGCTCGACCGAGCCGTGCCAGTCGACATGCTCAGGATAGAGATTGGTGATCGCGGCAATATCGGGCAGAAAATTCATGTCGGCGGTCTGGTAGCTCGACAGTTCCAACACCACGATGGGATGGCTGTCGGCGATATCCAGCGGCGCAAGGCCTACATTGCCCGCGAGACCCGCGTCGAGGCCCGAGCGGGTCAACATCAGATGGGTGAGGGTGGCGGTGGTGGATTTACCCTTGGTGCCGGTGATGGCGATGATTGTGCGGCCATGGCGATAGGCCGCGCCCCACAGATTGAGGTTGGAGCTGACCGGAATGCCATTGTCGGCGGCGATCTCGAAAATCGGCTTGTAGCGCGACACGCCGGGGCTTTTGACGATCACGCCAAAGCGATGTGCCTTGATGGCTTCCGGCAGGTCGGCAATGGCGATCTGCTCGGTGCCGGCAATGTCGGCGCTGCCGCTATCGACGGCGACATAGACCGTCAAATCCGGCTGGCGTGCCATGAGGAAGGCGCGGGTGGAGATGGCTTCCTTGCCCGCGCCATAGAGCAGGACCGGCTCTTCAAACCGCATAGGAAGCGACCTTGGCGGAGAGGGCGGGCGGGATGTGATGGTCGCGGCTATCGGTCAGGCATTCGGCCATGGCGAGCTGCAATTTCTCCTCGCCATATTGGGCAAAGAGATCCGCCTTGACCGCGCGCACCACGGCGTCCTCGTGCCAGTCGGCGTGGCGGGTGAGGGTATAGAAGCAGGCGGCGGCTTCGAGGATTTCGCCCACGCATTCCCAGGGCTTTTGCCCGGTCAGTCCGGCCAGTTCGCGGAAAGAATGTTCATTGGCTGGCTCGTCGAGCAGGTTCTTGCCGAAAATGGCCAGCAGGCGCTCTTTTTTCATGAAGGGCGCAAAGATCAAAAAGACGAAATGGCATTTCGGGCATTCCCCGCACCAGAGCGGGCCGTCATTGCCGGTCAGGCGGAAATTGCGGTTGCAGCTCGAAAACACCGCATCGAACTTGGTGCTTTGGGTAAAGAGCGAAGCGATGCGCGCTTCCGAATAGGGGCGCAGCAGCGAGAAATATTTGAGCGCGCCGCCGGTGGCATTGGCGAGCGTATCGGCAATCAGCAGTTCAAAGCCGAGCGATTTGGAATATTGGTGATTGGTCTCGCGGCCATCGAAAACCACATTGCCCTCACTGGCCGAACGCTCATTGGACAGCACGATCTGGCTATAGCCAAACAGCAGCGCACAGAGCGAGGCGATCATGGAATTGATGGCGGTGGAGGGGACGTGGCCATTGTAATAGCCCGGCTCCTTGCCCAGCCGGATCATTTCGGGATCGAGCGCGCGGGTCACGTAAAGCGGCGGCGTGCCGATGGCGTCCACCGAGGTCAGGATCGGCCCCTTGGGATTGACCGCGAAGGGGGTGAAATCGACCCCGGTATGGGTCAGCAGATCAACGCTCACCAAGCTATCCTTGCCGCCGCCAATGGGCAGCAGGGTGCGATCGGGCAGATCGGGCGCTGGCTTGCGGTTGTCCGGGTCGGCGGGAGCGTCAAGGCTCAGTTTGCCGAAGCGGGATAGCTCGTTGCGGGCATAGAATTCGCCGAGCCCGTTCTCATAAACATCGATAACGAAAGCGCGCTCCGCATCCGTCAGCGGGATGGTGGGTGCCTCGATTGCGAAAGGGGCGCGCAGTTTGAAATAGGAGACGCCAAGCACGATAGCCGTGAGGCCGAGCAGTTTTTCAAAAGCAGGCGTTATGGCGGCGGATGCATCGGCGCCAAAGGGCAGGGTCAGCACTTCGGTGAAGCTGAGATCGTTCAGCCGATAGGGAAAGCGGGCCTCGCCGGTCGCGGGGTCGAAGGACGGACGCTCGATGCGGAAAGTTTCAGTCACGGTCAACTCGCTGGATTTATCCAACATATAGGTGATTTGCGGCTGTGGCGGGAGTGGGGCTTTGAACGCTCTTTCCCTCTCCCCTTGCGGGAGAGGGTGGATCGACCGAAGGGCGAGACGGGTGAGGGGTTCTATCGGGCCGCTCAATGTATTTAGAGAGACTGCAGACCCCTCATCCGCCCCTTCGGGGCACCTTCTCCCGCAAGGGGAGAAGGGAAGATGGTGTCGGCGGCCTCAATAGATCCGCATCTGCATGCGCATCACGATGTCCTGCCCCAGCCGCTGGAAGCCGAATTCGCGCATGGTGCAGTGCCAGCCATTGCCGGCTTTTTCGATGCGGAAGAGATTGTAGCGCGCCGGATCGTCCAGGGTGCCGCCCTGTGCCGCGCTGGCGGCGGCGACGCCGATGACGGGCACTTCGTGATCCTTGCCGGGAATATGGTGGATCGAGGAGCGATGGGTATGCCCATGCAGCACCAGTTCCGCGCCTTCGCTGGCAATGATCTGTCGGAAGAGGCGATGGCCTTTGAGGCCGAAAGAGGGGTGCTGCAATTCCGCATTGGGCGGGTGGTGGATCAACACGGTGCGGAAATAACCGGCATCGCCGAGCAGCTTGAGAATGCGGGCCAGTCGCGCAGCCTGCTTTTCTTCAAAGCGTCCCACCGCCATGAAGGGCGGCGTCGGTACGGCGCTCGACACCGAGATGATGGCAACATCGCCCACGCGGCGCACAAAGGGGAAAGCCTGCCCCTCAAGGGTTTCGCCCTTGAGATAATCGCCCCACAGGGCCTGGGCGCTTTCCAGCGCGCCCGGCACATAGGCGTCGTGATTGCCGGGGCAGACCGCGATATTGGCCGGGTTGCCGATGGATTGCAGCCAGCGGCCGGCGCGTTCGATTTCGGCGGGCAGCGCCAGATTGGTGAGATCGCCGGTTACGGCGGTGAAGTCGGCATTCTGCCCCTTCATGTGCTCAACCAATTGCACCAGCGTTTCGCTGTTGAGTTCGCCGTGGCGCTTAAGCTTCCAGTTCAGGAAGCCGGTCAGGCGCTTGCCGACCAGATCACGCAGGCCCACCTGTGGCAGGGGAGAGAGGTGAATGTCGGAGATATGGGCAAGAGTGATCATCGGGGCGGTTTTGCCAGAAGGAAAAGGGCAAGAAAACGGTCAATCGTGTTCACACACGATTTTGTATGCGCCAAAGCGTTTCCTCAGAGCATCGGAATAGTCCGAAAACCGCGTAGCGCTTTTCTGTCCGATGCTTTAGCGGTGGCGGTCAATAGGGAGCTAAGCCGATGATGAATCGTTTCCAGCGGGTTCGGGCCAGCGTATTTCTGACCCTCAAGGGCATCTGGCTGCGCATGACGGTGGGCGCGCGGGTGATGGTGGTGGACGGCGACAAGGTGCTTTTGATCCGCCACACCCATATTCCCGGCTGGCAATTTCCCGGTGGCGGCGTCGGCCCCGGTGAAACCTTTGAAGAAGCCGGTGCGCGCGAGACGCTTGAAGAAACCGGCCACAAGCCGCTCGGTCCGATGACGCTGTTCGGCCTCTATCACAATTCCAGTTCGGTCACGAACCGCGATCATGTGGCGTTTTTCGTCTGCACCAGTTTCACCAAGGAATTCGACCATAAGGGCAATTTTGAAATTGCCGAAGTCGGCTGGTTCGACCGCCATTCGCTGCCCAATGGGGTAACGCCGGCCACGAGCCAAAGGATCGACGAATATTTCGACGGCGCGCCGAAGCGCACGATCTGGGGATATTGAGGCCTCCCGGACCTAGTCTCGATGTCATCCCGGCGAAGGCCGGGATCCACCTCTCGATCTCATGATGGCCCCCGGCCTTCGCCGGGGTGACATCGTGTCTGTTTCTGCGCCGCTGCCCACTCAATCCAGAAACGGCAATTCCGGGCCGACGGGGATGATCCGGTGCGGATTGATCGTGGTGTGGCTCCAGTAATAATGGGTGCGGATATGGTCGAGATCGACCGTTCCCTTGACGCCGGGCACTTCGTAGAGCGCTTTCAGGTAATGGCTGATATTGGCGTAATCGGCGATGCGCTTGCGGTTGCATTTGAAGTGGCCGACATAGACCGCGTCGAACCGCACCAGCGTGGTGAACAGCCGCCAGTCGGCTTCGGTGATGCTGTCGCCGGTAAGGTAGGCGCGCTCACCCAGAAGGTTTTCGACCCAGTCGAGCGCATCGAACAGTTTTGATACCGCCTCGTCATAGGCTTCCTGCGTCGTCGCAAAGCCGGCTTTGTAAACGCCATTATTGATATCGTCATAGACGCGGGCATTGATCGCGTCGATCTCTTCGCGCAGGGCTTCGGGATAATAATCGTCCGTATTGCCGGTCAGCTCGTTGAACGCGGTGTTGAACATGCGGATGATTTCCGAGCTTTCGTTCGAGACGATGGTGCCGGTCTTTTTGTCCCAGAGAACCGGCACGGTAACGCGGCCGGTAAAGTTTGGCTCGGCCTGCGTATAGACCTGCCACATCGTGTCCTTGCCAAAGAGTGCGTCGCCGGTCGAGCCGTCTGCCTTGTCAAAGTTCCAGCCGGTTTCGTCGGGCATTTTGGGGGAAACGACCGACACGTCGATCAGCTTGTCGAGTTCCTTGAGCTGGCGGAAGATCAGGGTGCGATGCGCCCAGGGACAGGCGAGCGACACGTAAAGGTGGTAGCGACCCGCTTCGGCGGCAAAACCGCCCTCACCCGAAGGGCCGGGCGCGCCATCGGCGGTGACCCAATTGCGGAAGCCGGACTGAGAGCGCACGAATTTGCCGCCGGTCTTTTTGGTGTCGTACCATTGGGTGGACCACTTGCCGTCGATCAATTGTCCCATCTCGGACCCCTTTCGGTCATCTTGCTGTCAGCTTCACCCTGTCAAATCGGCCAAGCTGCATAAGGTTGCTGTTGTGGTCTCTACCTAAGCGTGGGGTGTGGAGCCGAAAAGACCTCTGCGACGTAACAGTGCGTTATGCATTTGGAACACAGCAATGCTGCGCATGAGGATTTTGGTCTGATGAGCCGAACATTCCCATTTACGGGCAGGTCCACTGGTGCTAATGCGGATTCAGACGTGGAGGCGTCCAGGATGGTGAAGGTTTTGCAGACGAACCGACGACCCTAGTTGGTCGTTACAGACGGAAGGCTTGAAGGCCGACCGCGATTTGTCCTGCACACCTGTTTCCGGATTGCCCAGATGACCACGCCTGTTGCGGCTGACGCCGCTGCCCCGCCTGCCGGCCTGCCCACTGTGCGGCTCGCTACCCCCGCTGACGATGCTTTTGTCGATGAATTGCAGGCCATTGCCTTTGGCCCCGGCCGCTTTTCGCGCACCGCCTTTCGGGTGCGGGAGCGCTTTCCCATCGATCCGAGCCTTAGCCTGATTGCCGAAGTCGATGGCACGCCTTGCGGCGCGGTGTGGATGACGCCGATCAGCGTCGGCGGCATGAAGGGCTATCTGCTGGGGCCCTTGGCCACCCATCCCAATTTCCGCAAGCGCGGCGCGGGCAAGCTGCTGGCGCTTGAAGTCAGCAAGCTGGCCATGGCGCGGGGCGAAGGCCATTTCGTGCTGCTGGTCGGCGATCAGGATTATTATTGCCCCCTGGGTTGGGAAATCACCACGCCCGGCAATGTGGTCTTCCCCGGGCCGGTCGATACCAGCCGCGTGCTCCTGCTGTCCGACGACAAGACGCTGGCCAAATCGCTCAAGGGCCCGATCGCGGCGTTTTAGGTTTCTTCCCTTCTCCCCTAGAGGGAGAAAGTGCCCCGAAGGGGCGGATGAGGGGCCTGCGATCTTTGCGCAAACCTTTAGCGCATTGAGAGAAACCCCTCACTCGTCTCGCGCTGTGCGCGATCCACCCTCTCCCTCAAGGGGAGAGGGGAAAGAGCGGTGGCTGTTGAAAGATGGTGCCACTTGATGGCGTCTCGCCTAAACTCCGTGCGTCATTGATTTGCCGCCGAGCCATCCTTTGCCCATCTACACCGAGATTGCCGATCTGCTGTCCGCCCGGTTGCTGCGCGAGCCGCCGCCATTGGCGCCTGCGGAAGAGCTGGTGCCGGACTGGGATCCGTTGACGCCATTTTCCCGACCACCGGTGCCTGCTGCGGTGCTGATTGCGCTGGTGCGGCGGCCAGAGGGGCATACCGTGCTTTATACCGAGCGCTCGCCAGACCTGCGGGCACATTCGGGGCAGGTGGCGTTTCCCGGCGGCAAGGTGGATCACGCCGATGCCAGCGTCGCCGCTGCTGCCCTGCGCGAAGCCAATGAGGAAGTGGGCATGGCGCCGGGCGATGCGACCATTCTGGGCTATATGCCGACCTATTATACCGGCACCAATTACCTGATAACCCCGGTCGTGGCCGAAGTGACGCCGAGCGGGCCTTTCGTGCCCAATCCGGGGGAGGTCCATTCGGTGTTCGAGGTGCCGCTTAGTCGCATTCTCGATTCCGCGACCTATGGCACTTTCCGCATTTCCCGGGCGGGCAAGGAACACCGGACCTGGCAGATTGATCATGATGGGCACACGATCTGGGGCATTACCGCCAACCTGACGCGCAAATTCCGTGACCTGACACTGGGCGAGGCGCAGCCGTGATCCCCGAACGTATTGACGGCGCTGAATGGCTTGAGCGGCCAGCGGTGCAGGCGATACTCGCGGCGCTGGATGGCGCTGATGGGCGCACGCGGGCGGTCGGCGGTATTGTGCGCGATAGCCTGCTGGGCCGGGTGCGCGCCGAAACCGATATCGACATGGCCACCGAATTGCTGCCGGTCGCGGTCATGCAAAGAGCCAAGGCCGCTGGCATCGCGGCCTATCCGACCGGCATCGACCACGGCACGGTCACCCTGGTGCTCGATGGCACCAGTGTTGAGGTGACGACGCTGCGGCAGGATGTGGCAACTGATGGCCGCCATGCAGAAGTGGCGTTCGGTTCGGACTGGACCATGGATGCGGCGCGCCGGGATTTCACCCTCAATGCGCTTTATTGCTTTGCCGATGGGCGTCTGTTCGACCCCTTGGGTGGGGCAGGCGATCTGGTCAATGGCCGGGTGCGATTTATTGGTGATGCCAGCCAACGCATCGCCGAGGATGGGCTCCGGGTCTATCGCTTCTTCCGGTTTTCAGCGAGCCATGGCGGCGCAAGCCTTGATCCGGATGGTCTTGCCGCCTGCCGCGATGCCGTAGGCAAGCTGGATCATCTGTCGCGCGAGCGGGTGGGGAACGAAATGGTCCGCATGCTGGCGTTGCCCAGAATCGCGCGGATATTGATCATCATGATCGGCATCGGGCTGATTACCCTGCCCGATGCTGCCATATCGGCGCTGGAGCGCTATGAGCTTCTGGGCGGGCAGGGGCGGGCGGCGCGGCTGGCTTTGCTCTTCCTCAACGGCGTCACAAATTTGCAGGACGATTGGCGGCTATCCAATGCGCTTGTCGAGCGCGCGGAGCGTATCGCAGGCGCGGCGCGGCTGCTGGCTAAGGGCAAAAGCGGTTGGGCTGCTTATAAATTTGGTGAAGATGCCGTCGAAGGGCTGGCAATCGCTGCCGCACAGAATGATTGGCCGCGCGACCTGCTGGCGGAAACCGCGCGTGAAATCGGACGCCTGCATGTCGCGCCCATGCCTCTTGGCGGGGCTGACCTCATGCAGCACGGCATGAAGCCGGGCCCACAATTGGGCGCGGTTTTGCAGATGCTGGAAAAAGCCTGGGTCGAGAGCGAATTTACTCTCGACCGGGACAGTCTTCTCGCATTGGTACCGTCGCAGACTTAATGGCTGCTGCGGCCCGACGCATCGACATCGACAATGCGTTCCTTGATACGCTCGACCATGTCGGGACGAATCTCGGTTTCGCCGTTGAGGTTTTTCATGTTCTCAACGGCCCGTTGCACCACCTCCGCCTCGGTTTCCGCCTGTGCGTGCCAGGTGGAGCCGGGGATGAGCGTACCAGAATCAAAGCGTTTCATTGCTGAACCTCGTGTTCTGTGGCTGGTCCCTGTTAACGTGGGTCGCCACCAGCAGTTCCGCAAGGGCTTAGGGCCATTTCACCGCAGGCGGCATCGAGGACAGGATGGCATTGATATTGCCACCGGTTTTCAGGCCAAACGTGGTGCCGCGATCATAGAGCAGGTTGAACTCGACATAGCGGCCACGGCGGACGAGCTGTTCGTCGCGCTCTGCCTCGCTCCACGGCTTTTCAAAATTGCGGCGCACCAGTTTGGGATAGATGTCGAGAAACGCTTCGCCCACCGCTTTGGTGAAGGCGAAATCGGCGTCCCAGTCACCGGAATTGAAGTGGTCGTAAAAGATGCCGCCGATGCCGCGAGGCTCATTGCGGTGCGGCAGGAAGAAATAGTCGTCGCACCAGCTTTTGAACCGTTCATAATCGACACCCTGGCGTCCCTCGCAGGCCGCTTTCATGGCGGCGTGAAAGTCGACGGAGTCGGGGTCGTCCTGCGTGCGGCGATTGTCGAGCACGGGCGTAAGATCAGCGCCACCACCCCACCATTGCTTGCCGGTGACGATCATGCGCGTGTTCATATGCACCGCCGGAACATGCGGGTTCCACGGGTGAACGATCAGCGAAATGCCCGATGACCAGAATTCCGTCCCCGCCTCTGTCCCGGGCATCTGGCGGGCGAATTCCTCGCTGAAATGGCCGTGAACGGTGGAGATGTGTACCCCTGCCTTTTCAAAGACCCGGCCATGCAGCATGCCCATTTCACCGCCGCCACCGGCCTCGCGTTCCCATGGCGTGCGTTCAAACAGGCCGGGCGCCATATCGGCATGAAGGCCGATATTTTCGCGCTCGATGGCCTCGAACTCAGCATGGATGTGGTCGCGCAACGTGCGGAACCAGGCGCTGGCGGTGGATTTCTTGGTGTCGATATCAGCTGGCAGGGTCATGAGAGGGGAATGGACCTTCAGGACAGTTCTGTAAAGCGGCCAGTCTGCCGCATGGCTTCGCCCAATACCATGCTGCCCGCAATGGCCACATTGATGGAGCGCAGGCCCGGGCTCATGGGGATGCGGACACGGAGATCGGCCTGCGCGGCAATGTCATCGGGCACGCCGGCGCTTTCGCGCCCAAGCATAAGGATGTCGCTTGCCTCGTAGGTGGCCTGATAGGCGGAATCAGCGCTTTTGGTGGTGAGCAGCACTAGTCGGCGGCCTTCCTTTTTCCGCCACTCGTCAAAGGCGGCGAAGCTGACATGTTCGACCAATTGCGCGCGGTCGAGATAATCCATGCCCGAGCGGGCCAGATTGCGCTGGGTGATGGCAAAGCCTGCCGGGTGGATCACATGCACAGGCACGCCCAGACACGCTCCCAGCCTGAGCAGCGTGCCGGTATTGGCGGCAATATCCGGTTGATAAAGGGCAAGGTCTATGGTCAAGGCCAGTTTGCTCCAACGCAAGTAAGGCCCGGAAATCCGGGGTTTATGAGGGTATAGTGTCGCAGTTTGATCCTGTCACGGTTCGCGCACTGGACAAGTTTGGAGGACAGTGCAAAAAGGACGCTACCTGACGGGCCGCTTGAGGGCGGCTGGCGACTCGCATTTCTGCACGTGCAGACGAGCGCGCTGGAGCCGGTTCCGTCATTTGTGCATCGTACGGGGATACGGACCTTGGCCACGCAAGCAGAACATTCATCCACGAACCGGCGAGACTTTCTCTATGTCGCCACGGGCGCCGTTGGCGCCGTAGGCGCCGCAGCCGTGGTCTGGCCGTTGATTAATCAGCTTAATCCTGACGCTTCCACTCTGGCGCTGGCGAGCATCGAATTCGATGTCGGCGCCATCCCGGAAGGGCAGTCGGTTACCATTACATGGCGCGGTTTGCCCGTGTTCGTGCGGCATCGTACCGAGGCGGAAATCGCCGAGGCCAAGGCTGTGCCTCTCGAAGATCTCAAGGATCCCGAGACCGATGAGCAGCGCACCAAGGCCGGCCATGAACAATGGCTGATCATGATCGCAAACTGCACGCATCTGGGTTGCGTCCCGGTCGGTGAAGCAGGCGATTTCGATGGCTGGTTCTGCCCGTGCCATGGTTCGCACTATGATACGGCTGGCCGTATCCGTCGTGGCCCAGCACCGCTCAACCTTGTGGTGCCGCCTTATGAATTCGTCAGCGATACGCTGGTCCAGATCGGCTAGTGGGGGCTTTTCCGATGTCTGAACATTCTACCTATACTCCCGGAAATGCCGTCGAGAAGTGGCTCGATGACCGCCTGCCGGTCGTGCGCTTTGCCAAAGAGCACTTGATGGATTTCCCCACCCCGAAGAACCTCAATTACTGGTGGACCTTCGGCGCAATTCTGGTCATGTGCCTCGGTGTGCAGATCGTCACCGGTATCATTCTGGCGATGCATTATACACCGAATGTGGCGATGGCTTTCGACTCGGTCGAGCATATCCGCCGCGACGTCAATGGCGGCCGCATCATTCAGGCCGTTCACGCCGTGGGCGCATCGATGTTCTTCGCGGCTCTTTACATCCATATGTTCCGCGGATTGTTCTACGGCTCCTACAAGGCGCCGCGCGAAATCCTCTGGATCCTGGGTGTCATCATCTTCATCCTGACCATGGCAACGGCCTTCATGGGCTACACCCTGCCATGGGGTCAGATGAGCTTCTGGGCCGCTACGGTTATTTCCAATATCTTCTCGGCTATCCCGCTGGTTGGCGAGAGCATCAAGCAGCTTGTGCTGGGCGGGTTCTCCGTTGGCAACCCGACGCTCAACCGCTTCTTCTCGCTGCACTACCTGCTCCCATTCGTGATTGCCGCCGTCGTCGCGCTCCATATCTGGGCGCTGCACGTTCCGGGCAATAACAACCCGGTCGGCGTCGAAGTGAAAGACAGCCGTGATACGGTTCCCTTCCATCCGTATTATACGATGAAGGACCTGTTTGCGATGGTGCTGTTCATGATCCCCTTCGCATGGTTCGTGTTCTTCGCGCCCGATATTCTGGGGCACGCGGATAACTACATCATGGCCAATAGCCAGGTGACGCCAGCCCATATCGTGCCGGAATGGTATCTGCTGCCCTTCTACACGATCCTGCGCGCCATCGACTTCAACGTGCTGTTCATCAACTCGCAGCTTGGTGGCGTGATCGCCATGGGTGCGTCGATGCTCATGCTGTTGATCCTGCCGTGGCTGGATACGTCCAAGGTCCGCTCGGGCACGTTCCGCCCGCTGTTCAAGTGGTTCTATGCACTGTTCGTGATCAACTTCCTTGGCCTGATGTATCTTGGTGCCCAGGAAGCGGCCGAGCCCTATACGACGCTCGCCAAGATCTGCACGGCCTACTACTTCCTGTACTTCCTGGTTATCCTGCCGGTGCTGTCGCGTGTTGAAACGCCCAAGCCGCTGCCGACCAGCATCTCCGAGAGTGTTCTCGGCAAGACACACGCGTGACCGGGGCGAAAATCATGTTCAAGAACAAGATCATCATCGCCGCTCTCGCCGCTGTCATGGGCGTCTCCGCAATGGCCTCGGCTCATGCCGCCGAGGCAGGCAAGCATCCGGAACGCGTCAACTGGAGCTTTGCCGGCATTTTCGGCACCTATGACGAAAACCAGCTTCAGCGTGGTTTTCAGGTGTTCCGTGAAGTCTGTGCAAGCTGCCACGGCGCGCGTCTGATGGCGTTCCGCAACCTGAGCGAACCGGGTGGCCCGCGCTTCTCCGAAGAGCAGGTCAAGGCGCTGGCAGCCGAGTATGAAGTGGCCGACGCCACTGCCGATGGCGGCACGCGTTCTGCCGTTCCTGCTGACCGCTGGCCTTCGCCTTTCGCCAATGATCAGGAAGCCCGCGATGCCATGGGCGGCGCTCTGCCCCCGGATTTCTCGGTGCTGGCCAAGGCTCGCGGCGTTAAGGATCCGTTCCCGACCTGGGCGTTTAACTATTTCACCGGCTATCAGGAAGGTGGCGTGGACTATATCCATGCGCTGCTGACCGGCTATCACGACGAAGTGCCCGAAGACGCTCCTGAAGGTTTCGTTCTGGGTGATGGTCAGTATTACAACGACTATTTCCCGGGTCACGCGATCGGCATGGCGCCGCCGCTGGCTGATGGTTCGATAAGCTATACGCCCGGCGAAGACGGCGTAACGGTTCCCGAGACGCTGGAGCAGTACTCGACCGACGTTTCTGCCTTCATGATGTGGATGGCCGAACCGCATCTGGTGAGCCGCAAGCAGACTGGCTTTGTCGTTCTGCTGTTCCTCGTGCTGTTCTCGGGCCTGATGTACGCCACCAAGCGCAAGCTCTGGGCCGGCATCGAGCACTGACGATAGGCCGCTTTGCGGCAAAAACGCCCCGGTGGGGCGTTTTTAGATCGTCAGGCCCGGAGAGCTACGCTCGCAGGGCATGCACTGAACGACGAAATGATAAAAAGGCCCTCCGGGGCCTTTTTTGTTTGCGGCAAAAAGCGACATTCGTCTTTGCGTGAAGCCCTTGCCAAGCGGGGTGAATGCCACGATATTCCCGGTAATTCCGGTGTTGGAGGGAATGCAATGTCCGCCATCCGTCTGGCCGTCACAATGGTCAGTACTGCTGTTGCCCTCAGCCGCCATCCGGCGGTGCGCGCTGGCGTGCAGGCTGTGGTTGCCAATCCCAAGGCGCGCGAAACGGCCATCAACACCACGAAAAACGCTGCCTATAATGCAGGTGTCATTGCCAGACACCTGCTTGGCCGCAATAAATCCTGATCGCTTCTCCATAACCAAGGCCTTCGATGTCGCTCGACCTGAAGTCGCTCGTCCGCACGATTCCCGATTATCCCAAGAAGGGCATCCTGTTTCGGGATATCACCACGCTGATCGAGCATCCCGAAGGGTTCCGGGAGAGTGTGGAGCGCATTGCGGCGCAGTATCGGGGCAAGGGCATCACCCATGTTGCCGGTATCGAAGCGCGCGGCTTCATCTTCGGCGCGGGCATTGCCATTGCGCTGGGCACGGGCTTTGTGCCGGTGCGCAAGAAGGGCAAGCTGCCGGGTGAGACGATCGGGCAGAATTACGCGCTCGAATATGGCGTCGACACCATCGAAATTCATGCCGATGTGCTTTCGGCAGGCGACAAGGTTCTGCTGGTCGATGACCTGATCGCCACTGGTGGCACCGCCATTGCCGCCGTTGGCCTGCTGCGCCGCACGGGTGCCTTGTGCGACGACGCTGCCTTTGTAATCGACCTGCCCGAAATCGGCGGGGCGACCAAGCTCCGGGCCGAAGGTGTACAGGTTTCATCGCTGATGGCGTTCGAGGGGCATTAGGCTTTTTGCTGTCGAGTTGAGACAGCACTAAACCTCCGCGCCGTCACCACCGGGCTTGTCCCGGTGGTCCATGCCGCCCAAAGCTGGATTGCCCGGCTGAACCTACCAGGCATTTCGCCCGTCGAGCTGATCGATCTCAACCCTTGACCAATCGAGATCGTCTACCAGGTTGAGATTGACCTGTAGCTTGGTCAGTTCGGGCACCAGCGTGGCGTCGCCGCCCTTGGGGGTTCCGTCATTATTGTAGGCTGAAGACCAGTCGACGCTCTCGCCCCAGGTGTGCATGCCGCAATGCTTGCAGAAATGATGCAGGCCATATTCGGGATTGGTCGAATAGGTGCCTTCGTCGTCGGCGCTTAGCACCTTGATCTCGCCGGCAGAATAATAGGCCCAGACTGCGCCGGTGCGCTGGCAGAAGGTGCAATTGCACCGGGCCGCCTTGGTGGGGTGATCAGGCAGGGCAATACGGGTCTTGCCGCAATGGCAGGAGGCGATCAGGGACATGGGCTTTCTCCATCGGTGATGTGAGCACACTGGAGAAAAGCGGCGTCAGTCCCTGTCAGTATCCGGGCTAAGCCGCCATGGCCTCGCTGCTATCCACCAGCACGAATTGATTGCCTTCGGGGTCGCGCAGGATCGTATAGGTAGGCAGCACGCGCTCAACGCTGGCGCCGACCTGTTTCAGCCGCTCGACCTCCGTGGCCCGGTCATTGACCTGCACGTCGAAATGCACCCGATTATTGTCGGGTCGCTGCCCGTCGACGTTCTGGAAACAGAGCGAGGGCCCGGGGCCATCAAGCATGATCGTGGCGGGTTCTTCGGGATCAAGGCCTAGGGCGGCGCTGATGGCTGTGGCGGTCATGTCGGGTTGGCGGACTGCGTAGCCTTCGAGCAGATGCGCCCAGAATTCCGCCAGCACTTTGGGCTGTTCGCAGTCAAAGACGATTTCGTGGATGGCACCCATTTGCCGGTCTCCTTTGTCGTACTAACGAAGCGTTAACGAGAAAATGCGGCAAGAAAGGTGCAAGGCCCGGCCTGTGGAAGCCGGGCCTTGTCGGTCTATTTGCGCGGCGATGGTTCAAGCAGGGCCGCAAGCGGCGGCAGACTGGTCGGTGGCGCGGTCAAAACCGGCCTGGCTCCTGACTTTGCAAAGGGTGGCTGCGGCTTGCCGTGCCGCGGCACATTGGAGGTGTGTTTGACCGGCAGGGGGCGCTGAAACTGATTTTTGGGCATGAGAATATCCTTCCCGCCCGGCTCTCACGCGCGGGCTGGTTGTGATGAAATTGCGGCATGGCATTGCCAGGCCGATGTGAGCGGTTTTGGGGGGACGCGGGGGATGCGTGGAGACGGAGAGCCGTGTCAGGCCGGATAGGCACCTGTTCTGGCGAACTCGTCGAACTGCGCAGCCATTACAAGCCGATCACGCGCCAGGCGCGGAGCAGGATGCAAATCGGGCGTCCGGGACAAGTTCTCAGATCATTTCGGTGCGAAACCTCCGTAACAATTAGGTCAGCATAGGCAAGCAAAAGGGCCGGCGTCAACCGCCGGCCCTTTCATGCGTGAGGTCTGCGCTATGATCAGGGTTCGAGCTGGCCAGTCTTGGGCTCGTCCTCGGCGCTGATATTGGGCTCGTTGCGGGTCTTCCACAGTGAGTAGAAGACGCCAGCGGCCAGGATCGAAATGGTCAGGCCCAGCGAGAGCGCGGTCGGCACGTGGTAGCCGAAGGGCACGAGACAAATCTTGATACCGATAAGCACCAGAATGATCGCCAGCGAGGTCTGCAGGTAACGGAAGCGGTTCATTGCTGCCGCCAGCGCAAAGTAGAGAGCGCGCAGGCCGAGAATGGCGAAGATGTTGGACGTGTAGACGATGAACGTATCCTGCGTCACCGCAAACACGGCCGGAACCGAGTCGACGGCAAAGATCAGGTCGACGATTTCGACCATGATCAGGGCAACCGCCAGCGGCGTCAGCCAGGTGACGATGTTGCCGGTCTTGGGATCGGGCTGCTTGACCAGGAATTTGCGGCCATGCAGTTCCTTGGTGATGCGGAAGCGCTTGTTGAGGAACTGGAAGATCTTGTTCTCTTCCATGTTCGGCTCTTCGTCCTGATGCCGGAACATCTTGAAGCCGGTAAAGATCAGGAAGGCGCCGAAGAACAGCAGAATCCAGCTGAACTGGTGAACCAGTGCAGCGCCGACGCCGATGAGGATGGCTCGGAACAGGATCACGCCCAGAATGCCCCAGAACAGCACGCGGTGCTGATAGAGCCGGGGTATGCCCAGGAAGCCAAATATGGTGGCGATGACGAACATATTGTCCATCGCCAATGACTGCTCGATCAGATAGCCGGTATAGAATTCCAGCCCCGCCTGCGCACCGCGCTGAAACCAGACCCAGGCGCCGAACGCGAGGGCAATACAGACATAAAAGCCATAAAGCAGCAGGCTTTCCTTGGCTTCGATCTCGTGCTCATCGCGGTGGAGCACGCCGAGGTCGAAGACAAGCAGGCCGATCACGAGTGTGATGAACGCGACCCAGAAATAAACGGGGGTACCGAGAAAATCGCCCGAAAGGGCGGCAAGAAGCGATTCCATCGCCGGACCTTCTCCATGTAATTGGTGGAGTAACTCCGACATCGCCATGGAGAATCCATGACCAGAGGGGCCCGGCGTTACGCGCTAAAAATGCGCCAAAGGCCAAAAAGTTTCAAGCCCCTGCTTTGGTCTGACGCTTTCTGGCGTGAAACAGCGGGGCGTCTGGCTGGGCCGAGAAGCGCTATTTGTTATGAGCGACAAGCGTTTGGATGGAGCCGCCATCATAGAATGCATCATTGCCCGTTTCGTGGATCAAGCGAAATCCCAGACGGGTCAGCAAGGCTCTTGAGCGGGTGTTTCCGACTTCGGCATCGGCGATGACGCGGGTGACGTCGCCCCGGTTCAACAGTGCTGTCAGGGTCTGGCGGCAGGCCTCATAGGCCACCGACTTGCCCCAGAAGGCGGGCGTCAGCACATAGGCCAGTGTGGCGGTGCCGTCTGGGGTGATCGTCGCCTGCGTATAGCCCGCTATCGAGCCGTCGACTAATATGATCCAGTTCAGCCAGTGTTCGCCGCTCTTGTTCTGCGGGCCTTTATTCTGCCGGGCAATGCGTTGGCGCACGGCATCGACACTGGCGGGCGGCTCCGTGCCCAAAAAGGTGTAGATTTCCCCGGCCTGCATTGCCGCGAAAAGACCTTCGGCATGCGCTTCCGTCTGCGGCTCAAGACGAACCTGCATTTTTAGCGGGGGGTACAGAGCATGACGATGGCTTCGGCGGTCTCCATCTGCAGGGCAACGCCATAGGTGGGATCATTGACCACGCGCACGGCCTGAATGCCCGCTGCAGTGCGCAGATTGCCGTCATTGAGGCCAACGCCATCCTGATAGGGGATCAGCGTGCCTGTGCCGGAATTGGGATCGCCCGCCACGCGGGAGGCCCAGCCATAGACCTCTCCATAGAGGGTGAAGATGCCCGTGCGCTCCGTAGTGGCGTCGCGGCAGGACCAATTGCCTTGATAGACCTGCGCAGCGGCAGGGATTGCGGACAGGGCGGTGAGGGCGAGAGCAAGGGCGAATCGGCGCATGAATGCACAGTGCCGATGCGCCTTGCCTCTTTCAAGAGCCGCGCCGGATCAGCTTTCCGAGAACCGGCACTTTGGTGAGTGCGAGCAACACTTTCAGCCGCAATGGCATGCGGTAATCGCGTAGTTTTGAAAAGCCGACGAGATCGGCCGAATAGACCAGTTCGCCCTGTTGATTGAGTGCGCTGATGCGATTGAACAACAGGCCCCAGCCGGGAATGGAATTGGATGGCCGCTTGTCGGTGATCACCAATTGATAGGTCACCGTATCGCCGGGGCGGACAGGCGCCTTGAAATCCATGGCATTGACGCCGGGGGAGGGGCCGGACACGCCCGGCTGCTGCCCCAGAGCGCGCAATCGCTCTTCTTCGGCGAAAAGCGCATCCACCATTTTGCGATGGCCGACGCTGACCGTGTGCCAGCCGGAAGCGATCAAGCCGCCAAAATGACTGTTCTTGGCCAGTTCGGGATCGGTGTGGAAATATTGCGGATCATAGGCTTTGCCGAAGCGGATGATTTCCTCGGCCGTGAAGGTGTGGCTGCCGAGGGGGTAAACCTCGTCAATGGTGATGTCTTCAAACCAGCGGGTCATGCCTGCACCTCGGGTTGGCGGCATTCGACCAGATTGGCGAGGCGCATGGACATGACCGGCTTGCCCTTCTGATTGCGAATGTCGAAATCCAGCGTCACGATGCCCCAATGGGGGTGGCTGCCGGAGCGCCGCAATTCGGCAATGGTGGCCGTGCCGCCGATGGTGTCGCCGACCATGACCGGGTTTTTCCATTTCAGATCGCGGAAACCGAGGCCGCCGCAGGACGCGATCTGCGAGAGGAAATTGTCCACCAGCATGCGCAGGCTCAATGCGCCTGTCTGCCAGCCGCTGGAGGCGAGGCCACCCAGCAGGCTTTCTTTGGCGGCTTTCTCATCGAGATGAAACGGGAATGGATCGAATTCGCGGGCGAAGGTGATGATCATCTCCTTGCTCACGCTGGTCGTGCCGAGATCGATGATTTCGCCGGTCGAGAGATCCTCGAAGTGGTGCCGGTCTTTTGTGACAGGATTGGTCATTTGCTTGCCCTATGCGTCAATCGCGTTTTCGCATGATGGCGGGGGCAGGGCAAGGGCAGGGCTGGTGCGCCCGAAAAAAGGAGCCCGCCTGATGGCGGGCCTTTTTCATGTTTCTTGGTGCGTGTTCTGGGGGATGATTATGCCGTGTTCGGCATAGTCACGGAGCTTGTTCCGCATCGTTCGGATCGAAATTCCCAGAACATGGGCGGCATGGGTGCGGTTCCCCTCGGTTTGCCGCAGCGTTGCCAGTATCAGGCTTCTTTCCACCTCGGCCATGGGCAAGCCCACAAGGTCCTCGGCGGCAGTCATATCCGGCGCAAAATTGTGCATTTCGATTGCTTCTCTCTTCTCACATTCTCCTTCATTCCCAAGCCAACACGGCAAGCGTGGATTGCAATGGTTAACGCTTTCCTAACATGCACTGCCGGGGTTCATCACATCTGCGGCCCTGCTGCTGCCGGTTAGGGCATGCCGAAACATTGACATCTGCGCCGATCCGACCCAATTGGAACCCAAATATTTCCCGGAGACAGTTATGGGCTTCAAGATGGGCATTGTCGGCCTGCCGAATGTCGGCAAGTCGACGCTTTTCAATGCATTGACCCGCACCGCTGCGGCGCAGGCCGCCAATTTCCCCTTCTGCACCATCGAGCCCAATGTGGGCGAGGTGTCGGTGCCCGATCCGCGGCTGGCAAAACTGGCCGAGATCGGCAAGTCGATCAATGTGCTGCCGGCGCGGATGAGCTTTGTCGACATTGCCGGTCTGGTGAAGGGAGCGTCGCAGGGCGAAGGGCTGGGCAATCAGTTTCTTGCCAATATCCGCGAAACCGATGCCATCGCCTATGTGCTGCGGTGTTTTGAAGATTCCAATGTCATTCACGTGTCCAATCGTGTCGATCCGCTGGCCGATGCGGAAGTGGTCGAAACCGAATTGATGCTGGCCGATCTCGAAAGCCTCGAAAAGCGCCGCGCTGGCGTCGAGAAGAAGGCCAAGGGCAATGACAAGGACGCAAAGGTCACGCTCGACCTGATCGACCGGTCTTTGGCCGTCTTGCGCGATGGCCGTTCGGCCCGTTTCGTCAAGCGCGATGCGGAGGAAGAAAAGGCCTTTGCCGAGCTGCAATTGCTGACCAGCAAACCGGCGCTCTATGTCTGCAATGTCGACGAAGGCTCCGCGGCCACCGGTAATGCGCTGAGCAAGAAGGTGGAAGAATACGCCAAGGCCAATGATGCTGGCGTCGTGGTCATCTCGGCTGAAATCGAAAGCCAGCTGGCGCAGCTTTCCGATGAAGAACAGGCCGAATATCTCAGCTCGCTCGATCTGGAACAGCCCGGCCTGAACCGGCTGATCCGTGAAGCCTATGATCTGCTGAATTTGCAGACCTATTTCACGGTCGGCCCCAAGGAAACCCGCGCCTGGACTATCCACAAGGGCGACAAGGCTCCGCAGGCGGCAGGCGTCATCCACACCGATTTCGAGCGCGGTTTCATCCGGGCCCAGACCATCGGCTTCGAGGACTTCGTCACGCTGGGCGGCGAGCAGGGCGCCAAGGAAGCCGGCAAGGCGCGCGATGAAGGCAAGGAATATGTCGTCAAGGACGGCGACGTGATGCTGTTCAAGTTCAACGTCTGATCGTTGATTGGCTTATCTGAATTTAAAAGGGCGCCGAGTGGCGCCCTTTTTCTTTGTCTGCATGGCGCTCGCCCGCAGCGGCGCTGGAATTTTATTCGGCCAGGGTTGCCGCAACCACCTCAAGGAAGGCCAGTTGGCCGCTGGGCGAGCCGTAGACCATTTCCATATCGAAGGGCACGAAACGTCCCTGCTTGGCAATTTCAAGCGCGGACCAGAGCGGGTTCTTTTCGAAATTGGCAATGGATTCCCGGAAGCTGGCCAATCCTTCTTCGCCTGCTGCGGCCGAAGAGAAGGCGAAGTCGATTTCGCTCAATTGTCCGAGGTCCTCGGGGCCAAACTCTGTGCCTGTTCCGCGCTCGACCATGGCGGGCTCGAAAATGGTCAGCCCCAGATCCCGGAATACGGTGCATTCCACGCCGGCATAGCAGCTTGCAGCAAACTTGCCGTCCCAGGCGGCGAGCGGCGACACCACGATGTCAGCCGGATTTTCTATGGTTTGACGGACCTCATTAAGCCGGGCCTGATAGAGTGCCAGCCAGGCCTCATACCGATCCAGACGACCTAGAGCGGTTGCGGTTTCCTTGAAGTGCTCCTGCCAGGAGCGGCCATCATAGGCGTTGACGCTATAGGTCGGGGCGATCTGGGGCAGGCGCTCATTGACCGTGGCGTCATAGCCCAACCCGTTCAGGATGAAGTCCGGCTCTGCGACCAGCACCTGCTCGAAATTATATTCGGGGTAATTGCCGAAGGGCGTGACATTTTCCAATGCCGCGAGCGGGAAGAAGCAGGGGAAGGACTGATAATTATTGTCGCCGCGAATAGGCTGCTGCTGGGCCAGCGGGAAACCGAGCCAGATCAGGATATCGATATCGGTGGTGTACATGCCCAGCGATGCCGCTGGATTGGTTGGCAGTTCCACCTCGCCGAAGGGCGAGGTGACCGTATGCGTGCCGTCAGCGCCAGTAATCGGGGTCAGGTCAGGAAAGGCCGGAAGGGCATAATGGGCGCAATGGCCGGTTCCCTGGCTGACAGCACTCGTCGCCGGGTCATTTGCATGAGCTGACGATAGCGACATCGTTAGAAGTGCGGAGGCGAGAACGGCTGTTGATATGCGGTTATTCTGACCCGGAAGCATTGGATTGACCTTAAGATGATAATTTTTATCATCTTATAATCGCGCGGCAAATCCGTGCAATGATTTTGATGTGCTGGGGACTTCGCGCCTAGGCATGGCCGATGATCTCACCCTTTGCGCATCTGGCTGGGTGTCGTTCCATAGGCGTTGCGAAAATGCTCGTAGAACTGGCTTTGCGAGGAAAATCCGGCTTCTATGGCGATATTGGCCACGGATAGATTGGTGTCGAATAACAGGCTCCGCGCGCGGATCAGCCGCAATCGCGTGATGAATTTCTGCATCGGGATATGCATGACCCCGGTGAAAAGATTGGTCGCATAATTGGGGTGGACGCCCGCGACAGCCGCCACCTCTTCGGTCAGAAGCGGGCTGGTGATGTTTTCGACGATATGGCGCACCATCTGCACTACATAGCGGGTGGGTGAGGCACGGCGCTCCCGGTGTTCGGCTTTCTCGATCCATGGCGGCAGCAGTTCGGTCCAGCCGACCAGAGCGGCGCGCCGGAACAGCAGCGCGATTTCAGCGCGCACCAGATCGCTGCGCTGGGCATTGCCGCTGCGATAATCGGCAAACCAGCGCTCCATGTTCGACAGGCTCGTGCTGTCCGGGGTGAGCGCAATCACCCCGCCCCCCATCAGCGTTTCGGTGAGGCGCCCGAGTTGGGGCATTTCGAGAAATGCGTCCATCGGCAGATAAAGATTCAGTTGCCGCGCCCTTTCGGCGTCGCGCAGCCCTATCGTCTGGTGCGGAATGCCGGCCCAGAAGGCGACGAGGCAATTGGCGCTGATGGTGACCGGGTGGCCATCGAAACGATAGTCCATCTCCCCCTCAGTCAGCCAATTGAACTCGATATGGCCATGCACATGGGCGGCCTGCATCAATTGGGGCGCAAAAGCCCGCATGCCGAAGCGCCCGAACGCCTTGCTCGTCGCATAAAAGCGCCGTTCTGAACGCGGGCTGGGCCGCTGTGCTGGCTGGCGCGTGATCATATCTTAGAAACCCGGAAGAATGACCTTTTATTCCGGATTGTTTTGACAGGCGCAAGCCTTAAGCATTGCGGGAAAGCGGCCGGAGGAGAACGGGCCGCTGCGGCTCAGTTTGGAACATTCCCCATGGCAAACCCCAAGATCACCTTTATCGGTGCCGGCTCGTCCGTGTTCATGAAGAACATCGTCGGCGATATCCTGCAGCGCCCCGCTCTGGCAGGCGCCGAAATCCGGCTCATGGACATCAATCCGACCCGGCTGGACGAAAGCGCCATCATCGCCGGCAAGCTGATTTCGACGCTGGGTGTGACCGCCAGCGTCAAGACCTATGACAATCAGCGCGCGGCGCTAGATGGCACCAATTTCGTGGTCGTGTGCTTTCAGATCGGCGGGTACGAGCCGTCGACCGTGGTCGATTTTGAAGTGCCCAAGAAATACAATCTGCGCCAGACCATTGCCGATACGCTGGGCGTCGGCGGCATCATGCGCGGGTTGCGCACGGTGCCGCATCTGTGGAGCATTTGCGAGGACATGCTGGCGGTCGCGCCGGACGCGGTCATGCTGCAATATGTGAACCCGATGGCTATCAATACCTGGGCCATTGCCGAGAAATATCCGACCATAAAGCAGGTTGGGCTTTGTCATTCGGTGCAGGGGACCGCGCATGAACTGGCCCATGATCTGGGCATTCCCTATGCCGATATCCGCTATCGTTCGGCCGGCATCAACCACATGGCCTTCTATCTCAAATTCGAGCATCGGCAGGCCGATGGGTCCTACAGGGATTTGTATCCCGAATTGCTGCGCGCCTACCGCGAAGGCCGCGCGCCCAAGCCGGGCTGGAACCCGCGCTGCCCCAATAAGGTGCGTTATGAAATGATGACGCGGCTGGGCTATTTCGTCACCGAAAGCTCCGAACATTTCGCTGAATATACGCCCTATTTCATCAAGGAAGGCCGCGAAGACCTGATCGAGAAATTCGGCATTCCGCTGGATGAATATCCAAAACGCTGCGTCGAGCAGATCGAGGGCTGGAAAAAGACGTCGGAAGATTATCGCAAGGCCGACAAGATCGTGGTCAAGCCTTCGCACGAATATGCCAGCTCCATCGTCAACTCGGTGTGGACCGGCGAGCCTTCGGTGATTTACGGCAATCTGCGCAATAATGGCGTCATCACCAGCCTGCCCGATGCGGCGGCGGTGGAAGTGCCGTGTCTTGTCGATGACAATGGCCTGCAACCGACCTATATCGGCGAACTGCCCCCACAACTCACCGCGCTGATCCGCACCAATATCAATGTGCAGGAACTCACCGTGCGCGCCCTCATCGAAGAAAAGCGCGAACACATTTACCACGCCGCGATGATGGACCCGCATACGGCAGCGGAACTGGATCTTGATCAAATCTGGTTATTGGTCGACGACCTCATCGCCGCCCACGGCGACTGGCTGCCGGAATGGGCGCGGGGGTAGGATCGAGCGAGCGTCATTCTGGTTCTGGACGAGATTGACGTCGGCGCCTGTGGCACAGGCCGTCACCCTCGGGCTTGCCCGAGGGCTCTGCACTTACTGACTAAGACGCCCATGAATGCGATTAAGTGAAACACCCTCGGGTCAAGCCCGAGGGTGACGTCGGAGTGTGGGGACGCGTGACCCGCACAAAATCTATCCCCGGCGTCTGCACCTGCATCTATTCTCTACCCATCCCCGCCATACACGCGGCCCCGACGCAGGGCCGGGTGGGGAGGAAGGGAAGAGGGGCGCCTCTTTACGCGGGTAGAAGCTCGGCAGCCGGACCTGCAATACTGGTACCGCCTGAACCCGGACCCGTGGAAAATCCGTCTCCGTGACGAACGGCCATTGAGCCTGTTTTGAACGTTCGCTTTTCGGCTCAATGGCCGTTCGTTACCGTGCAACCGATCGCCCGAAATGGCGAAGCGGGGTTTTGGCGCGCCTATTCGCCCTTGCCGAACAGCTTGCTCAGCATATCGGCCATGGGCCCCGATTTTGGCAGTTCAGCCTGCGGCTTGGCGGGGCGTGCCTGACGGATATGGCTTTGCGCGGGCTTGGCGGCAGCGGTTGGCTTGGCGTCGTCGCCTTTGACCGCCAACGCCAGCTTGTTCATGAAACCGGCATCGTCGTCCTTGAGCAACAGGGGAGCCTGACGCGCGATTTCGTCCAGCAGAGGATCGAGCCAGGCTTTGTCGGCCTTGGCGAAATCGCCCAGCACATGGGGCGTCACGAATTCCTTGCCGGGATGGCCGATGCCGAGGCGCACGCGCTTGTAGTCGAGCCCGATCTGGGGATCGATGGAGCGCAGGCCATTATGCCCGCCATTGCCACCGCCGATTTTCACCCGCACCTTACCGGGCGCGAGGTCGAGTTCGTCGTAAAAGACCACGATGTCGGCGGGGGTGAGTTTATAGAAGCGTGCGACCTGCTGCACGCTGTCGCCGGATTTGTTCATGAAGGTCTGCGGCTTGAGCAGCAACACGCGCTCGTCGCCGACATTGCCTTCGGCCAACAGGCCCGCATGCTTGGATTTCCAACCGGAAATGCCATTGGCTGACGCGATTGCGTCCACGGCCATGAAGCCGATATTGTGGCGGTTTCCGGCATATTGGCCGCCGGGATTGCCGAGGCCGACAAGCAGTTTCATGGGACGAGAGCCTTGCAAATGAAAGAGGCGGCCGCAAGGCCGCCTCGAAACGCTTTCGCGGTGCCGGGAAGATTACTCTTCGGTGGCTTCGCCTTCGGCGGCATCAGCGGACTTGAGGCCCGATGGTGCAACGACGGTGGCGATGGTGAAATCGCGGTCGGTGATCGTCGGCGTGACGTTCTTGGCCAGCTTCACAGCCGAGATGTGGATCGAGTCGCCGATTTCGTAGCCGGAGAGGTCAACGGTGATCTCATCGGGGATCGCATTGGCCGGTACGCTCACTTCAACGGTGTGACGCACAATGTTGAGGGTGCCGCCGCGCTTGAGGCCGGGGCTCTGCTCTTCATTGATGAAGTTCACATGCACTTCCACGGTGATCTTGGAATTGCCCGAGACGCGCAGGAAGTCGATGTGGAGCGGCTGGTCCTTGACCACGTCGAGCTGGTAATCGCGCGGGATCACCTTGTGCACGGTGCCATCGACGTCGAGGTCGAGCACGTGCGACTTGAAGCCACCGGCATAGATGAACTTCAGAGCGTCTTTATATTCGACGGAAACGGTGACGGGGGCTTTCTTGTCACCATAGATAACGGCGGGAACACGTCCCTGACGACGCACTTCGCGAGCGGCCCCCTTGCCCACTCCGTCGCGCACCTGTGCCTTGAGCACTTTATTGGCAGCCATGGAATTCATCCATTCTGGGTTGGTGTATATTGCTGATTTCAACAATATACGCGCCCGTCCTCCAGGGGTGACGAGCGCTTCATGGGCGCGGGATATAGAGGAATTATCCCCACCCGGCAAGGCATGGCGTATCCTAAAGCTGTTCAGGCGCCCGGCATTGGCAGGCATTCCAGAATTTCGACGCCGGTTCCCGGAAAGATTGCGAAATGGGGATGATTTTCAAACATTTTGGCCGCCTGTTCGTGGGTGGCCGCTTCCACGATGACATAGGCGGCAATGGCGTTTTTTGTGGCGCCAATGCCCGAAGTGCTGGCCAGCAGCGTTTTGCCCAGCGGCGCGCCCATATCGAGGATCGAGTCGTGATATCGCTCGACCCATTCACCCCATGCAGCCATGGCTCGATTGGACCGATCTGCCTTTTCGGCTTCGGGTAATCGATCCCAGGCCTGCTGGGCGGATGAATCCAGCGTACCCATGTAAAGGGCCAGAAAGCGTGCCATGAACCACCTCCGCTCAGGAAAGCATTCAGTGGTAACGTATGAGACGCAAAAAGGTTAGTCGAGCAGGCTGGATACGCTCTGTTCGCTGGCCGTGCGGGCAATGGCTTCCCCGATCAGCGAGGCGATGGACATGCGCCTGATATTGGGCGCCGCCTTGGTGGCATCGGTCTCGCAGATGGAATCGGTGACCACCAGTTCCTTGAGCTTGGAAGCAGCGATGCGTTCGGATGCGGAGCCGGACAGAACCCCATGGGTAATATAGGCCGAGACTTCCTTTGCCCCGGCCTTGAGCAGGGCTTCGGCGGCATTGACCAGCGTGCCGCCCGAGTCGACGATATCGTCGATCAGGATGCAGGTCTGGCCTTCGACGTCACCGATGATGTTCATGACCTCGGAGACACCGGCGCGCGGACGGCGCTTGTCGACGATGGCGAGGCTGGCGCCGATGCGTCCGGCGACATTGCGGGCTCGGACCACGCCGCCCACGTCGGGCGACACGATCATGACATTCTTGACGTCATAATTGTCCTTGATGTCGCGCACGATCACCGGGGCGGCGGTGAGGTTGTCGGTGGGAATATCGAAGAAGCCCTGAATCTGGGCGGCATGCAGGTCGAGCGTCAGCACGCGATTGGCGCCGGCCTCGGTGATGATATTGGACACCAGCTTGGCCGAGATCGGGGTGCGCGACGCCGATTTACGGTCCTGTCTCGCATAGCCGAAATAGGGAATGACGGCGGTGATGCGGCGGGCCGACGAGCGACGCAGCGCATCGGTGATGATCAGCAGCTCCATCAGATTGTCATTGGCCGGGTAGCTGGTGGACTGGAGGATGAACACATCCTCGCCGCGCACATTTTCATGCACTTCGACGTAAACTTCGTTATCGGCGAAGCGCTTGACGGTGCAATCGGTCAGCGGGAGTTCGAGATAGCTTGCAACGGCCTGCGCCAGTTGACGGTTGGAATTGCCGGTCACCAACTTCATGGGGCGCGATCCTGTCTAAACTGGTCCTGCGGGGGAGAGGACCTACCAGTTTCGCGGGCAGCTTTAGCGCCTCGTTTCAAGACTCGCAACGCCACTTTGGTGGAACCGGTAAATTAAACCTGTGTCAGGCCGATGACAGACATCTGTCGCCCGGTCCTGCCGCCATTATGCGTGGCATAGCGGTGCGAAAAGTAGCGCTCGGGATAGGCATAGGTGCAGGCCCCGGTTGTCTCTATCTGGCTGACACCGGCGGCGCGGAGCTGATCGGCAACGAAGCCGGGCAGGTCAAAATGCACGCGCTGCCCTGGCGGGGCATGGAAGAATTGCTCGCCACCGGGATGAAGCGCCAGGAAATCGGCCTTGAATTTATCCCCCACCTCATAATTGGGCGCATGAATAGTCGGGCCGATGGCGGCGCGGATATGGGCGGGATTGGCGCCAAGGGTTTTCATGGCAGCAATCGTATTGGCGATAATGCCGTCGACCGCGCCACGCCAGCCGGCATGGGTCGCGCCGATGACCCCCGCTTCGGGGTCAGCAAAGAGGATTGGCGTGCAATCAGCGGTAAGAATGGCGAGGGTAATACCCGGTTTGGCCGTCACCAGCGCATCGGCCTCAATGGTCGAAGGCTCAAGCACCTGGGTGAGAATCTGGACGTCGGCAGAGTGGACCTGCTTGAGAATGGCCAGAGGGCCGGTGCCAATGGTGTTTTGAATGCGATCCCGGTTTTGCTCGACAATTGTCGGATCGTCCCCGACCGACCATGACAGGTTGAGGCCCGCAAATTCGCCTGTCGACACCCCGCCCGCACGACCAAAGAAGCCGTGGCGGATTGTTGGAATGGCGTTGAGGATGTGTGCGGATTCAAACGGGGTCATGCGACAAAGCCGGGCGGCATCAGGCCGGGCGAATGTGCACAGAAGGCCTTGAAAAGCGTGCCCATCTGTTCGGGCCAGACCAGTCGGTCACGGGCCGCGCGAATGTCGTCGGCGGAGCCGGGATTGGCCTTGATCAGCGCATTGCTCCGCTCATCGATGCCGAGCCGGGTCAGGAATTCGCCCTGTGTGGCTATAGGCTGGGTCGCAAGGCCCGCCTGTCGCGCTACATTGGCGAGCGCGCCGAAATCGACATGGGCGGAGAGATCGGTTTCGCCGGGGGTGTCGAGCACATCGGCATAGGCGTGATTGCGCACCCCTTGCAGGGTCTCTCCGGTCTGGCTGCGGCCATAACCATAATCGATGGCGAGAATGCTGCCACCGTGTTTGGAGACGGTTTTTGCAAGCCGGGTCAGCACTTCGGCACTGGCGAAATTGACCTCGAATATGCTGTCGAGCGGCGCATCTGCCACCGCTTCCGGCATGGATGTGGCGGGGATCGGATTGGGGGAAAGGCCAAAGGCGCGCTTGCCCTCGATCAGGCCGATCTGCCGCTCATGCCAACCGGTCTCTTTGCGAACGAACTGGCGGATGGGCAGGGCGTCGAAGAATTCATTGGCGACGATCAGGACCGGCCCGTCCTCGAAGGTGTCGAAATTCTGCAGGTATTTGGGATCGTATGGCGCCAGCCTTTGCTGCTGCTCGGCCATCAGGTTCGGACTGGTTTCAAACAGGGTGAGGCGAAGCGCATCGCGGAAGCCGGGGGCGCGGCAGGCAACGCGGAGCATATCGGCCATCAGCGTGCCACGACCAGGCCCGAGTTCAAGCAGGGTGAATGCCTTGGGCTCGCCCATCTGCTGCCAGAGATTGACCAGCCAGAACCCGATAAGCTCTCCGAACATCTGGGAAATTTCCGGCGCAGTGATGAAGTCGCCCTTGCCGCCGATCGGGTCGCGGGCGCGATAATAGCCCTTGGATGGGTGCGTCAGGCAGAGGCCCATATAGGTCGCCACGGACATTGGCCCGCCAGCGCGGATTTGGATGTCGATCTGCTGTTCGAGTGTCAGATTCTCGGTCACGTTTCTCGTCTCGGGCAATTCGGGAGGAGGCAATTATCGCGTCACGGCCGCAGGGGATTGTCGCGGCGGGAAAGTGCATAGACAACCAGAATGAGACCGCCGAGCAGGAGAGGCAGGCTGAGCAGCTGCCCCATGGTGACCCAGCCGAAATAGAGATAGCCGAGCTGAATATCGGGCAGGCGTACGAACTCGACGGCGATACGCGACAGGCCATAGCCGATAGCGAAAATGCCCGCGACAAGGCCCGGCTTGCGCAGGGCGTAAAAGACGTGGGTGGCGATACGGATGATGATAAAGAGCAGGAGGCCTTCAAGCAGCGCTTCATATAGCTGGCTTGGATGACGGGCGACTTGAAGCGGGTCTGTTGGGAAAACCACCCCCCATGGGGCGCTGGTGGGCGCGCCGTAAAGCTCGGAATTGATGAAATTGGCGATACGGCCAAGGAAGATGCCGATGGTTGCAACGGCACCGAGCAGGTCGAGGCTTGAAAGCCAATTGCCGCCCCTCGAACGCGTAAACAGGATCGCCGCCAGCATCAGGCCCAGCATGCCGCCGTGATAGGACATGCCGCCGTCAAGCGTGTTGAAGACCTGAAGCGGATCCATCGCGTAGCGGTGCAGATCGTAGAACAGCACATAACCAATGCGGCCGCCGACAACGATGGCGAGCATGGCCCAGAAGGCAAAGTCCCAGATGTCCTTGGCTGCAAAGGGGGGCGCGCCACGATGCCATAACCGTTCATTGCGCAGCAGCAGATAGCCGTAACCGGCACCAAGGAATACGCCGAACAGATAGGCCAGCGCATACCAGCGAATGGCAATTGGTCCGATAGCAATGGCGATGGGGTCGATATTGGGGAAGGGCAAGGGGCGTCTCTCCTTGAGGTCGACCGCATGTGTCGCCGCAATAAGGCTTCAGCTTGGCGTACCCTTCGCTGGGGTCCAACCGCAAGAGGGAGAGCGAAGAAAACCCGTGGCAGACTGCGCTCTAGCGATTGGTCGCCACCCGAAAATCACAAAAATGACTGACAGTCATTGACAGAGGGTGCATCCAACCATAAATGACTGACCGTCAGTCATTTATTCGAGGTTGCGATGTCACCGCGACGTTCAGGCGGATCAGAACGATCCAGCGAAATCATGATGGGTGCCGCGCGGCTGTTCCGCGAGCGCGGGATCAAGTCTGTGTCCATCGACGAAATCGTGCAGGCGGTGGGCATCGCCAAGGGTACATTTTACCTCTACTTCCGCACCAAGGATGAGCTGCTGGCGAAAATGGCCGAAGCCGTGATCGGGCGGATGGCGGAAGCCGTTGAAGCGGCAGGGCAGGGCGATGGCGACGTGATCGGCTGTTTCGTCAATGCCATCGTTGCGATGCGCAGCGTTGACCGGGACGAGCAATATCTCGCCGATGCTCTCAACCATCCTGATAACAGCGCGCTGCACGAGTTGGCCAATATGGCACTTGTGCGTCAGGTGGCGCCGGTTCTGGCTGCCATCGTCGAGCGTGGCAAGGCGACCGGCATCTTCAATGTCGAAGATACTCTTTCTACCATGGAATTCATGCTGGCCGGGCAGGCCGCCTTGCTGGGCGGCGGTCGGTTCAACTGGTCGGCGGACGAGCAGACGGCGCGGCTGCGCGCCACGCTGATCATCATGGAGCGCGCGCTGGGTGCATCCCAGGACAGCCTTCTTGTGCCGCTGATGGATATTTTTGCTGGTGGAGATCGTGATGCCGCAGATGAGTGAGCAGGGCACAATTGAGCGCTTTGATAGACCGTGGACGTTCTTCGTGCTTTCGGCGGTTGGCCCGTGGTCGGCTTGGGGTGTAGCGGCATGGTTGAGCCGTCAGGAACCCAGCAATGATGTGATCCTAACTCTGGTCAGCATCTTTGCGGGCCTCGGCCTGATCCTGCCTTTGCTGGTGGCATGGCTGCTGATACGGCGGGATGCTGTGCTGGTGGCTGACCTGCGCCATCGGCTTTCATTCACTCGCAAGGGCCTTGTCTATGTCGTCCTGTCAGCCGCGATCATGCTGGGCAGCATTCTTCTGGCGCAGCTGATCTCACTGGCTTTCGGCTATAGCGCCGATCAGTTCAGGCTGGCCCATTCGGCCTCATTCAGTGCAGGAATTCTGGTGGGCTGGGTGCCGTTATTGCTGGCGCCTGCCATCGAGGAACTAAGCTGGCATGGCTATGGCAACGACGCTCTACGTCGCTCCATGAACCTGTTCTGGACCTCGATTGTCTTCGGCATCTATTGGGTATTCTGGCACGTGCCACTGGGCTTCATCGCGGGCTATTATCAGTCCAACCTGGTCGAAACCGGCCCCATCCACACGATCAATTTCGTCGTCAGCCTTATCCCTTTCGTGCTGCTGATGAACTGGCTCTACTTTAAATCGGGCCGCAATATCTGGGTGGCAATTGTGTTCCACCTTGCCGCCAATGTTTTCAACGAGGCGTTCCAGACCCATCCCGATAGCAAGGTCATTCAGACCGGCCTGTTGCTGGCGCTTTGCGTCGCCGTGATCGTCAAAGACCCTAAATTTTTCTTCCAACGCGATCTGACTGATCGCCACGCACAATGAGGGCTGAAAACATGAAAACCATTCATATCGAGAAATATGTCGACGGTATCCGTCAGGAAGAATTGAGCCTGCCCGTTGGTCCAATCCGTTTCGTTGCCGGATTGCTGCCCAACGATGCCTTCCGCCAATTGCAGCAGCAGGGGCTTGATATCGATGCCCTGCTCAGCGAGCCGCATGGTGGGGAAGCGCAGTGGCTGGAAGTGACCGAAGGCGGTGTAGCCAAGCGTATCCGAGTATCGTGCAGCGGCTGACCGCCACGTTAAGCCGCACTATTCATCAGGTCGGTCATGCCCTACATATCAATCCAACAGCAATTCCTGCGGAACGGATGGACGCCATGAACCAGAATAACCGGATTTTCGACGGCCTGGGCCGGGTGATGAATGAAGCGGCTGGTGTTGCCGACGGTGTGCGGCGCGAGGTTGAGACAGTCGTGAAGTCTCAGGCGCAGCGCATCGTCAACGACATGGATCTGGTCAAGCGCGAGGATTTCGACGCGTTGCGCGAGCTGGTTCAGGTGCAGGGCGAAGAAATCGACGCGTTGCGTAAGGAGCTTGCTGCGCTGCGTGGCGACGCCAAGACGAAATAGCAATTGCGCATCGTCGTCCTGTCCGATGTTCACGGCAACAGCCCGGCGCTCGACGCCGTGCTGGAGGATGCGGCGCGTCGGCAGGCCGATGCTATTGTATGCCTCGGCGATCATGTGAGTGGGCCGGTTGATCCGGCCGGTGCTGCGGCGCGGCTGATGGCGCTGGGCGGGGTCAATATTGCCGGTAATCATGATCGGTGGGTTGTGGACCCAACCCTGCGTGGCGCGGGAGCCGTGGATCGGTTTGCCCGTGGGCGGCTCAGCGTCGAGCAGGTCGACTGGCTGGCGGCGCTGCAAGCGACGGCGCAGATCGGCGCGGATGTCTTTGTCTGCCATGGCACGCCCGGTGATGATGAAAAGCCGTGGCTCGACAATTTCTTTGATGGGCGGACGACTACGCTGCCATCAGAGGCCGAGGTGGCGCGGGAAGCCGTCGGCATCGGTTGCGACGTGATCCTGTGTGGGCACACCCATGTCGCGCGGAGCCTGCGGCTGAGTGATGGGCGATTGCTGGTCAATCCCGGTTCTGTCGGCATGCAATTGGTGCGTGGCTCGCCAGACGCGCATTATGGGCTGATCGAGAAGCGGGCGTCAGGCTGGCAGAATGCCCTGATCGCGGTGCCGTACGACACGGAAAAAGCGGCTCGCATGGCCGAAGAAAACGGATTTGCCCAATGGGGCGAATCCATCCGCTTCGGCTGGGCGGGGCCGGAAAGCCTAGCTTAGCCGGTCACGGCACCGGTGGGCGTGAGTTGTTAACAGATCGTTCATGGCGCAAAAGCCCAAGCGGCGGGCGTTTTAATGGTTCGTTAATACTTCGCGTCCGATCATCATCCACAAGAGAATAGTGTTCTCCCCAAGGCCCGCGTCCCCTGAATCAGTGGCGCAGTGTAGGTTGGCTTCAGGAGGACGATTCGACGCCGTAGTTGCGGCTTTTTGTTCCTTCTTGCGTATCCGAGCAGTGCCGGCCTTTGGCCGCGCGGACGACCAACGCCTAGCAGGACGGACCTTTTTATATGTCCCTGATTGAATTCGAGCCCGACCGGACGTCCCATCCCGTGGACCTTGTCGAGCATATCGCTTCGATCAACGACTGGAATTTCGAGCGGCAGGATGCCGACGAAATCTCCATTTCCGTGCGCGGCGGATGGAGCGATTATCATGTCTCGTTCAACTGGATGGAAGACCTCGAAAGCCTGCACATTGCCTGCGCCTTCGATCTGAAAGTGCCAGAGGGCAGGCGTGCCGAAATCAAACAATTGATCAGCCTGATCAATGAGCAATTATGGATCGGCCATTTCGATATCTGGCACAAGGAAGGCGTGGTGCTGTTCCGCAATTCTCACCTGCTTACCGGTGGCGCGGATGTCTCGCCCCAGCAATGCGAAGCACTGCTGCGCTCGGCTTCGGATTCCTGCGACCTCTACTATCAGGCGTTCCAGTTTGTGGTCTGGGCCGGAAAATCGGCCGCAGATGCTCTCAGCCACGTCATGTTCGAGACAGTCGGCGAAGCCTGAGGCGCGTCAGGCTGTCTCCACATTGGCCGATTTTATCCCCGCGATTGCATCCTACCCTTATCTTGGGGCATGTCTTGACCGAGCGTCGGATACTTTGCCGGGGAGGCATGCTGAAATGACAAACCTTCAATCCATTGGTCCGGTCATGCTTGCCGGTGCGGGCAAGATGGGTGTTGCACTGGCGCGTGGCTGGCTGGAGGCCGGATTGCCAGCAAGCAATCTGGTACTGGTTGATCCGGTGCCGGGCGAAGCGGCCAAGGCGCTGGCGGAAGATTTCGATCTCGTCATTCACTCCGAAGCTGTTGGCCTGCTGCCCAATGTGCTGGTGCTTGCGGTCAAGCCGCAGATCATCGGGCCGGTGATGGAAGGGCTGCTGCCGGTCATCGGGTCGCACACGCTGGTGCTGTCCATTGCCGCAGGCATTTCGATTGCCACGCTCTCTGCAGGATTAGGCACGGATCGCATTATTCGCACCATGCCCAATACGCCCGCCCAGCTGGGTAAGGGCATTACCGGCGCGGTGGCGGGGCCACAGGTTGGCGCTGACGATCGTGCGGTGGCCGATGCCCTGCTGGCGGCAGCGGGGCTGGTGGCTTGGTTCAACGCCGAAAGTGATCTTGATGCGGTGACGGCGGTTTCAGGGTCTGGTCCGGCCTATGTGTTCAATCTGGTCGAGGCGCTGGCGGCGGCGGGGGTGGCGCAGGGATTGCCCGAACATGTCGCCATGCAATTGGCGCGGCAGACCGTGATTGGCTCGGCAGCTTTGCTGGAGGCCGACCCGGCTCCGGCCAGCGTGTTGCGGCAGAATGTGACTTCGCCCAATGGCACCACGGCGGCGGCGCTGAACGTGCTGATGGCCGATGACGGGCTGACGCCGCTGATGGAGCGTGCAGTGGATGCGGCGCGCAGGCGTAGTGAAGAACTGGGTCGAGGCTAGCGGGTCAGAGCTTTTCGGTGAGGCTGAGCCGATCCAACGTCACCCGGTCTTCCGGGTTGACCATGCCCACGAGAAAACGCCGGATTTCGGTGGCTGCTGCCGGAGACAGCGCGGCGACGGATGCGTCGATGCGGGTGGCCTGATTGGCGGATAATTCGGCGAAGAACTGGCGGCCCTTGGCTGTGGCATGAAGCAGGCGCTGGCGGCGGTCGATGTCGCCGGTCTTTTGCTCGATATAGCCATTGTCGATCAATTGGCGCAGTACCCGGGCAAGGCTCTGTTTGGTGATCTTGAGAATGTCGAGCAGATCGGCCACCGGCATGCCGGGTCGCAAATTGACGAAATAGAGCACCCGGTGGTGGGCGCGGCCAAAGCCCTGCCGCTCGAGCAATGCATCGGCATCGCCGGTAAAATCCCGATAGGCGAAGAAGAACAGGCCCATAATGTCGAGAGGCAAATGGGCATGTTCAGCCAGTTGGGAATTTATGTCAGCCTTGTTGACATTTTTTTGGTCCGCTGACATATTCGCTCCGTTGCCGCCAAGGTTTCGTCTTATCCCAAAGACATTCCGGTTTGCCAAGGGTTTGACCCTGATGCATGATTGGCGCAATGGCCATGCCCAAGCATGGTGATAAACGAAAAATGTCTGGAGAGGACTCATGGCAGGCGTGCCGATGGACCAGCGCGATGGCTGGATCTGGTTTGATGGTGAACTCAAACCCTGGAAGGACGCGAAGGTACACGTGCTCACGCACGGACTTCACTATGCCAGCTCAGTATTCGAGGGTGAGCGAGCCTATGGTGGCGAAATCTTCAAGTCGCGCGAACATACCGAGCGGCTGATCCGCTCTGCCGCGACCCTGGATATGCCGTTCCCCTATACCGTTGAAGAGATCGAGGCGGCCAAGCAATTGGTGCTGGAAAAGAACGGTCTGGTTGACGCCTATGTGCGTCCGGTTGCATGGCGCGGCTCGGAAGAGCTTTCGGTGCCTGCGCGCAATAACAAGGTGCATGTGGCAATCGCCGCATGGGTGTGGCCGAGCTATTTCTCTGTCGAGGAAAAACTCAAGGGCATCCGCCTTGAATGGAGCAAGTGGAAGCGTCCGTCGCCCGAGACGATCCCGTCATCGGCAAAGGCGGCAGGTCTTTACATGATCTGCACCCTTTCCAAGGATGCGGCCATGGCCAATGGTTATGCCGACGCGCTGATGCTGGATTATCGCGGCTATGTGGCGGAAGCCACCGGCGCCAATGTGTTCTTCATCAAGGGCAAGGATATTACGACACCGACGCCCGATTGCTTCCTCAACGGCATTACGCGCCAGACGCTGATTGCCCTCGCCAAGGAAAACGGCTTCACCGTCACCGAGCGTCATATCATGCCTGAAGAACTGGGCGATTTCGACGAATGTTTCCTCACCGGCACGGCGGCGGAAGTGACCCCGGTGTCGGTGATCGGCGACTACACGTTCACGCCGGGCGACGGCTGCCGGACGCTGATCGACGCCTATACGGCAGCGGTAACGCCCAAGCGCGCAGCGGCGGAATAAGAGTTTCGTTGTTGGAATTGAGAAGGCCGGGCAGCGATGCCCGGCTTTTTTGTTGATGCTGCGGGAAGGGGGCCTATGGTTCCCACCGATCCCGGGCGTCGTCATCCTGCGCCTTCGCTTCCACCCACCTCAACCCATCCAGCGTTTCCTCCTGCTTCCAGAAGGGTGCATCCGTCTTGAGGTAATCCATCAGGAATTGCGCGCCGTCGAAGGCGGCCTGACGATGGGGCGCAAGGGTCATCACCATCATGATTGTCTCGCCCGGAATCAGGCGCCCATGGCGATGGATGATTCCGGCGTCGATAAGCCCGAAGCGAGCCATTGCCGCGTCGCGGATGGCGGCAATTTGGTTCCGTGCCAGTTCCTCATAGCACTCGAGGATAAGCGCGCTGATCGGGTCATCTGGTTGGGAGCGGACAAGACCGGTGAAGGTGACCATGGCTCCGGCTTCAGGATGGTTCGACTGGAAGCGATTGGCTTCAGCGCCGGGATCGAATGGAGCCTGAGAGATCCGGATCATTTCAGCCACCGGTCATGGGCGGCAGGATGGCGATTTCGCGGGCGCCGGCAATGGTGGTGTCGACGGGCACGATTCGAGCATTGATGGAGAATTTGAAGATCGCGGGATTTTCCATGGCCAGATCAAGTGCTTCGTCACGGCTGCGGAGCCAGTTAACAAGATCGCTGATGGTAATAACTTCGGTCGGCGGCGAAATCTCCTCGCTGCCGCGATTGAGGCGTTCGCGCAGCCAGGCAAAGTACAGCACCCTCATTTGCCAATGCCGGAAAGATGCGGCCAGGACGCGCGCAGATATTGCCAGCCGGTCCAGAGCGTAATGACGCCAGCGCCCCACAGCACGATATCGGAGACGATGCCGAGGCCGGGAATGATTGTTTCTGCAAGAACAAGAGCCAGCGCGACCAGCTGGATCGTGGTCTTCCACTTGGCCAATTGGGTGACCGGCAGAACGACCGTCTTGTTGCCGAGGAATTCGCGCAGGCCCGGAATAAAAGTTTCGCGGAAGAGAATGGCAATTGCCGGAACCAGGTCCAGCGGCGAAAGGCTTCGGTCCCATGCCAGAATGGTGATCAGGATGATAACGAGAATCTTGTCGGCGATGGGATCGAGCATGCGCCCAAGATCGGAATACTGGTTCCAGGCCCGAGCCAGATAGCCGTCCAGCCAGTCGCTGGCGGCGGCAACGACATAAAGCGCCAGCGCAATAGCGCGCAGCAGCGGGTCGCCTGCCATAACCAGCGCGGCGATGGGGATGATCGCCAGAATGCGGGCGATGGTAATGATATTCGGGACGAGGAAAAGCGGATTTCTGGCCATGGCCGGAGAGAACAGGAACGAGGGCGGGGGGTCAAGGGGCGACGAGCGAGGCAATCGGGTTTGCTTAGACCCCCACCCGGCCTCCCCCTGAAACAGGGGGAGGAGCAGCGGTGAATCGCTGAGAGGTCAGCATATGAGGTCGGTCCCTCCCCCTGTTTCAGGGGGAGGTTAGGTGGGGGTCATGCCACCGCCTGATTATTCACTGTGCGGCGTTTTTCGACGGATTCTGCCAGTTCGCGGAGTGCGGTGACGGTGGTGTCCCAATCGATGCAGCCATCCGTGATCGACTGACCGTAGACCAGTTCCTTGCCTTCAACGAGGTCCTGGCGACCGGCGACGAGGTTGGATTCGACCATAACGCCAATAATGCGCTTGTCACCATTGGCGAGTTGGGTGCCGATGTCAGCGAGGATGAGCGGCTGGTTTTCCGGGTTCTTGGATGAGTTGGCGTGGCTGGCGTCGATCATGATGGCTGGGCTGAGACCGGCCTTGATTGCAACCTGCGCAGCTGCGTCGACACTGGCTGCGTCATAATTCGTGGTCTTGCCACCGCGCAGGATGATGTGACCATCCTCATTGCCTGTCGTGGCGGCGATGGCAGAGCGGCCATCCTTGGTGACGGCGAGGAAATGGTGCGGGTGGGAGGCCGACAGCACTGCATCGAGCGCGATTTTTACATTGCCATCGGTGCCGTTCTTGAAGCCGACGGGGCAGGACAGACCCGATGCAAGCTCGCGGTGGATCTGGCTTTCGGTGGTGCGCGCGCCGATGGCCGCCCAGGCAACGAGGTCGGCAATATATTGCGGCGTCGTCATATCGAGGAATTCGCAGGCGGCGGGAAGGCCCAGATTATTGATGTCGAGCAGGAGCGCGCGGGCCGTGTGCAGGCCTTGCGTGATATTGAAGCTGCCATCGAGATCGGGGTCGTTGATCAGGCCCTTCCAACCGATCGTGGTGCGCGGCTTCTCAAAATAGACGCGCATGATGATTTCGAGGTTGCCGCTCAGTTCTTCGCGCAGGTCGGCAAGGCGCTTTGCGTATTCCAGGGCGGCGCGGGGGTCGTGGATGGAGCAGGGACCGACGACGACGGCCAGACGATCATCCTGTCCCGCCAGAATATTATGAAAGGCGTGGCGGGCTGCAAGCACGGTGCGCGTTGCGGCGTCGGTGCGTGGATGCTGGCGCATGACCTCTATGGGGGTGGTCAGAGGTTTGATTTCAGTGATGCGCAGGTCGTCGGTGGATTTGAGCATTTTGTCGGTCTCTCTTGGAATTTATGCGAGGGGCCAACAAAAAAGCCGCCTCGGAAGTCGGGCGGCTGGCTTGCGATTTGGGTCTGGTCTTGTGGGGATCAGGACGCGCGCGCAATAGCCTCCGCCGGGAGCGGATAGCTAAAGTACCAATAAAAGGTGGCGGCGTTGATCATGGGCAAATGTGTAGCGGAGGAGTCGGGGCTTTGTCGAGTCCCGACTTTCGGAGGGGTCAGCCGCCATTTGCGGTGATGATTGCGGGCATTGGATTTGCTCCCCTCCGCCGAGGCTAGCCGATTCTTCGTATGCGGGAAGCAATGATGCTGCGCTCCCCTGAAACGGGGGTGAATTGTGCAGGTGCGTCCTCAATAATGGTCGTGTGTTGGAGGCGATGCGATGATTTTGAGGATGATGTTGGCCGCGTCAGTTTTACTGGCGACGCCGGTGATGGCGCAGGAAATCAGTGAGACGGCTGACTAGGCCATGTGGTGCGCCAGCGCCATAAATCTGCTCGATACGCTTGGGGTCTATCCGGCCGATGCCGCCAATCCGGTGGCGCTGGCTCGGCAATGGTCCCGCCGAGCCTTTCAGGAATTCGATGCTGCCGGGTTCAGCGATGCCGAGGTCGATATGCTCATCCAGAGCTATGCGGAGGAGGTGGCCATGCAGATCCCTGACTACCTGATCAGCAGCGACGACGATGCGCTGCGGCACAATATTTACGCCTGCTCGGAGCCCTGAAAAGCGTCAGCCCGCTATGCTGAAATTCTGGAGATGGATGATGGTCACCTCGCCATCCCATTCCGGCCAATGGACGCGGTGCAGATCGACGAAGCGCTCGGTCCAGTCGATGATTTCAGCTTCGGTTTCCAGGTCATATATGGCGTAACCGCCCAGATGTTCCTTGGCTGCGGTGAAGGGGCCGTCCGTCACCATTTTGCCCGCCTTTATGGTGACCTTGCCAGCCAGCGCCATGCCGCCCGTCTCGGTCATGGCCGCACCAGCCTCCATGCCAAGCTGGATGATGGCGGCCATGAGTTCAGGTGGCTCATGGGTGGCGTGTTGCGGGTTGAGGGTTTTGACCATGGCGATGAATTTCATCTGCTGCTCCTGTATTGCTGCATCGGCGGCGAATGGGTGTGGCCGGTTTCGACGCTTCTAGGCTCTGTTGAAGTGGTCGTAGATCAGTTGCGCCATGGCTTTGGAGATAGTGGGGACGGATTCAAGATCGGTGAGGCTGGCGCGACCCACGGCTTTGGCGGAGCCGAAATGGTTCAGCAGGGCGCGTTTGCGGGCGGGGCCAATGCCTTCGATCTCGTCCAGCGGGTTTCTGATCGTGTCCTTCTTGCGTTTGGCGCGGTGGGTGCCGATGGCGAAGCGGTGGGCTTCGTCGCGCAGGCGCTGGACATAATAAAGTACCGGGTCGCGGTGGGGCAGCATGAAGGCGTCGCGGCCTTCCATGAAGAATTTTTCGCGGCCCGCATCGCGGTCTTCGCCTTTGGCGATGCCGATAAAGGTCACTTCTTTGGGCAGGTTCAGTTCAGCGATCACGCCGCGTACGGCGCTCATTTGCCCTGCGCCACCATCGATAAACACGACATCGGGCCAGTCGGGCATGCCAGTGTTCTCGTCTTCGGCATCGGTTTCGCTGTCACTGGCAAGGCGGGTGAAGCGGCGGGTCAGCACTTCGCGCATCATGCCGAAATCGTCACCGGCGGTGATGTCGGATTTGATGTTGAAGGTGCGGTAGTGCTTTTTGGAAAAACCTTCTTCGCCTGCAACCACCATGGCGCCGACCATATTGGTGCCCGAGATGTGGGAATTATCGTAGGTTTCGATGCGACGGGGCACGTCTTCGAGCCCAAAGGTTTCGGCAACGCCTTCGAGCAGAGCGCGGTGTGAAGCGCCTTCAGCAAGCTGGCGGCTCAAGGCTTCGCGGGCATTGTTGAGGGCGTGATTGACCAGATCGCGCTTTTCGCCGCGTCGGGGTTGCTCGATATAGACACGGCGACCGGCACGGGTAGAGAGCGCTTCTTCCATCAGTCCATGTTCGGACAATTCATGGCTGATGAGGACAAGGCGGGCGGGTGTGCGGTTTTCGTAGAACTGGCCGATAAAAGCTTCGAGCACTTCGGCATCGGTGAGGCTGGCATCGGCGCGGGGGCGATAGGGGTAATTGCCCCAGTTCTGGAAGGCGCGGAAGAAGAAGACCTGCACGCAGAATTGCCCGCCCTCATGGTGAATGGCGAAGACGTCGGCTTCTTCTACCGAACGGGCGGTGGCGTCGCCCTGGGACTGGATCAGTGCGAGGGCAGAGAGGCGGTCGCGGATGAGGGCGGCGCGCTCGAAATCGAGTTCCTCTGCGGCCTTGTTCATGTCCGCCTGCAAATGATCCTGTACGCTGCGCGATTTGCCGGAGAGGAATTGCCGCGCGTCTTCCACCAGTTCGCCATAGGCTTCCAGGCTGATTTCGCGGGTGCAGGGGCCGGCGCAGCGCTTGATCTGGTACTGAAGGCATGGACGCGTGCGGGCGGCGTAAAAAGAGTCCGAGCAATTGCGAAGCAGGAACGCTTTTTGCAGGCTGGCAATGGTGCGGCCCACGGCTGTGGCCGAGGCAAAGGGGCCGAAATAGTGGCCGGGGCGGCGGCGAGTGCCGCGATGTTTGGTCAGCTCGGGCGCTTCGTGGTCGGTGGCGATCAGGATGTAGGGGAAGCTCTTGTCGTCGCGCAGCAGCACGTTGTAACGCGGCTTCAGGCGCTTGATCATATTGGCTTCGAGCAGCAGCGCTTCGGATTCCGTCTCGGTGCGGACGAACTCCATGCTGACCGTTGACGCGATCATGCGCTGGAGGCGCAATTCGAGCCCTTCCGGCCGCGTGTAATTGGTCACGCGTGCCTTGAGACTGCGGGCCTTGCCCACATACATGACCTCGCCTGCCTGATCGAGCATGCGATAAACGCCGGGGGCGGCGGGCAGGGTGCGGACAAAAGCCCGGATCACGTCCGGGCCGGATTTGGGCGGGGTCTGGTCTTCGGTCATAGTCGGGGCGTCGGGCCGCTGCGGGCGGCAAATTCAAGATGTTCACCGCCATCCAGCGCCAGCATCTGGCCAGTGTAGGACGGCATGGAGAGAATGGCGAGGATGCCCTTGGCGATGGCTTCCGGGCCAGCATGGCGCTGCAAGGGCAGCGCCTCGACCGAGGCGTCGAATTCGGCCTGTGTCTGGCGTGAATTGGGCAGGACCGGGCCGGGGCCGATGGCGTTGACGCGGATGGTGGGGGCCAGGGACTGTGCCAAGGTACGGGTGGCGGTCCAGAGCACGGATTTTGACAGGTAATAGCTGAAAAAGGCGGGCGTGGGATGCAGCACGCGCTCATCGATCATGTTGACGATATTGCCTTCCACGCCTTCAGGGAGCTGGGCAGCGAAATCGCGGGCGAGGAAAATCGGGGCTTCAGCATGGACGGCGAAATGGGCGTCCCAAAGCGTTTCGTCAATGTCGTGGGCGGAATCGGGCTCGAAAATCGAGGCATTGTTGATCAACACGGTCAGCGGACCGAAAAATTTCACGGCCCGCTCGATCAGGCTGGCGCGTTGCGCCCGCTTACCCAGATCGGCGCGGAGGATTTCGGCACGACCGCCTTCGGCACGAATGCGGGCGCGCACGGCCTTGGCTCCCTCTGCATCGGAGCGATAATGGATGACAATTGCATAGCCCTCCATGGCCAGCGCAAAGGCAATGGCCGCGCCGATGCGATCTCCGGCGCCGGTGACGAGAGCAACCTTGTGGTGCTGATTCGTGGATGTCTGGGTGGTCAATTGCATCCTGTGGACCTTAGGCCGGGGCTAAATCTTCTTCAATCTCTGCGCGCGTGCCGAAGCGTCACTATGCAATCGGCAGGACACCTTATGGCAGCAGCGTTTTTCTTTTGAATTGTCTGAAAACAGGCGTAGCCTCGCAATATCGTCGGGTGGAGGATCCGGCGCAACAAGAGGAGGGGGAATTATGGAAGCAATTGTTCCTATTCTGGTGCAGTTGGTGACTGGTGGCGCCGGTGGCAATGTCATCGGTCAACTGGCCAAGCAACTCAATCTCGGCACAGCGGGCAATACCATTGTCGGTGCCATTGGCGGGCTGGCCGGTACCTGGCTGGCGGGTAATATTCCGGGGCTGGATGGGTTGGTGGGCGCGGCTGCTGGCGCAGCCGGAACCGCTGGCGGGCTCGACCTCGGCGCACTGGCCGGGCAGGGCGTGACCGGGCTGGTTGGCGGTGGCCTGCTGACGGCAATCGCAGGGATCATCAAGTCGGCAATGGCGAAGTCCTGAGGCTTGTACTAGACATTGATACGCCCCGCTGCCTCTCGCTGCGGGGCGTTATTTGTTCTGAGCATTTACACCATGTCCACCGCCGAGACGTCCTTCCGGTCCGACCAGATCGGGCGCGCCATTATCCTCACCATCATCACCGTTGGCGTTTTCGGCATTCAGGATGCCGTATCGAAGGTTTTGGTGCAGACCTATTCCCCGTTTCTCATCACCATGATGCGCTATTGGGGCTTTGCGATTTTCGCGCTGATCATGGTGGCGCGGCAGGCGCCGTTGCGACGCGCGCTGGTATCGCGGGCTCCGGGCTGGCAGGTATTGCGCGGTGTGCTGCTGATTGCCGATATCTGGTTCTTCGCGCTGGCCCTGCAAAGCGTGCCGCTGGGCGAATTGCAGGCTATCGTCATCGTCTACCCATTGTTGGTGACGCTGTTTGCCATTCCCATTCTGGGCGAAAAAGTCGGGATATTCCGATTTGCGGCGGTAGCGGTAGGCTTTCTGGGCGCGCTCGTCATCATGCGGCCCGGCGGCATTCCGCTCGATTGGGGCGTGGCCTATGCATTGGCGTCGGCCAGTCTCTACGCGATCTATATCGTGATCACCCGAAAGGTGAGCGGCGTGGACAGTGCCGCGACCAGTCTCACCTATATTGCGCTGGTTGGACTTGTGTTGTCGTCTGCGGTCGGCGTGTTCTTCTGGGAGCCGATGGAGTGGGGCGATTTCGCCTTGGTGGTGCTGATCATGGGCACGACCTGTGCGGGCCATGGGGTGATGGTCTATGCGCTGACTATGGCGCCGGCCAGCGTATTGCAGCCATTCAATTACTTCTCGCTGCCATGGGCGATCATCCTGTCGATCATCGTGTTCGGGCACTGGATCGATCCGATCTCGCTGGTCGGCGCATCCATCATCGTGGGGGCGGGGCTGGTGGTGATGTGGCGCGAGCGGACGCGCAAGGTGACGATCAGCAAGGAAGAGGCGCTGCCGGGCCATGAATGAGTGCCGGGCTGCTCAGCAGCGGTCGCAATCGTCACCTATGGCGTCAACGAATTTCTAAATCGCCGCATGCGGGTGGAGAAGATGCCCTTCTGGCGGGAATGGCTACGCCGCCCTTTCGGGCGGCGTTCCTGAGGTTCTTATCGATCAGCTGTTTACGCAGAAATAGCCGTTTGGACCATTAAAGCAGAAGCTGGCGCCGGAATTGCCTGGATAGACCGGGCGCGGATTGGGGTTCCAATGCGGCGGCTGTGGGCGCGGCGGACGTGGATTGCCCCAATAGGGTGGCTGTGGACGGGGCGGGGTCCAGACCGGGGGCTGCGGACGCGGGGGTGTCCACACGGGCGGCGGCGTTGGGGTAGGACGGTTCCAGCCGCCATAATTCAGATAATTCGCTGAGACCCAGCCATCTGGGCCGCGCTTTTCGACATAGCACCACGAGCCGCGGCAATATTGAACATCGACCTGCTCACCGCGGCGGAGCGTATCGACGACGCCGTAATTGGTGCCCGGGCCGGTGCGAACATTGACATTGCCGGTGGCGACGGCGGGGGCGGCCGACGCGGCGATGGTGGTCACCAGAATACCGAGCGTGGCCAGACCGGCTGTGAGGAGTTTCCTGTTGAGGGCCATTGTGGGCTCCTTTCCAAAAAGCATGTGGCGTTGCTGCCTTGATGCCCAATGAACAGGATTGCGCCTGAACCTAAACTGAACGGAATGTTAAGCGGGCGATTGTGTCAGAGGCGTAGCAGGTCGACAAAGCGGCCAAGGACCTCGGCGAAGCGTTTGTGATGCTTGGATTTGAGTTCGCCCAGCAGCGCTTCTTCCAGCTGTGTCCAGTGATCTGCCAGATTGTTACGGATGCGCAGGCCGCGTTCGGTGAGCGCAATGCCGGGTTCGAGCTCGGGGCCGACAGCCTGACGGGTGATGAGGTCGCGTTCGGCGAGCCGCTCCAGGCGGGTCGCCAGATGATCGACTGGAAGTCCCAATTCCTCTGCGAGCGCCGCTTCGGTCGTGCCGGAGCGCCCGAGCACGAACAGAACGGCATCGTCCCCCGGTTCGAGACCTTTCTCGATAAGAGGAACCAGCAGCGCCTTGTGCGCCAATTGGCCTGCTTCGATGAGCCTATAAAGCGTTGAACGTGACGAGGGCTTGGACATAGGCGGGAAAATAGTCCGATCTCCTGTGCGGCGTCGATTACGATAGCAGTCTATCGTTAATCCCCAAACGACCAATAGGCGTTATTGTTCACCCAATGCAGATGAGTTATGCGTGGATTGACCATCTTCCAGCGAACGGAATGACATGACGCAGGACATTGCCCGTATCCGTGCTTTCGTTCAGGTCTTTGACTCTGGTGGCTTTTCCGCCGCTGCGCGCCAGCATGGGCGCTCCAAGGCGCTGCTCAGCAAATATGTGACCGATCTCGAAGATTATCTCGGGGTCAGGCTGATGAACCGCACGACGCGCAAGCTCAGCCTGACCGAGGCGGGCGAGGCCTATTATCGTGAGGCATCGGGGCTGTTGCAGCAGCTTGATGATCTCGACGCCACGATCAGCGACCAGACCAGCGAACCGCGCGGTTTGCTGCGGGTTTCCGCGCCGCGCAATTTCGGGGAATCGACGCTGGCGCCAGCCATTTTCGAATATCTCAACAAATACCCCAAAGTGACGCTCGATCTGCGGCTGGAGGATCGCTATGTCGATCTGGTCGATGAGGGGATCGATGTCGCCTTGCGCATCTCGACACTGGCCGATTCCTCGCTGATCGCCCGCAAGATCGCCGACATGCATGTGGTGGCCGGTGTTGCGCCTGAACTGCTGAAGAAGGTTGGTACGCCCGCTCATCCCGAAGATTTGCGGCATTTGCCCTGTATCATCGACGTCAATTTGCAGGGCCAGTCGAACTGGCGCTTTATCGAAGATGGCAAGACCATTTCGGTGCCGGTCAATGGGCCGGTGCGGGTCAATTCGCCACTGGCGGCGCGGGCTGCGGCGGCTCATGGCCTCGGTTTTGTCATGTTGCCATCCTATCTGGCGGACCCGGCAGTGGCCCGGGGTGAACTCGTGCCGGTTCTGGCCGATTTCCTGCCCACCGGGCAGACGCTGCAGGCGGTCTATCCGCACCGGCGGCATCTGGCGGGCAAGGTGCGGGCACTGATCGACCATCTGGTGGACTGGTTCGCCACTCACCCGATCACATAGGGGCAAACCAAGTTGAGTTTTTTCAGCCGGCGGACATGGATGGCCGCGACAGGATTGATGCTGGCTGGCATGAGCCAGCCCGTGCTGGCGCATCCGCATATCTTCATCGACGCCAAGGTTGAAATCGGGCTGGACGATGCCGGTCGGGTCGCCAGCCTGCACCATAGCTGGAGCTTCGACACGGCGTTTTCCGTGTGGATGGTGCAGGGGCTGGACACCAATGGCAATGGCGTGGTCGAGCCGGAGGAAATGCAGGAGCTGGCCGACGAGAATATGCTCGGGCTGGCCGATTATGGTTTTTACACCTTTGCCGGTGACGGCATGGATTTCAGGGCTCTTGGCGACCAGCGCATGCGCTATGAAAATAGCCGGGTGACGCTGGATTTTTCGCTGGACGCAGTGTCGCCGCAACCGGTGAATGGGCAGTTTGAGCTGGGCGTCTATGATGCCGAATATTATGTCGCAATCGCTTTTGATGACGTTTCTGACGTTACCCTGACCAATGGCGGTGCGGATTGCGCCGTGCATCTGGAGCCGCCCAAGCCGATGCATCCGGATGTGGAACAAAGGCTTTTCGCGCTCGGACCCGAAGTGACGGAATTGCCCCCCGACCTGGCAGCGGCAATGCGCGGGACGCAGGGCATGATCGTAGTGAATTGCGGGGAGATGCCGGTGGCTGCCACGGCGCTGGATGCCGTCAATCAGGTGGCGCAGAACCGCGCCGCGCCCTTTGGCGGACCGCCGCCCGAAGTGGGTCTCAACCTGCCGCGCACCGGATTTTTCGGCTGGCTGCAGGACCAGCAGCGCAATTTCTACGCTGCGATGACCGATGCGCTCGACGCCTTCCGTTCCGATTGGACGGCATTCTGGGTTTTGGGGGGCTTGAGTTTTCTTTACGGCATATTTCACGCGGCGGGGCCGGGGCATGGCAAGGTTGTGATCTCGTCCTATGTCCTCGCCAATGAGCGGCAGTTGCGGCAGGGAATCGTGCTGAGCGGAGTTTCTGCGCTCATGCAGGCGCTGGTGGCGATTGCTTTCGTGTTGGTGTTGGCGGGGCTGATGAACCTGACCAGCACGGCAATGGGTAATGCGGCCCATTGGGTCGGCGTGATTTCCTACGCCCTGGTGGCGTTGCTGGGTCTTTGGCTGGTGCTGAGAAAAGTGTTTGGCTGGGGACACAGTCATAATCACACCTCTCATGATCATGACCATCATCATGATGATCACCACCGCCATGATCACGACGCCCACGGCCATATGCATCATGCCGTAGGGCCGAAGGACATAAAGGGTGATTGGCGCGAGCAATTGGGCGTGGTCTTGGCGGTGGGGCTGCGGCCCTGTTCGGGCGCGCTGGTGGTGCTGGTCTTCGCATTGTCGCAGGGTGTTCTGGCAGCGGGGATAGTTTCTGTGCTGCTGATGAGCCTGGGCACCGCGATCACCGTGGCGAGCCTGGCGATATTGGCCGTTACGGCGAAAGGCCTGGCCTCCCGTATCGGCGGAGCTGAGAGCGCCGTGGCGGGGCATGTTCTATGGTGGGCCGAGTTGCTTGGCGCAGTCTCAGTGCTGGCCTTCGGCATATTGCTGCTGATTGCCAGCCTTTAGTCTCTGATCCAAATCAATCCCCAGCGCGACCCATCGCCGCCTTGCTCTGGCAGCATAAAAGGTTAAGGTGCGCGCCATTCTGGAACCTTTCCAAACTGGCCCCGATGTCCGAACAGCTTAGCCCCGCTCAATCCTCTGTCACGTCCGAGAAAATCGGTGTGCTCCTGCTCAATCTGGGCACGCCCGATGGCACCGATTACTGGAGCGTGCGCCGCTATCTTGGCGAATTCCTCAGTGATCCGCGCGTCATCGAGTCTCCGAAGTGGATCTGGCTGCCTGTGCTCAATTTCGGCATTCTCAGCTTCCGCCCGCAAAAGAGCGCGCATGCCTATGCGCAAATCTGGGACAAGCAAAACAATGACAGCCCGCTGCGGGTGATCACCAAGGCGCAGACGGCCAATCTTGCGCAGCGCCTGGCTGGCGAGAATATCATCGTCGACTACGCGATGCGCTATGGTAATCCTTCCACCAAATCGGCGCTGGAGAAAATGGAAGCGGCCGGGTGCCGCCGGATTTTGCTGGTGCCGCTTTATCCGCAATATTCCGCGACGACGACAGCCACCGCCAATGACAAGGCGTTTGATGCGCTGCGCACGATGCGCTGGCAGCCTGCGGTGCGCACTGCGCCGGCCTATTACAATGATCCGCAATATGTCGCGGCGCTTGGTGATTCCATCCGCGATGGCGTCGCCGCGCTGGATTTCGAGCCCGATGTGGTGCTGACCTCCTATCACGGGCTGCCGCAGACCTATGTGGATCGCGGCGATCCGTATGAGAAGCATTGCTACGAGACGACGCGGCTGGTTCGGGATTATCTCGGCTGGTCGGAAGACAAGCTCAAGGTGACGTTCCAGAGCCGGTTCGGACCCACGCAATGGCTGACGCCAGCGACCGATACCACGCTGGAAGCTCTGCCGGGGCAGGGCAAGAAGAAGGTCGCGGTGCTGGCGCCTGCTTTCCATGTCGATTGCATCGAGACGCTGGAAGAAATCAATATCGGCGGACGCGAAAGCTTTATGGCGGCTGGTGGCGAACACTTCGCCTATATCCCCTGCCTCAATGACAGCGGCCCGAGCATGAACTTTATCGAATCCATGGTGCGGCGCGAGCTGGCGGGCTGGCTTTAGGCTCTAACGTTTCGTCTCCTTCGTCATTGCCCGGCTCGTCCGGGCAATCCCGTTCCGCGAAAGATCAGCTTTACCAGCCCGGCCCGGAGAAATCGGGCGGGGTGATGGTTGACAGGCCCCGGCCGGTGATTTCGTTTCTGGCGACCCAGCCATAATCGGGAATGCGGCAGAAGGTCTTGGCGCCGCGCGGCCAGAGCGTGTGCCCGGCCATGCCGATGCGCGAGCCGCGATCGCTGTCCCGATCAGTCTGCGTGCAATAATCCACCTCGATTACAGTGCCATCGGCAAGCTGGCCGACAATGGGAAAGCGCGTGTCCGGCCCGGTATGCACGCTGGCAATGGCGCCGGTCACCCGCGCGGTGACCGTGCCGGCAGCGGCGGCGGGCGCGACGGCGACAAGACTGGCAAGGGCCACGAGGGCGATGGGGACGAGGGCGCGCATGGGGCTCTCCGAAACTGTTTTTCCTTCAATGCGCGCGCCTCATGGCGAGTTCAAGGCGGCAGGGCGGCTAGATATGGGGCGAGGGCAGGCCGTCATCGAAATCATCATAATCGTCCCAATCGGCGAGCTGATCGGCGTGAAACTCCTCGAACTGACGCAGGCTGTCGGAGAGGCGGACGACAAGAAGGATGAAATCGGCCTGGCTCAGCGTAGTCTGGGTAAGGCCGGGAAAATGCGGCAGGCTGGCATGGCGGCAGAATAGTTTATTGATCCGCTGGTGGATGCTGTTCAAACCCTTGATCGCGTCTTCGCCCATGGCGCCGGGCGGTTTGCGAAAATTGATGATGGACCGGAGCGCGTCGATTTCGAGATGCAGGCGCCGATAGCTGATGATGGCGCGACGGCCGAGTGGGGGTGGTATGGACATGCTTGCCTCCTGATGATGCAGTCGAGGCAGTGTAGGGCTGGGCGCCACCAGCGGGGATAAGCGCCCGGCCTTTCGGCTTGCGCTTAGGGAAGGAAGCCCAAGTGTTTCCCCTGGGCTACGGTAACGAACGGCCATTGAGCCGAAAAGCGAACGTTCAAAACAGGCTCAATGGCCGTTCGTCACGGAGACGGATTTTTCACGGGTCCGGGTTCAGGCGGTACCAGTATTGCAGGTCCGGCTGCCGAGCTTCTACCCGCGCAAAGAGGCGCCCCTCTTCCCGTCCTCCCCACCCGGCCCTGCGTCGGGACCGCGTAACTGGCGGGGATGGGTGGAGAATAGGGGAGGGTGTTGGGGGCGGGGATAGATTTTTTGTGTGTGTCTCATGACTGACGCGCTTGCCGCGCACGGGAAGGTGTGAGGGCCAACTTCTTCCCTTCTTCCCTTCTTCCCTTCTTCCCTTCTTCCCTTCTTCCCTTCTTCCCTTCTTCCCTTCTTCCCTTCTTCCCTTCTTCCCTTCTCCCCTTGAGGGAGAAGGTGACCGAAGGGCGGATGAGGGGTGCTGCGGTTTCAATAAGCACTGAGTTCGGGGATAGCGCAGCACCCCTCACCCTGACCTTCCGCTGAACGCGTCAGGTCGTCCCTCTCCCTCAAGGGGCGAGGGGATGCAGGAGCCGTGGCGCCATGTTTGCCAACAAGGTTTCCAACGTGCATGCTCCGATAGGGGGCAGAATGCATGCGTAAGCTGTGGTGGATCATTTTTGGCTTTATGTTCCTCGCCGGGCTGGGAAACTTAATCGGCGGGACCGACACGCCTGCGACGGCGAGAGTTCAGCCTGCAAGCGCCCCTGCGAGTGTGCCCGCTATTGTCCCGGCGACACCGCAGTTCGACGCCGTCATGTATGTGGTGGCCGACACGCTGAACCTGCGCGATAGTCCTTCCACGAGTGCAAATGTGCTTGCCAAGCTTTCGCGCAACTTACAGGTGCGGGCGGGAGCGCGACAAAACGGCTGGGTGCAGGTATCTGTTCAGGGAAATATTGGCTGGGTTAGTGGGGACTATCTGTCCGGTAGCGTTCAGGCCGCCCCGGTGCCCGTTTATGCGGCACCGGCCCCGCGAAGTCAGCCAAGGCCGCAACAGCCCCAATCCGCGCAGTCCTGCCCGTCGCGGCGGTATTGTACGCAAATCAGTTCTTGTCAGGAAGCGCGGTTCTATTTGGCGAACTGCTCTTGGGGGCATTATCTGGACGGCGACAATGATGGGGTGCCGTGTGAGAAATTATGTCGATAGCGTCCAATGCCATTCCTGCTGCAGGGCGAGTGTGGAGCTAGACGGGCGGGGTGTCCATTGAAGGGTTTTTATTGGGGGATAGGGCGGGGTGATTGGCGCCTCATCTTGGGAGAAAAGAAAGATTTTGTCCTCGCAAGAAAATGAATTAGATTGTGATAGTCTTTAGCAGTATTCTTCAATGCAAATATCAATCAAAAATTCGACGTTAAGATGGACCTTAAGAACAAGGGTATAGAAATAGACGTCGATAAGCCCGACGAAACCTTCTTTGGTGATCTGGTGGTCACCAAAACCGGGCTTATTTGGTGCAAAGGAAAGACCAATCGAAAGAATGGTGTGAAGGTAAGCTGGAGCGATTTCAACGAATGGATGGAGAGCTAGCATCCGGAGCGTCGGCGGGTCACATGCACTTGATGGGCGGTACATTCAGTTATTGCCTTCATGATCCGCACAACTTGGAATTTTGGTTGTCCGGATGGTAAGTTGAATAAAGTCAAGTTTGAACTATGGAGGTTGCCACGGCGCGATGAGCAAAAAGCTGATAGACAACGCTACGCTTAGCGGCGTTCAACGGCTCATGGGGCAATCACAGACGCGTAATCTATTTAACATAGATCACGATATATGCTGCTTTGAGAAATTTGTCTCTTCGTTAATATTTAGCGACGAATTGCTGGCGGTTGATGACTATAAATCTGAATATCGGGTTTCTAGAATTCGCAGTTTTCCGTCGGTTACTATGATCCAGCCGGAAGCGGAAATTTATCGGAAACTGACTGACGATGCCGCGCAATTTGCGGCTGAAACTGCTTTTGCCTTCGAAGGTAGTAAGCCAGTCGGCGAGGCTCTGGCCTTTTTCGAGACCATCAAAATTAGTCCACAAATGCGATGGAGCATTTTTGGATCAAGCGAATATCTTACCCTCAGTTACCTTGTTGGAGACAACCGGGCAGGGGCGTATGAAGGCGCTGTAGGTGCAGCATTTGGTAATGAGTCAGGTGACCGAGAAAAGACTGGTCAAGCTGAGGGCTCAGTACCCACACTTTTCGTGAACGGAAACCAAGTCGAAGAAGTGAAGGATTTTGTTCGGGCGTATGCAAATTCGAACCCGAACTTCACTGGAACCGGCTCAAATGACACCTTGCATAAGGTGATTTTTAGCTACGGTTGGGTCGCGGAGCGGAGCCATTTCTACAGCGCGCTGGCTGACCACATGGGTGCAGAAACGGTTTTATCGCCTTTGCGAGACGCATTTTGCGAGACGAATTACAGGCTAGATCATCGAAGAGACATAAATACGATTCTGCAGCAACTTTCCGATAATGGTAAGCTTGCAATTGCCAGTATCGTGTCAAGTTCAGGTGAGGCTAAGTTCGCGCTCCGAATGCCATTTTTTACGGCTTACCTGCTTTCTCAGTGTGACAATGTCGTAGAGGCGGTTGAGAAAGCGCACGAACTGCGACTGGATCCGACCATAATATCGTGCAAAGGCATTATGGCGAATCTCCAACACTTAAATAGAGTTGATAGATTGAAGGAAGTAAATTCCCTGCTTCAGTACTTGGAAGCGGATATGCAAACACTTCTTGGAAAATACTCTGTTGGGGGCGAGCAAGGAACCCCCTTTGGCCTATCGGTAGGATTTTCCGGGATAAATTTGGATCTCAATGGATTTTTATCTAAGCTCTTTCGAAATCATAGGCATCGACCATTTGGAAAAATATTTAGGTCAATGGCGAACGATATGCTCATGACCGAGAGATTGGGAGTGCTGCATGAAAAAGCTACGAGGCTTGTCCGCGAACACAAAGATGCCGGTTATTCACGTCCGTCGCTAACACCAAGTTACATGGAGCGAAAAGCTAGCGAGTACGGCGGTCCAGCAAAACCGGCAAAGTAGTGGTTAAAGTAGCGGATCTCAGACGGATTGAGCGCCGTCTTCGCCTTTCGTCTTGCGTGCTAAATTTGCGCCTACGACGCTAAGTGCCCTTGCAAGAACCCTCCAGCGTATTCTGCTCTCGTAGCCTTCTCACAACACGCTCCACTGGAGCGTGTTGCCGGCTTAGACGCAGCGGTAGGTGACGTGCGATGGGAGTGGGAAGCGCGAGACTAACTGACCTCGCCCTCCAGCGTATCCAGCTCCATCTCCCGCAGCCGTTTGACCTCGTCGCGCAGTCTCGCAGCCTTCTCGAACTCAAGGTTCGTGGCCGCCTCGCGCATTTCGCGTTCCAGGTCCTTGATGACCGTCGCCAGGTTGTCGCCGGTGACCGTCTTTTCTTTCCCGTCCTTGCCCTTGCCGATGGAGATCGTGACGTGGTCGCGTTCGGCGGTGGAGTCGATGATGTCGTTGATGCGGGCTTTGACCGATTGGGGGGTGATGTTGTTGGCTGTGTTGTAGGCGATCTGTTTTTCGCGGCGGCGGTTGGTTTCGGCCAAGGCGCGTTCCATCGAGCCGGTTTCCTTGTCGGCATAGAGGATCACTTTGCCGTCGACATTACGTGCGGCGCGGCCGATGGTTTGGATCAGCGAGGTTTCGGAGCGGAGGAAGCCTTCCTTGTCGGCGTCGAGAATGGCGACGAGGCCGCATTCGGGGATGTCTAGGCCCTCGCGGAGGAGGTTGATGCCCACCAGCACGTCGAAGGCGCCGAGGCGCAGGTCGCGGATGATCTCGATGCGCTCGATGGTGTCGACGTCCGAGTGCATGTAGCGCACGCGAATGCCCTGTTCGTGCATATATTCGGTCAGGTCCTCGGCCATTTTCTTGGTGAGGACGGTGACGAGGGTGCGGTAGCCCTTCTTGATGGTCTGGCGGATTTCGTCGATGACGTCATCGACCTGGTGCGTGGCCGGGCGGATTTCGACCGGGGGATCGATGAGGCCGGTGGGGCGGATGACCTGTTCGGCGAAAACGCCGCCGGTCTGTTCCATTTCCCATGAGCCGGGCGTGGCCGAGACATAGACCGACTGCGGGCGCATGGCGTTCCACTCCTCGAAGCGGAGGGGGCGATTGTCCATGCAGGAGGGGAGGCGGAAGCCGTATTCGGCGAGCGTGGCCTTGCGGCGCAGGTCGCCGCGATACATGGCGCCGAGCTGGCCGATGGTGACGTGGCTTTCGTCGACGAAGACCAGCGCATTGTCGGGAAGATATTCGAACAGGGTCGGGGGCGGCTCGCCGGGTTTTCTGCCCGAGAAGTAGCGCGAATAATTTTCGATGCCGGCGCAGGAGCCGGTGGCTTCCATCATTTCGAGATCGAAAAGCGAGCGCTGTTCGAGGCGCTGGGCTTCGAGGAAGCGGCCGGCGCCGTTGAGTTCCTGCAGGCGCGCGGCGAGCTCGGCGCGGATCTGCTTGATCGCCTGGTTCATCGTGGTGCGCGGCGTCACGTGGTGGCTGTTCGCGTAGACGCGGATGAAGGTGAGGTCGGCGGACTTCTTGCCGGTCAGCGGATCGAATTCGGTGATCGCCTCGACCTCGTTGCCGAAAAGGGTGACGCGCCAGGCGGCGGCTTCATAGTGAGCGGGGAAGATTTCGACGGTATCGCCGCGCACGCGGAAGGTGCCGCGCACGAAGCCGGTGTCGCCGCGCTTGTATTGCAGGGCGACGAGCTTGGCGAGCAGCTGGCGCTGGTCGATCTTTTCGCCCTTCTGCACGTCGATGGTCATGGCGGTGTAGTCTTCCACCGAGCCGATACCGTAGATGCAGGAGACGGAGGCGACGATGATCACGTCGTCGCGTTCGAGGATCGCGCGCGTGGCCGAGTGGCGCATGCGGTCGATCTGCTCGTTGATGGTGGATTCTTTTTCGATATAGGTGTCGGTGCGCGGGACGTAGGCCTCGGGCTGGTAATAATCGTAGTAGGACACAAAGTACTCGACCGCGTTGTCCGGGAAAAAGCCCTTGAACTCGGAATAGAGCTGGGCGGCCAGGGTCTTGTTGGGGGCGAGGATCAGGGCCGGGCGCTGGGTGCGGGCGATGACCTGCGCGGCAGTGAAGGTTTTGCCCGAGCCGGTGACGCCGAGCAGGACCTGATCGGTTTCCCCGTTCTCGACGCCTTCGATCAGCTCGGCAATGGCGGTCGGCTGATCGCCGGCGGGGGTATAGGTGGTGTCGAGGCGGAAGGGCTTGGAGGCGCCGCGCTTGGCCGGGCGCTCAGGACGATGCGGCATCCAGGGCGCGGAGCCTTCCACTTCCTTGCGGCCGTGCAGAATGATCTGTTCGAGCGCCTTGACCGTGGCGGTGACGCCGACCGTGGTGGCGCCTGAAACGTCTTCGCCCTTTTTGGCCTTGTTTTTCTTGACCGACGCGTCGAGCGCTTCGCGCATCTTGGCCATGGCTTCAGGATCGGTGGCGGCGACACGGGCAATGTCCCGGGCCGTGGCTTTGGCGGCGGGAACGTGGTTGAACCCGGCCTGCGGGGCCTCACCCATGCCATCGAAATCCACGCGATCGACCGAGTTGATCTTGGTCTTGCCGGTCTTTTTCGCCATGCCGGTGGCGGTGTCGTGGCTGGATTTGGTGGTGCGGCGCTTTTCGAGCGCGGTTTTGGGCGCGGCCGCTTCTTTTTCGGCTGCATCGGCGCGATCCAGCGCGCGCTTGTTTTTCATCCGCTCGGCATAAAGCGGCTTACTGGCCTGAATGTCCTCGGCCTTTTCGATTTCGGCGAAGAACTCATCAATGGAAAACTCGGCCTTGCCGGGGCGCGTGGACTTGGGGGCCATGAAAACACCGATGTTCTGGAATGCGACTCAAATGGGAAACGAGGCGCGGGAATGCAATGTTCCCACCAGCATAACGGCTATCGAACGGAGAGGGAACGGGGCCTGCTGACACAGCGCGTCAGCAGGCGGAGTGCATCAGGCCAGAAGTGTTTCCGGCACGTTTCCGCCATTGGCGGCGAGCTGGGCGAGGACCTGCTTGTGCAGCCAGATATTCATGGTGGCGCTGTCGGATTTGTCGCCGGTATAGCCCAGCTCGTCGGCAAGCTGCTTGCGGGCGTCGAGCGAGGAATCGAGATTGAGGGCCTTCATCAGGTCGACGATGGAGGTTTTCCAGTGGAGCTTCTGGCCGGATGCGGCGACGGCAGCGTCGAGCACGGCGGCGACATCGACCTGTGCTTCGGCCTGCTTTTTGGCGAGAGCTTCGGCGATGACCTTATTGGCGGCATCCATACCCGCATCGACGGCGGCCTGCTGCTGGACCGCGACTTCGGCGCTCCGGGCAGAGGCGGCCGGGGCGGCGGCGGGCGCAGGAGCCCCGAAAATCTTGCTCTTGATATCGTCCAGAAAACCCATTGGATGCTCCTTTGTTCCTGTGGTCAGGCAATGAACCCGGAGTCTGGCCTAGAGATCAAGGCTTTGTGATGACTTCAGGCCGTCTTGCCGGGCTTGGTGGCAAACCAGATGAGGTGTCTGGCGCCTTTGCCATTGCTGCGTTCGCGGACGCGGACTTCTTCTATGGCCATGCCGGATTGACTGAGGCGCCTGGTGAAGGCGGCATCGGGATAGGCTGACCAGACGGCCAGGTGCCCGCCAGGGGTGAGGGCGGACTTGGCATTGCCAAGGCCATTGGCGCTGTAAAGACGGTCGTTTTCGGGACGGAACAGGCCATCGGGACCGTTATCTACATCGAGCAGGATGGCGTCGAAGGGTTTGCGGTCGCTGATGGCGGTGCGCACATCGCCCTCGTGGATGGTGACGCGAGGATCATCGAGGCTGTCGCCATGAATGGGGAAGAGCGGTCCGCGGGCCCAGGCGATGACGGCGGGTACGAGTTCGGCAATGACGATCTCGCTGTCAGGGCCAAAGGCGGCGAGGGCGGCGCGCAGGGTGAAACCCATACCCAGTCCGCCGATGAGGATGCGGGCTTTGGGGCGCTTGCCGACCCGGGCGGCGGAGAGCATGGCAAGCTGTTCCTCAGATCCGCTCATGCGGCTGTTCATCAGGCCGATCGTGCCGGACATGATGGAAAATTCGCTGCCCCGCTGCATCAGTGTCAGCTTGCCGCCGCCGGGCATGGTGGTTTCGTCAAGTTTTTGCCAGGGGATCATGGAGGAGGCTCAGTGCGGAATGAAGTAGCGGTTTTCGCCTTCTAGCTGACCTGAGCGCGCATAGCCAATATGGGCGCGTGTGGTGCCGACGCGCCAGTCGGGTGTCGCCCACATGAACCAACGTCTTCGGTTCACTCAACCGACGATCTTATCGGTGCAGGAATCGCCGCCAGAGCTTGGTGCCAAGCGCTACGACCAGCCAACCGATAGCGATGCCAACCACGTCGGGAGCGAGATCGGCCAGTCGGGGATTGTTGCCGATGGTGGGCATCTGGACGAGTTCCCATCCTATGCCCACCGCGAGCGTCAACAGCGCTGCCAGCCAGAGCCGACCCGCTCCGACCGCCAGCGCAGCAAGCAGGAAGATCATGAACATGGAGCCGATATGCGGCATCTTCGTGAGGGCATTGGCGATAGCCGGCCAGCTGATGTCCCAATCGAAGATCGGGTCACGATAGCCTTCCGTGGTGCGTGCCGAAGCCCAGAGGCTTGCAATGCTGATGGCCACAAACGGCAGCCAACGGGCCACAGCCAAAATATCTCGCATGTGTTTCACTCGATTTCCGCGTCTTGGATTGCGTTATATCGAATGCCCGTTTTTAGCAAAGCGGCCTGTGAGGCGTGAGTGGCGGGGACAGGGCTGGCAGCCGGGTGCCATTAAGTTGGGTTATTGCTCCGCATTGGTAATCCTGATGATGCTGGAGGTTGCCGCGCGGGGATTTTCGGTGATGGCGTAGATAGCGCCGTCGGGGCTGATGCGGACGTCGCGGATGCGGGCGTTCAGGGGGATGCGTTCTTCGTAGGCCACGCGATCATTGTCGAGATGAACGACGACGATGCCGTTGGCGACCAGACCGCCGATGAGGAAGGTGTTTTCCCAATCGGGGAATTCGTCGCCGGTATAAAAGGCCATGCCCGAGGGGGCGATTACCGGATCCCAGTAATAGACGGGCTGCGCGGTTTCGGCATCGGCAGTGATGCCGCCGCCGATCGGGTCGCCGCTGTATTCGATGCCATAGGCGATGTCGGGCCAGCCATAATTGAGGCCAGCTTCGGGGCGGTTGAGTTCATCGCCACCGCGGGCGCCATGTTCCACAATCCAGAGACGGCCTTCGCCATCGAGCGCGGCTGATTGGGTGTTGCGGTGACCGAGGCTCCAGATTTCGGGCAGAGCGTCGGCCGTGTCGGCAAAGGGATTGCCCTCGACGGCATTGCCCTCATAGTCGATGTGGAAGACCTTGCCATAGCCGGAGGCCAGTTCCTGCGCCTGGCTCCGTACCGGCGCGTCTGAGCGCTCGCCTACGGTGAGGTAAAGCGTGCCATCGCCCACCGGTACGATGCGCGAGCCAAAATGCTTGTCGCCGTCATAGGTTGGTTGCTGCCGGAAGATGACGTCGACGTCTTCCAGAGCGCCGCCGCCATTGTCATCGAGGACGAGGGTGGCGGAGGCGAGGGTCGTGCCATTGCCGCCATCGCGGGGTTCCGCATAGGAAAAGAAGATGCGGTTGCTGTCTTCAAAGTCAGAAGCGAGTGCGACGTCGAGCAGACCGCCCTGACCGCGCGCATCGATTTCGGGCAGGCCCGAAAGCGCGGCACCGGCCTCGCCGTTTTCGTCGACGATATGCATCGCGCCCTGTTTGGCGGTGACCAGCATGTGGCCATCGGGCAGGAATTCCATGGCCCAGAGTTGGGGCAGGTTTTCGGCGACAACCTCGGTGGCGACCTCCGCAGGATTGGCGGGTTGCGGCGCGCGGGTCTGGTCGGGGAAGGCGGGCTGCTGGTCCGGGGCGTTGGGCGGGGCGGTCTCGACCGAGGAACTGGTCTGGGCGAGAACGGGGGCAGCGATCAAGGCAAAGGAGAGGGCCGTGCCGGCCAGCAATTGAGCGGGTCTGAACATGAAAGATCCTGTCAAAGCGTGGTGGGTTTTGGTGCGGCGTTGGCACCAGCTTACGGGACAAAGCCCATAAGCGTGGCAATCGTTGCATCAGGAGTGTTCACGAAGCCTCGACCTGCTCTGCTTGCGTGTTCCGTTCGACAAAAAGCAAACGCCGCCCTTTTGGGGCGGCGTTATCAGTCAGTGCGTCCGTGGGATTAGCGGATGCGGATCGAAGCGATGTATTTGTCGAAATCACCGAGGCTGGCCGCATTGGTGGTGTAGGTGCGGCAATTGCGATAGGCGACTTCCGAACAGACCTCTACACGCACGCGCGAGGTATTTTCGATGGACGAAATACGGTCGGTCCAATTGCCCAGATCGCGGACGCTGTCACCCTGCTCAAGGCAGAAGCTCTGGCCTCGGAACGAGGTGCGGTCAAAGAAGCACACTTCGGCAGTGGGCTCCACGACCGGCGGGCGCGGACGCGGCGGCTGGGGGCGGGGCGGGTTCTGATTGCCAACGCCAATATTGATCTGTGGGCCGTTCGGACCGCCAATGGTGAAGCCGAAGGACAGGCCCGGATTGCTGGGATTTACCGGCCGACCGCTGGCAGCGAGGTAGCTGGAGGAAACCCAGCCCATGGCATTGCGGCCAACGACATAGCACCACGAGCCATCGCAGCGTTGGACATCAACCTGGTCGCCACGGCGAAGGGTGTTGACCACGGCGTAGCTGGTGCCCGGGCCCTGACGCACATTGACATTGGACGTTGCGGTGCCCGGCGCGGCCTGTGCGGCGGGCAGGAAGACCATTGCGGCGGCAGCGGCCACGGCAATGCCGGTGACGATATTCAGCAGTTTCTTGCGAGTCTGACGGTGCATAGCATGCTCCCTTGAGGCTTTGGCCTGCCGGTTCTGGATGTCCAGAACGACGCTGGCGGCGGCCGTGCCGATAATTATGATTTAGAAACGGAGGCTGGCTGTAAAGAGTTCCCTCTGTGGGTTTTTGCTCCACGACAGCGCCGTTTCACCGCGACACCAATCGGTGCCTTGGGAACAGAAAATCACTTTCTGGCTGAACGCAGTCTGAACGAAAACTAAAGCGCTGGTATGGGGCTCTTCTGACCGTTTTCGTCAATGGAAACATAGACGAAGCGTCCCTCGGTGACCTTTACCCGGTCATCCTGCCGATTGCGACGCGCCCAGGCTTCCATGCTGACGGTGATGGAGGTGGTGCCGACGCGCTCGATGGAGGTGTAGACGCACAGGACATCGCCGACCTTGACCGGCGCGATAAAGGTCATGGCTTCGACTGCCACCGTGACGGTGCGGCCCCTGACTCGTTCGTGGGCGGCAATGGAGCCGGCAATATCCATCTGGCTGAGCACCCAGCCGCCAAAAATATCGCCAGCCGGATTGGTGTCGGCAGGCATGGCAAGGGTGCGAATGGTGAGGGCGCCGGTGGGCTCGGTGGCATTGTTTTGCATGTGTTAGGGTCCTTTTACTGGCCAACGGCCGAAGGCTTCTTCCCAATGTTTGCGGCAGAGGGAGACGTAATCGGCTTTCTCGGGGGCTACAGTATCGCCTTCGGTCTGTACGCGGCCATGCTCATTTCGACGGACGACCATGGTGGCCTTGGCGCCGCAATGGCAGATGGTGCGGATTTCGCGTAATGTATCGGCTAGGGCCAGCAATTCCACCGAACCGGGAAAAGGGCGGCCAAGGAAATCGGTGCGCAGGCCATAGCACATGACCGGGATATTGAGCCGGTCGGCAACGCGGGCCAATTGCCAGACATGATCGCGCGTCAGGCACTGGACCTCATCGAGAAAGACGCAATCAACCTTGGATTCCTCGGCATAGTCGCGGATGCGCTGGAACAGGTCGTCGTCGTCGTCATAGAGTTCGGCAGCTTCGGAAATGCCCAGGCGCGAGGAAATGACGCCGGGCTGGCCGCCCGCATAGGCAGCGCAGGTGAACAGCAATACGCGCATGCCGCGCTCGCGGTAATTATAGGCGGCCTGAAGCAGCAGGGTGGACTTGCCCGCATTCATTGCCGCATAGGAGAAATATAGCTTGGCCATGTCGGCGCGAGACTCCCGGGTTGCGGCGGCGTTGATAATAGGCAATAGCCCCGATGCGGGCGGGCATGAAGCGGCTGCGCGCAACGTTCAACAGTTCATTATGGGATTGCCATGTCCGACATAAGCATTCGAGGCGCACGCCAGCGCGATGCGGGCGATATCAAGAGCCTGCTCGACCGATCCTGGCGCACGCATTGGGCGCCACATCTCGAAATGGCGGCGCTGGCGCGCTATGATGCCGCCCGCCCGGTAGAGGCCTATGTCGACCTCTATCTCGACCGGTTTCGCGTGGCCGAGCGGGGCGGTGTCGTGGTGGGCCTCTACCACCTTGAGGACAGCCATCTGCATGCCATCCATGTCGATAGCTGGGCTATCGGCACCGGCGTCGGCAAGGCTTTGATGGAGGCGGCGGAGCGCGACGGCGCGCGCAAGCTAGAGGTCAGGGCCTTTAATATGCGGGCGCGCGACTTCTATCTCGGTCGCGGCTGGGTGGAGATCGACGAATATGAAGATCTCGAAATGGGTCAGAGCGTACGCACAATTCTGATGGAACGCATTTAGGAAAAAAGAGGCCGCCCGGCGGCGGCCGAGAACCGACGGATCGGTTTTTGGATGGCCGGGGCAGGGCGCGCCGGGTTCCAGAGCCGCTGTGCTGGGGAAGCGATGAGCGGCAGTCCGGGCTGGGGTGGCCGGGACAGACCAAGACTAGTTAAGCTGTGTGACGAGACGGTGACGGCATCATTCAGCCCCTATTCAGGTGCATGAGGCCATTGCTTGGTGGCAGAGTAGAGGAGTTGCCCATGCGTTCGCTTTCCCGTTTCATTCTCGTCGCCAGCACGCTTGCCGCCATGGCGTTTCCGGCATTGGCGTCGCCAGCAGGCGTTTGGGAACTTGAAACGCGCGACACGCGCTTTGCGCTGGAATTGTGCGGAGACGGCACGCAGCTTTGCGGCAAACTCGTCTGGCTGAGCGATGCGCAATATAACCAGAAATACCTGCCCTATCTCAATCAGCCCATGGCGGATCGATTGCGCTCGTCCGGGCCAAATCGGTGGAAAGGTGACATGCAATTGTTCGGCCACAAGATGTCGGGAACCATCACCCAGCGCAGTGAAGACCAGATGACCTTGCAGGGCTGTGCCTTTCTCGTGGTGTGCAAGAGCTACGAAATGTTCCGGTACGACAAATGAGGCTGAAGCGTTTGGGTCGCTGGATGCTGGGGCTGGCTTTCGGGCTGGTTGCTGCCCTGCCGGTCATGGCGTCCCCGGTGGGTGTGTGGGAGATCGAGTCGCGGGATTCTCGCTATGACGTAACGTTTTGTGGCGACGGCACGCAGCTCTGCGCAGAATTGATCTGGCTCGGCCGGGCGCGGACAATGCCAAGAACCTGCCCTATCTCAATACGCTGCTGATTGATCGCGCCAGCCAGAGCAGGCCGGGGCAATGGAAGGGCAAGCTGCATCTGTTCGGGCAGATGGCCGACGGCACCATTTCGCAGGTCAGCGCCGACCAGATCACGCTACGCGGTTGCGTGGCGTTTATCGTGTGCAAGACCTATCAGATGTATCGCTATTCCGAGTAGCAGCTAATTGGTGATGGGGGGCGCATGGGTTCGTCTGCGCGCCCAGAGCGGCGGGACGGCTTCGACCATCAGGATGGCCGCGAAAATCAGCGCGGCGCCTGCATAGCCGATGGCTGGCAGACGCTCGCCCAGGATGATGAAGCCGCCCAGCGCTGCAAACAGGCTTTCCGCAGAGAGGATGATGGCGGCATTGGCGGGGGGCACATGTTGCTGGCCGATAGCCTGAAAGGTGAAGGCCAGGGCAGTGGAGAAGATGGCCGCATAGCCGATCTCGACCCAGCCGCCCATGACCGCTTCCAGCGTTGGTGTTTCGAGGCCCAGAGCAAGCCCGCTGGCGGCGATGCCGCCGAACAGGAAGCTGAAAGCGGAGACAAAGATCGGCAGGCTGGTAGCGCGCGCCGTCTCGCCGAGAAGGATCACGTGCAGGGCCCAGAAAATCGCGCTCGCCACAATCAGCCCATCGCCCGAATTGAACGAGTCTAGGCCGCCGCCATTGAGGAAATATATCCCGATCAGCGCCAGTGGCACACCAACAAAGATGATCGGATGGGGGCGGGTACGGAACAGGATGTAGCCAAGCAGCGGCACGAAAAACACGTAGAGCCCCGTGAGGAAGCCACCATTGGTGACCGTGGTGGTGGCCAGGCCCGCCTGTTGCAGCCAGGAACCCATGAGGAAAACGAAGCTGACGGCGAGGATCAGGCCCCAATGCTTGCCGGTCAATTCGATTGGCCGTCTACGGCGCTCGCGCAGCGCCAAGGGCAGGACGAGCAGGCCGCCGATCAAATAGCGCACGCCAGCAAAGGTCAGCGGCCCCATCGAATCCATTGCTGATTTCTGGGCGATGAAGGCAAAGCCCCAGAAGATAGTGCAGAACAGAAGCAGGGCGGTGGCGAGGGGGCGGGACATGGGGACGATCCGAAGGTGAGGCGTGTGGCCTAGCCTTCCCGTGACCTCCCATGCAAGAGGGGGCGTTGATTTTGGGGTGTTTCAGATCGACTTGGATTGTTTTGAACGGGATAAACCCCGGCTGTTGAGAGCCGGGGTTCCTGCGTTGCCGGGCTGAGGGAAACCGCGGCATCGCGGGGGCAGCCAGCCGCGAAGGAGAGCGGGCCGGCCGGATTTGGGATCAGCCGTTATTCGGCCTTGCAGGGGCACCCGGGCCGCCGGGGCGCTGGCCATCTGGACGCTGACCCTCGGAGCGTGGTCCGTTCCGGTGCTCGCCGCGCTCTGGCACGAGTTCGGCCTTTTGCTCATCGGTGAGGCTATCGAAGAAGGCTGTGAGCGAAGGCTGCACGGATTTCAGGGCGTCCAGGCGTGCGGCGTCGATCGCAATGCGGGTTTCGAGACGATCTGCCAGGGTGGTGGCGGCAGTGGTCTCGCCTTCCGCTGCCGGGGTTGGGCGCACTGTTTCGGCTGCGGCTTTGAGGGTATTGGCAGCGGTCAGCGCATCGGCCTTGAGGGTTTCAAAGAGGGCCTTCTGCGCGTCGGTCAGATCGAGACGGTGGCTGAGGCGTACCAGCGCGATTTCGACGGCTTCGGCACCGCGCTCAAAATTGAGCAGGTCATTGCCACCGCTGCGGCGCGGGCCATTGTGGCCGGGGCGAAAGCCCTTGTCGCCCTGCTGGACCTGTTCGGCCTGTGCCGAAGGAGCGGAGGGAGCGCTCTGCTGCGCCAGGACCGGCGCGACGGCGGAAAGGCCGAGTGTTGCGGTCATCAGAGCCAGAATGGCCTTGGTCGAAATGGTCTTCATATTCATTGATCCTTTGCATGGGACAGACCGGGGTAACCGGCACAGCAGGACCATAGGCAAGGTTACATGTTCCTGATCTTGCGAGAGCATGAAGTCTTGGAGAGATTGGTAATGTGAACGAGATCAGCGCGCTGGCGTGAAACGGGTATGTGCGAAATCGACAATGCCATCAAAGGCCTGCTGGCCCTCGGGCGTGTCGAGATTGAACTGAAATTCATGGGGTTGGGCGGGTTCGTGTTCCGCCGGGAAGAAGAGGCTGGTTACCGGCACGCCAAATTGGACGAGGCTGGCCGCGAGCCGTCTGGCCTGAGGCTCAAGCGGGTCGCCATTGCCGCTGGTAATATAGGCAGGCGGGAAGGTGGGGCTGACGAATTGCTGGACGGAGGCCAGCTCGAATTTTTCGTTTTCCAGAAAATCCTTGGCGCCCGTATAGGCCCATAGCACGGTGTTGAGGAACCAGGCCCAATCGCCATCGAAATCAATGGATTGCATGTCATAGGCGCCGGAGGCCAGAATGACGCCGCTGAGCTGGCTTGCCTCGATGCCGGGTTCGATCTGCATGGTCTGGGCATAGGTGGGATTGGTGAGCAGCAGCGCAGTCTGCGCGGCGATCTGGGCACCAGCGGAATCGCCCGCCAGAATGAGGCGATCCGGGTCGACGCCGAGTTCGGGTGCATTGGCGGTGATGTGACGAAGGGCGGCGTTCACCTGAATGACGGGGGTGGGATAGGTGCTGCCGAAGCCGGTTGAATATTCGACCGCGATGGTGGCGAAGCCCTGTCCTGCCAGAACCTTGAGATAATTGGTCACGCCATCCTTGGAGCCGGCAATCCAGGCGCCGCCATGCACCCAGATGATGAGTGGTAGTGGTTCGGTGGTGTCAGGAGGAAGGCTGACGTCGAAATGATCATCCGGGCCGGGGCCATAGGCGAGATCGGTACGTGTAACAATGCCGGGCGGAATGTGCTTTTCCAGCAGGGACTGCGCCTGCGCATCGCCCTGGCCGAAGGCATAGCGGATAAGCAGGACGCCGGGCCAAGGCGTGAAGCGCACAGCGAGAAACGCAGCGCCCGCCAGAAAGAGCAGCGCAATGCCGATCCAGATCAATATGCGCCGCATGAGCCGCCCCCGCTTTTCATACAGGATGAGCAATCAGCGGCTGGCGCGCAAGTCTGGCTTTAGCTGGCGATGTAGTCACGCAGGGCTTCTGCCTCGCGCTCGACTGCCTCGATCTTGTGCTTGACCACATCGCCAATGGAAATGATGCCGAGCAATTTGCCGTCTTCGACAACCGGCATGTGGCGGATGCGATGGCGGGTCATGCGTTCCATGACCTCGTCAATCAGGGTGGTGCGCTCGCAGGTGACGAGGCCGCGTGTCATACAGGCGCTGACGGACAGCGTGAGGGTGCCCAACGGATTTTTGCCAAGCTGGCGCACGATGTCCCGCTCGGACAGGATGCCCGCAATGTTTCCGCTGTTATCGATGATGATGATCGCGCCGATATTGTGCGCGTTGAGCAGGTGGACGGCGTCGGCCAGTGTGCCGGTTTCGGTCAGTTTGTGGACGAGCGCGCCCTTGGTCTGCAGGATGGTCTCGACATGCATGGTCAATTCTCCTCGCAAAGGGGGAGTTTGAACCACGCCGACGCGGCTCGCAATAGGCACAAAGGCGCGCAAAAAGAAGGCCAGCGCGAGGCTGGCCAGTGTGTCAGGAGGCTTGGGAGAAACTCAAATGTCGTCTGCGTCGCGCGGCCATTGCAGGGGGCGGGCAGGCAGATCGGCAAGCTGAGCCGGGAGTTTGCCGCGCCGGACAAAACGGGCGGCTTCAAAAAGCAGGGCCAGAACCAGCAGCGTCAGGGGTACCATGAATACAGCGACCTGAGTATCGGGCTGATGGGCAAGATTGGCGGCCTGTGCGGGGGTGACGCCGGAGATAAGCGCCGCTGGAATTGCAGCTGCGGTTAGAAGACCGAAGGCTGCAAAAAGGCCGATTTTCTTTCGTCTGGAAGACGCAGATTTGTGCATGGGATCGACGTCGCTATGCTTGCTTGAACGATGTCAATGAACCACGGCAATGCGCGCTCAGTGTGAAGCGCAAAAGGTGATTTGGCGGCGGAAGTGTGGCGCCTGCTCATGTTGGGGCTTTCCGGCAGGGGGCGCTTGCACTACACCGGAGGCCGCATTTTCTGGGAGGCAATGATGACTTTTCTTTCCGAGGCTTTGGGCCGTGTGGCGCCATCTGCGACTGTGGCGATCAGCCAGAAGGCGCGGGTTATGGCCCAGGAAGGCAAAGACATTATTGCATTGTCCGCTGGCGAGCCCGATTTCAACACGCCGGAGAATGTGCGCGACGCAGCCAAGCGCGCCATGGACGAGGGGCATACGCGCTATACCAATGTGGATGGCATTGCCGAGCTCAAGGAAGCTGTCGCCGCCAAGTTCCGGCGCGATAACGGGCTCCATGTGACGGCGGCGGATTGTTTCGTTGGTTCGGGTGGCAAGCAGATTATTTTCAATGCGCTGCTGGCCACGCTCAATCCAGGCGATGAGGTCGTGGTACCGGTGCCCTATTGGGTGAGCTATCCCGAAATCGTCAGGCTTTGCGGGGCTGAGCCGGTGTTTGCGGTGGCGGATGCGTCGACCGGGTTCAAGCTCAAGCCCGAGGTTCTGGAAGCGGCTATTACGCCCAAGACCAAGTGGCTGATCCTCAATACGCCGTCCAATCCGACTGGTGCGGCCTATTCTGCCAATGAATTGAAGGGTTTGGCGGAGGTGTTGATGCGCCATCCGCACGTGCACATTCTCACCGACGATATCTATGAAGTGCTGGTTTATGACGGCAAGACCTTCGCTACCATTGCGCAGGTTGAGCCTCAATTGCAGGCCAGGACCCTGACGATGAACGGATTGTCGAAATCCCATGCCATGACCGGCTGGCGCATCGGCTATTGTACTGGCCCGAGGCCCCTGCTGGCCGCGATGACCAAGTTGCAGGGACAGTCGACGACCAATGCCAGTTCGATTTCGCAATGGGCGGCGGTGGAAGCCTTGAACGGCAATCAGGATTTTCTCACCGAGTGGCGGCAAGTGTTCCAGCAGCGCCGCGATCTGGTGGTGGCCGGGCTCAATGCCAATACCGGGCTCGATTGCCTGACGCCGGAAGGCGCGTTCTATGTGTTCCCGTCCTGTCAGCGGCTTTTGGGCAAGACCAGCGCGGGTGGTACTGTGTTGAAGACGGACGAAGATTTCGTCATGGCCCTGCTCGAAGAAACCGGAGTGGCGCTGGTGCATGGCACGGCGTTCGGGCTGGCGGGGCATTTCCGGCTCAGCTATGCGGCTGCTAATGCCGAACTGGAAGAAGCGGTGCGCCGGATTCAGAGCTTCTGCGCGGGTATTCACTAAACCCAAATGAAACGCCCTCGGGTTATGCCCGAGGGTGACGAGCGTGGTTGGACTACTTGCCCAAAAGCATTGCGAGGCTTTGTGTGCCGCTGCTGGAGCCGCCGGTGGCGTCGGCGAACATGTTCATCAGCTTGGATGTGGTGACATAGGATTGCATGGCGGCCTGATAGAGATCGTCGGACCAGCCAACGGCCTGTCGTTCCTCGGCGGACATGGATGAGAAGGCGCTGATGATATTCTGGCTGAAGGCCGTTGGGTCGCTGGATTTGCCCGCGCTCTGGAAGCCCGCCATTAAGGTTGCGCCGCTACGTGCTTGCAGGATGGAGCGAGCGGTGCGGGTTTCCTCGACGCTGAAAAGGTTATCCTGATCCAGCACGATCGAAGACAGGGCGCGGCTGGAGAAGCCGGAGATGTCGATATACTGGCCGATTGTAGTCTGGCGATTGAAGGTTGGCGCCTTGCCGTTGGCTTCGGCCTCGGCATAGAGCCGATTGAGCGTCGTGCGGGCATTGGAGGCCAGATCGGGCATGGATGGCTCGACGGCATCTCCCGACTCTTGCAGCGCCAGATAGAGTGCGACGGGATCGTCGTTGCCCAGGTCGGGCCGGGTTCCGGGCTTGGTCTGGAGTTGCTTGAGTGCCTCGGTGACGGCGTCGCGGCCAGCCTTCCAATCGGCGCTGTTGCGTTCCTCGGTGCCCAGTGAATCGAGATAGGTGGCGGCGGCCTTATAGAGGTTGGTATAGTTTCCGGTGACCTTGGCAATGGCGGCGGGGCCGGAGAGGGCAGCCTCGAAGCGCCGCTGCATTTCGAGCCCGGCCGCATCGCGTTCGTCGGCAGAAAAGCTTGTATCGCTCGACATGGCGTAGAGTTCGCGCTGATCGAGACTGGAGAGATCAAGCGCCAGCTTGCCATCCTTGAGGGGGCTGGTGCGACCCGCTTCCTCCAGCAGGCTCATGAGTTTGGAATGGGTATCGGCCAGGACAGCGGCGAAATCGCGCTCGGCCATGGCCGCGAGGGCTTCCTCGGACAGTGTGACGGATGTCGCTGCGCTCTCGGTGCCGGTCTGGGTCTGCTGACTGGTCGTGCCGGCTGCGGCGGCACTGGTCGCGCTGGCGGTCGAATAGCCGTAATAGGTGGCATAGGGCGAAGTGGCGGTGATGGCGACCATGAGATGTCTCCCAGATTTTGGGGAAGACAATGCAATCGCTGTGCCGGGAAAAACCGAAGAGATTCAGATACGTGTCAGCGCGGGTTTTGGCTCGCGGCAAAATGTGCCCGGCAGAAACTGCGTGTCTGAAGAAAAAAAGCCCCGCCCGAGGGGATGGGCGGGGCCGTAGGTCGTTGGCCGGGGCCGCTGACCTTGGAGGGGACGGTGTCACCACGAACGCCGTCGTTGGAAACACTATCCCGCTTTGCAGCGACGATCACAAACGCGCAATCGGAAGTGCTGCCATGCAGAATCGGGGACGGTCAGGGCAAAAAAAGAGGCTCCAACCGAAGTTGGAGCCTTTGATAGGGCCGAAGCCAAATCGCTAGTAATGGCCCTGCGCTAGGGAGGAGGATTAGCGCCTGACCGGATGGACCAAAACCGAGGGAGGAGGATTCGGTTTCAATCCGGGTGTCGGCAACGCGGGTCCGAGGGAGGAGGTTACGGAGCGGCGTCGCAGCGACAAACCGAATATAGGTTTTGACCGTTTGGTCAGCAATGCATAGCTCGACATGCCAGCCATGCATTAGGCACAGCGCCAATTTGTCCATTTTCTAGGCAGGCTGACAGGGTGGTGACAGGTCTGGGTCGTGCGCTCACAACGCCGATTGAAGGGGCCTCTCTAGGCTGTGTTTCCTAAGGCCCCTCACCCGCCGCTTCGCGTCGACCTCTCCCCCAAAGGGAGAGGTGTTTACCTGGGAATTTCGGTCCTCTCTCTCCCTCCCCCTTGAGGGGAGGGCCGGGGTGGGTGCTGCGGTTCCAACAAACGACCGCGTCTGCGGATAGTTCAGCACCCCCACCCTCAATCCCTCCCCTCAAGGGGGAGGGAGGCGATAGAGCTGTGCCTCTGTGCAAATGCGAAGGGCGAAAAAAGAGGCCCTATCCGAAGATAGGGCCTTATGACTGGGCCGAAGCCAAATCGAAAGTGGGGCAGAGAGCAAGGGAGGAGGATATGCGCTCTGCCAGTGAGCTTTGGATCAAGGGAGGAGGAGATGATCCGCAGCTCGGTGTTGCGATACACGATCCGAAGGGAGGAGGAGATCGGGGCGCGCCTCAGCAACGAGGTGATATATGAACTCTACTGGATCGATAGACAATCCCAAAGCTGACATGTCAGCCATGCATTTTTGCAGGGCTTGGTCATGACGCGGCTTTGATCCCTTTTTAAAGAGGGCGGTTTCGTCGTTTCAAATATGTGGTGCTGGGGGTGCGCGTGGTTCAGCGCAAAAAGAAAGGCCCCGCTCGAGGGGAGAGCGGAGCCCAAGGAAACAGGTCAGGAACCTGCTAGGAGGGAACGCAGCGGAGCAAGGGAGGGAGGAGAAAACTCCGCTGTGATGTGCCCTATATATGGGCGGGGCTGACCCGGGCCAAGGCGCCCACTGACATGTCAGCCATGCACTATATGCATGAGATTTGAAAAATATCAGTAAAACCAACGGGTTGAATTTTGCGCTGATTTTCAGTTCGGCAATTTGACGGTGGATTGCCGTGAAAATGAGCGGGATGGGATGATTTTCATCTGCTCGCTGCCTCTGAAAGCAGCGGGAGAATTCGGGGATGTGCGAATACCGCCGCGGGCAGGGCGCGCCGAGTGCATGAGCGGTCGATAGAAGGCTCTATTCGGAGTATTTCGCGCCCACGAAGAGCCCGTTCTGCCAGACCAGATCGCAAGGCTCAACCACGTTCTTGAACAGCAGGCTGAAGGTGAGGGGCAATTCGACCATGTCGGAGAGTTCCAGCATGATCCCGGTGCGGGAGATGTTGACGACCGTGATCTCAAGTCGCTGTGCATCTTCCCCAAAAATCAGAGTGCCGGGGCCGCCGACTTCTTCACGCGGGAAGGCGCGGCGCTCGGTGACGTTGGCGTCGGGCGGCTGCGATGCGCCCTCGCTTGTGCGCGTGCGTGCGAGTTCGACTTCCCAGACGGTTTCGATGGCCTGTTCAAGCTGGCGTTGCAGGCCGGGCGAGTGAATGCCGCGTTCAGACAGGGAACGCAGGCTTTCTTTCAGCTCGTCTTTTGCAGATTGAGCGTTGTCCGTTGTCTTGTCGTCCATGTGTCGCCCCCTGGGTCTGGTCGCGTACTATGGCGTCCGGTCGATGTACATAATGATAAGGACATCGCTCAATTTGAACAGGGCGATGTTTCCCCTCAGGAACCAGATTGTAGTCGCATCAGTTCCGCAGGCAACTGCCCAATATGGTCGAGGCGCAGATAGCGCGGTTGATCTTCCGGCTCATCGGCGTGTTCATAAGACCATGTGAGGTCGTGCGGCACATAGGCAGCATAGGCGCCTGCCGCGAGGGCCGGAAGAATGTCGGATTTCAGCGAATTGCCCACCATCATCGTATGATCGGGGCCTTCGGTATGTCGCTCAAAAATGCGGCGATAGGTGGCCTCTGTCTTGTCAGAAACCACTTCGATGGCCGCGAAAAACTCGGCAAGGCCGGAGGCGGCCAGCTTGCGCTCCTGATCGAAAAGATCGCCTTTGGTGATCAGGATCAGCCGATACTGCTCCTGCAACTGGTCGAGGGCCTGATCCACATAGGGCAGGGTTTCGATCGGAAAATTCAGCAATTCGCGGCCAGCAGCCATGATTTCGGCGATGACATGGCCCGGCACACGATGGTCTGTCACATCGAGCGCGGTCTCGACCATGGACAGGGTGAAGCCTTTGGCGCCGAAGCCATAAAAGGCCAGGTTGCGCGCCGTTGCCCGGATCAGCCGCTCATTGAGATCCGGCATATCGGTGTAGTCGCGCAAAAGCGCGACGAAGCGTTTTTCAGTGATGCGGAAGAATTGCTCGTTCTGCCAGAGCGTGTCGTCGGCATCGAGGGCGATGGTGGTGAGACGGGGCATGGGGCAAGCTCATATCATGTTGGCCGTCATTGCCCGGCTTGTCCGGGCAATCCAGTTTGCCGACGCATGGATCACCCGGACAAGCCGGGTGATGACGGTGAACAAATATCCGGGCCGATGCCGGAGACGGTGTGCCGCTAGAAGGACCACTCGCGCGCTTTGGACACGAGGAAGTCGCGGAAGACGCCGACGCGCTTGGAATTTTTGAGAGCCGGTGGATAGACGAAATAGGCCTCATAGGCCGGTAGTTCGATCTCGGGCAGAACCTGGACCAGACCGTCTTCCTTTTCAGTCACATAGGCTGGCAGCATGGCGATGCCGATGCCGGCGCGGCAGGCCTGCATCATGCCATAAATGGCGTTGACGCGCAGCGCGGCGCGGCGCGGGCTCGAATCCGAGCGTCCCATACGCTCCAGATAATTGATGTCGCCCAGATAGGAGGGAACGGGTTCGCCGAAGGAAATGATGCGGTGATTGTCCAGATCCTCGGGGGAGGAGGGCATGCCGCGCTCGTCCACGTAGGAATTGGACGCATAGAAGTGGTTGTGGACCGTGAACAGCTTGCGCTGGATCATTTCCGACTGATTGGGGCGGTGCAGGCGAATGGCCACGTCGGCCTCGCGCATGGCCAGATCCAGTTCGGCGTCGTTGAGGCGGATTTCGAGCTGGATCAGCGGATAGAGCTTGAGAAACTCATCAAGGCGGGAAGACAGCCAGGTGGAGCCGATACCCACTGTCGTGGTGACGATCAGCGGGCCGGTGGGGACGTCCTGACTTTCGGACATCTGGGTTTCGACCTGCTGGAGCTCCCAATGCATGCGGTGGGCGGTACGGAACAGCTGTTCGCCCACCTCGGTCAGAACAAGGCCCCGAGCGTGGCGGATGAAGAGTTTTAGTCCCAGATCATCTTCGAGCGCTGAAATCTGGCGGGATACCGCCGACTGGCTCATGCCGAGCTTTTCGGCGGCGTGGGTGAAAGAGCCCGACTCGGCGGCGGTGTGAAAAATCCGGAGCTTGTCCCAGTCGAGCATTTTCATGACGCTTTCTTCGTTAATGTTCAGCCAGGTCGAACCGTGTGCGCCGCCTTAGGGCAGGCAGGCGCAGGAATTGTGACAAAGGAGACTTTTCCCATGGTCATGCTGTCGCAGCTCATTCCGCCGCTTCGGCAAGTTCGTGTTCAGCGAGAAAACGTTCCGCGTCGAGTGCGGCCATGCAGCCCATGCCCGCAGCGGTGACCGCCTGACGATAAACATCGTCGGTGACGTCGCCGGCAGCGAAAACGCCGGGAATATTGGTTTCGGTGGTGCCGGGCTTTACCTGAAGGTAGCCGCCGGGCTTCATGTCGAGCTTGCCAGCAAAGATCGAGGTCGCCGGGGCGTGACCGATGGCAACAAATACGCCGTCGATCTTCTGTTCGTAGACTTCGCCTGTGGCGCGATTACGCAGCATGACCTTGTTGACCGAAGGCGGCATGGGCGCGCCGTCGATTTCGACGATTTCGGTGTTCCAGCGCACTTCGATCTTGGGGGTTTTGAACAGGCGTTCCTGCAGGATGCGCTCGGCGCGGAACTCGTCGCGGCGATGCACCACGATGACCTTTTCGGCGAAATTGGTGAGGAACAGTGCTTCCTCGACAGCGGTATTGCCGCCGCCGACCACCAGCACCTCTTTACCACGATAGAAAAAGCCATCGCAGGTGGCGCAGGCGGAGACGCCAAAGCCCTGGAATTTCTGTTCGGACGGCAGGCCGAGCCACTTGGCCTGAGCGCCGGTGGCGATGATGAGCGAGTCTGCGGTGTAGGTGTCGCCGCTATCGCTGGTCAGCACGAAGGGGCGCTTGTCGAAATCGACGGCGGTGATGATGTCGTTGACGATTTTCGTGCCGACATGTTCGGCCTGTGCCTTCATCTGCTCCATGAGCCAGGGGCCCTGGATGACATCGGCGAAACCGGGATAATTTTCGACATCGGTGGTGATGGTGAGTTGGCCACCGGGCTGGAGGCCCTGAATCATCACGGGTTCAAGCATGGCGCGAGCCGCATAGATCGCGGCGGTATAGCCAGCCGGGCCAGAGCCAATGATGATGACTTTCGCGTGCATCGCGGGGCTTCTCCGAAAGAAATGCAGGAATACTCCCTCGCCCATAGTTAAGGGGCGAAGGGGCAATGTTTCAAGGCAAAGTCACTCCCGCAGAGCAGATGCTCGCGGGAGTGAACAGGAAAGACACAGGATAGTGCGCAAACGCCCGAAATTTAGGCGTTAGATATAGGCGACCTTGATGATCTCGTAGCTGCGCGCGCCGCCGGGGGCGGCGACCTCGAACGAATCGCCCTCTTCCTTGCCAATCATGGCGCGGGCGATCGGGGAGGAAATCGAGACGCGGCCAGCCGAAGCATCGGCCTCCGGATCGCCGACGATCTGGTAGGTTTTCTCTTCTTCGGTATCTTCATCAAGGAAGGTGACCGTCGCGCCGAATTTGACCTTGGAACCGCTCAGCTTGGTGACATCGATGATGTCGGCGAGGGCGAGCATGGTCTCAAGTTCCTTGACGCGGCCTTCGTTGAGGCTCTGCTGCTCCTTGGCAGCGGAATATTCGGCGTTTTCGGAGAGATCGCCGTGGGCGCGCGCTTCAGCGATAGCGTCGATGATGCGGCGGCGCTCATTGCTGGTGCGGTGCTCAAATTCAGCGGTGAGGGCCTTGTGACCCTGAACCGTCATCGGGACCTTGTCCATAATTGTCCTGCCTCCAATCGGCTCGGAATAAAGAAATCATGCGCGGCCAGCCATTTCCGGTCGCGGCACGAGACGTAGCGATAAATGCCAGCCATGGTGAAAGACCATCTGGCGTGGTTTCTCCCTGCCAAACTTCGTTCGGCGCATGCGTCACGACACGTTTTTAAGGAGATGAGGCCAGCTTGCCCGGCTGCAAGGGCGCGGTCAAGCGGGTGTGTGCCAAGCAAATGGGTGTGTCCACATGCCAAAACAAGTTGTGGTCTTGTGGTCGTCTTCGACCGGCTCCGGCACAATCGTGCCACTATCATGTTGACCGGCAGAATTGATAAAGGATGCGCTCCCTGAGGAGCACACCCTAGAAAAACGATTATCGTTCAGATTTAGACGCCGGTCAGATTGTCGGCTGCGGACTTGCCTGTCCGCTTGTCCTTGACGATTTCGTAATTCACTTTCTGACCTTCATCCAGGCCATTGAGGCCCGAACGCTGGACAGCGGAAATGTGGACGAAAACGTCCGCACCACCCTCATCCGGCTGAATGAAGCCATATCCCTTTTGGCCGTTGAACCATTTAACGGTGCCAGTTGCCATAATGCGCGTTCCCTCGTGCAGTCGCTGCTGGTAGCGGTTCCGGCCGTGCACCCGGCGGAACCTAGTTGATATCGAAATATCGGAAGATGACGTCAGCAATGGCGAATGCAATTCGCGTTTTTAGATCGGTCGGCCGCAATATTCGATCCGCGGAGCCTAGCCTGAAATTTCCACGCCATCAATATGTCGTGTGTTCACGACAACATGCCGCAAAAACAAGGGTTTTGCGGGAAGGTAATGGATTGAACAAAAAAATTCCAATCCCGACCAAGCGGGACTGTAGCGGAAGCGACTGAACAGTGTTCGGGAATGCGGGAGGCATAGCGAACAACTAACATTTTAGTTGAGTCTGGCTTTATTGGAAGGGTGCAAATCGTCGTGATGGCCCCTTGATTGCATTTCGCTTGCGTTTTGCCTGCGCATGCGGCAAATCCCGCGCGCCGCGCCAGCAGGGCGGGGTTTTCTGGAAAGCTGACCGTCTTGAGCAAGGCGTCTTTTTCTTCAGGCGATGTCGTCGCCGACCGGCGCGCGGATTATGCCCGCATGCTGGCCGAAACCGGTGACTATGCCGCCGCAGCCGAATTGATGGAGCAGGCGCTCGAACTGGTGCCGGACTGGGCAGCGGCCTGGGATTTGCTGGGTACGTATCAGGAAAAAGCGGGCAATGTGGCCGAAGCCATATCGGCCTGGCGTCATGTCGAGGCGCTGGATGACGATGGCCTGTTCGGCGCGCGGCTGAAACTTGCCGCTCATAATGCCGGACCTGCGGGCGGCGGCACTGCGGTGGGCTATGTTGAAGCCCTGTTCGATCAATATGCACCCAAGTTCGAGGAGGCCCTTGTCGGCAAGCTTGGCTACAGGGTGCCAGAAATGCTCGACGCGCTGGTCGAAGAGGAAATGAGCCGGCTGGGTGTTTCCCGGTTTGAAAAGGCGCTCGACCTCGGCTGCGGAACCGGGCTGATGGGTGCGCGCCTGCGCCACAAGGTCGGCTATCTCGAAGGCATCGATATTTCGGCGGCAATGATCGCGGAAACGGCACGCAAGGGCATTTACGACAGTTTGCAGAAGGCCGAACTGGTTGCGGCGCTCAATGCGCGGCGTGCAGATGCAGACCTTGTGACCGCTGCTGACGTATTGATCTATTGCGGTGCGCTGCCGCCGGTGCTGGCCGCGCTGGTTCCCGCGCTTAGGGGTGGTGGATTGGTGGCGTTTTCGCTGGAAGCCCATGATGGCGAGGAAGCCGTTTTCCTGCGTCCCAGCCTGCGCTATGCCCATGGCATTGCGGCGACACGCGACGCCCTGACCGTTGCCGGGCTGGAAGTACTGCGGTTTGAAACGGCGGTGCTGCGCATGGATCGTGGCGCGCCGATCATCGGCATTCTTGTTCTGGCGCGCAAACCGGCGCTGGAACTGAGTGCGGCCAATGATGGTGACGCGGGTGGGGACGTGGCCGCCTAGCGCAGTGCACGTTCTGTCGAAGCGGTGTGCTGCTCTAGCCAAAGCGGCAAGCGCTTGGCACAAGAGGTCGGTATTGCCGAGGACTGCCAATGAACACGATCCGTCACGACTTTCGCTCCGATACTGTCACAAGGCCCAGCGCGGGCATGCGCGCCGTCATGGCGGAGGCGGAGGTGGGCGATGACGTGTTTGGGGATGATCCCAGCGTCAATCGCCTTGAGCGCTATATGGCCGGATTGTTGGGCAAGGACGCTGCCTTGTTCGTGGCTTCGGGAACGCAATCCAATCTGCTGGCGCTGATGAGCCATTGCGGACGCGGGGATGAGTTCATCGCGGGGCAGAATGCGCATCTCTATAAATATGAGGCTGGGGGCGCGGCGGTTCTAGGCTCTATTCAACCGCAGCCCATCGCGCATCAGGCTGACGGCACGATGGCGCTGAACGATATCGAGGCGGCAATCAAATCTGGTGACAGCCATTTTGCCACCACTCGGGTGATTGCGCTGGAGAACACCTTTGGCGGGCGGGCGCTGCCGCTCAGCTATATGCATGAGGTGGCCGATATTGCGGCGCGGAATGGGCTGGGGCTGCATCTGGACGGAGCGCGGGCCTTCAATGCGGTGACGGCGCTCAATATCGGTATCAAGCAGCTGGCGGAGCGGTTCGACAGCGTATCCATCTGCCTGTCCAAGGGACTCGGCGCGCCGGTGGGCTCGGTTCTGGTGGGGCGGGCCGATCTGATCGAGACAGCGCGCCGCAATCGCAAAATGCTGGGCGGCGGCATGCGGCAGGCCGGAATCCTTGCTGCTGCAGGGCTTTATGCATTGGAACATAATGTCGTGCGGCTGGCCGATGACCATCGGCGCGCGCGGCGGCTGGCCGAGGGGCTGGTTCGGCACGAAGCGCTGCGGGTGACCATGCCGGACACCAATATTGTGTGGGTGGGTATGGACCCAGCCGTCGGGACGCGGCTGACGCCCTATCTTGCGGCGGAGGGCGTTGCTGCCATGGAAAGCTATGGGCAGCAACGCTGGGTTACCCATCTCGATATTGGCGATGCCGATATCGAAACAGCGCTTGAACTGGTGGACCGCTTCTTCGCCTGAGCGATGAGCTCTAGCGGGTTTCGCGGGCGCGCATCAGGCCGATGTGACCGGCGATGTCGAGCTGCCTGAACGAGATGGCATAGAGCTCGTCATCGTTGAGGGCGGTTTCGCGCCAGACGGTGTCGATGGCGGATTCCTGTCCCAGATCACGGTCGATGGAGATGAAGCGATAGGGCTCGTAGCCACGGGCGGCTTCGGGATGTTCGCCGCCGGTCCATTGATAATGTCCGCCTTCCGCATTGGCCCAGAAGCCAAAGACTGCCAGCCGTGAAATGGCATAGGCGGGGGCGCTGATTTCGCCATTGTGGGTGGGATAGAGTGGCGGCCAGGTGGGCAGCTTGCCCTGGATTTCCGCCCATTGATGGAGATCGTCGATGCTCGCATAGGGATCGAGGCAGGAGCGACCATCGCAATCCTGCTTGGCGGCATCCTTGTCGGAGATAATGCGGCTGCTGGCATCCAGCAATATGGCGCTATTGCCCATCATGGGGCGGAAGACAAAGCGCCAGGCCATATGATCGCCGGTGCCGAAAGCTTCGGCGTCGGCCACATCGTCTTCGCCATAGGCTTCGATGGTGTCGGCGCGGATGATCTGGCCGAGATTGTAATGGCGCACTTCGAGGAAGCTGTAGGGCAGGGGCGCGCCGTCTTCTTCTTCGATGACTTCGCCATAGGAAATGAGCGTACGCGTCCGATTTGCGTCAATGGCGCCATCGGCAATCAGCATGGCTTTTTCGATGGGGCCGACAAGGCCGCCCGGCGAAATGCCGGTCTGGTCCAGCCAGAGATTGGACAAGGTCACTTCCAGACTATCGCTGTCGGCCTGCTCAAAACCGTCTGCGTTAATAAAGCTTTGAATATGCTCATCAATAGTCTGGGCATGGGCCAGACCGGTGGTGCCCAGCAGCGCTGTGAGCAGAATGGCGAAGTGTTTCATATCGGCCCCCGATAGGTTGTGGGTCCTTGTTAGCGAGCCCAATCTGAACGGAAGCTGACTGAAAGGGGAGGCGTGTTTTTCCGTCTCCCCGCTATTCACGCAATGCGCCGAAAAGAAAATCCCCGCTCTCGCGGGGATTTTTTGGTCGAATGAGAGACTGTCCGGGCCATATCAGGCCGCGAAATAGTCCTGTAAGGGACGGACGGTGAGACTGCCATTGTGGAGGGCGACGATGCCTTCCACGGCGGCGAGGGCACCGTCGATGGTGGTGTAGTACGGGATTTTGGACAGAAGGGCCGTGCGACGGATGTCGCGGCTGTCGCTGATCGATTTCAGGCCGTCGGTGGTGTTGATGACAAGCTGTACGCTGCCATTCTTCATGGAATCGACGATGTGCGGACGCCCTTCCAGCACCTTGTTGATCTTGGTTGCCGGCACATTGTTATCGCTCAAATAGCGTGCCGTGCCGCCAGTGGCCAAAATCTCAAAGCCGCATTCGACGAGATGGCGGGCCATGTCGACAATGTATTGCTTGTCGGCATCGCGCACCGAAATGAAGGCCTTGCCAGAGGTCGGGACCTTCTGGCCGGCGCCCATCTGCGACTTGGCAAAGGCGATGGCAAAATTGGTGTCGAGGCCGATGACTTCGCCGGTCGACTTCATTTCCGGGCCCAGCACCGTGTCGACGCCGGGGAAGCGGTTGAACGGGAACACGGCTTCCTTGACGGCGATGTGCTTGAGCGTCTTTTCGGTCAGACCGAAGCTCGACAGTTTTTCACCGGCCATGATGCGGCTGGCGATCTTGGCGATGGGCTCGCCGATCACCTTGGCGACGAAGGGCACGGTGCGCGAGGCGCGCGGGTTCACTTCGATCAGGTAGATCGTGTCGTCCTTATAGGCGAACTGCACGTTCATCAGACCACCGACCTTCAGAGCGAAGGCGAGTTCGCGGGTCTGGCGCTTGAGTTCGTCGATGATGGCGGGCGGCAGGGTGCGCGGGGGTAGGGTGCAGGCAGAGTCGCCGGAGTGAATGCCGGCCTCTTCGATATGCTCCATGATCCCGGCGACGAAAACATCTTCGCCATCGCACAGGGCATCGACGTCGATTTCGGTGGCGCCGGAGAGATAGGCGTCGAACAGCAGCGGATTGTCGGATAGGACCGAATTGATCTGGCCGGTCTTGTCATTGGGGTAGCGCAGCAGGATATCGGGCGGCACGAGGCCGGTCAGGGTGTCCTGCACGTAGCTTTCAAATTCCTTGGCGGAATGGACGATGGCCATGGCGCGGCCACCCAGCACATAGGACGGGCGAATAACCAGCGGATAGCCCAGACGCTCGGCGACGAGGCGGGCCTGTTCGAGGCTATAGGCGATGCCGTTCTTGGGCTGGGTGAGTTCGAGCTTGTTCAAGAGCTTCATGAACAGGTCGCGGTCTTCGGCAAGGTCGATGGCGTCGGGCTGGGTGCCCAGGATCGGTACGCCGGCCTTCTGCACCGCTTCGGCCAGGTTCAGCGGGGTCTGACCACCGAACTGGACGATAACGCCGTGGAGGGTGCCATTCTGCTTTTCGGTGAGCAGGATTTCGATCACGTCTTCTTCGGTCAGCGGCTCGAAATAGAGACGGTCGGAGGTGTCGTAGTCGGTCGAGACAGTTTCGGGGTTACAATTGACCATGATAGTCTCGTAACCGGCATCGGCCAGCGCGAAGGCGGCGTGGCAGCAGCAATAGTCGAACTCGATGCCCTGGCCGATCCGGTTGGGACCGCCGCCGAGAATGACGACCTTCTTGCGGTCGGAGGGGCGGGCCTCGTCATCGACCTGACCGGCGAAGGGCATTTCATAGGTCGAATACATATAGGCGGTAGGCGAGGCGAATTCGGCCGCCGACGTATCGATGCGCTTGTAGGCGGGGCGCACTTCGAGGGAATGACGGAGCTTGCGCACGTCGGAGGGCTTCAACCCAGCGAGCTGGGCAAGGCGGGCGTCGGAGAAGCCCATGGATTTGAGGAGGCGCAGATTGACCGCATCCTGCGGCAGTCCGTGCTCACGCACGTTCTGCTCCATATCGACGATGCCGCGCATCTGTTCGAGGAACCAGGGATCGATCTTGCAGGCTTCGAAAATGTCTTCGTTGGAGACGCCGAGGCGCATGGCTTCGGCGACGTGCAGCAGGCGGCGCGGGGTGGGCGTGCCGAGAGCGGCCTTGATGGCGTTCCTGTCATCGCCTTCGCCGAGGCCGGGAATGCCCACTTCATTGAGGCCGGTGAGGCCGGTTTCGAGTGAGCGCAGGGCCTTTTGCAGCGATTCCTGGAAGGTGCGGCCAATGGCCATGGCTTCGCCGACCGACTTCATCGAGGTGGTCAGGCGATCATCGGCGCCGGGGAATTTTTCGAAGGCGAAGCGCGGGATTTTGGTGACGACATAATCGATGGTCGGCTCGAACGAGGCCGGGGTGGCGCCGCCGGTGATGTCGTTTTCCAGTTCGTCCAGCGTGTAGCCGACGGCGAGACGCGCGGCGACCTTGGCGATGGGGAAGCCGGTGGCCTTCGACGCCAGAGCGGACGAGCGCGAGACGCGGGGGTTCATCTCGATGACGACCATGCGGCCATCGGCCGGATTGATGCCGAACTGCACGTTTGAGCCGCCGGTTTCCACCCCGATCTCGCGCAGCACCGCCAAAGAGGCGTCGCGCATGATCTGGTATTCCTTGTCGGTCAGCGTCAGGGCCGGAGCGACGGTAATGGAGTCGCCGGTATGGACGCCCATCGGGTCGATGTTCTCGATGGAACAGATGATGATGCAATTGTCCTTCTTATCGCGGACAACCTCCATCTCGTATTCCTTCCAGCCGAGAACGCTTTCCTCGACCAGAACTTCATTGGTGGGCGAAGCGTCGATGCCGCTTTCGCAGATGGCGAGATATTCCTCGCGGTTATAGGCAATGCCGCCGCCGGTGCCGCCGAGGGTGAAGCTGGGGCGGATGATGGCGGGCAGGCCGATGACCTCGAGCGCCTGGAGGGCTTCGATAGTATTGTGCGCGAGCATGGAGCGCGGGGTTTCAAGCCCGATCTTCTTCATGGCGTCGCGGAACAGCTCGCGGTCTTCGGCCTTGTCGATGGCCTCGGCGGTGGCGCCGATCATTTCGACATTATACTTGTCGAGCACGCCCATTTTGCGCAGCGAGAGGGCGCAATTGAGCGCAGTCTGCCCGCCCATGGTCGGGAGCAGCGCGTCGGGGCGCTCTTTCTCGATGATCTTGGCGACGACTTCGGGGGTGATCGGCTCCATGTAAGTCGCGTCGGCCAGATCGGGATCAGTCATGATCGTGGCTGGATTGGAGTTCACCAGAATGATCCGGTAGCCCTCTTCCTTGAGCGCCTTGCAGGCCTGGGTGCCGGAATAGTCGAATTCGCAAGCCTGCCCGATAATGATGGGGCCCGCGCCGATGATGAGGATCGATTTGATGTCGGTACGCTTCGGCATTCGGGGCTCGCTCTGGCTATCTCTAGTGGATCGCGGGCGAGGGGGAGAATCGCCCGAACACACCTGTCCGCGCGAAACCCGCGTGGCCGTTGAGCACAGCAGCGCAGGGGAAGAGACCGAACATGGTGGTTAAGCGGGCGGTGTAACGGAAAGAGGCGGGGAATGGAAGGGGAGGATCGCCCCTCTCGGCGGAAATCCTGTTTCGAGCTTACTTACGGGGGCGTGACTGTCGGGGACAGTGCGGGCTGACCTGTCAGCAGGTCGATAACGACCTGACCGATATTCAGGCCGACATGCCGGTCATATATAAGCCAGAGGGTCACGATGATGAGCGCCCAGAATATACTGAAAAGCGAGCCGACCAGAAAATATTCAGCGAATTCGCGCTGATCCATTTTCTGAAATCTTGCCACCGTCTTGAGCGCAATGACTGCCGCAAGAACCTCCCACGAATGGACCAGAATGCCTGCTGCAATGATCAGGCGCTCGAATATGCCAATTATCCGGCCAGCTTTTGCGCCGTCAGGGCCAGAATCTGCCGTTGAATCCTTTAGGCCGGTCCATTTGAACAGAACGCGACAAATGACATTTCCCAGATATGTCAGCGCGATTATTGCCGCCAGATTATAGACGGCGGCATGCAAGTGCAAAGCGAATTGAAGCAATTCATGCTCCTATTCTGAATTCATCATCCAGATATTTGAATGCTTCTTTTATTGCATTCCAATGAATTTGGTAAAGGTCAAAATTACCAGAATTTCGGACCTTGTATACGGAATGGACGCTGACGTTGCGGTCACTTGCAATGTTTGAGGCCGTTCTGCCTCTTAGCAATGCAGGAATGTCGTGCTTCTGGGTTTTAGTCCAACTGCGCTCTATGGCAGTCAGACTGGCTCCGCTTGCTTCAAGCACAATTTCCAGCGCCGGGTTTTTAGGTATGAAAAACCGATAGAGCGTTCCCTCTCGTTTCTCATTCAGTTTTTTTCGCGTATCGGACAGGCCCTGGCCCATCATGTTCCATGCACGCCCGGTATTCAGAGGCGATTCCAACGTGACGATGCCAATGGCGAAACGGCAATCAAGGTCATGCTCCAGCAGGGTGAACCTAATTTCGCGTGCGATATCGACAGCCGCGATGAGTGAGTTGGTCAGGCCCTGGAATTCATCGCCAAGGGTGATGGTGAGTGGTGAGGCCAGAGGAGCTGAAAACGCAGTATTGTGCTGCTCTATCGTCCTGTTGAACAGGTCGTGCAGGCTCTTTTGGGATAGCTGCTTTTCGCTATCGACGAGATCGCCCATCAGGGCGGCATAGTGTTTTTGTTGAGCCATAATAGGGTAAATTTCTAATATGAACCCATAAATGGGTCAATATGTGAAATGTACCCATTTATGGGTCGCCACGCAATGCGGCTGAGGCGCAGATCACGCCCGCATGATCTTCTCCAGCGCTTTGCCCTTGGCCAGTTCGTCCACGATTTTGTCCATGTAGCGTATTTCGCGCATCAGGGGCTCTTCGATTTCCTCGATGCGGACGCCGCAAATGGTGCCTTTGATCAAGGCTCGATTGGCGTTGAGTGCGGGCGCACGGGCGAAGAAATCCTCGAATGTGGTCTTGTCGGCCAGAGCCATCTCGAAGGCGTTCTGGTCATAGCCAGTGAGCCAACGAATGATTTCGTCGAGCTCGGTCTTGCTCCGGCCCTTCCTTTCGACCTTGGCGATATAGTGGACGTAAACGCTGGCCACGCTCATGGCGTAGATGCGGTGATTGCTGTTTTTCATGTGTCGGCTCGCGGCTGCATCGGCATGCCGGACCAGCTTAACATAAATGCGAGGATGTGTCTGGACCCGCTACCAGGTGATGTAGAGCGAACAAGACCGGTGAATTCACACGCCTGGAAGGAGGAAGCAGAATCTCGGTCAGCGGCAAGGTATGCATATTTTTATTGTGAATGTTGTTGTCATGTTTTAATCGAGGGGTGGATCAGAAACAGGATATTTTCATGAAGCTGTTCACTCACACTTTTGGCGTGGCTGGTGTCGCGCTGGCCATGTTTGCTGCACCGGCACTGGCGCATGATACTTTCCCCGTAACGATCGAGCATGCTCTGGGTACAACGGTGATCGAAGCGCAGCCTGAGCGCATCGTGACCATTGGCTGGATGAGCCAGGACAGCGTGCTGGCGCTGGGCGTCGTGCCTGTCGGTATTCCCTTTTCGGCTTGGGGCGGCGACGAGAACGGGTTTTACCCCTGGGTGCGGGCCAAGCTCGACGAACTGGGGCAGGGCGATCCTGCCATGCTCAACTACAATGATGGCATCCCGTTTGAAGACATTCTGGCGACCGCCCCCGACCTGATCCTGGCGCGCTATTCGGGGCTGACGCAGGACGAATATGATCGGCTGAGCACGATTGCGCCAGTCGTTGCCTATGCAGGCGAGCCGTGGTCGGGTGAGTGGCGCGATATTGTCCGGACCAATGGCAAGGCGCTGGGCCGGTCTGCGGACGCGGAGGCGCTGGTTGCTGCCACGGACGCGCAGATTGCTGAGGTGAGCGCTGCCCACCCCGAATTTGAAGGCAAGACCTTTTCCTTTGCAGGTGGTCTGAGCGGCGATGCGGGTGCACTTGGCATCTATGTGTCCACCGATCCACGCGTGCAATTGGTGGAAGATATCGGGCTGACGCTGGCCGAGGGTGTGAAGGCGCTGCCGATCGATCAGGGCTTCAACTTCCCCGTCAGCCTCGAAAATCTGTCCAGCGTCGATGCCGATGTGTTTATCGCCTGGCTCAACGATGAATCGGCGCTGGACTTCGTTCAGACCAACCCTCTGATGTCGCGCTATCGTCCGGTGGCCGAAGGCCGGTTCATTCCGCTGATCGACCGCGCTTTCGTGATGGCCACTTCGGCGCCGTCGCCATTGGCAATTCCCTATGCGCTGGACACCCTCGTTCCAGCGATTGCCGACGTGCTGAAATAAGCGATCTGGCTCGCGTCGCTTCAGGCGGCGCGGGCCTTTATCTGCCGGGTGAGCCCGGTGACGATATCCTCAATGCGATAGGGCTTGGGGATGAAAATTGCGCCTTGCGGCAGTTCTGCCTTGTGCGGACATCCGCCGCCGGACACGACAATGATGGGCAGGGATGGCCGCATGCGCGCCGCCACAGAGGCGAGTTGCAAGCCATCATATGGGCCTGGCATTTCAATATCTGTGACAAGACCGTCGATGTCGGCGTCGAGAAAATCCATGGCGGCGCGGGCGCTGGTGACCGCGATGGTATCAATGCCGCAATCAGCCAGATCATCTGCGAGCGAGAGCAGCAGCAGGGCCTGATCGTCAACGATGAGAATGCGCGACAGGTTGGACATGGGATTGGCTCCCCGTGATGAACGAACGCAATACATGACGCTGGCCATCAAGCGCGCGAGACCCGCCTTTGGTTGCTCGTCCCGCCAACGGGACTGCAATCATGGTTAGCATTTGGTTCAAATTGTCGGTATCGGCCCGAATGGTCGGCTGTTACAGCACCGCCGTGCGGTAGAGTGCCACGCGGATGCCGCCATGGAGCACGGGGGGCAGCATTGGCTCGAAGGGAAGGCCGGTGGCTTGCGCCAATTGCTTGTCGGCGGTGATGATGCCGACGCGCCAGCCCTTGAAGCGGGTTTTCATCACCGTGCCGAATGTCTTGTGCAGCGTGATCAATGGTCCCTTGCTTCCGATGCGGGTGCCATAAGGTGGATTGACGATGACGAGGCCGGGTGGTCCGTCGGGCGGGCTCAGGTCTTCGATGGATTGCTGGCTGAAGCGTGTAAGGGCGGAGACGCCGGCACGGGCGGCGTTTTCATCGGCCATTCGGATAGCGCCGGGGTCCCGGTCGGAGCCGTGGAACAGCAAGGATACGGTTTCGGGCGCTATGGGCGCACGCATGCTGGCCCATGCCTTGGCGTCGAAACTGGGAAGCTGTTCAAAGGCGAAGCTGCGTTCGCGGCCCGGTTGGAGACCCAAGGCAATTTCCGCTGCTTCAATGGCAAAAGTGCCGGAGCCGCACATGGGATCGAGCACCGGCTCGGTGCCGGTGAAGCCGCATTGGCGCAGGAACATGGCGGCCATGGTTTCGCGCATGGGGGCCTTGTTGACCGCCTCCTTGAAGCCGCGCTTGTGCAGGGACTCGCCAGTCGTATCGAGGCTGATGGTGACCAGATCATCCTCGATGCGGACCATGACACGAAGGCTTGCGTCTTCAGCAATTGGGGCGCCGATGGTTTCAGAAATCGCCTTAGCGACACGCTGGGCGGCGGCACCGTCATGATAGATGCGGGAGCGTTTGCACGAGGCCTCTACATGGACCGGAATATCGGGCCGGAGAAAGGTTGCCCACTCGACCTTGTGCGCGCGCTTGTCGAGCTGGGCCAGGTGCAGGGCACGGAAGCTGGCCATGCGGGCGAGAATGCGAGTGGCACCGCGCATGACCAGATTGGCGCGCCAGGCATCGGCCCATGTGCCTGAAAAAGTAACGCCGCCTTCGATGATCTTCGTGCCGGTGAAACCGGCGTCGCGGGCCTCCTGGGCCAGCGGAACTTCGAGGCCGGGTGTGGCGACGAGAAAAATATCGAATGGGGCGTTGCTCATCGCGCTGGCTTAGCGGGGTGCGCGAAGAGTGGCAAGTTCGGTGTGGGGCGGGGTTACCTTGGCCGCGATCTGTGCTTATATCGGCACAAGGCGATGAATATGCGCCAGCATCAATATCAAGCAGAGAGCCGTTGCGATGAGTGAATATGTGCCGCCCAAAATCTGGACCTGGGACAAGGAGAATGGCGGGGCTTTTGCCAGCACGAACAGGCCAATTGCCGGGGCCACCCACGAGGCCAAGCTGCCGCGTGGACAGCATCCCTTGCAGCTTCATTCGCTGGCGACGCCGAACGGGCAAAAGGTCACCATTATGCTCGAAGAGCTGCTGGCGGCGGGGCATGACGCAGAATATGACGCTTACCTGATCAATATCGGCAAGGGCGACCAGTTCGGCTCCGGTTTTGTCGAGATCAATCCCAATTCCAAAATTCCGGCCATGATCGATTTTGGCCCCAAGGAGCCGATCCGCCTGTTTGAAAGCGGCTCGATCCTCGTCTATCTCGCCGATAAGTTCGATGCGTTTCTTCCCGAGGACGTGGCCAAGCGGGCGGAGGTCATGAACTGGCTGTTCTGGCAGATGGGTAGCGCGCCGTTTGTCGGCGGTGGCTTTGGGCATTTTTATGCCTATGCGCCGGTAAAGCTCGAATATCCGATCAATCGCTATGCGATGGAAGCCAAGCGGCAGCTCGACGTTCTGGACCGGCAATTGGCAGACCAAGAATTCGTCGCGGGCAGCGAGTACACGATTGCCGATATGGCGATCTTCCCCTGGTATGGCGGGCTGGTTCTGGGCCGGGCCTATAATGCCGCCGAGTTCCTGCAGGTCGAGGAATACAAAAACGTGATGCGCTGGGCCAAGCAGGTGGATGCGCGGGAAGGCGTGAAGCGCGGTCGCTGCGTCAATGCGGCGGGTGGGCCGGAAGACGAGCATCTGCCCGAGCGCCACTCGGCTGCCGATGTCGACAAGGTGCTGGCCATTCGCAAGGAACGTGGAACGGTTTGATCGCCGACCTGTCACATTGAACAGGGGCTGGCGCGACTAGGGTGCGGGGATGAACCCCGCACCTGTCAGTTGTTGATGCTGAGAATGCCCCATTGGGTCTGGGTGCAGGCGTCGTCCAGGCACACATTTGTGATCCAGAGCGCGCCATTGCCCAGACCGACGCCTTCGCTGGTGACGATGAGGTCGTCCGGATCCTGGTCGAGCACCGCCTGTTGGGTCTCGGCGGTAAAGGCAATGTCGAAGCTGTCGAGGAAGTCGCTGGCGTCGATGATCTCGTAATTGCCGTCGCTGTCGTTTACGGCCAGCGGATAGAGCCCATATTCGGCAATCGCCGCAGCGTCTCCGATGGTGACTGCGTCCTGTAGGGCGTCGATAAGCTCGAAGAAGCCCGCAGCGTCGCCATGGATGTTTTCGATCCGGTCCCTGGAGCTTGCCTCGTCTGCTGCAAGGGCAGGTTGGATGAGTGCGATCAACGCGACGGCTTTGGCTATAGGGGCGATGCGCGACATGTCGTGCTCCTGTGGGAACGAGGCCCCCATCAGGTGCCTCAGCACAATGGCGAAAGCAAGATTTAGCCAGAGTGGACCATTAAATACACGCGCTGTTAAGCCTGGAAACGGCACTATGCCCTCGCGTCCGTGGGACCAGACTGTCCCAAAAACGCAGAATGCGTTCGAGTGCGAGTATAGCGTCCATGCGTCTGATCATCGGTATCATCACCGTTTTTGCCTGTGTTTTCGGTGGTTATTCGGCCATGGGCGGCCATGTGGAAGTGCTCTGGCAGCCCTTTGAATTCGTGATCATTCTGGGCGCGGCGTTCGGTGCATTCATCATCGCCAATGGCGCGCCGGTGCTCAAAGCGGTGCCGTCGATGTTCGGCACGATGTTCAAAGGGCCGAAATATAACAAGCAGGCCTATGTCGAGCTGCTGGGCCTGCAATATTCCATGTACAAGCTGGTCCAGCAGAAGGGCATTCTGGGGATCGAGCCGCATATCGAAGACCCGCATAATTCCACCCTTTTCAATGCCTTCCCGACCTTCGCCAAGAACCATCACGCGGTGGAATTCGTCTGCGATTACATGCGTATGGTGACCATGGGGTCCAACAATGTGCACGAAATGGAAGCATTGATGGATGAAGAACTGGAAACCCATCATCAGGAGCAGGAACGTCTGGTTTCCGCCATGCAGGCGCTCGCCGATGGCACGCCTGCTCTGGGTATCGTGGCCGCCGTGCTTGGTGTGATCAAGACCATGGGCGCCATTACCGAGCCGCCAGAAGTGCTGGGTCACCTGATCGGCGGCGCTCTGGTGGGTACGTTCTTCGGCGTTTTCGTCGCTTATGGCTTTTTTGGTCCGATGGCGCAGTCGATGAAGAACATCTACGAATCTGAATCCAAGTATTATCTGTCGCTCAAGGTTGGCCTGCTTGCCCATATCGGCGGTCAGCCGCCTGTCATGGCCATCGAATTTGCTCGCAAGGCGCTGATGAGCGAAGTGCGCCCGACCTTCAACGAAGTTGAAGCGGCAACAGCAAACCTTCCGGCCACCACCTGATCTTTTCCTAGAGAGTGAGCCAGAATGGCGAACTACGACCAGCCGATCATCATCAAGAAGGTCAAGAAGAACAAGCACGCCCACCACGGCGGTGCATGGAAGATTGCCTATGCCGACTTTGTAACGGCGATGATGGCCTTCTTCCTGCTTATGTGGCTGATCAGCATGACCACGCCCGAGCAGAAGGAAGGGCTGGCGGACTATTTCGCGCCGACCTCGGCCAGCAATTCGACCTCGGGTTCAGGCGGCGTCATGGGCGGTACGGCCATGGATAATTCGGGCAGCCAGATGTCCGGTTCGTCAGCCGATGTGCTCAATAACAGCCCCGCTTCACCGCAAAGCGCTGACAAGGGTTCCACCGAGAACAATGTCGGGGGCATGGAGCGCGAAAGTGCCGCCAATGACAGCGGTGAGAGTGACCAGAGCCTCAAGGCCGAGCAGGATCAGGCCTTCCACAGCGCCGCGGCCAGCATCAAGCAGGCCTGGCAGGCCTTGCCGGAACTGACGCCCTTTATGGACAATCTCATGGTCGAGAAAACCGATGAGGGGCTGGATATCCAGATCGTTGATCAGCAGGGCCGGGCCATGTTCCCCGAGGGATCGAAATATCCTACCGAGGCGACGCGCGTGGCGCTTGCCGCCATCGGGCCCATCCTGCAACAGCTTAATGCGCAGGTGAATATTTCCGGCCATACAGCAGCGGGCGGTCGATATGACAATCCGCGCTATGGGGAATGGGAATTGTCCGCCGACCGCGCCAATGTGGTGCGTTCCACCCTCGGCGAATTCGGGCTTGGCAATGATCGCATCAAATCGGTGATCGGGCGGGCGACGGACGATCCGTTCTTCCCCAATGATCCCTATATGGCCGCCAATGAGCGCGTGCGGATAACGGTGCTGCAAACGCCGCCGCCGGTGCCGATGGGGCTGCGGCCCTAAGCTCTCCCCCGGCTCGAACTTGCCCCTACCGCCTTTGGGCGCGACGCCATCTCCAATCGTCATTGCCCGGACGAGCCGGGCAATGACGCTGGGCGGGTGGACCGAGAAACACACTCGCGTCGAGCGCGAGTGTGACGATCCTGGATAAGATCGCCTCTAAAGAAGCAGCTTAAAGCCTTCGTGGCTCTGCTCGAAGCCAAGCTTCTTGTAGAAGCGGTGGGCGTCTAGGCGCAGTTTGTTGGAAGTGAGCTGCACCATGCCGCAGCCCGCCTCCCGACAGCGCTCCACGGCCCATTGTATCATTTGCGAGCCCAGCCCGTTGCCGCGTTGATCGGGACGGATATGCACGTTTTCCAGCATGCCGCGCATGGTGCCGAAGCGGGTGAGGCCGGGGATAAGGCTGATCTGCAAGGTGCCGATCACTTCGCCAAGCTTCTCGACGACGATCAGGCGGTGATTGGGATCGGCCGTAATGACATCGAAGGCGGCGCGATAGCGCGGATCGTTTAGTGTCGCCGGATCAAGCGGGGGCGTGTCGGCTCCTCTGGCATCGCCATTGTGGCAGAGGATCAGAATGGTGCTGATGTCGTCTGGGGTGGCGTCGCGGAAGAAGATTTCGGTCATTTCAGGCTGGCTTGGGTGCGATGAGTCGCGCCAAGCCTATCACGCCCAGAGCGAAGATTGCCGGGGCTATCGCAAAGGGTGAGCCGGTAGCGGCGAGAGCGCCGGTGCCAGCCCAGAGTATGGATGAAAAGGCCTCGCACAGGGTCGCTGCGCGGGAGGCGGTCTGGCGGCGGCGGAACATGGAGCGTTTAGCCGTGACGCGGAACCATAGCTGGATGGCTGTTGAAGCGCCTGAGGCGATGGCGACGAAAATGGCGGTGACCAGCGCCATTTGCCAGGAGGCGAATGCCAGCAGGATCAGAATGGGCGCCAATATTATGGCGATGACGGCCAGCACGGATTCGACCTTGGCGCGCAGGATGGTTGACGGGGCAAGCGGGGCTGTGGTGACGAGATCGTGCGCGTCTTCACCGGAAATGGCGAGCCATGCCAAACCGCCCGCCAATTGGCCCGATGCCATGACCAGAACCGGCACGACGATGAAGAAGCTGTCATTGCCGGAGCCGTAATTGACCCAGAGCAGCAGGGCTGGCGGCACCAGATAGAGCAATTGCATCAATGTTTGGGAGAGCAGCCATGGGTCGCGTTGGAGCAGCTTCCATTCCTTGCGGCGCAAGGCCTGTCGCTGTGTTGCGGGCGCAAAGGCGCGTGCGGAGGCGCGGCGCTGGCTGCGAATATGGGTCAGTCCGGCGGCGGAGGTGGCAAGGCGCGCATAGCTGGGCGCAATGAGCGTGATGGCAAGGGCAAACAGAGCAAAGGCCAGTGCGGCGATAACCAAGGCCGCGCCGATATCACCCATGGCAGCGCGCGCGGGGAGCCAGAGTGTGCTGGCAGGGTCGGGGGCGGCGGCGAGCACGGCATCGGACTGGAAGAAGGCGAAGCGCGAAAAGCCTTCATGGGAGAGGATTGCCGCGGCCTGAATGCCGATAACGAAGCCAGCGCCGACAATGCCAGCAACGATCTGAGCCAGCAGGCGTGTGCGCTTTGGCCCGGCGAACTGAAACAGCAAGCGTGTAATGGCCATGGCGATGGCGACGGACAGCGCGGCCATGGCGGCGAGGACCAGATAGGCGGAAAGCCAATGTGGGCCCGATTGCAGGCTCAGGGAGACGATCAGTGGGCTGATGAGCAAAGCGCCGAGGCCGAATGTGGTGGCGAATACCGCTGCCGCCCGGACGGCAAAGACGCCATTGCTTGGCGTCGGGGAGGAGAGGATGAGATCGAGATCGGAGCGGGAATAATAGACGCGCGTAACGGCTTCGAGCGCCTGAGACAGGGTGACGGCCCAGAATAGCAGGCCCATGCCGGACACGACGAGCAGGGTTTGTTTGTCGACAATGGCGCCTGCCTGCACCCAGGGGCGGATGGCGAACCAGGCGATCAGCGTGATGATTGCAGATATGCCGACCCCGCCGACGAGCCAGCCGATCAGGCGGACGCGTTTGCCACCGGTCATCATCGCCATGGTGTCGCGCCAGGCGAGGCGGAATTCGTGGCGGGCGAACCAGAGCAGGCGGGAGGGTGCGGTGTTCATACGGTCTTGTCGCTTTGTGCAACCAGATCGAGGAAGATTTCTTCCAGCGTGGTTTCCCGGCCAATCTGCGTGCGCAACTGATCGAGCGTACCCTCGGCGATCAGGCGGCCGCTGGCGATGACCCCGATGCGCTCGGCCATGCGTTCGGCGACTTCGAGAATATGCGTGGTCATGATCACGGTGACGCCGGAGGCCGTTTTCTGGCGCAGCACGTCCTTGACCTGCCGCGCGGAACCCGCATCGAGGCCGGTCAGAGGCTCGTCGAGAATAATGAGGCGCGGATCGTGGACCAGCGCGCCCGCGAGTGCCACTTTTTGCAACATGCCTTTGGAGAAGCCGCCGCACAGTTCATTGGCGTGGGGCGCCAGACCGAGCCAGTCTATCAACTCATGGGCCGATTGGCGGGCGCGGGCGGGCTCCACCTGCCAGAGACCTGCAATGAATTCGAGATATTCGAGCGGTGTCAGGCGGTCGTAGACCATGGGCTCGTCGGAGACCCAGGCCATGAGACGCTTGGCGGCGACCGGATCGGCGAGGGCGTCGATGCCGAAAATGGAAATGGAACCTGCATCGGGTTTGAGCAGGCCTGCCACCATACGCAGGATTGTGGTCTTGCCTGCGCCATTGGGACCGAGCAGCGCGTAAAATTCGCCTTCGTTGATGGTGAGGTCCACGCCATTGACCACGGGACGGTCGAAGGATTTGGCAAGGCCGGACAGGGCGAGGGCGTGGATAGACATCTGCACTCCGCGGAATGGATGGCTCACCCTAGAATGGCCGCCTTTCGAGCCGGTTTATCGGCAGAGTTAAGGAAGTCTGTTGCCCGCGCCATGCAGGGTGGGGTTGCGCAGGCGGCAATTGTGGTATGGGCACTAACATTTTAGCTTTGTCGATTGTTCGGGCAGAGCCCCCGCCCGGCTGTTTTCGGAGTTTTCCCTTGATCGCCTCTCTTGAAAAGGCCGCAGGCCTGGGTGCCGCGCGCCTTGCTATTATTGCCATGGCCATCGGCTCGTTTGCCATCGGCACCGGCGAATTCGCCATTATGGGGCTGTTGCCGACACTGGCCGGGGATCTCGGAATTACCGAGCCTGAGGCTGGCCATGTCATCAGCGCCTATGCGCTGGGCGTGGTCGTCGGTGCGCCGCTGGTGGCGGTGCTGTTCGCCAAGTTTGCGCGCAAACCATTGCTGATTGCCTTGATGGCGGTATTCGCACTGGCCAATTTTGCCAGCGCGGCGGCGCCCGGTTATGGGTGGCTGATCGTGCTGCGCTTCCTGTCCGGTCTGCCACATGGCGCTTATTTCGGCATCGCGGCGCTGGTGGCCGCCTCAATGGTGGATGTGGGATACAGGGCGCGCGCCGTGGGCCGGGTGATGTTGGGGCTGACGCTGGCGACGCTGATCGGCATGCCGCTGGCGACCTGGCTGGGGCAGGGCATGGGTTGGCGACCGACATTTTCTGCCGTGGGTGCGATAGGCGCGCTCTGTGTCGCCATGATCGTCGTCTTCGTTCCCAATCTGAAGCTGGCCGAGGGCGCGAGCCCGCTCAAGGAATTGGGGGCATTGCGCCGTCCGCAGGTCTGGTTGACGCTGGGGATCGCGGCGATCGGCTGTGGCGGGATGTTCTCGGTCTTTACCTATGTGGTGCCGCTGCTCAGCCATGTCACCGGCGTGCCTGACCTTTGGATACCGCTGATTCTGGCGCTGTTCGGCGTGGGAATGACGCTGGGCAATATCATTGGCGCGCATTTTGCCGACAAGGCGCTGATGGCCACTATTGGCGGCATGCTGGCGTTCAATATCGTCAGTCTTGGGGCGGTGCCATGGCTGGCGCTGTTCTGGCCGACGGCGGCACTCAGCGTGTTCATGGTCGGATTTACCGTGGCCATCTCGACCGCATTGCAGACACGGCTCATGGATGTGGCGGCTGACGGGCAAACGCTGGCGGCAACGCTCAACCATGCAGCGTTCAATATCGCCAATGCGCTGGGGGCACTGTTTGGCGGTCTGGCGATTTCTGCAGGGTTTGGCTGGGCATCGACCGGTCCGGTTGGCGCCGTCATGGCCGTTGGTGGGCTGGCACTGTTCCTCGTGTCGCTGTGGCTGGAACGGCGCAGCGGAGACGAGCCGGATGCCGGTATGGCGTCGCCGGCCTGATCAGGCCGACGACGCTAGCGATCAGGCGACGGTCAACGTTACATCGACATTTCCGCGTGTGGCATTGGAATAGGGGCAGACCTGATGGGCCTTGTGCACAAGGTCCTCAGCCTGTGCCTTGTCGAAGCCGGGGATTGCGACCTTGAGCTCGACAGCGATGTTAAAGCCGGCGCCCTTGGAGTTTTCACCGAAGGAAACGGCGGCGTCGATGGTGGTTTCGTCAGGAATCTTCACCTTTTCACCACGGGCAACGGCCTTGAGAGCGCCAAGGAAGCAGGCCGAGTAACCGGCGGCGAAAAGCTGCTCCGGATTGGTGCCGGGACCATCATTGCCACCCATGGCCTTGGGAGTGTCGAGAGTGACCTCGAGGCGTCCGTCATCGGTCTTGCTGGTGCCGGTGCGGCCGCCAGTGGTGTGGGCATGGGCGGTGTAGACTGCTGATTTGATACTCATGGCTCGCTCCTTGGTTGGGTAAGTTTTATATGACACACAATTGAATTGCTCGCAATAGAATTTTGTGTGCTAACTGGATTTCCGTTTTGCCGGGATATGAATATGGCCGACACGCCGATGCCGACTATCGACCAGATGCTTTGTTTCGCCGTCTATTCGGCGGGCCATGCCTTTACGCGGTTCTACAAGCCGCGACTGGAGGCGCTGGATCTGACCTATCCGCAATATCTTGTGTTCCTCGTGCTGTGGGAGCGCGACGACATCAATGTAAAGACGCTGGGCGAACGTTTGTTCCTCGACTCGGGAACGATTACGCCGCTGATCAAACGGCTTGAGGCGCGTGGGCTGGTAAAGCGCCGTCGTGACGAGGATGATGAACGGCAGGTTCGGATTACCCTGACTGCAGAGGGCAGGGCGCTGCGCGAAAAGGCAATGGCCATCCCGCTGGCGGCGATCAAGGGCACAGGCCTGTCCCCGGATGCGGCGGCTGCGCTACAGGCGGAATTGCTGGCGCTGAGGGCGCGGCTGGACGGGGCGGAATAAGGCCCGCAATCACCTCAATCCGACGGCGTCCACTTGCCCGGATCGACACGAACTATTTTGTGGATTGGCAGCGCTGAGCAAGGTGCCGAAATCGTCGGGGCCGGTGATCTCTCCGGTCAGGGCGATACGCAATTCGGTGATCAGCGTGCGATTGCCATCCTGTTCGCAGATCATTTCAACACGATCGCCGGTCCCTTTACCGAAGGCTGCGTCGAAGGCAGAGCGGACCTGCTCCAAAGTGATGCGTTTGCCGATGTTCCCGGCGAAAAGCGCGCCAACGTCCGAGGTGTTGAGAGCCAGCATCAAATCGAGCGAGTCTGCGTAATATTCGCGCTGGCCGCCGTCATAGCAGGAGCCGTGCTTGACCCATTCGTGGCGGTCGAGCCCCGACACGCTGCCGGGCATGACCTGATCCAGTTCGCGGCGCTGTGCGATGGTGAGGTCAAGCGGGGTGATGTCGCGCCAGCGACCGTCCTGACTGGCGATCCGGTCGCGGTTGGTGACATCGCAATATTCATTGCCGCGCGGCTGCGGCCATAGGCCATGCAGGGTGAAATTGGTGGCTTCAAAGGCATTGGGCCGTTGGTCGCGGCATTCGCGGACGCGGCTATTTAGCTCGCAAAAGGCCGGCTGCCAGTTGACCGCGAGAATATATTGGGTGCCGCGATAGGCTGGCGTGGTGGGTTTTTCCTGCGTGTGGCCGGTTTGCAGGGCCGGGCTTGTGCCGCAAGTGACGGCAACCCAGCGACGCTCTGGCTGCGCGCCGGGCACCACGATCCAGAGATGGGTGGCGGGCGTGCGGTTGGCGGCGAGCAGGGTATAATTCTTGCCGGGGCTGGTGGTGATATTGCCGGGATTGGTTTCGCGGCTGATCGACTGGTAGGCCGGGCAGGCTTCTGATGCGGTAAAAGTGCCGGAAAGAGGAACTTCAGCGCGCGCGGAAGTCGAGAGCAGTGCGAGAGCGAATATCAGGATCGTGCGCAGCATGTTGCCCTCCAAAGAACAGGGGAGCCTTAGCGGCTCCCCTGAATGATTGCAAAGGCTGATGCCTTAAAGCGCGATGCGATAGATGCCGAAGCCGTTGGCGTCGGTGTCGCCGGTGGATTCGATGCTCACAGCGGTCACATCGGCAACCTTGTCCGCAGCCTTCGGCCCGGTAGCGAACAGGACCGTCGTGTCGGCAAGCGGAGCCAGCGACCAGTTGCTGTCGGCCTTGGGGTCAATGGTGCCCAGTTCGACGATGTAGCGAATAATGATGTCGCGGTTGGTATCGGGACCTATAAAGACGATCTTGTCCGAATTGATCCCCGGGAATGTGCCGCCGCCGCTGGCGCGGTAATTATTGGTGGCGACGACGAATTGCTGCTCGGGATCAATGGGCTGGCCATTGAATTGCAGATCGACGATGCGGTTGGCATCGGGATTGATTTCTTCCTGCCCGTCGCTGGAATATTTCGAGGGTTGAGAGATGTCGATCTTGTAGGTCACGCCGTCGATGACGTCGTAATTGTAGGACGGGAAATCGGGATTGATCAGTTCGGCATCTTTTGCGCCAGCTTCGACCTGGTTGAAGATACCGGCGGAGCGTTCGAGCCAGTTCTTTACATCGGCGCCGGTGATGACCACGGCCTGAATGGTATTGGGATAGAGGTAGAGGTCGGCAACGTTCTTGATGGCGACGGGGCCAACCGGAACGTCAGTGTAATAGTCGGGACCACCACGGCCACCGGCCTTGAATGGGGCGGCAGCCGACAGGATTGGAAGGCCTTCCCATTCGGTGCCCTTCATCATCTGTTCAATGTACCAGATCTGGGCCTGGGATACGATCTGCACTGACGGATCGTCGGCAACGAGGGCGAAGTAGGAATGGAGTGGCGCTGCGGTTTCGCCGACGGCGCGACGTACATATTCCAGCGTTGCTTCGTGGTCTTCCTGAGCGGCGGCGAGAACGCCGGCTTCGTCTTCGACCAGCGGCACGACCTTGCCGTCGACACGTTCATAGATCGGGCGGGCTTCCGACGTATGGGAGACAACGACCCATTTGCCATCGGCATCCTGTTCGATCAGCAGATCGATGAGGCCCATATGGCTGCCCCAGAAGCCGGGCATGACGGCAGGCTTGCCATGCAGCGTGCCGGCGACGGTATCGACGCCTTCAAGGCCCTCATAATTGGGGCCGGGGAAGACGAGGTGGTGGTGGCCGGTCAGCACAACATCGATGCCTTCGATTGCCGCGAGTTGCAGGGACGCATTTTCAGCGCCCTTGCCCTGATCTTCGGCAATGCCGGAATGGGAGAGCGCAACGATGATGTCGGCGCCTTCTTCGCGCATGCGAGGGACATAGGCCTGTGCGGTTTCCACGATGTCGCGGACTTCAACCTTGCCTTCAAGATGGGCAGCGTCCCAGGTGAGAATTTGCGGCGGGCAGAAACCGATCAGGCCGACCTTGACCTTGCGGGTGCCACCGGCACCATCCACCAGTTCTTTTTCAATAATCGTATAGGGGGCGATATAGGTGTCGTCCGAGAGGGCTTCAGAGGCCAGCGTGCCGCGCACGACATTGGAAGAAACGAAGGGAAAATTTGCGCCTTCGAGGGCCCGGTCGAGATATTCCAGGCCGTAGTTGAATTCGTGATTGCCCAGAGTGGCCGCGTCGTAGCCCAGCGTATTCATGGCCGCGACGACAGGGTGGACGTCGCCCTGATTGAGGCCGCGCTCATAGGCGTAATAATCGCCCATTGGATTGCCCTGAATCAGGTCGCCATTGTCGACCAGCATGGCGTTGCCGGCCTCGGCACGGATGGCTTCGATGATCGAGGCAGTGCGCGCCAGGCCCATCGTGTCATTGGGCGCATCGGCGAAATAGTCGTAGGCGAAGACGGCGACGTGAAGGTCGGTCGTTTCCATGATGCGCAGATGCGCCTGATTGGATTGGGCGAGCACGGCGAAGGGATGCATGGCGGCTATGGCGCCCATGCTGGCGGAACCGGCGAGAAAAGTGCGCCGCGAAATCTGGGGGAGGAAGTTCATCGATCATCTCCAAATTGATGCCATTGCGCGGGGGCAGAGGCTCCCGAGCGGCCGGCAGGCAGTGCCGGTCTTTTGGCGCTCCGCAGGGGAGCGCGTCGCTCATGCCGTCCCGAAGTGACGCTGGCATGACGATGCGATGGAAAAGCGATGAAGGTTTGACCGTATGGTCAAATTATGGCGGAGCGGTGTCCAAGATCGGAGATGGAATGCCCGGACGAGCCGGGCAAAGGCACAGATTGGTCCCTACTGGATCAGCTTGGGCTCTACCAATGCGCCCTTGTGACCGATGACGATACCGGCGGTGCGGTGTGCGGCTTCGGCGGCCTGCTGAAGGTTCTTGCCGTTGAGGCGCGCCGTGAGATAGGCGCCATTGAAACTATCCCCGGCCCCTGTCGCGTCGACTACTTTTGCACCTGCGGGAGGGGCGATACGGACGCGCTCATTGGCGGTAGCGATCAGGGCCTGCTTGCTGCCATCCTTGACCACGACTTCCTCGACGCCGAGTTCGAGATAGCGGTCAGCCGTCTCATCGACGTTCTTGTCGCCGAAGAGCGGGGCTTCGTCGGTATGGGTCGGCAGCACGATATCGCAAAGGCTCGCGGCGGCCGTGAGCACGCTGGTCATGACGCGGGGGCTGGTCCAGAGGGCGGGGCGGATATTGGTGTCAAAGGCGATTTTCGCGCCATTGTCGCGGGCCTTGACGATGGCGCCGAGCAGGCGGCCACGAGCGCGCGGGGCGAGGATGGCCAGCGTAATGCCCGAGAAATAAACGAGTTCCGCCTTTTCGACGGCCTTGGCGAGAGCGTCCTTGTCATCGGCCAGGAGCTTGGCGGCGGAATTATCGCGCCAATAGGTGAAGTGGCGATCACCCTTTTCCTGATGGATCATATAGAGGCCAGGACGGCGATTATGAATGGTCTGGATATGGCCGGTGCCGATGCCATTGTCATCGAGGAAGGTGCGGATGTCGCTGGAATAGCGATCCTCGCCAAGCGCGGTGACGTAATCGACCGACCAGTCCTTGCCGAGCAGGGCGCGCAGATACCAGGCGGTGTTGAGCGTGTCGCCGGCATAGCCGAGGCGATAGGTGCGGTCTTCGCCACCGCTCATCTCGATCATGCATTCCCCGATTGAGACGATCCGCTTGCTGGTCAATTCGTGTCCTCCCTGCTGATGCATTGAATTACCGACCGCATTGCACAGAGGCAAGCGAACAAGGCTTAGCCGAAAGCATCATTGCAACTTCCATACAAGAGGGAAGATGACTATGGTGCCCCCAAATCTGTAGCCGGAGTTTCGCATGACGCGCCTTAGCGCCGCCTTTCTCAAGTCTGTCCCTGCCAATGTTCGTGTGCCGGACTATGATCGCGCCACAGTGTCAGCAGGCATCGTCCATCTGGGCATTGGCGCGTTTCATCGCGCCCATATGGCGGTCTATGTCGATGATCTTCTGGCGAGCGACCCGAGCTGGGGCATTGTGGGGGCCAGCCTACGCCGCCCGGACACCAAGGAGGCGCTGGAACCGCAGGACGGGCTTTATACCATTGCCGTGCGCGATGCGGCGGGGACGCATCCGCGGGTGATCGGCTCGATCCTGTCGGTGATGGATGCCAATAGCCAGCGTGACGACCTGCTGGCACTTATGGCCGATCCGTCCATTCGGATCGTGTCGCTGACGGTGACGGAAAAGGGTTATTGCCACGATCCGGCGACCGGGGAGCTTGACCGCAACCACCCCGATATCGTGCATGATCTGGCCAACCCGGCGGCGCCGAAATCGGCCCCCGGCATGCTTGTTGAAGCGCTGGCGCGGCGCAAGGCGGCGGGGCTTGCGCCGTTCACGGTGATGAGCTGCGATAACCTGCCCAATAACGGGCACACGGCCAAGCGGATCGTGACGGCGCTTGCCGCGCTGCGTGATGCGGAGCTGGGCAAGTGGGTGGAGGCAGCGGCCTTTCCGTCGACAATGGTTGATCGGATCGTGCCTTCGACCACAGATGCCGACCGCGCGGAAATTGCTGGACTGATTGGGGCCGAGGATGCCTGGCCGATTATGACCGAGCCGTTCACGCAATGGGTGATAGAGGACAATTTCCCCAGCGGTCGTCCTGCCTTTGAAACGGTTGGGGCGCAATTGGTCGAGGATGTCGAGCCGTTCGAGCATATGAAGCTGAGAATGCTCAATGGCTCGCACTCGACCATGGCCTATTCGGGCCATCTGGGGGGCTATGAATATATCGCGGAGGTCATGGGTGACCCCGCCTATGTGAAGCTGATCCATGGGCTGATGAGTGAAGAGGTCATGCCGACGCTGGATATGCCGGGGGTCGATCTTGGCGGATATCGGGACGAGCTTTTGGAGCGGTTCCGTAATCCGGCGCTCAAGCATCGGACCTGGCAGATCGCCATGGATGGCTCACAGAAATTGCCGCAGCGGCTTTTGGGCACGATCCGTGACCGGCTCAAGGACGGGCAGGGGATCGAGCGGTTGGCTTTGGGCGTAGCGGCATGGATGCGCTATGTCACCGGCGTGGCTGAAGATGGTAGCGAGATCGATGTGCGCGATCCCCATGCGCTCAAGATGATGGCGATTGCCGCCGATGCCGGGGATGATCCCGAGGCGCTGTTCGATGGGCTGGTGAGGATGAGCGAGATTTTCGGCGACGATCTGGCAGAGAATACGGCTTTCCGCGTGGCGGTGGTTGGGCATTTGACGCGGCTGTTTGATGAGGGCGCCCGGGCGAGTGTAGCTGAGGTGGTGGGGTAGGGACGTTTTCCTTCTCCCCTTGAGGGAGAAGGTGCCCCGAAGGGGCGGATGAGGGGTTCTTTCCTCAAGCTCGGTGTGCGCGGTGAGAACCCCTCACCCTGGAAAATCCGCTGGACGCGGATTTTCCTGTCCCTCTCCCGCAAGGGGCGAGGGAAGGGGCGGTGGCGTGGAACCCGTTCCCTCGCGCAACACTTACTGCTAGCGTCGCGGGGACTTTCAAGAAGGCGTCGTTATCATGAAGTGGCAGGGCCGGGAGCGTAGCTCCAATATCGAGGATCGGCGGGGGCAGCGGGCAGGGGGTGGTCTCGGCGGCCTTGGTCGGCAGAGCAGTAATCGCGGCGGGTTCCGGATTCCGACAGGCCGCAGCGGTGGCGGCGGCTCGCGCGGCGGCATTTCGGGCCTGATCGGTATTGTCGTTGTGCTCGGCATTCTGTGGTTCGCCACCGGGCAAAACCCGCTCGACCTGCTCACGGGCGGCACCATGAGCTCGACGAGTGCCAATGCAACCTCGACACAGCTTCCAGCCGAAGGGCAGGACGAGCTAGCCGATTTCGTGGCCGTGGTGATCAAGGAAACAGAAGACCTCTGGAATGATCAGTTCGCCGCTATTGGCGAAAACTACCCCGAGCCGAACGTCGTCTTGTTCGCCGACAGGGTGAATTCGGCGTGTGGACTGGCCGATTCGTCGGTGGGTCCGTTCTACTGTCCGGGTGACAGCAAGGTTTATATCGATCTGTCATTCTATGATGAACTGCACCGCAAATTTGGCGCGCCGGGAGACTTTGCGCAGGCCTATGTGCTGGCGCATGAGGTTGGTCACCACGTGCAGAACCTGACCGGCGTGTTGCCGGAGTTCAATCGCCGCCGTCAGTCCATGAGCCAGGAAGAAGCTAATGCCTATTCTGTTCGCGTGGAATTGCAGGCCGATTGCTATGCCGGGGTCTGGGCCAGCTATGCGGGCCAGCAGAACCTGCTGGAACAGGGCGATATCGAGGAAGCGCTGAACGCAGCGAACCAGATTGGCGACGACACGCTGCAAAAGCGCATGCAGGGCTTTGCCGTGCCCAAGACGTTCAATCATGGCACCTCGGCACAGCGGCAGGCCTGGTTCGCCAAAGGCTATCGCTCCGGCAATCCGGGCGATTGCGATACGTTTTCGGGCAGTGTCTGAACTTCATCCTGATTGTGGCGTTGGTGTCGCAATCAGGAGAGTTTCATGAACGGCAACCTTGCCAATGTGGCGCTTGAATATTTCGCCGATGGCGAAACCATTCCCAACAGCAATCTGCCGGTAATCATTTATCGGCAGGCGATAGCCGACCCATCAGCGGAGCGATTGGAGGCGCTGTTTGACGCGAATGGCTGGCCCAGCGCCTGGCGCTATGGTGTCTATGAATTTCACCATTACCATTCCAACACGCATGAATGTCTCGGGGTCGCGCGCGGCAGTGCGCGGCTGCAACTGGGTGGGCCTGAGGGGCGAATATTCGAGGTGAAAGCAGGTGATGTCATCCTGCTTCCAGCGGGCACGGGACATTGCAATCTTGGATCGAGCCCGGAATTTCTTGTCGTTGGCTCGTATCCGCCGGGCTTCAGCGCAGACCTGTTGCGGGGCGAAGATGGGGAGCGGCCGGGCGCGGACGAACGCATAGCACAGGTGCCATTGCCAAAGACCGATCCGGTCGGCGGGCGAGGCGGGCCGGTCCTTGATAGATGGGTATAGTGCTCGGGGGCAGACCAATATCCCATTCATCGTCATTGCCCGGCTTGTCCGGGCAATCCATCTCGCCACTCACGTTGCAGCATCCTCTGGATCACCCGGACAAGCCGGGTGATGACGAAGGAGGAAGCATGGAGCACAATAAGAAGCGCGCTGCTTCCTGTGCTGCCGTCAGGCCGCTTCGCCGGGCGCCTTGTACTCGGGCTGCTCGGGCAGGCCCTTCTGCTTGCGGACGTGGTTGAGGAAGCGCGTGAACAGATAGTGGCTGTCCTGCGGGCCGGGATTGGCCTCCGGATGATATTGCACCGAGAAGATCGGCTTGCCGTCCACGGCAAGACCGGCATTGGAGCCATCGAACAGCGAGATATGGGTCTGGGTGACGCCGGAGGGCAGGCTCTCTGCGTCGACGGCGAAACCATGGTTCATCGAGGTGATCTCAACCTTGCCGGTGGTTAGATCCTTGACCGGATGGTTGGCGCCGTGATGGCCCTGATGCATCTTAGAGGTGGTGGCGCCCAGCGCGCGACCGAGGAGCTGGTGACCGAGGCAGATGCCGAAGATCGGCTTGTCGGTCTCCATCAGCTTCTGAATGGTCGGCACGGCATATTGGCCGGTGGCCGCCGGATCGCCAGGGCCATTGGACAGGAAGATGGCGTCAGGATTGTGCGAAAGCACATCGGCTGCACTTGCGGTCGCGGGAACAACGGTAACCTTGGCACCCTGATCGGCGAGGCAGCGCAGGATATTGCGCTTGGCGCCGTAGTCGATGGCGACGACGTGGAAATCTGGCTTGTCGAGCGTGCCATAGCCCTTGTTCCATTCCCAGGAGGTCTGATCCCAGTGATAGGTCTGGGCGGTGGTGACTTCCTTGGCGAGGTCAAGACCTTCAAGGCCGGGGAAGGCCTTCAGTTCAGCTTCGATCGAGCCGGTATCGAACTGGCCGGTGGGTTCATGGGCGATGACGCCATTGGGCATGCCCTTCTCGCGGATCAGCGCAGTCAGGGCGCGCGTGTCGATGCCGGTAATGCCGATGATGTTGCGCTTTTTGAGCCAGGCATCGAGCTTTTCGGCGGCGCGATAATTTGACGGGTTGGTGATGTCGGCCTTGAGTACGACGCCGCGCACGCCCGACAGAGCGGCCATGTTCACGGTTTCGATGTCTTCGTCATTGGCGCCGACATTGCCGATATGGGGGAAGGTGAAGGTGATGATCTGCCCGGCATAGGAGGGATCGGTCAGCACTTCCTGATAGCCGGTCATGGCGGTGTTGAAGCAGACTTCGCCGGCCGAATGGCCCTCTGCGCCAATGCCCTGGCCCTCCAGGCGCGTGCCGTCTGCCAGAATCAGAACTGCGGTCGCGGGTTTCTGCTGCCAGAAGGTCACTTTGCTTCTCCAAGCTCGGTTTCATGGGGCCGCGCGGCAAGAAAGGTGGCGGGGGCCTGCCTTATTGTCACGGCGATGATGTCGGTTGAGGCCTTTCCTTAGAAGGCCAAGGGCCATAGCGCAAGTGGCGCAAGGCGCGTTTCTTGCCTATATGGGGGCGACAATTTGCATGGCAAGGAGCCAAAAGACATGCGTGAAGACATTAGTGAAGGGCTCAAGCTGGCGCTGAAGGCCCGCGATCAGCGGCGTACCGGCACGCTTCGCTCGATCAATGCCGCGATCAAAGACCGCGATATTGCCAATCGCGGTGACGGCAAAGGCCCGGCGACCAATGACGAGATTTTGTCCATCATCCAGAAGATGGTGAAGCAGCGCGAAGAAAGCTTTGCGATTTACGCCCAGGCCGGTCGCGCCGATCTTGCCACCGTAGAAAAGGAAGAGATCGATATTCTCAACGAGTTCCTGCCAAAGGGGCTGACCGAGGACGAGGTCGCGGCGGCGATTGTGGCGGCTATTGCGACCACGGGCGCGGCTGAACCAAAGGACATGGGCAAGGTGATTGCCCAGCTCAAGATCGACTATCCGGGCCGGATCGATTTCGGCAAGGTCAGCGGGCAGGTCCGCGCGGCGCTCAGCGCCTGACCGGTTCAGGCAACCAGCCGGAGCGCAGCCACATGGACCTGGTTGCGCCCGGATTTCTTGGCTTTGTAGAGCGCTGCATCGGCGCGGCGCAGAGTTGATGAGAATGTCTCATCGATACCGCCCGCGGCGATGCCGGCGCTGACCGTGGCGATTTCGCCGTGGTCGCCAATGGCGATGGACATTGCCGCAAAGGCAAGCCGCACGCGCTCTGCCGCCTTATGAGCGGTATCTCGATCTAGGCCCGGCAGGATGACGCAGAATTCTTCGCCTCCAAGGCGCGCGATCACGTCGTCGGATCGTAATTCGCTTCGCAGCACCTGCGCAAAGCTTTGCAGCACGATGTCGCCCTGTGCGTGACCAAGCCGGTCATTGATCAGCTTGAAGTGGTCGAGGTCGAACATCACCACGGCAAGCCCGGTAACGATATCGGTTTCGCTATAGCGGCTGAACAGGGCGCGGCGATTGAGCACCCCGGTCAGAGAATCGGTATTGGCTTCGTCGCGGTGCAGGCGTGCGGCCCGGGCGTGGTGCAGGGTCAGGCTGATGGCGCCAATGCCGGTCAGTCCGACAAGCGACATGATGGAATTGAAATTTTCGGCCCAATTGCTCGGCGGCGCATCCAATATCCATTGGCGCTCGAGGATCAGCACGATGGCGCAGGCGAGGAACGACAGGGCCGAGAGGGTGTATAGTGTGGCATTGGCAAGGAGGGGCAGGCGCATGTCGTTGCGGCCGCGCCAATATTGCCAGCCGCTGAGGAACATGAGGAAGGCACAGCCCAGGTTCAGCATTATCGTGCCCAGGCCGGAAAAGCCCAGTAGGAGAGGCGTGGCCGTCAGGGCAATTGCGGCTGTTCCGAGCAGCAGCGGCTGTCGAAGGCCTGCACCGGGCCTGTTGAACAGGCGCGCGCCCGAATAGACCAGAGACAGGCCGGCGAGCAGGATGGTGAACGGAATAAACTGCACCATAAGGTCATAGCGATCGCCGCGCAGGCCCATAACGAGGAGCGAAATGACGACGAGCCCTATGCCGGCAGCGCCATGCACCAGATAGATCTGCTGGCGTGAATGCAGCCAGCCGATCAGCAGCGCAATCATCAGGGCGGCGCTGGAAAAGGCGATGCCAATCAAGAGTGAAGCGTTGTCGAGCATAGTCCTCGTGCCTTATGGGCTTGCCGGTTGAGGCGCGGTGCCGTCTTAACGCGCAAATGCACAACGCAAAGCTTATAAGTACATAGAACTTGTCATGATAGTGACCAGGACGTTACTCGGCGGCCTGTGTGGCAGGAAGCGGCGGTATCGAGCCGCTTTGCCGTTCCAGCAATGCCGAGACTATGGCGATGATCGATGATGCTGCGAGCGCAAAAGCGCCAATGAACGGCAGGGCGCGATAGCCCATTCCCGCATCGATCATGCTGGCGCCAAGGACCGCGCCGATGGCGATGCCGATATTGAAGCCGGTGGGAATGAGCGCCGAAGTCAGGTTCGGTGCATCGGCCGCCCACATCAGCATGCGTGACTGGAGCGGTGAGCCAAAGGCGAAATTGGCGCCACCCCAGAGCACGACCATAACAGGCATGATCAGCGGGTAGGGGCTGGCGAAATAGAGGCCAACAAACAGAAAGGTCTGGATCGACAAAATGGTGATCAGCGAGGGCACCAGGCGCCAATCGGCAAGACGGCCGCCGATGAAAACGCCGATGGTGGAACCGACGCCGTAAAGCAGGAGGATGAGGGGCAAGACCTCAGCCTCAAGGCCGGTTACCTCGGTCAGGAGCGGCGCGATATAGGTGAAGATGCTGTATTGGCCGATCATGACCAGAACGGCGATGACGAGGCTGGTGGCAACCTGCTGGCGACCCAATACGGCAAATTCGCGCCGGAAGCTGCCGCTGGTGGCCGAAGCACCGGCATTGGCGGGCAGTGCCACGGCAATGATCGCGGTGGCGATCAGGCCCAATGCGCCCACGGCCCAGAAGGTCGCGCGCCAGCCCATTGCATTGCCGATGGCCGTGCCGCCGGGAACGCCCAGAATATTGGAGACGGTGAGCCCGGCCAGAATGAGCGCCATTGCGAAGCCGCGCCGTTCGGGCGGCACGATGGAGGTGGCGAGAATGAAGGCAATGCCGAAATAGCTGCCATGCAGGACGGAAACGAAAATGCGGGCGAGCATCAACAGCTCGAAATTGGGAGCAATGGCGCACAGTGCCTGCCCGATCGTGAAGCCGACGCCGAGCAGCAGCACGAGTATTTTGCGATTCATTTTCTTGCTGGCCAGGGTCAGGAGCGGCCCGCCTACGGCAATGCCCAGCGCATAGCCCGAGACCAGAAAACCGGCCATTGGAATGGAAACGCCAAGGCCAAGGGCGACATCGGGCAAAACGCCGGCAATGACAAATTCGGCAGTGCCGAAGGCAAAAGCGGCAAGAAAGAGCGCGAGCAGCGGCAAGGACATTTTGTGACCGGCAGAGACGGGGGAAGGACAGGTCACATTTCACGCCCTCCGCGCCGGAGCAATGCATAATTTGCAGGCGCCTGTTTAGAAAAACTATAATCCAATAGCCATTGGCGGGACTCTGCGAAGGGTTTACGCTCCTTAAGGTGAGTGGCTGCGGCGTGTCCGCATGGAGACAAACGAAATGGCTGTTTCTTCTAAAACCAAACGGCGCTTTGCGCTGGCGACGGCACTGCGTGGGCTGCTGATGTTGCTGGCTGGCCTTTACGCTATGATCTGGCCGATCGATGCGCTTGCCGTCTTGGTGCTGTTCGGCGGTATCCTGCTGATCATCGACGGGGTGTTGGGGCTGTGGAGCCTGACCTTTGGCGGCGGTAAATCCGGCAATTACTGGTTCGATGTGGTGTCAAACGCTGCGTCCCTGATCCTTGGTATCGTGATCCTGATCAGTCCGCTGCTGGCGACAATTTTCACCGTGACCTTCATGTCCATACTGGTGGGTATAGCCGCTATCGTTGTTGGCGTGATGCAGATCGTGGTGGTGGTGCGGGAGCGTGAAGGCTATGCGCGCATCTGGCCCGTGGTGCTCTCGGGCATATCCTATGTGCTGCTGGGTCTGGTTTTCCTGCTTTTCCCGCTGCTCAGCGCTTCGATCGGCATGATCATCGGCGGCATTCTGCTGGTCGTTTTCGCCATCGGCCTGTTTGGCTGGGCCTGGCGGCTGTATCAGGCCAGCAAGGCCTGAGACGCATTTCGAGGGGAATCTCATGACGGATATATCGGCTCCGGGGCGCTGGTCGGCGGCCCAGGCGAATGAATGGTATGCGCGCCAGCCCTGGCTGGTGGGCGCGAATTTCGTGCCTTCGGATGCGTCCAATCAATTGGAAATGTGGCAGGCGGAAAGCTTCAATCCGGCGTTGATCGAAAAAGAGCTGGGCTGGGCCGCAGAGCTGGGCATGAACAGCATGCGCGTGTTCCTGCACGATCTGCTTTGGGCCGAGGACGCCGCAGGGTTCAAAGAGCGGATCGCGCGCTATCTCGATATTGCAGATGGCAAGGGCGTCAGCACGATGTTCGTGCTGTTCGACTCGGTGTGGAATCCCGATGTGGCGCTGGGCAAACAGCCCGAACCGCGCCCGGGCGTGCATAATTCGCAATGGGTGCAGGGACCGGGACGCGCTCTGGCCGATCCGGCGCAATATGGGCGGCTGCGCGATTATGTGGAGGATATTGTCGCCAGCTTTGGCAAGGACGAGCGGGTCAATGTCTGGGACGTGTGGAACGAGCCGAGCAATCTCAATGGCGCGCGCTTCGAGGAATTGGCCGACAAGCACGCGCTGATAGCCGAGCTATTGCCGCAGGTTTTTGCATGGGCGCGAAACGCCGATCCAATGCAGCCGCTGACCTCAGGGGTATGGGCAGGCAAGACGCTTTATGACGATCCGCATGCCCGCATTCAGATTGAAAACTCAGACGTCATCAGCTTTCACGATTATCAGACGCCGGCGCTTTTCGAGGCCAAGCTGCTCGATCTGCCGCGCGACCGCCCGCTGTTCCTGACCGAGTTCATGGCGCGCACGCCCGGCAGCACTTTTGAGGGCATTCTGCCAATCGCCAAACGCGAAAAGATCGCGTCCTATTGCTGGGGTCTGGTCGCGGGGCGCTCGCAGACGCTTTATCCATGGGATAGCTGGGCAAATCCTTATGTGGAGGCCATGCCTGACCCGTGGTTCCATGATGTGTTCCACACCGATGGGACGCCCTATCGGGACGAGGAAGTGGGCTTCATCCGGTCGATAACTCGATAGATTTCAGCTTCTTCATGGCTTCGCGGTGCATCTCGGTGTTGAACGTGGCGCCCAGCACCACGATCAGCGCCGAATTATACATCCACAGCAGGAGCAGGATCGCCGTTGTCAGCGATCCAAACGTGGCTTCAAAATTGCCGATCTGTTCGACATAAAAAGAGAAGGCGGCACAGACGGCCAGCCAGAGCGTGGTGGCCAGAACCGCGCCTGGCCAAATCCATTTGCCTTCCTTGAGCCTTCGGTCGGGAGCGAAACGATAGAAGGCGGCGATGGCGCTGGCGCCCATGATCAGCAGCAGCGGCCAGCGCAAAGTGAGGAGCCAGCCTTGATCGGCGCTGAACCAAGGCAGGGCCGCAAAGAAAGCGGGAAGGCCTGCGACCAGCGCCAGAATAATGATCATGCATATTCCGGCAATGAAGGTGACCAGCACTGACATGCCGATCGCCGCAAAAATGCTGCGCTTTTCGTCATGCGAGCGGGTGCGGGAAATGGCAAACATCAGGGCGGCGACCCCGCGCGACCCGCTCCACGCCGCGATGACGAGTGAAATTGCGAGGCCGAGGCCAAGGCCGGCACGCGGTTGCGCGGCCAGGGCGGACAATTGGCCAGCGATGGTCTGGCGCACGATGTCAGGCAGAATGCCATCAAGACGCTCCACCATGTCTGCCATGAATTCGACCGGCATCATCAGGCCGACCAGCACGATCAATGCTGCGGCGGCGGGAAACAGCGACAGAAAGCCGAAATAGGCGATACCGGCGCAATTCATCGCCGTCTCCATGCGCGCCATCGACTTGATGGTCTGCCAGATGACGCGGCGCCACAGGAACCTGTAGGGCGGCGTGGGGCTGGAAGGTGCCGGGTTGGGCGGCGTCAAATCGGTCATGGGCTCGCCTGGCAAAGCAGAATGCGGGAAAAAGGCTCAGCGATAAATCACGCTGATACCGGCAACGCTTTCGTCCTGCCGGTAAATCTCTGCATCTTGAGGCAGTGTCAGTTCAATATTGCCATAGGCATCCCAACGCGCCTGCAGGTCGGTTTCCGAGCCGAGCGAAACGAAGCTGGCGGCATCGAAAGGCACGGCTTCTCCCGGCGGCACGAGAGCGGCCTGCATATTGGGCTCGGTGGGGCCGCAGGCGCGAGAGAAGGTGACGAGATCGAATTGATTGTCGGGCGCGGTGAGGCGCTGGTGTTCGCTCACCACACATTCGGGGATCATGTCATTGACGAGCCAAAGGGTCATGCCGATGGCGATTGCGGGCCCAACGGTGAGCGCTATCAGCACGGCGGGCGGCATTTTCATCTTCGGCATGATTGTGGATAAGTTCCTTGTCGATGACTCTGTCTCGGCGGGCGCAGCCGCGCTTTTTGGAGGCGCATCGGATTCATCCAAAAACCGCTTCGCACTTTTTGGTCCGATGCTCTAGATAACACATATGCGCTTTACCGATCAGTTTCTGGAGGAGATCCGTCAGCGCCTGCCGATAACGCAGGTGGTGGGCGAGCACGTCCTTTGGGACAAGCGCAAAAGCCAGCCCGGCAAGGGCGATATGTGGGCTTGCTGCCCCTTTCATGCCGAAAAAAGCCCCAGCTTCCATGCCGATGACCGGCGCGGCATTTATCATTGCTTTGGCTGTGGGGCGAGTGGCGACCACTTCCGGTTTCTGACCGAAAAGGCCGGAATGAGTTTCCCCGAGGCGGTGGAAAAGCTGGCGGGCATGGCGGGTGTGCCGATGCCGGCGCGTGATGAGCGCACAGAACGGCGCGAAGCCGAACAGCGCAGCCTTGTCGATGTGATGGAACTGGCGACCAAGTATTTCGAGGCGGCGCTGGCGCATAATATCGGGGCGCGGGCGCGAGGCTATCTGTTTGAGCGCGGAGTGTCGCCGACCAGCCAGAGCCGGTTTCGCATTGGCTTTGCGCCCGAAAGCCGCAATGGGCTGAAGGAGCATCTGGCGGCCAATGGCGTGTCGGCGCAGGCCATGATCGATACCGGGCTGGTGACCAGCCGTGACGATGATCCGCTCACCTATGATCGGTTTCGCAACCGGGTCATGTTTCCGATCACCGATTTTCGCGGCCGGGTGATCGCCTTTGGCGGTCGTGCCATGTCCCCGGATGTGCCTGCCAAATATCTCAATTCGCCAGAAACCCAGCTCTTTTCCAAGCGGCAGACGCTTTATAACGGGCAAGCAGCCCGCGCTGCGGCGCGTGATGGCGCCACCATTATCGTGGTGGAGGGATATCTTGACGTGATCGCGGCGGTGTCGGCGGGTTTTGAAGGCGCAATCGCGCCTTTGGGCACGGCGCTGACCGAAGAGCATGTGCAATTGCTCTGGCGGATGAGCGACAATCCGGTTCTGTGTTTTGACGGCGACAAGGCGGGGTTGAAGGCCGCCGAGCGCGCGGCGGACCTGATCCTGCCGCATCTCAAACCCGGCAAGAGCGTCAAGATCGCCACCTTGCCCGAGGGGCAGGACCCGGATGATCTGATCAAGGCGCAGGGCAAGGCGGCATTCACCGATGTGATCGAAAAGGCGCGCAGCCTGTCGGACATGGTGTGGAGTTTCGAGACGGGTGGCGGGCTGGTGCCCGAGGCGCCGGAAGAGCGCGCGGCGTTGCAGGCGCGGCTGCGCGACCGGGCCAATTCCATTCAGGATTCAACGGTCCGCTTCCATTATCAGCAAGCGTTCGACGAGAAGATCAAGGCCTTCTTCGCGCCGCTTCGGCAGGGCGCGCAGCAGAACTGGCGCAGTGGCAGCAAGCCGGGCTATGGCCAGAGCGGGGCCTATGGTTATCCAGCGCGCGGCACGCCACGGCTGGTTGTCTCCGATACGCTGAAAAATTCGCGTCTGTTGCGGCCGAGCGCGGTGGCCGATGCCTCGCCTCGTGAGGCGACAATCATCTTGACGCTGGTGAACCATCCGGCCCTGGTCGAGGACAGTTTCGAGGCACTGGCAGCGCTCGATTGCGAGACCAATATCGCGCAGAAAGTGCTGGGCGATATTCTGGCGCTCGCCGTGCGCCACCATGATATTTCCGCCGATGATCTACGTGCGGCTCTTGGTGTGCGTGGACACGGCCCGGCGCTGGACCGCATGGCCGATACGCTGACCCGGCAGGGCGTGTGGCAGGTGGGTGCGGAAACGGCCCGCGCCGATGCTGAGACGGGATTAGGTCATGCGCTGGCCTTGCATAACAAGAAAGTTCAGCTAAATAGAGAGCTGAAAGCAGCCGAAGCCGCGCTGGGCGAAGACCCGAGCGAAGAAACCTTTGAAAGGCTGCGTGACATCAAGAACCAGATTACCACTGTCGATGGCACAGAGGCATTGATCGAAGGATTTGGTTCGCTATCGGGACGCGCAAGTCGCAGTTTTTAGGAATTTTCCTGAAAACGGCGGTGATGCGCGGTTTTGCGTTATGGCGAATCACTCGCTGGCGTTATCCGAAAGCGACCAAATTGGCGCGGGCCGTTAACGGTCCGGTGACCAGACCTTTACCTTGTCTTGAGTTGTCACCACCTAAAGACATAGCCGGAACCGAGCGCCCACGGATTCCGAGGAGTAAATGATGGCCACTAAGGCAGCGAACAAAGTTTCCAAGGATACCGAGAAGCCGGAATCCGGCGCGCCTGAGACGTCCAATGACGGTCCGTTGATCGATCAGAACGATGCTGCGGTTAAAAAGCTGATCAAGGTCGCCAAGAAGCGCGGCTATGTCACCTATGAAGAATTGAACGCCGTCCTGCCTTCGGACGAAACCAGTTCCGAGCAGATCGAAGACTTCATGTCCATGTTCTCGGAAATGGGCATCAATGTCGTCGATGAAGACGAGGTCGAAGAGACCGAAGTCGAGAAGGACGAGGAAGAGGGCAGCACCGAAGTTGCCACGGCCACCGGCACCGCCGTTGCCAGCACCTCCAACGCCAAGTCCGGTTCAGATCGTACGGACGATCCGGTGCGCATGTATTTGCGCGAAATGGGCTCGGTCGAGCTCTTGAGCCGCGAAGGCGAAATCGCCATCGCCAAGCGCATCGAGGCTGGTCGTGAGACCATGATCGAGGGCCTTTGTGAGTCGCCGCTGACGTTCCAGGCCATTATCATCTGGCGTGATCAGCTGGCGCAGGGCGAAATCCTGCTGCGCGATATTATCGATCTTGAAGCCACCTATGCTGGCCCCGACGCCAAGCAGGCGGCGCCGGAAATCCATGTGCCTACTCCTGCCGCCAAGCCGGAGCCGGAAGCCGCCAAAGCAAAGCCTGCGCCCAAAAAGGCCTCGTCGGGCGATGATGATGACGACTATGTGCCCGAGGAGCCGGAAGCTCCGCAGGACCCGGTCGACGACGATGACGACGAATTCGACAATGCCCTGTCGCTCTCGGCCATGGAAGCCGAGCTGAAGCCGCAGGTGGTGGAGACCTTTGACCGCATCGCTGAAGCCTATGGCAAGATGCGCGAAATGCAGGATCGCCACGCTGAAGACCGTACCGCTGCGGTGTCCGATGCCGAGACGGAAAAGCTCAGCGCGCTGCGCGGTGAAGTGATTGCCGATGTGAAGTCGCTGTCGCTCAACAATGGCCGTATCGAAAGCCTGGTCGAGCAGCTTTACGACATCAACAAGCGCCTTGTGCGCCTTGAAGGTCGGCTGCTGCGTCTGGCTGAAAGCTATGGCGTCAAGCGCGAAGCCTTTCTCGAAAACTATTATGGCCGCGAGCTGGACCCGAGCTGGGAATGGTCGCTGGAGAGCTTTGAGGGCAAGGGCTGGGCAGAGTTTGCCCGCCGCGAGACTGATACCATTGCCGATCTGCGCCGTGAAATTGCAACGCTGGCGACCGAAGCCGGTCTTGATATCGGTGAATATCGCCGTCTTGTGCACAAGGTGCAGAAGGGTGAGCGCGAAGCTGCCATCGCCAAGAAAGAAATGGTTGAGGCGAACCTTCGTCTCGTGATCTCCATTGCCAAGAAGTACACGAACCGCGGCCTGCAATTCCTTGATCTGATCCAGGAAGGCAATATCGGGTTGATGAAGGCGGTCGATAAGTTCGAATATCGGCGCGGCTACAAGTTCTCGACCTATGCGACGTGGTGGATTCGTCAGGCGATTACGCGCTCGATCGCGGATCAGGCGCGCACCATCCGTATTCCGGTGCATATGATCGAAACGATCAACAAGATCGTGCGCACCAGCCGCCAGATGCTGCACGAAATCGGCCGCGAGCCGACGCCGGAGGAATTGTCCGAGAAGCTGCAAATGCCGCTCGACAAGGTCCGCAAGGTGCTCAAGATCGCCAAGGAGCCCATCTCGCTCGAAACGCCAATCGGCGACGAGGAAGACAGCAATCTGGGCGATTTCATTCAGGACGTGAATGCGATCCAGCCGATTGACGCGGCGATCCAGTCCAACCTGCGTGAAACCACGACCCGCGTGCTGGCGTCGCTCACCCCGCGTGAAGAGCGCGTGCTGCGCATGCGTTTTGGTATCGGCATGAATACCGACCACACGCTGGAAGAAGTTGGTCAGCAATTCTCGGTGACGCGCGAGCGTATCCGTCAGATTGAAGCCAAGGCGTTGCGCAAGCTCAAGCATCCGAGCCGTAGCCGCAAGCTGCGGAGCTTCCTCGATAACTAGGAGCGGCCCGGTGGCTGCTCCCCTCAAGGTCGCATCTATTCGCGCGGCCATTCCGTTCAAGCTGGTGGTGACGTTTACCGACGGAACCTCCGGCACTTTCAATGCCGCTCCCATGCTGGCGCAGCGTGGGGAAGGCACCGAGCCCCTTCGGGATCGGGCCTATTTCGGCAAGGTGGCCCTGGCCAATGGCGTGCCGACCTGGCCGAACTATTTTGACATCTCCCCGCTTTGGTTGCAGGAGGAGATGGACAGGAACGGCGCGCTGGAGCGACCTCGCCCCACGCGCCGATAATGAGACAAGCGGAGGCAAGCCATGTCGTTTTTCAAGAAGCTGTTTGGGGGCGGCAATTCTGAGCCCGCAGGCGACAAGGTGCTGGGCGAAGAAAGCTATAAAGGCTTTGCCATCAAGGCCATCGAGATGAAAGCGGGCAGTGAGCTGCAATTGGCCGGCATCATCGAAAAAGACATTGGCGGTGAGCTGAAGACCTATCGCTATATCCGTGCCGACCGCATGAGCTCGCTCGACGACTTGATCCCGCTGGCGCTGTCCAAGGGCCGACAGATCATCGATGAACAGGGCGAAGGCATTTATCGCTAAGCTCTTTCGCTATCATTTTACGACCGCGAGCCGAACCGGCTCGCGGTTCTATTTTTGAAAGGACCATCAAAAATGGCCAGAAAACCAACCGCCCGCACCGAATTCGTGATGTTCGACGTCGTCTATGAAGATGGCACGCAGCGCTCCAATCGCAAGGTGGATGCTGGTCTGCTCGGCGGGCTCGATGGCGATGAACCGGCAAAGACCGCGATCATGGATCAGGACCGCGCCATTTCCGAAAAGTCGGGTGTGCCACCGCTGGCGATCAAGTCGATCAAGCGTAGCGGCAGGTAAGCCTCTCTGTTCGCTGTATGAGAAATGGCCGCCCTTGGGCGGCCATGGTGTTTTAAGCCTCAGCCTCAGTTTCCGAGGATGTCTGCGGTGGGGCGGGGCGTCTTGTCCGTTTCTGGCGGCATGATCGGGTATTCAACCCGTGGCATTTCACCCGTCAGCGTGCCGAGATAGGCGACGATTTCGTCCACTTCGCTGTCTGTCAGGGTTGCCCCGAGCTGCGATGTGCCCATGATTTCCACGGCCTGACGCAGGCTCCATACCTTGCCCGAGTGGAAATAGGGTGCGGTCAGCGAAATGTTTCGCAGGGGCGCGGCGCGGAAGACATATTCATCGTCGACCGTCTTGGTGACCTCAAAGCGCCCCTTGTCGCCTTCGGGCAGAATTTCCGCTCCGGGCCGCTCTACGACGCCAAACGGGTAATATTCCTGGCCGCCCAGATTGACGCCGCCATGGCAGGATGCGCAGCCCTTGTCGATGAATTGCTGTAGGCCAGCCAATTCGACAGGCGTCAGCACATTGTCATTGCCTTCCAGATACTGGTCGAAGCGCGATCCCGGCGTGATCAGCGTCGCCTCGAAGGCCTCGATGGCCCTTGCCACATTCTCGAAGGTTACGGGGTCTTCCTCACCGGGGAAGGCATCCTGGAACCAGGTGACGTAATCAGGCATGGACTTGAGCGTGGCGATGACCTGCACAGGCGTGTTGGCCATTTCAACGCCGGCCTGAATGGGGCCGGTTGCCTGTGCCTTGAGGTCTTCGGCGCGTCCATCCCAGAACTGGGCGGCGTTGAAGACCGCATTATAGACAGTCGGCGAATTTCGCGGGCCTTTTTGCCAGCCATGACCGATCGAGGTTTCGAGGTTGTCGTCGCCGCCCGTGCCCAGATTGTGGCAGGAATTGCAGCTGAAGACCCCACTGGCCGACAGGCGTGGATCGAAAAACAGGGCCTTGCCCAGATCAACCTTGGCCCGCGTGATGGCATTGTTGTTGACCGCCGGTACAACAGACGGAATCGGCTCAAAAAATTCGAGAGCAGTTTCACGAAGTGAATCGGCAGAAACTGGTGCCGTGAGCATGGTGGCGGCACAGATAGTCAGTAGAAGTTTGCGCATAGACGTCCCCTTTCGGGTTCAGACTATGCGTGCGGAGACTGGCTCGCTTGATATAGGTCAATGCAAAATCATTACATGCGCCGGATGCGAGATTGTCGCACCCGGGCATGGAATAGGATTGATTTTACCGGTTTATTTGCCGAGCGCCTTATCGATGGCTGGTTTTACGACAGTGCCATACAGCTCGATTGCTTTCATAACCTTGTCGTGTGGCAGGGTGCCGACGCTGAGCTGCAGGCCGAAGCGGTCATGTGCGAACCACTCGTGCTGCATCAGGATCTTGTCGATGACTTCCTGCGGCGAACCCATGTAATAGGCGCCTTCTGGTGTGGCGCCTGCATCGAATTGCGCACGGGTGCCTGGCGGCCAGCCCCGCTCGGCGCCGATCTTGGTCATTGCCGCATTGTGGGCCGGGAAGGCGATGTCGCGGGCGCTCTGGCTGTCTTCGGCAATGAAGCCGTGACCGGATACGCCAAGCTTGAGTTTTGATGCGTCGTGGCCGGATTTGGCGCCGGTCTGGCGATAAAGCTCGGTCAGTGGCTGAAACTGGCGCGGGCGACCACCAATGATGGCGATCATCAGTGGCAGACCATAATAGGCGGCGCGGGCGACCGAATTGGGCGTGCCGCCGACAGCGATCCAGAGCGGGATTGGATCCTGCAATGGCCTGGGGAAGATTTCGATGCCGGGGATGGGCTTGGTATGCGTGCTGCCGGGCCAGACGACCTTGCCGCCCTCGCGGATTTTCAGCAGCATGGCCAGCTTTTCCTCGAACAGATCGTCATAATCGTTGAGGTCGAGACCAAAGAGCGGGAAGCTCTCGATGAAAGAACCGCGACCGGCCATGATTTCGGCGCGGCCATTGCTGATCAGGTCGAGCGTGGCAAATTGCTGATATGTGCGAACCGGGTCTTCAGAGCTGAGCACTGTCACGGCTGTGGACAGACGAATGGATTTGGTGCGGGCGGCAGCCGCGGCCAGGATCGTTACCGGGGCAGACGCGACATAATCGGCGCGGTGATGCTCGCCCAGCCCATAAAAGGCCAGACCGAGCTGGTCGGCCAGTTCGATTTCCTCGATGAGATCGTGCAGGCGCTCGGCAGGCGACTGAACGTGATTGCCGTTCAGCGGATCCGGCGTGTTCTCGGCGAAGGAATAAAGTCCAAGTTCCATGGCGTATCTCCTTGGCCGGACATGTGGACCGGGGGAGGCAAGGCTTCAAGAACGCACATGGATGTTACCGCGCGAGCGATGCTCGCGCGGTGAACCTAGTTACACATTGCCGCTATTGGGCGTGTAGGCGAAGGGAGATGCGGGCGTCGCGGCGGGTTGTGGAGCCTTTTCGCCAGCCGCCTTGTGAATTTCCGCGACCAGAGCCGGATCGAGCTTGAGCTTGCTGGCCAGGGCTTCGAGATAGGCCTGCTCGGCGGCACTGTCGGCGCTGATGGCAACGAGCGAGGCGGCATAGATTTCGGCAGCGTGGGCAGGTGTATCGGCGCGCGCTACCACGGCGTTGATGTCCAGCGGGGCCGAGAGCTCATCGAAAACCCAGGCTTTCTCTTCGGCGGAAAGCTGCATGGTCTTGAGACGTTCAAAGATCGCCTCTTTTTCTTCGGCATCAATGCGGCCATCGGCCTTGGCGGCCGAAATCATGGCGCGGACCAGGGTCTTGCCCAGCTCTTCATGTCCGGCGCTCTCGGGGGCGGGAATGAACGCTTCTTCTGCCGGGGAGGGCGAGGCGCCAGCCTGGCCCTGCTGATAATTCTGCCATGCCTTGTAGGCGAGACCGCCGACTGCGGCCAGCGCACCGGCCTTGACGGCATTGCCAAGAAGCTTGCCCGGCTTGCCGCCCGACAGCAGCATGCCTGCCGCGAGGCCAGCCGCGCCGCTCATTGCATTGCGTTTGACCGTTTCATCGGTCTGGAGGGTCTTAAGAATCTGGTCGATGTTGAACATGAAGGCTCCCGTGGCTTTGCCGGAAGATGGGGATCGGACGGTGGTTTGACAACTGCCCGCGCAACAAGAAAGACCCCGGAGGGCGCCGGGGTCTTCTACTGGCCTTGGAGGGAGGGGCCAAGGCCAAGGGAGGTTGGTTATTAAACGCCCGGAGCGGCTGGTTCAGCAGCAGGGGCTGCCGGAGCGGCAGGGGTTGTTTCGGTGCCAGCAGGCGTATCAGCCGGGACAGCCGGAGCTGCATCAAGAGCCGGAGCTTCGGTCATCGGTGCGGCTTCCGGAACCACTGGGGCTGGGGTTTCCGTCATCGGCGCGGGAGCCAGGGCTGGGTCAGTGGTGGTCACTGCTGGAGTGCCGTTGATATCAACTGTCGTGGCCGGGCCTGAATTGGCCGAGAAAACCAGATAGCCAATTGCCAGAAGGGCAAGAGCGACGATGATGCCGACGAACCAGCCAGTGCCGTTGCTCTCACGGGTATAGACGGTGCGGTTGCCGTCATGGGTGTAAACAGTATCGCGTTCGGGGGTAGCCATCATGTGCTCCTTTGTTTCGCTGGCAGAAAAACGCGATGAACAAAGGTTTGTTCCCTCAAATGTGAATTGCCGGGTTTTCGTGATCGTTGGCCAATTTTACTGTTTATTTGCAGTGGTTTATATGCGTCTCTTTTGATGATCCGGGCAATCTGGATTGCGGCTTTTTCAAGGAATCTGTTCCTTGTTGGACTCAAAAGTAAAAGGCCGGGCACAGGGCCCGGCCTTTCAAGAGCATGTTGGCTCGCCTAGCGGGCGGCGACGGTGATCAGCGGCGTGATGCGGCGGATGGTGACGCGACGGTTTTCGCGTTCCGCAGCTTCAGTGCGAATCTTGAGATAGCGTTCGCCATAGCCCTGTGTCGCCAGATTTTCAGGCGGCACGCCATAGAAATCGGTCAAAACGCGGGCGACCGTGGCCGCACGATTGTCCGACAGACGCAGGTTGGAAATGTCCGAACCAACCGCATCGGTGTGACCTTCGATCAGGAAGGTTTCGTTGGGGTTGCGCTCAAGCACGGCCAGCATGGCATTGGCAATGCCAGACAGCGACCGAACCTGATCGCGGCCGATAGTGGCGGCGCCGGTATCGAAGGTGAGGTTACCAACTTCGAGCTTGCGCACGCTATCGCGCAGGCGGGCCGATCGCTTCACTTCGTCAATCGAGTAGATGCGGGTGACCTGTTCCACCGGCGGCTGGGCAAAGAAGGTTTCCAGCTCACGTTCATTGGCGTAGCGGGCATCCAGCACATAGTCACGCACCGGAATGTTCAGGCGCAGCGGCGGCAGATCGAGGCCCGGATCGCGCCAGGTGTCGAGCTGGTTGCCGAAGCGATCATCAAAGCTCGCCAGCACATATTCGCGGCCATTCGGGTCGATGCGCGAGCGGCGCAGAATGTCGCCATTGCGGTTGCGAACGGTGACGATCTGGGTGCCATCAGGGCGGGTGATCACTTCACGCACGCGGCCATTCGAGAGGTTCTCATAGAAAATCTCGTCCTGCTGCGGATTGTAGAAACGATCTGTGTCCTGACCGATCGAATTGACGATCAGTTGCGAACCGACCTGCAGGATCACCTGGGCGATAATGTCGCCGGTGCTGGTCTGGACCCTGGGAGCTTCCACCACGGTCACATTGTTCTGCTGGCCAATATTGTTCTGCGTCACATTGGTCGAATTATCGACATTGGTGACGTTGTTAGTCACATTGGTGATGTTCGTGATATTCGTAATGTAATTATTCACCACCGTCTCATTGACGGTGTTGTTCTGCGTCGCCGTGATCTCGGTGCCTTCTTCGGCAGTCACACCGGCAAGTGGCTCCGCAGCAAAGGCGCGGATCTGCTCGGACTGAGCTTCCTCGTCATTAGCTGGAGGCGGCGGGGGCGGCTCTGTGGCGACCGGCGCTTCGACTATCACGCCGGTTTCGGCGGCAGGGGCGCTGTCATCGTCTTTGACGCTGTCGAGAACCGGGGCAATCTGGTCCGCCGTCACTCCGGGGGGCAGTTCGACGACGGGCTCGGCGATTTCGCCTTCGGTGGTCACTTCTTCAACCGGCTCAGGCTGTTCGACCACAGGCTGTTCGGCCGGAGCGGCAGGCTGCTCAATGGCGGGGATCGCCGGAAGCGACAGACCATATTGTGCCAAGCAGGCTGTGATGTCGGACTGACCGATTTCGGCGCAGATCACCGCGATTTCGGCAAGAGCACCGTCAATCTGGGCTTGCGCGGCAGCGGCGTCATCGCCCGAAAGCAGGCCAAAAACGGCATCTTCATAGATGACGACCTGTTCTTCCAACAGACCGGCATAATCGACAGCTGGCGTCACTGCGGCAGGTTGCTCAACCGGCGCTGGCTGTGCCTCTGCCGCAGGGGCAGGCTGTTCAATGACGGGTTCGGGAGCCGCCGGTTGTTCAACGGCTGGTGCTTCAACAGGGGCCGGAGCCGGTTCCTCGATCACGGGAGCGGGTTCTTCCACCACCGGTTCGGGTGCAGGAGCAGGCGTCGGTTCTGGAACAGGCTCAGGCTGCGGCTCTGGAGTAGGTGCGGGCTCTGGTTCTGCGACGGGTTCGGGCTGCGGTGCGGGCTCTTCGACCACCGGCTCGGGTTCGGGCTGTGGTTCAGGTTCTGCCTGCGGTGCAGGGGCGGGGGCTGGCGTAACAGCGGCGTCGAGGGCGGCTATACACTCATCGACGTTGGAGAAGCCGCCTACGATGCACAATTCGGTCAATTCGGCGCGTGCGGCATCGAGTGCTGCTGCATCGCCGGACGATTGAGCGCTGAGATAGGCATCGTAAGCAGCACGCAATTCGGCGTCCTGAGCCAATGCTGAGAGCGGCGCAAAGGCCATGAAGCCAATGCTGGTTCCGGCGAGCAGCCAGGTCTTGAGGCTCATATTCTTAATTCCTTTTGTGTTTGGCACACGTCTGCCGAACGTCGTCTTTGTTTCCTGAACCTACCCTGAATGAGTGGATAGGGAATTGGAAGGGCGCAGGCCCCGCACAAGCCGCAACGCGGGAATTTCGGCATGGTTCCAGTGGCTGGCGGGCGGAAATTGGCAGCGCCAATGGGGCGGGATTTTGACAATGGGCGGAATGGCTGGGGATGGCCTCTCCAATTTCCGTCCAAACGTGTTAAGCGATCTGCATGCAGCAGGCCATCGACTCATTTGCCATCGAGACGCAGGGGCAGGGGCTTTACGAGGCAAGCCGGGCGCTTAAGCGTTTCGTGGCGCAGTCGGGTATTACAACCGGCCTCGTCACCGTCTATGTCCGGCACACGTCCTGTTCCCTGCTCATTCAGGAAAATGCCGACCCAGACGTGCAGACGGACATGCTCGGTTTCTTCCGGCGTCTGGTGCCAGAGGGCATGGACTGGCTGGTGCATACGACCGAAGGCCCGGACGATATGCCCGCTCATATCAAGGCCGCGCTGACCCAGACCTCGATCGGCATCCCCGTAAGCGATGGGCGACCCGTTCTGGGCACGTGGCAGGGATTGTATCTGTTCGAGCACCGCCGCCAGCCGCATCGGCGGGAAATCGTGCTGCACATTATTGGAGAATGAGATGGATTGGGGTTTGATCGCCAGCTACTGGCCCTTTGCGCTGGCGATGGGGCTGACCGGCATTGTGTCGGGTATTGCAGCGGGGCTGCTGGGGATCGGCGGCGGCGCGGTGATCGTTCCGGCCATCGCCAACAGCCTCCTGCTGATGGGTTATGATAGCGACGTAGTGCAGCACGTGGCGGTGGGAACATCGCTCGCCATCATCATTCCGACCGGAATTGCCAGCGCGCGGGCCCATTACAAACGCGGCGCGCTCGATATGGGCGTATTCAAGCTGTGGGCGCCTTTCATCATTGCCGGAACCTTTATCGGCGGCGTGATGGCGGGCCTGTTCCCGGGGGATGTATTGCGCGTGGTTTTTGCCGTGCTGGCCTTCATCATTGCGGCGAACATTCTTTTCTCATTCCAGACCAAGCTGATGGGGCACCTCAAGGACATTGCCTGGGTGCATCGCCTTTCGGCTTTTATCGTGGGCTTTCTGTCGTCGCTGATGGGTATTGGCGGCGGTTCGCTGACCGTGCCGACACTGGTGGCGTTTGGGCGCAGCATGCACAATGCGGTCGGCACCTCTGCGGCCATCGGCGTCGCCATTGCGCTATCCGGCACGGCAGGGTTCCTGATTTCGGGCTGGAATGCTCCCGATCTGCCGCCTGCCAGCCTTGGTTTCATCAACCTTCCGGCTCTGGCGCTGGTTGGTATTCTCGCCGCCGTCTTTGCACCGGCAGGCGCGGCACTGGCGCATCGGCTGGACCAGAAGACGTTGAAATATGTCTTCGCCGCATTTCTCGTCGCGGTCGGACTCAACATGCTGTGGAAGGTGGTGTTGGGGTAGGGGCGCGTTCGTGCCTCAACCTCCTCCGTCTCACCCCGCTCCACTGGAGCCACGTGTCGGCTTTGCCAGCTGACCGGTGAGGGTTGGTGGGGGCGGAGTTGACTACGGTGGAACCGCCCCCACCGCCCAAGCCCCCTCTGGGAGGGGAACCCGGAACATGGTGGCAGAGGGAGGACTCGCTCTGCCGCCGATGTAACAACGTGCGATTGGCCTTTTGGGTTTGGCCAAAAAAAGGCGGCCTTGCGACCGCCCTGTGGATTAATTGCCGGTGTTGTCCAAATCCCACGCCACATTGACGGTGATGGCGAAGGTCAATTCGCCTGCTTCTACAGGCACATCCGCCGAGGACTGAATTTCGGCGCGGGCGTACATGGCATAGGGCTGGGGGCTACCATAATCCTGTCGCTCGGTGATCGATTCCAGATCACCCAGCTTGGCGCCAGCAACGCTGGCATAGAGCTCGCCCTTGTTGCGGGCATCGGCAAAGGCCGCCTTGCGCGCTTCGTTGAGCAGCTCGGACGGGTCAGCTACCGAGAAGGAAACGCCGTTGACAGTGTTGGCGCCCACGGTCACCGACTGGTCGAGAATGGAACCGAGGTCGGCAAGGTCGCGCACGACGACGGTAACCGAATTGGCGACCTGATAGCCGTTGATCTTTGGCGGCATGGAATAGCCAAGCTCGTCGCGCGCGTCGGAATAGACGTAGTTCGGATTGACCGAGAAGCCGGAGGTCTGAATATCGCGGGCTTCGATGCCTGCGTCCTTGAGGGCGGCAATCAGTTCGCTCATCGCCGCGGTATTGGCGTCGAGTGCTTCGCGCGCCGTGGCGCCCTGTGTGGTCACACCGGACATGATGGTGGCCATATCTGGAGCCGCGCGCACCTCGCCACGGCCTTCGATGGAAATTTCGCCAGCAAAGGCGGGCAGGGCAGTGGCCAAAAGGGCGAGAGGGGCAAGAGCAGCGAGTACGCGCATAAAAAACTCCTATTAAGTGTCGGTCTCGGAAGGGAGGTTTCCCGAGTTATTGCGGTCTTATTGCGGCATAGATGAACCGGACTTGAACGAGCCATGTTATCCTTGGGGAAAGGATGGTGGTCGAATGTGGGAAACAGCCAGCTATATGGTCACGGTGATCGGTCTGCCCATGGCCATTGCCTTTTATATGCTCGACCGATTCAAGCAGCGGGCGCAAGAAGAGGAAGAGACCTATCTTCACCTGTCGGATGAATATGTTGCCTTCCTGAAACTGGCGCTGGAAAATGCCGATCTGCGGCTTCTCGATCCAGATGCGACGCCGGGTCTCGATGACGAGCAGAAGATGCGCAAATTCGCGCTTCTGGGCATTTTGATTTCCCTGTTTGAGCGTACCTATATTTTAACCTATCGGGCAGGTATGCGCGGCGCGGAATTGCGGCGGTGGCGTTCATGGGAGGATTGGATGGGCGAATGGTGTCGCCGGGCCGATTTTCGTTTGGCCATGGAGGAGCACCTGCCGGGTGAGGATCCGGAATTTGTTGCTTATCTGAAAACGCTGGCAGCCAGTAATCCGGTTGAAACCTCCGCTACCTATCGTCATAAAGTATGATTTATATCGCTGCGGCTTGCATTTTTGGGCTGCTCTAGGCTAGTCACTGGCACTGACATGTCAGGGGACTATTGATGAGCGCAGACCATATTCCAGACGGCCTTCTCATTGGCAGAGCCCTTGTTCCCGGCTTCGATCACCCGCGCGTGGTGAGTGTTCGGAATGGCAAGCTGGTCGACATTACCGCTCCCGGTCTCGCCACAGTCCGCGACATCGCTGAAAGCGGACGCGCGGCGGAGCATGTTCGCAATGCTGCGGGCCGCGAGATTGGTGACATTGGCGCTGTGATTGACAATGCGCTGTCTGGCAATAAGCGGGACGATCTGGCGCGGCTGCTGGCGCCTATCGATCTGCAGGCCATCAAGGCGTCAGGTGTGACATTTGTCGTGTCGCTGCTCGAACGGGTGATCGAGGAACAGGCGCGCGGGGACAAATCCCGCGCCGATGCTCTGCGCTCGGAAATTCTCGATCTGATTGGCATGGATCTGTCGCAATTGGTGCCGGGGTCGGACGCGGCGATGAAGGTCAAGGCTGCGCTGATCGAAAAGGGCGTTTGGAGCCAGTATCTGGAGGTCGGTATTGGCCCGGACGCGGAAATTTTTACCAAGGGCCAGCCGATGAGTGCGGTGGGCTATGGCGCCGAAGTGGGGCTGCACCCGATTTCGACATGGAACAATCCCGAGCCGGAAGTGGCGCTTTTGGTGACCAGCAAGGGCGAAATCATCGGCGCAACACTGGGCAATGACGTCAATCTGCGCGACGTCGAGGGCCGCTCGGCACTGCTGCTCGGCAAGGCGAAGGACAATAATGCGTCCGCGTCGCTGGGGCCGTTTGTAAGGCTTTTCGACGGGGATTTTTCTCTCGAAACCGTCAAGCAGTCTGAGATTGCCCTGCGTGTCGAGGGGGAGGACGGTTTCGTTCTCGAAGGTCATTCCAATATGGCTGAAATCTCCAGAACCCCGGAATCGCTCGTGGCCGCGACCATTGGCGATCATCACCAATATCCCGATGGGTTGGTGCTGTATCTGGGTACCATGTTCGCCCCGGTTCAGGACCGCGATGGTGAAGGCAAGGGCTTTACCCATAAGCTCGGCGACATTGTCTCCATTTCGACACCGGCGCTGGGTACGCTCACAAATCGCGTGAATCTCTCGACTGAATGTGCGCCCTGGACCTATGGCTCCAGCCATCTCCTGCGCGATCTGGCCCGCGCCAACCTGCTCTAATTCCAGCGTTTCTCCTCCTCCCGAAGCGCTTATTCAATGAAAGGCATCGATATGACCGACCTGCACAAAAATCTCATCGACGGCGAATGGGTGGGCTCGGACGGGGCCGAAAATATCAATCCGTCCAATATCTCTGAAGTGGTCGGGCTCTATGCCCGCGCCAGCGCCGACGAGACCAAGCAGGCCATCGCTGCCGCCAAGGCCGCCTTCCCGGCGTGGTCGCGTTCCGGCATTCTCGAACGTCACGCCATCCTGTCCAAGGCCAGCCAGGAAATCCTGGCACGCAAGCAGGAACTGGGCGAGCTGCTGAGCCGCGAAGAAGGCAAGACCCTTCCCGAGGGCATTGGCGAAGTTACCCGCGCCGCCCAGATTTTCGACTTTTTTGCCGGCGAAGTGCTGCGGCTGGCGGGCGAGGTATTGCCGTCGGTGCGCCCGGGCGTCAGCGTCGAAATTACCCGTGAGCCGGTGGGCGTTATCGGCATCATCACGCCGTGGAATTTCCCGATTGCCATTCCAACCTGGAAGATTGCCCCGGCTCTGGCCTATGGCAATACTGTGGTGATCAAGCCAGCCGATCTGGTGCCCGGTTCGACCTGGGCCATTGTCGATATTCTGGTGCGCGCGGGCCTGCCCAAGGGCGTGCTTAATCTCGTCATGGGCAAGGGCTCTGTCGTCGGCCAGACCCTGCTCGACAGCCCCGATGTGCATGCCATTTCCTTCACCGGCTCGGTGGGCACCGGCAAGCGCGTGGCCGAAGCCTCGATCAAGCATGGCCGCAAGTTCCAGCTTGAAATGGGCGGCAAGAACCCAACCATCGTGCTGGATGACGCCGATCTCAAGGTCGCCGTCGAAAGCGTGGCGCAATCGGCCTTCTTCTCGACCGGTCAGCGCTGTACGGCATCGAGCCGGGTGATCGTCACCGAGGGTATCCACGACAAGTTTGTGGCGGCGCTCGCCGAGCGCACCAGCGGCCTGCGGGTTGGTCATGCGCTCGAAAAGGACACCGAAATCGGGCCAGTGGTCGATCCCGGTCAGCTCAAGCAGGACACCGATTATATCGAGATCGGCAAGGGCGAAGGTGCGACGCTGGCCGCTGGTGGTGAGCGGGTGAAGAGCGCTACGGAAGGCTATTTCCTGCAGCCGACATTGTTCACCGGTGCGACCAACCAGATGCGGATTGCCCGCGAGGAAATCTTCGGGCCGGTCGCTGCGGTGATCAAGGTCAAGGATTACGAGGAAGCGCTGGCGACTGCCAACGATACCGAATTTGGGCTAAGTGCCGGTATTGTCACGACTTCTTTGAAATATGCGACGCATTTCAAGCGCAATTCGGAAGCCGGCATGGTGATGGTCAACGTGCCGACGGCGGGCGTCGATTTCCACGTGCCGTTCGGTGGCCGCAAGGGATCGAGCTATGGTCCGCGCGAGCAGGGCAAATATGCCGCCGAGTTCTTCACCATTGTGAAGACCGCCTATACCGCTGCCGGTTAAGGCCTGTTTGGCAAGGTGATTACGGGGCCCTCGCGGGCCTCGTTTTCGTTTGGGATGCTCATTTGGAGCGCTGCGTCATGGCCACGCCGCCAAGGATGAGCGCAACACCAAGCGCGCTGGCCCATAAGGTCATCGGCGCGCCGCGGACCAGATCGAAGACCACGCCCGACACCATCTGCCCGCCAATGACCAGCAATGCAGAATTGACCGCGCCGATGCGGGGGATCAGCCATGATCCGGCTGTGACGAAAATCACCCCGATCGGGCCGCCGAGATAGACCCACCATGGTGCGTCCGCAGCGCCGGGCAGGATAAGATTGCCGAGCAACAGACCGAGCGCTGTCAGGAAGACGAAGCCGACGATGTGGTTGAAGAATGACGCTATGAGCGGGCTGGTGGACATGGCCAGCCGGCCGTTCAGCTGACGGCTGAGGCCAACGAGCAGGCCGGCGATGATCGCATAGGCGATGAAGAGGGTCATGCTGCGCTCCCCATGCCGATAAAGATGATGAGGAGGCTGCCTGCGGTGATCAGTAGCACCGCCCAGCCGTCGCGCAGGGTGAGGCGGCGTTTGGGCAGGCCGAACAGGCCCCACTGGTCGGCGGCAAGGCTGAAGGCGACCTGACCGGCCAGCCCCAGCGAGAGCGTTCCGGCAAGGGCCAGCGGCGTATTGACCGTGGTGGAGGTGAGCATGACCGTGGCCGCGCCGGAAATGCCACCGAGATAAGCCCAGAGCGGCGCCTTGTTGCGGATGGCGGCGACGGCAGGCTTGTCGCGGAACCAGAGCAGCGCCAGCACGATGATAGCGGCCACGGTGCCGGTGCCATGGGCCAGCCATGACGAATAGAGCGCGCCGCCATAACGACCGGCTTCGGCATTGACGAAAACCGCAAAGGTCAGCAGCCCTCCGGAGGCAAAGGCGGCGAGCAGGTGCAACGGCTTGGGGCGCTGCGGTGTAAAAGAGGTCATAGACATCGACTCGAACGAGAATGTCGCCACGCTATCATGTCTTATGTGGCGACGCGCCGCCATTGAACGGAATGGGATGTAACGCGGGATTTTGTTGCTCACCAAAGACTTGCGAGGTTGCCGATAAGCTGAAAAGCTTGGCACAAATTGCCATTTCTGGTGACTGAATTTGATTTCTCCCGACCGGCTCTCGCATCTGATTGGCTTGATTTATCAATGTGCGCTGGAGCCGCCGCTCTGGCCCGAGGTCATGCAATCCATCTGTGACGAATTGAACTTTCGCACCGGGGTGATCAGCATTCTGGCTTTGCCCAGCGGCGAGCCGCTTTTGGCGGCGACTACGGGCTTTGAAGAGCCGTGGCTGGACCGGGTATTTTTCTACACCAACGAGCTGGTCGATCTTTGGGGTGGCGACGATGTGATCCGGCAATTGCCGCTGGATGAACCGGCGGTATTGTCCGTCATCAACCCTGCCGCGCTTGCCGAGGATACGGCACATCCCTTTCATGAGGCGTTCAATAAGCCGCAGGGGTTCGTCGATGCGCTGGCTATCGGGCTAACGCGCGACAGCCATTCCATTGGCACTATCGGCTTTAACCGGCACGCCGATGTCGGGCTGATCGGTGCGCGTGAAATCGAGATCATGCGGCTGCTGATGCCGCATCTGCAACGGGCGGCCACGATCAGCCGGGTTCTGGAGGCCCAGTCTATTGCTGCTCGGCAGATCGAGGCGGCTCTGGCCAGTCTGGCAATTCCAGTGGCTTTGGTGTCCAGCGACCTAAGCGTCAGGTTTGCCAATCCGGCGCTCACTGATCTTCTGGCGGCGGCTGAGCGCAATTTTGACCTTGTAAACGGTCGTTTGAGGCTTCGGTTTGGGCCAGCGCAGACCCTGCTGGTGGCCACACTAAACAAGTCTGCAAGCGAAGGGCGGATCGATGGAGATTCTGCCTTTGGTATGCCTATCGGCACGCCACAAGAGCGTATGCAAAGTCTGCATGTGCTGCCATTGCCACGCGAAGGGCAGGATGAGCCGGTCTTTGCCCTTATCCTGTCGCCGGTTTCGGCAGCGCTCGACAATGCGGGGGAAATGGTTGCGTCCCTGTTCGGGCTGACAGAGGCAGAGCGGCGGGTGTTCGAGCAGATTGCAAGCGGTCGCTCGGTGGAGGAGGCGGCCGGGCATCTGGGTGTTGCCGAGAGCACGATCAGGACGCATCTGTTGCGGATTTTTGCCAAAACCAATTGTGGTCGTCAGGCGGAGCTTGTGGCTTTGGCCGCTGCCTTCAGGCCCATGGTGAGACGATAGGCTATATCATCTGTTTGGTGGACGACTGCGCAGTCGGCGCGATCCTAAGAATGTTCAGCAAGGTCTTTCGTCTGTTTGCAGATGAGAGATGGCGGGGAGCCTCTAGCCTTTGGTGAACATATATGAAGCCGTTTCTCTCTCTCCTTTTTGCCGCCGCGATGATTTCCGGCGTGCATGCGCAGGATGGCGCTATCCCTGAAGCGCTCGACTTTTTCCGGATTGCGAAACCCGAGCCGCAAAATCCCCGCATCGTCGATCTGGACGAAACCTGGCTGATTACCGGCCCGGTTTCAGAATTTTCAAATGACGCCACCAAGGGCGATGGCTGGCAGTTTCTCGAAGGTCAGGTCATCTTTGCCTATTACCGGTTCGATCCCGGCACGACGGGTTTGCAGATCCAGCGGGAATATGAAAGCTCGCTGGGCGAACTCGGTTACGAGGTAAAATTCTCCTGTGCCACGGACCGGGGCAATTGCTTCACCAATGCCGGTGTGACTTCGGGCAATGCGCTGGGCCTCCTGCTCGACAAGCCGACAAATATGCCGAGCCTTGATGCGCTCAATATGAGCATTGTGCGCAATTATTTCAGCACTGGCGGCGCGCGCTATACCTATGCGGAAAAGACGCTGGATGACGTGGTTGTTCATGTTGCCGTTGCGCTGGCCGACACGCCGGACAAGGGCGTCATGGCGGTGACCAAAAGCGTGATTACCGGCGGCGGCTCGGGCTTTAGCGGCGCATCGCGCCTGCTCACGGAATTGCGCGAGAACCGATCGGTGACGCTCAATAATCTGCTGTTCGATGTGGGCAGCGATATTCTACTGCCGGAATCGCGCGATCGAATTTTTGAAATCGCTATGATGCTGCGTGAAGACGATAGCCTGAAACTCGAAATTGTCGGGCACACCGATTCAGATGGTGGTGCTGCCTATAATCTCGACCTGTCCAAGCGCCGTGCGGCTTCCGTTGTGCGGGCACTGGTCGAGGGCTTCGACATTGAAAGCGGACGCCTGACATCGAGCGGCAAGGGGCTGAGCGAGCCTGTTGCGTCCAATGGTACGGCGGCAGGCAAAGCGCAGAACCGGCGCGTCGAGCTGCGCTTGCAATAGAGGCGCTATGGGCATCTGCCGTTTGGCGGCAGGTGCCTGTCACATATCAGCAGAAACACAGATTTTGAGCCGCAATGCAGATGGGCGTGGGCCGCACTGCATTTCGGCTGTCAGGAGACGATTATGAAACGTCGACTTTCATTGCTCATCTACGGCCTGATGGCCAGTTTCTTCCTCATGGGTCCGTCCTTAGCCTCGAACTTCACCATAAGGTTCGCTGACTACAGTTTTGCGCTTTTCTGGCAGGCTGACCAGAACAGTGACATAGAAGCCAAAGTTCTGCGGAACGACATGGTGCTGGTGCATAAATGCGAAAGAGGGATGTGTGCGGTAACCCATCCCCGCTCCACGAAAATTGGCTATGTGATTGACGCGTTTAAGGCTCGACCGGAGGTGTCGCCATTTCCGAGTCGCCCGACCGAGGGCTATGGCCGTGTCGAGCGCTTCCTGAACATCCGTTCCCTGCCGCTGCAAGCTTCAGTTGCTATCGGCGAAGTGCATGCAGGCGTGCGCGTCAAACGTGACAATTGCAAAGGTCACTATTGCTACGTTTTCATTGAAGGCGGAAATCAGGGCTGGATCGCCAAAAATGGCATCGTCATGGATCGGGTGGTGAATGTCGAGCGCCTTCCCAACCCATCTGGTCTGGATTCGATCTGGAAAGGCGACCCGCCTGATATCAATATTCCGAAGATCGACCTGTTCCGCTAATGCTCTCAGTGGCCCGATAGCTGTCGGGCCACTTCTGCTTGCAGGACAAGCTCAAGCCGTCTGTGCGAAGCGTTCGTCGAAGGCGTAGCCGGCGCCGCGGACGGTGCGGATGGGGTCGGATTCCTTGCCGCGATTGATGGCGCGGCGGAGGCGGCCGATATGTACGTCGACGGTGCGCTCATCGACATAGACGTCATTGCCCCAGACGCCATCGAGAAGCTGTTCGCGCGAATAGACGCGGCCGGGATGGCGCATGAGATATTCGAGCAAGCGATATTCGGTGGGGCCGAGGTGGACGTCGCGCGTGGCGCGGCGGACGCGGTGGGTGGTGCGATCGAGTTCGAGATCGCCGACCTTGAGCGCAGCGGTGACCAGATTAGGATTGGCGCGGCGGAGCAGGGAATGGATGCGGGCCAATAATTCGGGCACCGAGAAGGGCTTGACCATATAGTCATCGGCCCCGGTGGTGAGGCCGCGCACGCGTTCCTCTTCCTCGCCGCGCGCGGTGAGCATGATGATCGGTACGCGGGTGGTTTCCTCGCGGGCGCGCAGGCGGCGGCACAGCTCGATGCCGGAGATTTCGGGCAGCATCCAATCGAGCAGGATCAGGTCCGGCAGCTTTTCAGCGATGGCATGCGTGGCCTCGTCGCCGGTCTCGGCGGTGAGCACGGTAAAGCCTTCGGCCTCCAGATTATAGCGCAGGAGGATGGCGATGTCGGCTTCATCTTCAACGATGAGAATGGTCGCGGGCATATGGATGTGCTCCGTCGGGTCGGCGCGGAGGCCGATGGTTGTTTTTAGTTCCCGTTCCCCTTGAGGGGGAGGTTAGGAGAGGGTGTTTGGAGCCACACTATCGGGGCTCTAACCCCCACCCTTGATCCCTCCCCGCAAGGGGGAGGGTGACGACTGAGGTGTCCCAGTGCGGCAGGCTATGCTCAACCAGATCGCTATGCCTTGATCTGCGTGCGCTGCAATTGCTGGACTTCGGCGGTGAGTTGCTTGCCGGTGGACAGGTAATAGGCGCGTTCGGCGATGTTGGTGGCGTGGTCGCCGATGCGCTCAAGGTTCTTGGCGCAGAACAGGAGATGGGTGCAGGTGGTGATGTTGCGCGGGTCTTCGAGCATATAGGTCAAAAGCTCGCGGAACAGCGAAGTGTGCATGGCGTCGACTTCGTCGTCACGGTTGCAGACTTCAACCGACGCATCGGCTTCGCGGTTGGCATAGGCGTCGAGGCTGTCCTTGACCTGACGCAGCACGAGGGCAGTCATGTTCTTGACGCCATTGTAGAAGGTCGGTTGCAGGTTGATGCCTTCGAGCTTGAGCGAGCGGCGGGCCAATTGCTTGGCCATGTCGCCGATGCGTTCCAGATCATTGGCGACGTGAATGGCGGTGATGATGGCGCGCAGGTCCGAGGCCATGGGCTGGCGGCGGGCAATCATGGAGACGGCCATGTCGTCGATCTTGCGCTGCATGTCGTCGATGCGCTGATCTGCGATAATGGTGACATCGGCCAGTTCGCGGTCGAGCTTGAGCAGGGCGCGAGTGCCATTTTCGATGGCGACCTCGACCTGACCGCCCATTTCGGCAATGGCTTGGGCAAGGGCCTGCAATTCTTCGCTATAGGCGGTGACGATGTGTTCGGCGCCGGTATTTGGCATTGTTCTTCTCCCAATCAGCCGATGCGGCCCATGATGTAGTCTTGGGTCTGCTTGTTCACCGGGTTGGTGAAAATTTCCTCGGTGTCGCCCTGTTCGATCAGGTTGCCGAGGTGGAAGAACGCGGTCTTCTGCGAAACGCGCGCGGCCTGCTGCATGGAGTGGGTGACGATGACGATGGTGTAATTGGCGCGCAGTTCGTCGATCAGTTCTTCGATGATGGCGGTGGCAATCGGATCAAGGGCCGAGCAGGGCTCGTCCATGAGGATCACTTCGGGGCCAACGGCGATGGCGCGGGCAATGCAGAGGCGCTGCTGCTGACCACCGGACAGGCCGGTGCCGGGTTCGTTGAGGCGATCCTTCACTTCTTCGAAGAGACCCGCCTTGCGGAGCGAGGAGGTGACGATCTCGTCGAGATCGGTCTTGTTCTTCGCCAGACCGTGAATGCGCGGGCCATAGGCCACGTTGTCATAGATCGACTTGGGGAAGGGATTGGGCTTCTGGAACACCATGCCGACGCGGGCGCGCAGTTCGACCACGTCGAGATCGGGCGCATAGATGTCCTGGCCGTCCAGCGCGATCTTGCCGCCGACCTTGGCGCCTTCGATGGTGTCGTTCATGCGGTTGATACAGCGGAGGAAGGTCGACTTGCCGCAGCCCGACGGTCCGATAAAGGCGGTGACGGCGCGGTCTGGAATGTCGATGGAAATGCCGTGCAGGGCCTGCTTTGCACCGTAATGAACGGTGACGTCGCGGGCGGTGAGGCGGATATTGGGCTCGATCATGTCCATGGGGTCCAGATTGGCGCTCAGGGTCTTTGCGGCGGTTGGCTTAACTTTTCCAGCAAGCAAATCCATTGTGGTGCTCCTTCGCGGATTGTAGTCCTGCGGACTGCAATCCGCTCGTTGTTTTTTTGGCATGTCCGTGGTCGAAAAACCGGCGACCACTTTTTCGGAACATGCCCCTAAGCGCGCTTTTCAAGGCGGGATCGCAGGAAGATTGCGATTGCGTTGAGGGTGATCATGAAAGCCAGCAGCACCATGATGGCGGCGGAGGTGCGCGGCTCAAAGAAATTGCGGTTCTCGTTGCCCTGCCAGAGATAGATCTGGACGGGCAGGGCGGTGGCCTGCTCGATGGGGGTGCCGGGGACCGAAGCCACGAAGGCGTTCATGCCGATGAGCAGGAGGGGTGCGGTTTCGCCCATGGCCTGCGCCACGCCGATGATCGTCGCGGTGAGGATGGAGGGGAAAGTGACCGGCAGGACGTGGTGGAACACCATCTGCGTCTTACTGGCACCCATGCCGAGCGCTGCCTGACGGAGGGCGGGGGAGACGCCCTTCAAGGCCGCGCGGGTGGCGATGATGATGGTGGGCAGGGTCATCAGGGTCAGCACCAGACCACCGGCCAGCGGAGCCGAGAGGGGTAGGCGGAACCAGTTGATGAACACAGCCGCGCCGAGCAGACCGAAGACGATGGAGGGCACGGCGGCGAGGTTGTTGATGTTGACCTCGATAAGGTCGGTCAGCCGCGACTTGGGTGCGAACTCTTCGAGATAGATGGCGGAGCCAACCCCGAGCGGTACGGCGAGGATGATGACGATGAGCATCATCCAGAACGTGCCCATGAGTGCGCCGAGCAGACCTGCGGAGGCGGGCGCCGAGCGGCTGTCGACATTGGAGAACAGCGACCAGGCAAAGCCCTGGGTGATGGTGCCGTTTTCTTCGAAAATGTCGATCAGGGCGCGAGCGGGAGCCGAAAGCTGCTGCTGGGCGTCGCCGAGGTCGCGGTTGATATTGCCCTTGACCCAATTGTCGGTATTGGCCGAGGCGAGCAGGTCAACGGTGACTGACTGGCCCAGGCGATCTGGGTTGTTGACGAAGATTTCGCGGACGCGGTGGCGGGCGTCGGTTTCAGCAATGGTCAGAATCTGGCGGCTGTCGATCTCGAAACCGGCTGGTGCTGCATTGCGCAGTGCGGCTTCGATGACATTGTTCCAGTTGAGCATGGCGACCTGCCGCTCCCAGCCCAGACGGGCCGAGCGGAAGTCTGCATCCGACTGACCAGCAGCGCGGACTGGGGCCGGGTCAACCTTGAGCAATTCCGGATCGAAGGTCACTTCGAGGTGGAGATTGGACTGGGTAAAGGCCGGGATGCCCTTGCGGAGCACATCGGTGAACAGCAGGGCCACAAAGCCCAGAGCCAGACAGATGGCGATGATGCCGAAGGTGCGGAACAGGCGTTCGTTGAGGTGGCGGCGGGTGAGACCCGCGCGCACCAGATTGCGGCGTTCGGCGGCGGAAGCGAGCGTGGTGTCGGTCATTATTCGTACTGCTCCCGGAAGCGGCGGACGATGTAGAGGGCGACGATATTGAGGCAGAGCGTCATGATGAAGAGCGTGAGGCCCAGCGCGAAAGCGACGAGCGATTGCGGGCCGGTGAAGTCGGTATCGCCGGTCAGCTGGTTCACGATCGAGACGGTGATGGTGGAGACCGGCTCCAGCGGATTGCCGCGGAGGATGGGGGCGTTACCGGCAGCCAGCACCACGATCATGGTTTCGCCGATGGCGCGGCTGACCGCGAGAAGGAAGGCGCCGACAATGCCGGGGAGGGCTGCAGGCAACAGCACAGAGCGGATGGTTTCGGACTGGGTCGCGCCCAGGCCATAAGCGCCGTCGCGCAGAGTGCGCGGCACCTGATTGAGAATGTCGTCGGAGAGCGAGGAGATGAAGGGGATGATCATCACGCCCATGACAAGGCCGGCAGTCAGCGCAGAGGTGGCGCTGATGTTGAGGCCGATGGCGGTGCCGAAGTCGCGCAGGAACGGACCGACCGTCACCAGGGCGAAGAAGCCATAGACGATGGTGGGAATGCCCGCGAGGATTTCGATGATCGGCTTGACGATCTTGCGCAAATTGGCGTGGGCATATTGGTTGAGATAGATCGCGGTCATCAGACCTACGGGCACGGCGATCAGCATGGCGATGGCCGAGATCATCAGCGTGCCGGTGAGCAGGGGCAGGATGCCGTACTGGCCAGCATCACCCGCATTGGTGGAGCTGAACTTGGGCGCCCAGACGGTGCCGAAGAAGAAGTCGAGCGGGTTGATATAGGTGAAGAAGCGGAAGGCTTCGGTGACCAGCGAGGCGACAATGCCCACGGTCGTCATGATAGCCACGGCGGAACAGGCGATCAGCGCCCAGGAAATGAAGCGCTCAACCTCGTTGCGGGCACGCAGGCGCGGATTGATGCGGCGCTGGGCAAAGGTGAGGCCCAAAACGCCCAGACCGGCTGCGGCGGCAATCATGATGAGGAAAGACAGCAGCTGGAAGCGCGCCAGATTTTCGCCTGCGGCCTGCTCAAAGGGGCGAAGCTCGCCCGTGACGCCAAAGCCGGAGGCCAGGTCGCGGATGCGCTGCATCTGCTGGTTGAGGCCGACCTGATCGAGCGAGGTCAGAACATCGGCGGGGATTTGCGAGACGGTGAACCAATGGGTGACGCCGGGCGAGAAATAGGCCCAGATCGCCAAAATCAGAACGGCAGGGATCAGCGTCCAGAGAGCGACCAGCGTGCCGTGATATTGCCCGCGTGAATGGACGCGGATGCCTTGCGGCGTGGTGAGCGCCCGGCTCTTGGACCAACCCAGTTGGTAGGCAAGGCCAAGCAGGACCAGAAGCAGGCCTGCGACGATGAAAGTGTTCACTTGTCAGGCTTCCTCGATTGGCCCCGGGAGTGGAAACGGGCCGTCGGGATTTCCGGCGGCCCGCTAAGATTAATTACTGCTGGAAGGCAGCGAGGACTTCGGCAGTGACGTCTGCCGGCTGCGGGATCAGGCCAGCAGCTTCGAGAATGCCGCCATTGCCCGACACGCTATCGGCCAGGAAGTATTCGGTGAATTCGGCCAGGCCGGGGATCACGCCGATATGTTCGCCCTTGACGTAGAAGTAGAGCGGACGGGAAACCGGATATTCGCCAGCGGCGACGGTTTCCAGCGAGGGGACAACGCCGTCAATGGTTGCAACCTTGAGGGTGTCGCGGTTCTGGTCGTAGAAGGAGAGACCGAAGACGCCGACAGTGTTGGGATCGGCAGTCAGGCGAGCCAGGGTCTCGGTGTAGTCACCGGCGATTTCCACCACCACGTCCTGACGGAAAGTGGTCTCGAGTGCCACCTTCTCGTCATCGGTCAGGCCTTCTGGCAGCTCGGCAGCCTTGAAGCCGGGCGTGATGACCTTTTCCTGGAACACTTCACGGGTGCCATGGTTCGAGGCCGGGATGGCCAGGGCGATCGGCTGGTTCGGGAGCGAAGCGTCGATCTGATCCCAGGTGGTGTAGGGATTGTCGACAAATTCGCCGTCGACCGGAACCTTGGCGGCAATGGCCTTGTACAGTTGAACCGGGGTCAGGGCGAAATCGCCACCAGCGGCGGACGAAGCGAAGACGATGCCGTCGAAGCCGAACTGGATTTCGCGGATGTCGGAAACGCCATTGGCGACACAGGCTTCACGCTCGCTGTCACGGATCGGACGCGATGCATTGGCGATGTCGATGGTGTTGTCACCAACGCCTTCACAGAACTGACGGAAGCCACCGCCCGTGCCGCCCGAACCCACGACCGGGGTCTTGAACTCTGGGAAGGTGGCGCCGAATTCTTCAGCGACGATGGAGGAGAAGGGCAGGACCGTCGAGGAGCCGGCGATCTGGATGGTGTCGCGCGACTGGGCGAAAGCCGGTGCGGTGCCGAAGGCGGCGAGCGCGATGACAGCGGCGCTGGCGTAAAGTGCGGTCTTCATGGAAGTTCCCTTTCGGAATTCATTTCAAACATGGCCAGCCGCTTCTTGGGGCCGCCCTGTGACGCGGCAGACCATAGGAGTGCTTGGCGACGGTTTTATTGCAGTTTGATGACTGGTTTATGACGGTATAAGTCTTTGATTTATAATTAAATATCCGACAGCGATTCAGGATTTTGGGCCATGTGTCATATAGGTGAATGACACTCATGGACTGGCGCGAGCGAGTCTGAAAGAGACGCCGCGCTGACGTTAAAGGCCCATTGTGACACCGGGCTGACACTTAGCGGAGCAGGGGGCGGACCTCGGCCTGTACCTTGCGCATCAGCGGCAGGAATTGCGCGATCATGCGCGAAATGGGGGAGCGCGCCGTCTGGGCGCCGATATTGAGCGCGGCGACGACGCGACCATTGGCCTCGCTCAGGGGCACCGCGATGGAGCAGAGGCCAAGCTCCAGTTCCTGATCGATCACGGCAAAGCCCTGCGCGGCAATGACGGCGAGTTCGGTGGTGATGCTGCCCATATCGGCCTTGGTGCGGTCGGTATAGGTGAGCAATTCGGAGCGCTCCAGAATAGCGCGAGCGGTGTCGTTGGGCAGGGCGGCCAGCAAAGTTCGGCCCATGGACGTGCAATAGGCTGGCAGGCGCGCGCCGGGGGCGAGATTGATCGACATGACGCGCCGATTGGAGGCGCGGGCGACATAGAGAATATCGGTGCCTTCCAGCACGGCAGCGGAAGCGCTTTCACCAGTGGCGTGTGCCAACTCCTCAAGGAAGGGTTGAATCAGGCGCGGCAGGGGCGTTGCCGCGAGATAGGAGTGACCAAGATTGAGAATGCGCGGCGTCAGCTCGAAAAACTTGCCGTCATAGGTGGCGTAGCCAAGGTGGACGAGGGTGAGCAGGCAGCGCCGCGCCGTTGCGCGCTCAAGCCCGGTCCGTTGTGCCACGTCGGTAATGGACATGCGCGCGTGCTGCTCATCAAAGCATTCGACAACGCTGAGGCCCCGAACCAGACCATGAATAATGTCGCCCTGCCGCATGTGCGTGTTCCGAATTTTGTGCGTAGGGCGCATATTATAAGGCGCGGGGCGTGAGGGGAAGGGAGCGGGGCAGAATGGGGGCGGTGGGGTTCGGTTCGTTCCCCTTGAGGGGTAGTGTTTACTTTGGGTTTTCGGTTCTTTCTCCTCCCTCCCCACTTTAGGAGAGGGGTCGCGGGTGGGGGCCATCAGTGCGCCATAAAACCACCCCTCCCAGCCCACCCTCAAGGGGGGAGTGTTTACTTAAGACTTTTATTACTCCGCGCTCATGGCCCTTTCTCTCCCTCCCCCTTTGAGGGGAGGGCCGGGTTGGGGGTGCTGCGGTTCCAACAAATGACCGCGTCTGCGGATAGTTCAGCACCCCACCCTCAATCCCTCCCCTCAAGGGGGAGGGAGGCGATAGAGCCGTTAGCCCAAGTCTAGGTCAAACACTGCCCCTCAAGGTGCGGTAGTACAACGGCCGCCCATCGAACTCTGACGGCTCTAGCTTCGCGGCGGGGCCGTGCGGCGGGCACAAATTTGTGGTGCTTCGGGTGGCTTGGGCAAAGTCTTATTTGACAGATGCCGCGACCCTGCTAATACCGCCTGCGAGGGCCTATAGCTCAATGGTTAGAGCCGACCGCTCATAACGGTCTGGTTCCAGGTTCGAGTCCTGGTGGGCCCACCATCTTTCACTCCTGATCGCTTGTTTTCCGTCTGCGCCGGGAGGCCGTCCGGTCTGGGCTGTTCCTATTCTACCGTTACCGATTTTGCCAGATTGCGGGGCTGGTCGACGTCGGCGCCGAGGTGGGCGGCGGTGTGGTAGGCGAGGAGCTGGACGGCTATCGCGGCGATGACCGGGGCGATGAAGGGGTGGACTTTCGGCATAACGATGGTGTGGGTCGCCATGTTTGCGTGTGTCTCCATGCCGTGCTGATCGGTAATAAGAAGAATGCGGCCGCCGCGCGCGCAGACTTCCTGCATGTTCGATACGGTCTTTTCGGTGAGCTCGTCCGAGGGCGCGAGCACCACGACGGGCAAGGTTTCATCGACCAGCGCGATGGGGCCGTGCTTCAGCTCGCCGGCGGCGTAGCCTTCGGCGTGAATATAGGAGATTTCCTTGAGCTTGAGTGCGCCTTCGAGGGCTATGGGGTAAAGGGCGCCACGGCCCAGAAACAGCACATCCTCCGCCTTGGCCAGATCGCGGGCGAGCGCGGCTATGGCGTCCGAGACGGCCAGAGCCTGAGCCACGGCGCCGGGCAGGGAGATGAGGGCATCGACAAGTTCACCGAACGTTGCGTCGTCGATGGTGCCTCGTGCCCGTCCGGCGACGATGGACAGGCAGGCAAGCGTGGCAAGCTGGGTGGTGAACGCCTTGGTGGAGGCGACGCCGATCTCGGGGCCGCAGCCCAGCGTGAAGATGGAGCCGGACTCGCGGGCGATTGTCGATTCCTCGACATTGACGATGCTGGCGATGTGCTGGCCGTTGGCGGCGCAATAGCGCAGAGCCGCCAGTGTGTCGGCGGTTTCCCCGGACTGGGAAACGAACATGGCCAGCCCGTCCGGTTGCATTGGCGGTTGCCGATAGCGGAATTCGGAGGCGACTTCGACATCGACGGGCAGGCGGGCGTAACGCTCGAACCAGTATTTGCCGACGACGCCGGCAAGATAGGCGGTTCCGCAGGCCGAGACGGTCATCCGTTTCAGGGTGGCGAAATCGAAGGCCAGTTGTGGCTGGACGGCAAGGGACTGGTCTGCGCGGTCGATGTAACGACCGATGACGCGGGAAATGGCCTCGGGCTGCTCATGGATTTCCTTGAGCATGAAATGCCGATATGGGCCTTTCTCGATGATGTTGGAGGAGGCGTTGCTGAGATGAACGATGCGGTTCACGGCAGTGCCGTCGCGGGTGTGGATTTTGGCGCCTTGAGGGGTAACGATGGCCCAATCGCCTTCCTCAAGATAGGTCACCTTGTCGGTGAACAGCGACAGAGCCAGCGCATCGGAGCCGAGGAAGGTTTCATCGGCCCCATAGCCAATGGCCAGGGGGGAGCCCTGACGGGCGGCGACCAGCAGATTATCTTCGCCGTGGAACAGGAAAACCAGCGCAAATGCGCCCTGCAGGCGGCTGACCGTGGCCTGTACGGCGGCGACCGGCGACAGGCCCAGATCCATCCAGCGGGTGACCATCATGGCGACCACTTCGCTATCGGTCTGGGTGGCGGGCAGATAACCATCGGCGGCCAGTTCGACCAGCAGCGAACGGTAATTTTCGATGATGCCGTTATGGACGACGGCGACCCGGGGCGTGGCATGGGGATGGGCATTGAGCTCGGTTGCTGCGCCATGGGTTGCCCAGCGCGTGTGCCCGATGCCGATATGCCCGGAAAGTGGATCGAGGCTGAGTTTATTGGCGAGATTGATCAGCTTGCCGGGCGCGCGGCGGCGCTGGATGTCGCCATGGTCCAAAGTGGCGATGCCCGCACTGTCATAGCCGCGATATTCCAGCCGGGCCAAGGCGCTGACCAGACGATCCGCCACAGGTTCACGCCCGGCAATTCCCACGATTCCACACATCTTGCTCTCCCAGATCACTTGGTGATTGCGAGGCTATGTGGGCTGCTGCGGGACGGCATTGATAGTGGTCAATGGCGGGTGGTTTGCCGCCGAAAAAAACGAATGCCCGGTGGGGGACCGGGCATTCGCATGATCACAATGGGGCGTTATCGTCTTGCTGTCAGAGGATGAAGTCGGCGAGCCCCAATGTAATCAATCCGGTCAGTTCGATGTGGAAATCGGCAACGCGGTCGCCATTGATATCGCCCATGATGATGGTGCGGTCATTGGCGGTTCCGGCGGCGTCTTGCTGCGACCATTGCAGTTGCCCGCGGACGCCCGTGAACGCGCTGCCCATATTGGCCAGGAAGCTGAACGCCTGATTTCCCGTCACGGATGTATTGGCGTCGATACCCGAGAGATCGATGAGATCCTGACCGCGCGTAAAGTCGGTGATGATGTCGCGGGTGGTGGCGGTTTTGCCGGTATCAGACACAAGGTTGAAGATGAAGATGTCATTGCCGGGACCGCCGGTCATGACATCGCGCCCAGCGCCGCCCGTCAGACGATCATTGCCGGCGCCGCCGATCAGAGTATCGTTTCCGGCCATGCCGAAGATGAAATCGTCGCCATTGCCGCCATTGAGCACATTGGCGGCGGCGGAGCCGGTAATGGTGTCGTTGCCGCTGCTGCCGATGATGTTCTCGATGGTGGCGAGCGTATCTGTCCCGGTCTGGCTGCTGGTTGACGTGCCGGTGGTCAGGTTGACCGTGGCACCGGCAGAGGTGCCCGACAGGTCGTAGGTATCGATGCCTGCGCCGCCGATATAGCGATCGTTGCCATCGCTGAGTGTTGCGACGAAGGAGTCGTTGCCCGCGCCGCCCGAAATCGTATCGTTGCCAGCCATGCCGTAATAGGAATTGGCCGTGGTGCGGGCAGCAAGGGTGTCGGCACCAGCCGTGCCGAGGATGGCGTTTGTGGGCAGCAAATCCATGGCTGCGCTGCCCTGAGCGAGCTTGGCGCCTGCGGTGGCTGTGTAGTTGAACGTGACTGCGGTGTCGTTGTTCGCCGGTGGTGTATAGGTCCACTGACCCGCACCGGCAGCGACCAGCGTGCCGATGGAAGCGGTCAATGTCTTGATCGTTACAGTGCCGGTCAGTTCGCTGCCGACGAGGTCTGCCGTTTTGATGATCCGGGCGGTATTGGCAATGAGCGGGGCCAATGTCCTCGTGGTGAGCACATCGACCACCTGGCTGGTGGCGGTCGAATAGACGGTTTCAGTGGTGCCGCCGCCATCCACGTAGCTGAGGGCGACGCGGATCAACTGATCGGTATCGGCCTGTGTCAGGCGGTAGGTGGTGGCGGTAGCGCCAGTGATATTGGTGAAGACGGTGCCATTGCCGCGCTGCCATTGATAGGTGAAAGCGCCAAGACCATCGGCATCGCTGATAAGCGAGCCATTGGCGCTCAGAGTGACGTTTTCAATGGCGGATCCGGTAATGGTCGGCTTTCCGGTGGGCAGTTCATTGATGTTCTGAATATTGAGCGTGACGGATTTGGAGACGCTCAAGCTGCCGTCACTGGCGGTTAGGACAAGATCGAGCGTCCTGAGCGCTTCGTGGTCGATGACCTGGCCAGCCTTGAGATAAAGCGCACCGCTGGGGGTGTCGATCTCGAAGCGGGCGTCGGAGACGGTGACGACATTGTTGCGGAATTCTGCGACGAGATCGGGGTCGGTTACGGACAGATCAGCGATTTTGGTGCGCAGAATTGTGTTTTCCACCAAGGCGATCTGATTGCTGACCACGATATCGGTGGGGGCCTCGTTCACGTCGTTGACGCTGAGCGTAATGTCTTTGGCATAGGTGGTCGTGCCATCGTCAGCGGTCAGTGTCAGCGTAATTGTCGGACTGGCTTCATAGTCGATGACCTGGTCGGCTTTGAGATAGAGCGCACCGCTCGTGCTATCGATCTCGAAGCGGGTGTCGGAGACGGTGACGATATTGTTGCGGAACTCGGCGACGAGATCGGGGTCGGTGACGGACAGGTCGGCGATCTTGGTACGCGGAATTGTGTTTTCGGCCAATGCAATCTGATTGCTGACCACGATGTCGGTGGGAGCCTCGTTGGCGTTGCCGATGCTGAGCGTGATGGCTTTTGAATACACCGCCGCGCCATCGGTTGCGGTCAGCGTCAGTGTGATCGTTGGATCGGTTTCAAAGTCTATCGACTGACCGGCCTTGAGATAGAGCGCTCCAGTGGTGCCGTCGATCTCGAAGCGGGCGTCCGAGACGGTGACGACATTATTGCGCCAGAGCGGATTGGTGTCGGGATCGATAACCAGCAGATCGGCAATATGGGTGCGGGCGGTGGTGTTTTCCGAGAGTGCAGTCTGGTTCGAGAGCATGATATCGGTGGCGGCCCGGTTTTGGGCGGTCTGCCGTAGCGACACCGTATGAGTGCCGATAGTGCCTAGATCGAGCGTCATGATATCGCCGATCTGGCTGATCAGGGTAGCGCCGCTGGTTTCGTAGACATAGTCGCTCATATATTTGAGATCGATCACCACCCTGCCTTCACCGGCGATGGTGAAATCGAGATCGGTGCCATTGCCGGTCAGTGACAGCAATTGGGCGCGCGAGCCGATTGAGGTGATGTGGGTGACGTCTTCTGCCGCGTCACCCAGCGTCACCACAAAGGTGCCCCCATCGGCATCGAGAAACACGCTATCGGCGTCGTAAGCGTACCAATTGGCGACCGATTTGATGGTTTTGCCGCCCAGATCGTCGAGATTGAGCGCGAATGTGCCCAATTGGCCGGTTTGGGGTGTGGCGTGCATGGTGATGACGTCACCTGCGACGCTGAAGCCAAAATTGGCGCTTTCGAATGCCTTGATGCGAGCTGCCAGGTCGGCGAGGGTGACAAATTCGGTATTGGCTGCGTAAGCGGCGGCGATGAAACTGGTGAACATCTCCTGCGTGTAGGGCGAGGGGACACCCGGATCGAGGCTCCAGGCGGTGACGCCGTAATCGTGCCAGGGCCAGACCAAAATGGGCATGTCCGAATTGGCATTCAACTGGGCCCATTCTGCGGCCCATTTGGCCTGTGCCTGTTCGGGGTTGAGGCCCAGCCAGCCCATCAAGGTGAAGTCAAAGGACATGTTGGGGGCGATATAGACCTGCCCGGTGGCGTCGGGTGTGAGATAGCCGATGGCGCCGGGATAGCCCGCATTGACCATCGATGCGCCGCCTGTGAGGTAGTCGTAATATTGCATGATCTCCTGCGCGGTGGGCAGCGCTTCGGGCATGCCCGGCACTGCTGCGCCGCCGATCAAATAGCCCAGATTGGTTTCGAGCGCCGTTCGAGCGGCTGCGAACTGGAAGGAGAAGGTGGCTTCGAGAAACGCCTTGGATGTTGGATCAAGCGCTTCGGGATTGGTCGATGCCAATACTTCCGCCAGCTTTGCATTGACCTGTTCCAGCGTCATCGTCGCCAGGGCCAGGCCGACAATGCCGGGGCCTTCGGGCGAGACTGCATAGGCCGCGATCCGTTCGGTCAATTGTGCCTGTGTCAGGACATTGGGCAGCAAGAGATTGGTGTCATGGGGATGGGTATAGGAATGGGAGCCGATTTCGTTCCCCATGGCCCGCATGGCATTGTAATAGGGCGCGGAAATCAGCCAGTTCGTTTCCTGATCGGGCGGGTCAAAGCCGACATTGACGTAGTAGGAGCCGACGAAATTGTAGTCGATCTTCCATTGCTGGAGGATGGGCAGCAGGGCATCGTAAATGCCGCCATCCACGTCATAGGATTCCTGACTCTGGTCCATGTCGTTGCGCGAGGAAAAAAGTGAGCTGTTGCGCGTCATGTGCAGGGAGACCGTTGGCCCGCCTGCCTCTTCGTTCACCCAATCGATCGCCTGACCGAGAAGATTGATGTCGCCCAGAAGGGCGTCGGTGGAAAAATGCACATTGCGGCTGCCGGTCACGCTGCCCAGTACTGCTCCATGGCTGACACCATTGATCACCTGTTCTGCAATGACGCTGACGGACCCTGCGACGGGGTTGGCAGCGGCAAAGTATGATGTCGCGGCATTGGTATAGGTGTGGATCGCAGCGTCATTGCCATAGCCTTCGGTAATCGCATGACCGGCAGCGATGGATTTGACATCGACCGTCACGCCGACATCGCCGCCGGTTCGATGGATGCCGAATAGCGATTCCATGCGCGCATAGGCATTGCCCGGCAGGCTGGCATTGGCGGCATCATTGGTCATGAAATCGCCCGCGGCGATCAGCGAGACATCATATTGATAGACCAGCTTGGTCAGCACATCTTCTATGGCTGCGTAATTGGCTGGAACATTGCGGAACGAGGGGAAGATGATGGTGTCATAATTGATCATCTTGCCGAGATCGGTCAGATCGGCCTCCGAAACGAGGTCGAACGGAATGCCCGCCGCCATGGCCTGACTTTGCGCAGCCATGACCAATTGCGAATAGGCCATCTGGCTGAAGTAATTGTCTGCCGTGGTCTGGGAGAAGACGATGGCGACCTTGTTGCCGGTGTCGGTGGCGACGGGCAGCGAGGCCGGATCGTAAACGGTATAGGCCGGAGCGAGGTAATTCGAGGGCAGATAAATGCTGTCATTGACGTCTGCCAGGACGCTGATGGCGTTGACCGAGGTGCCGATCATGGTCTTGGGAATGGCAAATTCGATGGTCTTGCCGTCCGCGCCGATCTTGTAGTCGATGTCCCCGATCAGGGTCTGGCCCGCATTGCCGGAATAGAGGCGCGCAACGCCATCCGCGCCGATATTGACGTTGAACTCGGCGCCACCGGCATAGCCGAATATCTGTGTGCCGGTTGAGGCATCACCGTCGGTATTGAGCCAGAATGTGGAGTTTGGTCCGATTTCGACGGCGCTTTTGAAGCCAAAATTGAAACTGCCGTCACTGAACTGTCCATAAAACTCGTAGTCGGCAATGGTCGTCATCGGCGTTTCCAGCCGCTGGCTTGTGGTCCATTCGCTGAGGATACCGTCGAATTTGCTGGTGGCTGTGCCCGGATCGACGAGTGTGTAGCCGCCATTGGAATAGCTTGCGGGCAGGAAGACCGAATTGTTCACATCGGCCAGCAGGGTGATGGCGGTGACGGCGGGGCCGAGAAGGCTGCGCGGGACGGCGAATTCCATGCTCATCCCATCCGGGGCAATTCTGTGATCGATCTCGCCGACCAGCGTCTGGCCGTCCGCGCCGGTATAGAGGCGGGCGACACCATCGAGGCCGATATTGACGTTGAATTCTGCGCCGCCGGCAAAGCCCCATATCTGGTGACCGGTGGTGATATCGGCGTCGGTATTGAGCCAGAATGTGGTGGTGGGGCCGATGGCGACCGCGCTTTTGAGTGCGAACTCAAATTTGTCGGCGGTGACATTGCCGTAAAGCTCATATCCGGCCACTTCATTGGTCGGGCCATCGAGGCGCTGGGCCGCGGTCCATTCGGTGAGCAGACCATCGAATGGACCGGTCGGTGTGACGATGGGGGTGGTTACGACAAAGCCGCCAGCGGAATAATTGGGCGGCAGGAACACGGAATTGTTGATGTCGGCCAGCAGGACCACGCTGTCGACTGCAGGACCGAGCAGGGATTTGGGCACGGAAAATTCCATGCTGAGGCCGCCTGGTGCAATCTTGTAATCGATATTGGCAATGAATGTCTGGCCATCGGCGCCGGAATAGAGCCGGGCGATACCATCGGCGTCGATATTGACGTTAAATTCCGCGCCACCGGCGAAGCCCCAAATCTGGTGGCCGGTGGCGACATTGTTGTCGGTATTGAGCCAGAAGGTGGTGTTGGCACCGATGGGAACGGGGCTGCTTACGCCGAAGACAAAGCTGTCATCGTCAACCTTGCCGTAAAGCTCGTAGCCGGGAACATTGGTTGCCGGGGTATTGTCGAGACGCTGATCGGGCGTCCATTCTGTAAGCAGGCCATCGAATGGGCCGGTCGGTGTGACGGCGGGGGTGGTTACGACAAAGCCGCCAGCGGAATAATTGGGCGGCAGGAACACGGAATTGTTGATGTCGGCCAGCAGGACCACGCTGTCGACTGCGGGACCGAGCAGGGATTTGGGCACGGAAAATTCCATGCTGAGACCGCCCGGCGCAATCTTGTAGTCGATATTGGCGATGAATGTCTGGCCATCGGCGCCGGAATAGAGCCGGGCGACACCATCGGCGTCGATATTGACGTTGAATTCCGCGCCACCGGCAAAGCCCCAAATCTGGTGGCCGGTGGCGACATTGTTGTCGGTATTGAGCCAGAAGGTCGTGTTCGCGCCGATGGGAACTGGGCTGCTGACGCCGAAGACGAAGCTGTCATCATCAACCTTGCCGTAAAGCTCGTAGCCGGGAACATTGGTTGCCGGGGTATTGTCGAGACGCTGATCGGGCGTCCATTCGGTGAGCAGACCATCGAATGGACCGGTGACGGGCGTGTTAATCGTATAGGCGGTCTGCGTGTAGTCGGCGGGCAGGAACACCGAATTGTTGATATCGGCCATGATGCCGACGCTGGTGACGCCCGCGCCGAGCAAGGATTTTGGCAAGGCGATTTCCAGCACCGAGCGGTCGGCGCTCATGGCATAGGTGAGATCGCCGACAAGGGTCTGGCCATCCGCTCCGGTATAGAGCCGGGGCACGCCATCGGAACCGAAATTGACATTGAATTCGGCACCGGCAGCGAAGCCCCAGACCTTGTGCCCGGTGGTTGTATCGGCATCGGTATTGAGCCAGAGGGTCGAGGTTGCGTTGATGGCCAGCGGGGCGTGGAGCGCAAAATAGAATGTATCGCCCTCCAATCGGCCATAGAGCGCGTAGCCTGCAATAGTGGTTGCGGCGGTTTCGAGCCGGTCATTGGCGTCCCAATCCAGAAGGGTTCCGTCGAGAATAATGGCCATAATGTTTCCTACTCAATCGATGGGGTTGGGGTGGGGGAAAGGGCCGAATAGGCCGCGATGCGCATAGAGGATTGTTGTTTCGTCTGCTCGGCCAAATCTGCTGCAGGCGCGACCCAGACTGTTGCCGGTCGCCTGGATGCAGGGGTTTGCAAATATGTCAGTCGATCCCGGATGGCCTGGTCGGTGCGCCCCGAAGCCAATGCCTGCGCCAATAGGGAGGCTTCGCTGTCGGCGTCGCCAGCCAGCCGGTAAAGTGTTCGCAAGCGGACGAAATCGGCGTCGTTTGGATTGACGTCGTAAAGCTGGCGCAGCGACAGGGCTTCGCCCTGCATATCCCGCTGCTGGCGGTAGAGATTGCTGAGCTGGCGCAAGGCCGCCTCATTGTCCATGCCGAGTTCTGGGTCTTGCGCGAGCAATCTGGCCGCTTCATCCGGTTGGCCGGTGAGCAAATAGAGCTTGAAGAGCACGTAGCCTTCATAGGCGTTGAGCGGGCGCTCATGTTCCACGGAGGTCAGCGTGGCAATGGCATCGCCATAACGACCCTCGGCAAGCAGTCCCGCCGCTTTTTCCTCGGACCCCGGCAGCAGGGCAATCGAGCCGGCCAATGCGGCGACGGCGAGAAGCAGAATGGCAATGAGGCTTCTATCTGCTCGTACGGGCGCAGGTTTTGTTCGATCGCTGTCAACGAGAGTGCGCATTGTCGAGCTCCCGGTCGCCAATGAAGAGGAGTGCGCCCATTGCGGCTGCATTGTCGCGCGCCAGTGCAATAGCGTCGGGCGCGATGAGATATTCGACGAGAAAGACGGGTTTTCCGGCGGCCTGAAAGCGTTGCAGCGGCCTTAGGCTGGCGCGCAATTCGCTCTTGCTGTTGAGACTGCCGTCCCAATGCAGGCCGAAGAACAGATCTTCCTTGCCGACACCATCAAGTGCTTCGGCATATACAGGATCGGCGAGTAATTCTTCGCCGTTCTGGCCGATGATGAGGAAACCGGGCTGGGTCTGTCTGGCGTATTTGGCAATCGAGGAGACAAATTGCGCCATCAATTGCATGCGCCGGTCGCGGGAGACGTCAGGCACGCCGATATCGAAAGCATCGATGCGGTCGAGGTAAACGCCGTCAAAGCCTGCTGCGATAATATTGTCGAGATAGGCGCCGGGCGAGCCCAGGATGAGTTCCTGCCAGCGTGGATCCCAGTATTGAACCGCGTAATTGCCGGGCCAATCGGGGTTCTCGTCCATCAACCATGAGGGCGGTGCGCTAGCCCAGTCTCGCGGCCAATAGGGCCGATAATCCTCGGCCTCACCGATGCTGAGATAGGCCAGTACCAGACGGTGCGTGCCATCTGGTTTGCGCTGCATGATCGCCACGTCGCTGCGGCTGAATGTGGCTTCGGGCGTATCGCTGCGGGCGTAATCCACGACAACCATATCGTGGGGCAAAGCGGCGATGACCTGGGGATCAATCTTCTGTAATTGATAGGCCCAGCCTTGCACTTCTGCCAGATTTGGGCGTGATGGCGGTGCGGCTATGGCGGCGCCGGTCGCAGCGAGAACCAGATGCAGGGCGACAGATGCGCCAAGCAACGACCTGCGCTGCTTTAAGTCACTCCGGGTATTGAGAAAGTCGCTGGTCAGCATGACTTCACCGCCAATTGTGCGCACCAAATTGCGCCGACCCTGAATACGGCCTCGCTCCGGCGGAAGCATTGACAGCTATCAATGCGGGTCGCTGCGACCGCGCCTAGTCTGGCCGGCATGTGAAGTTGTCATCCGTGAACCGGGCCAGGAGTGGTGAGATGAACGAGCATGTCAGTGTAAAAAATCTGGTTCCCGATCCGGCGCTGGGTCGCCGCGATGGGGGCAGGGCCGTCGGTATTCTTGAGCTGGTCGTGCTCGTGGGTGAGCTGCTTTTGCTGGCGTATGTTCTGGGTGGCAATGGCTGGGTCGTCGGCCTGCTCGGCCATCTCGGCATCAGCGCTGTTCTGGTTCTGGTGATCTACGTGCTGGAGCGCGCCAGGATCGACAGTGCCGGATTGCAGACCTTTGCACTGCTCACCTTTGCCGGTGGCCCTATCGGGGCCGTTGCCGGGCTGGCGGGCGAGCAGCAGATATGGCGGCCCAAGGGCGATGCGCTGGACAAGTGGTACGACACGATCGCGCCGGCGGAAGCCCCGGCCGTGACCTTGGTGGATATGATTATCGACGGGCGACTGGTGCGCAAGCAATCGCGCTTGCCACGTCCTTATGATGCACTGCTCAGCACCGGCACCGTGCAGGAAAAGCAGGCGTTGCTCGCCTATCTCGCCATCGAGGACGACGAGAAATTCGTCGAGGTGGCGCTGGCGCTGGCGCTGCGCAGCTCGGACCAGCGCGTGCGCGTGCAGGCCGCTGCTGTTGCCGCGCATACCAGAGGCCGCAGCCGTCGCCGCCAGTTGGCGGAAATGGGCAGCAATCCTTTCCAGGCGGCGCTCGGCAAAGCGGCTGCGGTCTAGTTTCAGTTCGGGGGAGTTTCAATCATGTGGCGCAATGTGGATATGGAACCGGTTCACCTGCCAGCGCGCGGTGCCGATGTATGCCTGATTGCCGAAGGCTGTTACCCCTATGTAGCGGGCGGGGTGTCTACATGGATGGACTGGCTGATCCGGTCGCACCCGGAGCTGACCTTCACGGTTTTGGCCATTCTGCCCAATGCACCCACCACTGCGCCGCGCTATGAGCGGCCCGATAACCTGCTGTCGATCCAGCACCTGCTGCTGGATGACAATGGGTTGGGCAAGTCTCGGGACTGGCCCGCAATCACTCCGGAGCATATGGCCAGACTGCTCGGTCAAATCCTCAACGATGGGGATGTGGGCCAGCTTCGTGAACTGATGAGCCTGCTCGGCAAGGCGGAAAACAGGGTGTCGCTCGACACCATGCTCAATTCGCCGGAGGCGTGGCAGACGATGTGCCTGCATTACGGCTCGATGTCGCATGCATCCTTCCTCGATTATTTCTGGGCATGGCGCACGCTTGTCGGTGGGCTGTTCCGCACGCTGACCTGCCCGCTGCCGCCCGCGCGCCTCTATCACGCAGTATCGACGGGCTATGCCGGGCTGATCGGCGCGCGAGCCGCTGTCGAGACCGGCCGGGCGTCTGTCATTACCGAACACGGCATCTATTCAAATGAGCGCCGCATTGAAATTTTGATGGCCGACTGGATTTCCAACAGCATCGATAATGGGCTCGACCTATCCGATGACCGCAAGGATATTCGTGAATTATGGGCGCGCAGTTTCGAGAGCTTTGCCCATGTCGCCTATGCGGCAGCGTCTGAAATCACCACGCTCTACGAAGCCAATCAGTCGTTTCAATATGCGCTGGGCGCTTCGGTCGGCAAACTCAGCGTTATCCCGAACGGGGTCGATATCGAGCGCTTTGGCCAGGTGAAGCGGGTTGCGCATGAGCGGCCCACAATTGCCTTTATCGGGCGGGTCACGCCGATCAAGGATGTGCAGACATTCATCGATGTCGCAGAACGGCTGCGCGAGCGGTTCCCGGATTTGCAGGCCCTCATCATCGGGCCGATGGATGAAGACCCTGAATATGCACAGGGCTGCATTGCCGAGGTCAATCGCCGTCATCTTGCAGATATCGTGACATTTACCGGCCCGGTGAAGGTTGCCGACTATCTGGGGCGTATCGATGTGCTGGTGCTGACCAGTATCAGCGAGGCCTTGCCGCTGGTCATTCTGGAGGCTGGCGCGGCCGGTGTGCCCTGCGTCGCCACCGATGTTGGCGCCTGCCGCGAAATTCTTGAGGGTCGAACCAATGAGGTCAGCGCTATCGGGCCGGGCGGCATGGTCGCGCCGGTGGGGGCCAATGAGGACATTGCCGAAGCTATCGCCGCGCTGCTGCAAGACCCCGAAATGCTGCGCCAATATGGCGAGCGGCTGCAATTGCGGGTCCGAGAACAATACCGGGCCGAGGCCGTGGCGGAGGCCTATGGCGCATTGTACCGGCGCAATTTTGCGCCTCAAATCAAGGTGGTGGCATAATGGCCGGGATTGGATTTGCGCTTAAAAAGCTGAGCAGTCAGGACAATCTGACATCGCGGTCGCTGGCCGGCGGACATGCGATCCTGATCTCATCGGGCCCATGGCTGGTCATCATCGTCGGTCTGGCGCTGCTGCATATGCTGGGGCAGCCGATATTGGACCCCACGGATCTCAAGATCTTCAGCATTTTGGTGATCTATAGCTTCGCCCTGTCGCTGGTGGTGACCTCGCCGGTGTCGCTGGAAGCAACATTGCGCGTTTCGCGGATCATGTTTCAACGCCGCTTTCAGGATGTGCAGGCCGTCTATATGGCGGCGGTCTTCGTGACGACCCTATTGTCGCTGGTCTGCGGCGCCATCGTGTTTTTCGGGCTGATTCACCTGCCGCTCGGGCTGGGCCTTGCGGCGCTGGTCTGCGTAATGCAGGTGTCCCATCTCTGGCTCGCCATGGCGTTCGTTGCGGCCATCAAGCAATATGGCGCGGTGACCTCGGCCTTTGCCATTGGCCTGAGCTGTTCGATTGTCTTTGGCACCTCGGCTGGCGCCCTGGGCTATGGGCCGGGCGGCATGATCATCGGCTTCAGCATCGGGCTCTGCGTTGCCTTTTGCATACTGAATTTCCTGATCCTCAAGACCTTTCCCGGGCAATTGTCGCCGCTGCGCGATCTGCCTTCAAAGCTGCGCTATCTGCGGCCCGCATCGCTGACTTTCGTTGCGGCGGGGGCATGCAGTGCGCTGGCGGTGTGGATCGACAAGCTGATCATCTGGCAATCCAATGAAGCCAGCGCGGTGAGCGAAGGACTGCTTTATGCGGCGCGCTATGACAGCCCCATGTTCATGGCCTATCTGTCCATCGTGCCGGTGATGTCGATCCTTGTCGTGTGGCTGGAAACCACGTTTTTTGACAATTACCGGCATTACCGCGACATCGTGCATTCGGGCGGTACGCTGCGCCAGATCGACGAGCAGCGGGCCAGCCTGGCGCGCGATAGTGTCGATACGATCTTCTCGGCCTTTGTGGTGCAATTGACCATCAGCGGGGCATTGACCCTTATGGCGCCGTTCCTCGTCAACCTGCTCGGCCTGCCCTTCGATGCCATTTCCGTGCTGCGGCTGGCACTGATCGGCGCGGCCTTTCACTTCCTGTTTCAGGCCTCGTGCGGGGTGATCCTCTTCGTGCAATACGGCAAGGCCTATTTCTGGCTGCAAATGCTGTTTCTCCTCGGCAATGGGCTGTTCACATATCTGATGCTGCGGAACCCGGACTATCTGGGCATGGGCTATGTGCTGGCATCAATGGCCTGCGGAATCCTCGCCTTTGCCGCCATGCGCCATACGCTGGGCTCTCTCAATCGCCTGACCTTTGTCGTCAACAATCCGGCCGTGGCCGGGTGAACTCCTTTTTTTGAGGTTGCAATGAGCAATGACAGTACGGCACTCCCGCATGGCTTCCCGGAAACGGTCCTGACCGATCTGATGCCTCGGCGGTCCAATATGTTGGCGATTGCGGAGGGCGTGGTGCTGCTGGGTGGTCTGACCATCCTCAACGCTACCGGCGTGTTGCCGTTTTCGGCGTGGAATGTGCACCCCTTCCTGTTCGTCGTGATCCTGCTCAGCGCCCAATATGGCATCGAGGGCGGGATAGCGGCGGCGGTGGGCGCTATTATCCTGTCCCATATTGGCGGCTTGCCGGTCCGGCCCATCGATATGAGCTATGTCGACTATTTCCGCATGGCCTGGGCCGATCCGCTCTCCTGGATCGTTGCGGCGCTGGTGGCCGGGATTGTCACCACGCATCGGGGCAGGGTGCTGCAACAGCAGACCGCCCAATTGCAAAAGGCTGTGGCGGCGGAGAAGCTGATCGCCACGCAATATCAGGTTCTGGCGCAGCGCACGCATATGCTGGAACGCCGCCTCGCCTTGCGTTCCCAAGCGCAGTGGGACGGTGCCGAGGAGACGGAAGGCAAGCCTGCCGCGGTGACCGCGACGGCCTCGCGCAGAGCGGCGCGTGGTGGAGGCGGGCGGCGAAGCTCCTGACGTTATGTCAGGGCTCGGCCTGCAAAGGGGCAGGCTGCTATGGCTCGATTTCCGACCATATCTTGCGGGCCACGATACTGGCTTCGACGCGGTTGCGGACCTTGAGCTTTATGAAGGCATTGGAGAGGTGGAACTTCACCGTGCGTTCGGTTATGCCGAGCCTCGCCCCGATCTCGCGGTTGTTGAGGCCCAGCGCGAGGGCCTGAAGCACCTGTGTCTCCTGCCCTGACAGGCCGAGGTCGTGCCCATGTTGTCTATCTGCGTCGGGCTTATGCTTGAGAACCGAGAGCAGGCGCCCGACCATCGATTGCGGCAGGTAATTTTCTCCCGCAAATACTGAGCGGATGATGGTGCGCAGGTCAGGGCCTGTGGTGCCCTTGAGCACATAGCCGGACACTCCCGCCGCCAATGCCTGGGCTATATCGTCCTCATCCTCCGATGCGGTGAGCATGATGATTCTGACTGCGGGATGGGCGGCCATTATGTCGCCAATTCGCCCGATACCGCTATCGCTCATCCGCACATCGAGAAGGATAATATCCGGCTTTAGCGACTGGACCAGTTCGACCGCCTGTGCCGCGCTTTGGCCTTCGCCGATGACCGTGATGTCATGTTCCATCATCACGGCCTGAATCAGGCCTTCACGGAACAGGGGATGATCATCCACCACCACGACGCTGATCATGATGGAGCCTGTTGCATGCGGGGATCACACATTGTCCAGCCACATTTCCAGCCGCGTCGTGCCATTGTCCTGTTTGAAGATGAGAACGCCGCTGAGGCTGTTGACCCTGGCGCGCAGGCCGTAAAGGCCGATGCCATTGTGGTTCGACCGCATGGGGGACGCAGTTTCCAGATAATTGTTGGTGATCGAGAGCTTGAGCAGGCCTGACTGCAAGACCACCGAAAGCGATTGCCCATCGGGAAGGCCGTGACGAAAGGCATTGTTGAGGCCTTCCTGAATGAACCGGAAGACGCAGACGGCAATTTCGGGCGCGATGCGAACCGGATGGCTCACACTGTCAACGGCAATGCTGCTATTGGTGCGAAGCACATGTTGCTGAACCGCCCGCTCGATCACCTCGGTCAATTCCAGAGATTCAATGTCTGGCAAGACCAGCGCATTGGCAATTGCGCGAATTTCCATCAATGCGCCGCCAAGGACCTCTTCGATATGGCCAACAACCGCGTTGCGGTCCGTCAGTTTGCGCTGATGGCGGATCTGGTCGAGGCGGAGCACTGCGAAGGCGATGGATTGGGCAGGGCCATCATGCAGGTCGGTGCCTACCGTGCGCAGATATTTGTCGGTGAGTTCAGTGACCGAACGGGATGTGCGCTGCGCAGCGGCTTTCAATTCGCGCAAATGGGCGGCTCGGGCGCGTGACTGCGCCAGACGGCGCGAGAGAACACGCCCTTGCCGTTCAATCGTGCGGCTGCCTTCCAGCACGATGCTGAACAGGGCCAGCATGACGGCAATGCAGAGGGCGGCAATGGCGATCCAGCTCGAAATGGTCAGAGACCAGATATCGCGCTGCAGGCCGCTGGTGGTTTCGCGCAATTGCGCCACGGCGACAATCTCGCCCGTCAATCTGTCGTGAAGCGGAAAATAGACGTCGAGATATTCGGTCTTGAGACCGTGAGCCAGATAATCGCTCGATCCGGTATCGGAAAAATTGGCGGTCATCTCGCCCTCGAACGCCCGCTCTATCTCTGGCGGCGGCTCGATCCTGCTATTGGTCAGGCCGGGAGTGTTTGAATAAATAATTGTGCCGTCTGCCAGCCACAGGTCGACAAAGGGAAATTCACGAGAGAAGGCTGCGTCCTGCGTAATGGTGTCGAGGCGGTCAATGTCGTTCTGAGGCAGGAGGCCATCCGGCGTCAGGTTATCGATGGACGGGGACAGCATATATTGGGCAGTTGCCGACACGACCTCGACACTGCGCATCATCACGACCTGGGTGAGGAATGCAGTGGTCACCACACTGCAGACAATCATGCAGCACAAGGTGATGAAGCCGCCCGAGATGATGAATTTGCGGGCAAGCGGCAGCTTGCTCCATTTTGCCTGCAACTGCTTTCGACGATCGCCCAAGCCGATCATCATGTCACTCCGCGCTTCGACCAATTCGCCGCTGGAACTACAATAATTTAGCGTTGCCTGTTCTCTCTCGCCAGAGAGTTTCGCATCCTGAATTTAGAAGTGATGGAAACGATTTATTGTGATGATCTTATATCAAGGGTCATTAAAATAATAATGTCATGTATGTTTACCTTAATTTGAGCGCGGAACTGGACGAAGGTACAGGTTTTTATGGCCTAAAGTCATAAAGTCCATTGGACCTTCACTCCGCTAGTTGGTCGGACGTTCTGACCTGACGCCGAACTGCCCGGTTTGGCACTATTCCCCTCTGATCGTTTCCATGGCGGCGGCCCTGGTGATTGTCGGGCGCGCGCATTGCCCTGTCGGCTCTGCTGTTGCGGTCGGAGAGAGTTGTCATGGTTATTTTTGCCAAGGGCGAGTCAGGTCCCATTCTTGCGCAGAGCAAGGCAGCAGAAGCCCATGTCGGCGGTAAGCCGGTTGCGGGGCCTAGTGGGCTGGTCCAGACGCATAATCTGGCCGGTGGCGTGTTTGCCGCAGATGATCCGCAGGGCGATCATCCGACCTTTCTTTTCGGCGCGCCTGAAGACGACCTGCTCATCGGTACGTCTGCCGGTGATCTCGTATTCGGACATGGCGGAACCGATTACATCGTCCTCGGTGCGGGCGTGGACAATCTACAAACCGGGACGGGCGAGGACATCATGGAGAGCGGCGCGCATGGCCTGCTTTTCGGTGACCTGGTTTTTGACGATCTGTTCGATGGCGATGATGCCGATGCTTTTGGCGCGCTCGATGCGGTGAATGTGATCGATGATGGCGAGGGCGAGGAAATTTTCGCCTTCGGCATTGCAACGGACATGCATGACGAGGCGATCCGCTCCTTTGAGGCCGGCGATATGGTCGATCTGTCGAGGAGCGATGTTTTCACGCTTGAAAGTGGTCAGGCCCATACGGCGCCGGGCCAGATCGTTGCGGCCCATGAAGCATGGGAGGTCGGAGAAGGTGCTGCCACCCCGGGCGAACCGGCAGGGCATGACGCAACGGACTTAAGTGCCAGTCTTGCCGATACCCAAATGCTGAACAGCAAGGACTTCAATTTCTAAGCCTCCACTAACCCGACCGATGCTCCATCGGTCGGGGTTTTTAATTCACCCGAACCGGGCGCAGATCATGGCAATGACGACCAAGGCACTGGCTGAACATCGTGGCGACGACATGCTGCGCAAGTCATTCAAAGGGGTGGGGATTTTCCTGTTCTGGATTTCCGGCATCATCAATGTGCTTGCCCTGACGGGCTCGTTCTACATGCTGCAAATCTACGACCGGGCGTTGACCAGCGGCAGCATTCCAACACTTGTGGCGCTCTCGGTGCTGGCCATCGGGCTATACCTGTTTCAGGGCGGCTTCGATATTATTCGCAGCCAATTGCTCGTTCGGGTTGGCGCCCGGTTTGATCGTATGCTGGCGCCAATCGCGCATCGCGTCAGTGTCGACATGCCCCGCTTTGGTTTCTCCACCGGGGAGGCGCTGGAGCGGGGGCGCGATGTCGATACGATCCGCGCCTTCATGGGCAGTCAGGGGCCGGTGGCGCTCTTCGATATGCCCTGGGTTCCGCTCTATCTTCTCTTTGTTTATTTCCTGCACCCCCTGCTGGGGGCGGTTACTCTGGGCGGGGCAATTGTCCTCACACTTTTGACCGTGTGGACGGAGCTGAAGTCGCGCAAGTTGGCGGCGGCGGCGCAGCAGGCGCATCTCGCCCGCAATGCGGTGGCTGATTCCAATGCCCGCAATGCCGATATCATCAAGGCGATGGGCTTTTCCGGGCGTGCGGTGGCGCGCTTCAACGAGGCCAATCAGGATCACCTGACCCTGCAAACGCGGGCCAGCGATGTCGTTGGCACGTTCGGCGCCTTTTCGCGCGTGTTGCGCATGTTGCTGCAATCGGCGCTGCTGGGATTGGGCGCTTATCTGACAATTCAGGGGCAGATGTCGGCGGGCGCCATCATCGCGGTGTCGGTTGCCTCCTCGCGCGCCCTAGCACCCATCGATATGGCCATCGCCAATTGGAAGGGCGTGGTGGCGGCCCGTCAGGCCTTCAAGAGGCTGCGCGACACGATGATTGCGCTGGCCGGTATCAGCAAACCGCTCGATCTGCCAGCGCCGAGCAAGTCACTCAAGATTGACAAGGTTACGGTCGCTGCCCCGGCGTCGGGACGGGTTCTGCTCAGCGAAGTGGCCTTTGAACTCAAGGCGGGGCAGGGGCTTGGTGTGATCGGACCGAGCGGTGGCGGCAAGACCACGCTGGTCCGGGCGCTGACCGGCATCTGGCCGGCTTTGAGGGGGGCAATCCGGCTGGATGACGCCGATCTGACGCAGTGGGATGAAGACAAGATCGGTCAATATGTCGGCTATCTGCCACAGGACGTGGCCCTGCTGGATGGCACGATCGTGGAGAACATCACCCGGCTGGCGCCGCAACATGATGCCAGGGCCATTGTGGCGGCGACACAGGCGGCGGGGGTTCATGAGATGATCGTGCGACTGCCCGAGGGCTATGACACCCAGTTAGGCCCAATGGGCACCGCGCTTTCAGCCGGGCAACGGCAGCGCATCGGGCTGGCCAGAGCGCTTTATGGTGACCCCTTTGTGGTTATCATGGATGAGCCCAATGCCTTTCTGGATGCCGAGGGCGAGCAGGCGCTCAACAATGCAATTCGCCAAATTCGTGCGCGCGGTGGCATCGCTGTCATCATTGCGCATCGGCCCTCCATTCTGGCCGAGGTCGATATGGTCGCCGTTATCCAGAATGGCCGCATGACCGCCTTTGGCCCGAAAGACGAGATCGTTGCCGGTCAGCGTCAGGCCAATGCCAATGCGATCAAGGTGGTTGAGCCCCGCGTGGAAACTGGGGGAACGGCATGATCATAGTCGGAAAAGCAAATCGACAGCCGAATGAGCCAGCGGACCCGCGCAAGCGGTTCGAGTTCAACGCGCCGGAAAAGCGCTCGCGTCTTCCTGTCTATTTTGCGCTGCTGCTAACCGGCATTGCCGCCTTTCTCAAAAGCGCCTTTGCGACGGAACTGGACGACGGCACGCCAAGCGATCAGCACGGCCAGCCACAAGACAGAGGCAGAGCGCCGCGCAATGAGCCGGAGGAGCCCGATTTGCCCGCAACTGGCGGAAATGGCATGGAGGGAGGGGCGGCAGGCAATTCCATCCTGCCATTGTCCGACCCCTGGCCCAAAGGGTTCGTGATGACCGATCCGGTGTCGTTTTCCTACACCGCGCATGCGTTCGATTTCCTTGGCCCGCAAGTGGCCCCGTTTTTTCCAGCGGCTTTCAACTACAGCCCGCAGAATGACAACACGCCCGTGGCGCCGCCGCGCGGCAGGGAGCCGTCTTTTCATCAACCAGCCAATAATGCGCCGGTCGATGTGGTTGTGTCTGACAGACCGGTCGAGGATGCCCCGCCCGAAGGCCCGAATAGCAGCGCTGATCGGCCGGATGTGAAGCGGGAAGAGCCGACACCGGGAGGGGGCAATCGTGCACCGGTGACCAGCGGGCCGGTGCGGCTCCATGATGTGTTTGCCGGTCAGGTGATGCTGATCGGGCTTTCCGAATTGCTGTTTGGGGCGGCCGATCCCGATGGCGATGTTCTGACCGTAAACGACCTTTCCGCCAGCGGCGGCATTCTGCTGCAGATCGATGATGGTTGGTCGTTTGCGCCGGTTGATGGGCTGGGGGGTGTCGTCACCTTTACCTATGCGGTCAGCGATGGCCTGCTCGATATCGTCCAGACCGCGATTATGGAGGTTCGGCGCAATGTTGTGCAGTTGACGCCGGATGATGATCACTTTGTCGGAACACAATGGGACGACGACGTTTGGGGCATGGCCGGGGATGATTTCGTCGATGCGGGGGCCGGCCACGACATGGTGGACGGCGGCGCGGGGAATGACAGGATCCGCGGCGGCGACGGCGATGACTATCTGTTCGGCGGCAGCGGCGACGATGTGATCTTCGGCGGTGCGGGTGATGATATCATCAGCGGCGGCAGCGGCGATGACCGTTTGTTCGGCGAGGATGGCGACGACATCATCTTTGGTGATGCCGGCAATGATCTGCTTTTTGGCGGCGCCGGTAGCGACTTTATCGACGGCGGAGATGGCGACGACGTCATTTCAGGCGGGCGGGGCGATGACAGGCTGTTCGGATCTGCGGGCAGTGATGTGATCCGCGGCGGACGGGGCGCAGACCATATTGAAGGCAATGACGGCGAGGATACGCTCAGGGGCAACGGCGGCCGCGACTTTATCGATGGCGGCAATGGCGACGACACACTGTTTGGTGGCGCTGGCGACGATATTCTGTATGGCGGCAATGGTGACGACGAGATTTATGGCGGCAGGGGTAACGATCTCATCTCGGGCGGCAGTGGCGATGACGAAATCTATGGTGGCCGGGGCAATGACGTCATTCTGGGCGATGCCGGCTACGATCTGATCGACGGCGGCGCGGGGCATGACATTCTCGATTATTCGGCGTTCAGCGCCGATCTCTATGTCGATTTCGATGCGGGCTTCGCCTTCAGCGACGATGTGGATGAGGATTACTTCCGCAATATAGAGGAAGTGGTCGGCGGTAGCGGCAATGACACTTTTGTTCTTGGGGCCAGTGCGGCGATCATCAGCGGTGGCCGGGGCAATGATGTTTTCATCTTCACGGTCAATGACGAGACGCCCGCGCTAAGCCGTGCACTGGTGTTTCGCATTCTCGATTTCGTGGTGGGTGATCGCATTTATGTCGCCGATTATGAGATTTCCCACCGGGCGGAACGCCTGGAAGAAGAGCGCTTCGGCGACATTTATGACGCGCTGGATGACGGCTTTGAGGCCGATCTGCCAATCCGTGTTCGCCATGCCTATTACGACGACATGCATCACACCATTATCGAAGCCGATTTCGATCGGAACGATTTCTACGAGATTTCGATAACGCTGGACAATGTTCAGTTGCCGCTGACGATCAACTCTCACTTCGGCTGAAGTGACCGGGAGTATCCTGATGAGTACCATTGATATGGCCAGTCCCTATCCGCGCGCTGATCTTTCGCGCAGCACTGTGCGGATGTCGGATTTTTCGCTGCGTGGCCGGGTGGTGGCGGGCAGTGTTTTGGCGGTGCTTCTGCTGGCGGGAATCGGAGGATGGGCGGCAAGCGCCAAAATCTCAGGCGCGGTGATTTCCAACGGCACGGTGCTGGTTGCGGAAAATGTCAAAGCCATCCAGCATCCAGACGGGGGGATCGTCAGGGCGATTAATGTAAAGAAGGGTCAGGTCGTCGGCGCAGGCGATGTGTTGCTGCGGCTCGATGATGTGCAGATCAGGACCGAACAGGCGATCCTCTCTGGCCAGCGCGCCGAATTGATCGCGCGTCAGGCCCGGCTGATTGCCGAACGCGATGCCTCTGGCCAGATTGCGTTTCCGGCCGACTTTGCTGGCAGTTATCATGACGCGGTTGCGATGATGCAGGGCGAGCAGAAATTGTTCGACAGCACCTCGCGCAATCGGCGCTCGCAGCAGGAACAGCTCAAGCTCCAGATCGATCAGCTCAACGAGGAGGTCGCTGGGCTGCAGTTTCAGGCCGAGGCGCTGGCCAGCGAGATTGCGCTGGCCCAAGAGGAGCGCGACCGCATGGGTGCGCTGTCCGAAAAGGGCCTGATCGAAACCGCGCGCATCAATGTGGCCGATCGGGAGCTGGCCCGCATGAGGGGCTCGCAAGGTGAGCTGATGGCCAGTATTGCGCGATCCAGTGCACGCATCAGCGAGGTCAATCTGCGGATATTGTCCATCGATGACCTCGCCTATACCGAAGCGCAACGTGAACTGCGCGGGGTGGACGCGAATATCGCGGAGCTGGACAAGCGCCTTGCCGAAGTGAGTGAGCGTCTCGCCCGTACACTGATCCGGGCGCCGGTCGGCGGCACGGTCAACGAGCTGTCTGTGACGACGCTGGGCGGCGTTATCGGCCCGGCAGAACGGCTATTGACCATCGTGCCCGAGGATGCCGAGCTGCAAATAGATTTCAGGGTAGCCATCAACGATATCGACCAGATCATGGTCGGGCAGGATGCCAAGCTGCGCTTCAGTGCATTTGATCAGCGCACAACACCGGAAATTCCGGCTGTGGTATCGCGTGTTTCTGCGGCTGCAACGACCGATCCACAAACCGGGCAAAGCTATTATCTCGCAACCGCCGAAGTAACGGGCGACCTGTCTCTACTTGGTGATCGTGGACTTATTCCAGGCATGCCGGTCGACGTCTTCGTACAAACCAAGGAGAAGGTGGCGATAGCATATTTCGTCAAGCCATTTACTGATCAAATCGAGCGCGCATTTAAAGAGGAATAGATTAAAGGTTGCGCGCGTTAAGCAAAGCATGCGAATTTCGAACAAGTGATTTTACAGGGTGTTCATTAAGTTTTAATCATTGATTGTATGGGCAATGGAGTCGCAGGCTTGTTCTGCTGAAAACGCCATGGGTAAATCAATAAGGGTCGCAATTGCGGATGATCATCCGGTGCTGCTTGCTGGAATGGTGTCCTTGTTCTCCAATAACGAGACGCATGAAGTTGTTGGGCAGGCTGTGGATGCGGATTCATGCCTTGAACTTGTGAAGACGCTGTCGCCAGACGTCATCATCATGGATTTGAGCATGCCCGGCGATGTGTTTCGCACTATCGCGCAGATCGTGATGGAGGCGCCCGATACGCGAGTGGTGGTTTTTACCGCCTATTGCAGCATTGAATCGGCATTGAAGGCGCTGGATGCGGGGGCAACGGGCTTTGCGCTCAAGGGCAGTCCGTCCTCAGAGCTTTTCGAGGCCATCGAGACGGTGATGGCCGGACAGATGTTCGTCACCCGCCAATATGCCAGCCAGGTGATGAACGGATTGCGGGAGCGGGCGCGTCGGCAGGCGCTTAGCGAGGCCATCAAGCTCAATGTGCGTGAAAAGCAGATTATCGGCCATCTGGTGCAAGCCCGGACCAATCGTGAAATTGCCGAAGCTCTTCATATCAGCGAAAAAACGGTCAAGCATTATATGACCGGGCTCATGGTGAAGCTCCATGCCCGCAACCGTGTGGAGGTGGTGATAGCCTCGCTGGTCAATCAGGAACAGGAAGTGGCGGCGCGGCGCTGATCGCTTCGGCTCAGTGATTGCGCAGCGCGAGGTGGCGTTCCCAGCGGAATGCGGTTTCGACGATGGTCATCAGGTCATTGAGCTGGGGTGTCCAGCCTAGAAGCTGACGGGCCTTCTGGCCCGTGGCGGTGACCGAGGCGGGATCGCCAGCGCGGCGGGGACCTTCCTCTACGCGAAAGGGCACGCCAGAGACGTGCTGCACGGCGTCGATGACCTGTCGCACCGAATAGCCCTGACCATAGGCGCAGTTTATTGTGGTGCTCTCGCCATTGGCGCGCAGATGTTTGAGCAATAGCGCATGGGCGGCGATCAGGTCGGTGACGTGGATATAGTCGCGGATACCGGTGCCATCGGGCGTTTCAAAGTCAGTGCCGAAAATGTCCATATGCGAGCGCTGGCCCAATGCCGTCTGGCAGGCGACCTTGATCAGGTGGCTGGCATGCGGCGTCGACTGGCCGCTGCGCATGTCCGGATCACCACCGGCGACATTGAAATAACGCAGCACGCCATAGGTCATGTCATGGGCGGCCGCCACATCGGCCAGCATCAGTTCCGTCATCAGCTTGGAACGGCCGTAGGGTGACATGGGATTGAGCGGGGTGGTTTCGACCACGGGCGCCAGCCCGGTCATGCCGTAAACGGCGGCGGTGGAGGAGAAGATGAAGCTGCGTACGCCTCCCTCCACAGCAGCCTGAATGAGATTGCGGGAGGTGGCCGTGTTGTTCGCGTAATATTTGAGCGGGTCGGCGACGGATTCCGGCACGACGATGGACCCTGCGAAGTGGATCACCTCGGAGATGGCGTGTGCATCGATCAGCCGCCGCACCAGATCGATATCGCCTGCATGGCCACGTACAAAGGTTGCGCGACCATCGATGGCCCAATCGAAGCCGGTGACGAGATTATCCAATACGATGACCTCTTCGCCTGCATCTGCAAGGTTGAGCACCATGTGGCTGCCGATATAGCCGGCGCCGCCTGTGACCAGCACTGCCATTGCTACCTCCTTCAAACTGGGTGTTCGATGTTTCTAGACGACGCGATCATGCATCTGGGAGAAGGGCGCGGGTGACTGGTTCCTCGGCCGACGGCTGCGCAGCATGTCCAGCAGATCGTCCTCGTCCTGGCCGGAGGTTTCGACCAGATCGCGGCGGCGCAGGACGCGGAAATTGGCACTGTCTGTCACCGAGATCGTGCCGCGTCGGACCAGAGCCTGAATGATGCGGCTTACGGTTTCCACCGTGGTGCCGAGATAGGCGGCAAAGTCGCGGCGATTGATCGGAATATGGATTGTTGGAACGGCCATGCGCTGACCATGGGCCAGTTGAGCATCGAGCATTTTCAGCACCATGAAGGTGGAAATGCGCTCGATTATGCTTTGGCAGGCCAGAACGATGATCCGCTCATGCGCCTCGTCAAGCTGATGCAGGTTGGCGATGTGGATGGAGTGTTCCAACTCGGGATTGCCAGAGAGCCCCGCTTCAAAGCTGGAGCGATCGAAACAGGCGAGAACCGCGTCGCTGGCCGCTTCCATGGCAAATTCGCTGGTGACGCCGAACAGGCGACCAAAAAAGCCGGGTGCCTCGATGACGCCGATGATGTTGGACCGTCCGTCCGGCAGGAAAGTGACGAGCTTGACGGCCCCTGTCACCACATAGCCGACGAATTCGGGCATGCCCGGTTCGTAGATTGTCTCGCCCCGCGCAAACTGTCGCAGGCGTGCATTGGCTGGGGCACGATGAGCTTTATCCAATGACGCTGACTTGGGCTGCGATACGCCGCTTTCAAATGGTAGAGTCATCGTCAACACTCCGCTCCAGATTCCTATCATGAGTAGACCGGAGTCTTTGTTTCCCAGCTATTTACATTGGTCGGGCCGTTTTTCAGACAAAGGCAGCGATCAGGTGTCGCCATTGGTCCGCAGACGCATCGGACCTTGGTCTATTCCTGCGGCGGAATGCCGGTTTTCCTTTGACCCAAGTCAACGTTCTGACGGCTGAAAAACCTTAGGTTCAGGCCAAATCAGATCATGGATGGTGCCCAAATGAGTACGAGCGACTGGACTGCCCAACTGACGACGCATACGGGGCTTGCCCTTCACGTCAGACCTGCCGAGCCGAAAGATGAGGCGGCTCTTGCGGCGTTCTTTGATCGTGTGACGGCCGAGGATCGACGCTTTCGGTTCCTGAGCGCGGTGCGTATCGGCCCCGCGCAACTGGCGTCCATGACCGATGTCGACCATCGCCAGACTGAGAGCTTTGTGGCTTTTGATGAGACCGGGACCACAATTCTGGGCACCGCAATGCTCGCCTGTGATCCGGCCATGGTCATCGGCGAAGTGGCAATCTCGGTGAGTGGTGACCACAAGAACCGCGGGATCGGCTGGGAGTTGCTGAGATATGTCGAACGCTTTGCAACGGCCAAGGGCATCAAGCAATTGATCAGCCTTGAGAACCGGGCGAATAAATCGGCGATCCAGATCGAACAGGAACTGGGCTTTGACGCGCAATCCTATGAAGGGGATATGACGCTGGTGCTGCTGCAGAAGAACCTTGCCGCCTGATACCTGGTGAGATCGACGCGCGATGCGCTGGTCGAGCGAGTGTCGTTCGGCATGGGGTCGTGCAGACGTACTACCAGTCTGGACTGCGCCTTTCTTACATTGTTTGGCGTTGCGCTGTTTGCGCGAGCGGGGTCAGCACGTACCAAACGCGCTGGCCCCCGATTGTTTATGCATGCCGTTTGTCGGGTGAATTATCTCGATTAATCATCGGCTTGTTTGCGCCAAACCAATAAGCACATTGAGGAACCGGGCCAGTGTCCCAGCAGTGATTTGCTGAAACGGTCCGGAATGAAAATCTTCCGTCTCTTCCTCCTGATCTGCCTCAACTTGTGCGCCATGGCGTCTGCCAGTTTTGGCGCCAATAGTGTGCTGCAGGACTATTTGCCCACGGTGACGGCTTCCGAGCTTGTTGAGGGTGCGGACGGGTTTGGTCCCGTGCGCGACGATGTGGCGGTGGCGCCGGTCCTCAAGGGTAGCGAGGTAGTGGCCTGGGCCTTCGTCACGTCCGATTTCGTCGGCACTACGGGCTATTCGGGTAAACCGATACACACGCTGGTGACGGTCGGGCTGGATGCGAAGGTGATCAGCGTGAAGCTGGTCAAGCATTCGGAGCCTATCGTGTTGATCGGCATTCCCGATGCCAAGGTGCAGGCGCTGGTCGCAGGCTATGCCGGGCTGGACCTCATTGCAGAAGCGAAATCGGGCGGCACGGCGCATGAGGTGGACATCATCTCCGGCGCGACCGTCACGGTGATGGTGATCGACGATTCCATCGTGCGTTCGGGCCTTAAGGTGGCGCGGGCGCTGGGGCTTGGCGGCCTGACACCCGAAACAGAAAGCACCGGCCCGCGCTTTGAAGTGAACCCGGATGCGGCCGCATCGACCGACTGGATCGAAGCCGAGGGCGACGGCACGGTGCGGCGGCTTTCGCTGGATGTGGCGCAGGTCAATGAGGCGTTCGCCGGCCATTCCGATGACCGGGCTCGTGAGCGGGCGCTGACCGACGCGCCGGAGACCAGCTTCATCGATATGCACACGGCTTTGGTTTCGGTGCCATCGATTGGCGCGGCGGTGCTTGGGGAGGCGGAAGCCGCCAATCTTGACGCCTGGCTGAATGAAGGCGAGAGCGCCATCGCGGTGATGGGGCGGGGTCTCTATTCCTTCAAAGGATCGGGCTATGTGCGGGGCGGTATCTTTGATCGCATCGTGCTTATTCAGGACGATGTGTCGGTACGCTTCCGCGACCGCGATCATCGGCGGCTGAACCGCATCGCTCTCGATGGTGCGCCCGCATTCACCGAAATGGACATGTTCCGCATCCCCGATGGATTGGGGTTCGATCCGACAAAGCCGTTCCGCATCCAGCTTCTGGTGCAGCGCGAAGTCGGTCCGATCGAAAAGGTCTTCCACACTTTTGAACTCGGCTATCAGCTGCCGCAAAAATATCTGCGTGCCATTGCCGCGCCAATTGTTGAGGCCGTTGCTGTTGCCGACCAAAGCGAAGTGAGCGCACAGGCCGAGCTCTGGCAGCGTATCTGGCGGGATTCCCAGCTCAAGATCGGCGTTCTTGCCGCCATGCTGGTGGTGCTGACGGGCGTGTTCTTCTTCCAGACCTTCGTCGTCAAAAATGCCAAGGCCTTCTATATTTTCCGCATCGCCTTCCTGACGTTCACGCTGGTTTTCCTCGGCTGGTACGCCAATGCGCAGCTCTCGGTCGTCAATCTTATGGCGCTGTTTGGCAGTGTGGTGGAAGGGTTCAGCTGGCAGGCCTTCCTGCTCGATCCGCTGACCTTCATCCTTTGGTTCGCAGTGGCCGCCGCACTGTTGTTCTGGGGACGTGGCGCCTATTGCGGCTGGCTGTGCCCGTTCGGCGCTTTGCAGGAATTGACCAATCAGATCGCGCGCAAGCTGCGCATTCCGCAATGGACGCTGCCCTGGGGACTGCATGAACGGCTGTGGCCGATCAAATACATGATCTTTCTCGGGCTGTTCGGCGTGTCGCTGATGAGCGTCGAGCAGGCCGAGCATCTGGCCGAAGTCGAGCCATTCAAGACCGCGATCATTCTCAATTTCGTCCGCGCCTGGCCATTCGTGGCCTATGCGGTGGCGCTGCTGGTCGCCGGGCTTTTTGTCGAGCGGTTCTATTGCCGCTATCTCTGCCCGCTTGGCGCTGCGCTCGCCATTCCGGCCCGTATCCGCATGTTCGACTGGCTCAAGCGTTACCGCGAATGTGGAAACCCCTGCCAGAGCTGCTCCAATCAATGCCCCGTTCAGGCGATCCACAAGACCGGTGAGATCAACCCGAACGAGTGCATCAACTGCTTGCATTGCCAGGTTCTCTACCAGTCCAAGACGGTGTGCCCGGTCGTGATCAAGAAGGAAAAGGCGCGGGCCAAGCTCGCCGCCAGTCCCGGCCGTCTCCCCGACCCGGCTGTCCGAATTCAGAGTTAACCCACGAAGGAGACGATTATGGAAAACAACGAACACAAAGGGCTCAGTCGCCGCGCGCTGTTTGGCGCTACGGCCGGGGCGGCAGTGCTTGCCGGCACCATGGGACCAGCCGCGCTCGGCCTTGGGGCCGCGATGCTGACAACGCCGGTCAATGCTGCCGAGGGCGACGGCAGTGTGGGCCCGGGCCAGCTCGATGATTATTACGGTTTCTGGTCTTCGGGGCAGACGGGCGAAATGCGGGTTCTGGGCATTCCCTCCATGCGCGAGCTGATGCGGGTTCCCGTGTTCAACCGCTGCTCGGCCACCGGCTGGGGCCAAACCAATGAATCAATCCAGATTCATCAGCGCACCATGTCGGAAAAGACCAAGAAGCAGCTTGCTGCCAATGGCAAGCAGATCCACGACAATGGCGACCTGCACCACGTCCATATGTCCTTCACCGAAGGCAAGTATGACGGCCGCTATCTGTTCATGAACGACAAGGCCAATACGCGTGTGGCGCGGGTGCGCTGCGACGTCATGAAGACCGATGCCATTCTGGAAATCCCCAATGCCAAGGGTATCCATGGTCTGCGTCCGCAGAAATGGCCGCGCTCGAACTATGTGTTCTGCAATGGCGAGGATGAAGCTCCGCTGATCAATGACGGCTCGACCATGAGGGACGTCTCGACCTATGTGAACATCTTCACCGCTGTCGATGCGGATGCATGGGACGTGGCCTGGCAGGTCAAGGTGTCGGGCAATCTCGACAATTGCGATGCCGACTATACCGGCAAATGGGCGTTCTCGACCTCGTATAATTCCGAAATGGGGATGACGCTGGCCGAGATGACCGAGTCCGAAATGGACCATGTCGTGATCTTCAACATCGAAGAGATCGAAAAGGCCATCGCTGCCGGGCAGTATGAAGAGATCAATGGCGTCAAGGTGCTGGACGGGCGCAAGGAAGCCAAGTCGCTCTTCACCCGCTATATCCCGATCGCCAATAATCCGCATGGTTGCAACATGGCGCCGGACAAGAAGCACCTGTGCATTGCGGGCAAGCTGTCGCCCACGGTCACGGTGCTCGACATCACTAAGTTCGACGCGCTGTTCTACGAAGATGCCGAGCCACGTTCCACCGTGGTCGCCGAGCCGCAGCTGGGTCTTGGGCCATTGCACACCGCCTTTGACGGTCGCGGCAATGCCTATACCTCGCTGTTCCTCGACAGCCAGGTCGTCAAGTGGAACATCGAAGACGCTGTCCGCGCCTATGCCGGGGAAGATATCGATCCGATCAAGGACAAGATCGATGTGCACTACCAGCCGGGCCACCTGAAGACAGTGATGGGCGAAACACTGGACGCCACCAATGACTGGATGGTTGTTCTGTGCAAGTTCTCCAAGGACCGCTTCCTCAATGTCGGGCCGCTGAAGCCAGAAAATGATCAGCTGATCGATATTTCCGGCGACAAGATGAAGCTGGTGCATGACGGTCCGACCTTTGCCGAGCCTCATGACGCCATCGCGGTTCATCCTTCGATCATGTCGGGCATCAAATCGGTCTGGGACCGGCAGGATCCGATGTGGGCCGAAACCCGCAAGCAGGCCGAGGCCGACGGCATCGATATAGACGACTGGTGTGACACCGTCATCCGCGATGGCAACAAGGTGCGCGTCTATATGTCGAGCGTTGCGCCGTCCTTCTCGCTGGAGGAATTCACGGTGCAGGAGGGCGATGAGGTCACGATCATCATCACCAATATGGATGAGATCGACGACCTGACGCATGGCTTCACCATGGGCAATCATGGCGTGGCCATGGAAATCGGTCCCAAGCAGACCAGCTCCGTGACCTTCGTGGCCGCCAATGCGGGTGTCTACTGGTATTATTGCCAGTGGTTCTGCCACGCGCTGCACATGGAAATGCGCGGACGCATGTTCGTCGAGCCCAAGGCCTGATCATGCGCTGGCTTGTCCTGTTTCTCGGATTGACCCTGGTGCTGCCCGTTTCGGCGGCAGAGCATCTGGTCGGCCCCGGTCAGGGCAAGCTGGCGCTCGCCATCGCCGGGGCTTCTCCCGGCGATGTGCTGGTGCTTGAGGATGGCGCCTATCCCGGTGCCATCCTCATCGACCGTCCGCTGACCATCAAAGGCCCCTTGGGCGCGGTGGTGGACGGGGAGGGCGTAGGCAGCGTCATCACGATTGCCGCACCCGATGTCACGCTGACCGGCTTCACCGTTACGGGCTCGGGCGACCGAAATGAAGATCTCGACGCCGGCGTCAAGATTTTGAAGGGCGCTGACGGCGTTCGCATCGAGGCGCTCTCGCTTCTCGACAATATGCATGGGATCGACGTGCATGGTGGCCGCGACGCACAGATCGTGGGCAACAGCATTGCCGGTCGTCAGAACGCGCGGATGAACGAGCGCGGCAATGGCATTTATGTCTGGAACAGCCCCGGCACGCTGCTGGACGGCAATGAAATCCGCTTTGGCCGCGACGGCATATTTTCCAATGCCAGTGCTGACAGCATCTATCGCAACAATATCATGCGCGACCTGCGGTTCGCGGTGCATTTCATGTACACCAAGAACACCGAGGTATCGGGCAATATATCGGTCGGCAACCATCTCGGCTTTGCCATCATGTTCTCGGATCGTGCGAAAATTCTGGACAATCTCAGTCTGGGCGACCGCGAACACGGGCTGATGCTGAACTATGCCAATAATGCCGATGTTGCCGGGAATCTGGTGCGCGGCGGCGCCAAGAAATGCCTGTTCATCTACAATGCCCACAAAAACCTGATCTGGGACAATCGCTTTGAAGGGTGCGGTATCGGCATCCATTTCACGGCAGGTTCCGAGCGGAACGTGCTGACCGGCAATGCCTTCATCGCCAATCGGGAGCAGGTGAAATATGTCGGCACACGCAACATGGAATGGAGCCATGAGGGCAGGGGCAATTTCTGGTCCGACCATCCCGCTTTCGACCTCAATGGCGACGGCATAGCCGACAGCTTCTACCGCCCCAATGATCTTATGGATCAGATCCTTTGGTCGCAGCCTGCCGCGAGCCTGCTGATCGGCTCGCCCGCCGTGCAATTGGTGCGTTGGAGTCAGCGCGATTTTCCCGCCACGCTACCCGGTGGCGTGCGCGACAGCGCACCGCAGATGCGGCCTTTGAACATATCCGTCCCGCCCGAGATGCTCAGCTTTGAGGCTGAAGCCGCCGGTCGTTGGGCAGAAGGAAACCACGATGACACCGACCCTGAAAATCTCGCAACTCACTAAGCGTTTCGGCGAGGTTGAGGCGCTAAAGGCCGTTTCATTGTCGCTGGAAGCTGGCAAGCGTGCGGCGCTGCTCGGCCATAATGGCGCGGGAAAATCCACGCTGATGAAAATCGTTCTGGGCCTCATCCCCTTCGATGGGGGAGAGGTTTCGGTCTGCGACGCGTCTCCGGGTTCACCATCAGCGCGCATGCAGGTGGCTTACTTGCCGGAGAATGCTGCGTTCCATCCAGCGTTGACCGGCGAGGAACAGCTTCATCACTATCTGGCGTTGCGGGGTGAGAATCCCAAAAAGGCCATGGAGCTGCTGGCGCGTGTGGGGCTGGAAAAGGTCGCGCGGCGGCGGATCGGCACCTATTCGAAGGGTATGCGGCAGCGCGTGGGACTGGCTCAGACCTTGATCGGGCAGCCGCGCCTTCTGGTGCTGGATGAGCCGACATCAGGCCTCGATCCGGTGTCGCGGCGCGATTTTTACAACCTGCTCGACGGGCTTTCCGCTGAAGGAACGGCAATTTTGCTCTCCTCGCATGTGCTGACCGAAGTGGAGGCGCGGACCGACAGCATTTTGATCCTGTCGGGTGGAAAGCTGGTGGCGGAGGGCACGCTGGGCTATCTGCGAGCCCAGGCCGCCTTGCCAGTCAGCCTGCTTATTAAACCGGCTGACGGTAAGGCAGAAGTACTAGCTTCGGCGCTTCCCGAGGCGGCTTTGGGGGGCGATGGGCTGCTGCGTATTTCCTGCGCGCAGGTGGAAAAACTGCCGCTGCTCGCGCGCATTACCGCGCACGGCGCTGCAGTCGCCGATCTCGATGTGATCCCGCCCAGCCTTGAAGACATTTACAGCCATTTCAGCCGGAGGGACGGGCAATGAACCGCATTCTTGCCACAGCGGCCAGCGAGTTCCGCATCGCTTTTCGAAATCGCTGGGTGAGCATTGCCACCGGGATGATGGTGCTGTTCGCTCTGGTGCTTGCCGCCGCCGGCTCCGCGCCAACGGGCGATGTCGGCGTCGACCGGCTCTCGGTGACGATTGCCTCGCTGACCTCGCTCGCCGTCTATCTCGTACCCCTGCTGGCCCTGCTGATGAGCTTTGATGCCGTGGCAGGCGAAGTCGAACGCGGCACGCTGCCGCTTTTGCTGACCTATCCGGTTTCGCTTCTGCAGGTTCTGCTTGGCAAGCTCATTGCCCATTCGGCAATCCTTGCGCTTGCGGTTACGCTTGGATATGGCGCGGCGGCTCTGGTGGCCGTCTGGTTCGATCCCAAGGCGGTGCAGGGGCTCGGCTCACTGTGGCGACTGATCTTGACTTCGGTCCTGCTGGGCGCAACGTTCCTCTGTGCCGGTTATGCCCTTTCCGCGCTGGCGCGCCGTCCATCCGGAGCCGCGGGTCTGGCCATCGCGCTCTGGCTGGTGGCCGTGGTGCTTTATGATCTGGCGCTTTTGGCGCTGATCGTTTCAGACGGTGGCGGCGCCCTGACCACGCAGGCCTTGCCTATTGCCTTGCTCGCCAATCCCGCCGACGCCTTTCGCGTGTTCAACCTTTCGGCGGCGCAGGCAGTGGCCATTGCGGGAGGCATCGGCGGGGCGGCAGACGCCATCCCGCTCTGGCAATCGGCCGCATCGCTCGCTCTCTGGCCGCTGGTTGCAATCGCGCTTGCCGTACTGGCTTTTCGAAAGGTAACGCCATGAAAAAGAGCCTTCGCGCACTGCTTGTTGCGGCTGTCACGACACTTGCAGCCTGTCAGCAGGAGGTGGCGCAGGACGTAGCGCCCCGCGAGATGACCGCAGAGACGCTTGGTCATTATTGCCAGATGAATCTTCTGGAGCATCCCGGCCCCAAAGCTCAGGTTTTCATGCAGGGTTATGCGTCGCCGCTGTTTTTCAGCCAGGTGCGCGATGCCATTGCCTATACCCGCGCGCCCGAGCAGGTGGCGCCGATCCTGGCCGTCTACGTCAATGACATGGGCGCGAGCGGCGCAACATGGGAGCTGCCCGGCGAGGGCAATTGGATTGCCGCCGACGCGGCCTTCTATGTGCTTGGCTCCGCCGTCGAGGGCGGCATGGGTGCGCCGGAAGCGGTGCCTTTTTCCAGCCGGGAGAGCGCCGAGGCTTTTGTCCTGGCCGAAGGCGGCCACGTGCTCGAACTGGCCGAGATTGCCGGCGACGCGGTTCTGGCACCGGTCGAGGACGTCGCCGATAGCGACGAGGATGACGCTGCGTTCAATGAGCGCCTGCATGCCTTGCATAAAAAGGCCGGAGAGTGAGTATGCCGATAAATCGCCGCCGCCTGATTGCAATCACCGCCGCCTTTGCGCTGCTGCCTGCTGCTACCCGTGCGGCGACAGGCGGAGTAACCCATGTCTGGACTGGGCAGGCGATGGGCGCGCGGGCTTCTATCCGCATCGAGCATCCCGATGCCGAAGCGATCGCTGGCCGCGTCATGGCGGAAATCGACCGGCTGGAAGATATTCTCAGCCTTTACCGCGCCGACAGCGCGCTTTCTCGCCTCAACCGCGACGGGCAGCTTGCAGCGCCGCCCTTCGAGTTGCTCGAATGCCTGTCCATTGCCGGTGCGGTAAACCGGGCCAGTGAAGGCAGGTTCGATCCAACGATCCAGCCGCTTTGGGCATTATGGGCGGAGGCGGCAGTGGCTGGCACCCGACCGGACAGAAAGGCCATTGAGGCTGCACTGGGCAGGACTGGGTGGGGAAAGGTGGCGCTTGATGCGACGGCAATCACGATGCAGTCGGGGATGGCACTGACGCTAAACGGAATAGGGCAGGGCTATGTCGCCGACCGCGTTGCCGCGCTGCTTGAAGCAGAGGGGCTGAGCAATATCCTGATCGATACCGGGGAGTTCCGGGCCCTGGGTGGCAGGCCCGACGGGGCCGACTGGCCGATGCGGCTGGAGGGCGGCGAGAGCTTGGGCCTAAGGCAGCGTGCGCTCGCAACATCTGCCCCGCTGGGCACAACCTTTGATCAGACAGGGCATGACGGGCATATTCTTGACCCCGTCACCGGCAAGCCAAGCGTCGCCCCCTGGCGCACAATATCGATCTCGGCCCCATCAGCCGCCATTGCGGACGCCCTCACCACTGCGGCCTGCCTAATGGCGGAACCGGCGGCGATCCAGTCCATGCTGGCCGCATTCGGGGATGCCCGCCTGGAAGCCTGCGCGTAGATCGAGCAAGTCCGCATTGATCGTGGCAGTACCGTAGATCAGCTCTACGGTACTGATGCTTTAGCGCGGCGCAAGTTGGCGCAACATGTTGTTCGCTGGTGTCTTGATTTTGTTTGGGAAAGCGATGGTGCCCAGAGCCGGAATCGAACCAGCGACACGCGGATTTTCAATCCGCTGCTCTACCAACTGAGCTATCTGGGCATCCAAATGTCTCGCGCTTTCGCTGCGGACGGGCGGTGTATAGTGGCTTTGGGGGGCTCTGTCCAGCAAGGGCGGCGAAGAATTTTGTTCTTGCGAGGATTTCCCCAGAAAGCTCGGCGTATCAGGGAATAGCCGCCCACGCCCGGTGGAGCATGGGCGGCTATTTTTGTTTATTTGGTCAGCAAGGCGGCGCGGACATCGTCGATGATGGTGCCGAAGCTGATCGGGCCTACGGACTGGTTCCAGGGCTCGATATTGACGCGATAGACCTGACCTGACTGAACGGCAGGCAGACGCTGCCAGAGGTCGGATGCCTCAATCGAGGTCATCTTGTCCTCGTCTTCAATCATCAGGAAGATGTGGTCAGCGGTGAGCTGAGTGAGGTTCTCCAGCGAGATTTCCTGATGGTCTTCCTCCTGCGGCACGGATTCGTGCGGGTTGAGGCCGAGATCTTCATAGAGAACCGGGCCGGAACGGCGGGCGCCGCCATAAACGCGGATATCCTTTTCGCGGACGCGCAGGAGGAGAACCGTTTCATCTCCGCGCTTTGCGGCTAGTTCGGCCTTGGTTTCGGCGGCCTTGGCTTCGTAGGCGGCGATGATGGCGTCCACTTCGGCTTCATGGCCAAGGGCGGCGCCAAGGCCGCGATACCAGTCGCGCCATTCCTTTTCCGGCTCATTGAGCAGCAGGGTGGGGGCGATGGCGGTCAGACGGTCATAATTGTCGCCCTGCTGCTTTTCCTGCGCGAGGATGAGGTCGGGGGCAAGATTGAGGACGCGCTCGAAATCGGGTTCGGAATGATTGCCGACGGTTTCGGTGTCCTTGAGGGCATCCGCCAATTGGCTGGGCATGCCGGAAGGGCGATCCACCGAGCCGATCGGCGACAGGCCCATGGCGGCCAGCGCTTCTGCAAAGACATTGTGTAGGGTGACGATGCGCACCGGCTGAGCGGGCATTTCCGTCTGCCCAGCGGCGTGTTCGACAAGACGGGTCTGGCCGGTGGATGAGATGACCTGCGCGATCTGCGCAGTTGCAGGAAGGGTGAAGCTGGTGAAACCGATGAATGCGGCCAAGCCGAGGCGCATCCAGTTGCGGGAAGTGATCATAGAAAAACTCCAAGCCCACATATAACATGATTGTGGCTATCATGTTATTGCGGCGTGGGCAGGAGGCTTGTCAAGCGATGGGGCGGCTAAACCTCGTCGCTATCGTCTTCTATAGGCTCATCGTCGCGGGCCGGGATAACGTAGCTGCCCGATAGCCAGCGGTTGAGATCGACATCGGCGCAGCGTTTCGAGCAGAAGGGCTTAAACTGCTCTACGGCAGGTTTGCCGCAGACCGGACATTTCTTCTCGACTGGGGTCATCACACGCCCGAAAGGCTGGACTGGTTGAGCCAGTTGAAATGCACGGGATAGCCTTCGCCAGCGAGAAGCTGGGTGACTTCGTGCAAGGGCAGACCGACGACGCCGGAATAGGAACCGACGAGCTTGACCACAAAGGCCCCTGCAATGCCCTGAATGGCATAGCCGCCAGCCTTGCCGCGCCATTCGGCGCTTGCGAGATAGGCCTCCATGTCCTTGGCGGAAAGGCGTTTGAAACGGATGCGGGTTTCAACCAGCCTTTGACGTCGGGCACCGGAAGGCGTGATCAGCGTAAGCCCGGTATAGACGCGATGGGCGCGGCCCGAGAGCAGGCGCAGGCATTCGCTGGCCTCTTCCATGGTCTCGGCCTTGGGAAGAATGCGACGCCCCACGGCAACGACGGTATCGGCGGCAAGAACGAGCGAGCCGGAGCCGAAGCCGGCGAGTTGCGCCTTGTGCTGGGCAGTGATGGCCTTGAGGTCCGAAAGGCGCTGCGCGAGCTTGCGCGGCAGTTCGCCCTTTTCCGGCGTCTCATCGACATCGGCAGGCACCAGATGTTCGGGCTCAATGCCGATCTGGTTCAGCAGCGCCAGCCGACGCGGCGAGGCGGAGGCCAGAATCAGGTCGGGACGGCCGGCCATCAGATCACTTGAAACGGTAGGTGATGCGACCCTTGGTCAGGTCGTAGGGTGTCATTTCGCACAACACTTTGTCGCCCGCGAGAACGCGAATGCGATTCTTGCGCATACGGCCCGCAGTGTGGGCGATGATTTCATGTTCGTTTTCCAATTTGACCCGGAAGGTCGCGTTGGGAAGCAATTCGGTGACCACGCCCGGAAATTCGAGCACTTCTTCCTTGGCCATACTTTCTCCTGAGAAGGCCCCCATGCGCCATTGTTGGCTGGCCGGGGCCGCAAAATCGGGCGGAACCTACTTCAAATCAATTGTTTTGTGAACCACTGGAAATAAGAGGTTCCAAACGATCCCTGACTTTGCGTCTCAGGCCGTCTCTTAATTCCCTGTAGGCATTGAGAACCACCTCGCGGTTTCCCTCCACCAAAGAGGGGTCCGCGACCTGCCATTCTTCGATTGTACCGGTCTCCAAGCCCTTGCGGCGCACGGCTTCGGGCGCGTCTTCTGACAGGGTAATGACCAGATCGAAATGGTTGGCAACCAGTTCATCAAGGATATGGGGCGTGTGCACGCTCATATCAATGCCCACCTCTTCCATGACCTGATGCACGAAGGCGTCGGCCTTGCCGCCATTGACGCCGACCGAGCGGGTAATGATGCGCCCGGGAAACATCTGGCGGGCCAAGGCGGCTGCGATGGGGGAGCGCACCGAATTCATCGAACAGACAAAGAGCACGCTGGGCAATTGGCTCGTCGCTTCATCGATGCGGCTGGCATAGGGCTGAACGGCGCAGATGAGTGTGAACAGTCGCCGCGCCGTATTGAGATCGATGATGATCTTGTTGGTGAGGCGGGTGCGCAGCAATTCCGCTGCTTCGTTGTGCATCCCGCGCCGGGCCATATCGACGGTTTCGATCTGGAAGGGCTGGGCCGAGCGGATGGCTTCGTAATAGGCGTCGCGGATGCGGAAATAGTCGCGGATGAGCCGCCGGAAGGGGGTCAGCGACAGGTAATGGGCTGCGATGGGCTGGAAGGTTTCGGGATTGCGCACGTCGAGCAGAATGTAATTGCCCACGATGGACATGTGCAGCGCATAGGGGCCTTCAGCAGCCACGCGCGCGGGCTTGAAGCCGTTGTCTTCCAGTAGGTCGTAGATGGCAATCCGCCATTCATGCACCTCATCGGGATTGATCGAGGTGATGGTGTTGGGGTCGAGCGTGACGGTAACGAGCCGGTCTTTGCCTGTCGCTTCCTTGCCTGTCCCCATGGCGATGCTCACCGATTGAGCCGAATCGAAATCGAGCGGCCATGCCCGTCGAGACCTTCGACATCAGCGATGGTCACCGCCGCTTCAGCCAGCGCCGAAAGGGAGGAAGGCGTGCAGCCCAGCAGCGAGGTGCGCTTGAGGAAATCGAGCACGCCCAGGCCCGAGGCAAAGCGCGCTGAGCGCGCCGTGGGCAGGACGTGATTGGAGCCGCCGACATAATCACCAATGGCCTCTGGCGTGTGGTGGCCAAGAAAAATTGCCCCGGCATGGCGGATGGCGGGAAGCAGCGCCTGAGGATCGTCCAGCGCCAGCTCGACATGCTCGGAAGCAATGCGATTGGCCAGCACGGCGGCTTCATCGAGCGAGGTCACGACGATGATAGCGCCGAGTTCGTCCCAGCCTTCGCGGGCGATGGATTGCTTTGGAAGCAGCGAAAGCTGGCGGTCCATTTCGGCGTCGACGGCATCGGCCAGTCCTGCGTCGGTGGTAACCAGAATGGATTGCGCACCCGCGCCATGCTCGGCCTGCGCGATGAGATCGGCGGCGACCCAGGCGGGATTGGCCGACGAGTCGGCAATGACCAGCACTTCTGACGGGCCGGCGATCATGTCGATGCCGACCTGACCGAAGACCTGTCGCTTGGCTGTTGCCACATAGGCATTGCCGGGACCGACGACTTTGTCGACGCGCGGAATGGATGCGGTGCCATAGGCGAGGGCTGCGACGGCCTGCGCGCCGCCAATGCGGTAAATCTCGGTCACCCCGGCAATCTGGGCCGAGGCGAGAATGGCGGCATTGATCTCGCCATTGGGGGTGGGCACGACCATGGCGATGCGCTCGACCCCTGCCACCTTGGCGGGCACGGCGTTCATCAGCACCGAGGAAGGATACGAAGCCAGGCCGCCCGGCACATAGATGCCCACGGCGTCGACCGGCGTCCAGCGCGTGCCCAGAGTGACGCCGAGTGCGTCGGTGTAAACGTGATCTTCGGGCTTCTGCTTTTCGTGGTGCGCCTTGATCCGGTCATGGGCGGTTTGCAGGGCGGCGCGGACATTGTCCGGCACGGTTTTTGCGGCGGCAGCAATCTCATCGGCTGTGAAAGCCAATGTCGTTTCGGACACATTGGCCTTGTCGAATTTATTGGTCAGCTCGACCACCGCCGTGTCGCCGCGTTCCCGCACGTCGGCGATGATGCTGGAAACGGCGTCATTGACGTCCCGGCTCGATTCGCGCTTGGCGCCAAGCAGCTCGGAAAAGCGGGTTTCAAAACCTGTGTCGGCGGTGGAAAGGCGAAGTGGCATGTCGAGCTTTCAGTCCAGAACGTGAGCGGGCTTGGCAGCAGCAGCCCAGGCAGCGCCAAGATCGGCAAGACGTGCCTCAAGATAATCGACGCTGAGCCGCACCGTGCCGCCTCCGGCAAAACGCAACTCGACAATGCCTGCCGGGGCGTCGGTCGCCTCAAAAACAATGGCCAGAAGATTGAGGACGCCTTCGGCGGAGGATGGATCGAACCCGGCATAGGCAGCGTGGGTTACGCCATCAAAATGCAGTGCGGCGCGCTTGCGGAGGCCTTTGGTACGAGGCTTGTCGCTGGACCAGTCGAAGCGGTTCATCAGCAGCGCAAAGCGCCTGTCACCCTTGGCATAGCCCATATCGGCCACGCGGAGCACTGCGTCCTGCACATGCGCAGACACAACTTCTAGGTCTTCGGTATCAAGCGCGATCAGCTTGAGATCGGTCATGGTCTAGGCCCTGTTGATGCGGTGCAGCCTATCTGGTCACAGCGCATCCGATCTACAAGGTTTTGGGGGCAGGGGGCAATGCGGTTGGTTTTGATACGCGCGGTAATCCCACCCATCGCTCGTCACCCTCGGGTCGAGCCCGAGGGTGACGGCTGGTTTGTGATGAAGCGGCCCGCCATTCGAGCATAGCTCTCATGGCCTGCTCACCTCCAATCGCTCCACTGGAGCGATTGGCCCTGCGGGACGGTTCTCAGCCCGCAACCCGCTCGATCTCTGCGCCGCAGCGGCTCAGCTTGTCTTCGAGTCGTTCAAAACCGCGGTCGAGGTGATAGATGCGATTGACCACGGTTTCACCCTTGGCGGCGAGGCCGGCAATGACCAGTGACACCGAAGCGCGCAGATCTGTCGCCATGACCTGTGCGCCCTTGAGCTGGGGCTTCCCGGTGATGGTGGCTACCTGACCATTGACCGAAATATCGGCGCCAAAGCGTACCAGTTCGGCCACATGCATGTAGCGATTTTCAAAGATGGTTTCGCGGATATGGCTGACGCCGCTGCTCATGGTCATCAGGGCCATGAACTGGGCCTGCAAATCAGTGGGGAAGCCGGGGAATGGATCGGTTTCCACATCCACCGGCTGAATGCCATTGCCGTTGCGGCTGACGCGAATGCCATTGGCCTCCACGCTCAGCTCCGCCCCGGTCTGGGCCAGAATATCGAGCGCGGATTGCAAATGCTCCGCGCGTGCGCCCTTGAGCAGCACATTGCCGCCCGTCATGGCCGCAGCCATGGCGAAAGTGCCGGTTTCAATACGGTCAGGAATGACCTCCACCGTAGCGCCATGCAGCTTTTCAACGCCTTCAACGGTCAAGGTGCGGGTGCCGATGCCGGAAATCTTTGCGCCCATGGCCACCAGACATTCGGCAACATTGGTGATTTCGGGTTCCTGCGCCGCATTTTCGATCACGGTGATGCCCTTGGCGAGCGTCGCTGCCATCAGGATCGTGTGCGTTGCGCCGACCGAGACCTTGGGGAAGCTCACTGTTGCGCCGACCAGGCCGCCCTTTGGCGCGCGCGCCACGACATAGCCTTCATCGATGTCGATTTCGGCACCCAGCGCCTTCAAACCAAAGAGGAACAGATCAACCGGGCGCGTGCCGATGGCGCAGCCGCCGGGCAGGGAAACGCGTGCTTCGTGGCAACGGGCCAGCAGCGGCCCGATAACCCAGAAGCTGGCGCGCATCTTTGAGACGAGGTCATAGGGCGCGGTGGTGTCGACGATGTCGGCGGCATGGAAGGTCATGCGCTGGCCGACGCCCTCCTCCTCGCCGCGACGGCGGCCATGCACGGCGATATCGACGCCATGATTCTCGAGAATCCGCTCGAGCTGTTTGACGTCGGCGAGGCGCGGCACATTGTGCAGTACCAATGGCTCATCTGAGAGCAGGGATGCGATCATCAGCGGCAAGGCGGCGTTCTTGGCGCCGGAAATGGCGATGTCGCCATTGAGTTCATTGCCGCCGATCAAACGAATACGATCCATTAGAAGTCCTCAATATAGGCCCTTGGGGCCTGCTACCTGGTGGGAGGTAGGCGAGGTCTTCGTTGCCGCGTAGGCCAGACCAGCCGCACTCTGGAAAAGGGTGACTGCGATATGTCGCCCGAAATTGGTTTACGGTTTCTTGTCCGTGTCCACTTCGGGGGCCGCAGGGGCAGAATCAGCGTCGGGTTCAGATGCACGAGCCCTTGCCTGATTCTTGCGGCGCTTCAGATTCTCCCGCAACTTTGCGGCTAATCTTTGCTCGCGCACCACTGCCTGATCGGCTTTGCTCATTGTGCCTTTGGCCCGACGATTCAATCGGGACTGTAGATAGGGTGTTTTTGGCCTTGCGTCGAGTGATACGCTATGGCAAAGGAGCCCCCGTCGCCGCGAAGGTTTCAAACCATCCCCGCGAAATGCTGCCGTAGCTCAGTGGTAGAGCACTCCCTTGGTAAGGGAGAGGCCGACAGTTCAATCCTGTCCGGCAGCACCAGTTTCCCCATTGATTTTGCAGAACTATCTGGCTTTGCTGGGTTTTTCAGGTCGCTTGTGGTACACACGGGTGGTCTACATGGTCAAAGCAATGCCTGATCCGTTCATCCCAAAACACAGCACCGTCTATTGGTATAGGCAGCGTGTCCCCAAGGACGTTGCGGCACTTGCCAAGGGCCGTTCGGTTTCGGTCACTGTGGACAATTTGGTGCGTCCGCTGACAATCGGCGGTGAACTCAAGGTGAGCCTCGGGACCAAAGACCCGTCTGTTGCCAAGGTCCGTGCCCGTGACGTTCAAAGCCAATTTGATCTGATCTGGGCCAGCTTCCGCACCAGCGAAGTGACTTTGACACACAAGCAGGCCGTTGCGCTGGCCGGGGAGGTCTACAGGGCCTTTATGCTGATGGAGGATAATCCGGGCACACCGGCACTATGGGCGAGCGTTCAAGCAGAGAATGCCGACATCATTGCGTCCCGCCCCATCCAGAACCCTTTGACCATCTCGGGGACAAGGCTGGACTTCAAAGACGAACGTTTCGGCTCATTCGTGGACGCCACGCTTTCCAAGCATCAGTTGCGCGTTACGCCCGATAGCCGCCAGAAGGTGCTTGAGCAGACCGCAAGGGCACTTCAGGAGGTTGCGGGGACGCTGGAGCGCCGTGCCAATGGGGACTATCGACCAGACGAGAACGCCGCTCGGTTCCCCGAGTTTACACCGCCTGTTCCACCCCCGAACAATGCGTCTCAATCGGGGGATGGCGTTACCTTCGCCGAGATCATAGCCGCCGAGGAAGAACATCGCAGTATAGGTCTCGGGGCGAAGGCGCTTCCCATGCCCCTCAAGACGAAGCGGAAGTTCCAGACCATTGCTGACGAGTTTTCGTCCTTCCGGGGTAAAGCTGGCGACCGGGCTGACACTGTGGTGTTTGATGACTTGGAAGGCTGGAAACGCCACTTGCTGACCACGCCCACAAAGAAGGGTGGAAAGCCTAATATTGCCCGCACGGTGGCGTACAAGGTCGGCAATATCAAAACTATGCTTTCATGGGGCGTCAGTCGGTTCAAAGGGAACCAGCGTCTCGCCACGGCGCTTTCCAACGTCCAGCCGGTGGAGCTTCCGGGCTTCATACGCAAACCTTCTGACGTTTCCGCAATCCGCCCGGATGAAGCCGTACAGGTTCTTCGTGCTGCTCGTCGGCAGGCTGATCCCCGGACCCGCTGGCTCCCATGGCTAAGCGCTTACACAGGTGCCCGGATCAATGAGGTTGCGAACCTTCGCCGGGAGGACTTTCTAGAAAGCGAGGGGTTCTGGTTCTTCAAGATCAACACTACTGGTGGTCGCAGCGTCAAGACAGCAAGCTCGGTTCGCTATGTCGCGGTGCATCCCTCATTGGAAGCCGAAGGTTTCCGGCAGTTTGTCGAGAGCGTCCCGACTGGCCGCTTGTTTGCCACGGGTGCTGATGATGCTGTCAGAGACTGGTTCTGGGACAAGGCTGGTGCGGGTATGACGCGGGAGGGTGTCTCTCCCAATCACGGCTGGCGTCACCTGTTTGAAGACCTGTGTATACGAGACGGCGTTGCGGATAGCGCCAAGGACTACATGACTGGGCGGGTGCAACCGGGGTCGGCCAAGGACTATGGGAAGACCCTTGCGCGATTGCCGGGGTTACACCGGGAAATTTCCAAGGTGAAGCCGTTCCCGGTGGAATAGCCCGCGCCGCCGTGCCGGTGATTCGTAGGCTTATGTCTCACCTTGGGCTGGCGGAGTAACATTAATGGTTGGCGCAGGGGGGTACGGGCCGGGCACGGCATAAGCCTGTATCATCAGGGGGCGTCTGCCGCTGAGAACTTCTACCAGCCCCTTTCGCACCAGCTTCTGCTCCCAATCTTCATCGTGCCAGCCCTGCGGTATGTAGTTCCCCTCAAATATGTCCATCTGCTCTACGGAAAACTTGAGGTCTTTGGCTATCTCCGAGATCAACTTCGTGAGTAGCGTTTCGCGTTTCTGCAGAAAGACAGATTGGATGGGTTCGGCAGCTTGCGCAGGAAATGGCTCGCCTAAATTCTTCAGGTACTCTTTCCATGCTGCAATAACCAAGGGGTTCTTGGCGAAATCAATCTCGATCAGGTTGAGCGCACCCACATGGTCAAAATGAACAGGCATCTTTCGGGTTCTCATTAAGGTCCGAAAGATATTCATGCGTCGGTTGTAATACTCCTTGCGATCATCGGACATACGAGTGATCCACACGGCAATTATGGGCCCTGAGACGGCGGCGGCGGCGGTAACAATCGCAAACCAATCCACGTTTTCGATCATGGCAAGTCGCGGAGTTTCTTGAAGATCGCGTTGACCGGACCCATAGTGGTCTGGATGGGTAATGCCTGACCGTTTGCAAAATCTACGGGGAGATTGGCCGTAAATGTCTGTGTCATTGGGCTCGGCAATACCTGGCCTGTAACCAAGGTGGTTCCGGCGGGAACCGTCAGTGAAATGCTGGCGTCCCAGTGCCCGTCATTGGTTGCCGTGTAGGTGCCGTCATAGATGCCGCCTGCAACATCAGCCCCTGCGATCACGCCGTTGGTTATGGCCAAGACCGCGTTTCCGAAACCAGACACGCCTGTATAGTATACCGCATAAAATCCGTTCATTTTGGATACCCCTGATTTCCCGGCCAGCAGTTAGCCGTCGAATTTACAGCGTATCCCTGTGCCCGCATCCTGTCACCGACATGTAGAAATTAGACACAGGAATGGTTGGGGCCGATCCTTACTTTCGTCTTGATGCCCGCAAGATAAGCAATGCATATCCGAGGACTGGCAGGCCAATCGCGGCGCTCCAGTATAGGACGAGAGCCATGGGGTTATCTCCGGGGTTTCTGAGGGACCAAAAAATGTGGGGGGAGACGGCTAAGCCTTGATGGACGTTGCCTCGTCCTTGACCTTGTAGACGGTGGACCGTGCCACATTGAACCGCTTGGCGATGGCCATAGGACGGTCACCAGCGGCCAAAGCGGCGCGAATGGCATCAACGTCCACGGTCACCGGACGCCCTCTGTAACGCCCTTCCTCCTTAGCCTTGGCGATGCCCTCAAGCTGCCTTTCGCGGCGCAGGTCCGTCTCAAATTCAGCGATGGCGGCCAGCATGTTGAACATGAGGCGTCCGTGGGGCGTGGTGGTGTCTATGCTCTGCTCGGTGACGATCAGGTCCACGCCCTTCGCGTCCAATTCCTTCCCGATGGCATGAAGGTCGATGACGGAACGGGCGAGGCGGTCCAGCCGGGTCACCATCAGCACGTCACCCTTTCGGGCAAACCTGATGGCGTCGGCTAATTTGGGGCGACCATCGCGGCTCTTGCCGCTGGCCTTGTCGATGAACATTTCCTCTGCGCCGTTGCGAGATAGGAGGTCTACCTGCGCGGCTTCGTTCTGGCCGGTGGAGGAGACACGGGCATAGCCAATCTTCATAGTGAGGTGTCCGAAAAGGTCTAAGTTGCAATCGGAATATCGTCCGATAAATCACAAGTCAACTCATTTCGGACAGAATGAGATTGGTGCAGGCTGTCCGTCTTGGGTATACCTTTTCGTACATTGCAGATGAACGTGCCTCGGGTTATCCAAAGGACGCCTGAGTGATCGGGCGGAAGCCCCGGAACGCCGGAGCCCCTATTGCTAGATTGGACAAGCGCGGGGGTCGCGGAGGATCGAGCCTGCGGCCCTCGGACATAGCCAATCTGCGCATGTCCCCAAACTTTTTTCATCGCTCCGTTACCGCAGTGATCGGCGGCTGATCCCCGGCACATCCCGAGGGATACCAGCGGTCCCCGTCACCCCCGGTCCCTACGTTACCGCAGTGTCTACGCTATCGAAGAAAGCTCTGTAAATTCAATGCTTTGCGAGAGTCTTGGCGCGGTATAGGAGGCGATTGTGTTCGCGGCGAGGGGGTGCCGGGGGGAAACCAGCCGGAAGCCACCTATGAATATGCGGACATAAATTTTTTACAAAAAAGGTCCGGGGGCTTTCCCCTCGGCTGACTACAAGGGACACCTAGATTATGGACTACGCGCTTTTCATCATCGATTTCCTCGACGGCAATGGCCGGGGCATTCACACCAAGACCATCGCGGCATTGGACTACATGGATGCCGGAGATTTTGGCTGGGAACTCATGCCCGAGGGTGGCGAGGATTTCCAACTGACGGAATTGGCCCCTGATGAACTGGCCCCCACGGCTCTCGTCTATCCGTCGCCTACCGTGGAACAGGCTATGATCGACGCTGCCGCTGCCCGGGGCTTTGACCTCGCGGCCCACGCGGTCCCCGATGAGCAGGATGCGGCCTAGTCGTCCACACTGACACACTGGCGGCGCTCCCGAGGGAGGCCCATGGGGGACGCCCTGAGTTTCCCCGGAGCGCCGCCAGTCCATCAGGCTATTTCAGCCCAAGCTTTTGCATAATCTCGTCCCGCTTCCCCGCTGCTAGCAGTTCGTCCAGGACGTTCATCAGGCTATCCTCCGGCTTTTCGGTCATCGTGTTGACAACGGAGCTGGTCAGTCCCGATACCGCCGCCGCCCCGAGACCACTGGCCCGGCACCAATTGCCAACGGATAGGCCGCAGCCGCTGCGCCAATGGACGGTGCCACTTCCCCCACAATCTCACCAATGCTTTCGTGCATGGCGCGGTCGCTGGGGAAACCCGGATTGAAGTTTGTCGCGTCCCGCAGGCCGTCGCCGCCAATACCGATCTTGTCCAAGGCATTCGCCCCGGCATTGCCGATACCTTGTCCAACGCCCATGGCCGTTTCACCGATGGCCCACAAGGCGGACCCTAGGGTATCCGTTGGGAAGTTCGCGGCATGTCTGGATGGGTTCCAGAGAGCGGCTTCCACCTTCCATTCCGGCCACCCGCTTATGGCGGCAATGTCCTCAACGGCGGTGGGGAAGGCGACCGGATTGGACCGGATACGCGCAAGAAGCTCCGGCGACGGCATCCAAGACCCTTCGGCTACACGCATCCATGGGCGGTTCTTGTCAAGCATGTCCGGCTGGTATTCCGGCTTGGCCGCTCGCCTGTCCATATCGGCATAGATCATGGAGCGCTGGGCTTGGTAGGCTTCTCCTGCCGCCGTGACGATAGCAGCCAGTGGGGGGCGCTGCCCGTCATGCTGCCGAATGAGTGCCGCCACGGCGTCATTGACGACACGGTCAAAGGTGCCCCGGTGCTTCTCCGGCAATTGCTCGGTATAGGAGCGGACCGCCTCGGCCACCACGGGATCATTCAGCAGGGGCGCATTCTGGCGGTGGGCTTGGATGGTGGGATAGACAAGGGCGAATTGTTCCCTGTCGATCTCCCCAAAGAGAACCCCACGGATAAGCTCGTCAAGAACATCGGGCGCATTGAAGTCCAGACCCTCAAGGAATGCGCGAGCAGTCTCCGGGTGTTGGGTATTCGTCCCAGTGCGGAGAAGTTCGTTTGCCAGCATCGGGTTCTCGGCCCCGATGGTTTCCAGCAATGCCCGGTCCCCGGTCAGGATGAACTGAATCGTGTTGTCCGTGAACGCCTGTTCCTTCTGGACCGTCTCGGCTTCCCGCATGGCGGCATCGTGGCGGCGTTGCTGGTCGCGGGCGTCCTTGACCCGCATCCCCTGCTCGGCATTGAGACTGAAACTTCTCATGATGTCCGGCAGATCAACCCGGTCCACAAACCCCGGCTCGCTCCGGATGCGCTCAATGATCGCGTCTGCGGCGGCGTCTCGGGCTTCCACCTGGGAAATCCCGTATTCCGCCTCGGCACCGGGGATCATCGCCCCGAGACCGCTGGGGTCCGAGGGGTTCCCGAGGCTGGCCACGTCGATCCGCCCCTTGTCATCCTTGAAACTCCTAGGGTCTTTGACAAATGCTTCCCGGTAGGCGTTCAAGGCGGCAATAGACCGGACAGCGGAAGTCCCGCCCTTGTTCAGCCCGTCCCCGTCATAATAGCCCCGTCCGCTGGTCATCTTGAGACCGGCGAACTCCAGGGCCAGCCCTTGGTCAAGAAACTCCTCGGCGCTGATCTCACCATCAAGGAACCGCTGCATCCCTCGGGTATCCAAGAGCCGGAACATGATGAGCTGGTCTTGGATGGCCGGGGAAAACGGCAGGCTCGGGTCAATCCCACTCTTGCGGACCACTTCGGCCAGCGTGTCGTGGATGAACTGGTATTTGCCCACGGCGGAACTTCCGGCCCCTAGTGTTTTCCACTGGCCGGTCTTCTGCCAATCCAGCACCTCCGCGATGGACATGTCGGTGAACCGGAGGGCCTGGTTGTTTCCGTTATTGTGGAAGGCATTGTAGTTTCCGCCGCTCTCGTGGCCCATAAGGGTATCCATGAGGATGCTGAAGTTGTCGTTCTCGGCACGGGCCTGAAGCTCAATATCCATCTTGGTACTGACACGGGCCTGGAACGCCTGCTTGTTCTCGGACTGGATGAAGCCATCAAGATTTCCGGCATGGGCCTTAGCCATGTCTTCAAAGACCGGCCCAGTGCGGGTCAGGAAGCCGTGGTAATAGGCCGGGTCGGCGTCCTTGAGGTTGCCCCCGAAGAGCGCCGCCTGTTGCTCCTGGACAAATGCCTGAAACGCAGCAGGGTTGGCGTTGTGGGCAAGCCCGGAATTGGCATATGCGTCCCGAAGGGTTCCTGCGAACAGGTCGGCCTCGCGGCGTCCCCGCTCCAGATTGAAGGCGTCCAGCGTCGTCTCCTCGCCCCTGAGAAGGCCCATTACGGAGCCGTTCCCCTTGGCGATCTTGAGGCGGTCCCGGCTGGCTCCCATCTGGGCAAGCGCCATGAGCTGGGCTTGTTCATTGGGGCCGGGTTCGGCCTGCTTGGAAAGCTGGTCGGCGTCCTTCATGGCGGTAGGCACTACACCCAGCATGTCAGCGAGGGCCGCGCCGGGGGTGTTATTGGCCCGGTGGAGGTTTTCGTAGGTGAAGGGTTTGGGGATGCTTGAGGTTTCCCGATTGGTCGGGACCATGTTTTGCTGCGGTGCAGGCAATGGATTTCCTAAGGTCGAATGGTGTGATGTGGTGTGGGGCGCATGTCGGTGTGACTGCGCAAATGGTCGGCCAGACCGCGCACGGTGCGCTATCTATGGTGCGTGATCTGGGAGGGCGGGACGGAAAGGGAGCGCGTCAACCGCCCGATGGTCTGTGCAAATTGCACAATCTTTAGATGCACACTTGGGGCTCCCAAGGGCTCAATAGTCAGCCTCGGGTTCCTCCTCGTCATCCCGAGGTTCACCCCACGGCACCGGCCAGTGGATGCTCTCCATGGCTCGCCGGGTTAACTCACGGGGCATCTGGGAGAGCGCCAAGGCCAGAGCGTCACCATTGTGTGTCACGTTCTTGCTGACGATGGGGAGGAGCGCCGCTTTGATCTCATCGGCCTTTTTCTGGTGTACCGCCTCGAAATCCACGGTGATCTCTTGTTGTCCATTGGCCATCTCGCGGAGTTCTTTCCACGACATGGAGGTCATCATGGTCACGGGAACGCCTCGCTCCTGAAGTGCCTTCGTGGTCCTGCGGATTGCTGCCACGGTGCCGTCAGATACCCCCGAGGCACTAACGATCTCTGCGCGGGACGCCTCGGTGAGCAAGGCCAGCTTGATAGCCGTGGCCTGCTTCTCCTCCATGGTCATAGGCAGTTTGTTGCGGGAGTTGCGCCTAGCGCTTTCCTGTAGGGCATCCTCCGGTGTCCCCTGAAAGACCTCCACCGGGATCGGCGCGGTATACGCACGACGCTGGTAGGCTTGGACCCGGTGGTGTCCGTCGATCAACGTCCATCCCTTCCCATTCCACCAGACGGTGACGGGATCGAAGGCTTTTCCATCGGCTAGGGCCGCTGCCAGAACCCTTACGTGTCCCTCGCTCTCATAGGATTTGGCGCGGGTGTCGCGCTGTTGAAAGACGGTTTCGCATACGATGATGTCGCAGAGCGGCAAGGCCGTTGGTGTCTCTCCCGGTGGAACCGGCGTCTCGGCCAGTTGCTCCCGGAAAACCCCAAGGCCCTCCACCACTGTCACGAAAGAGAGGGTGATGGTCACAGTCATCAGGCAAACAAGTCCGGGTGGAGGTCGGCAACGGTAATGTCATCATAGACACCCCGCGCCGCATTGGACGCCAGCATGTCCGCCGCTTCGTTCAGCGGGTTCCCGGCGTGTCCCTCGGTCCACCTGAAGGCAATATTCCGGCCACTCGCAAGCTGCTCAAGGGCCATCCAGAGGTCCAGATTTGCCACGGGCTTCCGGTCGGCTTTCCGCCATCCCTTGGCTTTCCACTGGTGCATCCAGAGGTTGAAGCCGTTCACCAGAAGCTGGCTATCACTGATGACCAGAGTGGGCAGGGAGGTTGCCCCGAGAGCCTTCAGGCCCTCATATGCGGCCATTGCCTCCATGCGGTTATTCGTTGTGTTGCCATCGGCGTGTCCCGCAATCGCGGTTCGGCTGATAACGGCATCACCGTCCATTTCGTGGATTATCACTCCCCATCCTCCGGGGCCGGGATTTCCGAGGCAAGCGCCATCGGTGTGTAGGACAAAGCGATGTCCAGTATAGGTATCAATGATCATGGGGTATCCTTTGGCGAACCCGAAGGGCTCGGCCATTGTCTTTTTTCAAAGCTGTTGGGTGGGTGAGAAATGGCGGGCGCAGACGGGCCGCTGGGTTACCTCAAGGGCAACTCAGGGCCGTCCGTTCACACACCATTCGGGAAGCGGGCGACCGGCGAGCGGCGTCGTACTTCAATATGGGCCCCTAAACCCTCAGGCATCGGCATGGCCGTGCGGTCATCCGCATGAGCCGTGTCCCGCGCCTCCTCATTGAGCAGGTAACCCCCGGTCTTGCGGATAGCCGGGAGGACTTCGCGGGTCACCCAGTCCTGGAAGGCTTTAGCCTCGGGCTTGTCGGATCGCATGATCAGCTTGTAGAGCCCGCTTTCGGAGACCAGAAGGATGCCGTGTGCGCGGCTTGCCGCCTGCTGTAGGCCAATCCGATTGGCTTCTAGGTAGCTTATAAGCCTCCGCTCATCTGGTGAGAGTTTCCGGGTGGCCGAGTTTGTGTTCGGCGTCCCATCCCGTCGAATGTAGACACTAAGGGCTCGGCAAACATCCGCCGCTAGGAACCAGGGCTCCCCTTCGATCTCGACAGCGCGGATCGTTAGGTCTTTGAACTTGAACTCGTGTGTTTTCATTGGCTTCAAGCCGCTTCGCTATGGTCCTGGTCGCGTACAAAATGCCGCCGAGAGAACGCCACGAAGGGCACTCCCTTGAGGTAAACACGACCGGACCTGTTGTTGATCTTGCGGACTATGTACCGCTTCCCTTTGAGCAGGGACGTTCCGAGGTCATCCACACACACGAGGATGTCACCCTTGGCTGGTGCAGATGTCGCAGGGGCAATCGTCATCAGGGTCACCCATCACCACCCCATGTCCGCGTCCGGTAGGTACACTTGCACTTGCTTGCGGATTTCATTGAGTGGCCCACGGGTCTTGGTGTTCACCGAGGCGCGGAAGAAGTACCGCCAGCCGTGGCCAGAATGGCTCGGGCCGGTGAGCGCCTGCTTGTCGTCGCAACACTCGTTGCTACCGGGAGGCACACTTGTCCGGCTCCCCGCCATCGAGCGGAGAATTTCATATTAGCGATGTCAAAGAACAGACCCCGCCCGGCAAGCCGGTGGCGTCGTTGCGGTCGAACCGCTGGGTTATCTCGGAGGGAGGCTCACGTCCGCTATGGTCCGGTCGCGCTACACGTGGCGACACGGCTAGGCGATTGGGCGCTCTAGATACTGCGGGTGATGGTGGACGGGATTTGAGAGCCGGAACAAGCCGACTAGAAGGTTTGAGGAAGCTAGTGCAGATGCAAATCATTTGCAAGTTGGCGATCTGATTTTTTTGCTACCCACTTTCATGCTGCACCATCAACCCGTTGCCAACATAGGCACATGAGTGGTACACACGCCATCAGTTGCGACCTGAAAAACGCATTAAAATCAATGCAGAAAGCTGCAAATTGGACAATTCAATCCTGTCCGGCAGCACCATTTCAACTCATTGATAGAGCTTAACAATCGGGTTTGCTGGGCGTTTCAGTCTGCCTTTGGTTCTCAGACGTGGTTCCTACGTTCTTGCAGATGCCTTCCCTCCCAACGAGCGCGAAGTCACCGGTATCTGCTTAGTAGCGCGCTCCTTTGCCGCTGGCCGCCTTAGCCAAGGCCAAATTTGTGATGGTCAAGATGAACCAGGTTCCTTGCGTGATTGGGCTTGACGAATATCTCAAGATTATTGCCCGGACCAAAGATGCCTCGAGAGGAAACGCACCTGAAATGACGCGCGGTTCTTGTTCGAGTTGATCTGGCAAGGTCTGCCGATGCGGCTGCCAATCCCCCGCCAAATGGTGGCGCTAGCGGCCGAATTCTACTTGATGTTCAATGCCGCGGGCGCCGCCTGGTCTGAGGGCAGCGGCGCAGCAACATGCGCGCGGTCGCTGGGCCTACTCCGCCACCAAGGGCATCGCTGCAAATTATGGAGCGAGCACTTATTAGGCCGGTATGCTGGCCTTCTCCTGGTCGAAATTTCGGATACTACTGGATTTTCCGCCAAGAACTGTCCTAATTTTCACAGTGGTGCTGTCGCAAAGATCACGTTATTTCTGTTAAACTATTGTCGTTGCTTATTTATAGTAAACAGATTTAGTGTGTTGCTCAAAATCTATGGACTTTGCCGGGGCGAGCCGTAATGATCAATATAGGTTGGGAGGTTAGCGGATTCGTGCGCCCGTATAAACAAATACTCGCCTTTGCAGCGATAGTGATGACGGCCAGCACCGCATCGGCCCAGCAGTCCGGCGACTATGATCCTTCGCCGTTTTTGACCTCGCTCATTGGCCTGAGGGCGGCAGCGGTGACCTGCGATCCGTTCGTGGCGAACAATCCCGCCGGTCGTACCGAAATAGTGATCGAGTTCTTTTCCAGCATCAATCAGACATTGCCGCCACTGGTGGACGGCGAGACCCAGGCCAGCCTCAATCAGTTCATAGGGTCGCAGGCCGCTTCTTTGTGCCGCGATAAGCTGGATGCCAGCTTCAATGCCTACGGGTTGGAACTTCAGCGCTACAACAGCAGCAAGCCAGAGGAATGGCCTGATGCCCCCGAAATTTCCCGAGCACAATGGTGCAGTTCCGAGAACTGTCTGGAGTTTTAAGAGCCGGTCTGCTCGTGGCTAGGAGGATAGTATGAAACGATTTTCCAAGGTCGCATTGGTGATAGCGGCTCTTGCAGCCGGATCCTTCCCCGCCATGGCCAATGGGTTGGGTGAGGGCCGCCCCTATCAGTTTCGTACTGACAGCCAGCGCTCAGTGAATCTTACGGTGGAGCGCTCACGGCTCGAGCTGCTCGGACTTTTGGGTGGCGGCGGTCTTGGGGGAACCGGCGGCGGTACCGGCCAGACCGGCAATTCGAGCTATATCAATATCAGCGGATCCAACAATGTCGTAACTATCAACCAGACCAATAACGGCGCACAGACGCAAAGCCGCGATTGTTCCGGCGCAAGTTTCAACATCACCGGGGGCATGTTCGGATGCTGAAACTCGTTGCGGTTTCTGTCTTGGCGCTGGCACTGACCGGTTGCACGTCGCTGCGGCCCATGGGCAGGCCAGAGCCGACATTCCACGGGCCGGTGCCGATCGCCACGGTGACGCCGGCCGACGAAGCGTTGGTCTGCCTCAGCAGGTCGAACGAAGTTCGCCGTTCCGGTATCGTGCTGGCCGTCCACACGGTTACCGACCAAACCAACAAGTTCACGTCGGAAGAGGGTGGCTTCGTGCCGCGTGATGCCGCTGCCATGCTGGTAACGGCGCTGCAGAAGGCAGGTATCGCGCAGGTCAATCGCAGCAATACCGTCGTGACTGAGTGGGAAATCGCCCGAGCCCGCGAGCAGATTCTGGGCAATGGCGGCCAGAGTACGGTTGGCAATCAGACCGTGGACTTCCGTCCGGTGACCAAAGGCTCAATTCGCGGCTCTGACTATGTGATCGACGGTGCGCTGACGCAGCTTGATTTTAACACATTCTCTGGTGGTGGTGAGGCGACGATCGGCGGCATCGGTGGCGGCGCGCGCGTTTTCGCGCTTACTGCGGCAGCTGATATCCGGGTGACGAATACCCAGTCGACGCGGATCGTACGTGCAGGCTCCTACGCCAAGCAGGCCATGGGTACGGAAGTCTATGCGTCGGTGTTTCGTTTCTTCTCCAATGAAATGTTCGACATCAAGATCGGCGAGAAATCTCAGGAAGGCCTTCACGCCGGGGTTCGCTGGCTGATGGCTGAGGCGGCCTATGACATCGTCAGTTCGTTGGTCCGACACAATGGCTCCTGTAACAAGTACCTGCCGACCGCGACACAGGAACTGCGCGCCGAACAGGGCGCGGCACTGGCGGCGATTAATCCAAACTGAGACCTGGACGAAACCATGAGTGCCGCCCGTTGAACGGGCGGCCTTTTGTCAGATGTGAAGGGGCTTGGGGCATTCCTTCATTGAAATGACAGGCACTGTAATGTGGTGCTTATGCACGACATTATTGTTTGCCCTTGGGCGCAATGTCCTAGCGGCTGATCGACACCGAGTTGCCGGTCTGAGATCCACCGCCATCGGAACTGGATTGTGAAAAATTGGCGTTCTGCTCGACAGCCAGTTGACCGTTGTCATTGCCGCTGGCAGGCGGTGTCAGGACCGTAAGATTGACGATGTTGTCCGAGCTCTGGACGATATTGTCGCCGCGGACAGGCGTGCCGTCGGGTCTGAGCACTTCGTTGATGACGATCTGTGTCCCTTCGGAGATCTGTTGAATGTTGCCGATCTTACTCGATTGGATGTAGTTGGCGATATTGACGCCATGCTGCTCGATGTGACCGTCGGTCAGTTCGGCCAAAGTGATCCTGTTGTGCACGATCTGGTCGCCTGCAAAGACACGCGAGGCGTCCTCAACCGTTTCGGCCTCCATAAGGTTTCCGGAGTTCGATCCGTATTGAGCAATGAAGGCGCCCACGCTGGCCATCGCAGCAAGCTCAAGGCGGTTGTCGATGCGCTGAACCGCTCCCAGTTCGATCGTTTGAGCGGCTGTACCTATGGCGTATGCCGCCTGTGCGATATTGGCAATATTGCTGCCGCGCTGCTGAATGGAGCCGGTGAGCAAGGCAAATTCCGCATTGTTGAGGATGAGCTGGTTCGCATCGGCGGCAAAAAGCTGGTCGGCTACCGCAAGCGTGTTGCTGCTGACTGAGCCGGCGATATTGGTGCCATCCTGGAAGACGATGCCACCGATTGCGTGCCCGGCCAGCGCAATCCTGTTGGTGAGGCTCTGGGTTCCATGAAACCTCTGCACCACAAGGTCGAGGTCCCCATTGTAGATGATGGTATTAATCGTATTGGTGCCGATTTGCGTTAGATCGACAGAGGTATTGAAGTCCAGCTCGTCTGCGAACAGCTCAAGTGAGGCTCCGTTGAGCTGGTTACTCCCGGTCTGGTTGCCGGACGCGAGCTGGTTAAAGGCCGCGTTCTGCGCAAGGGCAGACGACGTACTGATGCTGAACAGACAGATTGCCAAAAGCCATCGCATCGCGCACCCCCAAGGGAAAGGGAGGCCGCGCCTGAGGCGCGACCTCGGAATTTGGATTATTCAGTGGATGTCTTGATGCTGATCGAGTTGGCAACATTGGTGGCCGACTGGATCGAATTATTCACGTCACCCATGGTCGAAATCAGGTTCTTTGCAAGCTGATCGACACCGGCATATTGGCCAACCTCCCAGCCGCCATAGCAACCGCAGCCGTTGTTGAGGGGGTCGATAGAGCCCACAGAAACGCTGTTGGTGACATTGGTTGCCGACTGACCGAGGTCAAACACTGTTGCCCCGCCATAGAACTTTGCCGTGTTGAGGGCGGTCTGATCGTTCCAGTAGGATTCCTGCTTGATGCCAAGCGTCAGAGCGTCGAGGTTAACCAGGTTGGCAGCGTTGACTGCTTCCTGGGTGCGGTCTGCGGTGGTCCAGTCCACAGAGGCTCCGACGGTCGTGTCATAGCCGCCCCAACCGCCCTTCATCACGTTGGAGGCCAACTGATCGGTGCTATTAGCCTGTTCGATAGACTTTGAAGTCGTGGCTGTGAGCGAGTTGACGACGTTCGTAGCTGCCTGCGAGAGGTCGACAAACGTGCTGCCCTTGCTGCCATCGATCAGGTTCTTGGCGATCTGGCTACCATCGGAGGCCTGACGGACGTCAACGACAATGTCACCGGTGATCGAGTTCACGACGTTTGTCGCTTCCTGGGTCACATCTGTGAAGTCCGCATATTTGTGCCAGCCGCTTTCCAGCTTGTTGTAAGCAAACTGGTGCAGGTTTGCATACTGGTGTGCATTGGCCAGATCGATCGAGGCGCCGGTAGCAACATTGATCAAGTTACCGGCATTGACGGCTTCCTGCACGATTTTGGTTGCTTCATCCACGTCAACGATCTGGTTGATCGCTTTCTGGAAGCCTTCGAGCTTCTGGTTGAAATCAGCCAGATCTGGATCGCAAAGGCCGGTGTCACAGACGTTGATCACCGGCGGCGGTGGCGTGGTGGGATGATGACCACCATTATTCCCGCCCCCGCCCCCTCTGGCGAGGGCGGGAGTGACAGCCGTCGTGGCAAGCAGAGCAAACATTACTGCAGATGATGCAATAAATTTTACATTGGTCATTTTAGTTCTCCAGTGTTGTAGCGTCCCAAGTGAGTACAACTCGAGCTTCTGCGAGCCCTGAGTTGTGGTAATTGAGAAAAAACAGACACGAAGGGACTTCACGCAGATCGCAAAAGCGCTGCGTTTCTTTCCCGAGAAGCCCGATTTCCCCCGTCAGCAGGCACAGTACGGCAACCTAGGAGCCAGTGGCGTCGTAGTGAATTGCGGCTATACCTGTGATTTCAATGTTCTAGGCGAGGTTTAGGCAAAATAAATACAACTACAACTCAGATAGAATTGTAGAAATGCTGCCTATAAGTACTACAATGCAAACACACTATTGGCGTACATCTTCTGCATTGGCGCGATCCCTCCCGGAAAACATGCCAAAAGCACACCTTGTTCACGCCTCATTTATGCCACATCAAATTCGGGAAGTCTACACTGTCTTAATAAATCGTTAATACTGATTTTTTTCTTTTATCATCGGTGTTTGTGAGGTGTCGGTGCGAGGAACAACCAATGTCCCGAAAAAAGTGATCGCTATCATTTGGACAAGATGGAGCGTTTCGACTGTCACAATTTTGAGTTGATGAACGACTACTTGAATGTTGAAGTAGTGCCGTTCGATGAGGGCGGATCGGCTCACCATGCCCCTCATGGCCAGCGGTGATAAGCCGCGTGGTCCGTCGCGTCGTTTTACAACGCGCGTCATTCCGGAGTTTCGTCCAATTTCTGCAGTGGCTCGGGCGGACGTGTTTCAGTCGTCAGCGCCCGTTGCTTTGGCTTATGCTTGGCTGCGCCAGCCCTGTAGAGCCTGATCCATGCTTTCAGGCGTATCACCGCTGACGATAGCGCCTAGAAGCGGTGCCGCTATCCCGGCGTCCTTGAGCCGTGCACCGTCTTGCGGTGTCAGTTGGAGCTGGCTGGGCACGATCACCGGAACATCTACCGCCGCGGCGATATCGGCGTAGCGGGCGAGGTCGGCGTCGGTCATCGGCGTGCGATAGCGATCGAATTCCATAATCGAAGCCTCGATGATGCAACCAGGAATGGCCGCGACCCGGGCTATGTCCTCCGTAGTGCTATTCGAGGATAGCGCGGGCATGGGGCGAAGGCGCGATTGCAGCAGGTGCGGCTGCATATGGTCGATATAAACGTTGAACCCTTCGAAACCCAGGTCTGCCAGATGGTCCATTTCTTCTGGTGTTGGAACGACCTCCTGACCGGCCATGACCAGCAAGGGACAGCCAAGCTTGGCCAGTTTTTCGAAGAATGGCCGCTCCTCGGAGAAACTGCCGAAGGTTGTGCCAGATGCACGGTGATAGGCATTGAGATGGGTCTTGATAGCAAAAGCACCAGCATCAAGCGCGGCCCTCGCCAGATCGAGGTCGTGGCGAGCCAGCGAGACGATGACCGGGAATTGTCCGGTGGTCAGGGCGGTATAGAAGGGCGTTTGCTTATACATCAGTCGATACGGGTGCCGGTCTGGTCGAACAGGTGGATGGAGGCGAGGTCCGGGCGGACATGGATGGTGTCGCCGGGACGCGCGGTGAGGCGTTCACGGAAGACGCCGATAATGCTGGTTTCACCGAGCTTCATGGTGACCTGGGTTTCCGAACCCATAGGCTCGACCAGTGATACAATCGCCGGCAGACCATCCTCGGCAATGGTCAGATGTTCGGGCCGGATGCCATAGCTACCCTGCCCACGGGCAGTGACATTGGTGGGCAGCGGCAGGGTAATTCCGTCGGCTTCGAAGCCTTTTTCGGTCATCGTGCCGCCGACAATATTCATCGCGGGGGAGCCGATGAAACCGGCAACGAAGAGATTGGCCGGGCGATCATAGAGATCTAGCGGTGCCCCGATCTGTTCGACATTGCCGCCATTCATCACCACGATGCGGTCGGCCATGGTCATGGCTTCCACCTGATCATGCGTCACGTAGATGGTGGTGACGCCCAGCCGCTGGTGCAGCCCCTTGATTTCGCCGCGCATGACGACGCGCAGCTTGGCGTCAAGATTGGACAGCGGCTCATCGAACAGGAAGACCTGCGGATTGCGTACGATGGCACGCCCCATGGCAACGCGCTGGCGCTGGCCGCCGGAAAGCTGCTTGGGGTAGCGGTCGAGGAGATGGGAAAGCCCCAGAATATCGGCGGCCCATTTGACGCGCTCGGCAATCTCGGCCTTGGAGCCGCCGCGATGTTCAAGCGAGAACCCCATATTGGTGGCCACTGTCATATGCGGATAGAGCGCATAGTTCTGGAATACCATGGCGATGTCACGGTCTTTGGGCTCAAGGTCGTTGACCACACGGTCGCCAATTTCGATGGCGCCGCCAGTGACGGTTTCGAGCCCCGCGACCATGCGCAGAAGCGTGGACTTGCCGCAGCCGGACGGGCCGACAAGGACGACGAATTCGCCGTCGGCAATAGCGATGTCGATGCCGTGCAGAACATGGGTGACGCCATAGCTCTTGGCGACGGATTTGAGAGTGACGGGAGCCATGGAGATCAGCCTTTCAGCCCGGAATGGGCGAGCCCTTCGACGAATTGCTTCTGCGCCACGATGAAGACCAGAAGCACCGGAATGGCGGTCATGGTCGCGGCGGCGAGCTGGATGTTCCACATGGCCCCGCCATAGGCGTCGGTGAACTGGGTCAGCGCCTGCGGCAGGGTGAACATCTGGGTCGAGGAGAGGAATACGATGGGTTCGAGATAGAGGTTCCAGGAATGGAGGAACGTGAAGATGGCGACTGCGCCCAATGCCGGTTTGGCCAGCGGCAGGGCGATGGTCCAGAAAATCTTGAACCGGCCCAGGCCATCGACGCGCGCGGCCTCTTCCAGCTCCACGGGTAGCGCGATGAAAAATTGCCGCATGACGAAGGTGGCGAAGACCGAGGGCGCGCCGAAGATTGGCACGAGGATCAGCGGCCAGTGGGTATTGATCATGCCCCAGCCCAAAAACATCTGGAACAAGGGCACGATGGTGACTTCGGAGGGGATCAGCAGACCCAGCAGCACCACCATGAAGATGGCGTTGGAGAAGGGGAATTTGATCCGGGCGAAGGCATAGCCGGCCATGGACGAGATGATCATGGTGCCAACGGTCACGATGGCCGCGATATAGGCCGAGTTCCAGTATTGCCGGGCAAAGGGCTGGAGCTCGAAGACGCGGACATAGGTGGACCAGTCGAAACGCCGCGGCCACAGATCAGGCGGAAAGGCGAAGATGTCGCTGATCGGCTTTACCGATGAGGTGATCATCCACCAGGTCGGGAAAACGAAGGGGATGAGCAGCACGCACATCAGCCCGTAAAGGCCGACCTTCATGCGCGGGGAAAGATCAGTTTTCATAGAAGACGATCCGCTTGCGGAGCTGCCACTGCACGAAGGTCAGGACAGCGACGATGACAAAGAGCAGGATCGACAGGGTCGAGCCATAGCCGAAGAAGTGGAACTGGAAGGCCTGCTGATAGAGGTAATAGACCAGAACCGTGGTGGTCATGCCCGGCCCGCCCTGGGTCAGCACGGCAATCTGGGCGAAGACCTGGAGTGACCCGACAATGGTGATGATCGAGGTGAGAAGCACCGTCGGGCTGATCAGCGGCAGAGTGATGCGGCGAAATTGCTTGAAAGGGCCTGCGCCATCGACGCGAGCAGCTTCATAAAGCTCCTTGGGCACGCCTTGCAGCGCGGCCAGGAACAGAATCATGTTGAGCCCGACATTCTTGAATACCTGCACGACGATGACCGAGATCATGGCGGTGGTGGGGTGGCGCAGCCAGTTGGGGCCTTCGACGCCGATCATGTCGAGCATGCCATTGATGCCGCCATTGTTCTGCAGCAGGAAGCGCCAGACGATGGTCCAGGCGACAAGGGAAACGACGACGGGCGAAAAGAACAGGGTGCGGAAAACCACAATACCCCTGAGCTTCTGGTCGAGCAGTACGGCCAGCAGCAAAGCCAGCGACATATTGAGCACGACGAGACCTGCCGAGAAAATGCCGGAGGCGACAAGCACCGATGGCAGGTTCGGGTCGTTCAGCAGCATCTGGTAATTGGCGGCACCGACAAAATTGAACGTCGAGGCCAGCACGTTCCATTCGTGCAACGAGTACCAGAACACCAGGCATAGCGGGACCAGCACGAAGGTGACGATGCCGACAAGCTGGGGGGCGATGAAAACATAGCCCGCAGCGGCATCGCGCCTTGCGATGGTCCAGAAGGGGGGCTTGGGTGACGTCATTGTGGTTGCTCTTTCTTCTCCCTCCCCCTTGTGGGGAGGGTCGGGGTGGGGGTGCTATGGTGTCAGACGAATTCGATGTTCCCGAAACGCCCAACACCCCCACCCTCATTCCCTCCCCACAAGGGGGAGGGAGGCGATGGAGCTGAAGCTCCCGCAGTTTGGTCAGCGCGCCAGAAGCGGGCTGACGCTGGAGCAGACATTGCCGAGCACGCCGGCCACATCGGCATCGGCGACCCAGAGGGCGTCGAGGCTGGAGCGGATGGTCTGCTGAATCTGGGCAAAGTTGGTATGGCCCGGAAGCACGACACCATAGGAGATGCCGTCAACAACGACATTCTTGATCTGCTCTGCGGAGAGAAGTGGGTTGGTCGAACCCAGCGTTTCGGCGTTGAGCAGGCTTTCGCGGGCCGGCGGGAAGAACTGCGCCAGCTTGGCCGAATTTTCTGGGTTGGTCATGTAGCCGAGGAATTCGATGGCCACATCCTTGTTGGCGCTCTTGTCGAAGACGCCGACACCAGCCTGGCCGATGACATAGTATTCGCCGGACGGACCGGCTGGCAGCGGCACCAGATCCCAGTCGAACGGGTCTTCCTTGGGCAGCAGCGAGGCGCGAGAAATCTGGGTGATGGTCATACCGGCGTTACCGGCAAAGAAATCCACGTCCTCACCCGGTCCCGGCATGCCGCCATCGACGAAGATGGCATTGTGGATGGCCATCATGGCATCGACCATGGGCTGATCGGCAAAGGTGCAGCTCTTGCCATCGGCGCTCCAGGGATCGGCACCCCAGCCGCGCCAGATCGAGGCGAGATTCTGCCAGACCTGATAGTTGAAGTCGCGGACCACGAGGCCATCGGCCTCACCGGCATCAGCCACGGCCTTGGCGGTGGCGAAGGCATTGTCCCAGTTCCATTCGCCCGATGCGATCAACTCGGCCGGAGTCTTGGCGCCAGCGGCCTTTACCAGATCGTTGTTGACGAACATGGCGAAGGGCGAGGTGGAGAAGGGGTAGGCGTAAAGCTGGTTGTCGCGGGTCCAGAGGCTCAGCGCCTGGATAGAGAGGTCCCACAGATCATAGCCTTCGATATTAGCGAAGGTTTCGTTGAGCGGGGTGAGGGCGCCGGAATTGACGAAATCGGCGGCGCTGGTTTCCAGAATCCACGCGAGATCTGGCGGATTACCACCGGCGATCTGGGTGGTGAGCGTGGTGGTATAGCTGTCGAAAGGCAGCGGCTCGAAGCTTACCGTCACATTGGGGTGCGTGGCTTTGAAGCCTTCGGCAATCTCATTGAACATGGCCAGATGCGCCTCATTGGCGCTCCAGATGGTCATGCGCAGATTGATCGCGTCCTGCGCCCAGACTGTGCCGGTGGACGCAAGGCCGAGAATAATGCCGGCGAGCGCCGCCGATGTTTTCAGATGATTGGTCTTCATGATTGTTCCTCCTTTTTCAGACTAGTAGCCACGCACGTCCGGCCAGCGGATCTCGATCCCTTCCGCATAAAGACGTGCCTGGAATTGGGTGAGCAGGCCGTCATCTGCCTGCACCTGATGGGGCGTCAGCCCGTTGTTGAGGCAATGGGCTGCGAGCAGGCCAGCGACTTCGCCGACATTCCACTCCACCGGATGCAGCCGGTAGCAGCCATTGGTGATGTGGGTGGTGCCCATGTTCTTGCCGCCAGCGAGCAGGTTCTTCACCCGGCGTGGCAGGAGCGAACCCAGCGGAATTTCAAAAGGCGCGGATTCGACGTCGACGTAATTGTCGCCACCGGTCGAGGGATGCAGGTCGATGCGATACATGCCGATACCGACGCTGTCGCGGTATTGCCTGGACAGATTGTTGCCATGGATGGTCATGGACACATCCTGTTCGACAATGCGGGTGACCGGCAGAATGCGGCGGCTTTCGCGGATATAGGGCGCCATGGCGAGGCCGTGATCGGTGCCGGTAATATCGCCACGCAGACGCAGGCCGGGGAACCCCTGACCGCCATCGACGCGCGGGGCCTCGGTCTGGAGCCAGTAGAACATCGAATAGGAGAGTTCGGCCGCGGACTTAAGATGGGCGGCCTTTTCCTCTTCGGATACGTCGATGATGGTGTGTTCCATGTAGTCGATCATCGGCCAGTTCACGAGGCAGATGTCAGACGCATAGGCGCCGGGCACGAAGTTGCGGCGGGCGGCAATGCGGCGGAAAGTCCAGAGATTACCATCACCGGCATTGCGGCGCTGGTCGGCGTCGACCAGCAGCGGATCGTCATCGGGATTGGGTGTGAAGGAGCGGGTGGTCAGCTCCAGCGTGCGCGGATGCGGTGCGGTGAAGCCGAGCAGTGGGCCGCCCCAGAAATCGGGTTGCACCTTGCGCCAGTAATCATAATTTGCCGGCTTATCGATGACCTGATTGCCATCGACATGATCGACGGCAAAGCAGACGGAAACGGCCTGCACATTATCGGGCTTGGCTTCGGACGGTGCGCTGGGCTCTCCGGTATCCGATTGCGCCTCGAAGCCCTTGGCATATTCGGTGCCGGTCATCGGCAGGAGATCGCCCAGTTCTGTCGCATCAACCACATAGGGCGCGGCAATAACGATCTGGTCGCCACTATCGCGGTGCCGGAGGGTGACTGAGCGCACCACATCGCCATCCACCTCGGCGGCGACGGGACGATAGGGCTGAAGCACGAGAAGCTGACCACCGCCGCGCCATGGCGCGAGCATGGCTTCGATGACGGCAACGCCGACGCGCGGTTCGGCGCAGAGACGACTGACCCAGCCTGCGCCCGGATTGAGATCACCCCAGGCGCGGCTTTCTGCCGTCAGTGGATAATGATCCCGGTAAAATTGACGGATACCGTTGCGCAGCTGGCGATAAGAGCGGGTGACGCCGAATTGCTCGACCCAGGAATGCTCGTCGGGCGGCACGGCCTGACTGGTGAGCTGGCCGCCAAGCCAGTCATATTCCTCGGTCAGGATCACCTTGCGACCCAGGCGCAGCGCGCCAAGGGCGGCGGCAACACCGCCAAGGCCACCACCAACAACGAGAAGATCGGCCGAATAGTCTTTAATCATCAGGATTTCTTGGATTTTGGGGAATGGGGGCCGAGGGTGTCGCCCTCGACAGGTTCACAGGGCAGCAGAAGCTGCTCGACGGGCGCGCCATGTTCGAGCCGCCGCACCAGCATTTCGGTCGCGGCGCGACCCATGGCTTCACGCGGAATAAGGAAAGAGGTAAAGCGGCGGCCGGGCTCGGCCGCGCCGATATGATTGCCGAGCACGACGATGGAGAGATCGCCCGGCACCGAGAGACCGCGTTGGCGCGCCACTTGCTCAACCGCCATTGCATCGACCAGTTCGGTGAAGAAAACGCAGGTCGCTCCCGCACCAAGCAGGGAATCCAGGGTTTCGGCAGGGGGGCGATTGACGGCGGGAATGGTGAGAACCAGATCGGCTTCACCGACGGTACGGCTGAAGCCGTACCAACGATCCAGGGTGGATTCGGCACCTTCATTGAGCCCGACATAGGCGATGCGGTCATGGCCCATTGCCTTGGCCCGCTCGACCAGCGCCGAGGTGGCAGGGGCGTAATCGCCGCCGACATAGGGCACCGGCCCGCCAGCATCGTCACGACGACCGACCGCGACAAAGGGGAAATCACCGGCAACCAGACGCGCCAGTTCGGCGCTGTCGAATTTGCGCCCCAGAACCAGGCACCCATCGGCCAGTCGAAGCCGGACATTCTCGCCAAAAATCTTGCGCTGCTGCCCCGCGCCAGTCAGCAGGAGGAGGTCGTAGCCCATGGCCTGCGCTGCTTCCTCGATGCCGAAGAGGAAGGGGGTGAAGAAATCGGCCTGACCCGAGGGAAAGGCGGGCTCATAGGTGAAAACGCCGAGAATGCGATTGATGCCCTTGACCATGCGCCGGGCGACAGGGTCGGCGACATAGCCAGTTTCTCGAATGACCTTTTCAACGCGCTCGCGCGTTTCGACGGGAATACGCGATTGCGCGGCAAGCGCGCCATTAAGCACAAGAGAGACCGTCGCCTGACTGACACCCGCCAGTTGCGCAATATCCTTCTGAGTCAATCGCTTACTTGCCACCAAGCGCTCCTCCTCGAATGCTTATACGTATTAGCAGCTAATGCGTATTAGCAGTATGGAAAATTGAGGTCAATGGTGCGTTGCGATGAATCGGGGGCAGGCGTGAAAATGGGTGTGCAATGGCCCGAGCAATTAAGCTCGATAGCCTGTAATTCCGGGCGTTCCGGCACGCTTTCCTTAGTGACCATCCGTTTCGCAATTCATCTGCTTTGATGACCGGCGGCTTCCAGAAATCGTGCGGTTTCCCGTTCGTCCTCGTCGAGACCATCGACAGGTTTAAGGCGGTTCGAGCGTTTCAAGGTGCCGCTCAGCCAGGATTGGGGCACGGCCGGATGCACATAACATTGGCGGCAGACCGAGCGGGTATTGCCCAGCTTGGCTGCGACCTGATCGATCACCGCATTGATGGTGCGGGCTTGCGCGGTCTTGGTTTCCGGCAGCGCTGTGGTTGAAAACAGACCGAATGCGCGCACCGTCGCCGCCCAGGTGCGGAAATGTTTGGAGGTAAATTCGGGGCCAGCAAATTCGCCGATATAGTCGTTGACGTCGCGTGAGGAGATGGAATGGCGGCCATCTTCATCCAGATATTGAAACAGATGCTGGCCGGGAATGTCCTGCAGGGATTTCAGCAGGTTGGCGATACGGCGGTCGGCGAGCTGCAATCGCCATTCCTTGCCCGATTTTCCTTTGAACTGGAAATGCATTGTCGAGCCGGTGATATCGAGATGGCGATTGCGCAAGGTGGTGAGACCGAAGCTCTTGTTGTCACGCGCATAGGTCGCATTGCCGACGCGGATCATGGAATTGTCGAGAAGCCAGACAATTGAGGCGACCACGCGCTCATAACCGAAACTCCGGCGGCGCAGATCTCGCTCTACCTGCTCCCGCAACTTGGGCAGGCTTTTTGAGAAATCAACAAGAGTATCAAACTTGGTCGCACTGCGATGGGCGGTCCAAAGGTCATGATAGCGATATTGCTTGCGGCCCTTTTCATCCCGACCGGTGGCCTGGATGTGGCCATTGCTGTCACTGCAAATCCATACATCGGTCCAGGCGGGCGGAATAACCAATGCTTTGAGGCGCGCAATATCGGCATCGGATGCGCGGTTGCCGTGTTGGTCGAGATAGATAAATCCGGTGCCGCGCTTTTTCCGCCGCAACCCGCTTTGCTCGTCCGAAGAAAAGGTCAAGGCGGGTGCGGGACCGATTTCGTCGGCGCGCATCCGATCCAGAACAAGTCGTGCCAGTTGCATTCGCGCGCTCCTTCGCTTCCCGAAATGAGGAAGGGCAAAGAAATGTTCCGGTCGCGCGCAAAGGTGATCCCGGAACAGGCAGGCTCGTCGGGCGTTGAGTCGGGCAGTTTTTGTCAGGATCTTCGCCATGCCAGTATCCCGCCCCATCTGGAAAGGCCAACTTCGCCTCTCGCTTGTGGCCATCCCGGTTGAATTGTTCAGCGCCGCCCGCACCAGCGCCAAGCCGAGCTTCCGACAGATTCACGAGCCGACGGGAAAGCCGATTCACTACGAGAAGGTGGTCGCTGGTGTCGGCCCGGTGGACAAGGACGAGATCATCAAGGGATTTGAATACGAAAAGGGCGATTACGTCCTGCTCACGGATGACGAGATCGATGCCGTGAAGCTTGAAACACGCAAGACGCTGGAGTTGACCCAGTTCGTTGGCGCCTGCGAGATCGACCCGATCTATTACGACAAATCCTATTTTGTCGTGCCCACCGACGAGCTGGCCGAAGACGCATTTCGGGTTATCCGCGATGCCTTGCGCAAAACCCAGAAGGTGGGGCTGGGCCAGCTCTCCATGCGCGGAAAGGAATATCTGGCGGCGATCAAGCCAAGCGGCACCGGCCTGATGCTGGAGACGCTGCACTATGAGGACGAAATCCGAAAATCGGACCCGTTCTTTTCCACCATTTCCAGCAAGAAGGCCGAGGCTGACCTGTTGGACGTGGCAACGGCGCTGATCGATAAGAAGACGGCCCCTTTCGATGCAGGCGCTTTCAAGGACCATTATCAGACCGCTTTGCGTGATCTGATCAAGCGCAAGATGAAGGCCAAAGGGCGCAAGATCAGCACCAAGGAAGATGAGGCACCTGAACGGCCCAGCGGCGAAAATGTGGTTGATCTGATGGCAGCGCTCAAGGAAAGCCTTGAGGGTGGCAAGAAGGCAGCCAAGCCGTCCTCGACAAAAAGCACGGCGCGAAAACCGTCGACCAGCACACGCAGGAAGGCGGGCTGATCGTGGCGACCAAGGCAGAAGACCTGCTCAAGGACTATAAGGCAAAGCGTAACTTCGCCAAAACGCAGGAGCCCGCCGGTGCCGCCCCTCAAGCCGGGGCCGCGGAGCGTGGCGCTTTCGTCGTGCAGAAGCATGATGCAACACGCCTGCATTACGATTTCCGCATTGAACTCGATGGCTTGCTGAAAAGCTGGGCAGTCACCAGGGGACCTTCCAATAATCCTGCCGACAAGCGCCTCGCGGTGCGCGTCGAGGATCATCCGCTTGAATACGGTTCGTTCGAGGGCACAATCCCGAAAGAGGAATATGGCGGCGGCACGGTCATGCTGTGGGATATGGGAACATGGGAGCCCATCGGCGATCCGCATGAGGGGCTCAAGAAAGGCGACCTCAAGCTTCGCCTCTTTGGGGAGCGGATGAAGGGAGAATATGTTCTCGTTCATATGAAGGGCCGCGATACCAGAAGACGCTCGGGCCCCGACCGCGAAAATTGGCTGTTGATCAAACACCACGATCCATATTCCCGCGACAAGGATACGCTGACCACGCGCTTTACCCGCTCGGTCGCCAGCGGCCGCGATTTCAAGGGCATCGCTTCGGGGGCGGAGCCTACAAAGAAAACGGATGTGGAGGCGGATGCCGTCTGGCATTCCGACCCGGAAAAGGCCGAAGAGGCCGATCAGAAAACCCGTATCGTCACAAAGGTCCCAAAGGGCAAAGCGCCAGCGTTCCGGCCTTTGCAACTGGCCACCCTGGTCGACAGCGTTCCGGCAGGTGATGGCTGGCTGTTCGAGATGAAATATGACGGCTATCGCTGTCTTGCTGCTTTGGATGGCGATCAGGTTCGGCTCTACACTCGCAATGGGCTCGACTGGACCGGGCAATTCGGCGCGCTGGTGGAGCCGCTGCAAAAGCTTAAACTGGGTTCGGCGCTGATTGACGGAGAAATCTGCGCTTTTGATGCCAAGGGACGCACCGATTTCACCACGCTCAAGAACGCGCTCTCCGATGGCGGGCGGCTCGAATATTTTGCCTTCGATCTGCTTGAGCTCAATGGCAGGGACCTCACCAAAAAGCCGCTGACCGAGCGCAAGGCCGCAGTGGAAAAGCTGCTGGGCAAGTCGGCGCGCAAGGATCCGGTGCAATATTCCTCCCATGTCACCGGACACGGGCAAAAGGTGTTCGAGGCTCTGTGCCGAGATGGGCATGAAGGCGTCATCGCCAAGCGGGCCGACGATCCCTATCGCGGTGAGCGCACCAGAAGCTGGCTCAAGATCAAATGTCTCAAGCGGCAGGAATTCGTCATCGGCGGCTGGTCACCTTCGGCCAAGCGTAAAGGCTTTGCCTCCCTGCTCGTTGGAGCCTGGGAGAACGATAAGCTGCTATATCGCGGCCGCGTCGGCACCGGCTTTAATCAGGACATGCTCGAAGAACTCGGTGCAAGGCTGCGAAAACTGGAGCGCAAAACCAGCCCATTCGCGGCAGTACCAAAGGAATTTGCCGGTAACGCGCATTGGGTGAAGCCGGAACTGGTGGCCGAGATTGCCTATGCCGAACTGACCGGCGACGACATTCTGCGCCATCCCAGTTTTATCGGCCTGCGGGAGGACAAACCAGCCGAGGAGGTCAAAATGGAAAAGCCGGTCGATCTCGACGATGGTGAAGAAGTTGCGGAACGCCTTGGCGTTCGTCTGACCTCACCGGACCGGGTCGTCTATCCCGGGCAGGGGATCACCAAGGCACAATTGGTAGCCTATTATGAGGATGTCGCTGAGGCGATGATGCCGCATATCGAGAACAGGCCGCTAAGCTTGGTTCGCTGTCCGCAAGGACCCGCCAAACATTGCTTTTTCCAGAAACACGATACGGGCGGGTTTCCCCCGCAATTGCTCTCCAGCCCGATTGCCGAGAAGGATGGAGAGAAGAAGGACTATTTCTATATCAAAGAATTGGCTGGGCTGGTCGCCGGCACGCAGATGAATGTGCTCGAATGGCATGTCTGGGGTTCGCGGTTTCCCAATATCGAAAAACCAGACCGACTGGTCTTTGATATTGATCCCGATGAGGGGCTCGATTTTTCCGCCGTCACCAGCGCTGCCATCGATATTCGAGACCGGCTCGATGATCTGGGCCTGAAGAGCTATCCGCTTGTCTCTGGCGGCAAGGGCATTCACGTCATCGTGCCGCTGAAGGCGAGCAAGGAATGGCCCGATATAAAGGCCTTCTGCCGCGCATTGGCGACACGCCTCGCCGAGGACGAGCCCGATCGCTTTACGGCCAATCTGTCCAAGGCAAGCCGCAAAGGGCGGCTCTTTGTCGACTATCTGCGCAATGAACGTGGTTCGACCGCAATCTGCCCCTGGTCTATCCGTTCGCGCGAAGGGGCGCCGGTGGCCGTGCCGCTGGCGTGGGACGAAGTGCCCAAACTCAAGAAAGCCAATGGCTTTGCGCTCGCGGCTGCAGTCGGTCGCGCGAAAGATAAAGGGGCATGGGCGGATTACTTCGAGCTCAAGCAGACCCCTACGGCAAAGATGCTCAATGCCGTAGGGGCGGAGAGAGTTTGATCGCTGGCTAGTCTCAGAGCGTGGCCAGTTCTCGATTGCTGAGGCGACGACCATAAGCGTCGCGGATCGTCATCTTTTCTTCCAGCGCATCGATAACGGTCTCTGCAAAGTTGGTTTCGTACATCTCGGAGAGATTGTTGAGTCCGCCGGGGGTGAAGACGTTGATCTCCAGCACCTTGTCACCCACGATATCGAGCCCAACGAGAAACATGCCATCGTGAATGAGCTTTGGACGCACGGTGTCGGCAATTTCCAGCATGGTATCGGTAACGTCCACCGGAGCTGGTCCGCCGCCCACATGCACATTTGAGCGGATTTCGCCTTTTGCCGGCACACGGCGGAAAGCGGCATATTTGCCATCCCGCATCAGGGGGCGGCCATTCATCATGAAGAAGCGCACGTCGCCTTCTGTGGCTTCGGGCATATAGGCTTGTGCGATCAGGTAACCCTCGCCGCTGACAGCTTCGAAAATCTGATTGAGATTGTCGTCCTTTGGGGAGGTGATCTTGAAGACATTCTTGCCGCCCGAACCCTGCAGGGGTTTAACGATGGCGCCCTTTTTCTGTCCGTCAATAAAGTCGCGTATTTCCTGAATATTCTTGGAAATCAGCGTCGTGGGCCGCACCGACGGCGGAAAATCCTGGAAATAGAGCTTGTTTTGCGCCTGGGCCAGGCCATCCGGGTCATTGACGACAAGCGTACCGCGTTGCGCCGCCATACGCCCGAAAATCACCCCGATATTGGCGGCCCAGGGCCTGTCATTGGCGTCTTGCGATGGATCGTTGCGCAGGAACAGCACGTCGATTTCAGTGATGTCGAATTTTTGAACTTCAGCTTTGTCAGCAATCAGGTCCTTGTGGAGCGTTTCGGTCTTTTTGTAGCTCGAGCTCGGCAATATGCGGCCCAGCACGGAAAGGCTGTCGTCGGCGCGGAGCACGAAATCGGCCGGGGTCACATAGCAGATGTCATGGCCACGGCTGATCGCAGCCAGAGCCAGCGCAGTCGTCGAAAAATTCGGCGTTTCATCTTCGATCGAGTTGACGAAAAAGGCGATGCGCATGGCCGCTCCTAAGCTTGCAAAAGGTCGATTGGGGTGAGACCGGCCCGAAGCCGGTCGAGGCGCGCATTGGCGCCACGAGCTGAAAGAAATTGAGGCTCCAGCCGCGCCGACTTGAGCAGTCCGCGTGCGCTCAATTCCTGCATGACTGTGAAATGACCGGCGGCAATCTTGCCGAGCCAGAATGGTTCGAGCGCACCGCCACTTTTGAGGTGGGCCAGGATTTCCCGGAGCCCACGCAGATAGATGGCGTCCTTCGCCAGGCCGCCGCCGCGATAGACCCGCAGGGCTAAGCTGAAGGCGCTGCTGTCGCTGAAGCCGTTCTCCTTGCTGAGCAGGTGGACGGTCTCGACAAAGTCGGCGCCATCCAACATTGCATCGACGGCTATGACTCGTCCCGCCAGCAGGCGCAGGCGCGCCACATTCATGCCGCCAGCCAGAAACTCGGCCAGAACAGCCAGTCCCTCCTGAGTACCTTCATAGCCGGCAAGGCCGGATCGGAAGAGCTTGAGGCCATGCCCCGCGCCGTTGAAATAGGTGAGCAGGTGCACACCAACCTCATGGCTCAGGAGCGCCTCGACGCGATCTCTGGCCATTGTCGTATTGCGCGAAATCAGCAGCCTGCCATTGGACACCATGAGGCCCGCCGGCAGATCGTCACGAATATCGATTTCGGCGGCGAAGCTTGCCGATTGTCCAGCATAGTTTTCTATCATGGCCCGTGCGCGCTTCTCGACGAACCGATAATCAACATTCTCGGCCTCGTTTCGCCCCGCCTTACGCGCTGTTTCATCCAGCAATTGCGTGCCCATCTCTTTCAGGCGCGGCTCGACCGAGCCATAAAGCGCTCGGCCCAGTTCCTTGAATTTACGGTCTTCCCGCAGCGACAACATCGAGAGCTGCAAATCCAGTTCCTGTTGCTTCTCCTGATAGAGGCGGAACAACACCGGATCTTCAAAATGGTCGAGCGCGATGGTAAAGAGGGCGCGCTTGGTTGCGGCCACGTCAAATGTGAGAGGGCGATAAAGAAAATGCGGCGCGCGCTGGAATTTGCTGGATTTGAATTCCTGCCAGGCTGCATCGGCATTGATCGGGGTGACGGCCAGCAAAAAATCGAAGCGACTGGCGATATCGTCGATGGCCCGATCAGCCCGGCTGACCGCATCAATAAACACCCGGCGGCCCAAAGCGCGGTGGCTATTGAGGGAAAGCGTGGTTTCCGCACGGACAAATTCGGCGGCCCCCTGAAGAATGGCGTCAACGATATTGGCGGCCAGCCGATCGCGCAGTTCCGGATAGATAACGCCCTTCTGTGGCGCCTGATAAATCGGGGCAAAGCGGATGGTCAGGACCGGAAACTTCTGTAGCTGCCGCAGCAGTCCCGTTGCTTTGTCTTCAGCCGCATCCAGCCGCTCTATTCGCGGGGAGCGATAGCGCGCATCGACCTTCTGCATGGCGCTGGCAAAAGCATTACCAGCAGCCCGCGTGGCGTCGTCGAGCGTATTGGATAGTGTTACGGCAAAAGGCGCGAGATAGGGCGCGTCGGCCGCCAGCTTGTCTTCCGCCATTTCACCGATATCGATGACAAGAAAGCTGCCGAACCGCTCCTGCATGATCGGACCGACAACAGACAGAACGGTGACGGCGTCTTTGATGTTTTGCGTCAGTAGGTAAGCCGCATTGCCGCTGACTGCCTCCTGTGCTGCCGCCTGCGCTTTCCGTCCGATATGCACGGCGATATAGGGCACGGGCCGGTCAATATAGAGCCTGCCGCGCCCTGCAAGGTCGAGCCGGATCGGATCGTCGCGCTGCAGGCAGTCCTCGAGCTCGGCAATATTGATCGAGCGCTTTTGTCCCTTCATGCCCGAGCGTCCAAGGCTTTTTCGAGCACGGGAAGGGTCGAGGCAAAGGCTTGCCGCAACGCATGGATGACTGCGTGATCCGGTTGGCCCGTCCACTCGTCCATGAAGATTTTCTTGACCTCAACCGCGATGGCACAGCCCGTTTCGGGAAAATGCTCATGGACGAAGCGGGTCTGCTCGCCCTTGCCGACAAAGGCGACATTCTCGCGCACGTCGAGCGGGCGTCCGTGGACCTCGCATTGGCGCAAACGTTCGATGAATGGATCGAGCACATAGGCCCAGCGTTCCCGATCCATCGAAAAGGTGCCGATATTGATATCGGGCGCTGCATCCTGTGGTGTGGGAGGAGACGATGGTCCATCGCGGCGGTGGTTATAGCTATGCATATCGAGCAGCACGAAGCGGCCATGCTCGGCTGCGATGTCGCTCAGCATATGGTGCAAGGCGGAATAGTAACTGGCGTGTTGCCGCATCAATTGCGCAACGTCATCGACACCAGGTTGCTCACGCCAGACCTGGAGCCCCCATGCCTGACCGGGGTGAAAATAGATCGCGCCATCTGCGGCTCGGTTAAGGTCCAGCTCGAACCGCGACCGATGGACGACAAGCCGGTTGGGTATCTCTGCGATAAATTGAGCTGTGAAGGGGTCTTCTTCCCGCAGCCGCCCCGCCGCATCGAGCGCCATCTTTTCGGCGAGCTGCGGCCAAATCTGATGGCCATCATGAATGGCTGTGCCCACCAAGGGGGAGCGAGAGCGTTGGATCGAGAAGATCGATGATGGATCGAAGGTCGGGGCGGTGAAGTTTTCCTGCATGGTCACGAGAACGTCAACGCCGGAGCGGAAGTTCCGTCTGCTCAGTGCGCATCAAGGTCGATCAGTGCGAGCCCACTGTCCTGATCCACGCGCTTGCGGAAATGCGCCGGCGTCTCCGTAAGGATGATTTCGAGCGTGGGCCGCACCAATCCGCTCTTGAGATGGCCGGCCCGGGCCGATCCGTCCCGCAGACCCAGAACAGCATGAACATGTACCGCCGGCGCACCATCCTGCCCCAAGGCAATGTCACCGGTGAAGGAGGCCACTTCAACCTGCTCGTTCACGGGAATGCTGGAATATTGCTTGGATTCCCAATCGAAATAGGCCAGTTCGGCGCGCTCAAACGCACCAATCGCCTTGAAGCTTGCCGCTGAAAGCTGGTGTTCCCGGGCAAATGAATTGAGGCATGCCATCACTTCGTCGCCGCTGGCGAGAATGATGGCATAGGTCTTTTGACCATCGGCTTCGTGAATCAATCTGCTTTGCATGGTCAGGCGATCCCTTTCCCGCCCGTGACTCCGAAGACTTCGCCGGTGATGAAACTGCCTTCCTGTGAAGCGAGCAGCACATAGACAGGCGCAAGCTCGACAGGCTGCCCGGGACGACCAAAGGCGCTATTCTTGCCGAAATTCTCGACCTTTTCGGGGAATTGGCCGCCGCTGGGTTGCAAGACCGTCCAGAACGGCCCCGGCGCAACCGCATTGGCGCGAATGCCCTTGTCGATCAATTGTTCGGCGAGCGCCTTGGTATAGGCGACGATGCCTGCCTTGGTCGTTGCGTAATCCAATAGATGGGCGGACGGTTCATAGGCCTGAATGGAGGCCGTGGTGATGATGGACGCGCCGGGCGGCAAGTGAGGAATGGCGGCCTTGGCGATCCAGTGGAGCGCGTAGAGATTGGTCTTCATCGTCTTGTCGAAATCGTCGCTGGAGACGTCATCGACCGAGGCGCGGGCTTGCTGGCGCGCTGCGTTAATCACCAGAATATCGAGCCCGCCCAATTGCTTGATTGCGTCTGCCACGATGGACTGGCAGGTCTTCTCCTCCGATATATCGCCCGGCAAGGCTACGGCCTTGGTTCCGGCCTGCTCGATATAGGAGATGACTTCGCTCGCATCATCGATTTCATCAGGCAGGAAGTTGATCGCAACGTCGGCGCCCTCTCGCGCGAAGGCAATCGCCGCTGCCCGGCCAATTCCGGAATCGCCGCCCGTAATCAGCGCCTTTCGCCCCAGAAGCCGTCCAAAGCCGGCATAGCTTTCTTCCCCATGGTCGGGCGCTGGCTTCATCTTCCTCACAAGTCCGGGCGGGGATTGCTCCTGACGCGGAAAAGGGGGCGCTGGGTACTGGTGGCGCGGGTCCTGCATTGTAAAACGATCTGTCACGTGAACCTCCATCAACTGGTTCCCAATGTGTCAGCACGGCTAAGCGTTCCCCAAATGTGGACGCACATAAAAATACCGGGACAGCATGTGTGCTGTCCCGGCCGTGTCGTGTTGGGGCTTTGGCTGTTGATGTCAGACTGCGCTTGCCAATAGCGTTGCGTTGCCCCCGGAGGCGGTGGTGTCGATGCAGATGTGGCGTTCGTGGCGCAGTCTGCCGACATCGTCGGGGCTGGTGAGAAGGGGCAGGAGCGCGCCGGTACGCCTGCCCAGGGCACGGCGGATATCCGCCAGAGTTGCGGTGTCGCCGAACCAGGCGATTGCTTCAAAACCGGTGCCCTGTTCCAGATTGGTGAGGTCAAGCGCGCCGGTGATGGTGGGCACCTGCGCCTTCTGGGCCATTTGCTGCTGGGCCGCGATGTCGGCGGGAGTGGGGCCGAGGCAGAGCAGGGTTCCGCGAGGACGGGTCAGCAAGGTGTTGGTTTCGCCGGTGGGGCCGGGCAGACTGGTTTCCTCTGCCTGGAGCGGGGCTGGCGCTTTGGTGAAGCGCGGCAGGTAATTGGGGCCACCTGCCTTGGGGCCGGTGCCGGAAAGACCTTCGCCGCCAAAGGGTTGCGAGCCGACGACGGCGCCGATCTGGTTGCGATTGATATAGATATTGCCTGCGTGGACGGCTTGGGTGATCTTCTGAATGCGTGCCGAAATGCGGGTGTGCATGCCAAAGGTCAGGCCATAGCCTGATGCATTGATGTCAGTAATGACCTTGTCCAGCGCCTCGCCCTTGTAAGTGGCGACGTGGAGCACCGGCCCAAAAATTTCCTCCGGGATATCGGCAATGCCGCCGACGCGTAGCAGGGTGGGGGCGATGAAATGGCCCTGATCCGGCTTGGCGATCTGGTGCAAGATCGCAGCGCGGTTCTGGCTGATATAGGCGTCGATCTTGTCGAATGCCGGGCGGTCGATGACCGGGCCGATATCATTGGCCAACAGCCATGGATCGCCCAATGTCAGCTCGTCCATGGCGCCCTTGAGCATATCGAGGGTGCGGGGCGCGACGTCTTCCTGCACATAGAGAATGCGCAGCGCCGAACAACGTTGACCGGCGGACTGGAAGGCCGAGGCGATGATATCGCGGACAGCCTGCTCGGTGAGTGCCGTGGAATCGACGATCATGGCGTTGAGGCCGCCGGTTTCGGCGATCAGCGGGGCCTTGGGATCAAGGTTTGCCGCCATTGTCTGCTCGATGCGACGTGCGGTGGGGAGAGAACCGGTAAACGCAACGCCAGCGAGCGACGGGTGCGCGGTCAGCAGTGCGCCGACCTCGGGTCCGCCCGGCAGCAATTGGATGGCGTCTGCGGGAATGCCAGCCTCATGCATGAGCTGAACGGCGCGGAAGGCGATGAGCGGGGTTTGCGGCGCGGGTTTGGCGAGCACAGGGTTGCCCGCGACAAGCGCCGCGGCGATCTGGCCGGTGAAAATGGCGAGCGGGAAATTCCATGGCGAAATGCAGCTGACAGGCCCGATGGGGGCGGCGGAGAGCTTTGTCGCTTCTTCGGCGTAATAGCGGAGGAAATCGACGGCTTCGCGCAGTTCGGCAACGGCATCAGCCCATGACTTCCCGGCCTCGCGGGTGAGAAGGGCGAATATTTCGGCGCTGTTGGCTTCGTAGAGGTCAGCCACTTTACGCAGCATTTCTGCCCGGCTGGTGGTTGCGACAGTGCTCCACCGGGACGCATTCGCGGCCGCTATTGCCGCTTCAACCTGCGCCTTATCGGCCTCGACGATAGAACCGACACGATCCTCTGGGCGAGCGGGATTATAGACATCTTTGGGCGCATTGCCTGATTGGCCAGCGCTGAGCGGGCCAGCCTGCCATGCGTGAGCATAAAACGCCTCGCGTGCCGTTTCCATTGCGGTGAAGGCGAGCGGGTCCGTCAGGTCGAGGCCGCGCGAATTGAGGCGCTGGCCAAAAATGGCGGAAGGCGCGGGGATGGCGGGATTGGCCAGCGCATCGCCAAGGCCCAACAGCTTGGTGATCGGGTCTTCTGCCACTTGTTCGGCGGGAATTTCCATGTCGGCGATCTGGTTGACGAAGGAGCCATTGGCGCCGTTTTCGAGCAGGCGCCGAACCAGATAGGCCAGCAAATCCTTGTGCGGGCCGACCGGCGCATAGATGCGGGTGGTGGTGCCGTTTTCCTTGCGCAGAAGCTCGTGCAACTGCTCGCCCATGCCGTGCAGGCGCTGGAATTCGTAGCTGTCCTTGCTCCGTCCGGAAGCATTTGCCAGATGCAGGATCGCGGCGGCGGTGTGGGCATTGTGGCTGGCAAATTGCGGATAGATGTTTTCGGCGGCGAGCAATTTGCGGGCAGCGGCGATATAGCTGACATCGGTAGCCGCCTTGCGGGTATAGACCGGGAAGCCGGGCAGGCCCTGAACCTGCGCCCGCTTGATCTCGGCATCCCAATAAGCGCCCTTGACCAGCCGGACCATGATCTTGCGACCAAACCTTGCCGCAGTGGCATTGAGCCAGTCGATCAGCGGCAGGACGCGCTTGCCATAGGCCTGCACCACGACGCCGAAGCCGGTCCAGTTGGCCAGTTCAGGCGTTTGCAGAACCGCTTCGATAATGTCGAGCGAAAGGTCCAGACGGTCGGCTTCCTCGGCGTCGATATTGAAGCCCATATTGGCTTTTGCGGCAGCGAGGGCCAGCGTGCGGGTGGTCTCGACCAGTTCGGTCATCACGCGGTCGCGCTGGGTGACTTCATAGCGTGGATGCAGGGCGCTGAGCTTTATGGAAATGCCGGGATTGTCGCGTACTGCCGGATTGGTGCAATGGGGCGCAAGGCTGTTAATGGCGTGCAGGTAGGCATCGAAATAGCGGCGTGCGTCATCGGCGGTGCGGGCCGCTTCTCCCAGCATGTCGTAGGAATAACGGTAGCCCAGTGCCTCCGGCTTTTTGGCGTTGGCAATCGCCTCCTCGATGGAGCGGCCAAAAACGAATTGGCCCCCCAGAATGCGCATGGCCTGTCCGACTGCTGCGCGGATAACAGGTTCGCCCAGCCGGGCAATGGCGCGGTGCAATGCGTTTTTCGGGCCGACTTCGGGTGTGCCGACGACACCAGCGGTGAGGTTCAGGGCCCAGGAAGAGAAATTGACCAGCGGGTCGGCGGAGCCACCGGCATGGCGCGCCCAGTCGGCGCCGCCCACCTTGTCCTGAATAAGCGCATCGACCGTGGCACTATCGGGCACGCGCAGCAGCGCTTCGGCCAGCGACATCAGCGCGAGCCCCTCGTCTGTATCGAGACCATATTCGGCGAGGAAGCTTTCCATCAGGCCGGGGCGACCCTGCTTGCGTACGGCGTCGATAAGACCAGCGGCACTGGCGCTGATTGCGCGTCTTTCTGCTTCGTCCAGACCGGTTTCGACGATCAGCTTGCGAACGAGACTGGTCTCGTCGGCATAGAGAGTGTTGCGAAGGGCGATGCGGGCGCTGGTCTGGTCCATGGTCGGGCTCGGGAAGGGATGATCGAGCAATAATGCCAGAACTCATAAAGGCGTTTCGCCTGACTTTATCTCATTTATGATCTATATCGCTTATCAGTGGTCTCTAAAGCAGGGGAAATCTCCATGGGCGGTGGCATTCATGGTGAATTAGACCAGATCGATCGCCGTATTTTGCTGGAATTGGAAAAAGATGGCCGGATCAGCGTTGCCGAGTTGAGTCGCAGGGTCAATTTGTCCAAGACACCCTGTCAGGCGCGCATCAAGCGGCTGGAGCAGGCGGGCTATATTCTGGGCTATCGCGCGGTGATCAATCCGCAGCGTATGGGACTGGCGCATGTGGCTTTTGTCGAAGTGCGGTTGAGCGATACACGCAAACCGGCGCTTGAGGCGTTCAACAAGGCGGTGAGGGCGCTACCCGAGGTCGAGCGGGCGCATACGATTGCGTCCAATTTCGACTATCTGTTGCAGGTGCGAACCAAGGACATCGCCGCCTATCGTGAAGTGCTGGGGGAAAAAATTTCGGCTTTGCCCCATGTCGCGCACACCTCCACCCATGTGTCCATGGAGGCGGTCAAGGACGACGCAGGCTGATTATGCGCCTGGCGATGCGCCGATGACGGCCGGGCTTGGCGCGACCTGATTGCGGCCCTTACGTTTGGCTTCATAAAGCGCTGCGTCGGCATCAGCCAGCAACTGGCCCGGCGTGGATTTGTTGGTCAACAGGCTGGCAGCGCCGAGGCTGGCGGTGACGATTGTGGTTTGCTCGCTATCCAGCCCGTGGTGGGGCAGGGCCGTGCCTGCAATGCGGGCGCGAATGTTTTCTGCCAAGGCTATGGCTGTATCGAGATCGGTGTCGGGCAGGATGGCGAGCAATTCTTCGCCGCCATAACGGAAGCTATAACCTTTGCTGCCAATGGTCTCGGTAAGAATGGCGCTGACAATACGAATGCAGTTGTCGCCGGACAGGTGCCCATGCACATCGTTATAAAGCTTGAAATGGTCGATATCGAGCATGATGGCGGCGATCCGCCGATTAGTTTTTCCTGCCCACAGATTGTCGAGCAATGCGGTGAGCGAACGACGGTTGCGCAGGGTACTGAGATCGTCATGTTCGCTCTGGAAGCGCAGGCGTTCGGTCAGCAATTCGCTGCGTTTGCGATGCAAAAAGGCGCGGCGCTCCGATTGTTCCAGAGAATGGGCGGCCAGCAGCAGAAAGGCGCTGAAGGTGATGTAGAAGGTGACGATACCCGTATAGGTGACGTCATCGAAGCTGCCGTTCAAACGGGTGGTGGTGATCTGGATGGCGACAATGCCGATGACCCCGATCGCAGTCGCGTAAAAGCGCGGGCGCAGCAAAACCACCAGAAACAGCAAGGTGCTGACGGTGCCTGTCTGGTAGATGAAGGCATAGGGGCTCTGGGTGCTGGCCAGAACGCTCATGGGCAGGAAGGTTCCAAGCAGGCCCACGCCAATGGAGAGATATTCGTATAGGCGCGCGCTGGGCCTGAACCGCATCAGCACGATGACGGCGATGCCATAGGGCAGGAAAATGCCGAAGCGATAGATGAACAGCAGATCGGCCTTGTCGGCCATCATGCTCTGGTCGCCCAGATAGCCCAGACAATAGAACAGCGTGCCCAACGAGGCCCAGATCGGCACCATAGGTGCGCGCTCGCTCAGATAGTTCTGCAGAAATGCGGCTTCGACTGCCGGGGCAAAGCGCATTCCACGGCTGCGCCGTTCAAATTCACGATCCAGCACGTCGGTGGTTATGGCAGCGGTCTTCATCGGCACAGAATGACCGGCTTGCTTGAAGCTCGGCTTAATCGAATTGGTGAACCCGGCATTACCGCAGGGAGCGCATTTCAGGCCTTTTTGGACACCATGCGCGCCATGGCCGCACGGGAGGAAATGTCTCCCAGCCCGATAGATTGCTGCATCTGCGCGCTGCCGACAGCGCCAGCCTGGGCATTTATCTTGGCGATTTCCGCCCGCGCCACCGCGCGGCGCTCACGGTGGAACTGCAATTGCGCATGTGATGAAAACTGCGCGGCGTTCCAGCGATTGATTTTCCCAGACACTGACATGTCTGAAGAATGGGTAATAAAGCTTAATGAGGCGTTAAGCGCTAATGCTGGATCACCACAAGGCCTGCCGCGCCCGCCATCATCGCGCCCGCGGTTTTGTTGAGACGGCCCAGCGCCTTTTCGCTCTTGAACATTTCTCGCGCTGCCGAGGCCAGCCATGCATAACCACAGCCGATAATGAGCAGCACCACGACCACGATGGTGGTCAGCTCGATAAAGGCCAGCGGGTTCATTTCACCCAGCGGCACCACGCTTGGCAGAATGGCGAGGTAGAACACGATGGTCTTGGGATTGCCCATGGTCAGCGAAAAGCCGGCCAGGAAGGTTTTCCAGCCGCGCTCGTTTTTCGGCTTCATCTGTTCGGCGCCGGGTCTGGCGGTCCAGAATTTATAGGCGATGTAGAGCAGATAGGCCGCGCCAGCCCAGCGCACGATGGTGAAGATCGGCCCGAAATGGGTGGCGATGGCGGCGAGGCCGAACACGGCGAAGAGGAAATAGACCAGATCGCCTGCCAGAATCCCGAGCACCATCGGAAACGCACCCTTGAAGCCGCCGCCAAGGGCGCGCGCCACGACAGCCGCAACGCCGGGGCCGGGCACCAGCACGGCAATGGCATAGGCAAGGGTGAAGGTGGCGAGGGTAAAGAGGTCCATCTGGGCAGGTCCGTTCTGAAGTCGGCGGACACTACGCTTGCGTGATCCGATTTGCCAGAGCAGTTGACGGGGCGACAAAGAGGATTATGTTTCACCCATCGCAACTCGACCGGACGGTACCCAATGGATCGCAACCCAATCGCAAAGCCAACCTGCTCTGCCATCGGGAACCTGTCGAACCATGCCTGCCACCGTTACGATTTCGCGTCTTACCTATACCGGCCCTGATAGCCGCGTACTTTTCTCCAATCTTGATCTTAGTTTTGGCCCCGGACGCACCGGGCTTGTCGGGCGCAATGGCGTCGGCAAGACCACGTTGTTCCGGCTGATCACCGGCGAGCTTGCGCCCTCGAGCGGGTCTGTCAGCGTGTCTGGCCGTATCGGCGTGTTGCGCCAGCAGGTGCAGCCCGGGCCGGATGAAACCATAGCCGATCTGTTCAATGTGCGGGCTGGACTGGCCTTGCTTGAGAGGGCTCTGGCGGGGCAGGCGGATGCCGACGAACTGGCGGAAGCTGACTGGACGCTGGAGGCCCGGCTGGACGAAGCGCTGGCGGCGCTCAAGCTCGATGTGACGCCGCAGACCCTGCTTAGCGAACTTTCCGGCGGGCAGCGAACGCGGGCAGCTTTGGCTGCTCTCTTGTTCGAGGCCCCCAATCTTATCCTGCTCGATGAGCCGACCAATAATCTTGATTTGGATGGACGGGCGGCGGTGGCGGAGATGCTGGCGCGCTGGCGGGGCGCGGCCATCGTGGTCAGCCATGATCGGGATCTGCTCGAACGCATGGACGCCATTGTCGAGCTGACCGGGCTCGGCGCGACGACTTATGGCGGCAATTGGAGCTTTTACCGCGAGCGCAAGGCGCAGGAACTGGCTTCGGCGCAGCATGATCTCGAGCTGGCCGAGCGGCAGGTACGTGAAGCTGCAAAGGCGGCGCAGGAGGCCAAGGAAAAGCAGGACAAGCGCGATGCCGGTGGGCGCAGAAAGGGTGCCAAGGGCGACATGCCAAAGATCTTGGCTGGCGGGCTGAAGCGGCGGGCGGAAGCCACGGCGGGCAGTCTCGACCGGCTTGCGGGAAAGCAGGCCGATGCCGCAGAGGCGCAGATCGAGTCAGCGCGGGCCAGGATCGAGGTTCTGGCACCCTTTGCCGTAAAGCTGATGCCGAGCGGCGTGCCCTCCGGCAAGGTTTTGATGCGGGCGACGGAGCTGACCGGCGGGCACGATCCGGAGCGTCCGGTTATCCGCAATTTTGCCATGGACATTATCGGGCCTGAGCGCGTCGCCCTTACCGGACCAAACGGCGTGGGTAAAACGACCCTGCTCAAACTGCTGACCGCGGAACTGACGCCGCTGTACGGTTCTGTGCAGATCGGTGGCAAACTGGCCGTGCTGGATCAGCAGGTTGCCCTGCTTGAGCGCACCGAGACCATCGTGGAGAATTTCCAACGGCTCAATCCTGAAAGCTCGGTGCAGGACTGCCGCTCGGTCCTGGCGGCGTTTCAATTCCGCAATGATGCGGCGTTGCAAAGAGTAGGGACGCTGAGCGGCGGCGAAATGTTGCGGGCGGGACTGGCCTGCGTGCTTGGCGGCAAGGTGCCGCCCATGCTGATCGTGCTGGACGAGCCGACCAATCACCTCGACGTCAGCGCGGTGGAAGTGGTGGAGGCTGGCCTGCGCGCCTTCGATGGCGCACTTCTGGTGGTCAGCCACGACCGGGCGTTTCTGGAGAATATCGGAGTGAACCGAGAGGTGCGGCTCGGCGCCTTTCCCCTCTCCCCTTGAGGGAGAGGGGCAGCACGTTCTGCGTTCAGCAGGGCGTGCAGGGTGAGGGGTTCCGGCCTATCCAGGCGCTCGGTGTGGTGGATGGTCTTGAACCCCTCATCCGCCCCTTCGGGGCACCTTCTCCCTCAAGGGGAGAAGGGAGGTTGGCGTTTGTTAAGGCAACCGGGCCAGCCGTTCGGTCAGCAGCTTGTAAAAACCGTCGGCATTGCCCGAGCGGAAATACGTCGCGTTGGGCGCGCGGCCCGTGACGTGCCAGTAATCGACCACAGTCATGCCCACGGTGAGCTCGCTCGCCGTTTCGATGGCCACATTGCAGTGGCGGCCTTCGAACAAGTCTGGTTGCAGCAGATAGGCGATGACGGTGGGGTCGTGGAGCGGCGCGCCTTCCCAGCCATATTTCTTGAGATCGAAGCCTTCCGAGAAGGTCAGCATGTCATAGACTGCCTGGCCGCTTTTATTGCCAAGCGCCAGAATCGCATCGAGGTGGGCGGGCGTGGACTGGATCATGTGGGTAACGTCGAGCGGCTGGATGGTGATTGGCGCGCCGCAGCGCATGACCACATCGGCGGCCTCAGGATCGACATAGATGTTGAATTCGGCGGCAGGCGTGATGTTGCCCACCTCAAAATAGGCGCCGCCCATCATGACGATTTCCTGGATGCGCTCGGCAATGGCCGGTTCCTTGACCAGCGCCATGGCAATATTGGTCAATGGCCCGAGCGTGCACAGGGTGATGGTCTTGGGCTCGGCATTCATCAGTGTGTCGATGATGTAATCAACGCCGTGCTGGGCCTGAAGCGGGATTGTGGGCTCCGGCAAGACAGGGCCGTTGAGACCAGTATCGCCATGCACATGCTCTGCGGTCACGAGTTGACGCCGCATCGGGCGGGAGCATCCGGCATAGACCGGAATGTCTGTACGACCCGACAATTCGACCACCTTGCGCGCATTGATGGCGTTCTGGTGTACGCCGACATTGCCCGCAACCGCTACGATGCCGAGAACGTCGAGTTCCTCCGGCGAGGCGAGGGCGAGCAGGATAGCGACGGCATCGTCCTGGCCGGGATCGGTATCGATGATGATTTTGCGAGACATGGCGTTTCTTCTAGCAACGAGAAAGGATTCGCCGCGAGCTTATCGAAGCCTCTCGCCACGGTCGATGACCCTCATGACACAGGAACGAAAGCGCTGATCGAAACGTTTCCACGCATCCCCCCTTCTGTGGAAATCCTTCATGCTTCAATCCCGCGCCAAGGCTGCTTTTTCTCCCGACATGAACGAAAGCCAGTTCGAGCGGGTGTTGAACAATGTTGCGCGCTTGGCCGTGGTGGGCATCGGTTTTGCTGTTCTGCTGACCATGCTGCAGGTAGGGCAGGTCTTCCTTGCGCCGGTCACGCTCGCCATCGTCATTGGGCTGATGTTCGGCCCGGTGGCTGACAGGCTTGAAAGCTGGCATGTGCCGCCAGCGCTGGCGGCAGGTGTGGTGGTACTCTTGCTATTGGGTGTCATTGCCGGTTTTGCCACGCTTTTTGCGGTTCCGCTCAGCGAATGGGTCGCGCGTGCGCCAATCATCTGGGCCAAATTGCAGGACCAATTGGCCAATTTGCGCGAGCCGCTGGAATCGATCGGTGAATTTCAGGCGCAGATCGGCTCGGTGCTGGGCAGTGGCGAGGCCATGGCGGTTACGGTGGAAGATGGTAGCGCGGTGACCGGTGTTGCCATGCTGGCTCCGGCCATTCTGGCGCAGATCGCCATTTTTCTGGCAAGTCTCTACTTCTTCGTCGCCACGCGCGACCATATCCGCATGTCTGTGCTCTCCATGTGCGTCACACGCCGCATGCGCTGGCGCACGGCGCATGTGTTCCGCGATGTCGAGTTCAAGGTCAGCCGGTTTCTACTCACCGTCACCATGATCAATCTGTGTGTGGGAACAGCCGTCACTCTGGCGATGTGGGCAATTGGCATGCCCTCGCCGCTGCTGTGGGGCGCAATGGCTGCGGTGCTCAATTATGTGCCCTATGTCGGGCAGGCGATCATGATCAGCGTGCTGCTCGCCGTTGGGCTTGGCACGCAGACGGACCTGCTCGCCATATTGCTGCCGGTCATCTGCTATGCCAGCATCAATTTTCTTGAGGGGCAATTGTTTACGCCCCATTTCATTGGTCGGACGCTGACGCTCAATCCCTTCCTTATTTTCCTTTCCATCACCTTCTGGATTTGGGCCTGGGGTCCGGTGGGGGCGCTGGTGGCGGTGCCATCTCTGTTGATTGCGCAGTCGATCATCGCCAATGCCCTGCCCAGCAAGCCGGTCAAACCCCGCCGCCCGGTGCGTCGCACCCGGCAAATGAGCGACCGCGATATTTTGCTGGCCAATGCGGCGCAAGTCATCCGCGAGCAGCGGCAGGACGAGAACTCGGAAGAAGAGCAGCGCAAACAGGAGCGGATGGAGCCGCCGCGCGGAACCGCGCCAACTGGTGTCAAGCCCTCTGCTGGTTGAGCAAGGCGCATTTGCATTTCTGTCGCTTGACGAAATGGGTGGCGCAGTTCCAATTTCAGTGCCCCTAAGGCACCGGAGTTTCCCGACATGGCAGGCGAAGTTATTGCGCACGCGGCGGAGGCCGCGCATCACGGCGTTGATCTGGTGCCGATTGTGGCCCTCTTGGCGGCAGGCACGCTGGCTGTGCCCTTGTTCAAGCGGCTCGGTCTCGGCGCTGTTCTGGGTTATCTCGCGGCAGGACTCCTGCTTGGCCCCTCCGGTATCGGCCTGATTGCCGATCCATCCGGCATGCTGGCCGCAGCCGAATTGGGTGTCGTGCTCTTTCTCTTCATTATCGGGCTTGAAATGGAGCCGTCCAAGCTCTGGGCGTTACGGCGGCAGATTTTTGGGCTGGGCGTCATTCAGGTCGCCATCTGCGGCACGCTGTTGACCGGCATTGGAATTCTGCTCGGCTTTGCGCCCGCCGTCGCCTTTGTCTTCGGTATGGGCTTTGTTCTGACCTCGACCGCGATCGTCATGCAGATATTGAGCGAGCGTGGTGAACTGGCCACCGATAGCGGGCAGAAAATGGTCTCCATCCTGCTGCTCGAAGATCTGGCCATCGTGCCGCTTTTGGGCGTCGTGGCTTTGCTCGCCCCTTCGGGCGCCGACGAAAGCCTTGCGGCGCGCTTTATCGGTATTGGCGCCGCCATGGGTGCCATTCTTTTGCTGATCTTTCTGGGCCGCAAGATCATGAACCCGTTTTTCGGCGTGCTGGCGCGTGCCCGGGTCCGCGAGGTGATGACGGCGGGTGCGCTGCTGGTGGTCTTGGGCGCGGCTCTCCTGTTTGAGGTCAGCGGGTTGTCCATGGCCATGGGTGCGTTCCTCGCCGGTGTACTGCTCTCCACATCATCGTTCCGTCATCAGATGGAGGCCGATGTCGAGCCGTTCCGCGGCTTGTTGCTGGGGCTGTTCTTCCTCGCCGTTGGCATGTCGCTCGATCTGGCGGTGGTTGGTCAGAACTGGCAGATCATCGCGCTGAGCGTTGTGGCCTATATGCTGGTCAAGGCGGTGGCGATTTACATTATCGCGCGGGTTTTGAAGTCGAGCCATGGCGAGGCGCTGGAGCGCGCCGTGCTGATGGGGCAGGGCGGTGAATTTGCGTTCGTGCTCTATACGACTGCCGCATCTGCCGGGCTGATCGATGCACCAACCAATGCCATTTTTACCGCGACAGTCATTATCTCCATGGTGCTCACGCCCTTCGCCATGATTGGGCTCCGTTACCTCATGCCCAAGACAGTGCAGTCCATGGATGGCGTCGAAACGGCTGAAAACCTCTCGGCCAAGGTTCTGATCATTGGCTTTGGCCGCTTCGGGCAGATTGCCAGCCAACCGCTGCTGGCGCTGCGCCATTCAGTGTCGATCATCGACAATGACACCGAAATGGTGCGCGCTGCCGCCGAAATCGGGTTCAAGGTCTATTATGGTGATGGCACGCGGCTGGATATTTTGCGGGCAGCCGGCGCCGGCACCGCCGATCTCATTCTGGTCTGCACGGACAAGAAGGAGCAGACCTCCCGCATCGTTGAATTGCTGCATCATGAATTCCCGCTGGCGCGGGTCATGGCGCGGGCCTTTGACCGTGTGCATGCGATCGAGCTTATTCAGGCAGGCGCTGATTATCAGCAGCGTGAATTGCTGGAGTCGGCGTTTCTCTTTGGTGGTGAAGCCATTCGTCAGCTCGGCGCAGATGAACAATTGATCGAAGATGTTGTCGAAGGGGTCCGCGACCGCGATCGGCAGCGTTTTGAACTGCAACTTGGCGGCGATGACTGGCGTACCGGCGGGCAATTGCTGCTCAGCAATGCGCGTGAACAGGCCCGAGAAGGCGGGGTGCCTGCTGCCGCAGAGTCTGGTGGGACGACTGGTCCTTAAGCTGGGCGGCTGGTTTAGCGGCCTCGTTTCATCGCATACATTTTTTCGTCGGCGCGATGGTATAGAGCTTCCGCATTCTCGCCGAACTCGGCCTGTGCCGTGCCAATCGATGCGCCTACAGATAGCTCGATGCCATTGCAAAGTATTGGCGCACGTATTGAGGAGAGTATTTGGTCGACCCTTGCCTGGGGCAGGTCATGTCCTTTTGTATAGAAAAGGATCGCAAATTCGTCGCCGCCAATGCGAGCAACAAAGTCACCTTCGCGCAAGGTTGCATTAAGCCGCTGGCCGACAACACGTAGGACCTCATCGCCTGCTGCATGGCCGTTCTGGTCGTTTATCGCCTTGAAACCGTCAAGGTCGATCAAAGCGAGGATTGGGCGGGTTTCAGGCAGAGGTTCCCGAAATATGGCGTCCATCTTCTCATCAAAGGCACGTCTGTTCGCCAAGCCAGAGACTGCATCGGTACGAGCTAATGCGCCAAGCGCTTTCTCGTGTTCACGCTGCTCGGTTACGCGCGACGCTATGTCGACGATGACTTCCACATCATATTGTATGCCATCGATCACGCTGCGCTGTGCAGAGATCAGGGTTGGCACTATGCCCCCGTTGGCACGATGAATCTCAACATATTCACCTACATAACCGCCTTCATTTTCCAGGCGGTGATGGCGTCGCGCTCGGGCGTCGTCATCCTGCACGGTCTTCTCGGCGACGCGCAGCCCCCGCAGTTCGCTCCAGTCGCGCCCGACCAGGGCGAGATAAGCATTGTTTACACGAAGATAGCGAGACTCTCGGCCATCGCTTGTCGTTATCGACATGGCGATCGGTGAGATCGAAAACATGCTCGACAGCAATGCGTTCAAGATTTGCGGGTGAATTTCTTCTTCATTGGCCATGTCTGGCTCCGTCCTCGGCGGGGCCAATTTTGGGATAAGCTAAGTAATATATCGTTACCTGCACGCGACCTGCTTTATCGGTCCGGCAGTGCCGGTGTGCTTGGAGCGCATGGTCCGCCTGCGCATGGGGGCTTTTCGATGCACAAATTAAGTGCAAGACTACCTTCATTCTGAGGGGAATATCGTCATGAACATTGGACCGCGAGATGCCGCAAAAGCCGATCGTCTACGATGCCCCTACGCCCGAACCCCGTGCCTCTACAGTTGAAGCCATTCAGGCCGAAATTCTTGAACGGCTGATTTACTCGGTCGGCAAGGATCCTATTGTTGCCCGCCCGCATGACTGGTTGCGCGCTACGATTCTGACAGTGCGCGACCGGATCATGGACCGCTGGATGGAATCATCCCGCGAGACATGGCGGACCTCGAACAAGCGCGTCTATTATCTCAGCCTCGAATTCCTGATCGGTCGGCTCATGCGCGATGCCATGAGCAATGTGGGGCTGATGGAGCCGGTGCAGGAAGCGCTCAAAAACCTCAATGTCGATCTGGGCGACCTGCTCAACCTTGAGCCCGATGCCGCTCTCGGCAATGGCGGTCTTGGCCGTCTTGCGGCCTGTTTTCTTGAATCCATGTCCTCGGTCAAAATCCCAGCCTATGGCTATGGCATTCGCTATGTGCATGGCCTGTTCCGCCAGGAAATGAGCGAGGGCTGGCAGGTCGAATTACCAGAAGACTGGCTGGCGCATGGCAATCCCTGGGAATTCGAGCGCCGCGAAAGCGCTTATGAAGTCGGCTTCGGCGGCCATGTCGAACCGGTGAATGATCCCGATGGCTCAGTGCGGCAGGAATGGCGGCCCAATCAGCATCTCTTGGCCGTGGCCTATGATACGCCCATCGTTGGCTGGCGCGGCGCGCGGGTGAATACGCTGCGCCTCTGGAGCGCGCAGCCGATCGATCCGATCCTGCTCGACAAGTTCAATTCCGGCGACCATATCGGCGCGCTCGAAGAAAGCGCCAAGGCCGAAGCCATTACCCGCGTGCTTTATCCCGCCGATTCAACGGCGGCCGGGCAGGAGCTGCGTCTGCGGCAGGAGTTCTTCTTCTCCTCGGCGTCGTTGCAGGACATCGTGCGCCGTCACCTCCAGCAATATGGCGATCTCGGCTCGCTCCCCGACAAGGTGGCGATCCAGCTCAACGATACCCATCCGGCCATTTCGGTGGCCGAGCTGATGCGTATTCTGGTTGATGTCAACGGCATCAAATGGGCCGATGCCTGGAGGCTCACCAAGGGCACGTTCGGTTACACCAACCACACGCTTTTGCCAGAGGCGCTGGAAAGCTGGCCGGTGGCTTTGCTCGAACGGCTTCTGCCGCGTCATATGCAGATCGTCTATCAGATCAATGCCGATATTCTGGTCGAAGCCCGCAAGAAATCCGGCTTTACCGATCAGCAGGCGGCGGCGGTGTCGCTGATTGACGAGCATGGCGGGCGGCGAGTCCGCATGGGCCAGCTGGCCTTTGTGGGATCGCACTCGATCAATGGCGTGTCCGCACTCCATACCGAATTGATGAAGCAGACCGTGTTTTCCGACCTGCACAAGCTCTATCCGGAACGCATCAATAACAAGACCAATGGCATCACGCCCCGCCGCTGGCTGATGCAGTGCAATCCTGGCCTGACCAAGCTGATCACCGATCGGATCGGGCCCGAATTCCTCGACGATATCGACAAGCTCAAGGGCCTCATTGCCCATGCTGAAGACCCTGGCTTCCAGCAGCAGTTCGCGGCGGTGAAGCTGGAAAACAAGAAGCGGCTGGCCAAGCTGATCAAGGACAGGACGGGTATAGTCGTGTCGCCCGACGCCTTGTTTGACGTGCAGATCAAGCGCATCCACGAATATAAGCGCCAGCTGCTCAACATCATTCACGCTGTGGCGCTTTACGCCGAAATCCGCGCCCATCCCGAGCGGGACTGGGTGCCGCGCGTCAAGATTTTCGCGGGCAAGGCGGCGCCGAGCTATTGGAATGCCAAGTTGATCATCAAGCTGATCAACGATGTGGCGCGGGTGGTGAATAATGATCCGGCAGTGCGCGGCCTGCTCAAGGTGGTGTTCCTGCCCAATTACAATGTGAGCCTTGCCGAGGTCATCGTGCCTGCGGCCAATCTGTCCGAGCAGATCTCGACGGCGGGCATGGAAGCCTCAGGCACCGGCAATATGAAATTCATGGCCAATGGTGCGATCACCATCGGCACCATGGATGGCGCCAATGTCGAAATGCACAAGGAAGTCGGTGCGGACAATATCGTCATTTTCGGGCTTAGTGCCGACGAGGTCGAAGACAAGCGTGGTCGCTCGGAAGTGCCGCGCGCCGCAATCGATGCCTCGGCACGCCTGCGCGAGGCGCTGGAATCGATCTCCTCGGGCGTCTTCTCGCCCGATGATCCGCATCGCTATCGTGACCTGATCGGCGGGCTATATGACCATGACTGGTTTATGGTCGCCCGCGATTTCGACGCCTATGCGGTAGCACAGGAGAAGGTCGACAAAATCTGGAGCGAACCGGCGCGCTGGAACGCCATGGCCATCCGCAATACGGCCTCTGTCGGCTTCTTCTCGTCGGATCGGACGATAAGGCAATATGCTGCCGAGATATGGAACGTGCAGACGGCCTAGATTGAACAGCGCGCGCGGGCAATATTCGTTGAACAACAACGAGACCGCGCGCGTTACTGAAATCCTTTCCGTGCCAAGACGGGAAGCGAGTGGGGGAAAGTGGGCGTGAGTTCAACCAAGGAAAACTGGCAGGCAGACGGGCGTGAGGTCGAGGCAATCATTGCCGGACGTCATGCCGATGCCTTTGCCTTTCTGGGGCTGCATGAGGTTGAGGGGCAATGGGTGCTGCGCGCCTTCGTGCCTCATGCCGAGACCCTCAATGCCTACACGCTCGATGGTATGCCGCTGGGCCATATGATTCCGCGTCACGCCGCTGGCTTCTTTGAAAGTAAGGTCGACCTCAAGGCCCGCCAGCCCATTCGATACGAAGCGAAGAATGCGGGCGGGACTTGGACAGTTTTCGACGCCTATTCCTTTGGCCCGGTCCTGGGACCGATGGACGATTATTATATCGGCGAAGGCAGCCATTTGCGGCTGTTCGACAAGCTCGGTGCCCACGAAATGGAGTTCGAGGGCATTCACGGCACCCACTTTGCCGTCTGGGCGCCCAATGCGCAGCGCGTGTCGGTCGTGGGGCCGTGGAACGAATGGGACGGACGCCGCAACCCCATGCGCAACCGCAAGGGCATCTGGGAAGTGTTTATTCCGGTGCTCGGCACGGGCACGATCTATAAATACGAAATCGTCGGTCCCGATGGTAAGGTATTGCCGCTAAAGGCTGATCCCTATGCGCGCCAAGCCGAATTGCGCCCCCGCAATGCCTCGGTGGTGCCGGATCCGACGCCGTTCAAATGGACGGACGAGAAATATATGGAAGAGCGGGCGAGCCGCGATTGGCGACGCTCGCCTATGTCCATCTATGAAGTGCATCTGGGCTCGTGGCGTCGCCGCCCCGATGGTGGCTTCATGTCCTATGATCAATTGGCCGATCAATTGGTGCCCTATGCGGCGGATATGGGCTACACCCATCTCGAATTTCTGCCCATTTCCGAGCATCCCTTCGATCCAAGCTGGGGCTATCAGCCGACCGGGCTTTTTGCGCCAACCTCGCGCTTTGGTGATCCCGCTGGCTTTGCAAGGCTGGTCAACGCCGCGCATGAAGCCGGGCTGGGTGTGATCCTCGACTGGGTGCCGGCGCATTTCCCGACTGACGATTTCGGTCTGGCGCGTTTTGACGGCACGGCTCTCTATGAGCACGAAGACCCACGGCAGGGCTTTCACCCCGACTGGAATACAGCGATCTATAATTTCGGTCGCAAGGAAGTCTCGTCCTTTCTGACCAATAACGCGCTTTACTGGTTCGAGAAGTTCCATATCGATGGGCTGCGGGTCGATGCGGTCGCGTCCATGCTCTATCTCGACTATTCCCGCCAGCCGGGCGAATGGGTGCCCAACAAGCATGGTGGCAACCAGAACCTTGAGGCCGTTGCCTTCCTGCAAAGGGTCAATTCCGAGGTCTACAGAAACTTCCCCGGCGCCTTCATGATTGCCGAGGAATCCACTTCATGGCCGGGCGTCAGCGCGCCCACCTATGCCAATGGGCTGGGCTTTGGCTTCAAGTGGAATATGGGCTTCATGAACGACACGCTGCGTTACATGAGCCGCACGCCGGTCCATCGACGCTTCCACCATAACGACCTCACTTTCGGCATGATGTATGCCTTCAGCGAGAATTTCGTGCTGCCGCTCAGCCATGATGAAGTGGTGCATGGCAAGGGATCGCTGCTCAACAAGATGCCGGGGGATGACTGGCAGCAATTTGCCAATCTGCGTGCCTATCTGGCGCTGATGTGGGGCTATCCGGGCAAGAAACTGTTGTTCATGGGCCAGGAATTCGCCCAGCGCGAAGAATGGTCCGAGAACAAGGCGCTAGACTGGTATCTGCTCGATGCACCGGCTCACGAAGGGTTGCGGCGGCTGGTCGCCGATCTCAATGCGGCCTATCGCAGCCTGCCTGCTCTGCATGAGCGCGATTGCGAGCCGGATGGCTTTGAATGGGTGATCGCCAATGATCACACCAATTCGGTGCTGGCATGGGTCCGCAAGGCGCCCGATACCGATCCGGTTCTGGTCATTACCAATCTGACGCCTGTGCCGCGCAGCCACTACAAGGTGCCGCTGCCAATTGCAGGGCGTTGGGTGGAGCGCATCAATTCTGACGCTGGCTGGTATGCCGGCGGGAATACGGGCAATCAGGGGGGCGTCGAGGCCAAAGCCGTCGAGGGGCGGCATTGGCCTGCAGAAGCCGAGCTTTACTTGCCGCCTCTGGCCACGATTTTTCTGAAATATGAGCCGTCCTGAGGGGCCGGTTCGGGAGCGAAAAGACCCGGTTCAATCCGGGCAGGAGGAGAGTAGAATGGCAGATTATCGGGTTCCCTCGTCTCTGGCGCGCGAAGCCATGGCCTATGTGCTGGCAGGCGGGCGTGGCACGCGACTAATGGAATTGACCGACCGGCGCGCCAAACCGGCCGTCTATTTCGGCGGCAAGTCGCGCATTATCGATTTTGCGCTGTCCAATGCCATCAATTCGGGCATTCGCCGCATTTCCGTGGCGACGCAGTATCAGGCGCATAGCCTTATTCGCCATCTGTCGCGCGGCTGGAATTTCCTGCGCACAGAGCGCAATGAAAGCTTTGATGTGCTGCCCGCATCCCAGCGCGTTTCCGAGACGCAATGGTATGAAGGTACTGCGGACGCCGTCTACCAGAACATGGACATCATCGAGGATTACGGCGCGCGCTATATCGTCATTCTGGCGGGCGACCACATCTACAAGATGGACTACGAAATCATGCTCCGCCAGCATGTGGATACCGGTGCGGACGTGACCATTGGGTGCCTAGAAGTGCCGCGCATGGAGGCGACCGGCTTCGGCGTCATGCATGTCGATGGCCGCGACCGCGTGGTCGATTTTGTTGAAAAACCGAAAGACCCGCCGGGTATTCCCGATCGTCCGGACATGGCTCTGGCATCGATGGGCATCTATATCTTCGAGACGCGGTTCCTGATGGAACAGCTCAAGCGCGATGCCGCAACCGAAGGCTCCAGCCGCGATTTCGGCAAGGATATCATTCCCTATATCGTCAAGAACGGTACAGCCTGGGCGCATCGCTTCAACCGCTCCTGCGTCCGCTCCAGCAATGAAAAGGTCGCCTATTGGCGCGATGTCGGCACGGTGGACGCCTATTGGAAGGCCAATATCGACCTCACCGACATCAATCCGCAACTCGATCTCTATGACCGCGACTGGCCGATCTGGACGCATGCGGAGATTACGCCGCCTGCCAAATTCGTGCACGATTTCGACGGTCGCCGCGGCTCGGCAGTCAATTCGCTGGTTTCCGGCGATTGCATCATCTCGGGAGGCCATTTGCAGCGCACGCTGCTGTCCACCGGCTCTCGGGTCCATTCCTATTCAGCGCTAGAGGAGGCGGTGGTGCTGCCCTATTGCGATATCGGGCGGAATGCGCGGCTGAAAAAGGTGGTGATCGATCGCGGCGTGAACATTCCCGAAGGCCTGGTCGTCGGCGAAGATCCGGAATTTGACGCCAAGTGGTTCCACCGCACCGATGAAGGTGTGACGCTGATCACCCAAGCCATGGTCAACAGATATCTGGCGGACCGATGATTGAAGTTCTTTCGGTTACCTCCGAGCTTTATCCGCTGATCAAAACCGGGGGGCTGGCCGACGTGGCCGGTGCCCTGCCAGCGGCCTTGAATGGCTCCGGCGTCACCATGCGCACTCTGGTCCCCGGCTATCCCGCCGTTCTCGGCAAGATGAAGGGCGGGCGCGAGGTCGCAAAATTCGATGATCTGTTTGGTGTTACTGGACGGCTGATCGCCGGACGGGCCGAGGGCCTCGATCTCATCGTCCTCGATGCGCCCGCGCTCTATGACCGTCCCGGCAATCCCTATATGGGGCCGGAGGGCTGGGATTGGCCGGATAATTGGAAGCGTTTTGCGGCTCTGTCATGGGTCGCCTCCGAGCTTGGCCTTGGTCTTGTGGACGGCTACCGCCCGCAGGTCATCCATGCCCATGACTGGCAGGCGGGGCTTGTGCCTGCCTATGTCAAATATGGTCCGTCATCAACGCTCAGGACTGTCATCACCGTTCACAATATGGCGTTTCAGGGGACGTTCGGCGCGGAAATCTTCCCGCAATTGCGTCTCCCGCAGCATGCCTTCTCGGTGGAGGGCGTCGAATATTATGGCGGCGTCGGCTTCCTCAAGGCGGGCGTCGAATGCGCCGATGTCGTCACTACGGTGTCGCCAACCTATGCCGCCGAGATCCGTACGCCGGATTTCGGCATGGGCCTGGAGGGATTGCTGAACAATCGTTCATCAACGGTATCCGGGGTCCTCAACGGCATCGATATGCAGGCCTGGAACCCGGCCACCGATCCGGCGCTCAAGCAGACTTACACCACCAGCACGATCCAGCACCGCCTGGCCAATAAATGGGCGGTGATGGAAGCGTTCGGGCTCGATGTTCTCGACGGCCCGCTTTTTGCCGTCGTCAGCCGCCTGACGTGGCAGAAGGGCATCGATCTCATCGCCGCCAATATCGATATGCTGGTCGAAATGGGCGGCCAGCTTGCTGTTTTGGGTTCTGGCGATGCTGAACTGGAGAACGCGATCCGCGCCGCATCGATGCGTCATCCGGGCCGTGTGGGGCTGATCACCGGCTATAATGAGCCGCTCAGCCATCTCATTCAGGGCGGAGCTGATGTGCTCATGGTGCCGTCGCGCTTCGAGCCTTGCGGGCTGACCCAGCTTTATGCCCTGCGCTATGGCTGTATTCCCCTTGTCAGTCGCGTTGGTGGACTGAATGACACGGTCATCGATAGCAATGTGGCAGCGTTAGCGACTGAAGTGTCAACGGGTGTGCAATTTGCACCGCCCAGCGAAGCGGCCCTCGCTGATGCCATCCGTCGGACGTTTGCTCTCTACGCCGACGAGAAATCCTGGAAGAAAATGCAGAGGCGCGGGATGAAGTCGGACGTGAGCTGGGCCACCAGTGCCGCCCGCTATGCCCAGCTTTATTCGTCGCTCACCGGAATGCCGATAAATGACAATTCTGACAGTTAAAACAACGCCTTATTCCGATCAGAAACCTGGCACATCGGGCCTGCGCAAGCGCGTGCCGGTGTTCAGCCAGCCCAACTATGTCGAGAACTTTATCCAGTCGATTTTTGATAGTCTGGAGGGGTTTGAGGGTGAGACGCTGGTCATTGGCGGCGATGGGCGTTTCTACAACGATTTCGCCATTCAGAAGGCCATCCGCATCGCGGCGGCGAATGGTTTTGGCCGGGTATTGGTGGGGCAGGGTGGCCTGCTCTCAACACCTGCTGCCAGCAATATCATAAGGCATTACAAGGCCTTCGGAGGCCTCGTGCTCTCGGCCAGTCACAATCCCGGTGGGCCGGACGGCGATTTTGGCATCAAATACAATATCGGTAATGGTGGTCCGGCGCCGGAAAGGATTACCGACGCGGTCTTTGCGCGCTCGCAGGTGATCGACACCTATAAAACGCTCAATACGCCCGATATCGACCTCAATGCCATCGGCAGCCAGCAGGTCGGCGATATGGTGGTGCAAGTCATTGATCCGGTTGCTGATTATGCCGCATTGATGCAGAGCCTGTTTGATTTCGAAGCGATAAAAGGGCTGTTTGCTTCCGGCTTCCGCATGACGTTTGACGCCATGCATGCGGTGACCGGACCCTATGCTCACACCATTCTGGAACACATGCTCGGGGCACCCAGGGGTACCGTGATGAACGGAAAACCTTCGCCCTCTTTCAATGATGGCCATCCCGATCCGAACCTCGTCTATTGCAAGGATATGTATGACCTGTTGATGACCTCGGACGGTCCCGATTTCGGCGCGGCATCCGATGGCGATGGCGACCGGAATCTCATCATTGGCAAGAACCGTTTCGTCACCCCATCTGACTCGCTGGCCCTGCTGGCGGCGAATGCGCATCTGGCGCCGGGATATAAGCAAGGCATCGCCGGCATTGCCCGCTCCATGCCGACCAGCGCGGCGGCTGACCGGGTGGCGGAAAAGCTCGGCATCGAAATGCACGAGACGCCGACCGGCTGGAAGTTCTTCGGCAATCTGCTTGATGCTGGCCGCGTCACCATTTGCGGCGAAGAAAGCGCTGGCACCGGCTCGAACCATGTGCGCGAAAAGGATGGCCTTTGGGCCGTGCTGCTCTGGCTCAACATCCTCGCCGTGCGCAAGCAGGGTGTCGATGAAATCGTGCGCGAGCACTGGAAGACCTATGGCCGCAACTACTATACGCGCCATGACTATGAAGAGGTCGATGCGGCAATTGCCAACAAGCTGGTTGACGATCTGAGGGCGCAATTGCCCTCCTTGCCTGGCAAGACCTTTGGCGACGATCTTCAGATCGCCTATGCCGATGACTTTACCTATCTCGACCCCGTCGATGGCTCGACAAGCGCCAGGCAGGGTATTCGCATCGGTTTTACCGACGGATCGAGAATAGTCCTCCGCCTCTCCGGAACCGGGACGGTCGGCGCCACGTTGCGGGTCTACCTTGAATGCTACGAAGCCGCCGATGGACGCCACGATCTCGATACCCAGCTTGCCCTCGAACCTCTTATCGAGATCGCTGAGCAATTGGCAGGGATCAAAGAGCGCACCGGACGGATCGAGCCCAGCGTCATTACCTAGATCGGCCTTATCAATGAAACCAGAATTGGTGCCCGGTGCCGGGCAGATACAGCAGCTCGGCGCCACGATCACCCCGGATGGGGTGAATTTTGCCGTTTATTCGGAAAGCGCCACCACTATCTGGGTGTGCCTGTTCGACGAGGCGGATCAGGAAATCGAGCGGTTCGAGCTTGATGTGCACGAGGATAATATTCGTGCCGGGCTGATCGCCAATGTCGGCGCTGGTGCACGCTATGGATTGCGGGCCGATGGTCCCTACGATCCGGATCAGGGCCTGTTTTTTGATCCGAACAAGCTGTTGGTTGACCCCTATGCTCGCCACCTTGACCGGGTGTTCGTTCGCTCGCCGCGTCTGCGGCTGGGCCGTGAAGAGGCGGTGGATACGGCACCGCTGGTGCCCAAGGCCATTGTTCGTGGCATAGCCGAAGAAAAGGCCAAGCCGCGCAAGAAGAAGGTGCCCGGTCTCTTCTATGAACTCAATGTTCGTGGCTTTACCATGCGCCATCCCAGCGTGCAGGGACCGCTTCGCGGCACCGTCGCCGGGCTGACGACCAAGCGCGTTATCGACCATTTCAAATATCTCGGCGTCGACACGGTGCAATTAATGCCGACCGCCGCCTGGATCGATGAGGGGCATCTGCCCGCGCTCGGGCTCACAAATGCCTGGGGCTATAACCCCGTCGCCTATTTCGCGGTCGATCCGCGTCTTGTGCCGCGCGGGCCGCAGGAATTGCGGGTGATGACCGACGCCTATCGCAAGGCGGGCATCAGCGTCATACTTGATGTGGTCTATAACCACACCGGCGAAGGGGACCAGCAAGGACCGATCCTGTCGATGATGGGGCTTGATCCGCAGACCTATTATCGCTGGGTCGAGGTTGACGGAAAAAAGCATCTCGTCAACGACACGGGTACTGGCAATACGCTGCGCTGCGATCATCCGGCCGTGCAACGGCTCGTCATCGAAAGCCTGCGTTATTACGTGGAAGAGCTCGGTGTTGCTGGTTTCCGTTTCGATCTGGCCACGGTCCTCGGGCGTGACCCGGCGTTCAATCCGGAAGCCGAGATGCTGCGCAAGATTAAGGACGATTCTGTTCTTAGCCAGGTTATCCTAGTGGCCGAGCCTTGGGATCCCGGTCCGGGTGGCTACGCCGTTGGCAAGTTCGGGCAGGAGTTTCAGGAGCATAACGACACCTATCGAGACGACGTTCGCGCTTTCTGGAAGGGTGAGGCGGCCAAGATCGGTGCATTGGCGGGCAAGGTGTCAGGCTCTGCTGAACTGTTCGACTTTGCAGGCCGGAAGCCGCATCACGGCGTCAACATGCTCGCCGTCCATGACGGATTTACCCTGCGTGATCTCGTCAGCTATCACGACAAGCATAATGAGGCGAATGGCGAGAACAATAAGGACGGGCACAACAATAACCAGTCCTGGAATTGCGGTGTTGAAGGCGAGACCGACGACGCCGCTATCAATGCCGCGCGCAAGCGCGACGTCCGCGCACTCCTTGCAACCCTGTTTCTGTCTCGCGGTACCCCGCTCATCCAGCAAGGCGATGAACTGTATCGAAGCCAGCAAGGCAACAACAATGCTTATGCTCAGGATAATGAAATAACCTGGCTCGACTGGGAAAATGCCGATGGGGCGCTGGCCGATTTCGTCGCGGCAATCAACGCCTTCCGAAAGACGCATCCCGCGATCAGTCACGATCATTGGCTGACCGGACAGGAGCGCAATGGCATCCGCGATGTCGTCTGGCTCAATCCCGATGGCCGCGAGATGAACGAGGGCGATTGGAACGATTCTGGTGCTTCGGTTCTTGGCATGCAGCTGCGGCACAAGGACGATGAGGTCCTCGTCTGGTTCAACCGGCGCGTTGAGCCAGTGGTGACGCGCTTGCCGGAGGGCGACTGGGCTGTGGGCATTAAGTCGGATGATGGTGCCGAGGTGCCGTTTACGGAAGGCACTGCGACCTTGCCGCCGCGTTCGGTGGTGGCGCTGGTGCGGCCGGTTCAGCCGTGATTATCGCCCAGTTCAGCGACATTCATGCGGGTGGGGCAGAAGATGCCCTGACTCGGCTGGATCGTGTTGTGAACTGGTTGCGCGCCCTTCGTCCGGATATCGTTATCGTCAGTGGTGATCTGGCTGAAGACGGTGTCGCCGCCAGCTATCTTGCGGTGCGAGAAAGGCTGGAAAGCCTGGACGCGCCGTTTTTCGCCGTGCCCGGTAATGCTGATGATCACAGCGTGTTGCGGTCGACATTTGGTGAGCTCTACGGATGGGTGGACGATCAACGTCTCAACGTGGTGGGCGAGTATGGCGGCGTCCGGGTTATTGGTCTCGATGTAACGGTAAGGGGAGCTCATCATGGTGACGCAGCTCCAGTGTTGGAGTGGCTTGGTGAGCAGTTGAACACCGGTGGAGCACCCGCCCTTATCTTCCTGCATCAGAATCCGTTCATGACGGGGATCGATGGCGGAGACCTTGCCCATTGTATCAATCAGGAGCCGCTGTCTCTGGTAATTGGCAAGGCGACCGATGTCGTGCTTGGGATCACCTGCGGCCACGTTCATCGTGCGCTCTCGACGCGATTTGCAGGACTACCGGCAACCATGGCGCCATCAGTGGCGCGCGCCAGACCGCTCCATCTTGATGGCAGAGCAAGTCCGTTGAATGAGCCGCCTGGCCTGCTGTTGCATCAGGTCCGCGATGGCATCATGGTGAGCCATGTGGTGGCGCTGGGTCAGTAAGGCTGCTGGCAGGCGCGAACCTCCCTTCTCCCCTTGAGGGAGAAGGTGCCCGCTGGGCGGATGAAGGGTTTGGGACGGTCCGCGGGCATCGAGAGTTCGGATGGGCCGGAACCCCTCACCCTGATTTTCTGCTGAACGCAGAAAAATCTGTCTCTCTCCCTCAAGGGGAGAGGGGAAGGGCCGGCCGCTTACTACGCCGCCTGTACTGTGAAGCCGCCGTGCTTTTCGATGAAGCCGATGATCTGGTCGAGGCTTTCGCGGCGTAGCAGGTCGGTGAATACGTAGGGACGGCCTTCGCGGACCTTTTGGGTGTCGCTTTCCATCACCTCCAGACTGGCGCCGACATAGGGCGCAAGATCGGTGTGGGTGATGACGAGCAGGTCCGAGCGGGAGATGGCAGGGCCACCCTTGCGGGGGATTTTCTCGCCTTGTGCCACCGAGATGACATAGATGGTCAGATCAGCGAGATCGGGTGAAAAGGTGGCAGCCAGATTATCGCCGCCGCTTTCGATCAGGATGATGTCGAGATCGGGGAATTTGCGGTTGAGATCGTCGATGGCGGCGAGGTTGAGCGAGGCATCTTCCCTGATGGCCGTGTGGGGACAGCCCCCGGTTTCGACGCCCACGATCCGGTCCTCGGAAATGGCCTGAACGCGCGACAGGATCAGGGCGTCTTCCTGCGTGTAGATGTCATTGGTGACCACGGCCATGGAATAGCGGTCGCGCATGGCCTTGAGCAGCATTTCGCACAATGTCGTCTTCCCCGAACCTACAGGACCGCCAATGCCAATACGCAGGGGACCGTTGAGGCTTTTGGGCATGATCGAACTCCGAAATCAGGTGAGGCGGAAATAGATGAGAGCCAGAAAGCCCAGCCCGAGAAACAGGCAGAGCGGCGAATAAACGCGGCGGTCGTTGAGGCGGAAATTTGGCTCCGGGGTCATCGTGGCCCACCAGGCTGTGTAGCCGACAACGCCGCGCGCCAGAAAGACCAGTGACAGGGCGACGCCAACAAGATTGAGCCAGAGGCCGCCGCTATCATGATCTGCCAGAGCCAATGCGAATATGCCCGCTGCGAAAGTGGCGATTGAAACGGCAAGCGAAGCCAATTTTGGCGGCATGCGTTCGATGTCGCGGAAGCCCACAACGGTTTGCGCCAGCAGCTTTTCGTCGCGGATCGGCCAGGTCCGACCGAATGCCCAGAGCATATGCGCCATGGATATTGCAAACAGAGCGATGAACATGAAGGAGGCGGTGAACATGTTCATGAGCGGAAAATCCTTGTGTGCAGCGTTTCATGCTTCATTTGAGCAATATCTGCGCCATATGCAATTGTGCCGATATCGTCCAGTGCGGCATGCTGGCACAGATCGGCCTGCTGCGCGATGGCAGCCTCCATTGCGGCCATGATGGCAAGGCCATCGCTTTGCCCGATCGGCACGAGACGCACGGCAACAGACACCTGACTATGAATGCTGGCGGTGAGGAAAGCGATGAGTGTATCGCGTAGATCCATGCCATGCGCGCCGGCCAAGGCGCCAACTGCAATCGGATAGGGGCAGGGACTGGGCAGGCCGGGCTTGGGTTCAATTGGCCATGCCATGGCCGCTTCGATAAAGGCCTTGCCGGTGATGGTTGTTTCCGCGTGGCGTTCGCGTGAAGGCGTGAGGGCGAGGCAGAAATCGGCCAGATCGGACAGGTGTGTGGGCTTGTCATGATTGGCATGTGCATGGGCGAGGAGAATAGCGTCGGTCTTGAGGCCACCATGAAACAGCGTGCCCTCCAGCCAATCCTGCGCGCTGGCCCTATTGCAGACCCGACCCTCGACGATCGCCGTCTCGAGCCCGGCCGACCAGGCGAATGCACCCACGGGAAAGGCGGGAGAGAGCCAGGTCAGCAGCTTTTGTAGATCGCCGCTCAAGGACGGTTCAGCAGAGCATGCCCGGCTTCGGCATGATTGTGGCTGTAATAAGCGCCGTGTTCGGCGAAGAAGGGCTCGCTGACATTGACGATTGTCGCGCCCAGGCCTTCCAGCATGGTCTTGAACACATGGTCGCGCTTGATCAGGATACGGTCCGCTTCGAGCTGGGCCGGAGTATGACGATTGCCGATATGCCAGGCGAGGCGCAGCAGATGCTCACCGTCTTTGGCGCGGATTTCGTAGAGCAGTTCTTCGGCGGCGATGACCTCGACCAGCCTGCCATCGTCCAGTTGCAGCACGTCCCGGTTGTCCAGCGTGATGGTCTGCGGAAAGTCGACCAGCACTTCGTCGCCATGGACCAGACGCAGTAATTTGCGCCGCAGGCGGCGCTCGTCATGTTCCAGCACGACTATATCGAAGGGCATGCCCAGGCCCTGATCGGGCGGCAGGACGGCTGAAACACGGAGCATGACTGGACTAACCTGCGGAGTTGAAGAACCGGGCCATCAGGAAAACCTGATAGAGAATGTGAATTATGACAATGCCGAGTTGGACGCGGCGATCTTCACTGCGCCAGGCGAGTACGCATAGAGCGAGGCCCACCGGCACCTGAATGAAATAGCTCCAATCGAAATGCGCCCAGTGTTCCTGCCCCTTGATCAGCGTATCAACGGTATCGAGCAGGAAGGTGGTCGCCATCAGGCCGAAGAACCAGTGGCGCCGTTTGATAAAGAAGTCTTCGTAGCCCTTATATTCCGAGATGTTGTCGGCAGAGAGCAGAGCAACCATCATGAACAGCGTGATGGCGTAGCCCATAAGAAACAGGACGATGCCAAAGCTCCAGATCTGCACGTTGCGCAGGGCGAATTCCCACCACCAGAACAGCAACAGCTCGAGCAGCATGGAAACCACCCACAGCATGTGCAGCGTGGAAACCTTTGCCCGTATCGGGTGCTGGATAATGCCGGCCACGGTCATCAGGAGCCGTGTGATGCCGAGGCCGATGACCGTACCCATGACGATACGGACATGGGGAAAGAGTTCGTGGGCGAGCGCAGGATCCATCTTGGCCGATCAGGGCGTGTTGCTGACAGAGGTGCAGGTGGCGAGTGGAGCCGCGTCTTCGTCCTGCATCAGATCGCGCAGTGTGGCCTCGCCCTGATGGCTCCACCATTCATATGGCCCCGATATATAGCGGGCGCCTGAAGCTGAAATGGTGGTGGCGAAGATGTGGTTGACGCCATCCACCGGTACGATTGCCAGAAAATTGGGGGCTGCGTTGATATATTGGACCAGAACCGTCTGGTCGTTGTCGCACTGATAGGCCGCGATATTGCGTTCGATGTCGCCGGTGCTTTCCAGAGTAATCGACAGGGATGCGCTGGCCGTGACGGGGCCGGGTGCTTCGTCCTGCGCCCAAACGGCGGGCGAGAAAAATAGCGCCAAGGTGGCAAGGGCGAGGTGTTTGGTGTCGATCATGGTGTTTCTCCAGGAAGCCGAAGCATTTATCACCATGTTCAACCAGAATCGTGACGATTGCGAGATCAGTCGTGCCAGACCGTCAGAACAGGAAATAACGCTGCGCCATGGGTAGCACACTGGCTGGCTCGCAGGTCAGCAAAACACCATCGGCGCGCACTTCATAGGTTTCAGGATGCACCTCGATATGGGGTGTCGCGCTATTGAGCTTCATGGCCGCTTTGCCGATGCCGCTCCGTGTATTGGACACGGGCAGCAATTGCTTGTCGACGCCAAGACGGCTGCGCAGGCCTGCATCATGCGCGGCCTGCGAAATGAAGACCACCGATGAGCGGCTCACCAGCTTGCCGTACGCGCCGAACATGGGGCGATAATGCATGGGCTGGGGCGTGGGAATGGAGGCGTTGGGATCGCCCATCGGCGCGGCGGCGATGGAGCCGCCTAACAGCACCATGTCCGGCTTTACACCGAAAAAGGCGGGGTTCCAGAGGACGAGGTCGGCGCGTTTGCCCACTTCTACAGAGCCGATATGCTGGCTCATGCCATGAGCGATGGCGGGGTTGATGGTGTATTTTGCGATGTAGCGGCGGACGCGAAAATTGTCGTTGTCGCCTGTTTCTTCCGGCAAAGCGCCGCGCTGATGCTTCATCTTGTCGGCGGTCTGCCAGGTGCGGATCAGCACTTCGCCGACCCGGCCCATAGCCTGGCTGTCCGAAGAGATGACCGAGAGCGCGCCCAGATCATGCAGGATGTCTTCGGCGGCGATGGTTTCCTTGCGGATACGGCTTTCCGCAAAGGCCACGTCCTCGGGAATGGACTGATCGAGATGATGGCACACCATGAGCATGTCGAGATGCTCGGCAATGGTGTTGTGGGTGTAAGGCCGGGTCGGATTGGTCGATGAGGGGATGACATTGGGCAGGCCCGCGACCTTGAGAATGTCCGGGGCATGGCCGCCGCCTGCGCCTTCGGTGTGGAAGGCGTGAATGGTGCGCCCCTTGAAGGCGCCCACCGTGTCCTCGACAAAGCCGCTTTCGTTGAGCGTATCGGTGTGGATCATCACCTGTACGTCATAGTCGTCGGCAACCGTCAGGCAATTGTCGATGGTCGCGGGGGTGGTGCCCCAATCCTCATGCAGTTTGAGGCAGGACGCTCCGGCGAGGATCATTTCCTCAAGCGGCGCGGGGAGGGCGGCATTGCCCTTGCCGGCGAGTGCAAGGTTCATCGGAAAGGCATCGAAGCTTTCGATCATGCGCTCGATATGCCAGGCGCCGGTGCAGGTTGTGGCAAGCGTGCCGTGCGCAGGGCCGGAGCCGCCGCCGAGCATGGTGGTCACCCCGCTCATCAGCGCTTCTTCGATCTGCTGGGGACAGATGAAGTGGATATGGGCGTCCATGCCCCCGGCGGTGATGATCTTGCCTTCACCGGCAATGGCCTCGGTCGACGGCCCGATAATGATGTCGACGCCCGGCTGGGTATCTGGATTGCCCGCCTTGCCGATCCCGGCGATCAGCCCGTTCTTGAGGCCGATATCGGCTTTGTAGATGCCGGTATGATCGACGATGAGCGCATTGGTGATGACGGTATCGACCGCACCCTGAGCGCGTGTGCGCTGCGACTGGCCCATGCCGTCGCGGATCACCTTGCCCCCACCGAATTTCACTTCCTCACCATAGATGGTGAAGTCTTTTTCGACCTCGATAAAGAGTTCGGTGTCGGCAAGCCGCACCTTGTCTCCAGTCGTGGGGCCATACATGTCGGCATAGGTAGCGCGGGAAATGCGGGCGGGCATGGTCAGGCTCCAGTCCTGCGAAAAAGCAGTGCATGATAAGCGGCATGAGGTATCGCCCGGCCTTCGGGGAAGGCCGGGTGGATCATTCCAGAAAAGCGGTCAGTTATTCTGCTGGCTAGTTGGCCGAGGCCTGAAACTGGCGATAGACCACGATGGCGCGGTCGATCATGGCATCGAGCAGGCCTTCGCCCTCGGCAATTGTCCTGTCGGAGCGCAGGGCGCTGGCTACGAGCGAGGTCGCCAGAGCTTGCATGGCATAGGCCTGCTTTTTCTGCCCGGCCTCTTCGGCGGCTTTGCCGCGTGTCTTGAACGAGTTCAGCAATTCGGCGCGATTGGCGTCCGACATGGCTTCCTTGGCATCGCTCCAGGTCTGCTGCTTCATCGTGTCTGACAAATGCGCGGCGAGACTGCCAATCAACGCGATGGCCGAGCCGTCCTTCTTGGCGGTCTTCTTGAGATCGTTGAGGACCAAAGCCAGATGCTGCTTGACCTGATCCTGCTGGTTCTTGGTGGTATTGCTGGTCATCGCTGTCTGGCCGATTGAAAAATTCAGGCGTCCTTAAAGCAGCTTTTGGTCCGCTGCGCCATGGCAACGAACCTGTTTTGCTTATGTGACGCAGAATACTCACAGATCGCCCATGATCATCTGGCGGAAACCGAAAACACGTCGTTCCCCGGCCATGGGCACAAGACGCACTTCGCGCGTTTGTCCGGGCTCGAAGCGGACCGCTGTGCCCGCGGCGATGTCGAGCCGCATGCCGTGCGCCTGCTCGCGGTCGAAGCGCAGGCCGGCATTGGTTTCATGAAAATGGTAATGTGAGCCGACCTGAATGGGACGGTCGCCGGTATTGGCGACTTCGAGCACAATCTGAACGGCGCCGACATTAATCTCGATATCGCCTTGTGCCGGAATGATCTGGCCGGGGATCATGTGCAGCTCTCCCATCAGGCGCCGAAGGCGAGCCAGAGGCCGCCCAGAGCCGTTGCACCACCGGCAATACGGGTCAGAACCTTGCCGCTGAACCGGGAGAGCAACAAACCTGCGCCGATGCCGACTGCGTGGAGCAGGGCGGTGGCGAAAATGAACCCGATGGCGAATTCCCATGCGCCGGCTTCACCGAGTTCACCGCCATGCGCGTGGCCGTGAAAGAAGGCAAAGAAACCGACCATTGCAGCAACGGCAGGCGTTGGGATGGGCAGCGCCAGCGCAATAGCGATGCCGATGAAGATCACCGAAGCGAGGATGACCGGCTCGACGAAGGGGAGAGGCACGCCGCCAATAGCAAAGGCAAAGCCGATGGCCATGGTGCCAACGAAGGCCGCAGGCACCATCCAGACCGCACGCCCACCCTGCTGCGCCGCCCAAAGGCCGACCGCGACCATGGCAAGGATATGGTCCAGGCCGAACAGGGGGTGGCTGAAACCGGCGGCGAAGGAGCCGTGCTCACCCGGATCGAGATGGGCGAAGGCGGGCAGTGTGGCCGCAATAGAAATGGCAAGAGCCGTAAGGATGCGCTTGAGCATGGGTCTTCCTTCTTATCGGATAGGCTGATGGACGGTGACGAGCTTGGTGCCGTCTGGAAACGTGGCTTCGACCTGCACGTCCTGGATCATCTCGGCGATCCCCTCCATGACCTGATCGCGGCTGACGACATGGGCACCTGCTTCCATCAGTTCGGCTACCGGGCGCCCGTCGCGTGCGCCTTCGACGATGAAATCGGTAATCAGTGCGATGGCCTCGGGATGGTTGAGCTTGACGCCACGCTCCAGGCGCTTGCGCGCCACGATGGCGGCCATGGCAATCAGGAGCTTGTCTTTTTCGCGGGGAGTAAGGTTCATCGCGTCGAAATCCTAAAGATGCCAAAGGCGCGGCAGGCTGCCTGCGCCGGTCAATTCAAGCAGGGTTGGTACGATCATCCGCCGCAAGGCCAGCCCGCTTTCGGCCATGGCCCGAATGACAAGGCGCTGGCCATTGGCGCTGGCGGCGATGGCGCGGCCCTGCGGGAGGATGGAACGAATACGCTGCAACAATGCTTCGGCGCGGTCTGCTTCGGCAGCCACATGCACGATTGTGGCAAAGGCATTATTGCCTGCAAGCAGCGACAGGCTATCGCGCTCGGCATTGCTGGCCGACAGACTTGTTGCTTCTGCGTGGATCAGGCGACCATTGCGCCGGATGCGCCAGTTATCGCGCAATATCGCGTCGCGCGCCGTCTCGCCCATGGCGTCACGGCCGAGCAGGACCGATTCAATGGCGGTCAGTGTCGCGCCATCCGCGAGATCGACCTCCAGCCTTCGGTTGAGATTGCTGGCGTCATAAAGAATGGTTTCCTGCGGTAGCCAATCGAGATGAGCACCTGTGCCCACACTCAGGCTTGTCTCGACGAGAGCCGTGTCGCCGATCGAACGATAGCTGCGTTCGCAGGCCTGGGTGGTGACAACAAGGTGGCCATGATCGGCAACCTGTGCGGCCCATTGCAGATGATCTCCGCCGGTGATGCCGCCTGCCGTATTGATGAAGACGGCTTCGAGTGCGGAGGAATGAGTGTTGGGCAGTCGAATTTTCGCGCAGCCGTCCTGAAACAGGGTGGCGAGAAAGGTCTTGTCGTCGCGCTGTTTCGTCGAGACGCGAGCAATGCCGCGCGCTCTTTGCAGGCGCGGCCTGTCACTGGAAGCGGACGGCATCGAAACGGCCATATTGCTCATCACACCATCAGATGTCGGCGCACTTCGGGCAGGTCGAGATCGCTCGCCGGGCCCGAATGCATGATTTCGCCGCGATCCATGACATAAATGTCGTCGGCAATTTCGCGGCAGAAATCGAGGAATTGTTCGACCAGCAGAATGGTCGTGCCCTTTTCGTCGCGCAGGAATTGCAGGGCGCGGCCGATATCCTTGATAATTGACGGCTGAATGCCTTCGGTTGGCTCGTCCAGCACCAGAAGTTTGGGTCGGGTGACCAGGGCACGGCCGATGGCCAATTGCTGTTGCTGGCCACCCGAAAGATCGCCGCCGCGACGCCCCAGGATGGATTTGAGCACCGGAAACAGCTCGAAAATATAGTCCGGAATAGTGCGGTCGCCGCGCTTCAGGCCTGCAAACCCGGTCTCAAGGTTTTCCTTCACCGTCAGCAGCGGGAAAATCTCTCGCCCCTGCGGCACATAGCCAATGCCCATGCGTGCGCGCTTATAGGGCGGTGCCTTTTTTAGCGCCTCACTGCCGAAAAAAACGTCACCGGCGGAGATGTGATTGATGCCGGTAATGGCGCGGAGCGTGGATGACTTGCCCACCCCATTGCGGCCGAGGACGGCGGTAATCTTGCCGGACTGGCAGGTGAGCGAAATACCCTTGAGCGCCTGTGCCGCGCCGTAATGGAGATCGATGACATTGACCGAGAGGGCTTGGTTCATCGTCCGAGATACCTTTCGATCACGATGGGATTGGCGCTGACCTGGTCAAGCGAGCCTTCGGCCAGCACTGATCCTTCCGCCAGACAGATCACGCGCGAGCCCAACTCGCGCACGAAGCTCATGTCGTGTTCAACGACGACGACCGAGCGGGTCTGGGCGATCTCTCGCAGCAATTTGGCGGTTTCCTCGGTTTCGCTATCGGTCATGCCAGCCACCGGCTCATCGACCAGCAGCAGCTTGGGGTCTTGTGCAAGCAGCATGCCAATCTCCAGCCATTGCTTCTGGCCGTGGCTGAGATTGGCGGCGAGTTCGTCCTTCCGGTGCAGGAGGCGCACGGTCGTCAGAATTTCGGTTATGCGCGCCATGTCTTCGGCGCTGGCGGTGTAGAAAAGCGTTGCGAAGATGCCGCGTGGTTTTTTCAACGCCATTTCCAGATTGTCCCAAACCGTGTGGCTCTCAAACACGGTGGGCTTCTGGAATTTGCGACCAATCCCCAGATTGGCGATTGTGGCCTCATCGAGCTTGGTGAGGTCGGTGCGGCCATCAAAGAGCACCTCCCCCGCATCGGGGCGGGTCTTGCCGGTGATGATATCCATCATGGTGGTCTTGCCGGCCCCGTTCGGACCAATGATCGCCAGCATTTCGGCGGGGCGAACGATGATGGAGAGGTTGTTGATCGCCTTGAAGCCATCGAAAGCGACCGAGACGCCGTCGAGATAAAGCATGGTGTCCTGCGAGGTTTTCATCGGCTTACTCCGCAGGTTTGGTTTGGGGATTGTCGAAACTGGCCGGGTCTTCGCCCTTGGCCATATCGTCGGATTGTGCAGGCGTTGAGGGCGGCGCGACGTGTTCGACGCGGCGTTTTTTGAACAGCTGGTTCCAGAGGCCCACAATGCCTTTGGGCAGGAACAGGGTGGAGACGACGAACAATGCGCCGAGGGCGAAGAGCCAGAGTTCGGGCAGGGTGGTGGTGAACCAGGACTTACCCAGATTGACCACGATGGCGCCGATGATCGGCCCGATCAGGGTGCCGCGTCCGCCCACGGCGGTCCAGATGACCACTTCGATGGAATTGCCCGGCTCGAATTCGCCCGGATTGATGATGCCGACCTGCGGCACATAGAGCGCGCCAGCGATCCCGGCCATGATGGCCGAAATGGTGAAGGCGAAAAGTTTTACATATTCAACGCGGTAACCGATGAAGCGCGTGCGGCTTTCGGCGTCGCGCACGGCCACCATGACCTTGCCGAGCTTGGAGTTGACGATCCCCGAACAGATCAGAACCGAGATGGCCAGGGTGATGGCGGTGGCGGCGAATAGCGCGACGCGGGTGGTCTGCGCCTGCACCGGCGCGCCGAGAATGTCCTTGAAATCGGTGAGGCCATTATTGCCGCCAAAGCCCATGTCATTGCGGAAAAAGGCCAGCAGCAGCGCGAAGGTCATGGCCTGTGTGATGATGGAAAGATAGACGCCGGTGACGCGGCTGCGGAAGGCGAAGAAGCCGAAAACGAAGGCCAGGACCCCCGGGATGAACACAACCATGGCCATGGCAAACCAGAAGTTGTCGAAGCCCTGCCAATACCAGGGTAGTTCACGCCAGTTGAGGAAGACCATGAAGTCGGGCAGGGTCGGATTGCCATAGACACCGCGACTGCCGATCTGGCGCATGAGATACATGCCCATGGCGTAGCCGCCGAGCGCGAAGAAGGCGCCATGGCCGAGCGAGAGAATGCCGCAATAGCCCCAGACCAGATCGAGTGCGAGCGCCAGAATGGCGTAGCTGAGATATTTGCCCATCAGCGAGACGAGATAGGTCGGCACGTGGCCGAACTGGCCGGGCGGGATCAGCAGATTGGCCATGGGCACGAGAATGGCGACGGCCAGGAAGATGGAGATGACCCAGATGGCTTTCTTGTCGAGCGCGCGGAACAGGGCTTGGGTCAGCATGGGATTATACCTTTGAGAAAGGCCCCCTCTTCACCTCTCCCCCACAGGGAGAGGTGAAGAGGGGAGAGGTCGGCGGCGAAGCCGACGGGTGAGGGGGCCTTGAGCTGAGCCATCCTCACTGCTCCACCGCCCGGCCCTTGAGGGCGAAGAGGCCTCTTGGTCGCCGCTGGATGAAGAGGATGATGAGGACGAGGATCAGGATTTTGCCCAGCACCGCACCGGCATAGGGTTCGAGGAATTTGTTGGCGATGCCGAGAGTCAGGGCGCCGACCAGGGTGCCCCAGAGATTGCCGACGCCGCCGAAGACCACGACCATGAAGCTGTCGATGATGTAGTTCTGGCCGAGATTGGGGGAGATATTGTCGATCTGGGTGAGGGCCACACCAGCGAGTCCGGCAATGCCTGAGCCGAGACCAAAGGTCATGGCGTCGACAAAGGGCGTGCGGATGCCCATGGACGAGGCCATGCGGCGGTTCTGCGTTACGGCGCGCATTTGCAGGCCCAATGCGGTGCGATTGAGCACGACCAGCAGCAGCGCGAAGACAATGGCGGCGAAAATGACGATCCAGAAGCGGCCATAGGTGATGGATAAGCCGTAGAATTCAAACGAGCCGCTCATCCATGTCGGGGCGATGACCATCTGGTTTGTCGGCCCGAAAATCGAGCGCACCGATTGCTGAAGGATCAGCGAAATGCCCCAGGTGGCGAGGAGGGTTTCGAGCGGGCGACCATAGAGCCAGCGGATGACGCCGCGTTCGATGCCGATGCCGATGGCGCCGGTGACGAAAAAAGCGGCGGGAAGGGCAATCAGCAGCGAATAGTCGAGCAGGAACGGAAAATTCTGGCGGATGATGAGCTGGACGATGAAGGTGGTGTAGGCGCCCAACATGACCATTTCGCCATGGGCCATATTGATGACGCCCATGACGCCGAACGTGATGGCGAGGCCAATGGCGGCGAGCAGCAGCACCGAGCCGAGCGAGATGCCGAACCAAACATTTTGCAGTGCCCCCCAGACTGCGCGTTCCTGCTCAAGACCAGCGAGGGCTGATTGGATGGCGGGGCGCAATTCCTCCGGCACATTGTTCAGTGCGCCGGTGAGAATGGTGATGGCGGCGCGGCCTGTGCTGGATGCGATCAGCGGGATGGCAATGCGCCGGGCCTCAAGGCTGGCGGTGTCGTCGCCCAGAATGGTGACGGCGCGGGCGGCCTGCATGGTGCGCAGCACATTGGCATCTGTTTCGGCGGCAATGGCTTCGTCCAGCAGTGGGAGATTTGCAGGATCGGGTTTGGAGAGGAAGCCATTGGCGGCGGTCAGGCGCGTCGATGGATTGTCACTCATCAACGTCATGCCCGCTAGCGCGGTGGCGATGTCGCGGCGGAGGCTATTGTTGACGCGGATGCGGGCGAAATCGGCTTCGTCTGGCGCTTCGATGGTTTCTCCCGTCGAGGGATCGAGCCAGTTGGAGCCGCGCTGGATGGCGACGAGGCCGGAGATTTTATCCGCGTAAAGATTGCCATCGGCCAGAGCCTGCAAGGGTGCAATGACTTTCGGGTCGCCGGTGGAGGCGAGATCGGTGACGATCTGGCCGAGTTCGCGCAGGCTTGCTTCGCCCATGGATTGAATGAGGGTAGGGATGTCGGCGTCCTGCGCGCGGGCGGTGTGGGTGAAGATCAGCAGGAACGGCAGGGCCAGAAGCACCAGGCGGAGAGCGCGGAGGGTGGTCATGGCTATGGCGTCCTTGTGGGTTCTTTTGGATTTGGTGGGGCGGAGTACGTGGAGCACCCCCTCCCGGCCTCCCCCGTCAAGGGGGAGGTGCTGCATCGTGTGCTGGGCAAGATTTGCGTTCAGATCACCGGCCCGACACCTCCCCCTTGACGGGGGAGGCCGGGAGGGGGTGATGAGAGGCGCCAGGCCCTCACGCTTCCCTTACTGCGCCGCGCCGCAGGTTTCGGTTTCGGTGTTGTAATTCCCGCAATTGATCGGGGCGGTCCAATCGGCTTCGAGCATCTTGGACTCGGGCAGGAAGTCAGACCAGGCATCGCCGGGGACGAGGTCTTCGGTTTCCCAGACCACGAAGAACTGGCCGTCATCCTGAATTTCACCGATCAGCACGGGCTTGGTGATGTGGTGGTTGGGGAGCATGGTGGCGATGCCGCCGGTCAGGTTCGGAGTTTCGAGGCCAACAATAGAGTCGATGACGGCGTCGGCATCGGTGGTGCCGGCGGCTTCGACGGCGGCAACCCAGAGGTTGAAGCCGATCATATGGGCTTCCATCGGGTCATTGGTGACCCGGTCTTCCGAACCGATAAAGGCCTGCCAATCGGCGATGAAGGCGGCGTTTTCGGGGGTATCTACGCTCATGAAATAGTTCCATGCAGCGAGGTGCCCGACCAGCGGGGTGGTGTCGAAACCGGAAAGCTCTTCTTCACCCACCGAGAAGGCCACGACCGGGATGTCTTCTGCCTTGATGCCTTGATTGCCCAGTTCGCGGTAGAACGGCACATTGGCGTCGCCATTGATGGTGGAGACCACGGCGGTCTTCTTGCCAGCCGAGCCGAATGCCTTGATGTCGGACACGATGGTCTGCCAATCGGAATGACCAAAAGGCGTATAGTTGATCATGATGTCTTCAGGTGCGACGCCCGAGTCGAGCAGGTATTGCTCCAGAATCTTGTTGGTGGTTTGCGGATAGACATAGTCCGTACCGGCCAGAACCCAGCGCTCAACGCCTTCTTCTTCGGCGAGGTAATCGACGGCGGGAATGGCCTGCTGGTTGGGCGAAGCACCAGTATAGAATACGTTGCGCTGGCTCTCTTCGCCCTCATATTGCACGGGGTAGAAGAGCAGCGAATTGAGCTCTTCAAACACCGGCAGCACCGACTTGCGGCACACCGAAGTCCAGCAGCCGAACACCGCGTCGACATTGTCGACTTCGATGAGCTGACGGGCCAGTTCGGCAGCCAATGGCCAGTCCGAGGCAATATCGACGACGACAGGTTCAAGCTGCTTGCCGAGCACGCCGCCCTTGGCGTTTTGCTGCTCGATCAGGAACAGCATCGTGTCCTTGAGCGTGGTTTCGGAAATGGCCATCGTGCCGGACAGCGAGTGCAGAATGCCGACCTTGATGGTGTCGTCCTGCGCCAGAACCGGCGTCATGGGCAGGAAGGCGCTGCCGGCGAAAGCGGCAGCGAGAAGGGCGCTTTTGGCGCTGAATTTTTTCATTGTGAAGTCCCTCTGAAGATTTGTTCCCCGAAGACACCAAGGGAGGCGTCGGGGTGACACTGGGACAGTTCTTAACGGGAGCCCTATACGTCGATTGACGTAAGTGCGGGCTCGGCAGATTTCCCCACGGCGCTGAACACCCTGAAAAACCGCGTGATTTTGCCTCAAAAGCTGCTATTCAGGTTTTGACGAATTTTTGGGCACTCATGCGAGCGGGTTAAGAAATAGGCGAATGGCGCGGCAGCGGATTATCCCGATCAGGCGTGAATATAACCGCTGGGTGGCAAACCAGACGCTGGAAGACTATGCGCTGCGCTTCACCGCCAAGTCTGCGCGGCGCTTCTCCAATAACCGGATCAGCCACACCGCCATCGGCGCGATTTCATTTCTGGCGTTGGAGGCTATTGGCGGCGCAATCACGCTTTCCTACGGCACTACCAATGCGCTGATCGCCATCCTCGTCGCCTCCATCGCCATCCTGCTGGTGGGTGTGCCGATTGCGCGCTATGCGACGCGCCATGGGGTGGATGTGGATCTGCTGACCCGGGGCGCGAGCTTTGGCTATATCGGCTCGACCATCACCTCGCTGATCTATGCCAGCTTCACTTTCATTCTTTTCGCCATCGAAGCCTCGATCATGGCCAGCGCCTTGCTGCTGGCTTTCGGGCTGCCACTCTGGGCTGGCTACATCATCTCGGCGGTGGCAGTCATTCCGCTGGTGACGCATGGCATCGCCATGATCAGCCGCTTCCAGATATGGACGCAGCCGGTCTGGATCGTGCTCAATATTCTGCCCTTCATCTTTATCGCCTTCATGGATTGGGAGAAGTTCGACCTGTGGCGGGCCTTTAACGGGCTTGGCCAGCCGGAAGGCGAGGCGGGAACGATTGCGGCTTTTGAAATTGCCAAATTCGGCGCGGCCTCGGCGGTTATTCTGGCGCTGATGACGCAGATCGGGGAGCAGGTGGATTTTCTGCGCTTCCTGCCTGCAGAAGGCGCGCCGAAATGGCGACAGAAGATCGGGATTTTCCTCGCCGGGGCGGGCTGGGTCGTGGTCGGCGCGCCCAAGCTGATCGCGGGGTCGTTCCTCGCCTTCCTGGCGTTGTCGGCGGGCGTTCCTCCCGAACATGCGTCCGAGCCCGGCTATATGTTCGCCGTTGCCTTCGGCTACATGATCCCCAATGAATTTCTGGCGCTGATGCTGATGGCGGTTTTCGTGGTCATCAGCCAGCTCAAGATCAATGTGATGAATGCCTATGCCGGCTCACTGGCCTGGTCGAATTTCTTTTCCCGGCTGACCCATAGCCATCCGGGGCGTGTCGTCTGGTTGCTGTTCAACGTTGCCATCGCGCTGCTGCTGATGGAATTGGGCATTTACCGGCTGCTGGAGGAAACGCTCGGGATATTCTCGATCATCGCCATGGCCTGGCTCTGTTCGATCTCGGCAGACCTGTTCGTCAACAAGCCGCTGGGGCTGGCGCCGCCGGGCGTCGAGTTCAAGCGAGCCCATCTCTATGACATCAATCCGGTGGGCGTTGGATCGATGCTGATTTCGGCGAGCATTGCGCTGGCAGCTCATTTTGGCGCCTTTGGCGAAATGGCGGCGGCGCTTGCTCCCTATATCGCGCTGATCGTCTGCTTCATCGCGTCGCCAACTATCGCCTGGGCGACCAAGGGCAAATATTATCTGGCGCGCAAGCCGCGCAAAGCCTGGGCCAATGAAACATCTTTGACTTGCTCGATCTGTGAGCATCCGTTCGAGCCCGAGGATATGGCGTGGTGCCCGGCCTATGCCGCGCCGATCTGCTCACTCTGCTGTTCGCTCGATGCACGCTGCCACGACATGTGCAAGCCCAAGGCTCATTTTCGCGCGCAGACCCATGCAGTGGCGTCGAGCGTCTTGCCGCAATGGGCCATAGACAAATTGCAGACGCGGCTGGGGCGCTATGGGATTTCCTTGGCCTCGGCGCTGTCCATCCTCGGCGGCATGATGGGGCTGATCTACTATTTCGCGGCGCGGTCGGCACCCCATACGGCCGATGTGGTCGGGGGGACGCTGCTGGTCGTGTTTTTCGTGCTCGCCGTCGCAGCGGGCGTCATGGTCTGGTTTCTGGTACTCGCCCATGACAGCCGGCTGGTGGCGGAGGAAGAAAGCTCGCGCCAGAATACGCTGCTGCTCAAGGAGATTGACGCGCATGGCAAGACGGATGCCGAATTGCAGCGCGCCAAGGAAAAGGCCGAGGCGGCCAATCAGGCGAAATCGCGCTATGTCGTGGGCCTGAGCCACGAATTGCGCACGCCGCTCAATGCGGTGATGGGCTATGCGCAAATCCTGGAACGCGATGCGAATATGCCGGAAAACCGGAAGGGCTCGGTGCAGGTCATCCGCCGCAGCGCCGAGCATCTATCAGGATTGATCGATGGGCTCCTCGATATTTCCAAGATCGAGGCGGGGCGGTTGCAGGTCTATTCGGGCGAGATCAATATCCAGGATTTTCTCGATCAGATTGTCGACATGTTCCGTTTACAGGCGGCGGCGAAGGGCCTGGAGTTCCGTCATGAACGAGCCGGTGCCCTGCCGGTCTATGTGCGGACCGACGAGAAGCGGTTACGGCAAATTCTGGTCAATCTGCTGTCCAACGCCGTCAAGTTCACCGCCTCGGGTTTTGTGCGGTTCGATGTCGGCTACCGCATGCAGGTGGCGACATTCACCATCGAGGATAGCGGCAGCGGTATCGCGCCTGATGATCTGCCGCATATTTTTGAACCTTTCGTGCGTGGCGAGGCGGAGACGAACCGCTTTACGCCGGGCCTGGGCTTGGGCTTGACCATCACCAAGCTGCTGACGGAAACGCTGGGGGGTGAAATCACCGTGACCAGTGAGCCGGGCACGGGCACGCGTTTTCAGGCGCGCTTGATGCTGGCCAAGGTGGAGCGGCCGCTCAAGCGGGTGTCCGTGGCGCGCTCGGTAACGGGCTATGCGGGACCGCGACGGTCGATCATGGTGGTCGATGACAATGAAGATCACCGCGAGATGATGCGCGAGATGCTGGAGCCGCTGGGTTTTGAGGTGGTGGTGGCGGAGGATGGGGCATTGTGCCTGTCCAAACTGGAATTATCGGTTCCTGCGCCTCCCTCCCCCTTGAGGGGAGGGAATGAGGGTGGGGGTTCTGAAGCCCCCCCAAGCTCGGTGGATTTGGATGGCTCAGAACCCCCACCCCGACCCTCCCCTCAAGGGGGAGGGGGCGAAAGAGTCGATGGCTCCGCGCCCCCCCACCTCTTCTTCATCGACATTTCCATGCCCGGCATGAACGGGTGGGAGCTTGTCACCACTATACGCGAGCGCGGCATTACTGCGCCCATGATCATGCTATCGGCCAATATTGGGGATGGGGCCAATCCTACCAATGCCGATGCTGGGCATAGTGACACCCTGGCCAAGCCTTTTGATCTCACCCAGCTCATAGACAGGATCGGGTCGCATCTGGGGCTGGAGTGGATTTATGCGGATGCGCCGGTTGTTCCGGCTGCTGGCAAGCTGGTGTCACCGGGGGCGGAAGCCTTGCGCGATCTCGCCAATCTGGGGCAAATCGGCCATGTGCGGGGGATTGAGGCCAAGCTGGCAGAGCTGGCCGGTGAGCCTGCCAACCGTCCGCTGGTCGAAAGGCTTCGTGCGCATTTGAAAGCGTTCGATTTTGACGCCTATGCCGAAACGCTGGAGCGGGTGCGCCATGAGCCGGATTGAGAAAGAACAGGACATCGTGCTTCTGGTTGACGATTCCCCGGAATCGCTCGGCTTTCTGACCTCTGCGCTGGAAGAGGCGGGTGTCACCGTGCTTGTTGCGCGCTCGGGCGAGGCGGCGCTCGGAATTGTTGAGCGGGTCATTCCCGATGTGGTGCTAATGGATGCGCTCATGCCGGGGCTCGATGGTTTCGAGACCTGTCGCCGCATGAAGGCCATGGCGCAGCTTACCCATGTGCCAATCATCTTCATGACCGGGCTGACTGAAACCGAGCATATCGTCCATGCGCTTGAAAGCGGCGGTGTCGATTACCTGTCCAAGCCCATCAATCTCGATGAATTGCGGGCGCGTATCCGCGTGCACCTTGCCAATGCCCGCCGTGCACAGAGCGCCAGGATCGCGCTCGATGCCGCTGGGCGCCATCTCGTCGCCTTCGGGCTGGAGGGCGGGGTGTTGTGGTCGACGCCGCAGGCCAATCGTTTGCTGGAACGCGTGGGGGTCGACACGCAGGTACAGGCAGAAATGTCGCGCAGTTTCGTGCTCTGGCAGGCGCAGCAAGGCAGGAGCGCGCAGCCCGGTGACGGATTTGACCTGTCGGGTCATGGCGGTAAGGGGCTGCAATTTGCCTTTTTGGGCATGGTTGGCGGTGATGAATATCTCTTTCGCCTCAGCCGCGTGCAGGAAGAGGGGCAGGAGGAGATGTTGCGCCAGTCCTTCGGGCTGACCCAGCGCGAGAGCGAGGTGTTGCTCTGGATCGCTCGCGGCAAGTCAAACCGGGACATTGGAGAAATCCTCGGTCTCAGCCCCCGCACCGTGAACAAGCATCTTGAGCAGGTCTATGCCAAGCTGGGTGTCGAAAACCGCGCATCAGCCGCGATCAAGGCCATCCAATCCTTTCAGGCGCCGTTCGAGCTGTAGGCCGCGCGCCTGCGCGATCACATTTCATCGCTTTGCCATTTTACCGGGAACCGCCACCGGGCTCTGCCGTTTTGTTGCTGACCGGACCGCGAATGGCCGGGTGAAACATGACGGAACGCCAATAGAGCCTCCGTCATCCGAACGGCGGACAGAAGGCAAAGGTTGACGCTCCTTTGTCTAATGTTCCCGAAGGGGTGCGAAATTTCGATTTCGCACCCTATTTATTTTGTTAATGCAATAATTCTTCTTGCTTCTGCTGATTTGTAGGTTTGATTTAATTACGTGTGAATACGTATAGCAATGATTACCAATCGTTCGCCGCAAAATTATCTGTGATTTCCTGACATGAAACTATCTCACTACTTCTTCGTATTGCCTTTGCGACACTGGGTCGTGCGAATAGGAGATGAAAAATGAGACTGTTTACTGCAGCGCTATTTTCAGCTGCCCTACTAGCAGGTGCGGTGGTGCCGGCAAATGCGCAATCATTGCTGGGCATCATTGGCGGTAAAGACGACAAAGCGCTCATAACCATCGGTTCGGGCAATAGTGGCAATTCCGGGCTGGTCAATATCGGCGTCGGTGGCAAGGATCAGGTGCTCGACGCCAAGGTTGGCAATGGCAATATTGGTTCAGCTCGTGTCGGCTCAGGCGGTTCGTCCGGTCTGGTCGATGCCGATGTCCGGTTGCTCAATAACAATGCCCGTGTTGGCGTCGGCATCGGTGGCGGTAATCGCCTGGTGAATGTCGATGTTGGAATTGGCAATCCCGGTAATGGCAATGGAAACGGCCCTGGTAATGGAAACGGCCCCGGAAACGGCAATGGACCCGGAAATGGTCCGGGTGCAGGTTCGGGCGGCGGGGTTGGCAATGCCGGCTCTGGCGGCTCCAATTGCGTCGGCCTTGCCAATGTTGAACTCGAGCGCCTGTTGGGTGCAACCCGTATCGATGGGTCGTGGAGCCGCGCCAGCAATGTGCAGATTTACCCGGTCCGCGTCTGCCCCGAACAGCGCAGCTGGCTTGCTGCTGCCCTGGCCAGCACCAATCTGGGCGCTGCCCTGCGGTCAGCAATTGCTGCGGATGCGCTACTGACAGCCTCGCTCAGCCGGTCGTCCTATTCGGCTGATCGCGTTTTTGCGGTGCAGCGCAATGGTGGCCAACTGACGGTGTTCGTTTACTGATCGCAGCAGAAGATTACACTTGCCAAATTGCGCGCTATCCCGCTGATTTCGGAGGTCATTCGATCTTGATGGGATAGCGCGCAATGATTTTGCCAGTGGATACTATCGACCGCAAATTGCTCCGAGAATTGCAGGCGGATTCGCGGCGCAGTGTGCAGGTTCTGGGCGATGCCGTGGGCCTGTCGGCGTCAGCCTGCCATCGCCGGATCAAGGCGCTGGAAGATGCCGGGCTGATTTCAGGCTATTCAGCGCGGCTCGATGCCGGTCGTCTTGGCTATACGATGCAGTTCTTCATCGAGGTGGGGCTGACGAGCCAGAGCGAAGCGGCGCTGGAGGCCTTTGAGGCGGCGGTTCAGGATATTCCCGAAGTGCTGGAATGCCATCTTATGGCCGGGCAGTCCGATTATATCCTGCGGGTGGTTTGCCGGGATCATGAGGATTTTGAGCGACTGCATCGTCGGTTGAGCGCGCGGCTTCCCGGCGTGGCGCGCATTCATTCAAATCTCAGCATAAGAATGGTCAAGGCGGGCGCGGGTTTGCCTGTCTAGTAGCCGTCAAAATTGCATCATAATGACTATGTTTTAGGCAAATGAAATTTATGATGCTATTGTAGTCGCAATATGCTTGCGTCCCGGCTTTTGCTGCGCTTGATTTCCACCAATGAACAAAATTGGGGACGTCAGAATGCTTTCACGCCGCGCTTTCACCGCACTCACTCTCGGCACCGCTTTAACGCTCTCGGCAATGCCCGCCTTTGCGCAGGCAACTGATGTGAAATTTACGCTGGACTGGCGCTTTGAAGGGCCTGCTGCCGGCTTCCTGTTGGCGCAGGATAATGGCTATTTCGCCGAGGAAGGGCTCAACGTCACCTTCGATATTGGCAATGGTTCGGTGGAAGTCATCCCGCGCGTGGCGACTGGCGCCTATCAGATGGGCTTTGGCGACATCAATTCGCTGATCAAGTTTCTCGATGAAGACGCGTCGCAGCCGATCAAGGCGGTGATGATGGTCTATGACAAGCCGGTTTTCTCGGTGATTGGCCGCAAGTCGCTGGGCATCACGGATGATCCGAAATCGCTTGAAGGCAAGAAGCTGGGCGCGCCGCCGCCAGATGGCGCTTTTGCGCAATGGCCAGCCTTTGTCGAAGCTGCTGGTATCGACACCTCGGCCATTACGCTGGAATCCATCGGCTTCCCGGTGCGTGAGCCGATGCTGGCCTCGGGCGATGTAGATGGTGTGTTCGGGTTCGCTTTCTCGGTGATCCTCAATCTCAAGGCCAATGGCGTGCCGGACGAAGACATTTCCACCATTCTGTTCGCTGATCACGGCCTTAATCTCTATGGCAATTCGGTCATGGTCAACGAAGCCTTTGCCGAAGAAAATCCTGACGTGGTCAAGGGCGTGTTGCGCGCTCTGGCGAAGGGCTTTGCCGATGCGGTGGCCGATCCAGCCGCTGGTGCCGCTGCGGTTCTCGCACGCAACGAGACGCTGAACATCGACACCGAAACCGCGCGCCTGAGCATGGCGAACGAGATGAATATCAAGACGCCCTATGTCATCGAAAATGGCTTTGGCGATGTCGATCCGGAGCGGCTGGCTGCGTCCATCGAGACGCTGAAGATTTCGATGGGTCTCAAGGGCAATGTGACGGCAGACGATATTTTCGACGCGCAATATCTGCCGCCCGTCGAAGAGCGCCAATTGCCGTAATTTGTCCCAACACGCTACCCGGTCCGGGCTTTAAGGGAGCCCGGGCTTCATCCCCGATCCGTTCATACCGAGGGAACGGGAACGGATCGGGGTGGGCTTTGCCACCGCAAATGGAGTCGCGCATGACCTCTCCGCTGGTTTCCATCGAAAATGTCGACATGCGCTATGGCGGGCCTGAGGGCACGCTGGCGGTGAGCGGGCTCGATCTCAAGATCGATCGAGGCGAATTCGTCGCCGTGGTGGGCCCTTCGGGCTGCGGCAAGTCTACGCTGATGAAGCTCACCACGGGCCTGCATATTCCGCAAAAAGGCGCGGTCATCGTCGCCAATGAGGAAGTGACCAAGCCGATCTCGATTGTCGGCATGGCGTTTCAGAACCCCACCATGTTGCCGTGGCGTACGACGCTGGAAAATATCCTGTTGCCGCTCGAAATCGTCGAGCGGCACCGCCATCGGCTGCGCAAGCATAAGGCGGAATACATCGAGAAGGCCGAAAAGCTGCTCGAAACGGTGGGCTTGAAAGGCTTTGGCGCGAAATTTCCATGGCAGCTTTCCGGCGGCATGCAGCAGCGCGCCAATCTCTGTCGGGCGCTGATCCACGAGCCGGAACTGTTGATGCTGGACGAGCCGTTCGGCGCGCTGGACGCATTCACCCGCGAAGAATTGTGGTGTGTCATCCGCGATCTGCATGCTGCGCAGGGCGTGACCATTGTGCTCGTTACCCACGATCTGCGCGAGAGCGTATTCCTGGCCGATAAGGTCGTGGTGATGTCTGCGCGCCCCGGTCGGGTTATTTCCGAGCACGTCGTGCCCTTTGCGCGACCGCGTCAGCTTGAGTTGCTGTACGAGCCGGATTTCAACGACATGGTGCAGAAGCTGCACGGCGAGATTGCTACTGCGAGGGCTGCCGCATGAGTGCGCTTGAAACCACCACGCCGGTCGCCGCGCCGCCGCGCCCCGTTTTCAAGATCAATTGGGTGCGGCTGGCGCCGTTCATCTACACAATCGGCCTTTTCGTCATCTGGGAAATCGGTGTCCGCATTTCCGGACTGCCCCATACGATCCTGCCCACGCCGTCGCGCATTTTCGAGGCGATTGTTCAGTATTGGTCGCCGATCTGGAAGAACTCGATGCAGACGCTTTATACGACCGTGCTCGGCTTTTTGCTGGCAGTGGTTGGCGGGCTGGGTATCGGGCTGTTTATCGGCTGGTCCAAGACTATCTATGCCGGGCTCTACCCGATCATGGTCGGGTTCAACGCCATTCCCAAAGTGGCGCTAGTGCCAATCCTCGTCATCTGGTTCGGTATTGGAACCGTGCCTGCCGTATTGACGGCGTTCCTGATTTCCTTCTTCCCCATCGTGGTCAATGTCGCCACCGGCCTCGCCACCATCGAGCCGGAAACCGAGGATGTGTTGCGGGCGCTGGGCGCGAAGAAAATGGACATCATGTTGAAGGTGGGCATTCCGCGCTCCATGCCCTATTTCTTCGGCTCGCTGAAAGTGGCGATCACGCTGGCTTTCGTTGGCTCGGTGGTCAGCGAAACCGTGGCCTCCAACAATGGGCTGGGGCAGATGATGGCGTCGGCGCAGTCGAACTTCAACGTGCCGCTGGTGTTTGCGGGGCTGCTGATGCTCGCGGTTGAAGGCATCGCCATGTATGCGCTGATGGCCTGGGTCGAAAAGCGCATGACCGGCTGGGCGCATCGCAGCACGATGGCAAACTGATCTGTCACAAAACTGCAATCGGGGTGTGGCCAATGGTGCCAGACCCCGGAGTGCCCCCACGTGACCGCAGACAATCTCAATCGCCTCGATCAATTGACCAGTGAACTCGACCGCATCCGCGACGAAATCACCGACAGTTTCGATGAAGAACTCGAATTGCAGTTCGAGGATGACCAGCTCGAAGCGCTGGCTGACGAGACGGAGCGCGCCGGACGGCAATCCATCGACCGCAAGGTCTATTTCCGCGAGCTGTTCCGCTTGCAGCATGAGTTGGTGCGGCTGCAGGACTGGATCGTTCACAACAAGCTCAAGGTTGCCGTAATTTTCGAGGGGCGCGATTCAGCGGGCAAGGGTGGCGCGATCAAGCGCATCACCCAGCGGCTCAATCCGCGCGTCTGCCGTGTCGTGGCGCTGCCTGCGCCGTCCGACCGCGAAAAGACGCAATGGTATTTCCAGCGCTATGTGCCCCATCTACCTGCGGCGGGTGAAATGGTGCTGTTCGACCGCTCCTGGTACAATCGGGCCGGGGTGGAGCGCGTCATGGGCTTTTGCTCGCCGGACGAATTGCAGGAATTCTATCGCACCACGCCTGATTTCGAGCGCATGCTGATCGGGTCAGGCATTATCCTCATCAAGTTCTGGTTCTCCATCACCAATGAGGAACAGGAGTTCCGCTTCCGCATGCGCATTCAGGATCCGCTCAAGCAGTGGAAACTGTCGCCGATGGATATGGAATCCCGTCGCCATTGGGAGGACTATACCAAGGCGAAGGAAGACATGCTGGCGCTGACGCACACTAGGGAATCGCCATGGTGGGTGGTCGAGGCCGACGACAAGAAGCGCGCGCGGCTCAATTGTATCGCGCATCTGCTGCAGGCCATTCCCTATGGCGATGTGCCGAAGTCTGAAATCGTGCTGCCCGAGCGTATCCGACACCCCGATTACAATCGCGGCCCAGTGCCCGATGAGATGTATGTGAAGGCGGTTTACTGAGCCGGAGGCTTGCCAGCGTCTTCACCGGGCGCGACAATCAGCGCTTCGCGTCGGGAGGAAGCTGATGGGCGAGACCAGTCATATCGTGGGGGGCGGCCCCAAGAAGGTGCTCTATACCCTTGCGACCATCGGCCAGATGGGTGTGGGCAAGGCGGCAAAGGCGCTGACGGCGAAGAATACCTGCAAGGCCTGTGCCTATGGCATGGGCGGGCAGCGCGGCGGCATGACCAATGAACTCGATGAGTTCCCCTCGGTGTGCAACAAGTCGGTGCAGGCGCAATCGACCGACATTCAGCCGCCAATCCCCCATCCGATCTTTCAGCACAGCATTGATGAACTGGCCGAACTGACAGGGCGGGAAATGGAGCGGCTGGGGCGCCTGGGCACTCCGCTGTTCCGGCGGGCAGGATCAAGCCATTTAGAGCCGCTGGACTGGGACAGCGCGCTTGAACACGCGGCGCATCGGCTTGCTGAAATCGACCCGCAGCGTACGTTTTTTTATTCGTCCGGACGTTCGTCCAACGAGGCTGGTTTCCTGTTTCAATTGCTGGCGCGGGCCTATGGCACCAACAATGTCAATAATTGCTCTTATTACTGCCATCAGGCGACCAGCGAGGGGCTGGCCACCACGATTGGCAAGGGCACGGCAACGGTCGAACTTGAAGACCTGACCGGTGCGGACCTGATCTTCGTCATCGGCGCCAATCCCAGCTCCAACCATCCGCGCTTCATTCACATGCTCAAAAACTGCCGCGAGCGGGGCGGGCAGGTCATTGTGATCAATCCGGCCAAGGAGCCGGGGCTGGTCAAATTCGCGGTGCCGAAATCGCCCGCCTCCATGCTCAAGGGCGGCAGCGAGATCGCGTCGGATTATCTCCAGCCGCGTATCGGTTCGGATATTGCGCTATTCAAAGGACTGGCCAAGGCGGTGCTGGAGCAGGGCAGTGAGGGCCGTGATTTCATTGCCGCCCATGGTGCTGATTACGCGGCCTTCCGCGCCGACATCGATGGCTTGAGCTGGGACCAGATCACGCAGGCCTGCGGCCTGTTGCGTGATGATATTGACCGTGTCGCCGCGGCTTATGGGCGAGCCAAACATGCCGTTTTCGCCTGGGGCATGGGCATGACCCATCATGTTCATGGCACCGCCAATGTCGAGGCCATCGCCAATCTGGCGCTGTTGCGCGGCATGATCGGCAAGCCTTTTGCCGGGCTTCTGCCGCTGCGCGGTCATTCCAATGTGCAGGGCATTGGCACGATTGGCGTCAAACCCGTGCTCGCGCGCGATGTGTTGGCGAAGATGGAGCAGGCCTTTGGTGTGCAATTCCCCGAGGAAAAGGGGCTGGACACCATGGCCTGCCTCAAGCGTGCCGAGGCGGGAACAATCGACGCTGCCGTGATCATGGGCGGCAATCTGTGGGCGGCGACGCCGGATACCGCCTTCTCCACTCGTGCGATGGAAGCGATCGGTTTCAAGCTCTTTCTCACCACTACGCTCAACCAGGGCCATGTGCATGGTCTGGGGGAGGGCGAAGTGATGATCCTGCCGGTTACCGCACGCGATGAAGAATGGGAGCCGACGACGCAGGAATCGATGTTCAATTTCGTGCGCCTGTCCGATGGCGGCATTACCCGCATCGACAATGTGCGCCCGGAAAGCTGGATCTTGGGACAATTGGGCAAGCGCGTGCTGCCCAATTCACCGATCGATTTTGCAGCCTTTTCCGGCCATGCCCGTATTCGTGACGCTATCGCCGCCATTGTTCCGGGTATGGAAGAGATTGCCGATATCGACGTGGCCAAGCGCGAATTTCATATTCGCAATCGTGTCATGCATGTCCCAGAATTTGGGACGCTCGACGGCAAGGCTCATTTCGTGGTGACGCCTATTCCTGCCAATGATCCCGGCCAGCTCGTGCTGGCGACCGTGCGCAGCGAGGGGCAGTTCAATTCCATCATTTATGAGGAAACCGACAGCTATCGTGGCAAGGCCGGGCGCTATTCCATCTTCCTTTCGGGGGCAGACATGCAGCGCCGCGGGCTTTCGGAGGGCCAGAAAGTTGTGGTGACCTCCAATGCCGGGCGGATGGAGGGTTTTGCTACACGGTTTGACCTGCCTGAAGGTTCGGTGCTGGCCTATTATCCCGAAGCCAATGTTCTTGTTGGCACGGCGGTCGATCCGCGCAGCAAAACCCCGGCTTTCAAGTCGGTCCCCGTGGGCATTCAGGCTTTGTGATTAGCTGTTTGGGCTTTTCATTTTTGCTTTGTTTACTCGATGTCGGCACACTTGTTGTTTGCAAGGTGATTGGCAGGGACAGTGACTCTGGATCTGAAAACCCGTTTGGACGCGTGCTGGGAGATGGGACGCACGGGGCGTTCTCCCGAGGCGCTTGTCGAAGCACGGGCATTGCTCATAGAGGCCCGCCATGCTGACGACGAAGGGGCTATCGCCTTCGCCTTGACCTGCACGGCCTGGGCCTCTCTGCAATTGGGCCATGCCGATGAGGGCATAGATTGCGCCATCGAGGCCAAGACCATTTTCGCAAGTCTGGGAATTGACTGGGGACTGGCGCTGTCCGGTGCTGTCTATTCCTGGATCATGCTTGAGCTTGGTCTGAGCGATCTGGGATTCGATGAAGCCAGTCTCGCGCTGGAGATTGCCGACCGCACTGAAGACCTCAGCTTGCGGGCCTTTGTCATGGGCTGCAAGGGCATGACGCTGATGATGTGCCGCCAGGATCAATTGGCCAGCCCGATCCTCGAAGATGCGCTGGAGCTGGCGGAACGGGCAGGGGACCCATGCACAATCGCGCTTACCCTGATCAATATCGGCTATTCACTGGTCAGCCAGGCCGAGGCCGCCGAGAGCGAGGGTGACGAGGACCTGGGGAGGCGGCTGCGCGAACGCGCGGCCATGGTCAATGATCGCGCTATCGACATGGCGCGCGGCTATCGCGATCTGTGGAATCTGCGCATTGCCCTGTGCAACGGCGCCGAGTTCTATCTCCTGCTGGGTGACGTGAGCACCGCCGAGGCCTATCTCGACCAATGGGAAAGTCTGAATGGCGAAGCTGGCCTGCGCGAACGGATTCACTATCTCTATACCCGCGGTGAAGTCCTGACGCGTTCAGGGCGTCTTGATCAGGCGCTTGAAGTTTGCAGAGAGGCGGCCATGTTGGCCGAGACCAGCGCTCAACTCGATCACAAGGCAAATACCTTGCGTCGCCTATCGGACGTCGAGGCGGAGTTGGGCGATCACCGTTCGGCGCTGGAGCATCACCGGGCCTTCCATGAAACCTTTGTCCGCCAGATGGGCGACCTGACACGGCGGCGCGCCGTCATTGTCGAAATGCAATTGCAGAACCAGCGCCTGAGAGCGCAGACGGTTCGGCTGGAAGCCGAAGCGCATCAGGACGCGCTGACGGGTTTGCTCAATCGCCGCGCCTTTAATGCTGCCTTTGAGGCATTGCATGGCAAACTGTTTTCGTTGGCCATTCTTGATCTCGACCATTTCAAACTGGTGAATGACCGCTATTCGCACATTGTCGGCGATGCCGTGCTGACGCGCACCGGTACATTGCTGCAAACCTGGCATCAGGACATGCAGGCCTTCCGATTGGGTGGCGAAGAATTTGCGCTGATTTTGTCGGATATGAGCGTTGCCCAGGCCCTTCCGGTTTTTGATGCCCTGCGCGAAGCGCTGGGCAGGGCTCATTGGAGCGATTTGGGCAGGGATCTTTTCGTCAGCGCAAGTATTGGCGTGGTCGACTCGATCGAAACCTCCGGACGTTCCATGATCGAAGTCGCCGATAAACGTCTTTACGCCGCCAAGGATCGCGGGCGTAACTGTGTCGTGGGGCCGAACGATCAGGCTCTGCCATATCGTGCACGGGCCTGATGGGGCGGGCGACGGCTTCGCCTGCGACCTGTAGCTGAGGCGAAAAGTCGCCTGCCCGTTGCCCCTTCTGTCTGCTTGGCCTACATAGGCCCAAATTCACGCAGAATCCCTTTGAAGAGGTCATGACGCCATGGCGCGCCAGTTCATCTATCACATGCACGGAATGTCCAAGGCTTATGCCGGCGGCAAGAAGGTGTTGGATAACATCCACCTCTCCTTCTACCCCGATGCCAAGATCGGCATTCTGGGTCCGAACGGTTCGGGTAAGTCGACCCTGCTCAAGATCATGGCTGGTATCGACACCGAATTCACCGGTGAAGCATGGGCCGCTGATGGCGCGAAAATCGGCTATCTGGCGCAGGAGCCGCAGCTTGATCCGCAGCTCAACGTGCTCGGCAACGTCATGATGGGCGTCAAGGAAAAGAGGGACATCGTCGACCGTTATAACGAGTTGATGATGAACTATTCCGACGAGACCGCTGACGAAGCGACCGCGCTTCAGGATCAGATCGACGCGCAGAACCTGTGGGATCTGGAGTCGCAGGTTGAGGTGGCGATGGAAGCTCTTGGCTGCCCGCCGGGTGATGCCTCTGTCGACAACCTCTCCGGTGGTGAACGCCGCCGCGTCGCGCTCTGCGCCCTGCTGCTGAGTAAGCCCGATCTGCTGCTGCTGGACGAGCCGACCAACCATCTCGACGCCGAAACCACAGCATGGCTCGAACGCCATCTGCGCGAGTTCGAAGGCGCGGTGCTGATCATCACCCACGACCGCTACTTCCTCGACAATGTCACGGGCTGGATTCTCGAACTCGACCGTGGTCGTGGCGTGCCTTATGAAGGCAATTACTCGGCCTATCTCGAAGCCAAAGCCAAGCGCTTTGCGCAGGAAAAGAGCGAAGACGCCGCCCGTGCCAAGGTGCTGGAACGCGAAAAGGAATGGATGGGCCAGTCTCCGCAGGCCCGTCAGTCCAAGTCCAAGGCTCGTCTCAAGGCCTATGATGAACTGGTCAAGATCAACGAGGCCCGTACGCAGTCTCAAACCGCGCAGATCATCATTCCGCCCGGCGAACGCCTCGGCCAGAACGTCATCAATGTCGAAGGGCTTTCCAAGTCCTTTGGCGACCGCATGCTGATCGACAATCTCAGCTTCAAGCTGCCGCCGGGCGGCATTGTCGGCATTATCGGCCCCAACGGCGCCGGTAAGTCGACGCTGTTCAAGATGCTGACGGGCCAGGAAAAACCCGATAGCGGCACCGTCACCGTCGCTGAAAACGTGCACCTTGGCTATGTCGACCAGAGCCGCGATGCGCTCGATCCGAACAAAACCGTCTGGCAGGAAATCTCCGAGGGCGACGAGGTTCTGCTGCTCGGCAAGCGCGAGATGAATTCGCGTGCCTACACCTCCGCCTTCAACTTCAAGGGTGGCGACCAGCAGCAGAAGGTCGGCAATCTCTCGGGTGGTCAGCGCAATCGCGTTCACCTCGCCAAGATGCTCAAGAGCGGCGCCAACGTCCTGCTCCTCGACGAGCCGACCAACGATCTCGACACCGAAACCCTCGCCGCGCTCGAAGAGGCGCTGGAGGAATTCGCCGGTTGCGCCGTGATCATCAGCCACGATCGTATGTTCCTCGATCGTCTGGCGACCCACATGCTGGCCTTTGAAGGCGATAGCCATGTCGAATGGTTTGAAGGCAACTTCCAGGACTATGAGGCCGACAAGGTTCGCCGGTTGGGCGCAGATGCCGTCAATCCCAAGCGGGCAACGTATAAGCCGCTGACGCGCTAAGAGTTTGAAGAGCGGGCCGCAAAGCCCGCTCTTTTCTTTCGATGTGCGGAACGAGCAGAAATTTGCTCTCTTCCGGACGCTTTTTAGGTCATCCGGCCACGCATACCCGACCGATCCAGTGTAGAAACTGCTCCAGTTTCTAAATCTGGAGAGCCTGCCATGCGTTTTGCATCGCTCATCGCCGCCGCTGCTTTTGTTGTTGCGGCTCCCGTTATCGTTCAGGCGCAGGATGTGACACCGCTGGTCACGGCTGAATGGCTCAAGGCTCATGCCGGTGACGAGAACGTCAAGATCATCGATATCCGTGACAATATTGCCGACACCGATCTGGGCGAGCTGCCCTATATCGCCAATGCCGTTGTTGCCCCTTACGCCTCTTACGGCTGGCGCACCGAAGTGCAGGGCGTTCCGGCACAGATTCCGGGTGACGAGCAGGTCGCAGCCCTGATCGGCGGTCTCGGTATCGATGGCGACGATCATGTGGTGATCGTACCTTGGGGCACGGACTCGTCCGAATTTGGTGGCGCAACCCGCGTCTACTGGACCTTCAAATATCTTGGCCACGACGCCGTTTCGATCCTTGATGGCGGCTGGCGTCAGTATGATGCCGTTGGTGGCGAGCGCGTTGCCGAGGCAGTGGTGCCGACCGCTGTGACGTTCCCCATCAATGTCCGGTCCGAGCTTCGTGCGACCACAGCCGATGTCGAAGCCGCGCTTGCCGACGGCACCAAGCTGGTTGACGGTCGTCCCGAAGCCCAGTTCCTCGGCCAGTCCAAGAGCCCGGTCGTGCGTATTGAAGGTACCATCCCCGGTGCGCTCAACATTCCGCATTCGAGCTTCTACAGCGCCGATTATGCCAGCTTTGCGCAGCCCGAAACCGTTGCGGCGCTGAGCCAGGCTATCGGTCTTGGTGCTGACGAAAAGAATATCGCCTTCTGCAATACCGGCCATTGGGCATCCATTGCCTGGTTTGCGCTGAGCGAAGTGGGTGGCAACAAGAACACGTCCATGTATGACGGCTCCATGGCCGAATGGGCCGCTGATCCGGCTCGCCCGATCCAGTAATCGGCTTTTCCTTCAGGCGTCATTGCCCGGCTCGTCCGGGCAGTCCATCCTGCCGCAGGCATGGACCACCCCGACGAGCCGGGTGGTGATGACGCGAAGAACACCAGACTGTTTGGATGTTGCGCCCGGTGGTCGCGGCATCCAAAATCCTTTTCTGAATTAGGGGCATTTCAGAATCATGAGTGATATTCCCATGACTGCGCCAAAGTTCCTGCCGCCAGTGGCGATGGATCGGGCGCCGCTTTACGTCGCTGCGTTTTTTCTTGTGGCGGGCTTTGCTTTCATCACCTGGCAGGTTGATCTGCGTCAGGCTGCGCTTTTCGCCATTGGCGGCGGGCTAGGCATGGCGCTGTATCATGGCTCGTTCGGGTTTACCGGCGGCTGGAAGCGCATGGTGGTGGAGAAGCGTGGTCGCGGCATGCGTGCGCAGATGCTGACCATCGGCGTTGCGGCACTTGCCATGATCCCGCTGGTTGCTGCCGGCAATATCGGCGGCCAGCCCATGGTGGGGGCAATGGCTCCGGTGGGCGTGTCGGTTCTGCTTGGCGCGGCCATTTTCGGGCTGGGCATGCAATTGGGTGGCGGCTGCGGTTCGGGCACCCTGTTCACCGTTGGCGGCGGATCGGCCCGCATGCTGGTGACGCTGGCTTTCTTCATTATCGGGGCTGTCATCGGCACAGCGCATCTGCCGTTCTGGCTGGAACAGCCCGCTCTGCCTGCCGTCAGCATTGGCGCCGAACTGGGTGCCGGTCTTGCTATTGCCGTTACCATTGCCGGGCTGGCTCTGGTGGCATTGATCACCTATGTCATCGAAAAGCGCGTGCATGGCAATATCGAGCCCGAGCCTGCTCCGGCGCGCCAGAACTGGTCATGGCTGGTCTATGGTCCGTGGCCGCTGGTCGGCGCGGGGCTGGTTCTCGCTCTGCTCAATATCGCAACCCTGCTGCTGGCTGGTCACCCATGGTCGATCACCTATGGCTTTGGGCTGTGGGGCGCAAAGATCGCGCAGGCTGTCGGTATCAATGTGGCAAGCTGGGAATTCTGGACCTGGCCGGCACAGGCGCAGGCGCTCAATTCCTCGGTGCTGGCTGACTCGGTGTCCGTCATGGATTTCGGTCTTGTCCTTGGTGCAGCTCTGGCGGCTGCTGTGGCGGGCAAATTTGCGCCCAAAGCCAAATTGCCGCTCGGCTCGCTGATTGCGGCCATCATTGGTGGCCTGCTGATGGGCTATGGCGCGCGCCTCTCCTTTGGCTGCAATATCGGGGCGCTGTTCTCCGGCATTGCCACGGGTAGCCTGCATGGCTGGCTCTGGTTTGCCGCCGCCTTTGTCGGCTCGATTGGTGGCGTCTGGCTGCGCCCGGTCTTTGGTCTGGATGGGTTCAAGAAATGAGCGGTCGCAATACTCTGCTGTTCGGTGCAGCGCTTGCCGTCACCACTGCCGCCATTGCGGCAGATCATCTGACCAAGCCGGTGCCGCCGCGTCCGGTCTATGGCCAGACAACAAGTGTGGCCAGCGGGTCGCCCTGCGCTGCCGGGGCACCATGCGCCGCTGGCGCTCCGGTCTCGCCCTGTGCCGCTGGCGCGCCTGTGGCTCCGGCCAAGGCTGCGCCACCACCGCCTCCGGCTGTGCGCCCGGCGGAAACCACCAAGCTCGCGCCGCCGCCACCACCCGCTCAACCCCCAGCCGCAGCGCCGCAATTGCAGCCTGCGCCGGCCGTGCCATTGACCCGACCGGAGGGCGAAGAAGCCCCTGATCTGGTGGTCAACAGCTAGCGAAGGCGCGCTCTTTCAAGGAGCGTTTTCAATCCATCATGGCCGCGTCGTGGATAGCACGACGCGGCCATATTTCTTGCGTGCACAAAAAGTTCGGGTTCGGATGGAACCGTTTGAGGTATGAAACGTTTCAGGTGGTCAAGGTCAGACCAATCTGGCGCGTGGGCGTTTCCTGGGGGCATCGTGGATAGGCAGGTATTGGACTACGCAGCGGTGTTTGAAGCGCTGCCAAGTCCGTTCATGATACTCGATCATGACCTGCGCTTTGTTGCCGCCAATTGCGCCTATCTTGAAACCACCGGCCGGGATTTATCCCAGCTTATGGGGCAGCATGTCATCGACATGTTCCCCAATCCCGGCGAAAGCGGACGTCGCCTCCTGGAGTCTCTGGAGCGGGTTCTGGCCACAGGCGAACCCGATACGCTGGCTTATCTGCCCTATCCGATCCCGGCGGGCGACGGGCAATTCGAAAGCCGCTTCTGGACCATCATCCACGTTCCGGTTCGCGGCGCTGATGGGAAGGTGAGCTTCGTGATGCAGAACACGGTCGATGTGACCGAGTTTGCGCGCATCAGGGAGGCAGCCACCTTGCCGTTCCATTCGCTCTCGGCGGCAACAAGACTGATCGAGCGTACCCGCGAAGCCGATGCTGCCAGTGCCGATTTCAGGCGGCTGTTTCAGCAAGCGCCAGGCTTTTTCGCGGTGCTGTCCGGCCCGCAGCACATTTTCACCTTTGCCTCGGATTCCTGCATTCGTCTGGTTGGAAACCGGCCGCTGATCGGGCTTCCGGTGATTTCCGCATTGCCCGAAATTGCTGCGCAGGGTTTTGTGACCCTGCTCGACCATGTTTTTACCAAGGGTACCAGCCATCAGGGTGAATCTGCGCGGCTGATGCTGGTGCGCGAGCAGGACAAGGCAGAGGAAGAAACCTTTCTCGATTTTTCCTGCCATCCTATCCGCGACGCCGATGGAAAGATCACCGGCATTTTCGTTCAGGGCATGGATCGCACCGAGACCATCCGCGCCGCCAAGCGGCAGCGGCTCTTGATCGACGAGCTCAATCACCGCGTTAAAAATACACTGGCGACGGTGCAGTCCATTGCCAGCCAGACATTGCGATCGAGCGGCGATATCGCCACGGCCAAGCAGGACTTTGAGGCCCGGATCGTAGCCCTGTCCAAAGCCCATAATATGTTGAGCGAGAGGCAGTGGCACGACACCGAAATCGGCCATCTCGTGCGTCAGGAATTGAGCGCCTATGATGGCGACCACGTTCAGCTTGATGGGCCTATTCTGCAAATCAACGCCAAGGCGACCGTGGCTTTGGCGCTGGTGCTGCACGAAATGGCGACCAATGCCGCCAAGCATGGGGCGCTGTCCGTTCCGGAGGGGCGGTTGAACGTGAACTGGTGTCTGAATGAAAAAGAGGATCTGGTGATCGAGTGGGTAGAACAGGATGGCCCGCCAACGCAGGCGCCCAAGCGGACCGGGTTTGGCTCGCGGCTGTTGCGAACCGTCATTACGGGAGAGCTGGCCGGAGAGTTGCAGCTTGATCATGGAGCGGATGGGCTGTCCGCGCGCATGAGCATTCCGCCATCGTCTTATTGTGCGCGGGTGCAGCATCTTGTCTGAGCGGGCGGAAAAGCGGGTTTTCATCGTTGAAGATGAAACTCTGGTGCTGTTCAACCTTCAGGATATTCTGGGCGAATTGGGCTGGACTCTTGTTGGGCAAGCCATGTCTTTGACGCAGGCAGAAAAACTTGCGTCTTCTGTCGAGCAGCCCGATGCGGCCATTCTGGACGTCAATCTGGGCGGGCAGAAAGTGTTTTCCGCCGCCGCCATATTGGCGGGCAGGGGCGTGCCCATCGTCTTTGCCACCGGCTATGGCCGCGATGGACTGCCGCCCGAATGGCAGGATCGCCCCGTTATCGTCAAACCCTATAGCCAGCGCGATGTGGCCATGGCGCTCGATGCACTGACGCTGGGACAGGTTTGAGCCAAGCGCGCCTTTACCAAGTCGTCACCGCCATGCGAAAAGCCTTTGGGCGTGCTGGACTTTCTGCAATAAGCTGTGCAGAACGGGCCAAGGCCCGAAAGGGTTCGCGTTCTGGGGGAATGCATGAAGAAGTTTGTGACGGGGGCGGTGCTGCTGGTCGGCCTTGCCTTCGCGGTCCCGGCGAATGGTGCAGAGGGACAATGTTCCGTAACCGGCTTTGGCGACTTTGCCTGTGATCTGACCGTCGATGGCGGCGGCATCACCTTTGCGCTGCCGGATGGGCGTACCTTCGTTTTCGCGCATGTCTCCGACGGTGAAGGGCTGGGCTATATCAGCGTCGCCGATCCGCGCCCGGGCAATTATCCCGAAGAGCTCGGCGCTTTCGCACCTATTGAGGGTGAGGACGGCTGCTGGTTTGGTGCCAAGGACGACATTACGTTCTGCGCGGCGTTTTTGCAGTGACCGAATTTCTGGCGGAAGCTGCCCGGCCTTTTTCCGTAAAGGTCGGCAATGCCGTCCTGGCAGGTCTTGTGCAGGGCGAGGGACTGCCGGTTGTGTTTTTGCATGCCGGCGTCTGCGACAAGCGCATGTGGCAGAGCCAGATGCAGGAAGTGGTCGACGAGGGTTGGCAGGCGATTGCCTATGACCGTCGCGGTTTCGGCGAGGCCGTTTCGCCGGATGAGTCTTTCAGTCATATCGCCGATCTCGAAGCTGTGCTCGCGGCCCACGATATTCACGCTGCGGTCTTTGTGGGCTGCTCCATGGGCGGTGGGCTGGCCATCGATTTTGCTCTTGCCCATCCCGGTCGGGTCATTGGGCTCGTGTTGATCGGCACCTCGGTTACCGGCGCACCATGGGTGACGGCAGAGTCTGAAACCGCGATGGAAATGGCGATGGACGATGCCGAGGAGCGCGGTGACCCGGAACTGCTCAACAAGGTCGAGGCTCATGCCTGGCTGGACGGACCAAGGGCGGCGAGCGGTCGTGTGAGTGGCGCGGCGCGCGAATTGTTTCTCGACATGAATGGCATCGCCCTGACCAAGCCCAAACTGACGGCGGAAGATCGTTCCGCCTCCAATGCGTGGCGGAGAATGGACAGCGTAAACGCGCCAAGCCTGCTTATGGTGGGCGATGAGGATTTTACCGCCATCATCGATCGGCACGAGACGCTGTCGGAGACCATGCCGAACGCATTCGCGGTGCTTCTGGAAGGCGTCGCTCACATTCCCAGCATCGAGCGCCCCGATCTGGTCAATACGCTGCTGATGCAGTTTCTCGATGCTTTCGGCGATGACGAAAGCGATGAAGATTCAGAGGACTAGCTCTGCCTCTGGTGCGAAGCTGTTCGGCAGCTCGCATGCTGATTCAATTGCTTGCGGATTTGATTCATGTGGTTTGCAGCGCGATTCCGCTTTTCTGTCCAATATATTGATTTAATTGGACAATAGGCGGGTCATTGCCGGTGCTGGTGCCTGCTGCGATGAACTTGCCTGACGCGCAATGTCACCCCGGCTTTTGCCGGGATGACATCGGTGTGGGAAAGAGAATTGGCGGTGTCCTACACCGCGATGATCCCATCGAGATGCTTGCTCAATTGTGGCGTGGGCAAGTTGGTCAGATCCTTGTCCAGCTCCGCCAGAATGGTTTTCTTCACATGTTCGGAAATTGCCTTGCGCAGATTGCCGAGCGCGATCGGGGCAGCGGCGATGACGAGCCGGTCATAGGCGCCGGACTTTGCCTTCTCGTCCAGCACGGCAGCGACCGAGCGGACAAATTCGGCTTCGCGGTGCTGTGCAGGATCGGTCTTGGATTCCATCACGCCACCGGTGGCGCCGCGGCCCGATCGGTCCGTGTCGATCTGCTGCGTTTGCAGCGGCGGAATGGACCATTCGAGGTTCTTGATGCTGGCAAGCCCTTTGCCCGGTCCGGCATGTTCCAATACACGGGCCTGAGTGCCATCGGCGATCAGAATCCAGGTTACGGTCTTCTTCATCTGCTGCTCCTCACGTTGGGACGGGCTTGAGCTGCGACAATCCGGTCGCGGCTCTCCAAGCCAAACGTCCGACTAAGGTGAAAGGTTGGCGCGGCTCATCACCAATGCAAGGCAAGCCGATCACAAAGACTGATTTGTCGCAGGACGAGCCGACTGATAGAGGGCAGTTGTGCCCATTGCGGCGCGGAGTAATTCGATGACCCTCCCTGAACAATCACCAGAAATCGCCATCCAGGCGGAGCCAAGCCCTGCGCCTGACAGCAACGAGACGCGCAATGGCGTCATTGCGGCCTTGGGGGCGTACCTGCTCTGGGGGTTCCTGCCGATCCTGTTCCGTCTGCTCGAAGACGCGGGTGCGGTGCTGATCGTTGCGGAGCGTACTTTGTGGTCGCTGGTGCTGCTGACGGCGGTGATCATTTTCACGCGCGGCTTCGCAGATGTGCGCAATGTGCTGACCGACTGGCGCAAGATGCGCGTGATCGCCATTTCTGCAGTCCTGCTGGTGGGCAATTGGCTGCTTTACGTCTGGGCGGTTGAGACAGGCCAATTGCTGGAGGCCAGTTTCGGCTATTTCATCAATCCGCTGGTCAATGTCGCCATTGGCATGCTCCTGCTCGGTGAGCGGCAGAACCGGCTGCAAACCGTGGCTATCGCCATTGCCAGCGTCGCCATTCTCATTCAGGCGCTGGGTCTGGGAGGCATACCGTTCATCGCGCTGGGGCTGGCGTTTTCGTTTGGATTTTATGGCTTCATCCGCAAGACGGCGCAGGCGGGTCCGGCTACCGGTCTCTTTGCCGAAACGCTGGTGGTTGCGCCCTTTGCACTAAGCTATGTCCTGTTCGATCTGGCTACCAATGGCCCCGGCGTTCATGCCGATCCGGGCCTGATGATGCTGATGATCCTTACCGGTCCGGCAACGGCCATTCCGCTGCTGCTCTTTGCCTATGGCGTGCGGCGGCTGCGGTTGACGACGATTGGCATGTTCCAGTATCTGGCGCCGTCCATTCAGTTTCTTGTCGCCATCATCATGTTCGGCGAGCATCTCAATGGCATGAGATTATTGAGCTTCGCGCTGATCTGGGCGTCGCTGGTCGTCTTTTCCTATGACAGTTTCCGCCAGCGACAGGCCCGGCTCGCCTGAGGTTCGGGTGGCCCGGATCGTTGCGGCAATCGCCTCGAAAGTCGTGCCGAACGGCGTGGCCTCTCGCCAGACCAGCCGCAATTGCCGCCCTGCCGACGGGTCGTTGAGCAAGTGCACGGCGATGCGCGGGTCACTGGCTTCCTTGCGCAGTGCGATCTGGGGCAGCAGCGTCACGCCCTGACCATTGGCAACGAATTCGACGATGGTCGAGAGCGAGGTTGCGGCAAAGGTGCGGGTCGTATGCTCTGAATCCAGTCGGCAGGCCGAAATGGTCTGGTCGCGGAAACAATGGCCTTCATCCAGCAGCAGAATGCGGTCGGGTGCGAGCGACGCGAGCGAGACCGGTTCCGCCGTTACCTCGCTACTGGGCGTCGCCAGAACGAAAAAGTCATCGAAGAGCGGTGTGGATACCAGTTTGGGCCCGCCTGCCGGGATGTCCGTGGCGATCAGGGCAATGTCGAGCCGTCCGTCCTGAAGCTCTTTCAAGAGCGCCTCGGTGCGGTTCTCGCTGATGGTGAAAGCCAGTTCCGGCAATTGCGCCGTCAATGCGGGAAAGATGGTGGGCAGGAGATAGGGCGCCACGGTGGGGATGAGCCCAAAACGGATCGGGCGTTTTGGCTTGCCCGCGTGATGCAGCGCGAAGCTTTCCAGCGCGTCGGCGCTGCGGAGCGTTTCGCTGGCCAGTTCGATGAAATCCCGCCCGAACGGGGTCAGGCGTGCGCCATCCTTGAGGCGGTCGAACAAGGGCGCGCCGCAAAATGCCTCCAAAGCCTGGATCTGTTGGGACAGGGCAGGCTGAGAAACTGAGCAGGCTTCCGCCGCCCGGCCAAAGTGACCAATTTTTGCCAGCGCCCTGGCGTAGCGCATCTGCTTGAGACTGATTGTCATGATAATCTGATCTTATCGGTGCAGGAAGATTAATCGATTGGCCTAATCGACGCTACCCCCCTATAACGCCCTCAATTCTGTTTCAGGAGGCCCCAAATGACCGATCCAAATTCCAATCCCGAAGGCGGCAAATGCCCTTTCCCCCATGGCGGTGGCCGTGGGCCGAAGAACCAAACCTGGTGGCCGGAAGCGCTGGATGTGCAGGTGTTGCATACCAATTCCGCCCTGTCCGACCCGATGGGCCCCGACTTTGATTATGCGGAAGCCTTCAGCAAGCTTGATCTCGAAGCCGTCAAGGCCGATCTGCGCGCGCTGATGACCGATTCTCAGGACTGGTGGCCGGCCGATTTCGGTCACTATGGCGGCCTGTTCATCCGCATGGCCTGGCACAGCGCCGGTACCTATCGCATCACCGATGGCCGTGGTGGCGCAGGCATGGGGCAGCAGCGTTTCGCGCCGCTCAATTCCTGGCCGGACAATGTCAATCTCGACAAGGCCCGCCGCTTGATCTGGCCGATCAAGCAGAAATACGGCAATGCGATTTCCTGGGCCGATCTGATGATCCTGACCGGTAATGTTGCGCTGGAATCGATGGGCTTCAAGACCTTTGGTTTCGCCGGTGGCCGTACCGATGTCTGGGAGCCAGAGGAACTCTATTGGGGTCCGGAAGGCACATGGCTGGGCGATAGCCGCTATAGCGGCGAGCGTCAGCTGGAAGAGCCTCTGGCCGCGGTGCAGATGGGCCTCATCTATGTCAATCCGGAAGGTCCGAACGGCGATCCCGACCCGCTGGCTTCGGCGCGCGACATCCGCGAAACATTCCGCCGCATGGCGATGAATGACGAGGAAACCGTGGCGCTGATCGCTGGCGGTCACACCTTCGGCAAAACCCACGGCGCTGGTGATCCGTCGCTGATCGCAGCAGCTCCCGAAGCCGCAGGCATCGAAAGCCAGGGTCTGGGTTGGGCCAACGGCCACAATACCGGTATTGGCACGGACACGACCGGTTCGGGCCTTGAAGTCACCTGGACCACGACGCCGACCAAGTGGAGCACCAATTTCTTCTGGAACCTGTTTGGTTATGAATGGGAGCTGGAGCAGAGCCCGGCGGGCGCCAAGCAATGGCGGGCCAAGGGCGCGGGTGCGACCATTCCTGACGCATTCGATTCCGAAAAGAAGCATGTGCCTCGCATGCTCACCTCCGATCTGGCGCTGCGTTTCGATCCGATCTATGGCCCGATTTCGCGTCGCTTCATGGAAAATCCGGATCAGTTCGCTGATGCATTCGCTCGTGCATGGTTCAAGCTGACCCACCGCGATATGGGCCCCAAGGCGCGCTATCTTGGTGCGGAAGTGCCCGCCGAAGACCTGATCTGGCAGGATGTGATCCCTGCGGTCGATCATCCGCTGGTGGATGAGGCCGACATTGCGGCGCTCAAAAGCAAAATTCTGGCGTCCGGCCTGTCGGTGTCCGAGCTGGTCGGTTCGGCCTGGGCCTCTGCCTCCACCTTCCGCAAGTCGGACAAACGTGGCGGCGCCAATGGCGCGCGCATTCGTCTGGCACCGCAAAAGGATTGGGCGGTCAACAATCCTGCCCAGCTCGCAAAGGTGCTCGCAGCGCTCGAAGGTGTGCAGACCGAGTTCAACGCTTCGGCCGCTGGCGGCAAGAAGGTTTCACTGGCCGACCTGATCGTGCTGGCGGGTGGTGTTGGCATCGAAAAGGCTGCCGCCGATGCGGGCCAGAGCGTGACTGTTCCTTTCACGCCGGGCCGTATGGATGCGTCGGCCGAACAGACCGATGTGGAATCTTTCCATGCGCTCGAACCGCGTGCCGATGCTTTCCGCAATTATCTCAGCGGTCGCCAGTTCATGCAGCCGGAAGAGGCGATGGTGGATCGGGCGCAATTGCTCGGTCTGACCGGACCGGAACTGACCGTCCTGCTTGGTGGCCTGCGCGTGCTCAAGATCGGCGTCAGCGATCACGGTGTTTTCACCGACCGTCCTGAAACGCTGACCAATGACTTCTTCACCAATCTGCTGACAATGGACATTGTCTGGCAGCCCAAGGATGGTGAAAAGGGCGTCTATGAAGGCCGTGATCGCAAGAGCGGCGAGATCAAGTGGACCGGCACCCGCATCGACCTGATTTTCGGTTCGCACTCGCATCTGCGGGCCTATGCCGAAGTCTATGGTCAGGCCGACTCCAGCGCCAAATTCACCCGCGACTTCGTCGCTACATGGGTGAAGGTGATGAACGCCGATCGCTTCGATCTGCGCTAAGCGCTCGCTTTCGTAAATATGAAGCCCCGGGTAATGCCCGGGGCTTTTTTGTTTTTATCCTCAGGTCGGGACTGAGGACGACAAACGGAATTGCCCAGCACAGGGCGGCGTCAGCGGCACACGCCTTTTGGGCGTGTGCCCCGGAAAATTCCATGCCCGCCATACGCAACTGCATAGCCCGCATTCGTTGGGAAAAAAGCGAATGCATGCAATTTGAATTAAATCTTTGCGGTCGCTTTCAGAGCCCGAAAGCAGGTCGGCTTCATTGTGGTGGAGGAATAGGCGGCAGAAGCCGGGAGAAACGAGCATGACCGACGTGACCACCGAACTGGATGAAGGCCATCGCGCATTCGCCAATTTTCGCGTGCTCAATGGTGAAGCCAACAGCGCCGAGCGCGACCATTTGTTCCGCAATATGGCCCGTCTGTTCAGCTTCGTTTCTGATCGCTGCGATGATGAACAGGTCGCCCAGTATGATGAGGTTCTGTGCCAGCTTGCCGAGCTTGTCGAAGTCGAGGCGCGGGCACATGTGGCCAAGCTGCTTGCACCGCTGGAGCGGGCACCCGGTACGGTCGTACTGAAGCTGGCCAATGACGATATCGAGGTCGCCCGTCCGCTTCTGGAATTCTCCACAGTCCTCAGCGACGACGATCTGATCGATATCATCGCCAATCAGTCCGAAGACCATCGAGTTGTTATCGCTGGCCGTCTGGGTCTGAACGAGCGCGTCGGCGGGGCTATTGCCGAACATGGCGAAACCCCTTCCGTGGTGCGGCTGGTGCGCAATAACAGTGCCGAGCTGGATCGCTCGACAGTCGAAAAACTGGTGGAGCGCGCTACCAAGACCGCTGAAATCGCCGCCGACCTGCGTGGCCGCACCGATATCGACTGGAAGTCGCTGCGTGGCGAGATCGATGAAGTGGCCGGAAAGGTGCTGGAGTCGATTGGCGAAGTGCAGCGTCGCTTCGATCCTGTGGCGGCGGGCAAGGTCAATACGGTCGTCTATAACCGTATCCGCAACCGTGCCGGTTTCAACGCGCAGGAGTGGAAGGTCGCCTATAATCAGGTGCGTGGCCTTGCTGACCGCAAGCAGCTCGATGATCGGGCGCTGGCTCGCTTTGCCCGCTTTGGTTATGGCCACCATGCCGCTGCCGCGATGGCGGTCAATCTCAGCGTTTCGCCGGAAGTCGTGGTAAAATGGCTGGCCAGCCAGGACTATGTCGCCGTCACGGTGGCCCTGCGTGCCGCCAAGATGAGCCCGGACCTGTTCGAGGCCATTGCGGCAACGCTGCCTTGGCGTGACCTTCCTAGCGAGGCAGACAAGCGCATGGTTCTCTCGCGTTTTGAGGCGCTCGATGCCGAAGATGCGCGGCATATCTTTGAATTGTGGCGCGCTCACTCGTTCCGCAAGCGCGCCGTTACCGAAGATCGTCAGTCGGCCTGAGCGTCGCTTGGCAAAGCCTGAAGGTCGGGCGCATTGTTGTCGCGTCCGATCAATTGCATGTCATGGCCCGCTGGGCTTTGGAACACGCGCAGGTCAAATTCGGCGAGCACCGCATAGAGGTGATCGAAGATATCGGCCTGAACCCCCTCATAATCAGCCCAGACAATAGTGTTGGTGAAGGCGTAAAGCTCGATCGGTAGCCCTTCCGGCCCCGGCGCGAGCTGGCGCACCATCAGGCTCATGCCCTGATGAATATGGGGATGGTTGCGCAGATAGGCCTCGGCATAGGCGCGGAATGTGCCGATATTGGTGGAGCGTCGCGTATTGGCCAGCACTCTGGCTTTGTCACCCAGCTTGCCGTTCCAGGCCGACTGCTCGGCGCGTTTCTTCTGCAGGTAATGTTCCAGAACGCCGATGGATTCGAGCCGGTCGAGTTCGGCTTTTTCCAGAAAGCGGATGCTGCTCTGATCGATATGGATCGCCCGCTTGATACGGCGGCCACCCGATTCCTGCATGCCGCGCCAGTTCTTGAACGGCTCGGTCACCAGCTTGCGAATGGGTACGGTGGTAACGGTCTTGTCCCAGTTCTGCACCTTGACGGTGTGCAGTTCGATGGCGATCACCGAGCCATCTGCGTGCAGACCCGGCATTTCGATCCAGTCGCCCACCCGCACCATATCGGTCGACGAAATCTGGATACCGGCGACCAGCCCCAGCAGCGTGTCCTGAAACACCAGAATGAGCACGGCGGCCATCGCGCCCAGACCGGACAGCAGGATCAGCGGCGACTGATCGAGCAGGGTGGCCAGCATCAGCAGGGCCGCGATGACATAAACGGCGATCTTAAGCACCTGAATATAGCCCTTCATCGGGCGCAGCCGCGCCTGTGGGCGGCGGTGATAAATCACGTCGAGAATATTGAAGCTGGCGCTGATCGCCATGGCCACGGTCAGGATGATGGTGGCGTTGGCGACGTTGCGGATAACGACCACGACAAATTCATAGAGGTTCGGCACCAGCGCGATGCCCGCCGACACCACCAGGGCAGGCATGACATTGGCCAGCCGCTCGATGACCGCGTGCTGGCGCAGTTCGGGGTCTTTGCCATAGGGCGTATAGGCAAGCAGCCTGTTGACCAGCCGCAGCAGCAAAACCTTCACGACGAAATTGGCGAACAATGCCGCGCCGGCCAATGCAACCAGCGCCAGGGCGGTGCCGATCAGCGGGTAGGTTTCAAAAAGCTCGGTGGGCATTTTTCTCCTTCCGGCCCCAATGGCTTAAATGTGTTCAGCCAGCGCATGAATGAATGCGCTTTGCGGCGGCTGACGAATTGGGGATTGTTAATCAGTGAACAGGCGGGTTTATGCTGCGCCTAACACGATTTGCCCGACGGGCCAAATCTGGGCTGGACCTTGATCGTGGGTTAGATATAAAGACATCTTTATATCTGAGGGCGCGATGGGCGATCTGGGCAAATTTGTCGGGGTATTGAAGGCGGCGGGCGAAAGCACACGCCTGCGTCTGCTCGCGCTTTTGGCCGATGGGGACCACTCGGTCAAGGATCTTACCGAGATCCTCGACCAGAGCCAGCCTCGTGTTTCCCGCCACCTCAAATTGCTGGCCGATGCCGGATTGGTGGAGCGCCACGCCGAAGGGGCCTGGGCCTATTATCGCCTTGCGCCAGAGGGGCAGGGGGCTGATCTGGCCCGCTGGCTCACGGCGCGCGTTGATCCAAATGATCCCGAGCGCCGCCGCGATCGGGCGCGTCAGGACGAGGCGCGCGCGGCACAGCGGGCGCAGGCCGCACATTATTTTGCCGCCGTGGCCGAGAGCTGGGACTTGCTGAAAACCCTGCATGTGCCGGAAGCTGCCGTGGAAGCGGCGGTACTGGCCGAACTGGCCGACCGCAAGGTCGACCTGCTGATCGATCTGGGCACGGGCACTGGCCGTATGCTTGAGGTGCTGGCCCCGGCCTACAGGAATGGTGTCGGGATCGATTCCAGCCGCGAAATGCTCACGGTTGCGCGCTCGCGTCTTGCCGCTGCGGGCATCCCCCACGCTCAGGTGCGGCTTGGAGATATCGGGGCGCTGGATCCGGCTATCGGGCCTGCCGATGTGGTGGTCATCCATCAGGTGCTGCATTATTTCGACGATCCGGGCCGTATGCTGTCGCAGGCGCGACGCCTGCTCAAAGCGGGCGGGGAAATCCTGATCGTGGATTTCGCGCCGCATGACCTCGAATTTCTGCGCGCCGAGCATGCACATCGTCGCCTCGGCCTGTCGGCGGAACAGATGAATGGCTGGGCGTCGCAGGCGGGCCTTGATGTACGCGCCATGCGCGAATTTCCCAGTGAGACCCAGGATCGCGGACTGAATGTTTGCCTCTGGCGTCTCAGCGAAAGCAATAGAACGGACTAGACGATCATGCTCGACGATAATCTGCGCGCCAGCCGCAAGACGGCCGACCAACGCCCCGACCTGCAATTGTCCTTTGAATTCTTCCCGCCAAAGACCGATGCAATGGAAGAGCGGTTCTGGGACAGCATTCACAAGCTGGCTCCGCTTAGCCCGCGTTTCGTTTCCGTCACCTATGGCGCGGGCGGTTCGACCCGCGAACGCACCCTGCGCATGGTGAGCCGGATCAAATCCGATACCGGCGTGCCCGCTGCCGCGCATCTGACCTGTGTCGGCGCGACCCGGGGCGAAGTCGACGATGTCGTGCGCGGCTATAAGGAAGCGGGCGTGTCCAGCATCGTCGCCCTGCGCGGCGATCCGCCCGAAGGTGTCGGCCTGCCCTTTACGCCTCATCCAGAAGGATATCAGAACGCTGCCGATCTGGTGGCTGGCATTCGCAGGATTGGCGATTTCGATATTTCCGTCGCCGCCTATCCCGAAAAGCATCCGCAAAGCGCCGATTGGGACGCCGATATTGATAATTTGAAGCGCAAGCTCGATGCGGGCGCTGATCGCGCCATCACGCAGATGTTCTTCTCCAATGCTGATTACCTCCGCTATGTGGAGCGCGCCCGCAAGGCAGGGGTGACGGCGCCCATCGTGCCCGGCATTCAGCCGATCCATTCCTTCAAGCAGATTTCCGGCTTTGCGGCGCGCTGCGGGGCGTCGGTTCCCGGCTGGCTGGCCGAGCGTTTCGAAGGGCTGGAAGATGACCCGGAGACACATGCGCTGGTCGCTGCGGCGGTTGCGGCAGAGCAGGTGACCGAACTACTGGATGAGGGTGTGACCGAGTTCCATTTCTATACGCTCAACCGCTCCAATCTGGTTCTGGCGCTGGCTCGTCTGCTTGGTCGCAGGCCCTGATTTTTAGCGTTCATCACCAGTTCAGGCACAGGGCGGCAGTATTTAACGCCGCCCTGTCCATATTCTGGCCATGAACAGGGGCATGTTCGCCTCAAGGGGAAAGAGCCGTTCGGAACCACGCCTATGCAATTAGATCGCCGCACTATCACCAATGGACTGGCCTGGGCCGGGGCTGCGCTGATCATCGCCATTCCCGCCGCCGATCTGATTGCGCGCCAGTTCTCGTCGGAGCCGCAGGTGGCCGTGGTGGAGGATGCTACAACGCGTCCGGTGCCAGAGCTGCCAACCGCCTCAGCCGAACGACCCACCACAAGCAATAGCGCTGCAACTCCGGCAGTGCAGCCCTCGGCGACGAATCCTTCGCCAACGCCTGCGGCAAGCGGTGACGCTGTCGATACCTATCTGCAATCGGGCCGCGAGCTGCCGAGCTATATCAGTGGCGGCAGCGGCGGGGCATCCGCTCCTGCGCCGACCACCCAGCCGCCGGTGACACCTGCGCCGGTCCAGACCGCTGCCGTGCCGGCTCAGCAGACCCAGAGCGTGCAGCCGCCTGCCACGCAGAACCAGCAACCGGCGCGCCCGGTGATCACGCCGCCGCGCGCTGTTTCCGGCTTCCCTACGCCGGTTTCCGAGCGTCCGCGTGCGATTGCCGCCCAGTCGCCGGTCATCCAGCCTTCGGCGCCTGCGCCTGTCGTTCAGCCAGCGGCTCCGCCCTTGATCATCGATACGCCGGCGCCGGTGGTGACGGCGCAGGATCTCGAAGACTGGGAAACCGGCCCGCTTTCCGACTTCCTTGCCAATCGCAATGGCCGGCGCACCGCTCCCGCGCCAAGCACCTATGACGGCAATGGTTTCTGGCTGGATCAGGGGCCCAATGCCGGTCGTGGTTCGCAATTCCCGCAGGCCTATGACGACGATTATTACTATCCGTTCGGCCAATAGTGCAGACTGGCCATGTCCTGTCAGGCGTAGACCGTAGCGCCGACAGAGGCTAGTTTGACCGCGATTGGGAAAGGGTCCGAAATGCTGTGCTGCGTGCGCAAAGCCGAGGAAAACCGCGATGTGTGGCAAAGGTTCACGCATTTTCTCGGCTCGTTCACGGATCGGACCGGCTTTGCGGGCAAGATCGCCGATATTCTCGATCCCGATAATTGGCTGCCCGGCGGGCGCGATGCTGCCTTCACGCTGGCGCTGATTGCCCTGTCGGCCAAGATGGCGGTTGCGGATGGCGCGGTGACGGCCTCGGAAGTGCGCGCCTTCAATGCGACGGTCGATATTGCCGAGGGAAACGCCCCGCAGGTGGAGAAAATCTTCAATCTCGCTAAGCAGGACGTTGCAGGATACGACGCCTATGCCCGCAAGGTGGCCCGTTTCTTTGCCGATACGCCCGAAACGCTGGAACATGTGCTCGATGGCCTGTTCTTTATCGCCACGGCGGATGGTCTCGTCCATGAAGCAGAACTCGATTATCTGCGCGATGTCAGCGCCATTTTTGGTTTTGACGAGGCGCGCTTTGAGCAGATCGCATCCCAGCATGTCATGCTGGAAGCGGGGGTTGATCCTTATCGGGTTCTCGGGCTGAGCAATGATGCGCCGCCCGAGGAAGTGCGCCGGGTCTATCGCCTGCTGGTGGCCGAACACCATCCTGACCGGTTGATCGCAAGGGGCGTGCCCGAAGACCTGATCGACATGGCCACGGCGCGCATGTCGGCAATCAATCTGGCCTATCAGGCCATCACCAAGCCCAAGGCGCAGCCTCTGCTCACTTGACGGCGGCACCGCGCTCACGCACATAGGCGCGGCCAGTTGACCGGGTGGCCGCTGGCATGGGGGTAACCCCATGCTGGAGGAAAGTCCGGGCTCCATCGAAACACGGTGACGGCTAACAGCCGCCGGGGGCGACCCCAGGGAAAGTGCCACAGAAAGCAAACCGCTTTGGTCTGACCAGAGTAAGGGTGAAAGGGTGCGGTAAGAGCGCACCGGGCGTCTGGCGACAGAGGCCGCACGGTAAACCCCACCGGGAGCAAGACCAAATAGGGATGACGCGGGCTTCGGCCCAGCCTGTTTCGAGGCCAGATCATCCGGGTTGGTTGCACGAGCGCGCTGGTAACAGCCGCCATAGATGAATGGTCACCACGTCGCGCAAGCGGCCCTACAGAACCCGGCTTATAGGTCAACTGGCGTTGACTCCTTGCCTTTATCGTCGCTAAACGATTGCCCTTTATCTCCGCCGTGCAATCCGGCGGGCTCACGCTTGTTGGAGTTGCGGCGCGATGCCCCTGGCTACCCCCTATTACCTCGTCGACGAAAATGCGCTGGAAGCCAATCTGGCCAAGGTCGATCGACTGCGCGCCTTGTCCGGTGCGAAATGCGTCATGGCGCTCAAGGCCTTTGCCACCTGGTCGACCTTCGCCCAGATCGCCCCACATATGGATGGCTCAACTTCGTCCTCGCTTAACGAGGTTCGGCTGGGCAAGGAAAAGTTCGGCGGCGAAACCCATGCCTATTCGGTAGCCTGGGCGGATAGCGAGATCGATGAAGCCATTTCTTATGCCGATAAGGTCATTTTCAATTCGCTGAACCAACTCGACCGCTTTGGGGAGAAGGCCAGGCATCTGCCGGTGGGCATTCGCGTCAATCCCGGTGTTTCCCATTCTCATTTCGATATTGCCGACCCGGCGCGCCCATTCAGCCGTCTTGGGGAATGGGATCTGGCGCGTGTCGAGCAGGCCATGGATCGCGTCAGCGGCTTCATGATCCACTGCAATTGCGAGAACGATTCCTTTGAATCCTTCGCTGCGTTGCTCGACAAGTTTGAGGCCAAACTCGGCTCGTTTTTCGAGCGCATCGACTGGGTCAGCTTTGGCGGCGGCATTCATTTCACCGGCGAGAATTATGCGCTGGAAGCATTGGCCGCGCGCCTCAAGGCCTTTGCCGAGAAGTTCCGGCTTCAGGTTTATCTGGAACCCGGCGATGCCATTGTTACCCAGACGACAACGCTGGAAGTCAGCGTTCTCGACATTGTGGAAAACGAAAAGGCTATCGCCATTGTCGATTCCGCAGTCGAGGCCCATATGCTGGACTTGCTCGTCTATCGGGAGAGCGCCAATGTTGCGCCCAATTCCGGGCCTCACCATTATGTGATTGCAGGCAAATCCTGCCTTGCAGGGGACGTATTCGGAGAGTTCGACTTTCCCCAGAAGCTCGCCGTGGGCGACCAGATTTCGCTGCTTAATGCAGGCGGATATACCATGGTGAAGAAAAACTGGTTCAATGGCGTGGCAATGCCCGCTATAGCCATTCGCAGAAAAAACGGCACAATCGATCTTGTACGCTCATTCGATTATGCCGATTATGTCGCCAGTCTGTCGTAAAGACAGGTTGATCCCGTCCACCCGCAAAAAGGTGTTTCGTGCCAATTGAAAAAGAACCTTCTGATTATCGGCGCCGGAGGTGTCGCGCAGGTCGCAGCGTTTAAGGCTGCAATGCACAATGATGTGCTCGGAGACATTCACATTGCTTCCCGCACACTGTCGAAATGCGAAGCCATTATTGGCTCCATACTCGATAAAAAGGCGCTCAAGCGCCCGGGTATTCTGGCCGCCCACCAGCTCGATGCCATGGATATCGAGGCCACCAAGGCCCTGATCCGGCAAACCAAGAGCCAGATTGTCCTCAATGCAGGATCAGCTTTCCTCAATATGAGCGTGTTGCGCGCCTGTATCGACATGGGCGTTGCCTATATCGACACGGCCATTCACGAGGACCCGAAAAAGGTCTGCGAGACGCCGCCATGGTATGGCAATTACGAGTGGAAGCACCGCGAGGAATGTGAGCGCAAGGGCGTGACCGCCGTTCTGGGCGCAGGGTTCGATCCCGGCGTCGTCAATGCCTATGCGGCGCTGGCGGCCAATGCCTATTTTGATCGCATCGATTCCATTGACATCATCGACGTCAATGCGGGTTCGCATGGTCGCTATTTTGCGACCAATTTTGATCCCGAGATCAATTTCCGCGAATTTACCGGAACGGTGTGGAGCTGGCAGGAAAGCCAGTGGCGCGCCAACAAGATGTTCGAGGTCAAGCGCACCGACGATCTGCCGCTGGTGGGTGAACACACCACCTACCTGACGGGCCACGACGAAGTGCATTCGCTTTCGGCCAATCTCGATGTGCCTGACATCCGCTTCTGGATGGGCTTTGGCGAGCATTACATCAATGTCTTCACGGTGCTGAACAATCTCGGGCTCCTGTCCGAGAAGCCGGTCGTCACCGCCGAGGGACTGGAAGTGGTGCCGCTTAAAGTGGTCAAGGCCGTGCTGCCCGATCCCATGTCTCTGGCCCCCAATTACAAGGGCAAGACCTTTATCGGTGATCTGGTGAAGGGCGTTCGTGACGGGGCGGAAACGGAATTGCTGGTCTACAATATCAGCGATCACGAAGAAGCCTTTGCCGAGACCAATAGCCAGGCCATTTCCTATACAGCGGGCGTTCCGGCTATCGCCGCCGCCATGCTGATCGCCAAGGGCGACTGGGATTGTCACCACATGGCCAATGTCGAAGAACTGCCGCCTGTGCCGTTTATCGATCTGCTGGGCAAGATTGGCCTCCCCACCCGTGTGCGCGACGCCAAGGGTGACCGGGAATTCAATCCGGCCGAGTTCCGCGAAGACCGCCGCAAGGCTGTTCGCGGCGCGTAAGCGTCCGAACCAGAAGCAAGCAAGAGGTCGCAGCGATGCGGCCTCTTTTTTTGTTTGTGCAGACAGAATTTTGGCAGAGAAGGTTCAGGTAACCGGGAAAATAACCCGTACTCTGGTTCCGGGGCCTTCGCCATAGCTGACCTCGGCATTAAGGCTATGGGCCATCGCCTTGACGATGCGGCTGCCGAGCCCGGTGCCCTGTGGCTTGCCGGTTCCGGTCCAGCCGATGCCGTCATCTTCGACGCGCAATTGTACTTCGTCGCCTTCGCGCGCAACCACAATACGCACTTCGCCGACCTCGCGGTCCGCATAGGCATATTTGAGGGCATTGGTGACAAGTTCGGTGACGATCACGCCGAGCGAGGCCACTTTGTCGGTGGCCAGTGGCAGATTGTCGGATGTCAGCCGGATCGAGGCCGTTCGCCCCTGAGACTGGACGCTATTTTCCAGCTCTCCGACCAGACCATTGAGATAGTCAGAGACCTGAACCCAGCGTGCGTCTTCGGAGGTGTAGAGGTGGCGATGCACCCCGGCGATGGCCTGAATGCGCACCTGGGTTTCACTGAGCGCCCGCTTGGCCTCGGGGTCTTCCACGGCATTGGATTGCAGGCCCACAAGAGCGGCAACCATGGCGAGCGAATTGGCGACGCGGTGATTGACCTCACCCAGCAGCATTTCAGCGCGTTCGCGGGCCGCCTGTGTTTCGCGCTCTGCCTGCATTTTGGCACGGTCCAGGCGCACATGGCTGATCGCCTGATCGATCGCTGCCAGCAACAATTCCATGAACTCTTCGGTGCCCGATTTCGGAACGAAATCGCTGGCGCCTGATTTGAGCGCAGCCACGGCCACCGCCATTTCGGCCGAGCCGGTGACATAGACGACCGCCGGCCTGTCGGGAATATCTTCCATGGCCTTGAGGACATCGAGGCCGGTGCCGGTAGGCAGGTTATGATCGAGCGCCACGACGTCGATGCCGCCGCGCCGCACGATTTCAAGGCATTCTTCGCCGGTATCGGCATGCTCAAATGTATAGCCGCGCCGCTGCATGGCCTTTTCAACGAGGCGGATCAGCCCCCGATCGTCATCAATATAGAGAACGTGCGGCGTGCGGTTCGGCATGTCGTTCCTATTCGGCCTCGGGAATCTGCATCACGGAAAAGAAGAGCCCCAATTGCTTGATAGCATTGGCAAAACCATCATAGTCGACTGGTTTGGTAATGTACACGTTGGCGCCGAGATCGTAGCAGCGCTGAATCTCGCGCTGGTCGTCCGTGGTCGTGAGGACCACCACGGGGGAGCGGCGAATGTGCTCGTTGCCCTTGATCTTTTCCAGAATGTCCACGCCGGTCATATCAGGCAGGTTGAGGTCCAGCAGTACCAGCAATTGGCGGCCGCTATTGACCGCACCGCTACCATCCTCGCCAAAAAGATAGCGCAGCGCGTCGGTGCCGTTGCCGAAGGGCACGATCTCGTTGGCAACGCCGGCGCGGCGGATGTTTTTCTCGATGAGACGGGCGTGGCCCTCATCGTCTTCGATCATGATAATCGTTACGGGACGTGCGTTATTCATGCTTGGGTACTCCCCAGATAGATGCGCAGGTCGCGCGGAAGACTGATGGTGAAGGTGGTGCCTTCGCCGAGTTTTGATTTCAGTGTGACATCGCCACCCAGGCTGCGCACCATCGTGCGGACATGAGCGAGGCCGATGCCCTCGCCGGGATGGTTCTGCGAGCCGGAGCGGCGGAAGAGTTCAAACACGCGCTCATGATCGGTATCGGCGATGCCGCGACCATTGTCGGAGACATCGATGACGACCCTGTTGCCGGGCAGGTGGCGCGCGCTGATCTCGATATGCAGCGGGCGGTCCGGCTGCTGATATTTGACCGCGTTATCGAGCATATTGCCCAGAACCTGCTCGATAGACAGCTTGTCGGTGACGATCTTGCCGATGCGAATGTCGGTTTTGACCTCGCCGCCGCTATCGACGATCTGATGATGGATCGCGGCTGCACCGCTCTCTGCAAGTTCTCTGAGGTCGACCGGCTCCGGTTTGAGCTGGCGACGGCCCTCGCGCGAAATCTTGAGAATGGCGTTGATCAGCCCGTCCATCTTGCGTGTGGCGGCGCGGATAAAGGTGATGGCTTCGGGCAGGTCCTCGGTCGCGGCCAGCCGGGCCTCGGAGGCTGCCGGATCATCGGTCTCGGGCTGCGTTTCCATATAGGATTTGACCGCGCCGACACCGGTTTCGAGTTCGCTGGTAAAGCCCATGATATTGACCAGCGGGGCGCGCAGGTCATGGGTCACGATATAGGCGAAGCGCTGGATTTCCTCATTGGCGCGGCCAAGGTCGGATGTGCGTTCCTTGACGCGATCTTCAAGGCTGGCATTGGCGTCTTCGATTGCCCGCCGCGCATTGGCCAGTTCCTGCATATAGCTGAACACGGCCCATATGGCGCCGCCCACAACCAGCAGGATGATGAACCCACCGACAATGGAGACCCAGCGCATGGCCGTGGTGGTATTGCGCTGATTGGCGACCCCCTCGATCAGTCGGTTGTCGATGGCCTCGATCAACCCATTGATGAAGGCGCGGGACGAATCCATAGCGTCCTTGCCGCGGTCGGTGCGGACCTGTTCGATGGCGCCCTGCACATCGCCGGATTGAGCAAGGGCAATCGTTTCGCTCAATTCATTCAGTTTGAGCGCAATGTCGGCTTCGAGCTGGGCAAGGGGCGACTGTGCTTCGGGGTAGGGCGCAAGAACGCGCCGAAGCTCGTCCATCTCCCCGTCGATCAGCGCGATAGCGTCGTTATAGGGCTCGAGATATTGGTCTTCGAGCGTGATGATATAGCCGCGCTGGCCGGTTTCGGCATCCTGCATGGTGGTGCGCAGATCGATGGCGGCGCGGCGGGCGGCGCGGCCTTCAAGGACTTCGTCGAAATAGACCTGAGCGCGCTCCACCAGCCACACATTGGTGCCGACAATGCCGAGCAGCGTCAGCAGGCCGACGAGCAGCAGCAGGGCCGTTGATCGGACGAATGTCTTGCTAGTGATCGGCATGATGTCCCCGGTTCCTCACGCCTTCATCGCCCGATCTGCGCTTGCGGGCAATATGCATATGTTAAGTCGTCTGGATTTCCTGCGATTGCGCGCAGATTTCCGTGCAAATGGAAATGGGAAACAGAATGTTAAGCGTCCGCATGGCAAATTCGGCGCGATTTTATGTAACCGGCTTTGGCCGGGAGTGGAGTAGTGGCGGAAATGGGCAAGCTATCCCTGCCCGAAGCCGAGGCGGCGGACGGACCTCATGTACCGGTTCTGCTCGACGAGGTGCTGGCAGCCCTGTCGCCAGAGGCCGGTAGCCGCATTGTCGATGGTACGTTCGGCGCCGGGGGCTATTCGCGCGCCCTGCTGAGCGCTGGCGCATATGTCATCGGTATTGACCGTGATCCCTCGGTTGCTCCGCATGTCGCGGCGCTCAAGGCCGAATTTCCCGACACATTCACCTTTGTCGCCGGCACATTCTCCGAGCTGGACAATCTGGCCGCCGAACATGGTCCGATCGATGCCGTTGTCCTCGATATCGGTGTGTCTTCGATGCAGCTCGACGAGGCTGAGCGCGGCTTCTCGTTCATGCGCGAGGGGCCGCTTGATATGCGCATGAGCCAGTCCGGCACCAGTGCCGCTGATCTGGTCAATGATCTCGATGCTGAAGATCTCGCCAATCTGCTCTATGCTTTCGGCGAAGAGCGTAAATCGCGCCGCATCGCGCAATTCATCGTGGCGGCCCGGCAGGACGCGCCGATCACCACCACATTGCAATTGGCGCGGATTATCGAGAAGGCCATCGGTCGCAAGCCGGGCGACGCGCACCCTGCAACCCGTTCGTTCCAGGCCCTGCGCATTGCTGTGAATGGTGAATTCGATCAACTGGTCGAGGGCCTGTTCGCTGCTGAGCGGCTGCTGAGTGAAGGCGGCAAGCTGGCCGTAGTCAGCTTTCATTCTCTCGAAGACCGTATCGTCAAACGCTATTTCGATCCCGATAAGGGCGGTCCTGCCATGTCGCGGCATCTGCCGCAGACTGAGGGTGAGCCCCGGCGCTGGCAGCCGGTCGCCAAGGCGGTCAAGGCTGGTTCGTCCGAGCTTGCGCGCAACCCCCGTGCGCGTTCTGCCGTGCTGCGCAGCGCGGTGCGCACGGCGTTGCCCGCCCGCCCGGTACAGTTGAAGGGCCTTAGTGTTCCCCAGATTGGCGGGGGCGCATGATCCGCACCATCAATATTTTGCTCATTGTCGTGTCCATCGTCATGCTGGCCAGCGTCTATGCGCTCAAATTCTCGATTGAGGGCACGGCGGCGGAACGTACGGCGCTGATCAATCTGATTTCCGAACAGGAAGGCCAGCTGTCGCTGCTTAAGGCCGACTGGGCGGTGTTGAACCAGCCCGGACATATCGATCCGATCGTTCGCAGGCATGAGGGCGAACTCGCCGTGGCGCAGGTCAAGCAGGAGCAGTTCGGTTCCTTTGCCGCGCTGCCTATGCGGCCGGCGCGGCCCGATAGTGCCGCAATGGATGCCCTGTTCGAGGCAATTTCCCTCGGCATCGACCCCATCGATGCCATTCTTGAGCTGGAAGGGATTGAATAATGGCTGCCGTCGCTGAGGGCATGTCGCCCACCATCGCTCTGGATGGCGCCCGCAAGCAGCGCGGCAACCTCACGCAGGCGCGTATCCGTTGGATGATCCTTGGCGTGCTTATCGGCTTCGCGCTGGTTGGGGGGCGTCTGGTGCAATTGGGCATGGTCGAAACCGACCAGACCATCGAAGGCCAGACACGCGACGCCATTCAGGCCAGTCGTCCGCCGATCCTGGATCGAAACGGGCTCGAAATGGCGCTCGATATTCGTGTGCCCTCGCTCTATGCCGAACCGCGTCGCATCATTGATGTTGAAGAAGCCGTGCAGGGATTGCGCACCGTCCTGCCCAATCTCAGCGAAGCCTGGCTGCGCAATCGCCTGAGCGGGGATCGCGGCTTTGTCTGGGTGCAGCGCGAACTGACCCCGGCCATTCAGGATCAGATCATGCGGCTGGGTATCCCCGGCATCGACTTCATTACTGAATCCAAGCGTTTCTATCCGGGCATGAATGAAGCCTCGCATGTGCTGGGCTCCACCAATGTGGATAATCAGGGCATTGCCGGGATTGAGCGGGCAATGGACAATGACTCCATTGCATTGCTGCAGGAGCTTGGTCTGGCGCGCGGCAATGCGCTGACACCGGTCGAGCTGAGCATCGACATGCGCGTCCAGCACGTCATGCACGAGCAATTGACCGACGCCATGACCCGCTATCAGGCCATCGCTGCGGCAGGCGTGATGATGGATGTCTATACCGGCGAGATCATCGCGCTGGCGTCATTGCCCGATTTCAACCCCAATGAGCCAGCCTCGGCGCTGGTCAAGGATACGTTCAATCGTATCACCTCGGGCATTTTCGAGCCGGGCTCCATCTTCAAGACCGTCACTCTTGCCGGTGCTCTCGACAGCGGCAATGTTCGCATCAGCGACACGTTCGACGCGCGCTACGGCGTGCGTTTCGGGCGCTATACCATCACCGATTTCCACGGCAAGAACCGCATTCTCAGCCTCCCCGAGGTCTACAAGTACTCGTCCAATATCGGTACGATCCGCATCATGCAGGCGATGGGGAAGGACAATTTCCGCGAATTCCTCAGCCGCTTGAAATTCGATGAGCGCGTTGAGTTTGAACTGCCGGAAATGCGCGTGCCGACGGTGCCCAAAACACTGTCGGAAGTTGGCGCGGCTACGGCGTCATTCGGGCATGGTCTGTCGGTGTCGCCGCTGCATATGCTCACCGCCTATGCCTCATTCGTGAATGGCGGCAATTACATCGCGCCCACGCTCTACAAACGCAGTATCGCCGAGGCCGAACCCTTCTATGAGCGGGTTATCTCCGAGCAGACCAGCGCCAATATGCGCTATCTCATGCGCCTCAACGCCATATCCACAGGCGGTTCGGGGTCGCAGATGAACCGCGCTGCGCAGGGTTATCGTGTCGGCGGCAAGACCGGCACAGCCGAAAAAGTGATCGATGGACGCTATTCGTCCAACAAGGTCACGAATTTCTTCGCGTCCGCATTTCCGCTCGACAATCCGCGTTATGCCATGGTGATCATGGTGGACGAGCCCAAGGCCGAAAATCCCCAATCGGGCACGACGGCAGGCTGGAACGCCGGTACCCTGACAGGGCGCGTGGTTCAGCGGGTTGCTCCCATGCTTGGCATTGCTCCCGACTTCAGCACAATGCTCGACCAGCAGATCGTACCGCCAGAAGTCCGGCGAATTTTTCCAGAAGGATATTGATTGGTGTCACTTAGCGTTACCCAGCTGCTCGAAGGCTCCGGCGCTCGCCCCAAGAAAGGGCTTGGCGCGGTATTCGGGCTGAATTCGGATAGCCGGCGGATTGAGCCCGGCGACATTTTCTTCGCCCTGCCGGGCGCGAAGGTGCATGGCAATCAATTCGTGGCCGATGCAGTGGCTCGTGGCGCGCTGGCGGTGGTCACCGATATTGCGCCGCCGGGCGATCTGGGTGTGCCTGTCATCGTGGTCAAAGATGTCCGCGCCGCCTATGCGCGCGCCGCATCCCGCGTGTTCGAGCCGCAACCGGAGATTCTGGTTGCCGTCACCGGCACCAATGGCAAAACCTCAGTGGCGTCTTTTGTGCGCCAGATCTGGGACTATGCCGGTCTGGGCGGGGCCAGCATTGGTACGCTCGGCATCGAGACAGCGACGCGAACCATCGAGGGCGCGCTGACTACCCCGGATTCACGCACCCTGCATCAGGCCATGCGCGCCATCAAAGCCCAGGGGATCGATCATGTGGCGCTGGAAGCCTCCAGCCATGGGCTTGATCAGCACCGTATGGACGGCATTCATTTTGAGGCCGTGGCGTTCACCAATCTCAGCCGCGACCATCTCGATTACCACGCGGATATGGATGAATACCGCAATGCCAAATTGCGGCTGTTTACCGACCTCTTGGTCGATGGCGGCGCGGCCATTGTCAATGTGGACGATCCTGAACATGAGCAATTCATGTTCGCCGCGCTTTCGGCCAGCGCAACATTGCTGACTGTGGGCCGTGAGGGCGCCTATATCGAAATCCTCTCGATCGAACCCGAGGGCTATGGTCAGCGGGTGGAAATCCGCCACATCGGCGAAAAGGTCAGCTTTCATCTGCAAATTCCTGGCGAATTCCAGGTGTCCAATGCGCTGATCGCTGCCGCTCTGGCCATGTCGTCCGGTGTCGACAAGGCCGATGCCTTTGCGGCGCTGTCCGAACTGGTTGGCGCGCGGGGTCGGCTGGAACTGGTGGGCGAATATAACGGCGCGGCTATCTTCGTCGATTATTCCCACAAGCCAGAAGCGCTGCGCACTGCGCTTCATACGCTGCGGCCCTATGCCAAGAATAAACTGCATGTGGTTTTCGGTTGCGGCGGCGACCGTGACAAAGGCAAGCGCCCTCAAATGGGCGAAATTGCCCATGATCTTGCCGATGTGGTGATCGTCACCGACGACAATCCCCGCACCGAGGATGCCGCGCAGATCCGATCTGAGGTGCTGGCCGGGGCCAAGGGAGCCAAGGAAATTGCCGACCGCAAAGAGGCAATCGAAACAGCTATTCGCTCGCTCCAAAAAGGCGATGTACTGCTTGTCGCCGGCAAGGGGCACGAAACCTACCAGATCATTGGCACTACAAAGCACCACTTCTCCGACCATGAAGTGGTCGAGGCCGCCATCAAGGGCTAGCTCGCTTCCACGCGCTCTTCTCTTCACCCTCCCCCTTGCGGGGAGGGCCGGGGTGGGGGTATGGCGGGCACCGAACGATCTGGGCGGGCAACAAGCCCTCCCATCCTCCCCCGCCAAGGGGGAGGTGTTGCATCGAGTTTTCGGCGACACCAGCGGACCGAGCGCCCCATGACCAAGCCCCTCTTCACCCTCGACGCTATCCTCGAAGCTACCGGTGGCCGCGCCGAGGGCGTTGATGCCAAAGCAATCAACTCCATTTCCATCGACAGCCGCGAGCTCGGCCCCGACGCGCTTTTCGTCGCCATCAAGGGCGACCGTTTCGATGGTCATGATTTCGTCGACACTGCTCTGGCGAATGGCGCCGTCGCCGCCTTGGTGAGCGAAGGACGCAGTGCAGGTCCCGGTAGGATTGTGGTTGCGGACGCACTTGGTGGGCTGCGTGATCTCGCCCGTGCCGCCCGTGCGCGCAGTCGAGGCTTTATCATTGGCGTCACCGGCAGCGTCGGCAAGACCACGACGAAGGAAGCGCTACGAGTCATCTTCGAGGCGGCAGGCGAGACCCATGCCTCGATCAAGAGCTTCAACAATCACTGGGGCGTGCCGCTGATGCTCGCTCGCATGCCGGAGAGCGCCCAGTTCGGCGTTTTTGAAATGGGCATGAGCGCGCCTGATGAAATCCGTCCGCTCAGCCAATTGGTGCGCCCGCATCTGGCGATCATCACCTCCATCGCTCCGGCGCATCTTGAGGCGATGGGCAGTCTCGAAAATATCGCTCGCGCCAAGGCCGAGATATTCGATGGGCTCGAAGAGGGCGGCACGGCGATCATCAATGCCGATAACCCGCACATAGAGCTGCTTTTGGAGCTGGCGGCGAAAGCCAACGTCAACAGTGTGCTGACATTTGGCTTCTCAAGGGGGGCGGATTGGCAAATTCTTGATCCGCAGACTGTTGCCGAACACAGCTTCGCAAAAGTCGTGCATGGCGACCAGCAATACGAGCTCGCGCTTGGGGTTTCCGGGCGTCATATGCTGTCCAATGCCACGGCTGCCCTGGCTGCCGCCCAGCTCGCAGGAATCGACCCTGCCGTGGCCTTGCGGGCGCTCGCCGGTTTCGGTGCGCAACCGGGCAGGGGCCTGCGTCAGCGTCTCGGTCCCCCAAGTAACCCATTGTTACTAATAGACGAAAGCTACAACGCCAACACGGCCTCGATGAGTGCGGCGCTCGAGGTTTTCGGCTCTGTCACCGCTCCGGGTCGCAAGGTTCTGGTGCTTGGCGATATGCTGGAATTGGGCGAGCAATCCGCAATTTTGCACGCTGGTCTGGCCAGCGTCGTCCGGGCCAGCGGTGCAGATCGGGTGCATCTTGTGGGCGCAGGCATGGCCGCGCTGGCCGCCGCGCTCCCCGACACGCTGGTTGCCAGCCACTCGCAAACCGCCACGGAAGCCGAAGACGTTATCGTCTCCGATCTTGCCTATGGCGATGCTCTTATGATCAAAGGATCAAACGGTGTCGGGCTGGCGCGTATTGTGAATGCGGTTATCGCGCGCTTCGGCCAGAGCTAAGACATCCAGGCAAAATAGCGGAACAGAATGCTTTATTTCCTCGGCCAGCTGGGCGAACAATTCGCCGCCTTCAACGTCTTCCGGTACATCACCTTCCGCACGGCCGGTGCGGTGGTTACTGCGCTGTTCTTCGTGTTCCTGTTCGGGCCGGGCATGATCGCCTTGCTCCGGTTGAAGCAGGGCAGGGGCCAGCCGATCCGTGAAGATGGTCCGGCCGGTCATCTGCTCACCAAGAAGGGTACGCCCACCATGGGCGGGCTGATGATCCTGTCGGGTGCGGTGATTTCGACCCTGCTCTGGTCAAACCTGACCAATGGCTATGTCTGGGTTGTGCTGTTCGTCACCATCGGCTTTGGCGCCATCGGCTTTTATGACGATTACCTCAAGGTCAAGCGCATGAGCCATGCCGGTTTCGGCAGCAAGCAGCGCCTGCTGCTGGAAGCCATTATCGGCGCTATCGCGGCCTTCTGCATTTCCCAGCTTGCCTCGGGCGCCTATGGCACTTCGCTCTTTTTCCCCTTCGTCAAGGATCTGGCGCTGAACCTTGGCTATTTCTACATTCTGTTCGGCGGCTTCGTGGTCGTGGCGGCGGGCAATTCGGTCAATCTCACCGATGGTCTGGATGGTCTTGCCATCGTGCCGGTAATGGTTGCTGCGGCCTGTTTCGGGCTGATCGCCTACCTGGTGGGGTCGCAGAATTATGCCGATTATCTGCTGCTGAATTCGGTGCCCGGCACGGCTGAGCTTGCCGTGGTCTGCGGTGCGCTGATTGGCGCGGGCCTGGGCTTTTTGTGGTTCAACGCGCCGCCGGCGCAGATTTTCATGGGTGATACCGGCTCGCTGGCATTGGGCGGCGCGCTCGGGACCATTGCCGTGGCGACCAAACACGAAATCGTGCTTGCCATTATCGGTGGCCTGTTCGTGCTCGAAGCCGTGTCCGTGATCGTTCAGGTCACCTCGTTCAAGCTCACCGGCAAGAGAGTGTTCCGAATGGCCCCGATCCATCACCATTTCGAGCATTTGGGTTGGACAGAAAGCCAGGTGGTGATCCGGTTCTGGATCATTTCCTTCGTGCTGGCGCTAATCGGTCTGTCCAGTCTCAAGCTGCGGTAGGCAATCGGTTGATAGGCGTTCCGTCACCACTCGGTTTATCCGGGTGGTCCATGGGCGCTGTAAGATGGATTGCCCGGAAGAGCCGGGCAATGACGATGGTGGGGATGACCACTACGCCTTATTCGCAAAACGCGAAAACCTTGGCAAATCGGTAACCAAAGCTGCCTACAATTGTAGGTAGTTTGTATTGAGTACCGGCTTGCCCTGATGATGTTCTCACGCGCCGAAAAGACCCCTCTGGCTGAATGGTGGTGGTCGATTGACAAGGAATTGCTGGGCGCATTGATCATGCTTCTGGCGGTTGGTGTGGTCCTGAGCTTCGGGGCGAGTCCCGCCGTTGCCGAGCGCATTGGTCTCGATGAATGGCATTTCGTCATTCGCCACGCCATGTTCGCCGCTTTGGCCGTGCCGGTCATGATTGTCACCTCGCTTCTGAGCCAGCGTCAGGCACGTTTTGCGGCGCTTGGTGTGCTGGTCATCATGATCATCATGCTCTGGGCGACGCTGCGGTTTGGTACCGAAGTGAAGGGCGCGCGGCGTTGGCTGTCGCTGGCCGGGCAGTCATTGCAGCCATCCGAATTCGTAAAACCAGCCTTTGCCGTGATCGGCGCCTGGCTGTTCTCGGAATATATGATCCACAGAAATGTGCCGGGCCGCTTGATCGCAACCGGCATTATGGCGAGTATTGTTGGCGCGCTGCTGCTGCAGCCGGATATCGGGCAGACGGCTCTGGTGCTGGCGACCTGGGCAGTGCTGCTGTTCTTCTCCGGCATTTCCTGGTGGATCATTTTCGGCCTTGCCGGGGCCGGCGGCGGCCTGCTGGTGGGCGCCTATGTGTTCTTCCCCCACTTTGCCCGCCGCATCGATACGTTCCTCAACCCTGACGGCGGCGGCAATACCTATCAGATCGACCGTGCCTTGCAGTCACTGATGGAAGGCGGCTGGTTCGGGCGTGGTCCGGGCGAATCCATGGCCAAGAAGCTCATCCCCGACGCGCATGCCGACTATGTGTTCTCCGCTGCTGCCGGGGAGTTCGGCATTCTCTTCTGCATCGGGCTCGTTGGATTGATCGGCTTCATCGTGGTGCGCGCCATGGTCGCGGCTCAACGCCAGACCAGCCTGTTTGCGCGGCTGGCTGCCTCGACAATCGCGGTTCAGTTCGCCATGCAGTCGGGCATCAATCTGGCCGTGAACCTCAATCTCATCCCGCCCAAGGGCATGACGCTGCCCTTTGTGTCCTATGGTGGTACCTCGATGATCGCGGTGGCATTCGGCATGGGCCTGATGCTGGCGCTGACACGTACCAAGCCGGAAGAGCGCATGGCGACCGGGCTTCCCTCCTTCCGTAGTGCCGTGGTAGCCCCCGCCGAATGAAAACATTTGTTCTTATGGCTGGCGGAACCGGTGGCCACCTCTTTCCGGCGATGGCCCTGGCGCAGGAGCTGGTGCGGCGCGGCCATGCGGTCGAGCTGATGACGGACCATCGTGCCGAGAGCTATGGCGGCGACTTTCCGGCGCGGCAGGTCCATATCGTGCCCTCCGCCACCCCTTCGGGCGGCCATCCTCTCAAGCTGGTTTCTGCGGGTTTTACTATTCTGCGCGGCATTGCCGTGGCGCATGGCAAGCTGCGCAAGGTGCGTCCCGACGCTGTGATTGGCTTTGGCGGCTATCCGACATTCCCGCCGTTCATCGCGGCGAATGTGCTTGGCATTCCGGGTATTTTGCACGAGCAGAACGCGGTGATGGGCCGGGCCAACAGGGCTTTGGCACGTTTTGCCGATATGCTGGCCATGAGCTTTCCCGAAACCAAATTCGCCAACCAGCATGGCCTTGAGAAAGCGCTCACCGGCAATCCAGTACGAGATCGGGTGCGGGCGCTGGTTGGGCGGCCATATCCGGTTCTGGACGATAAAAGTCCCGTCCGGCTTGTGGTTACAGGTGGCAGTCAGGGTGCGCGCGTACTTTCCGACGTCGTGCCCGAGGCCATTGCGCTTTTGTCGCCGGACTTGCGCAAGCGTCTGCAAATTGTGCAGCAGGCACGACCTGAGGATATCGATCGGGTAACAGACTGTTACCGTCGAGCGCGGATCAGCGTTGAAATTGCCAGTTTCATACCCGATCTGCCGGAGCGTATTGCAGACGCGCATCTGGTTATCTGTCGTGCCGGTGCCTCCACTGTCACCGAACTGGCGGTTCTGGGGCGTCCCGCCATTCTGGTGCCGCTGCCGGGCTCGCTCGATGCCGACCAGAAACATAATGCACAGTTTCTGGAGCAGGGCGGCGGCGGCTGGGTCATGGAGCAGGCCACGCTTTCACCGCAATCGCTTGCCACTCGCCTTTACGATCTACTGACCGACACGGCAGGCCTGGCGCAGGCCGCAAACGCGGCTCGTTCGCTCGGGCAGGTCAGGGCGGTTGAAAAGCTGGCTGATCTTGCCGAGGCGATTGCTGGCAAGAACGGACATATTGAAGAAGGACAAAAATCATGAAGATGCCGCGGAATATCGGGCCGGTTCATTTTATCGGCATCGGCGGCATCGGCATGAGCGGTATCGCCGAAATCCTGCACAATCAGGGCTATGAAGTGCAGGGCTCGGATGCCTCGCTCAACCCCAATGTGCAGCGCCTGCGCGATATGGGGATCAAGGTCGAGATCGGCCAAAGCGCCGACAATCTCGGCAAGGCCGAGGTTGTCGTGGTGTCCTCGGCTATCAAGAAGGACAATCCCGAATTGATGGCCGCGCGGGCCAAGGCGCTGCCTATCGTGCGTCGCGCGGAAATGCTGGCCGAGATCATGCGGTTCAAGACCGCCATTGCCATTGGCGGTACGCATGGCAAGACGACGACCACCACGCTGGTCGCCACGCTGCTCGATGCGGGCAATCTCGATCCTACCGTCATCAATGGCGGCATCATCAATGCCTATGGCACCAATGCCCGTCTGGGGGGCGGCGAATGGATGGTGGTGGAGGCCGATGAGAGCGACGGCACCTTCATCAAGCTGCCGGCCGATGTGGCGGTGGTGACTAATGTCGATCCCGAGCATCTGGACCATTACGGCGATTTTGAAGGGGTGAAGAAGGCCTTTCATCAGTTCGTCGAGAATGTGCCTTTCTATGGCTTCGCAGTGATGTGCCTCGATCACCCCGAAGTGCAGGCTTTGGTTGGCGATATCCGGGACCGCCGCGTCATCACCTATGGCCAGAACCCGCAGGCTGATGTGCGGCTTGTCGATCTCGAAAACCGCGACGGCGTGCAGCATTTCTCGGTCGAAATCCGCGACCGTATCCGCCAGACCCAGCTTCGCATCGATGGGCTGGAATTGCCGATGCCGGGCATTCACAACGCGCTCAATGCAACAGCGGCGATCGCCGTCGCGGATCAATTGCATGTGTCGGCAGAGGCGATCCGCCGTGGGCTCAAGGGTTTTACCGGGGTCAAGCGCCGTTTCACCAAAACGGGCGAGGTCGGTGGCGTCACCGTCATCGATGATTACGGGCACCATCCGGTTGAGATCGCGGCGGTGCTAAAGGCGGCGCGGCAATCGGCGCGGCGCGAAGTGGTCGCTGTGGTGCAGCCGCACCGCTATAGCCGCGTCAACGACCTGTTCGACGATTTCGCCGCCTGCTTCAACGATGCCGATACGGTGCTGGTCGCGCCGATCTATGCGGCGGGCGAACAGCCTATTGCCGGCGTCACGCATGAGGAACTGGTCAATCGCATCATGGCGCGCGGTCACCGCGATGCACGGGTGGTGGATGGGCCCGAAGTGTTGACAAAAGTTTTGGCGGACCGGGTTGCTGACGGTGACTATGTGGTTTGCCTCGGTGCGGGCAATATCACGCAATGGGCTGCGGCGCTGCCGGGTGAATTGGGTGCGTTGATGGGGAAAGGGGCGAAATGAGTCTTCTGTACCATCCAGTCTGCCTTTCCCCCCTCCCAACCTCCCCCGCAAGGGGGGAGGTGCCGCATCGAGTTTTTGGCTCGATCTCGCCCAATATTCCGGCTCAGCACCTCCCCCTTGACGGGGGAGGTTGGGAGGGGGTGTTTCCCACGCTCGAAACAAACAGGCGGATCACCCCATGACCAAACACGTCGCTGTCCTGATGGGAGGCCTCTCCAATGAGCGCCCGGTTTCCCTCAGCACCGGCAAAGGCTGCGCTGCGGCTTTGCGCAATGCGGGCTACCGCGTCACCGAGGTGGATGTCGGCTATGACATTGCCGAGCGGCTGCGCGAGGTGGCGCCCGATGTGGCGTTCAATGCGCTACATGGGCGTTATGGCGAGGACGGCACCATCCAGGGCGTGCTCGAATTTCTGCGCATTCCCTATACCCATTCGGGCGTGCTGGCTTCGGCGCTGGCCATGGACAAGCATCAGGCCAAGATCATGCTCAAGGCCGCGGGCATTCCGGTGACTGACCACGTCATTGCCAGCCGAGGCGAAGTGGGCCGGGCGCATGTGATGGCGCCGCCTTATGTGGTCAAGCCGATTGCTGACGGATCGAGTTTCGGCGTCATCATCGTCAAGGCCGACCAGTCGCATCCGCCGCAGGAAATCCTGGGTGAGGACTGGACTGGCGGCGAGGAATTGATGGTGGAGCGCTATATTCCCGGGCGCGAACTGACATGTGCGGTGATGGGGGATGTGGCGCTGCCGGTTACCGAAATCGTCACCGATCTCAGCTTCTATAATTATGAAGCCAAATATGCAGCGGGTGGATCACATCACGTTATCCCTGCTCAGATTAAACCTAAAATTTACGACAAAGTGCAAAAGCTGAGCCTTGCTGCCCATTTGGCGCTTGGCTGTCGCGGCATCACGCGAACGGATTTCCGTTACAATGATGCAGCGGGTGAGGATGGCGAACTGGTCTGTCTGGAAATCAACACCCAGCCGGGCATGACGCCGACCTCTCTTGCCCCCGAGCAAGCCGCCCATGTGGGGCACAGTTTTGAAGATCTGGTCTCCTGGATGGTGGAGGACGCGAGTTGCAACAGGTAAAGAGCGAGGCTTTTCTCGCCGGAGCGCAGATGGTTCGTCCGCGCTCGCTGCCTGTTCCTGCCCCTAGCCAGCGCCAGCGTCTGGCCAATCGGTTCAATCGCGCCTTCGTTCTGCATGGCGGCATTATCCGGCGCAGTGTGATGATTGCTGCGCTTCTGGCCGCCGCTATTGGTGTCTATCAGGTGCGCGAGCCGATTGGCGCCTTGGCCTCCACACTGGCCGAAGTGGCGCAGGGCAATTTCGCGCAGGCCGGTCTGGCGATTGGCGAAATCTCCATCAGCGGGCAGACGCTGACGTCCGAGCAGGCCATTTTCGATGCGCTTGGTATCGTCCCGCACACATCGACGCTGGCTTTTGACGTGGAAGAAGCCCGGCAGCGTATTGCCGAATTGCCTGCGGTCGCCAGCGTCACCGTGCGCAAGACCTATCCGGGTGATGTGACTGTCGTCCTCACGGAAAAGACCGCTGTGGCGCGCTGGCGTGTCGATGGCGTGACCTTCCTCATCGATGGTCGGGGCGAGCAGATCGGCGAGGATGGTGGCGCTTATGGCGATCTACCGCTGGTGATCGGCGATGGTGCTGCCGACGACGCGCTGGTGATGATCCGTGCGCTGAACACGGTGCCGAGCCTGCAGGAGGGTTTGATCGCCCTGTCGCGCATCGCTGATCGCCGCTGGGATATGATTTATGACACCGGCCTGCGGGTGCAATTGCCCGAGCAGGGCGTTGCGCAGGCGTTGCGCCGCCTTGTCTCTTACCAGACCGAATATCAGCTTCTCGACCGCGACGTTTCGATCATCGATCTTCGCCTCGACAATATCGTTGCTATCCGCCCTAACCAGACCGAAGAATCCAAACGATCATGATGAGCGATGCGATGACATCCCGGCTGCGGCCGGTTCAGCCCGGCAAGACTTCGCTGGTGGCCGTGCTCGACATTGGCTCGACCAAGATCTGCTGTGTCATCGCGCGGCTCGCCCCGCGCCCCGAAGGCAAGTCACTGCGGGGGCGCACCCATCAGGCCGAAGTCATCGGTTTTGGCTATGGGCCGTCCTCCGGCATCAAGAGTGGCGTGGTCGTTGAGATCGAGAAGGCCGAACAGGCGATCCGCAATGTCGTGGGCATGGCGGAGCGGGCGGCGGGCCTGACGCTGGAAAGCGTTCTGGTCAATGTTACCGCCGGACGCCTGGGGTCCGAGACATTCTCGGCCGCGGTCTCCCTTGATGGGCAGGAAGTGGAAAAGGCCGATATTGTCCGGGTGCTCAAGGCGGTCAATTCGCGGTCGGTGCGCCCTGAGCGCTCCATCATCCACGCCTTGCCGATCGGCTATTCGCTTGATGGCCAGAAGGGCATTCGGGACCCCAAGGGCATGGTCGGCGAAAAGCTCGGCGTCGACGTTGCGGTGGTGAGCGCGGAAACGCTGGCCATGCGCAATCTTGAACTGGTGCTGCATCGCTGTCACTTGCAGATCGAGGCGCTGGTGGCGACGCCCTATGCGTCCGGGTTGGCGACGCTGGTGGATGACGAAGCCCAGCTTGGCGTCGCCTGCATCGATTTTGGTGGCGCGACCACCACGGTTTCGGTCTTCAATGATGGCCACATGGTCTATTCCGATGCCATCGCCATTGGCGGGCACCACCTGACGCTTGATATTGCACGCCAGCTTTCGGTCAGTGTTGCCGATGCCGAGCGCCTCAAGACGTTGCATGGTTCGGTGTTGCCGGGCCAGGCCGATGAGCGCGAAATGATCCCGATCCAGCCCGTGGGCGCCAGCCATGATGAGGCGCCGGGCCAAATTCCTCGCGCGGTGCTGACCCGCATCATGCGGCCGCGCATCGAGGAAATTCTCACCGCCATCCGCGACCGCATGCAGGCCACCGGCATGATGGATGTGTGTGGACGCCGCTTCGTCTTGACGGGCGGGGCCAGCGAAATGACCGGCCTGCCAGAAGTGGCGCGGCGCACTCTGGCGCGCAATGTGCGCAATGGTCGGCCCATGGGCATTGCTGGCCTGCCTGACATCGCCAAGGGTGCAGCTTTTGCCACTATGGCGGGAATGCTGGTCTATCCGCAGGTCTGCGCGCAGGAATATGTGGAGCCCCGGGGCAGGGCGCGGCTGACCGGTACGGATGGCTATATTGCCCGCGTGGGGAACTGGCTGCGCAGCAGTTTTTAAGTTTTCCAGGCCGGTTGCACCACGCTCATGCTGATAATATGATCAATATGGTCAGTTTATTGGGCGAGCGCCTGCATGTTGCATGCAAATTCCAGCATGAATGCCGTTTCTCATCTTGGGCCTTATGTTCCCAAGGATTTTCGGCTGCAAACGCTGCTCTGCGGGCGTGCGGGGAGAACCTATTGGCCACCGCATTTCCATAGCGAGCATGAATTGTTCTGGGGTGTGCAGGGCTGGGCTCAGGTAACAGCGCAGGGTAACAGCTACATCATTCCCGCTGGTGGCGCCTTGTTGGTGCCAGCCTATATTGCCCATGAACTTAAAATCGACGCCAAAACATCGCTAAAATGCACGCTCATTACAGTTCCTGGCAGTGAAAAATGGGTCAATGTTGCGCCGGTCAGTCTGCCCAGGGTGGTCAGCGAGATTATGGACTATCTGGAGGCAAATGCCGTTACCGACGCCATGCGTCATCAGATGGAAAATCTCGCCATTGACCTGATTGCTGACGCGGATAGCGCGCTTGCGCCCCTGCCGGTTCCGAACGATCCCCGTCTGGTGCGGGTAACGCGGTTGGTGGTCGGGCTGCCGGGCGACATGCGTGGTGTCGAAGGGTGGGCTGGCGAAGCGGCGATGAGCCCACGCAATTTCACGCGCCGCTTCCGGGCGGAAACCGGTATGAGCTTTACTGCCTGGCAGACCATGGCTCGCATGCAGCGAGCCGTTGCGTTGCTGCGCGATGGGGTGCTGCCTTCACAGGTTGCCTATCGGGTCGGCTATAGCAATCCCAGCGCCTTTATTTCGGCATTTCGTCGTATTGTCGGCAAGACGCCCCGGCATTTCGTCCGGGCAGGCGCGGTTTGGCCGGATGACGATGCAGATTGGCCCCCTTACAGCATAGCGGCGGAATAAAGATCGGGCCGACCTTCACTTTTGGGAGCCCGGCATCATGAACTTTAATCGCCGCCTGTTTACCATTGGCGCTGGCGCCACGCTTTTGTCCCTGTCAGCGCCACGCGCGTTCGCACAGGATGTCGGCACACGCAGCATTACCAACTGGATCGGCACCTACGATGTTCCGGTCAATCCCAAGCGCGTCATCGCCATTGATTACCGCATCGACCTTGAAACGGCACTGGCGTTGAATCTGCCGGTCATGGGCTATTGCCATGACACCATCAGCCCATGGGTTGATGTCCAGACCGATGCCGTCATGATTTCGGATACGCCAAACATAGAGCAAATTCTCTCGCTTGAGCCTGATCTTATTCTGTGCAGCGACTGGGGTGACCTTGAAGGCTGGCCCTTGCAGCGTCTGCGCGATGTGGCGCCGGTCTTGCCGATCAAGCCGAGCGATGGCTGGCGGGCGACGATTCAGAACGTGTCGGGCTGGCTCGATATTCAGGGCAGGGGCGACGCGGCAATTGCTGAATTCGACGCTGTTGCCGCTGACATTCGCGCTCGACATGCCGAGGTTATCGACAACAAGAAAGTGCTGGCGCTGCATTACTTCCCCGACAGCCAGAATATGATGATCCGTGGCGTGGGCAGCAGCCAGACCCATGCCTTGAACGAACTGGGCGGGCACACGATCGATCCGGCCATTATCGAGCAGGGTCAGGTCAGCATGGAATTGCTGCCCGACATGCTCGCCGATATTGACGGTCTGCTTTATGCCGAACTGGCTGATTTCGATACGTTCGGCGCCGTGCAAAAGCATCCGCAATGGTCGCGGATTCCTGCTGTGGCGGCGGGCAAGGTACATGTTCTGCGTGGGCAGACCAATTTTGGCGGCGTCTATGCCGCGAAATATCTCGTGCGTGAATGGGAGAAGCTCTACGCCCTGCTCGAGGCGTAGCGGGGTATGTGACAACGGTCGCGCTATGGTTAACGCAAGCTCAATTTGTGATCGGGAATCCTTGCAAATTGCGCAGAAGTTAACCGGCGCGACTCACTTGTTAGGGTGGGGTTAACGAATGGGAGGGTAAATCTTAACCAACCACGCCACTATGGGGCCACCTATGACCATCAATCTGACCATTCCGGATATCCAAGAACTCAAGCCCCGCATCACCGTTTTTGGTGTTGGTGGTGGTGGCGGTAACGCTGTTAACAACATGATTGAATCCGGCCTCGATGGTGTGGATTTCGTCGTGGCCAATACAGATGCTCAGGCTTTGGCGCTGTCCAAGGCGCAGCGGATCATTCAGCTCGGTGTTGGTGTGACCGAGGGCCTTGGTGCTGGTTCGCATCCCGAGGTTGGTCGCGCTGCCGCCGAAGAAAGCTGGGACGAGATCAATGATCACCTCTCCGGCTCGCACATGGTTTTCATCACCGCCGGCATGGGTGGTGGTACGGGTACTGGCGCTGCGCCTGTGGTGGCGCGCGCGGCTCGTGAGCAGGGTATCCTGACGGTTGGCGTGGTCACCAAGCCGTTCAATTTTGAAGGCAATCGCCGCACGCGTCTGGCGGATGACGGTATCGATGAGCTGCATCGCCATGTCGATACGCTGATCGTTATTCCCAACCAGAACCTGTTCCGCGTTGCCAACGAGAAGACCACCTTTGCCGACGCTTTTGCGATGGCCGATCAGGTGCTGTTCTCCGGCGTGGCCTGCATTACCGATCTGATGGTCAAGGAAGGCCTGATCAACCTCGACTTCGCCGACGTGCGCGCCGTGATGCGCGGCATGGGCAAGGCGATGATGGGTACGGGCGAAGCTTCGGGTGAAGATCGTGCCCGTCACGCTGCCGAGGCTGCGATTGCCAATCCGCTGCTGGACGATGTGTCCATGCATGGTGCGCGTGGCCTGCTGATCTCCATCACCGGTGGTCCAGACCTGACTCTTTACGAAGTCGATGAGGCTGCCAGCCGCATCCGCGAGGAAGTTGATACCGACGCCAACATCATCCTTGGCGCGACTTACGATCCGAACCTCAATGGCACGATCCGCGTGTCCGTGGTTGCCACCGGCACCGATGCTGCCATGGTGCAGGCACTTGAGCCGGCCAAGCCGCATGCTTCGCGCACCCCGCTGTCGGTCAAGCGCCATGTTCCGGCCGAGAGTTCGGTTGTGCCGCCCGCTCCCGAGCCAGTCATGGAACAGGTCGAGGATATCGGCTTTCAGGTAGAGGCCGCTGTTGCTGAAGCTTTTGCCGTGCAGCAGCCTGCCGAGGCCTATGCGCATGAAGACGATGGCATTCTGGTCGAGCCCTATGTTCCGGCCGCTGAAGCTATTGCCGAGCCGGAAGATGCAGTTGCTGTCTATGAGCAGCCGATTCCCAGTGTTTATGTGCCGTCTCATGCCGCGCGTCCCGATGGTCAGCGCCGTATGCCGCGCACCGAGGAGCTGCCCGCTGTTGCGCGTCGGACACAGGACGCGCGGGAACAGCCACAGGCCGAGCCACGCAATGCCCGCGCTCTGTTCAAGCGTCTCGCTTCAAATGTTGGTCTCAATCTGAGCCAGCCACAGGCCGAGCCGCGCAATGAGCCGCAGCCGTCCATGGCTGATGATGCAGCAGCGCGCAGCGCCATTGAGGCAGGCGGCGCAAGGGGTTCGCGCGTTTCTCCTGCTGTTGAAGGGGCGCGTGGTAATCTTGATGCTCAGGGACGTCCCGCTGCCGCTCCCGCCGCAAAGGAGCACCTCGAAATTCCGGCTTTCTTGCGTAAGCACGGCTAATCTTTAGGTTTGTTCTGTCAAAAGCTTACTCGGTGCGGCTTCCGCGCCGAGTTTTTTTTAGCTAACAGTTCTGTGAGCGTGAAGTTATCGCGGAGTATTCCCAGGTATGAACAGACTAACCACGCGCCAGCGCACGCTCGCCGGTGAGATCAGTTTTGCCGGATATGGTGTGCATAGCGCCAAACCTGTCACGCTCATCCTCGGGCCTGCGCCGGCAGATAGCGGTTATCTTATTCGTCGTGATCTTGGTGACGGCCAGATCACCAATGCGGTGCAGGTGCATCATTCACGGGTCAGCCGCACGACTTTGTGCACGACGCTGGATCTTGGCGATAGCGTCAGCATTGCCACGGTCGAGCATGTGGTTTCGGCGCTTTCCGGTATGGGTGTGGATAACGCGCTGATTACCCTCGATGGTCCTGAATGCCCGATCATGGATGGATCGGCCCATCCTTTCGCCGAAGCGATCATCGCCCGTGGCCTTGAGATTCAGCCGGCGCAGCGGAAGTTTCTAAAAGTCCTGCGTGCTGTAACAGTTCGCAACAATGACGCCTTTGCGGCGCTGGAGCCCTATAATGGGCGCGCGCTCGATCTCGAAATCGATTTTGATTCCAAGGTTATCGGGCGGCAGCGGATGATCTTTGACTGGACGCCGCGCCGTTATTTCGAGGATGTGTCACGCGCCCGCACTTTTGGCTTTGTCCGTGACGCCAAGATTCTGCGGCAGGCTGGCTATGCGCTGGGCTCCAGCCTCGACAATTCCATTACGGTGCATGACGACCAGATCCTCAATCCGGGCGGCTTGCGCTATGAGGATGAATTCGTGCGCCACAAACTGCTCGATGCTATCGGTGATCTGTCGCTGGGCGGCTTGCCGATCTGGGGGCGTTTCCGGTCATACAAGGGCGGGCACGCCCTTAACGCTCATGTTCTGGCGGGTCTCTTTTCGAGCGACGCCAATTATGAGATAGTGAGCGCTGAAGACCTGCCGCTGGAATTCGAGGCATTCGATGACCAGCCGGAGGGGCTCGAGGTTCATCACTATCTGCGATCCGTGCGCTGAACCGGACTTGTCCGGGAAAGCCGCGTCACAGTTTTGATCCATTTGCCAATTACGCCGCAGCCCTTATGCGGAATGATCTAGGAACGGGGCAGTTCGTGAAGCTTGTCGTTTTGAGTCAATTTTCTAGCCGGGCCGTCCGGATCGCAGCCATTGGTCTGATGGCCGCCGTCATGGCCGGTTGCAGCATGTTTGGCCCGCCCAAGCTCAAGGAAGAGCCCATCGTTCCCGCCGCATCGCTCTATCAGGGCGCGCTGGACGAGATGGATCGTCAATATTTCCAGTCCGCTATCAAGAAGCTGGAACAGCTCGAACGTCAGCATCCGCGTGATCCGCTGACCGAGCAGGGCAAGCTGATGCTGGTGTTCGCCAATTATCGCAGCGGCAAGCTCAATGAAGCGATTCTGGCAGCCGATCGGTTCCTCGCGCTTTATCCCAACAGCAAGGATGTGCCTTACGTCCTCTGGCTCAAGGGCACGTCCTATTTCGCGCAGATCAAGGATATTACCCGCGACCAGCAATTGTCGCGCGATGCGATCGACACCTATCAGTTGTTGATCAACAATTATCCGAAGTCCGAACACGCCATCGACGCCAAGGAAAAGCTGCTGGTCGCCTATGACCAGCTGGCCGGCAAGGAAATGTCGGTAGGCCGCTATTATCTGGGCAATGGCCAATATGCAGCCGCCATCAACCGCTTCCGCGAAGTGGTCGAAAAATGGCAGACGTCCACGCATATCGAAGAAGCGCTCTATCGCCTGACCGAATCCTATCTGCTGCTTGGCCTCACCAATGAGGCCATGTCGGCTGCGGCGGTTCTCGGCCACAATTACCCGTCCAGCGACTGGTACAAGCGCGGCTTTGAGCTGCTCGGCAAGCAGGGTCTGGCGCCACAGCTCAATTCGGGCAGCTGGCTCGCAGCAATCCGCAACTGATTGCAGACACAGAATCGAAAGGGCCCCGCAAGGGGCCTTTTCTTTTGGTGCGTGCCGGATCGTCGCCATCGATTTGTGATCGAAAGATCGTGTTGCCATTTTGTTCTATTTATTTATGATGGTGCTCGCCTTTGCTGTGGATGCGCCGCTTGCGGTGACGTGAAGCGGCGGCGGCTTTGCTATATCGGGCTATCGGTCCATTTTCGGGAATCTGCGCATGCTCAACGCGCTGTCGGTCCGCAATATCGTTCTTATCGATCAGCTCGATCTGGCGCTGGATAAAGGCATGACCGTCCTTACGGGCGAGACCGGCGCGGGCAAATCCATCCTGCTTGATGCGCTGGCACTGGCCCTTGGCGGGCGCGGTGATGCCGCGCTGGTGCGACAGGGGCAGGAGAGCGGTCAGGTGGTGGCGGTGCTGGAACTGTCCGCCGATCATCCCGCACGCGCCTTGCTGCGCGACAATGCCATTCCCGACGATGAAGACGTTATCCTGCGCCGGGTGCAGTTTGCCGATGGCCGAACCCGTGCCTTCATCAACGACCAGCCGGTTTCCGCTTCGCTTTTGCAGAAAGTGGGCAGCCAGATTGTTGAAATTCATGGCCAGCACGATGATCGGGCCCTGGTCGATATGGCGACGCATCGCGCCGCGCTCGACGCCTTTGGCGAGCTGAGTGCAGAAGTCGCAGCGGTGCGGGAGAACTGGGCCGTGCTGGCCGAAGCGCAGCAGGCAGTCGAGGAGCAGCGGGCGCTGGTGGCAGAAGCGCTGGCCGCAGAAGATTATGCACGGCACAGCGTCGAGGAATTGGGCAAGCTCAAGCCCATGCCGGGTGAAGAAGAGGAATTGTCCACCCGGCGGCAGCAATTGCAGCAGGCCGAAAAGGCCGCGTCCGACGTTGTGGAAATCGACGAGATTCTCAACGGCCCCAATGCGCCATCGCCGGCTTTGGCTTCGCTGATGCGGCGGCTGATGCGCAAGATTGATGGGGGCGCCAGCCTGTTCCAGCCGATCGTGGAGGCGCTCGACGCTTCGCTTGAAGTGCTGGATCGCACCAGTGACGCGCTGGATGATCTGAAGCGCGAAATGGCTTTTGATCCGAGCGAGCTGGAAGGGGTCGAGGAACGCCTGTTTGCCTTGCGCGCTGCGGCGCGTAAGCACCAGACCTCCTGCGATGGACTGGTGGCCGTTCTGGAAAAATATCAGGGCGATCTCGACACGCTGCAGGGCGGCGAAGTCCGGCTCAAGGCATTGGAGGCCGAAGAAGCGGCAGCGCGCGCGCGTTACCGCGAGGCAGCGGATATTCTCAGTGCAGGACGCAGGAAAGCTGCAAAGGCGCTCAGCAAGGCGGTCGAGGCGGAATTGCCGGACCTCAAGCTGGGCGCGGCAAAGTTTATCGTCGACCATCAGGTGGAAGCTGAGCGAATTGCCGCTGCGGGTTTCGACCAGATTGCGTTTCATGTGCAGACCAATCCGGGTACGGCGGCAGGGCCATTGCTCAAGGTCGCTTCAGGCGGTGAATTGAGCCGGTTCCTGTTGGCGCTCAAGGTGGTGTTGGCCGACAGGGGCTCCGCGCCTGTGCTGATTTTTGACGAGATCGACACCGGTGTTGGTGGTGCGGTCGCCGACGCCATCGGGCGGCGGTTGGCGCGGCTGGCGGCTGGCGTGCAGGTTCTCACGGTCACACATGCCCCGCAGGTGGCTGCGCGCGCCAATCGGCATCTTCTTATCGAGAAGCAGATGGTGGAGGAGGGTGCCTTCATGCGCACTCATGTTCGCCCGCTTGATAAGGGCGCGCGGCAGGAGGAAGTGGCGCGCATGCTGGCGGGTGCCGAGATTACCAATGAGGCGCGAGCTGCTGCCAAGAAATTGCTCGGCGCGGTGGGATAGGCTCTTCTACCGCCCTTCCTAGTATGGCACCTATTCCTTCTCCCCCTGCGGGAGAAGGTGCCCGAAGGGCGGATGAGGGCTTAGCCCCGATTTCTGCCTTAAGGATAAGCCCCTCACCCGTCTCGGCCTTTGGCCGATCCACCTTCTCCTGGAAGGAGAGGTCAAGAGCCTAGCGAGTGCCCCATGTCCGATCTGCCCTTTAAAGACGTCGCCGATCTATCCGAGGATGAGGCCCGCGCCGAGCTGGAAAGGCTGGCTTCCGCCATAGCGGCTGCGGACATTGCCTATCATCAAAATGATGCGCCCGAGATCGCTGACGCCGACTATGACGCCTTAAAGCGCCGCAATGATGCGCTCGAGGCAGCATTTCCCGAACTGGTGCGCAAGGACAGCCCGACAGGTCGGGTTGGCGCTGCGCCCGCCGAGGGTTTTGCCAAGGTGCGTCATGGCGTGCCCATGCTCAGCCTTTCCAACGCCTTTGCCGATGAGGATGTGACCGACTTCGTGGCGCGCGCCCGGAAATTCTTCATGGCGGATACGCTGCGCGATCCCGGCTTCAAACTGGAATTCACCGCCGAACCGAAGATTGACGGGCTGTCGGCATCGCTGCGCTATGAAAATGGTGTGCTGGTAAAGGGCGCGACGCGCGGCGATGGCGCGGTGGGCGAGGATATCACCGAAAATCTCAAGACTATTGGCGATATTCCCCATCACCTAGCCGGTTCCGGCTGGCCTGCGGTGATCGAAATCCGTGGCGAAGTCTATATGAGCCATGCCGAGTTTCGGCGGCTCAAGGAGCATTCGGCCAAGTTTGGCGGGCAGGATTACGTCAATCCACGCAACACGGCTGCGGGCTCGTTGCGCCAGAAAGACCCCAAGATCACCGCAAGCCGAAACCTCAATTTCTTTGCCTATGCCTGGGGCATTGCCGAGGATGAGAAGGGCAATCCCAGCCCGCCTGCCGACACGCAGGCCGAGGTCGTCGCCAAGTTCAAGCAATGGGGCTTTGCCACCAATCCTCTGATGTTGCGGACGGACAATGCTGAAGCCCTTATCGCGCATTATCGGGCCATTGAGGCGCAGCGCGCCACGCTTGGCTATGACATAGACGGGGTGGTCTACAAGCTCGACCGGCTCGATCTGCAGCAACGCTGGGGCTTTGTGGCCCGTGCGCCGCGCTGGGCCATTGCGCATAAATTTCCAGCCGAACAGGCGACGACCATTCTCACCGGCATCGATATTCAGGTGGGGAGAACCGGGGCGCTGACGCCTGTTGCACGGTTGGCGCCGGTTAATGTTGGGGGCGTCGTGGTGGAGAATGCCACGCTGCACAATGAGGACTATATCAAAGGTATCGGCAATAATGGCGAGCCGATCCGTAATGGGATCGATCTGCGCGTGGGCGACACTGTGATTGTGCAGCGCGCCGGTGACGTTATTCCGCAGATTGTCGATGTGGTGCTCGACAAGCGGGCGAGCGATAGCGTGCCGTTTGTTTTTCCCCATCTGTGCCCGGCCTGCGGGTCCGAGGCGGTGCGCGAGGTAAACGAGAAGAGCGGCAAGCTTGATTCAGTGCGTCGCTGTACCGGCGAATTGATCTGTCCGGCGCAGGCTGTCGAAAATCTAAAGCATTTCGTATCGCGCAATGCGCTCGATATTGACGGGCTGGGTGACAAGCAGATCAGCCAGTTTTACGCAGAGGGCCGAATTGCCCGCCCTGCCGATATTTTTACGTTGCGGGCACGAGATGAACGCTCGCTGCGCAAGCTCAAGGATGTCGATGGGTTTGGCGCTGTTTCGGTGAAAAAGCTGTTCGATGCCATCGATGCGCGACGCGACCCGGAACTGGATCGTTTCATTTTCGCGCTTGGCATTCGTCATGTGGGTGAAACGACTGCCGCCTTGCTGGCCAAGGAATTTTCGACCATGCAAGCGTTCCGCGACACGGCTTTTGCTGCCGCGCATCAGGACGAGGGGCATGATCTGTTCCCGGAAATCGGCGGGATCGGCGAAATTGTTCAGGCATCGATCCTGGCTTTTTTCGCCAATGACCGGAATGTGCAGGCGCTGGACGAATTGCTGCTTGAAGTGCAGCCCAAGCCTTATGTCGTCACCATTTCCAGCGATAGCCAGATTGCGGGTAAAACGGTGGTGTTCACCGGCGCCCTCGAAAAAATGACACGATCTGAGGCCAAGGCTATGGCCGAGCGGCTGGGCGCCAAGGTTGCCGGATCGGTATCGGCCAAGACCGATATTCTGGTGGCGGGGCCAGGCGCAGGCTCTAAGCTGAAGACGGCGGAGCAACACGGCGTCGAAGTGATCAGCGAAGACGAGTGGTTCGAGCGCGTCGGCAAATAAGGTGTGAGGGAGGCTTGCATGCGGGTTTTGAGAGCTTTGGCGCTGGCGGCTGTGTTGGCGCCGGGCGCCGCATTGGCCAGCCCGCTTGGCGAGCAATTGCCTGATCTGCTCTATGCAGGCGAGGCCACGGCGCAGCGCGACGACTTTGCTGCCGAATGCGATAATGGTCATGCCGATGCCTGTTTCGGCGTTGGCCTTATCGATGTCATTCTTGCGGCCGAGGGGCTGTCACAGGCGCTTTATCGTCATGGCGCCGTCGTGCCCGATATGGCTTCTGCGGCGCTATTTATGGGTTTGCCTGATGGTATTGGCACAGGCCCGGCCAATCCGGCGCCAGAGCCGCTCACCTATGACGCCTTGCGCGTTATCATGGATGATTTTGTTGCTGGCCTCGATCAGGCGCAACAGGGCTTTTTGCTGGCGGGAGAGACCGAGGAATTCTCCATTGTCATAGATCCGCTGCTGGTGCGGCTGGACATCAATGGTGATGGGCAGGTGCATGAAGGCGAAACCCTGGCGGCGCTGCTCGGCGACATGCTGGAGCTGCCCGAAGGCCGGACCAAGGGCGACAAGACCAAGACGGTCGACACAAGCATCGGCTTTGATCGCGCGGATGCCTTCTGGTTTGCGGGCTATACGCAAATTACCGCATCGCCGGTCGACCTGCTGCTGGCCCATGATTTCTCGCAATTGTTCGACGCCGTGGGCCATCGCGTGTTTCCCAAAGCGGGCCTGCCCATGCAGGATTATGCGCGCGGCGGCACGCTGATGATGGACCCTGAAACCGATACGTTCATTGCCGATGTGATCGCGTTTCTGCACACGGCGCGTTTTCCTGTGACCGATGCAGCGCGTTTGCAGGGTGTTTTGGTGCGGATGGAGGCGGTCACAAGTCTGTCCCGGCAGAATTGGGAAGCCATTCTGGCCGAAACGGATGACAATCGGGAATTGGTGCCGTCGCCGCGTCAGACCTCGATCGTACCGGGTCATGAGGTGACCGAAGATGTGGTCGAGGCGTGGATGGCGACGCTCGACACGCTGGACCAGATTCTGGCTGGGGACCTGCTGCTGCCGCATTGGCGCTTTAGCCAGGGCTTTGACCTGCGCGCCTATTTCGAGACAGCAACGGAAACCGATCTCATCATGCTGTTTGTCGGGCAGGGGGCCGTGCCGTTTTTGTGCGAGGGTCCAATTGCCAATGCTGACAGCTTTGCCGCTGGCAATGCGGTGTTCGGGGACAGATGGCCTAATTTCGCCATCTGGTTCAATTGATCAGGAAAGGCGAGAAAATGCGTCTCAACGTTCTGGCACTCAGTGCTTTTCTGTCGTTGGCTGGTGTCGTGTCGGCTCAAGCCTTTGGCACGCCGGAAGCGCTGCTTGAGGCCTTTTACGAGCCCTATTTCACCGATGCATTCCCCGAGGATGAAAGCGCTTTCCGCTCAACAGCGCTGAACGCGCTCTATGAAGCGGATGCGGAGCGCACGCCCGCAGGCGAAATGGGCGCGCTTGGTTTTGATCCCTATGTCGATGGGCAGGATTTCCAGCTTTCGGAACTGGTGATTGGAGAGGCCGAGATTTCAGGCGATGCGGCAGTGGTCGATGTCAGCTTTGACAATTTCGACCGACCCACGCTTCTCACTTATGAACTGGTGTTCGAGGCCGATGGCTGGAAGATCGACGATGTCGTTTCCCAAGAGAGCGAATATCCCTATCGGCTGAGCGAGATTTTCCTCTCGGCCCTGGGCGAAGAATAAAAAAGGGGCGCTTGGCGCCCCTTCGATTTTGCTCTGACTGACGCGTCCTACAGCGCTGCCGTGGCCTGCTTTAGCCAGTCTTTCACCGCGCCTTCGACCAGCGGTCCGATTTCAGTCCAAACCTTGGCATGGAAGGCGTTGAGCCATTCGGTTTCCGTCGTGGTCAGCAGGGAGCGCTCGATCAGGCGGGTGTCTATGGGAGCGAGGGTAATGGTTTCGGATTCCAGATATCCCGGGAAGTCCTTGGCCTCGACAATGGCGATCAGGTTTTCGATGCGGATGCCATATTCGCCCGCTTTGTAATAGCCGGGTTCGTTGGACAGGATATTGCCTGCCTCCAGCGGCGCGACGGCGCGCGGCGAGATACCCACGGGCCCCTCATGGACACCGAGGAATGCGCCGACGCCGTGGCCGGTGCCGTGGCTGAAGCTGACCCCTTGCTGCCAGAGAAACTGGCGCGCCAACACATCGATCTGCGCCCCGGTGGTTCCCTTGGGGAAGCGGGCAAGGGAAAAGGCGATCACGCCCTTGAGGACGCGCGTATAGCGGTCTTTCTGCTCGGCGGTCGCCGGGCCGGTGGAAATGGTGCGGGTAATGTCGGTGGTGCCGGAAAGATATTGCGCGCCGCTGTCGAGCAGCATGAGCTCACCGGCATTGAGCTTGCGGTCGGTCTTTTCGTTCACCCGATAATGGACGATGGCGCCATTGGGCCCAGCGCCCGAAATGGTATCGAAGCTGGCATCGACGCAGGTTTCTTCCTCGCGCCGGAACGCTTCGAGCGCGGTGACGATGGCGATCTCGGTGAGGTTGCCCTTGGGGGCTTCCTGATCGAACCAGTGAAGGAATTTCGCCAGCGCAACGCCGTCCAGCCGGTGCGCTTCGCGCATGCCGGCGAGTTCGACCTCGTTCTTGCGTGATTTGGGGTCGAGCACTGGATCGCGCTTTTCAATCAGCTTGGCGCCAGCCTGTTGCAGAATATTGGCCACGGCCGCCGGAGCACTCTGAGGATCGACCAGAACGGATTTTTGGTCTTTGCCAAGCTGTTCCAGCGCCTTGGCCAGCGTGTTGCTCTCCGCCAATTCGGCAATGCCCTCCAGCGATGCCTTGATCTCTGGCGTGATCTTGGCTGCGTCGAGATAGAGCACGGGCAATCCGTCCTGAGGGACAATGGCAAAGCCGAGAACGAAGGGCGTGTTGGGCACATCGCGGCCACGCATATTGAACAGCCAGCAGATCGATTCAGGTAGCGTGAGGACCACCGCGTCAGCCTTGTCGGTACCAAGCGTTTCGCGCAGCGCGGCGATTTTCTCCTGCGCCGAGCGTCCGGCGCGATTATGGCCCAGAAATTCGATCAGGCTGACAGGCGCTGCTGGCCGGTCGCTCCAGATTGCATCCACCAGATTGGCATGGGGCACGATTTCGGCGTGGCCCGCGAGCTTTTCGGTGAGGTCGCGCAACTCTGCCGGTGTGTGCAGCCACGGATCATAGGCGAGCTTGCCGCCTTTGGGGACATAGAGCTTGATGTCCGGGCTCACCCCGCCCTGAAATTCATGCACGGTGATTTCGGCTGTGTCGGTTTCGGCGGGGGCCTGTAGCGTATAGCGGCTATCGACAAACAGGCCGGCTTTCTCCGCCCCGACAATGGCGAGTCCTGCCGAGCCGGTAAAGCTGGTGATATAGGCGAGCCGCGCATCGCTGGCCGGGACGGATTCGCCACGATGGGCATCGGCGCGGGGAATAAGAAAGGCGTCCATTCCGGCGGTCTTCATGGCGTCGCGCAGGGCGCTGAGGCGCGGAGCAACCTGAGAAGAATCAGTCTTTGCGTCGAAGGACTGGAATTTTGTGGGCGGGAAGGGGGGAGTATTCATCGGACTATCCTGCGCCGGGCGTGCGCTCCGGTCATGGCTGACTTGAATGTTTGGCGGTTTTAACCGGCTCTGCGAATCCTATCTTACACTTGTGAACCAAGGAGAGAGAAATGAACAAAGACCGGAATTTCTTCCAGCGCGCTTTCGATGCCGTCATTGAAGGCCGTGCCCGTCAGGCCGAGCGTTATGTCGCTCAGTTCGAGCGTCAGTACCGCTCCGCACATAACAAAGTGAATGGCCGTTAACCGCGCCTTGCAGAAACGGCATGGCTGACTTGCCGAAGAGCCCCTAACCGGGGGATCGAGAACAGCCTATAGAGAGCATGACGGCAAGCAACAGACGAGCCGTCGCATGGAGATAAAGATGACTGAGAGCAAGAATGGTTTCCGCACTGCATTGGGAGGTCTTATCGACGTCCGCGGTCGTGAAGCTACCCGCCAGGTCAGCTATCGCATGCAGCACCAGCTGATCGGCGCGGTTACCAAGCGCCCGTAAGGCTGCTGCACACGCAACGCTGACGATCACGCACCGATCCCCGAAGCCCGCTTCGGGGATTTTGCTTTTTCGGGGTAAGGATAGCTCGCGCCGCGCTCTGTATTCGTCTTCGTTGCGCGGACAAGCCGGGCAATCCAGCTTTTCGAGAACGCGGAGGAACGGATCACCCGGACAAGCCGGGGTGATGACGGCGTGGACGCTTTATAGCGCTTTGCTTTCCTCAATGTGAGGACAAGATCGGGCGTGTTCTCGGGGGAGGCCCTAGTTCTTGCGCAGAACCAGTGTCGTCCAGTCCTTGCGCTTGAGGTGATCGACCAGGGCAAAGCCTGCGGCTTCATAGGCAGCGATGACGCCATCGGCCTGGGTGTTGAGAATACCCGATAGAATTGCCGTGCCACCGGATTGGGCGATGCCACCCATGCCGGGGGCCAGCTCGGTGAGCGGTCCGGCCAGAATATTGGCAACGATCAGGTCATAGGGCGCGCGGGCAGTGATGTCGGCGTGGTCGAGCCCTGTGGCTTCAATGGTGTCGATCTGCTCGCCAACGCCATTGTCATTGGCGTTTTCAATCGTGGTGGTGACGGCAATCGGATCAATATCGGTGGCAAGGATTTTGGCATCGACACGCTTGGCCAGCGCGATGGCCAAAACGCCCGTGCCGGTGCCGATATCGATCATGCGGCTGGGTGTCCGCTTGCGCAGCACCATCTCGATGGCTTCAAGGCAACCGGTGGTGGTTTCGTGATGGCCGGTACCGAAGGCCTGTGCGGCCTCGATTTTCATCGGCGTCAGCCCCTCGGGTACCGCCGCTTCCGAATGGCTGCCATAAACATAAAAGCCGCCCGCGATGACCGGCGCGAGACCTTCGAGGGACTTGGCGACCCAATTGACTTCGGGGTCGATGGTTTCGACCGAAAATGTCACATCGCCGCCCAATACCTGCTGGGACAGAGCGGAAAAGGCTTCAAGGTCCGGCGGGCTTTCGCAGGTGGCCTCGAAGACCCATTCGCCGGTGTCTTCGTTCTCATGGGCCGAGGCGGTCAGGGCCAGATCGTCGCGCTCGGAGACGGCATCGACCAGCGCATAGGCCTGATCCTTGGTAAGCGAGACGGAAAGCTGATCTACTGACATGAATTGTCCCCGGTCTGGTCGAGTTTCCAATGACGCAGGAGAGTGGGGCAAGTCAATGGCACGGGGCCGGAATGCTGGCCTTGCCGAAAGGGAGACAAGCATATGTATGGTTTGATCGGAAAGATGCTGGCTGTATCCGGGCAGCGTGAGGCACTCATAAAGATCATGCTTGATGGCAGCGTGGCGATGCCGGGTTGCCATTCCTATGTCGTCGCCCGCGATCCTGCGAGCGATGACGGTATCTGGATTACCGAAGTGTGGGACAGCAAGGAAAGCCACGCAGCCTCGCTCCACATCGCCGAGGTGCAGGCGACTATTGCCAAGGCGCGGCCGCTCATTGTCGGTTTTGGTGAGCGGTTTGAGACAGAGCCTTTGGGCGGGTTTGGCCTGTAGCTAGAGCTTTACCGCGGTGCCCGACACCGAAACCATCAGCATCGATCCGCCCTGGCCCACGACTTCGTAGTCGATGTCCACGCCGACGACTGCATCGGCGCCCATGCGACGGGCTTCCTCGCTCAGTTCCCGAAAGGCCTCCTGGCGCGCGTCGCGCAGTGTGGATTCATAGGCTCCGGCGCGGCCACCGACGATGTCGCGGATGCCCGCGAACAGGTCTTTGAAAATATTGGCGCCGACGATGACCTCGCCGGTGACGATGCCGAGATAGTCGCGCACCGGGCGGCCTTCGAGCGTAGGCGTGGTTGAAATGATCATCGGAAAATCCCCATTTCCTTAAGTGGATAGCGCGGGCCTGTGTCGCGTTCAAGACGTCTGCGCGCGCCGGATTGAAGCGCGGATTGGGACATGATAATCGGACTATTATAGTCTAGTTAAAGGTGTCTCATGGCTCACGGTACGTCCTGGATTCGTCCCAATTTTGAAAAGCTCAGTCGGCGCGGCTTTATGGCTGGCACTGCGGCGCTTGCGCTGGTGAGCGCTACCCGCGCGCAGGACGCCGTGACCATCGAGCATGCGCTTGGCACCAGCGACGTTACGGGTGTGCCGGAGCGTGTTGTCGTTGGGACCGATTTCGTCGATCTCGAATATACGCTGGCTCTGGGCGTCGTGCCGGTTGCCTATGGCAATTCAGGCTCCTGGGGGCGCGGCACGCTGCCGTGGCAGGCGGGAACCGGCATCGAAGATGTACCGCAGATCGATGTCACCGGCTTCGTGCTGTCGCCGGAAACCGTTATCGAATATGATCCAGACCTCATCATTTCCATGACCTATGTCGTGACCGATGTGGCCGAGCAATTGGAGCAGATCGCGCCGCTGGTCGGCCTTGAATTCGGTCGCCCCTGGCGCGACGGCCTGCGCCTGGCTGCCAAGGCGCTTGGCCGGTCCGAGACTGGCGAAGAGCGTATTGCCGAAACCGAGGCTCTGATCGCCGAATTTGCCGAGCGGCTCGCGCCTTTGCGCGGCAAGAAGATCATGATCGGCTCGCTCTATGGCGATACGCTTTATGTGATCGGCGAGGGCGGGATTGCCGAACAATTTGCCGAACTGGGTCTGACCTTCGTGCCGGCACCGAGTGCCGACGCCAACGGGCTTGCCAATTATTCCATTGAGAATGTCGATATCCTGCAGGAAGCCGACATTCTTCTGTCCTTCGCCACTGACAAAGACGCGACGGCGCGGCTGGAAGCGTTTGCGCCCTTCCAGCGGCTGCCAGCCGTTGCTGGCCGGGCCTATGCGCCGCTCGATGCCATCACGTCATCGGCATTTTCGGATAATTTCAGCCCGCTCAGCGCCAAGTGGATTCTGCCAATTCTGGCCGATCTGCTGGAGCAAGCGGCCCGCGGCGAAGGCATTGATGTAACGGTTAAGGCTGCGGCCTGATCAAGCTGAAGGGTGAGGCGTCCGGGCGTCTCACCCCTTGCTGATAAAGCTTTCCAGCACCTTCTTGGTGCCCGCTTTTTCAAAGTCGATGGTGAGCTTGTTGCCTTCAATGCTCATGATCGCGCCATAGCCGAATTTCTGGTGGAAGACGCGCTCGCCCAGTGCGAAACCGCTCCCTTGACCGCCCAGATCGACCGAGCGGGCGACCAGTTCGCCCTCGATGGTCAGCGGCCCGCCGCCCTTGCGGCTGGCCTGATTGGCGCGGGCCCGCTGCCAGCCGGGCGTTTCATAAACGCTTTCAAACGGATCGGCCTTGTTGAAACGGCTGGCCGCACCGCCGCCATAGCCATAGCCGCCATAGGCCGAGCCACGGTCGGTTACCTCCACCGCATCGGGCGGCAATTCATCGACGAAGCGGGAGGGGATGGCGGATTGCCAGAGGCCGTGAATACGCCGGTTTTGCGCTGCGGAAATGCGCACCCGCTTGCGGCCGCGCGTGATGCCGACATAGGCGAGGCGGCGCTCTTCTTCGAGGCCCGCACGACCGCTTTCGTCCATCGAGCGCTGGCTCGGAAATGTGCCGTCCTCCCAGCCGGGCAAGAAAACCGTGTTGAATTCCAGCCCCTTGGCCGAGTGGAGCGTCATGATGGTGACGGCATCGCTCGCATCTGCGCTGTCGCGGTCCATGACCAGCGAGATATGTTCGAGGAAACCGCCCAGCGTCTCGAACTCTTCCATCGAGCGACTGAGTTCCTTGAGGTTTTCCTTACGGCCCTGCGACTCCACCGACTTGTCGGCGGTCAGCATATCCATATAGCCGCTTTCTTCGAGGATTTGCTCGACGAGCTGGTAGGGCGGGAGGTTCTCACCGCGATAGGCCCAGTTGTCGAATTGCGAAACCAATGCGCGCAGGGTAGTCCGCTGCTTGGGTTTCAGTTCCTCGGTCTCGATGAGCATGCGCGTGGCGGTGAGCAAAGGCACGTTTTGGTGCCGCGCCGCCTCCATCAACATTTTCACCGTGGAATCGCCGAGCCCGCGCTTGGGCACATTGATAATGCGCTCAAAGGCCAGATCGTCCGCAGGTTGCGCCACAAGCCGCAGATAGGCCAGCGCGTCCCGGATTTCCTTACGCTCGTAAAAACGCGGGCCGCCGACAACGCGATAGTTGAGCCCTAGCGTGATGAAGCGCTCTTCCAACTCGCGCATCTGGAACGAGGCGCGCACCAGCACGGCCATGGAATTGAGCGGCTCGCCAGCGCGCTGATATTGCTCGATTTCCTCGCCGATCGTGCGCGCTTCTTCCTCGCTGTCATAGACCTGCGTGAACGACAGCGGCTCTCCCGGCTCGGCGACATCGGTGAACAGCGTTTTGCCGAGGCGTCCTTCATTATGCGCGATGACGGTCGACGCGGCTTTGAGGATATTGGCGGTGGAGCGGTAATTGCGCTCCAGCTTGATCACTTTTGCGCCGGGGAAATCCTTCTCGAAGCGCAGGATGTTGTCCACCTCGGCCCCGCGCCAGCCATAAATGGACTGATCATCGTCGCCCACCACGCAGATATTGGCTTCCGGCGCCGGCTTGCCCTGCGCCAAAAGGCGCAGCCACAAATATTGGGCGGTATTGCTGTCCTGATATTCGTCCACCAGCATGTATTTGAATTTGCGATGGTATTCGGCCAGCACTTCGGGGTTTTCGCGGAACAGTCGGATGCATTCAAGCAGCAGATCGCCAAAATCGGCGGCATTGAGCGTCTTCAGGCGCGCCTGATAATCATAATAGAGCTTGCCGCCTTTGCCATTGGCGAAAAAGCCGCTATCGGCGGCGGGCACGTCCTTGGGCAGAAGGCCGCGGTTCTTCCACGCGTCCAGCATTCCGGCGAATTGGCGGGCAGGCCAGCGCTTTTCATCGATGTTCTCGGCGACCAGAAGCTGTTTGATCAGGCGAATCTGGTCGTCTGTGTCGAGGATAGTGAAGGTGGGTTTGAGGTCCACAAGTTCTGCATGCTGACGCAGGATACGAGCGGCGATGGAGTGAAATGTACCCATCCAGGGCAGGCCATCGAGACTCGGCACCTGTTCGTGAATACGCTTTTTCATCTCGGCGGCGGCCTTGTTGGTGAAGGTCACCGCGAGAATCTGACTGCCCCATGCCATCCGTTGCGTCAAAATATGGGCAATGCGTGTGGTCAGAACGCGTGTCTTGCCCGTACCAGCACCCGCCAGAACCAGAAGCGGGCCTTCAGTCGAGAGCACGGCGTCGCTCTGCTCCGGATTGAGCCCGGCGAGATAGTCCGGCCCCTGCTGCCGCTTCAACTGGCTGGTGATCGGCCCGCCTACGGGGCGGGGTGGGGGAGCGAAGTCGGCCATACGCGCTGTTTTCCGAGGTCGGCGTGGCGGGGTCTGCCACGCGGCCAAGCTTGACGAATCTTATTTTGTTCTCGTCGCAATATAGGGAGCGCGGTCGCCGCTGTACAGGCGGCGGGCATTGTCACAAAGGTGTCATGGCTCTGTCATTCGAGGGCACTCAGCCTCAATAGGGCAAGCTCGGGCGAGACCATGTTTTGGTCCATTGGTACTCTCGCGGCAGGCACAAAAAAACGGCCGGGTGTCTGCCCGGCCGTTTCTGCTGATCTGATGCTATCAGCGAGAGCGGCAGAGGGCGGTCTGTGTGGTCTCGCTATCACCGTCGTCGTAATTGACGCTGAGACGCTTGCCATTGGCGGCAGAGATGACGCCGGGATACCACTTTCCCTTGTTCTTCCAGTTGCACTCGATGCGGGTGCCTACAGCCCAATTGTAGGAACGCACCGCTCTGGCGGAGACCGTTTCCCGGTCACCGTCATCATATTTGATTTTGTAGCCTTCGTCGGACACCTCTGCGATCACGCCGGCAAACCAGTAACCGGAGTTCTGAAAATTGGCGAGCACACGGTCCCCGGCGGATTGCGCGGTCGCAGGAACAGCCGCGAGGCCCAGAAAACAGATTCCGGCTATTACAAGTATAATCTGACGCATTGTTACATCCGTGATGGCGATATTATCGGCTGAAGACCTTGAATACGAATTGCATTTCAATCATGCAATGATGAATTCTTTTAGCTTCCGGCGCAGTTAGGAAATGGGTTAACGTCATTTGGGCGATGTTTTCCCGTTCCGTCTTGCGTGCTGCCGGACCGAGAGGTGGCGGCAGTGGCCACTGACTTTCCCTCACTCAAATCGGCCTCATCCGGCTTGCGCAGCAGGCGTAAGTGCCTACACTCGCACCCGGTTTCAGCCGGGGCAGAACGCGGACAGTGCTCAATCGCATTTACATCGTCGTCGGCATTTTCGCCATCGTAGTGCTGACCGGAGCTTTCGTCGCGCCGTTCTTCATCCAATGGGCAGACTATCGTGACCGCATGGAGGCCCTCGCCAGCACGGTGCTGGGCGCGGATGTAACGATCCGGGGCGACATTTCCTTCTCCTTCCTGCCCAGCCCACGTCTGGAATTTGCCGATGTGGTGGTGGGCGATGTGGAATCGCCTTCGGCGCATGTCGCTTCGGTCGAGGCGGAATTCGCGCTCTTTGAATTCCTGCGCGACAATTACAATGTCACCGCCCTGACGCTGGTGCAGCCCGCCATCGAGCTGGTGCTCGATGAAAATGGCCTGTTCAGCTCCGGGGTCGATCTGACCGGCGCGGCCAGCAGCGTGGTGCTGGGACATGCGCGCATTGCCAATGGCTCCATCAGGCTCACCGATCTGCGCGCCGATGAGGTGTTTTCTCTCGCCCGCATCGACGGCGATCTTCGGCTGTCGAGCTTTACCGGGCCGTTCCAGTTTCAGGGCGCGGCCGACTATGATGGGCAGCGCTACGATGTGCGCTTCAATGCTGCCGCGAGCGATGCCGTCGGTGCGAACCGGGTTTCCGCCTTCCTGCGCGAAGCGGGAGGCGCTTATTCGGTGACGGGCGAGGGCCTGTTGACGCCCGGCATGGCCCCCAGATTTGAAGGCACGATCACCTATAAGCAGGCTCCGCCAATTGCCGAGGCGGCAGATGATATCAGGGGCGCCCTGGTGCTGGAGAGCGCGGTTTCGATTTCTACCGACCGGGTAATTCTGTCCGGCTATACTTTGCATCCTGATGAGAACCGGGCCGGGATGCGCCTGACCGGTTCGGCCAATATCCAGCTTGGCGCGCGGCGCGGGTTCGACGCGGTTCTCTCGGGTGGCGTCTTCTCGCTGCCGCCACGCCCTGCCACCGAAGTGCCTGCCGAACTGCCCTATGAGCTGGTGCGGTTCCTGTCCGAAATTCCAGCGCCACCCCTGCCGCCCATGCCGGGAACGCTCGATGTCGATCTGGCCGAAGTGGGGTTGCGGGGCTTTTCACTGCGCGAATTGCGGCTCGATGCCAGCACCGATGGGCAAAGCTGGCAGATCGAGCAGGCCGTTGCGTCCCTTCCCGGCGACAGCGAGGTGCGGCTCTCCGGCACGGTGACCAATGAAGATGGCCATGCCGGGTTCAAGGGCGATTTCGCGTTGAACGCGCACCGGCTCGATGGATTGGCGCAGCTCTGGCGACGGGCTGGTGACAATAATCCATTGTTCAATCGCCCCGGCGCACTGGCCGGTCGGCTGCTGCTGGCGGGCGATGCCTTTGGCCTCAGCAATGGGCGGCTCGAATTCGGCGGGCAGACCCATATGGTTGAAATGCGCATCGGGTTTGGCGAGGAGAAACGGCTCGATAGCGTGGTGCAACTGGGCCAGTTGAATGCGTCCCAGACCGCAGCCCTGCTGGCCTTGCTGCCCGATGGCGCTAATGATGGCAGCTTTGCCGTCAGCTTTCCCAATGGCAGTTTCTCGGTATCGGCGCAGGTTGCCGATGTGCTGGGGCTGGCCGCGCATGATCTGGCGGTCGAAGGGCAATGGGCGCCCGGCGACCTGCGGCTTCCCAAATTGTCGACCAGTGATTGGGGCGGCGTGTCCTTCGACGGCGCGCTGCGTCTTGCGGGCTCATTGATGGAGCCGGTGCTGACCGGCTCGGGGCAGATGGTGCTTGCTTCGGCGGAGGCCGAGGGGCTTGGGCTGCTTTACGAGATGGTCGGAATGCCCTTTGGCTGGCAGGAGGGGCTGGCCACAATCTGGCCTGCCGATCTGCAATTCATCCTCTCCAATGTGGGTGATGGCCCGGCGCAGGTGCTTACGCTGGCCGGCGATCTTGGCGCTGCTGCGCTCGATCTGCGGGCCGAAATGGCGGCGGGTCTGGCGGGGCTGTCCAGCAATGATTTGCGATTGATCGTGTCGCTGGAGGCCGAGGACGCTCTGGCCGCCGGGGAGCAGTTCGGTCTGTCCAATGTGCCGCTGTTTGACGAGGACGGCGCGGTGCTGGCGAGCCTGTTCATGGAGGGCAGCGCCGCCGACGGATACGAAGGGCGCGCTGCGATCAGCCAGGGTGGGCAATCAGCCAGCTATTTCGGCAGTCTCGACCTCGCGGCAAACGGCGAAATCAGCGGGCAGGGCACGCTTGATGTGCTGCTGGCGGCAGGTGGCGGCATTGCAGCTTTGGCTGGCGTCGAAGGGGCAGGGCTGCCCGATATCGAAGCCTCGGCAGGGCTGGATTTTGCGGGCTGGCGACGATTTGCCCTGACCAACATTGCCGGAGTGAGCGGGGACACCGGATTTTCCGGCGATCTGTCCATGCAGATGTTGGGTGAGTTGCCCAGTTTCACCGGCTCATTGCATGCCGATGAAATGGATGCGGCGGGATTGGCGATTGCCATGTTCGGCGGCACCGCAATTGGTGTGGCGGGCGAAGGGGTGTGGCCCGATGGTCCTCTGGCTGTCGATCCCGTCTTGCGTATGTCGCGTGGCGATATCGCCGTAACCAGCGATGCCGTGGCGGTAAATGGCGCCGCCATGCTGGGTGAGACGCGCTTTTCCTATGTCTGGTCGCCGGAAAGCGTCGCCATCGAGCGGCTGGTGGGGCAGGCGGGCGACGGTCGCCTAACCCTCAACCTTGTTCGCTGTTGCGCCGGGGCGCTTTCCGAGCGCAGCGTGACGGGTGCTATGTCGCTGGAAGGCGTCGATATCGACACTTTCAACCTGCCCGCTCTGGGCATTGCAGGAATTGTCGATGGTGGCCTGCAATTTGAGGGGAATGGCCAGAGTATCGCCGAATTGGTGCGCAGCCTGACCGGTGAAGGTAATTTTGCGCTATCCGGCTTTTCCGCCAACGGTTTAAGCCCGGCGGTGTTCCCGACTTTGGCAGGCATCGAAGATCCGCTCAATATTGATGAGGACGCGCTGCAAACATTGATCGCGCTGGGTCTGTCGCAAGGCGGGTTCGCAGCAAGCGAGGCGCGGGGTGCCTTCACCATTGCGGGCGGCGCCATTCGCATAGCCAATCTGATTATCGAGGGCACGGGCGGCAGGCTTTCCGGCAATCTCAATGTTGCCCTGAGTCAGATGGGTCTCGATGGCCTGTTCGTGCTGATGCCGCGCAATTATGTCGATGCGGGCGGGCTGATCGAGACGGAAACGGCACGCATTCTTGCCCGGATCGGGGGCACGGTTTTTGCGCCATTGGTGACGCTCGACCTTGCTGAAATGGTTGCGGCCATTCAGGTGCGAGCCAATGAGCTGGAGCTGGAGCGGCTCGATATTTTGCGGCTGGAAGACGAGGCGCGTCAGCGCGCTGCGGCTGAAGAACGCAACAGGCTGGCCGAAGAGCAACGGCGTCGTGCGGCAGAAGAAGCGGCGCGGCGTGCTGCCGAGGAAGAAGCGCTGCGGCTTGAGCAGGAGCAGCTACTGCTGGAGCAGAACGGCGCCCCGCCTGCTGGTGCGCCAATCGATCTCGGCTTTCCGATTAATCTCAATCCGCAGATTTGAGCGCGGCCTGATCCCGATACCAGCCGAGCACGGCCAGCCGCACCGCCGATGAAAGGTTAGTGGTCTGGCGTGTCTCGTCGATCTCGCCCACAAGCGCGGCCAGACTGAGGGCGCGGGCGCTGGCCATAGCTTCGAGGCCCGACCAGAATTCGGGCTCAAGCGCAATCGAAGTACGATGTCCGACGATGGATAAGGACCGTTTTTCCATGGTCCCGGTTCAGATCACGGCTTCTTGCGGAAAGCGTCGAGGCTGATGACCTTTTCGCCGCTCGTCTCCGGATCGCCGGCTTCTGCTTCCGTGGCGGCATCGGCTGCGTCTTCCTCGGAGCCATCATCGCGCGGGGCGGTGGCGGGATCAAATTGCAGGCCGAACTGCACGGATGGGTCGAAGAAACCTTTGATCGCCGCGAAGGGGATCACCAGCAATTCCGGCTGGCCATTGAAACTCAGGCCAACTTCAAACGTGCTCTCGGAGACCTTGAGGTCCCAATACTGGTTTTGCAGCACGATGGTCATTTCCTTGTCGTACTGCTTGAGCAGTTCCTCGGAAAGGCGCACGCCCGGCGCGCGCGTGGCAAAGGAAATGAAGAAGTGATGCTCGCCCGGCAGGCCGGTGCGCGAAACTTCAGCCAGAACCTTGCGCACGACGCCGCGCAGAGCTTCCTGAGCGAGAATGTCGTATCGCATGTGGTCTTCGGCCATGATGCCCGCTGCTCCGTTTATCTCTAGAATCCGAACGGCCCATATCAGCCCTACGTTCCAAGAGATTTCAAGGAGAAAGGGGGAAAAGGCGAACAGAAATGGCAATGAAGTGCAGGCTTCTGTTGCCAGGTGCCTGCGAACCCCGCCTGACGCCCGGCTAGGAGCGGAGGACTTTAATTCCCAGTGCTAGCACTGCTTACGCAGCGAGAGCGACCGGAGCCTTATTGTTGTCATTAGCAACTATAAGTTTCGGACCGATAACGGTGGTACCTCACCGAGCAAAAGCACACTCTTTACGCCCTCGTCGATCCTGTTTCGTCCCCATTGGCTCCTCCCCAAAGAGGGGGAGATGGTGGAGACGCCGGGTACTGCCCCCGGGTCCGATGGGTTTATTACAATGACCGTTTATCGCCATAGCCCTTGCGAGCAAGACCTATATAGGTGAGCCGGGGGCGGGATGCAAATGGGTGACCATAAAGAAAAGGCCGGCGCAGGGTTCTGCGTCGGCCTTCTTTTTCAGTACTGAGTCCGGATTATTGAGCCGGAGCCGTTTCCTCGACCGGGGCCGGGGCTTCCGTGCCTTGCGTGGGCACCAGTTCCGAGCCGTCTTCCAGCGTCAGGCTGGGGGCGACCGATTCTTCGATGCCCAGACCGTCGAGCGCGGGCTCGTCCGTCGTTGCCGGGATTTCCACATTGGCAGCGGGTGGCAGGGGCGTTGCGAACGTGGTGCTTGCCTCAGGCAATTGGCCGTCCGAACCGAAATAGCGGAAGAAGGCGCTATCGGGCGAGAGGACCATGGTGGTGCCGGAATTGGGCATTGCCGTGCGATAGGCTTCCATCGAGCGATAGAACTCGAAGAATTCCGGGTCCTGACCATAGGCCGAAGCGTAGATGCGGTTGCGCTCGGCGTCGCCCTGACCGCGGATGATTTCGGCATCACGGGTGGCGGCGGCGACGATTTCAACGGCCTGACGATCGGCGATGGCGCGCAGGCTTTGCGCCTGTTCCTGACCGCGGGCGCGGAGCAGGGCGGCTTCGGCGAGACGTTCGGCGCGCATACGCTCGAATGTGGTGGCCGAAACGTCGCTATCGAGGTCGGTGCGCAGGATACGAACGTCGACAATGTCGAGACCGAGTTCAGCCAGATCCGGGCGGATCAGGTTGCGGGTTTCCTGCATCATCTGCGTGCGCTGGTCCGACAGGGCGTCGGTGAACTCGCGCAGACCATAGACCTGACGCAGGGCAGCATCGAGGCTGGCGCCGATACGGGCTTCTGCAACCGAAAGCTGGCCGGTGGCGCGCTCACGGAACAGACGGGCATTGGCAATGCGATAGGTCAGGAAGGCGTCAACCTGGTAGAAGGCGTTGCCCGAAACCTGTACGCGCATATTGGCAATGTCGTACCGCAGCAGGCGGTCATCGACGATCTGGACGCTGTCGACAACGTCGGTCGGAATCTTGAAATAGAGACCGGGTTCCGTGCGGACATCGGTGATCTGGCCAAAGCGCATGACGATGGCCTGCTCGCGTTCGTCCACGATATAGATCGAGGAGAACAGAACGTAGAGTGCGGCGACGATAACGGCACCAATGATGAAAAGGCGATTCGTCATGGTCAGTTCCCCGTCGAGCTGGTTGCGCGCGAACGCAGTTCAGGCAGCGGCAGATAAGGGACGACGCCCGAGCCTCCGGCACCGTTCTCGATCAGGACCTTTTCCGATCCGCCAAGCACTTCTTCCATGGTTTCAAGGAAGAGGCGCGTGCGGGTCACGTCCGGCGAATTCACATATTCGGCATAGATGGAGTTGAAGCGTTCCGCTTCACCGGTTGCTTCCTGCACCACGCGGTTGGTGTAAGCAGCAGCCTGTTCTCGCTGGGCAGCGGCACGGCCACGCGCATCACCCAAAAGGGTATTGGCGTAGGAGCGGGCTTCTTCCTGCAAACGGGTTTCGTCCTGGCGCGCGCGCTGAACTTCGTTGAACGCGTCGATAACTTCCGCTGGCGGGCTGGCATTTTCGATCAGGATCTGGCTGACCGTAACGCCAAGGCCATAGGCTTCGAGCGTCGACTGGGTGATGCGCAGCACGTCTGCCTGAATACCGGCGCGGTCGTCGGAATAGACTTCCTGCGCGGGACGGCGGCCGACGACTTCGCGCATGGCGCTTTCGGCAGCGTAGCGGACGAGCGAGTCCTGATCGCGGACGTTGAAAATATAGTCGGTCGGGTTGGAAATGAACCAGAAGACCGAGAACTGCACATTGACGATGTTCTGGTCGCCCGAGAGCATCAGACCGTCGCCGGCATTGGCGCGTTGGCCTGTGGTCTGAACGCCGATCTGCGTCTGGTTGACCGTGGTCACCACGCGCTCGACCGTATCGATGGGCCAGAGCATGAAATGCAGACCCGGGCCGGAGAGTTCGGGCTTGGGTTTGCCGAAGCGCAGCTCGACGCCAACTTCCTGCGGATTGATCGTATAGACCGAATTGACGCCCCAGAAGGCCAGCAGTGCGAGCACGCCGCCAACAATCGCCCAGCGACCGCCGGGCACACCGCCCTTGAACTGGTCACGGCCGCGATTGAGAATGTCTTCTAGATTGGGAGTATTGTTCCCGCCAGGACGACGCGGGCCACCGCCGCCTCCGCCGGGAGCCTGACCCCAGGGGCCGCCATTATTGCGGCCACCTCCGCCTCCATTATTCTCCCAAGGCATCGTATTCCTTTCGGTGTCTAAGAGAAAACTGTGGTGCCATATATAAGCAAGGCGCGCGCGTGATCAATGCGCGGCGCCGCCAAGACGCTCATAGATGCGAATGATATAGGACGCGTCGTCCTTTTCGGAGCGCGCTACGTCCGGCTCGGCGGTGATGTGCCATTCTGCCGGGTCTATGGGCGGAAAATGCACGTCGCCATGAGGCGTGAGGTCAACATGGCTGATATAGAGCCGATCCGCCAAAGGCAGGGCCTGCGCGTATATGTCGCCGCCGCCAATGACCATGACTTCTTCAAGGCCTGCTGCTGACGCCATTTCCCTTGCCGCATCAATCCCTTCGGCCAGGCTATGGCGCACGATGACGCCGTCGGGGGCGTAGTCGGGCTGGCGGGTTACCACGATATGGGGGCGACCGGGCAGGGGACGGGGAAAGGTCTCGAATTGTTTGCGGCCCATGATCATGGGCTTGCCCATCGTGGTCTGCTTGAACCAGGCGAAGTCGGAGGGAATACGCCACGGAATGGTTTGCGATGCACCGATCACATTATTGCGGGCGACTGCGGCGATGAGAGCGATTTTGGGGATCATTGCTGCCCCAATTCCAGCAGCGCTTCGCCTTCGACCCGCACTTTGGTCCATTCATCCTGCATGATGCCGCCCTGGCTCTTGTAGAATTCTATGCTGGGCTCGTTCCAGTCGAGCACCCACCATTCAAACCGCCCCAGCCCTTCATTGACGCAGCGTCGGGCGAGATTGACGAGCAGGGCCTTGCCGATGCCTTTGCCACGCATTTCGGGATCGACATAGAGGTCTTCCAGCCAGATGCCGTGTCGTCCCTGAAAGGTGGAATAGGTGTAGAACCAGAGCGTGAAGCCAATGGGTTTTCCGTCCCATTCGGCGATTTCGCAAAACACTTTCGGTTCGGGCGCGAAGAGATCGCGGGCAAGGTCGGCCTCATTGGCCTCGACCTCGTGCAGCAGTTTCTCATATTCAGCCAGTGCCCGGATGAAACCGAGAATGGTGGCAGCGTCGTCCGGGGTTGCGGGGCGTATGGTGAGGAGATCTTGGGACAGCTTCTTATGCCTTGGATATGCGCTGCTCCCGCCGCAGCGGGAGCAATTCGTGGAAGGTTATTGGTCGTCCCAATCCATCTTGTCGAGGAACAGGATTTCCAGTTCGTGGTCCCATGGCGGATACCAGTCGGTCTCGGTCATTTCAAAAGTGGTCGGGCCAATCTTTTTGACGTTCTCGCCGCAAAACGAGACCAGGCTATCCTGTTCACCCTTGTCGATGGTCAGGGTAAACTTGCCTATCGGGCCAGACCAGTTATTGCCGGTGGACCAGATATAGGACAGCCAGTTTTCGGCATAGCCGTAGGATGTCCACCCATCGTTGTCGATGGCGCTCCGCTTCACTGCGGCGAGGAAATTGTCCTCAATGCAATATTTGGCCGTGTATTCGTTGAGCGTCTTGCTCGCCCACTCATCCTCTTTGCCATAGGGCATGAAGGTAACGCCGACCGTGCCGCCCACGCTGGGCTTATAGACATGAACGACCTCGGATTTTCCGGGTGGGAAGGTGGCTTCCCATGAATAGGTCGAGCGCAGGGACCAGAGCGGGTTTTCTTCTGTCACCCAGCCTTCGCCCGCATCGTATTCAAACGAAAAGACGAGGCCCTTGTGACGCAGTTCTGCAAGCTGCTCCTGCGTGAGGGCGTTCAGTGCCGCAAGGGTGGTGGACGTAACCGGATTGAGGGGCACGCCAAAACTGGTCAGCAGCGCCGAATAGTCGATATTGTTATGAAACGCATATTGATGAAGCTGGGCGTTTACCGGCCCGCCATTCAAGGTGGTCCTGAAGCGGAAAAGATTGTCTGGGTCGGTCGATTCCTCGCCGGTCTCCTCATCATAAAGACCGGGAATGCTCACCAGACGTTCCGGCCCGCCTTCGATATCGGGCATGGGAAAGGCGACCAGAATGCTTTGCGCTTCGTCCAGTTTGTTGTCGAACTCATAGACCACCTTGATCTCGTCGCGCGAAACGAACAGATGCTCCGAAGCCATTTCGATGCTGTCACTGGTGACGAAAACCAGACCGCCCGCACCGAGTTGAGCCATGGTGTCATTGGCCAGAGTGGGCAGGGCCAGAGTGCTCATGACCAGAGCTAGTGCCACTTTATGCATGTTCGCTTCCCTCATTTGGTTGGGCCTATTCCAGCGCCACCCGCCCGACTAGAAATAGCGGCTTTGGCGGCTGATGCGAAGCTGGCTTTTGCGCCTATGGCAGCGTGTAGACAGCCCCTCCAAAGGGGGGATCGGCATCAGGTCAGATAGCGGAACCATTTTCGATGCAGGGCGGCGTCTAGATCGATGTCGTGTTGCCTGGCGTAGAGCAGAAGCATGGCCAGCACATCCGCCGCTTCATTGTCGCGCGCTTCAATTATTGCGGCCTCACTCTGATCCTTGAGGCGACCGCGCCCGGAAAGGCGAAGATGTTCTGCGGTCAACTCGCCCAGCTCTTCCTGCAATTTCAGGATGGTCCAGTCGGCGTCACGATTGATGTCGTTGCGGGCCGCGTAAATGTCGGACACCTGCGAGACAAGCGCGGTCAGCTCCGACAGTGTCCGGCTCATACCGACACGTCTGCCTTGATATGGGGGTGCGGATCGTAGCCCTCAAAGGCGAAGTCCTCGAACACGAAGTCTTCGAGTTTCTTGCGTTCGGGATTGATGACGAGGCGCGGCAAGGCGCGCGGCTCGCGGGTCAATTGCAGGCGGGCCTGCTCGAAATGGTTCGAATAGAGATGCACATCGCCGAAGGAATGCACGAAATCGCCGACTTCCAGATCGCAGACCTGCGCCATCATATGGGTGAGCAAGGCATAGGAGGCGATGTTGAAGGGCACGCCGAGAAATGTATCGGCGGAGCGCTGATAGAGCTGGCAGCTCAGTTTGCCATTGGCGACGTAGAACTGAAACAGGCAATGGCAGGGCGGCAGGGCCATGTCATCGACTTCCGCCGGATTCCACGCCGACACGATATGGCGGCGGCTGTCCGGCTTGGTCTTGATGGATTGAACCAGATTGGCGATCTGGTCGATATGGCGCCCATCTGGCGCGGGCCAGCTGCGCCATTGGCTACCATAGACCGGGCCAAGGTCACCGTTTTCATCGGCCCACTCGTCCCAGATCTTGACGCCATGCTCCTGCAACCAGCGCACATTGGTTTCGCCCCGCAGGAACCAGAGCAGTTCATAGATGATGGATTTCAGGTGCAGCTTCTTGGTGGTCAGCAGCGGAAAGCCCTTCGAGAGATCGAAGCGCATCTGATAGCCGAACAGGCTGCGTGTGCCGGTGCCGGTGCGGTCCGACTTGTCGGCGCCGTTTTCAAGAATGTCGGAGAGAAGCGTCAAATAGGGCTGCATGGGAACAATCTAGACGATTCGGGGGCGTAAGGCGCGGGGTCGGAACAGTTCTGCACCATCGGCCATTTGCGGCAATAGAATACCGCATATTATGCTGTCAGGATGCGGCGGCCTCTCAATCCAGGCTTGCCTGCGAAGGGAAGGTGCCATGAGCCCAAGATTACGCCCGCTTCGTCCGCGAGAGGAAATGCCTGAATTCGTTCTTCTGGCGCTGGAGGCTCACGGATTGCGCGCCGCCTATGACGCGCGCCCACCTTATCAACGCAACGATTACCTGTTGTGGATCAACAAGGCGCAGCGCGAGGAAACCAAGCAGAAGCGGCTGGGGCAGATGCTGGCAGAGCTGGAAAGCGGCGGCGTCTATATGCGGATGCAGTGGAAAGGCTAGGGCGGTTTAGGTTTTCCCGGAATCCCCCTTGCCTTGCGTCCTCAATTCCATCGTCATTGCCCGGCTTGTCCGGGCAATCCAGTTCTACGGCGCTATCGCATGGACCACCCGGGTAAACCGGGTGGTGACAAAGGGGGAACCAATCCAGCGAAGCAGGAAACGCTCAGTCGGATGATCCTACGCCAGCGCGCTATAGAACTCGGTTTCGTCGCGTTCCCATGTGTGTGACTGCTCGATATGGGCCAGCGACCATGCAAACATCTTTTGCATTTCTCGCAAGTCGCGCGCCGCAACGGCCTCTTCGAGCAATTCATTGACCCGCATTTTCGCGGGTAGGTGGCCTTCGGGGCCGACCCGCTCGAACTCGACGGAAATGCCTGCTTCCACCCATGCGCCGACCAGCCCGGCAAAATCCTCGGAGATAAGGAATTCCGAGAATTTCAGCACCAGAATGGTGATGGTGTCGTTGTTGAAACTTTCCGAGCGAATGACGACGCCGCTCAGTTCCGGATGCCAGGCGGGCCCGAGTTCGGGCAGAAAGAACCAGCCGCAGTAAAAGCCACGGCAGACCTGGGGCCGCACATCATAGACCGTACAGCCTTTGCCTTCCGCGCAATGCGGGCAAAGCGTATTGGCGGGCTTTTGGAGCGTTTCGACCCGGATGGGCGCGAAGGAACAGCAGGCGGTACAGGTGCCACAGCTTCGTCCTTCGATAATAGTCATCGACACCTGACGCACCTCCCGCCGCGTCTCTCCCGCCTGTAGCTAAGCGGAAAAGGGCCGGTCATGTCCAGCGCTGCGGTTATCGGACGAATTCGTCTTCGGCATAGCCTTGCAGATAGAGCAGGGCCGTGAGGTCGCCGTGATCGATGCGAATGCCGGCGGCTTCCGCCACGGCGGGCTTGGCATGCAGGGCAACACCAAAACCGGCGACGCCGATCATATCGAGGTCGTTCGCACCATCGCCGACGGCCATTGTCTGGTCTGTGTTCAGACCGCGTTCATCAACGAGGGCCAGGAGCCGTTCGCGCTTGGTATTCTTGTCCACGATGGGCTTGGTGACGGTGCCGGTGAGTGCCTCGCCATCGAATTCCAGCACATTGGCAATCGCCTCATCGAAGCCGATCCGCCGGGCAAAATAGTCGGCGAAAAAGGTGAAACCGCCCGATACGAGCGAGGTATAAGCGCCATAGGCCTTCATGGTCTGGACCAGCGCCCGACCACCCGGCGCCAGCGTAATCGCCTCGCGTCGAACTTCCTCAATTACCTTACGTTCCAAGCCTTTAAGCAGAGCTACGCGGGTATCCAATGCCTCGGCGAAATCCAGTTCGCCCCGCATGGCGCGCTCGGTGATTTCGGCAACCTGCGGCTTGAGATCGAGCGCGGCGGCGAGTTCGTCGATGCATTCCTGCTCAATCATGGTAGAATCCATGTCGGCAACCAAAAGCAGTTTGCGGCGGCCTTCGGTCGGCACCAGATTTGCGTCAACTGCCTTGCCAGCAAGGATTTTTCGAGCAATCTCAAGCGCATCCGGCGCAGTCGGTTCAATGATTTCGCAGGCAACGCCGTGGTTTTGCCAGTTGAGTTCACCGCCGGTTTTTGCGACCACAGCAGCGGCAAGCGCCGCGCTCAGTTCAGGGTCGGCAGGATTGGCGATCAGGGACAGAACCGGCATGGTGGCAGCAACTTTCGGAGACGTATGGTGACGGACCAGAGGCGCGCTGTGCTGATAGCGGGTCCGACTGCCAGCGGCAAGTCGGCGCTGGCATTGCAGCGCGCGCGGGCATCGGGCGGGCTGATCATCAATGCCGATTCCATGCAGGTCTATGACACTTTGCGCGTGGTGACGGCCCGTCCGAGTGCCGAGGAAGAGGCGCGGGCCGAACACCAGCTTTATGGCGTCATGCCGACATCGCAACGTTTTTCAACGGGGCAGTGGGTGCGGGCGGTAGAAGCCGTCATCGCGCAGCAAGATGCAGAGCGAGAGCTGATTTTTGTAGGCGGCACAGGACTTTACTTCGATGCGCTGACAAATGGATTCGCGGATATTCCCGAGGTTTCGGAAGCTGTCGCTCTTCAAGTTCAGCAAGAGATTCAAACGCTGGACGAAAAGGGCCGTATGGCGCTGCTAATGTTGGAAGACCCGGAAACGGCGCAGCGGCTGAAGGTGGCTGATCCCCAACGGGTTATTCGCGCCCTTGCCGTGAAGCGGGCAACGGGACGGGTCTTGTCCAGCTTCCAACAAGACCAGCAGGCGGGATTGCTGCAAGACTGGTCCATCGAGCGCATGGTGCTTTGGCCCGAACGCGATCTGTTACGCGCCCGCATTGCCCGGCGGTTCGAAACCATGTTCGAGTCTGGTGCGCTAGATGAAGTCCGCGCGCTGCTGGCGCAGGGGCTCGATCCGTCATTGCCCGCTATGAAGGCAATTGGGGTACCGGAAATCTCGGCCTGGTTGGCCGGGCAGGTGTCAGAAGACGAGGCAATCGAGCGCGCGACGATTGCGACCCACCAATATGCCAAACGGCAGCGGACATGGTTTCGCAACCGCATGGGCGATTGGCCGCGTATCGAGCCCGGTGGCGAGCGCTTTTAACTGCGCGCCACGCCGATCTTTTCGAGCAGGCCGAGCCGCTCGCGCATGGCGAAACGTGTCACCAGCACTATTGCGGCGAAGGACAGGCCTGCCGCCAGCCCGATCCAGATACCAACCCCGCGCCAATCCAGCACGAAACCGAGCACATAGCTTATCGGCAAGCCAATCATCCAATAGCCGACGATGGCGAGCACCATGGGCACCTTGGTATCGCTGAGTCCGCGCAAAGCATGGGCGGCGGTCACCTGTGCGCCATCGACGAGCTGGAATATGCCAGCGATGGCAAGGAATGACACAGCAAGGCTGATGGCGTTTGCGTTGGCTTCGATCTCGGGATTGAGGAAGAACGAGGCGATGGGATAACCAAACAACAGGAAAGCGAGGCAGGAGACCAGCATGAAGCTGGTACCAAGCATGAGCGACATCCAGCCTGCCTTGCGAATGCCTTCCTGATCCCGACGCCCATAGGCATTGCCGACGCGAACCATGGCCGCGATACCCAGGCCCATCGGCACCATGAAGGCCATGGAGGCGCATTGCAGAGCAATGGCATGGGCGGCTACTTCATCGATGCCGATACGCCCCATCAGCAATGCCGCGGCGGTGAACATGCCGACCTCTGCAATGATCGTCAGAGCGATGGGCGTGCCGAGCGCGAAGATGGCGCGGAAATGCCGCCAGTCCGGTTTCCAGAACCGGATAAGAATGTGAAAGCGACCAAAGCGCCGATGGCGAACGACATAGATCAGCATAGTCAGAAACATGACGATGTTGGTTGTTAGAGTGGCGATCGCCGCGCCCCGCAATTCCAGCCGTGGCAAGCCGAAATGGCCGAAAATCAAGGCATAGGCCACAATGGCATTCACAATGACGCCCATGACGGTGATCACGAGAATGACGCGCGTCGCATCGAAAGCGGAGAGGAATGAGCGCAGGGCAATGATGCCAGTTGCCGGAAATAGCGACCAGGCAAGTATCTGAATGAATTGCTCCGCCATGTCGGTGACCGTGGGGTCCTGACCGAGCCATTGGTAAATTGGCTTGATCTGCAGGACCAAGGGCAGGAGCAGCGTTGAGAGGAGAAGCGCAACCCAGAACCCCTGCCGCACGATGCGACGCACGGCCTTGATATTGCGTGCGCCACGCGCTTGAGCGACCAGCGGCGCGACGGCCCCGACCACGCCAACGCCGAACAACAGAAAAGGCATGAAGAATGTCGTGCCAAGCGATCCCGCCGCCAAATGGGTGGGGCCAAGCCAGCCGAGCAGGATCACGTCCGTCATGTGCAGCGCGTTTTGAGCGAGCTGGGCAATGACGAGTGGCCATGCCAACACGAAGGTGGCTCGTAGTTCTTCGCCCCAGCTGGAAACAGGATTGGATTGCGCCAGGTCTGCCGGCGCGACTTTGTCACTCATGGTCATTTCTCACACTCGCGCGCCATGCTCTATTTGAAACCGGCCGCTCGGGAAAGCGGCCTTTGGGAATGTGTTCGCCATGCAGCGTCTCTTGATCATGATTGCCGGGTTGGTTGGCGCTCTCGGCGTTGCTTCGGCTGCTGCTGCCTCGCACAGTACGGAATCGCGTAATCTTGCTGCTATTGCCGCCATTTTCCTGTCGCATGGCCCGGCGCTGCTGGCGCTGGGTCTTTATGGCGGCAGGCGCGCCTTGCTTGTGTCTGGCATTGTGCTGGCACTTGGTACTGCTGTCTTTGGAGCTGATCTGGCCATGCGTGAATGGGCAGGGAATGGCCTGTTCTCAGGTGCAGCGCCGATTGGCGGCGGCATAATGATTATCGGCTGGCTCGGTATCGCCGCGACGGGATTGGTTGGTTCACGCAAAATTTGAATTAAGAAAGATTCAAGCTTTCGCCGGAACCTTTCACGGAAACGTGCATTTTTGCCTTCGAGCATCTCGTGGGAGAAACCAAATGCATAAAATTCTGATCATTGCTGCGACCGCATTGTCGCTTGCCGCTTGCACCACAACCCAGCAAGGAGCTGCCATTGGCGCGGGCGTTGGCGGCGTAACTGGCGCCGTCGTTTCAGGCAATGTCGTGGGCGCAGCAGTTGGCGCCGGTATCGGTGCCGTCGCTGGCGCAGCTGTTGGCGACATGGTTCGCGTCCACAATCGCAATCTCAATCAGTGTGTCTATCGTGACCGTAATGGTCGTGAATATATCGATACGTGCCCGCGCGGCTAAGCAGGGACTGTCTTGCCGCAGCGCCCCCTGCGGCTCTGCGCCAATAGGCGCAAAACACCCGGTTGGCCCCCCAGCCGGGTGTTCTTTTTGATGCTGTTATCGATCTTGAAAAAATCGAATAGCCAAGAGATAATCGTCCTACGTTCCACTTGTCTTGCGTTACCTGAAATGCCGGCCAGCCGGAATCTGGGCTACCTCCTGATCTTGTGAATCGTAAGTCCGCCGCAACCTGCGGCACAACAGACCAAGAGGTTTTTTACATGGCCGCCATTACTGGGACCGTGAAGTTCTTCAACACTACCAAGGGCTTTGGCTTCATCTCGCCTGACAATGGCGAGAAGGATGCGTTTGTTCACATCTCCGCCGTTCAGCGTTCGGGCCTGCAGGGCCTTTATGAAGGCGACAAGGTGAGCTACGAGCTCGAAACCGGCCGCGACGGCAAGGTTTCGGCTGCCAATCTGACCCTGCTGAGCTAAGGCTTCTGCGCTCCAGGCGCTAAAAATCTCTGGATTTTCGAGTTTGATTGGGTCCTGCGGGGCCCATTCTTTTTTGCAGCGATAGACTCCGGGGCCTTGGTCATGGCACAGGCTGCGGACGGACTTATTTGCGGACGAAACAATGCGCGATTTCCTCAGGAACTGGAGCCACAGGGTCGAGACACCCGAGGGATTGCGGCAGGCAGGGGCGATCCCCTATGCCGTGGTCGACGGTCGCGTCGCATTCCTGTTGATCACGTCTCGTCGGACCGGCCGCTGGATTTTTCCGAAGGGGGCTATCGAGCCCAACATGACCCCTTGGGAAAGCGCTGCTTTGGAGGCAATGGAAGAAGCCGGAGTGACGGGCGAAATTTCCACTCAGCCAATCGGCTCCTATCGCGGTAGCGCTGGTGTCGATGAATCGGTGCTGGTGGACGTGGACATCTATCCATTACGCGTGGACGTTCAGCACGATGAATGGCGTGAAATGAACCAGCGTCTGCGCCATTGGGCGGTTTTGAGCGAAGCGCGGCGGCTCCTGCATGACGCGTCGCTGGTGCGCCTTGCTGTCGGGCTACATACGCATTTGACTGGATCGGTCAGCGCATAATCTGGTTGATGACCAGATAGATGATGGCCGAAAGCACGCCGCAGGCCGGAACGGTTACAATCCACGCCATGGCGATGCCGAGAACATGACGGCGACGCACGAGACGTCTGCCTTCCTGCTTACGCGCACGCGCCAGTGCTTCCTCGGGCGTCGCATTGAGCGCTTCGGGGTCGATATGGCGGGCATGACGAGGCACGGCTGAGAATTCCATCGCCTGGCGCTGCCAGTACTCTCGCAAGAAACCAACGCCGAAAATGCCGCCAATGGCGATGTGAGTGGATGAGACCGGCATGCCCAGGGCCGAGGCGGCCAGAACCGTCACGGCGGCAGAAAGCGCGACGCAGAAGGCGCGGATTTCATTGAGCTTGGTGATTTGCTCGCCCACGGTTCTGATAAGGCGCGGTCCAAAAAGGGCGAGGCCCAGTGAAATGCCGATGGCCCCGATCGCCATGACCCAGAAGGGGATACCGACGCTGGCATGATCGACATGGGTGCCGAGCCGATCAACGATGGCCGCGAGAGGGCCGACGGCGTTGGACACATCATTGGCGCCGTGTGCAAAGGACATGAGTGCTGCGGCGACAATCAGGGGCACGCGAAACAGGCTAGCGACATGCTTGGTGCGGTTTTCGATGGTGAGTGAACGCTTGCGGATCAGGGGCATGGCGATGAGCCAGCCCAGCGCACCAAAACCGACGCCAATAAGGACGGTCATCCAGACTTGTGGCTTCCAGACCCGGCTCAGGCCCTTGGTGGCCAGATACATCGAGAAAATGGCGGCCATGGCGGCGACAAAGATCGGTACCCAGATACGGGCTGAGGAAATCTTGTCGATGCGGCCGGTGATGGTCACATGAACGAGGGCCAGAGCCAGCGCTGCAAATATTCCGCCCAGCACGGGTGAGATTACCCAGCTTGCGGCGATAAGGGCGATGTTCTGCCATGTTACGGCAAAGATACCTGCGGCGGCTATGCCTGAGCCGACAATGCCGCCGACCACTGCATGGGTGGTGGAGACGGGTGCGCCAATTAACGTGGCAACGTTGAGCCAGAGCGCTGCGGCCAGAAGCGCGGACATCATGACGAAGACAAAGGTCATGTCATCGAGATGGGTGCCGGGCGCAACGATGTCGCGGGCCAGAGTATTGACCACATCGCCGCCAGCGAGAAGGGCGCCTGCCGCCTCGAATATGGCGGCAATGAACAATGCCCCCAGCATGGTGACGGCCTTGGCGCCGACAGCAGGGCCCATATTATTGGCAACGTCATTGGCGCCAACATTGAGCGCCATATAGCCCGCGATCAGGGCGGCGATGACGATGAGATAACCGGATTCGATATTGGTGACGGTGTGGCCGGCCCAAAGGGTTGCCAGCAACAGAAAGACCAGCGCGATACCCGGTGCAGACAGTTTGCGTCCAAGGTCATGCGTGGCCACTTCGAGTCCGGAGACTCGCTGCAAGTCCTTGTCCAGCGCGCTTTTGCTCATGTCATCAAACTGTCATAATTGGTGTTGGATGCGGCTTTAGCATCCATTTGCAGCCCTGCAAGCCCTAATCGCCCAACCGGGCTGGCTGTCCCCATTTGATAAGGTCCAGCCAGGTCGTGACTGGCTTGACTTTCTCGCAGTAATACTCTTATCAATACCGCGTCTAGAAATTTGGAGCGGTCCAGTGCGGGCACTCATTCTCGTAGTACGCAGGCGCATCGGCAACGTGGGGTAAGACCCCGCGCGATAGCTGGTGCGCCGAACACAAGGTCCCAAACGGGGCCTTTTTTATTGCCTTTTTTCCGCCGCGCGGGGAGGGGCGGAAAATGACGGACAGACCCCACGGGGGCAAGTTTAGGAAGGGCTGACAATGGCCGAGAAAATGACCGGCGCCGAGATGGTGGTTCAGGCGCTGACCGATCAGGGAGTCGAGCATATCTTCGGCTATCCGGGTGGCGCGGCTCTGCCGATTTACGACGCGATATTCCAGCAGGAATTCGTCAAACACATCCTGGTTCGCCACGAACAGGGCGCCACGCATATGGCCGAGGGCTATGCCCGCTCGACCGGCAAGCCGGGCGTGGTTCTGGTGACGTCTGGTCCCGGTGCGACCAATGCCGTTACCGGCCTCACCGATGCTCTTCTCGACTCCATTCCGCTCGTCTGCATCACCGCGCAGGTGCCGACGCCGCTCATCGGCACGGATGGTTTTCAGGAATGCGATACCGTCGGCATCACCCGTTCCTGCACCAAGCACAATTACCTCGTGAAGAATGTCGCGGACCTGCCGCGCGTGCTGCATGAGGCCTTCCACATTGCCACGACAGGTCGCCCCGGCCCGGTGGTCATCGATATTCCCAAAGACGTTCAGTTCGCTGTCGGTGACTATTACAAGCCCGAACCCGGCACGCTGCGTCATAAGTCCTACCGGCCAAAAATGGATGGCGACATCGCTGCTATCGAGGCGGCAGTCGACCTGATGCTGAAGGCAGAACGCCCGATCTTCTATACGGGCGGTGGCGTGATCAATGCCGGGCCGGAAGCCTCGGAAAACCTGCGCGAACTCGCTGAACTCACTGGATTTCCAGTGACCTCGACGCTGATGGGGCTGGGTGCATTCCCCGCGTCCAATCCGCAATGGATGGGCATGCTGGGCATGCACGGCACCTACGAAGCCAACATGGCGATGCATGACTGTGACGTCATGATCAATATCGGCGCGCGTTTCGATGACCGCATCACCGGCCGCGTCGACGCTTTCTCGCCGCATAGCCGCAAGATTCATGTCGATATCGATCCATCTTCGATCAACAAGATCATCCGCGTGGATGTGCCGATCGTCGGTGACTGCAATCGCGTGCTTGAAGAGATGATCCGTATCTGGCGCAGCCGGACAAACCAGCCGCGCACGGAAGCTATTTCGCCCTGGTGGAGCCAGATCGAGAAGTGGCGTTCGGTCAATTCGCTGGGCTTCAAGAATTCGGACACGGTGATCAAGCCGCAATGGGCGATCCAACGCCTCTATGAGGCGACCAAGAAGCAGGCCAAGGAGGTCTTCATCACCACCGAGGTCGGCCAGCATCAGATGTGGGCCGCGCAGCATTTCCACTTCGACCAGCCAAACCACTGGATGACTTCTGGTGGCCTGGGAACGATGGGCTATGGCTTGCCTGCTGCTGTCGGCGTGCAGGTGGCTCACCCCGATGCGCTGGTGATCGATATTGCCGGTGAAGCCTCGGTGCAGATGACCATGCAGGAAATCTCGACTGCGGTGCAGTATCGCCTGCCGATCAAGATCTTTATTCTCAACAATGAGCGCATGGGCATGGTCCGCCAGTGGCAGGATTTGCTGCATGGCTCGCGTTATGCGCATTCCTATTCGGAATCGCTGCCTGATTTCGTCAAGCTGGCCGAGGCCTATGGCGCCAAGGGCATCAAGTGTGACACGCCCGCCGCGTTGGACGCCGCCATTGCCGAAATGATCGATTATGACGGTCCGGTTCTTTTCGACGTGCTCGTCGAGAAGGACGAAAACTGCCTGCCCATGATCCCCTCGGGCAAGCCGCACAATGAAATCATCCTGCCCGATACGGCCGATATCGGCGACATCATCGACGAGAAGGGCCGCGCGCTGGTTTAGGCCGGTTGCGGAGGAATAAAGACATGAACGCACATTTGCAGCCTACAGGTTCAGCCTACTTCCTGACCCAGGAAACCCAACAATCGGAACGCCATACCCTCTCAGTGCTGGTCGATAACGAGCCGGGCATTCTCGCCCGTGTCGTTGGCCTCTTTTCTGCGCGCGGCTATAATATCGAAAGCCTGACCGTCAGCGAGACCGAACACGACAAGCGACTTAGTCGCATCACTGTCGTCGTGGTCGCCACGCCCAAGGTGCTTGTCCAGATCAAAACCCAGCTTGAGCGTCTGGTGCCGGTTCATCGGGTGCACGACCTCACCGCCGAGGGGGCTTATCTTGAGCGTGAACTGGCCTTGATCAAGGTGAAGGGGGCGGGCGAGCACCGCGCTGAAACCCTGCGCCTCGCTGATGCATTCCGTGCCCATATCGTCGATGCGACGGTTGAAAGCTTCGTATTCGAGGTGACTGGCAAGCCGGAAAAGGTCGATAGCTTCATCGCGCTGATGGCGCCACTTGGTCTGGTGGAAGTCGTCCGCACCGGGCTTGCAGCGATTAGCCGCGGACCCGACGGCATGTAGCGCAAAGTCTGATCGGGCTTATCACAAGGTTCGATTGGGCGTAGCGCCAAGTCTGGTATATGGCAGGGCTTGAACTGTTCGAGTCCTGCCATGACCCTGCTCTCTGTTAATCTCAACGCCGTCGCCCAGCTTCGTAACAGGCGTGATCTGCCGTGGCCCAGCGTCACCGGCATGGCGCGAGTGGTGCTCGATGCCGGTGCAAGTGGGATTACCGTGCATCCGCGTCCCGATGAGCGGCATATTCGGCGGACCGACGTCTTCGACTTGTCGGCTTTGCTGCGCGAAAAATATCCGCAAGCTGAGTTCAATATCGAAGGCTATCCCAGCGCGGATTTTTTCGCGTTGGTCGAAGAAATCAATCCGCAGCAGGTCACGCTGGTGCCCGACGACCCGACACAGGCGACCTCGGATCATGGTTGGGATTTTGTAGGGCAGGGCGACTTTCTGCGCTCGGTAGTGCAGCAGCTCAAGCGGCCAGAGCGTCGGATATCGCTGTTTTGCGATCCTGATGCGGGCCAGACCGGGGTGCTGGCGGCCAAGGCAACGGGTGCTGACAGGATCGAGCTGTTTACCGGCCCTTATGGCGCCTGCTTCGACAATCCCGAAGCGGCTGGCAAGGCGTTGGAGGATCTGGCCGAAACATGCAGGGCGGCGTTGGCCGTGGGAATGGGCATTAATGCTGGCCATGACCTGACGTTGGAGAATCTGCCGGCGTTTCAGGCTGCGGTGCCCGGTGTCGCCGAGGTTTCCATAGGTCACGGGATCACGGCGGATGCACTGGTGATGGGTTTTGCGGAAGCGACAAAGCGCTACATCGCCGTGTTGGCTGAATAAACTTTCCAATTTCGTTCGTCCTGCGAGAACAATGCGTTTGCGAAAGTGAACGCATTGTTCCGGACGCCCGGCTCCAACCTGTCGTCAGCCCAAAAAACCCTTCTGCGGTAAATACTTACATTTTTGTAACCGGGGCACTCCATTGTCCCCATCAGACAGTTTGGTGCCCTCTTGAGCATTTTAGTGGCAGGCACATATATCGCCTCAGTTACGATTTGTTACCAAGGAGGGCAGCCAAATGTCCAAACTCAAGATCGGCGTTATCATCTCGTCCACCCGTCCGACTCGCTTCGGCGAAATCCCCGCACAGTGGATCCTGGACAAGGCTAATGAACGCGCTGAAATCGACGCCGAAATCGTCGACCTGCGTGATTTCAACCTGCCTTTCTTCGACGAAGTTGCATCGAACGCCTGGGCTCCGAGCCAGAACGCTGAAGCCGTTCGCTGGCAGAACAAGATTTCCGAATTCGACGGCTACATTTTCGTGGTCGCTGAATACAATCGTGCCATCACCGGCGCGCTGAAGAACGCCATCGACCAGGCCTATACCAACTGGAACAAGAAGGCTTTCGGCGCTGTTGGTTACGGCACTGTTGGCGGTGCTCGCGCTATCGAAAACCTGCGCACCATCGGTGTTGAACTGCAGATGGTTTCGACCCGTTCTGCCGTGCACATTGCTGGCGCTGACTTCTTCGCCGTTCACCCCGGCTTTGGCGGCACCAAGAGCCTGAACGACCTCGAAGCATCCATCGGCGCTTCGGCCAAGGACACGCTGGACCAGCTCATCTGGTGGGGCAACGCTGCCAAGGCTGCTCGCGCAGCCGAATAATTTCTGCGAAGACCTCCAAGTCATCGCTTACCTGGCAGGGGCCGTTCCGAAAGGAGCGGCCCCTGCTGGTTTTGAACCAATTGAATTGTGGGCCATTGTTTGTGTCGGGCGGCGGGTGTATAGCGGCGCCCGCCCTGAAACAGTGAGAGCCCTGAAGCTCATGACGCGTGCGGATAATCCCGGTCAAAAGGCCGGTGACGTAGCGACCCAGCAGGCCAGCCACGACAAGAGCAACCTGCCGCTCCTCACTCTCGGCGCCATCGGCGTCGTTTATGGCGATATTGGCACCAGCCCGATTTATGCTTTTCGACAGGCAACGCATGTGCGGCCGGGCGCGGCGTCGACTGATATTGAAATTTTGGGCCTGCTATCGCTGATCGTCTGGGCGCTGACGCTGACGGTTGCCATCAAATACGTGTTCTTCGTTACCCGCGCCGACAATAATGGTGAGGGTGGTACCCTCAGCCTGATGGCGCTGGCGCGCAAGACCTTCACCAATCCGCCTGTCTGGATCACCGTGCTGGGCGTAATCGGCGCGGCGATGTTCTATGGCGATGCCTTGCTAACCCCTGCAATGTCGGTGCTATCGGCTGTGGAAGGGGTTGAACTGGTTGCGCCGGGTATGGAGCGCTGGGTCGTGCCCATTACCATGCTGATTATCGTCGGCATTTTTGCGGTACAGCGGTTCGGAACGGCGAAGGTCGCCATTGTCTTCGGCCCCCTGACGGCCATCTGGTTTCTGGTTCTGGGCTTTTCGGGCCTCGTGCACATCATCGCTTATCCAGCGGTGCTGCATGCACTTAATCCGTTGCTGGGGTTTGGATTTCTGTTCACCCATTTCGGTGTGGCCTTCGTGGTCATGGGCGCCATTTTTCTGGCGGTGACCGGCGCGGAAGCGCTCTATGTCGATCTGGGGCATTTCGGGCGTAAGCCCATCGTGCTCGCATGGTTTGGTCTGGTGTTCCCTTGTCTGCTGCTCAACTATTTCGGGCAGGGGGCGTTTGTGCTCGATGTGGGTATCGAGAATGTCGCCAGTCCGTTTTTCCAGATGCAGCCGGACTGGGCCCTGTTGCCCTTTGTCATTCTCGCTACGATTGCCACGATCATTGCCAGTCAGGCGGTGATCACCGGCACCTATAGTCTGACCCAGCAGGCCATTGCCCTGAACATGCTGCCGCGCATGGTGGTGCAGCATACGTCTGCGACGCAGAGTGGGCAGATCTACATGCCGCAGATCAATACCATGCTGTTGGTCGGCGTGTTGATCCTTGTGGCGACATTCGGCAGTTCTGCCGCGCTTTCAAATGCTTACGGCATTGCAGTGTCCGGCGTTATGGTGGTGACGCTGGCTTTGCTGGTTGTCGTCATGTGGCGAAACTGGAAGTGGCACCCCGCCGCCGTCATCGCTTTTGGCGTGGTATTTGCAGTGATTGACGGCACATTCTTTGCGGCAAATGCGGCGAAACTGTTCCAGGGAGGCTGGGTTCCGGCGGTGGTCGCAATCGTCGTTGCTCTGGTGATGTGGAGCTGGATGGCGGGCCGGAAAAGGCTTTCGGACAAGACGCGGCGGGACGAGGTTCCGCTGGAGTTTCTGGTCAATAATCTGGCCAAGAAGAAACCGACGCTTGTGCCGGGGACGGCTATTTTTCTGACCTCGGATGTCGAGGGCGCGCCCACCGCGCTGCTGCATTCTCTCAAGCATTACAAGGTGTTGCACGAGCAGAACGTTATCCTGACCGTGCGGACATCGACATCGCCACGTGTGCCGGACGATGAGAAAGTGACAATCGACGCTTATAACGAATTGTTCTTCCGCGTCGTCGTAACCTTCGGGTTCATGGAAAGCCCCAATATTCCCAAGGCCCTGGCGCTGGCGCGTAAATTGGGGTGGAAGTTCGACATTATGTCGACCTCGTTTTTCCTGTCTCGCCGATCGCTAAAGCTGGGCGAACGCAAGGGCTTAGTGGCCTTTTGGCAGGACCGGCTCTTTATCCGCATGGCGCGCAATGCCAGCGATGCGACCGAGTATTTTCATATCCCTACGGGACGGGTTGTCGAAATCGGCACGCAGGTTGTCATCTGAGGTGAATTCGTCAGCAGACTGTTAGCGTTCACTGTCTCACTTCGGCATGTCGGGGCATAGATAGGGCACGCTGGCGGGAATGAAGTGCTGTTCCACGTCGCCACCGATCAGTTTGAGGTTCAAAACCAGCTCATCGGGCGTCAGCGAAAAGATTTCGGCATTGATCGTCATGCCGTCTTCGTCCCATGAAATTTCGGTGGGTGAAACCTGCTGCCAGCTCGAGAGGCGATAGGTCTCCCAGCACGAGTCCGAAACCAGCGTGCCGTCGGCAAGAAAAATCTGCATGCTGCCCGGCATGCCGGATTGATCATCGGAGCGAACCCAGACGCGATTTAGGAGCGGGCTGGCGCGGTCGGCGTCGGCCACGGTTTCTTCGGCCGGTAGGGCGTCGGTTTCCTGGGCCGTTGTCGGCAAGGTTGCGCTCATGCCGACGCCCCAGGCGGTCATCAGGGCGAGTACCGCGGCCTTTTTGTCCATGACGAGTCTCCTCAATTGTTGAAGAGTAGGAGATGCTGGCAGTGGGGCGGAATTAGGGTGGGCGGATCGTCGATGTTGCGGCTCCCGACGCCGCCTGCCGTCCTCGCCCTTTGAGGGCAGGGCAATCGCATATGGCTTTGATGAATGGTAGCAGGTGGCTAGTTACCCACCGGACGGCACCTCCCCCTTGACGGGGGAGGTTGGGAGGGGGTGTTTGGAGCCACATTATCGGGGCTCTCATCCCCCACCCTTGATCCCTCCCCGCAAGGGGGAGGGTGACGACTGAGCTATCCCGGGCCGTGCCTAATTTTTGGCAGCGGCCATCATTCGATCATAGGCATCGACGCGACGGGTCTGGACGGGCCAGATGTCGTAGCTGCCGCCCAGTTCGGTATTGGCATGCAGCGGCCAGTTCGGATCGGCGAGGGCGCCGCGTGCCAAGGCGATGAAATCGGCTTCGCCGTTTTGGAGGATCGCTTCGGCGGCGGGGACATCGCCGAGAACGCCGACTGCCAATGTGGGAATGTTGGCGCCGGTCCTGACGGCATGGGCGAAGGGAACCTGATAGGACGGAGCGGAGGTGATCCGACCCTGCGCAAGACCGCCGCTGGAACAATCAATCGCATCGACGCCGCGCGCCTTGAGTTCTATTGCGAGGGCGACACTGTCTTCGACCGTCCAGCCACCTTCGGCATTGTCGCTGACCGAGAGGCGCACGACGAGCGGCTTGTCTTCAGGCCAGACTGCGCGGACAGCTTCGGTGACTTCCAAAACCAGCCGCATGCGGTTTTCGCGGGAGCCGCCATATTCGTCGGTGCGATGATTGGAGAGAGGCGAAAGGAACTGGTTGAGCAGATAACCGTGGGCGGCGTGGATTTCGATCGTGTCGAACCCCGCCTTCTCGGCGCGCAAGGCAGCGGCGACGAAGCCATCGATGACGCGGCGAATACCGGGTTTGTCGAGCTCGGTGGGTGTCTGAAAGTCCGGATTTGCGGGATCGTGTGATTCAGCGCTTGGGCCGACAGGTTGCCAATGCTCGTAACCGACGGCCTTGCGCTGTTCTTCGGTGGCGAGTTCGTCGGGGCCAAGCCAGGAGACCGGGGTGGATGCCTTGCGTCCGGCATGGGCGAGCTGGATGCCGGCTGCTGCACCCTGAGAATGCAGGAAATCAACGATGCGGGCGAGGGGAGCGATATGCTCGTCCTTCCAGAGACCGAGATCGGCAAAGGAAATGCGTGCTTCGGGCAATATGCCGGTGGCTTCCACGACGACGAGGCCGAAACCACCAATGCCGAAGCGGCCAAGATGGACCATGTGCCAATCATTGGCGAAGCCATCAACGGCCGAATATTGGCACATGGGCGCGACGACGGTGCGGTTGCGCAGCGTGAGGCCGCGCAGGGTAACGGGAGAGATCAGCTTGGACACTTGGATTTCCTTGGCGGAGCGAACGGCTCCTAAATGGGGCATTTGCACTCCATCGGCAAGTGCCGATGGTTGGTGCGTGTTGCTGATCTTGTATGGCAGGCGGTAGTGTCGGGCAGTTTTCGTTGTGCTGGAGTCGCTTATGCGCATTTCCCCGAGTCGTTTCCGCGAATTGCTGGCCTTTGAAGACAGGGATGTTGCACTGCTGTCTGCGCGCGAAGAGGCGATGGGCGACTATGTCATCGAGCATTTGCGTTTGCGGATCGGCGCTGACGAGGTGCGGGGTATCCTGACCCGCCCTGCTGTGGCGAAGGGAAAGCTGCCCGCTATTCTCTATGGGCATTCGCATGGCGGTGGTTATGCGGTGGGCGCGCGGGAATTGCTGGATGGGCGGGAATATCTGCTCGATCCGCTGGGGCCAGTTTTTGCGCGGGCTGGCTATGTGACGCTGTGCATCGACATGCCCGTGTTTGGCGAAAGGGCGCGCGTCAGTGAAAGTTTCGCGGCCAAGGCTCTGCTTTGGCAGGGCAAGTCATTGTTCGGTCAAATGCTGAGTGACCACGCCGCGGCGCTGACCTATCTCGCGGGACGGGATGACGTGGATGCGAAGAGGATCGGGGCATTTGGCCTGTCGATGGGCTGTGTGCTGAGCTATTGGCTGGCGGCGCTGGACGAGCGCATCGCCGCCGTGGCGCATTTGTGCTGCTTTGCCGATTTTCGCACCATGATTGAACTGGGCGCCCATGATGGGCATGGGATTTATCTGACGGTGCCGGGGCTGCTGGCGGAAACCGATGGCGGCGACATTGCCGGGCTGATTGCGCCGCGACCGCAATTGATCTGTGTGGGCGAAGATGACGCTTTAAGCCCGATATTGGCGGTGGAGCGGGCGCTGGCGGATTTGCAACCTGCCTATATGGGCGATGAGGAGCGGCTGGAATTTTTCAGCGAGCCCGGCATTGGCCATTGGGAAACGCCTGCCATGCGGGAACGCGTGCTGGCGTTTTTTGCGAAATGGCTGGGCTAGGCTTCAGGGCGTGGAGCGATTGCGCAGGGCTGTATCCAGCTTTTGGTAGAGCAGTTTGAGCGTGGTGCGCCCGCCGGGCTGGGGCGGAAATTGCTGCAACAGGTCGATGAGTTCGTGTGGTGCGGTCTCTGCGGCTTCGGCGAACAGGTCGTCGGCTGCACCGATAGCGAGAGCCGTATAGACGATTGGGCCGAGCAGATACTGCGCCTGGCTGATGCCTTGCGTCCCGGTGGTCAGGTCTGTGTGCGTATAGGCGATGGCTGCGGTTAGCATGGCGGCGCGGGCGGCATGCTTTGCTGAAACCGGCCCGGCCATCGCAGCCGCTTTGTGAGCGGCCCATGCGGCGGCACGCAGGGCTTTGTCGCGCGCTGCGCCGTTGGCAAAGGTTTGGCTGGCTGCGATGGCGTCGCGCGGACGGCTGTCGTCGGGAATTTGTAATTCAAAGATGGGCAGGGCGCGCGCGGCATATTGGGCGGCCCAGAGTGAGATCTGGCGCAGCGCCGGTTGGTGGTCGGCAGAAGGCGATGCGTGAGGCGTCTGCACGGGCATGGCGGTATTCAGCGCATGCCCAGCAGCATCTGGGCCTGTGCCCAGAGATGGCCAGCCATTTCAGGATTGAACCAGAAGAAGGCGATCACGGCGATGATGCCGGCTACAAGGGCGAGACCGAAGAGCTTTTTCAACACCGAGAAAACCAGCCACAGCAGAATGACGGCACCGACGGCAAGACCGATCAGGGTTTGCGGGTCATTAGGCATGGTGTGCTTCCTTGGGGCAGGGACGGGCTCGTAGAGGCAGCGCCGGATTTTTGCAAGAGTGCGGCGCGCTGAATAATGCGGCGGTCTTGCAGAGGATGCAGTCGAACACCAGATAAAGCCCAGAACAAGGAGACGAAATGACCGCTGATCGCGCCTATGCCCAATATGATATCGAGAAGAAGTCGCTGGTGGTGGCCTATGTGCTCTGGGCGTTTCTCGGCTATGTCGGGGCGCACCGGTTTTACCTCGGCAGGCCAGTGAGCGGGATCGTCATGCTGGCATTGTCCGGCGTCATTCTTTTGCTCACCGTGGTCAGCTTCGGCTTTCTGAGCTTTCTCTGGTTTATCGTTGCCCTTTGGTGGCTGATCGATGCGCTGCTGATCCCGGGTATTGCCGCTGGACGCAATGAGCGTATCGCCAACAGGGTGCTGGGTTATCGGCGTTAAGGTCAGCATGCGCTGCGATGTGGACCACCGGGACAAGCCCGGTGGTGACGATGGGGGGGATAGGCTCATTGCCCCTCAGGCGCGCTCTTCCCACACCTTTGCCAGTTCAACGACAGTGCGGACGGCCTTTTCCATATCCTGACGGCTGATCCATTCGAGCGGCGAATGGAAGGCGTGGCCGCCAGCGAAGATATTGGGGCAGGGCAGGCCCATGAAGGACAGGCGGGAGCCATCGGTGCCGCCGCGAATGGAGCCGAGAATTGGCTCCATGCCTGCCCGACGAATGGCCTCGACGGCGTTGTCGACGATTTCGGGGTGCTGATCGAGCACTTCCTTCATGTTGCGGTATTGCGCCTTGCGCGTCGCGGTGAAGGAGGAGCCGGGGAAGTCGGCAAGCACGGCGCGGGCAATGTCCTCGACCATTTCATGCTTTTCGACCAGACCTGCCTCGGTGAAGTCGCGGACGATGAGGCTGAGCGTGGCGTGATCCATCGACCCTGAAATATCGACCGGATGGACGAAGCCTTCGCGGCCTTCGGTGCCTTCGGGTGACACATCGCGCGGCAGGCGGGCGACGATGGACGAGGCAATCTTGATGGCGTTTTCCATCCGGTCCTTGGCGAAGCCGGGATGCATGGCGACGCCGGTAATGTCCAGAACCAGCGCATCGGCGGAGAAGGTTTCGTCTTCGATGGTGCCGGCGGTTTCGCCATCGAGCGTATAGCCGAAGCGGGCGCCCAGCTTTTCAAAATCGACCTTGTCGACGCCGCGACCGATTTCCTCGTCGGTGGTGAACAGCAGGCGTATGGCGCCATGCTTGATGGATGTGTCGTTGATGAGGATTTCTGCGGCAGAGATGATTTCGGCAATACCCGCCTTGTCATCGGCGCCGAGCAGGGTGGTGCCATCGGTGGTGATGACATCGTTGCCGATCTGGTTGTTCAACTCGGGATGTTCGGCGGTGCGAATGACGCGGCCCGAATTGCCCAGCGCGATATCGCCCCCGGCATAGTTGTGGTGAATTTTCGGGCGCACATCAGTGCCGGTGAAGTCAGGTGCGGTGTCCATATGCGAGCAGAAGCAGATGACCGGCACATCGGGCTTGTCGGTGTTTGCCGGGATGGTCGCATAGACATAGCCGTGCTCATCGAGATGGGCGTCGCTGATGCCGATGGCCAGCAATTCTTCAACCAGCAAGCGGCCGAGATTTTTCTGCTTTTCGGTGGATGGCTGGGTCAGCGAGGCTGGATCGGACTGGGTGTCGATGGCGACGTAACGTAGAAAACGGTCGAGAACTGTATCGGTCATGGTCGGCAATTCCGGCTGGGTCTTTTGGTTACATGACGCTTAGGCTGTTTCGCGCGGCGGTGGAAGCGTGTGCAGATTCAGGCGGGAGAGCGCGAGAAAGGGCTTGCGTCGAACCGTACCGTACGGTACGGCAATGGACGAATAAGCGGCGAAGCGTTCGCCCTTCCGTTTGGAGGTTTTCCCGTGGCCCTGGCCATCAAGGTCAACGAAGAGACGTTCACCCCCCGCCAGCAGGCTGTGCTGACGGCGGCGCTGGACCTGCTCGTCGAAAATGGCGACGGGCTGACGATGACGGCAGTGGCCCGGCGCGCCTCATGCTCCAAGGAAACGCTCTATAAGTGGTTCGGCGACCGCGAAGGTCTGCTCACCGCTACCGTGCAGTGGCAGGCGGCCAAGGTGCGCATGCCCTATGTGGATCGCTCTCATCTCAGCACCAAGGCATTGCGCGTCAGTCTTGAGCAATTTGCGCGTGATCTGCTGACCACCATCATTGGCGAAGTCTCGATCACGCTGAACCGTACCGCCATTACCCATGCGGCGCAGGAAAAGGACGATCTCGGCCATATCGTGCTGGAAAACGGCCCGATGGCGGTGCGTCGGCGGCTGAAGCCGATTCTGGAAGCGGCGCGGGATGCGCGGCTTTTGCGCTTTACCTCCAGTGAGGAGGCCTATCGCACGTTTTATGGTCTGGTTGTCCGCGACGTGCAGATCCGTCTGCTGCTGGGCGACAAGACCCTTACCCAATCCAATGTCGAATCCAACATCGAAGCCGATGTGAAGATCGCTACGGACCAGTTCCTGGCGCTTTACGGCGCCAAGGCAAACACATAACAAACCGCTTTTCCGAGGGAGAATCCCAATGCGCGTCTATTACGATCGTGATGCCGATCTCAACATCATCAAGTCCAAGAAGGTCGCAATTGTCGGCTATGGCAGCCAGGGCCACGCCCATGTGCTGAACCTGCGCGACTCCGGCGTGACCGATGTGGTCGTCGCCCTGCGTCCCGGTTCGCCATCGGCCAAGAAGGCCGAGGGTGAAGGCCTCAAGGTGATGTCGGTTGCCGACGCTTCCAAATGGGCTGACGTCATCATGATGCTGACGCCCGATGAGCTGCAGGCCGATATCTACAAGGAACACATCGAGCCGAACATCCGCGACGGCGCAGCGCTGGCCTTCGCCCACGGCCTCAACGTGCATTTCAACCTGATCGAACCCAAGTCCACTGTCGACGTGATCATGATCGCGCCGAAGGGCCCGGGCCACACCGTTCGCGGCGAATACCAGAAGGGTGGCGGCGTGCCGTGCCTGATCGCCGTGCATCAGGACGCTTCGGGCAATGCCCATGACATCGCGCTGGCCTATGCCTCGGGCGTTGGCGGCGGCCGTTCGGGCGTTATCGAAACCAATTTCCGCGAAGAATGCGAAACCGATCTGTTCGGTGAACAGGCTGTGCTTTGCGGCGGTCTGGTCGAGCTGATCCGCGCTGGTTTCGAAACGCTGGTGGAAGCCGGTTATGCACCTGAAATGGCCTATTTCGAGTGCCTGCATGAAGTGAAGCTGATCGTTGACCTGATCTATCAGGGCGGTATCGCCAACATGAACTACTCGATCTCGAACACGGCCGAGTGGGGCGAATATGTCACCGGCCCGCGCATCATCACCTCGGAAACCAAGGCCGAGATGAAGCGCGTTCTGCACGACATTCAGTCGGGCAAGTTCACTTCGGACTGGATGCAGGAAATCAAGGCTGGCGGTTCGCGCTTCAAGGCTACCCGTCGCCTGCATGACGAGCACCAGATCGAAGAAGTCGGCAGCAAGCTGCGCGACATGATGCCGTGGATCAAGGCCGGTGCGCTGGTCGACAAGGCGAAGAACTAAGATTTAGAGGCGGGGGCGAAAGCCCCCGTTTTCTTTTGTGAGCATTGAAATCATCCCCATAGCCGGAACCGATATAAGGTTCGTTCCGGGCAAATGGCCGCTTCCGGCAGATATGCGGGCGGAGGTGGCGCAGGTATGGGCGCGGCTCAAGGCAGATAAACCCCATATCTGGGATGGGCGTATTCTGGGATTCACTCCGCCTGTCATTGGTGCTGATGGCATTTTGCGGGCCGAGGCGCGCGAGGATGCCTATTCGGCGTTTCTGACATGGCGCGATGCTGGATTTCCCGATGTGGGGATCGTGCATATTTTCGGAACGGCGCTGATCGTCTCTTCTGATAATGCGCTGATCCTGGGACGGATGGGCGGCGATACGATCAACGCGGGCCGGGTCTATCCGCCCGGTGGGTCGCTGGAGCCACGCGATGTTCGCGCCGATGGATCGGTCGATGTCGATTTCTGCATCAGAACCGAATTGAGCGAGGAAACAGGGCTTTGTGCCGAGGAGGCGGTGCAAGGGAAATTGCTGGCGATTTTTGAGGGGCAGCGCCTGTCGATTGCGCGGGTCTATCGTTTTGCCGAGACGGCCGACGATCTGCTGAAGATCATTCGCGCTAATCTGGATGCCCAGGAGGAGCGTGAACTGGCCGATGTGGCGGCCTGCCGAAGCGCCGATGACGGACGGGCCGCTGGGGCGCTGGCCTCCTATGCCGCGCATCTGCTGGATGAGATCAGTTCCGGGCGACTTCAATTTGAGTATTAAGTGCACTACAGCTTGGATCGTCGGCCAGAGTGAACCCCGAGCGAAGCAGGACTGAAATATGAGTGACACCGACGATATTGCCCGCGTGATCCGGCAGGAAAACGAGCTGGTTCTGACCGCCTTTAACGAAGCCGTGGCCTATGAGATCGGGTCGAGCATCCGGGCGCGGGCGCTTGCAGAAGGGCTGTCGCTGGTGGTGGATTTGCGCAGCTGGGACCGGCAATTGTTCTTTTCGGCCACGCCCGGCACCAGTGCCGACAATGCGGAATGGGTGCGGCGCAAGATCAATTCCGTGCGCCGGTTCCAGCGCGCCAGCTATCGGCTGGTGCTGGAGCGGGGCGAGAACCCGTTTAGCGCCCAGTCCGGTGCAGACCCTGCTGACTATGTGATCGCCGGTGGTGGTTTCCCGATCCGCGTATCGGGCGCTGGTATTGTCGGGGCGCTGACCATTTCGGGTCTGCCGGGCCGCAAGGACCATGGCGTGGCCGTCGATGCGCTCTGCGATCATCTGGGCAAGGCCCGTTCCGAGTATGCATTGCCGGAGAGCAGTAATTGAAGCTGCCCTATCTGATCCTTGATGTTTTCACCAAATCCCCGCTCAAGGGGAATGGCTTGGCCGTCGTTCCCAAAGCCGATGATTTGCTGGATGACGAGATGCAGGCCATCGCCCGCGAGTTCAATCTCAGCGAGACGGTGTTTCTGTGCCGGCCGCAGAATGAGCGCAATTCGGCTTCGGTGCGGATTTTCACGCCCTATCAGGAATTGCCTTTTGCCGGGCATCCCACTGTTGGCGCAGCCGTCGTGCTGGGCCTGCAAAGCAAGGCCTCTGCGCTGCGCATCGAGGAGAAAGTCGGATTGGTGACGGCGCTGTTCGAGCGGTTGGACCGCCGCACGGGGGAGGCGCGCTTTACGCTGCCCAAGCTGCCAGCGCGCATTGCCGATCTGCCGGACCGGCTGGGGATTGCACAGGCGCTGGGCATCGAGGTCGATGATATCGGCTGTGACATGTTCAAGCCTTCGGTGTTTTCAGCGGGTGTGACATTCCATCTGATCCCGGTGCGCAATGCCGCCGTGCTGCGGCGGGTTTCGCTCAACCGGACGGCGTGGAACGAGGTGTTTCACCATGATCACCACTCGGCCTATGTCTTCACGCTGACGCCTGAGGAGCCGGAGAACGATATTGCGGCGCGCATGTTCGGCATGGGTGTGGGCGAAGACCCCGGCACCGGCTCTGCTGCCGCGGCGCTGATCGGCCTGCTGGCCGAGCATGAAGCGCCAATGGGGCAGTTTGACCGCGTTTTGCGGCAGGGTGTCGAAATGGGGCGGCCATGTCACATCCATCTGCAATTCCGCAAGGATGGCGATGTGCTGACGCATGGCGCCATTGGCGGAAATGCGGTGGTTGTGGCGGAAGGCGTGCTTGATCTGGGCGACTAGGGTTAATCGACATTCAACGGCTTCACTGAATCTGGCGAGCCCCGATGGGCCCCCTCCCCCTTGAGGGGAGGGCTGGGGTGGGGGGTCAGGCGTATCCGCCGTCTTGAATGCTGGTATGAGCGCTTTGAGGGTTCAGCACCCCCACCCCTCAATCCCTCCCCTCAAGGGGGAGGGAGGCAGATCGCGGCTCACTAAATCCTGTTCAAACCTGAATGTCGATTAGCTCTAGGCCGGACCGTAAGATCATCAGCCGAACGCATATTGGCGGATTGGTCTTGCATCCTCTTGCAGACTGTCGCATTGTTGTCGCAACAGACAAGCCTATCAGAGCGTAGTCCTATGCAGCGCCGTCGCGCCAAAGCCATTGCCATCGCACAACAGCAGGTCCAGACGACCAAGCTGGCGATTGCTGCTGGCATGCTGCTGCTTCCCGCTCTGTTTCTCCTTCTTATCAGCCCCTGATCACCGGCAGCTCGAACAATCGAGCGGGTCGTCAGGGGAATGCGCCATCAACCGAACACTTAAATGTCCGGTCCAGCGAGCCATTGCCTCGGGGCCGATAAGAAAAAGAGCCAGAAATGTCTGCTTCCGCTTCCAATTCCAATAAAGAACGCGTCTTCATTTTCGACACCACCTTGCGCGATGGTGAGCAATCTCCCGGCGCGACGATGACGCTGGAAGAAAAGCTGCAAGTTGCCGATACGCTCGACGAAATGGGCGTCGATATTATCGAAGCCGGTTTCCCGATTGCTTCGGTGGGTGATTTCGAGGCCGTGGTAGCCGTGGCCAAGCAGGTGAAGAATGCGACCGTGGCGGGGCTGGCTCGCGCCATTACCGCCGATATCGACCGGGCGGGCGAGGCCGTGCGCCACGCGCAGAAGGGCCGCATTCATACCTTTGTGTCGACCTCGCCGATCCATCTGGCGCACCAGATGAAGAAGACCGAGGACGAGGTTATCGAGATCATCGCCCGCACCGTGGCGCAGGCGCGCAACCTGATCGACGATGTGGAATGGAGCGCGATGGACGCGACCCGCACGCCGATCGAGTTTTTGAAGCGCTGCGTGGAAACGGCGATCAAGGCCGGTGCGACGACGATCAACCTGCCCGATACGGTCGGCTATGCCGTGCCTGAAGAGCATTTCAAGATGTTCAAGGATATCATTGAGGACGTGCCGGGGGCCGACAAGGCGATCTTCTCGGTACATTGCCATGACGACCTGGGCATGGCGGTCGCCAATTCGCTCGCCGGTGTGGCTGGCGGCGCGCGGCAGATCGAATGCACGATCAATGGTCTGGGCGAGCGCGCCGGTAATGCGGCGCTGGAAGAAGTGGTGATGGCGCTGCGCACCCGTGGCGACGCCATGCCATTTTATACGGAGGTGGAATCGACCCATCTGGCTCGGGCCAGCAGGATCGTTTCTGCGGCGTCGAATTTCCCGGTGCAGTATAACAAGGCCATCGTGGGCAAGAATGCCTTCGCGCATGAAAGCGGCATCCATCAGGACGGCATGCTGAAAAATGCCGAGACCTATGAAATCATGACCCCGGCCAGCGTCGGCATCAAGGAAACGACCTTGGTGATGGGCAAGCATTCGGGCCGCGCCGCCTTCAAGGACAAGCTCAAGGAACTGGGTTACGAGCTGGGCGACAATGCCTTCCAGGAAGCCTTTGTGCGCTTCAAGGATCTGGCTGACCGCAAGAAGCATGTTTATGACGCCGATATCGTCGCGCTGGTCGATGACGAAGTCGGCTCGGTCGGTGACCGGATCAAGCTGGTCGACATGGAAGTGGTTTCCAAGACCGGCGGCGTGCACAAGTGCAATCTGGTGGTGACCATCGACGGCGAAGAAACCTCGGTATCCTATGAGGGTACGGGTTCGGTCGATGCGATCTTCAACGCCATCAAGGCTGCGTCGGGGCAGGATCCGCATCTGGTGCTCTATGCCGTGGACGGCGTGACCGGCGGCACCGACGCGCAGGCAAGCGCGCATGTGCGTCTCGAAATGGATGGGCGAATTGCGTCCGGCAATGCCGCTGAGCCCGATACGCTGGTGGCTTCGGCCCGCGCCTATCTCAATGCGCTCAACCGCGTGATGATCGAGCGCGGCGCTTCGGCCCAAGGTGCACTGGCCGGTTAGGGCGGGTTTCGTAATCGCATTTTCAATCTAGCGTCATTGCCCGGCTTGTCCGGGCAATCCATTTTCGCGGGAGCATGGACCACCGGGTCCCCGGATCAAGTCCGAGGATGGCCCGGTGGTGACGCAGGAGGGGGTAACGATTTGGGATTGGGCAGCCCTTCGACTGGGACGCTACCGAACTTGTGAACATTGGTGCAGCTTGCATCGTGGTGCGGAAGCTGCTCTAGCCGTCTGCACTAAGCGATGGGGGCATTATGCTGAGCAAGGCGGAATTTCGTGGCGGGCTTCTGGCTGGTTCGGCGATCCTGCTCCTTATTCTCGCGATCACTGCGGTTTCGCCGGGGCTGCCGGGCGAGATGTTGTTGCAAAGCTTGCGGTTCCATCTGGTTATTGCCGGGCTGGGGCTGGCGGTTCTGACCATTCTCTCCGGCGCGCGCTGGCGTGGGCTGATCGTGCTGCTGCTGGTGCTGGCAAGCGCGGCACATGGCGCGATGTTTGTCTGGGATTTCTATACGCGGCGCACGCCGATCGCGGCGGAGCCCGTGGCCGAGTTCCGCTTTCTCAGCTTCAATGTGCTGCATGGCAATCGCCGGTCGGCGGAGCTGGTCGATGCGGTGCTGGCCGACCCGCCAGACGTGATGCTGGTGATGGAAACTTCCGGCATTTCCGCGCATATGGACCGGCTGATGGCGCAATTTCCCTATCGGGTGGGGTGCGACAATCCCCAGACCTGCGATATTTCGCTCTATTCGCGCTTCCCGATTACCGATGGCCAGATTACGCGCCTGCCGCCGTTCCGCTTCGAGCGCATGGTGACGGGGCGGATCAATGTGGATGGACAGGATATCACGATTGCCGGGGTGCACCTGTCCAAGCCCTATTTCGATCAGGCGTCCTGGGCCGAGCTTCATACGATCAATCGGGTGTTGAGCGACATCGAGGGGCCGCTGGTGCTGGCAGGCGATTTCAATGCTGCGCCATGGAGCGAGCCGCTGGCCATGTTGGGGAACAGGCAGGAGCTTATTCCGGCGCCGTGGCCGATTGCGACCTGGCCAGTGCGGCTGGGCGCGCTGGGCGTGCCAATCGACAATGCTTTCACGCGGGGCAATGCGCGGTTGCTGACACTGGAATCGGGCGACAGCTACGGGTCCAATCATCGCCCGCTCTGGGCCGATGTGGCGATCTATCCTCAGCCGTAGGCGGCGCGCAGGGCCTCTGGCAGCGCCTCGGCGAGAATGTCCAGCTCCGCCTCGGGAGCGGCGCTTATGCGGATATGATGATCGAGGCCTGGTGTCATTGGCTTGCGGATGAAGACGCCGCGCTGTGCCAGTTCCGTGAGCACGCGGCCGGCATAGGCACCGTCTCCGCCGCAATCGATGGTGACGAAATTTGTGGCCGAGGGCAGGGCGTTGAGGCCGTTGCTATGGGCAATGGCCGTCAGGCGAGTGCGGGCTGCGGCGATTGAGGCGATTGCCAAGGCGAGATAGGCCTCGTCCGTCAAAGCGGCCAATGCGGCGACCTGCGCCAGCCGGTTTACCCCGAAATGATTGCGCACGCGGTCAAAGGCGCGCACCAGACGGGCATTGCCGAATGCGTAGCCGACGCGCATGCCGGCCATGCCATAAGCCTTGGAAAAGGTGCGGAAGCGCAAAAGATTGGGGCGGGCGGTGTCGAGCGCGGGCAATGTGCCGACGGGTGCTGTCTCGCCATAGGCTTCATCGAGAATGACGAGGCAGGTTTCCGGCACGGCATCGAAAAAGGCCTCGATGTCCGCTGCGGGCCAGTGTGAGCCCATTGGGTTGTCGGGATTGGCCAGATAGACAATGCGGGCATTGGTGTCGCGCGCTTTGGCAGCAAGCGCTTGTGGGTCTTCATGCATGCCGGAATAGGGCACCATTTGCAGATCGCCGCCGAAACCGGCCACGTGATAATTGAAGGTCGGATAGGCGCCGAGCGAGGTAACGACGACGTCGCCGGGCGCAATGAACAGGCGCACGGCAAGCCCCAGCAGGCTGTCAATGCCTTCGCCTACAGTTACTTCATCGAAACCGATGCCGAGGCGGGTGGCCAGCGCCGCCTTGAGGTCGTGATTTTCCGGGTCGGAATAGCACCAGACCTGCTGCGCGGAATCGGAAATGGCCTTGATGACCGCGGGGCTGGGACCAAAGCCTGATTCATTAGCTCCGATGCGGGCGCGGAACGGAGTGCCCGAACGGCGCTCCAGCGCCTCGGGGCCAACAAAGGGAACGGTTTCGGGCAGGCCATCGATAATGGCGGCAAAAGACGGAATGGGCACGACGACAACCTGACTGGTGGATTGCGCGCATAGTAACGGCATTGGCGGGACTGGCCAGAGGCGATTCTGGATGAGTCGGAGCGGTTGGAGCGACACCGGAAAGGTGTGACGCCGCGCTCGGCGATTTTGTGCACATCAATAAAAAAACCTGTGATGTGCGGAAACGCCTGCCAGCGCAGACGTTTTGACGCCGCTGGCGCGATAGTTGGCATTTGACTCAAATGCCAAGCGGTCTGGCAAGTTCTCACGAACCGCGTGGGCTCAGGTTGTGCGGGCGCTTTCTCTCGGCGTTTCACGACCCCCGATATTCTCAAGGAGACTTTCGAGTGCCTCCCACTTACGTGCTTGCGCGCGATCATCTGCAGCGTGCCGCCACCATTCTTCAGGGAGCGGACCAGCGTTCTCGGCAATTGCGCCACATCATTGAACGCACAATCGGGCTCATGGACGATTATCGCCCCGAGCCAAAACCAACGGCCGCGAATGTGGTCGAAATCAACGACTACCGGCATCTGCGCCAGTAGTTCCAATAGCGCCCGGTCGGTCTCAGACCGGGCGCATTGCACTTTTCCCAATATTCTTTCGATGGGTGGGTAGACAGGTCGGAATCGGCTTGATAGAGAAGCCGCACTTTGGTGACGGCGGTTCATGAACCGCCTTCGGGTGCATAGCTCAGATGGTAGAGCAGCTGACTCTTAATCAGCGGGTCCAAGGTTCGATCCCTTGTGCACCCACCAAAGTTTCAAAGGCTTAGGCCGAATTCCTCAATAAAAATGTTAGAATGACAGGCGGGTTTCGCTGTCGTTTCCGCATGTCTGCTGATGCCATTCTGGCTTGATGCGACCGAGCGGGCAGCGCAAAATTTGTGCTGCTTTGGTAGTTCGTCTTGGCAAGAAAATCGGCCAGGGGAACGCAATTTGCATGCTGGTTTCTCGAAAACACGACTGATCTTGTAGAGAATTAGAGGCGTTAATTCCTACTTCAGGTCGTACTCATGCATATTTCAGCGTCCATCTTCGGCAAGGGCCGGTCGGCTGTTCTTTCCGCTCTCCTTGTGTCTTCGAGCCTTCTGGCAATTGCGCCAGTGATGGCGGCGGTTGAGGGCTATCCGATCATTGTGGATAGCGCCCAATTCGACGAACTCGTGGCCAAGGGCATCAAGATCATCGATACGCGCCCGGCCGCAGCCTTTGCCGAGGGGCATATTCCCGGCGCGGTCAATGTTCCCACCAGCCTGCTCAATGTCGGCGAAATCGACGGCATCCGGAATGAAATCCCGGCTGATGCGGTACTGATCGAGGTGTTGAGCGCCGCTGGCCTGAACGATGGCGACGACGTGGTGATCGTGGATGGTCCGGTGCTGCCCGGCCGCGCGTTTATCGCGCTTGAATATTCCGGCTTCGACAATCTGCATGTGCTCAATGGCGGGGTGGCGTCCTACACTGGCGCGCTGACCACAGAAGCGACGGTGGTCGAGGTGGGCACGTTCAGCCTGGCCGACAAAAACGAAATCCGGGTGTCCAAGGACTATGTGGCTGCCAAGCAGTCGGAGCCCAATGCCTTGATCGTCGATGGGCGCAGCGAGCTATCGTTCAATGACGGCCATATTCCGGGGGCAGTGTCGTTCTCGGCGGTCAATTTCATTCGCGCGGACCAGTCAGAGGCCGGTCGGCCAGCAATTCTGGATCAGCTGGTGAACAAGGGGCTGACCACGGACCGAGAAATTGTCTCCTATTGCGGGAGCGGGGCGGCTGCGGCGATCAACTACCTTTCGCTGAAGAACCTCGGCTACGAAAATGTTGTGCTTTACGATGCCAGCTGGGACGAGTGGAGCCGTGATCCAGAAGCTGGCCAGCAGGTTGCGCTGGGCAATTACAGCTTTGGCGAAGGCTTTGCGGCCAGCGGCAATGGCGGGCCGACTTTCCTGAGCCAGGATGATCTGGCCCTGTTGCAGGCCGACCCAAATGTCGTGGTCGTCGATGTCCGCAATGTCGACGATTTCAGCGTCGGCCATATTCCGGGTGCGGTGAATGTCTATTGGGACGAGACCTTCGACACCAGCCGCGTTCTGCTCGATGCCGATGCATTGCGGGCGAAATATGCCGAGGCTGGAGTTACCCCGGATAAGCACGTGGTGCTGTTTACGCGTGGGGGTCTGCAATTGTCGCACACATTCACCGTGCTGACGCTGCTGGGGTTCGAGAATATCGACTTCTTCAATGGCAAGTTTGAAGGCTGGGCAGTTTAGGCACTGCATAGGCCGACGGATATCGCGCAAAAAAATAGCCTCGGGCGCAATCGCCCCGGGGCTCTTTTGTTCCGGCTCAGGCCGGTATTCGGCGGACCTGGCTCACACCTTATTCGCTGCGGGTCTCAATGTCCTGACCGCCGAGCAGCGCGAGGATGGCGTAGGCGGTCATGCCCAATGCATCATAGGATATTGAGAAGGCTTCATCGCGTGGGATGAAGAACATCTGACCGGTGCGGCAGGCGAACATCTGTTCGCAGAAGCCGGGGACGGAGGTTTCATAGCTTTCGCGTTCGGCGGGAAGCCCATTGCCCCAGCCGGTATTGTAAGTGGCGAAGATCACATCCGCGTCGAATTCAGGCAGGGACTCGAGGCTGAAGGTGTTTTCGCCGCCTTCGCCCATGGAATCGATGATTTCCGGGAAGGTGAAGCCTGCATCGCGCAGCACGCGGCCAAGATTGCCGTAAGTGTGCATGGAGGAGATATTGCCATTGTGGACTTGGAAGTTTGAGACCGTGATGGCGGCCGGGTCTTCAATCACCAATTTGATCTGGCCGATCTGGGCCTCGTAACGGGCGCGGAGGCGGGCAAGCTGCTCCTGTGCATCGCCACCGGCGATTTCGGCGAGGAAGTCATAAATGGCATCACGCGACCGGGTCGCGGTGTCGATGACCACGGTTGGCGCGATCTGGCGCAGTTGATCTGCCGGGACTTCATTCCATTCACGCCGCGTTTCTGGTTACCGCCTTTCCATCTTTTCATCTGCCGGACGCATAGCGGACAGGTGGAGGGCATTAGAAGCAGGCATCACGGTTGCTGGAAGGAAAGACAGGCCCCATGTCTCACAATCACGATGATCACCATGCCCACGATCTGGGCTTTGCGCATGACATTCAGATCATGCTTGGCCGACGCCGCTTTCTGACCCTGGTTGGCGGTATTGGTGCGGTTGCAATTGCGGCTGGTCCTGCCGCCGCGCTGGAATGTGTTGCGCTGCCCTGGGAAACGGCTGGTCCCTATCCGGCAGATGGCAGCAATGTCAAAGACGGCCAGACAGTGAATGCGCTGACCGAAGAAGGGGTGATCCGTCAGGATCTGCGCCCATCTTTCGGCACTTTTACCAAGGTTGCCGAGGGGCTGCAGCTGAATCTGGAGCTGACGCTGGTCAATGCCGATGGCTGCACGCCGCTGCCCGGCTACGCCATCTATATATGGCATTGCGACACGACCGGGCTCTATTCGCTCTATGACACGACGGATGCCAATTACCTGCGTGGCGTGGGCATTGCTGACGATGAAGGCAAAGTGAAGTTCACGACAATCTTCCCCGGCTGCTACGATGGTCGCTGGCCCCATATCCACTTTGAGGTATTCGAGAGCGTGGACAAGGCTGTGGCTGGTGAAGCGTCGCTGCTGACCGCCCAGATCGCTTTGCCGGAGGAAGAGTCTGCGGCCGTCTACGCGGCTGATAGCCGCTATTCAAATGGCACGACCAATCTTGGCCGCATCACGATCGCCAGCGACAACGTGTTTGGCGACAATAGCGATGACGAGATTGCCCAGCAGACGCTGGCACTGACCGGCGATCCCACAAGCGGCTATGTGGGCACGGTGATGATCCCGATAGACTTCAATGCCGATCGCTCTTCGGCTTCGGCTGCTCCGAATGGTGGCCCTGGTGGGCCGCCGAATGGTGAATTCCCCGGTGCGCCGCCAGAGGGGGTTGATCCGAACAATCCGCCGCCCGCACCGCCGGGCAGCTGACGAATAGTGCGGCGGCCTCACGGGCCGCCTTTTTCGTCGATGGCGGGTTTTCTGTCCTGAGCCTGTCGGCAAAGGGCCGAGGCGCAGCAAAAGCTGATACTTTTGGGCAATATTGGGCACTTGGGACTTGCAGGCGGGGTGGCAGAGGAGTAGCTGCACTCGCGCCTCCTTCCGGCATCTATCCCAAGGACCAAAAATGTTCGGCTTCGATCCGAGTTTCTTCTCGTCCCTATTGCAAGTGATCATGATCGATCTGGTGCTGGCGGGGGATAATGCCGTGGTCATCGGCCTCGCCGCTGCGGGGCTGGCTCCGGAATTGCGCCGCAAGGCGATCCTGATCGGCATTCTTGCAGCGACCGCGCTGCGTATCGGCTTTGCTCTGGTCACGACACAATTGCTCTCGCTCGGCGGTGGATTGTTGATCGCCGGTGGCGTGCTGCTGCTCTGGGTCTGCTGGAAAATGTACCGTGAGCTGACCGTCAGCCACGAGGAAGAGCATGAGGCGACCGAAGCGCTGGCCGATGCTGATCTGAATGCCGATGGCACTGTCGCGGCCAAGGCGCCCAAGAAGTCGCTGCGGCAGGCCGTTATCCAGATCATCATCGCTGACGTATCCATGTCGCTCGACAATGTGCTGGCAGTGGCCGGTGCGGCGCAGCATCATTTTGAGGCGCTGGTGTTCGGGCTGGCGCTGTCCGTTGTGCTGATGGGCGTCGCTGCGACATTCATCGCGCGCCTGCTGCACCGTTTCCGCTGGATTGCGTGGATCGGCCTTATCATGATCCTGTTCGTAGCGATCCGCATGGGTCTGGAAGGGCTGGGGGCGTTTGTGGCTATTCCCGAAATACCGCTGCTCTATACGCCGCATGCGGCTGCTGCCGTCGCGCATTAGGCTTTGGTAACCACGGACGAAGGTTTGCGCGCTTTATTGCGGGCCAATAGGGATTTGGCTACCAGCGCCAACTAGATTTCCGGCTGAATGAACACAGCCGGAAGTCTGTTCCATGTCGGCAATTGCAGATTTAGCTCATGGGTCCAATGCGTCATCGCGTCAGCGCGAAGGCATTGCGCTGACGGCGCGGTTCGTCGATGGCGCTTATTGGGACGAGGTGGTCGCTGGTTTCGACGGTGTCTGCCAGGAGCAATTATACGGCTTTGCGACCATCCGCTGGCCCGGCGTCACGCTTGAGCCGGTGCTGTTTGAATGTGAGGGGCGGATTGTCGGTGGCACGCTGATCATGGTGCAGCCCCTGCCGCTCAAGCTTGGCAATATCGCGCTGGCCAAATGGGCGCCGATGCTGGCTGACGCGAAAAGCGAGGACGCGCGCACCATATATAGTGCAATGGTTGACGGGTTGATGGCCGAATATGCCGACAGGCGCGGCATGATGCTGTCGATCCTGCCGCATACGTCTCCCGAACCGGTCAATGCCGAATATCTTCTCTTGCGCGAGAAGGGCTTCGCGCGCGGGTTCGCGCTGACCTATCCGCATCGCTATCTGGTCAATCTGCGGTTGAGCGACGAGGCGCAGCGCAAGAGCTTTCAGCAGACCTGGCGGCGGCAGCTCAACAAGGCCGAAAAATCCGGCCTGGTTTTCGAGCATGGCGGCGCGGAGCGTCTGGATGAATTCAAGGCGCTCTATGGGGCCATGTCCGAGCGCAAGCAGTTCCCTGATCATTCGGCCTATGACACGCTGGACCTGTTGATGGCGATGGATGAGCCGTTGCGGCCCGAACTGTTCTTCGTGCGCGAAGGGGAAGATATTGTTGCGGGCGCGCTGATTTTCAAAGCCGGGGATCGCGCGGTTTATCTTTATGGTGCCACCAATGACCGGGCGCTGCCATTGCGAGCCGGCTATTTCATGCATTGGCACATCATTCGCTGGCTGCGGGATAATACGCGCGCCAGCTGGTATGACCTGGGTGGCACGGACGGGTTTCTGGGCCTACACCAGTTCAAGAAGGGCATGGTGGGCGACGCCGGACTGGTGCATCCGGTGCCGCCGGTGGTCAATTATGCCGCGCGACCCATGGCGTTCTGGCTGGGGACTTTTGCCTTCAGCGCGCGCGAAGCGGTGAATGCGATCAAGCGTAAAGTGGATATGTTGCGGCCGGGCAAGGCCAAACCTGATCAACCGCTGCCGGAACTGGATGATTATCTCAAATGAGTCTTGGCGGCAGACTCGCGTCCCAATCCACCATCATTTTCGGCGGCCGTCTTTTCGGGGCGGGGCTGATTTTTCTGGTGCAGGCCTTTATCGCCCGCGTCTGGGGCGCCGCGTTTCTCGGCGAATATCTGCTCCTTATCGCGGCGGTCAACCTGATTGCGGTGGCGATGCCGCTCGGCTTCCAGACCATAGGCACCTATTTCGCCGCCGAGTATCGGGCGCGCCATGACAGGCGGCAATTGACCGCTTTTCTCGGGCGAGCCTATGGGCATGTGGCCTTGGTTTTTGTCGTCGTGGCGCTTGGCGGGCCGATTGTGCTGGAGCTGCTGGGGCAGCGGGACAGCGTTATCGCGCACCATTTCATGCCCGTGGCGCTGCTCGCGCTGGCGACGGCGCTGGTCTATGTGAGCGCGGGGGTTCTGGTAGGGCTCAAGCGCCCTTTTGCAGGCTTTTTCGCCGATGGGATTTTCCGGCCCATGGTGATTTTGGGCACGTTTGCCATCTGCGCCGCTGTGTTCGATACGCCCGTTGATGGGTTCAGCGCCATGCTCTGGATCATCGCACTGGGCTATGTGGCGATTGCGGTGGTGCACTTCGCCATTGTGGTGACCACCTTGAAGCGCATTGATGATCTGGCACCGGCGCGGGCCAGCGAAGTGCACCGTTGGTGGCGGTTTGCAGCGCCTTGGGTGCTGATCACGCTGGCGACGGATTTCTTCTTCGATATCGACCTGCTGCTGCTCGCCAATCTGCTGGGCAAGGAAGAGCTGGCGATTTTCGGGGTCTGTACCCGCATCTTCTCGCTGGTCTCCTTTGGCGTCGCCGCCGTCTATGCCGTCACGCTGCCGGATATGTTCGAGAGCGAAGCCAAGGATGATCGCGCCGCATTCCATCGCAAGGTGGGAGAGGCCAATCTGGTGGCGACGCTGGTGTCGATCGCGTTGCTGGTTCTGGTGGTGATCGGCGGGCCGTTTGCGCTGCTGCTGTTCGGTGAGGGCTTTACCGCTGGGGCCTTGCCGCTGGCCATCCTGTGTGTGGCGCTGGTGGTGCGGTCGGCCATGGGGCCGGCTTCGATGGTTCTGTCCATCCACGACCGGCCCTGGGCCAGCCTGCCGGCGGTGGCGCTTGGCATGGGGACGCTGGTGCTGGGTAATATCATGCTGGTGCCGCCGTTTCACCTCGTCGGCGCAGCCATGGCGGCGCTGATCGGGATTGCGGTGTGGTCGGTGATGCTTTGGGGCATAGCGTTGCGCACGGCCAGGATCGACGTTTCGATCATGCAATGGTTCCGCGCGCGTCGTTTGGCAGCGGTGGGGTAGGGGCTTACGCCCCTATAAGGCTCTTGAGCCGGTTTTTCAGCCGCCCCATTCGCCCGATATAGCCGCTGTCATAGGGACCATCCTGACGGGTGTAGAACTTTTCGATCAGCAGGTAATCCTCGCCGAAAATGTGCTGTTCGAGCAGGATTGTTTCCCGATAGCCGTAGCGTTTGAGCAGCATGCGGGCCACTTCGTTGTCCGGGCGCACATAGGTATAGGCCTTGTGGAAGCGGGAATTGTCCCAATGCTTGTCGAATTCGCGCATGCCGAACATGCCGAGTTTGGTTTGGCGGTGCGAGGGGAAGACCCAGCTCCAGTAGCGGAAAATAGCTCCGCATTCGGGGCCGGACACCATGGCACCGCCCGGTACGCCATCGGCGCACATGATCATGATATGCCACGGATCGATGGCCAGAAGGCCGCGCAGGAAGGTTTTGTCGAGCCGGCTGGCTTCGTGCTGCTTGAAGCGATCGCTGTAATGAGGCGAGGTCTTGATGACGTCGCTCAGCTCGCGGTGGATGAGATCGATGTCCGCGGGCGTTGCCGCGCGAATGGTCATTTCCGCCATGCTGCTGCTCCTCATGATGACAGAAGCGCAGTCTAGCTTGTGGCGGTTAATAGGCTTTACCCCTGCCGCTTCGGCATATCCCCTTGCTGTAAATACAGCCTTAGTCTCAGCCCGCAGCACTTGCCGCGCCTTGACTCGCTGATTAGAACAATTCTTGGGAGAGATAAGGGAGGAAAACGATGAGCGAACCGCTCCTATTCCAGCCAAGTGCGGCTGCCGTCGCACGCACCCATACTACAGCTACACAATATGACGCGCTTTATGAGCGCTCGATAAGCGACCCGAATGGTTTTTGGGCCGAGCAGGCCAAGCGGCTGGACTGGATCACCTTTCCCAAGACGATCAAGAACACCACGTTTGAATATCCCAATGTCTCGATCAAATGGTTCGAAGACGGCGTGCTCAATGTTGCGGCCAATTGCATCGACCGGCATCTGCTGGAGCATGGTGATGATATCGCCATCATCTGGGAGCCGGACAATCCGAATGATCAGGCCGAGCATATTTCTTATCGCACGCTGCATGAGAAAGTCTGCCGCTGCGCCAATGTGCTGCAATCGCTGGGCGTAAAGAAGGGTGATCGCGTCACCATCTACCTGCCGATGATCCCGCAGGCGGCTTATGCCATGCTGGCCTGCGCGCGGATCGGGGCGGTGCATTCGGTGGTCTTTGGCGGCTTCTCTCCCGACGCGCTGGCTGGCCGCATCAACGATTGCGACTCCGCTGTCGTCATCACCGCCGACGAAGGCCGCCGTGGTGGCAAGACCGTGCCGCTCAAGGCCAATGTCGACAAGGCGCTGGAAGATTGCCCCGGCGTCTCCAAGGTGCTGGTGGTGCACAATACCGGCGCCGATGTCGCCATGAAGGGTTCGCGCGACGTCTGGTGGCATGAAGCCGCTGCGGGCGTCGAGCCGTTCCACGAGCCGGTGCCAATGAATGCGGAAGACCCGCTGTTCATCCTTTACACCTCCGGCTCTACCGGCAAGCCAAAGGGCGTGGTGCACACGCAGGGCGGCTATCTCGCCTATACCTCGCTGACCCATGAGCTGAGCTTTGATTACAAGCGCGGCGAAGTGTTCTGGTGCACGGCAGACGTGGGCTGGATTACCGGCCACAGCTACATCGTCTATGGGCCACTGGCCAATGGCGCGACCACCGTCATGTTCGAGGGCATTCCCTCATGGCCCGATGCCAGCCGGTTCTGGCAGGTTGTCGAGCGCCACAAGGTCAATATCTTCCACACCGCGCCGACCGCCATCCGGTCCCTGATGGGCGCGGGCAATCAGTTTGTCGAAAAGCACGACATGCCCTCGCTGCGCCTGCTCGGCACGGTGGGCGAGCCGATCAACCCCGAAGCCTGGCTCTGGTATGCCAATCAGGTCGGCAAGGGGCGTTGCGAGGTGGTGGACGCCTGGTGGCAGACGGAGACCGGCGGGCACATGATTGCGCCTTTCCCCGGAGCCATTGCCACCAAGCCGGGTTCGGCCACGAAGCCCTTCTTCGGCATCAAGCCTGCCGTGCTTTCGCCCGAGGGCAAGCTGCAGGAGCAGACCAAGGCCGAAGGCGTGCTGGTGATCGACGATAGCTGGCCCAGCCAGGCGCGCACCATCTGGGGCGATCATGGTCGGTTCGTTTCGACCTATTTCGAGACCTATAAGGGGCGCTACTTCACCGGCGACGGCTGCCGTCGTGATGAAGACGGCTATTACTGGATCACGGGCCGCGTCGACGACGTGCTCAATGTTTCCGGCCATCGCCTCGGCACTGCCGAAGTGGAAAGTGCGCTGGTGGCCCATCCGAAAGTGTCGGAGGCCGCCGTTGTCGGCTTCCCGCACGATATCAAGGGGCAGGGCATTTACTGCTATGTCACGCTGATGGCGGGCGAGGATTATTCCGACGACCTGCGCGGCGAGCTGCGCAATTGGGTGCGCAAGGAAATCGGCCCAATTGCAACGCCCGATTGCATCCAGTGGGCGCCGGGCCTGCCCAAGACCCGTTCCGGCAAGATCATGCGCCGGATCCTGCGCAAGGTGGCCGAGAATGATTTCGGTTCGCTGGGCGATACGTCCACATTGGCCGACCCGGCCGTGGTGGATGATCTGATTGCCAATAGGCAGAACAGGCCCGCCTGATCCGCTGAAACAAAAATCGGGCGGTGGTCGCAAGACCGCCGCCCGATGAGTTTGGTGGTATCCCGGATGGAAGGTTGAAATCCCCAGGCCCTCATCCACCGGACGCTATTTTGAAGATTCGAAACAGGCCGTGCATCCCCCAAACAGGGGATGGACCATTGTCTCGCCGTCATTTGGTCTTCATGTTGGATTTTCGATTCCCGGCCTTCAGGTAGTCCCTTGCTTCGCATTCTCGCCCTTGCTGCCCTCGCCGGCCTTTCATCTCCTGTTGCCGCAGCGACGCTGGAGGAGATGGCGGGGCAGATGATCGTCATCGGTTTTGAAGGCGATAGCGTTGACGCGGCGGGTGTCGCGTCTGTCGCCGATGAACTGGCAGCGGGCCGATTGGGCGGGGTGATGTATCTGAAAAAGAATGTCGCCAGCCTTGCGGGCGTGCGGGAGATGAACGCCATGTTCCGCGCCATCTCGCCGGGCCTGCCGCCCTTTATCACGCTCGATCAGGAGGGCGGGGCGGTGGAGCGCCTGACCAAGGATGTGGGGTTCACGGAAATTCCCAATGCGGCCAGCATTGCTGCCAGCCACTCCCCGCTGGTGGCGGAGGACATCTATGGCGAAATGGCCAAGGGCATTGCCGCCGAGGGGTTCAGCGTGAATTTCGGGCCAGTGGCCGATCTCAACACCAATCCGAACAACCAGATCATTGCCCGTTTTGGGCGGGCTTTTTCCGCAGAGGCGGAGACAGTTATTGCCTATGACGAGGCGTTTATCAAAGCGCATCACGCCGCCGGTTTGATCACCGCGCTCAAGCATTTTCCGGGGCATGGCTCTTCGACGGCTGACAGCCATGAAGGCTTTGTCGATATCACCAAGACATGGGACGAAGCGGAACTCGAACCCTATCGGGCGCTGATTGGTGAAGGGATCGTCGACATGGTGATGGTCGGGCACCTCTACCATGCCGACTATGCCGATGATGATGGTGAGACGCCCTCGTCACTGTCGCCGAGCTGGATTGACGGCGTTTTGCGCGATGAACTGGGTTTTGATGGGGTAGTGATCAGCGATGATCTCGAAATGGGTGCGATTCGTCAGCATTTCACGCTGGAGGAAACCGTAACCAAGGCGGTGCGCGCCGGTATGGATGTTCTGCTGTTTTCCAATACCGCAAAATACCGCCCCGGATTGTCGCAGGAAATTCTCGATATTTTGCTGGCGGAAGCCGAGGCCGACCCGGATTTTGCGGCGCGCATCGCGCAGAGTTATGAACGGATCGTGGCGCTCAAGGCGCGGATTCAATAGGCCGGACTTTCCCCGCTTTTCTGTTTTAGCCATGTTTGCACTGTCACGCGCAGCTTGTAATGTGCGCGCGAACCAGCAGGAGACCACTGGCTGATGGTGGAAGACCGCGAGGTCCGGCGCGTCCGGGCGCTGTTCTTGTCCGATGTTCATTTGGGCATGAAGCCGATCCGCAGCAAACAGCTGATCGAATTTTTGCGCGCGCATGAGGCCGAGACCATCTATCTGGTCGGCGATATTCTCGATGGCTGGCGGCTGGCCAAGCAATGGCATTGGCCGGAAGAATATAATGTGCTGATCGATCTGCTATTGGCCAAGGCCAATGCGGGGACGCGCATCGTCTATCTGCCGGGCAATCACGACGAATTCCTGCGCGAATATCTGGGCACGTATTTCGGCGAAATCGAGCTGGTGGACCGCACCGTCCATACCTCGGCGACCGGCAAGACCTATCTCGTCATCCATGGCGATCAGTTCGACGTGGTGGTGATGAACATGAAGTGGCTCGCCCATGTGGGGGACTGGGCCTATAACGCGGCGCTGCGGGTCAATATCGCCATTAACTGGGTGCGGCGGCGGCTGGGCCTGCAATATTGGTCCCTGAGCGCCTGGGCCAAGCAGAAGGTGAAAAACGCGGTCTCCGTGATTGGCCGCTTTGAAGAAGCCCTGGTGCATGAGGCGAGAGAATCCGGCGTCGATGGCGTGATCTGCGGCCATATTCATTTCGCCGATATCCATGACCGGCTGGGCATTCAATATATCAATACCGGCGACTGGGTGGAAAGCTGCACCGCCATTGTCGAGAATCATGATGGCGGGTTCGAACTGATCAAATGGACCGAAATGGTCACTGGTGAAGCCCGTCGCGTCCGGACCAAGCGCGAAAACGGGCAATAATTTTCTCCATCGAGCGGCCTGAGGCGCTGGCGGGATAAAAGCCATCTTCGCGCGCTGTGAGCCTCTTGCATTGCCGCCATTTACAAGGCACGAAACGACACGCGGCGTGGTTTTGCGCCCGGAGTTCTTTTTCCCATGCCATCGGCACTATCGCGCTTGGATTCTCCCGAGCTGCGCGCATCCATTTATCAGTTCACCGTCTACATTCCCGGTGGCGTTGCGGCCGTGTTCTTCGGCATCTGGCTGAGCGAGCACGGCATCCCTGCCGACCAGATTGGCATTATCAATGCGCTGCCGACACTGTGCCTGTTGCTGCTAAACATGGTTGTGGGGCGCATTGCCGACAAGGCTGACGACTGGCGCACGGCGCTGATCTATATCTCCATCATCTCGGCTCTGGCGCCGCTGCCGCTTTATTTCGTCTCCGAATTCTGGGGCATCCTGACCATCTGGGCGCTGGTGGCGACCAGCAATGGCCTTGTGGCTCCGGTGATCGACGCTGCCACGGTGCGGATGACGCGGCGCAACGGTACCGATTTTGGCGCGATCCGAGCATGGGCGACGGTGGGCTACGTTTTCGCCGCCGGCGGGCTGGGCCTGCTGATCAATGTCCTCGGGTCAGGCGTTTTTGTCAGTCTTTATGTGGCCATGGTGGTGGTGCGGGCAGCGCTGGCTTTCCTGCTGCCGCGTTTCCGCTCGCCGTCTCCAAAGATCACGCTGGCCGATACGGTCGTGGAGAGCGCTGCGCCGCCCAGCCGGCTGAAAGACAGCCTGCAATTGTGGTTCATCTTGCCACTCCTGGCCTTCGCGCTGGTCAATTCGTCCAATGCGCTGATCGGCAGTTTCGCCGCCCTGCTGTGGCACGAAAACGGGATTCCCAATTATTTTCTCGGGCCGCTCCTTGGCATTGCAGCGGTTGGCGAGGCCGTATTGATGTTTGCCTGGCGGCGCTTCGGCGGACGCGTGACCGCGCGCAACATGATCCTGGTCGCGGCGCTGGCCGGGCTGCTGCGCTTCACCATCATGGCCTTCAACCCGCCGGTGGAAGTGCTGTTTTTCACCCAATTGCTGCACGCTTTCAGCTTTGGCATGGGCTATTTCGGCATCGTGCATTTCATCGCCAACTGGACCAATGAGGCCAATGCCGCCGAGGCGCAGGGCTTTGCCAATATGCTCAATATGGCCACGGCAATGATTGCGCTGATCGTTTTCGGCGTGCTGGTCGAGCATTTCAGCAGCTATGCCTTCTTCTACTCGACCGTCACCTCGCTCCTGGCGATAGGCTGCGTGTTTTGGTCGCTAAAGCTGCGCCCGCCAAAGTCGGTGGCCGGATAGGGCGGCCTGCGGCCATCAAATTTGGTTATGGTTGCGGACAATTTTTCTCGTTTGTGCCGCCGGTGCCTTTATCCTATCCAGCGCAGCACACGCCTTGAAAACCCGCCTCAAACGGGCTGACGCAAGCTGGCGGCCCGCCATTATTGGTTTGCCGCCAATGCGTTGGCACCCGCCCATCCATTGAATTGGACTATCCCATGCTTGCTGCCATACGCGGCTTCAATCTGACCATCTGGCTCATCATCGCTGGCACGTTTGGTGGCCGCTTCGTGCAGTTCATGATCCTGCCGTTTCTCGCCATTCTGCTGCACCAAAGATTTGGGCTGAATGAGCTTGATGTCGGCATTTTTCTGGCCGCAGCGTCACTTGTCGGCATTATTTTTGGATTTTATGTCGGCTATCTGTCCGACCGGATCGGGCGTCGGAAGATCATCATCTTCGGCGTCGTTCTTACCATCGTGGCGATGATGGCGCTGGGGATGGCGGACAATCTCTATGTGCTTTTTGCGGGCACTTTAATGCAATCGCTGGCCCGGCCGATGGTTGAAAATCCGGGACGGGCGCTGATGACCGACACGGTGGAGGATCGCGCCGTCAAGGATATGGCGCTCCATATGCGCTATTTCGGGCTCAATGTCGGCGCGGCGCTTGGCCCGCTCCTGGGGGCTGCCGCTGGGCTGACGGGCGAGCAGTCGACCTTTTATCTCGTTGCAGCGGTTTATTGTGCCTATTTGATCGGCGCCATTGCAGTGTTTCGTATCGAACGCCCGGCGCAGGCTTCCGCCGCCGGATCGCTGCTCAATCTCAGGGAGGTACTGCGAGTCCTTGGGCGAGATCGGCCGTTTCTTCTGCTGGTGCTTGCAAGCCTCATCTGCTCGATCTGCTACGGGCAGACCGATTCCGCGCTGGTGCAATATCTGCAATTGCAGTCCGTCGCCGACATCGCCTCGCTCTATGCGATCCTGATCGCGGTCAACGCGGGCACTATCGTCGTCCTGCAGTTTCCGTTGCTGCGCATGATGCAATCGGTCACGCTGTTTCGGCGGTCGATGTTTGGCGTGATCCTGTTCGTGTTCGGATTTGTCGGCTTTGCCATTGCGCCGACAGAGACGCCATATGGCCTCATGCTGGCCATGTTCGTGCTCTCGGTGGGCGAAGCGATCCTGTTTCCAACGCAAAACCTCATCATCGACAGGATCGCTCCCGATGCCATGAAGGGTAGCTATTTCGGGGCTTTCTCTCTCGGTGTGCTGGGCTTTGCCATTGCACCCCTGATTGGCGGCGCCTTGCTTTACGCGTTTGGCGGGTTGGTCCTCTGGCTGGTAACCGCCTTTCTCGCGGCTATCGTTGCGCTGCTTTACTATTTTGGCGGCCAGTCTGCTTACAAAGACCTTTGAGCAACGGCAAAGCGGACACCAACAAAAAGGCCCCGGATCGCTCCGGGGCCTTTTTGTTTCATCTCTCTATCGTTCAGCTCAACCGGCCACTTGCGTGGGCGAGGGTGGTGTAAACCTTGCCGCGCTCGGAGAGCAGGTATTCACGGGTTTCCGATGACGGGCTTGGGCCAGCGGCAGCGCGTTTGAGAAGCTGTTCAAACTCGCTCATATAGGCCTGTGCCGTGCGGGCGAAGTCGGCGTCGCGCTGGATGCGCTTGCGGACTTCGTCATAGGTGCCCTGACCGGTCAGCGAATAGATGCGGCGGGTGAAGACATTGGACTCGCCAGCCTGATAACGCGACCAGGCCTCTGCCAGAGCGGCATCATCAATGGCGCGCACGATTTCTTCGCTGAGACCAGACAGGCCCTGCGGTGCTGCACCGGCCTGATTGGCCGAAGCATTGCGCAGCACGTCGCGCAGCCAGCCGCCTTCATTCTGGGGCTGCGCCGGAGCTGCGGCCTGCTGCACCGCGGGCGCTGGGGCAGGGGCGGCGACCGGGGCTGGCCGTTCGGCAACGTTGGAGCGGATCGGGTCGGCCAGGGGCTGGCGCGTCGGGGCGGGCTCGGCGCGATAGGTTTCGCGTGATTCCTGCTGACGCGGCGGCTGGTAGGGCTGCGGCTCGGGCTGGCGGGGGGCGCGCTGGGGAGAACGACGATCGGTGAGATCGTGGCTGGCGGGCTGGGCGCGCACGATGGCGTTGAGTTCGCTGAGCGCTTCGATCTGCTCTGCCACGACGCGACGCATTGCTGCGGCGCTGGCGCGGGTTTCTTCGGGCAGCTCGTTCACGCCGCGCGCCAGTTCCGCACGGGTCGCTTCGAGTTCGCCGCCAACTTCACGGGCGGTTTCGCGCATGGCGCGGGCCGTTTCGGCAAAGCGCTGGGTGGCGTCTTCAATAGCACGCTGCACTTCGCCAACCATGCGCTGCTGGGCTTCCTGCAGTGCCGCATTGGCGCGACGACCTTCGCTGTCGGCCGTTTCGTGGAACTCGCTGAGCTTGCCGGTGACTTCGCCGGTGGTTTCGTCGAGAGCCCGGCGAAGCTGGCCGGTATTGGCGGCGATGGCGCTGCGCACCGAGCCGGTGGAATCGGCAATGGTATCGGCCAGAGTGCCGGTCGTGTTGGTCAGCACATCGGTGACGGTGGAGGCCGTCGACGTTAGCACGTCGCTGACCTTGGCGGCATTGTCTTCCAATGCGATTGCGGCGGCATCGGCAGCGCGGCGCACCGCATTGTCCATCTGCGCCACATTGGCGTTGAGCTGACTGGAGAAGCGCTCATTGGTGGCATAAAGCGCATTGGTGACGGCGTTGGAATTGCTTTCCAGCGCGCCGGTAACAGCGCTGGTGGTTTCGTCCAGAACCTCATGCACCGAATGCGAGGTGGCCTGGAGGGCGTCGTCCATGGCACGGCGGGCCGAGATCAGGCGGCGCTCCGTATCGTTGACCGTATCGGCAATGGTCTGAGCGAACAGACGCATGCGGCCATCGATGTCGTCGGCACGGGCGGCAAAGCTCTGCGCTAGGGCATCCATGGCGCCGCGACGGTCTTCGAGATTGTCGAGAGCGATGCTGGAGCTGGATTCGAGCGCCTGCGAGGCCTGTGTGAAGCCGACGGCTTCGGCGTCGAGCTTGCCCAGAATGGTCGAGAATTGCTCCACCATGCCACGGATCGTGGTCTGCAATGCGCCGACATGCTGGGTAACCATGGACCCGGCCTGTTCGGTCTGGCCCATCGCCTCGCGCATGGTGCTGGAATAGGCGGCGGTCTGCTGGGCCACGCTGGTTTCGAGGCTGGCAAGGTTGGCCGTCGATGCATCGAGCACGCGCTGCAGCAGCAGGTTGGAATCGTTGAGCTTGTTGAGGGCGTTGGTGACGTCGCTGAGAATGCGGGTGGTGGAAACCGACATGATCTGCTCGGCTTCGCGGGAATTGTCCGCCAGCGCATCGCGCAGCAGATTGCCGTGGCTGGCCAGTGCATTTTCGAGGTCGGCCGAGCGCTCGGTGACGAGGTTGGCGAAATGGGTGGTCTGTTCTTCGACCGTGCGGTTGATATTGGTGAGACGGCCCTCGATGGCGTCCACTGCGCCCACAGCCTTGACCGACACGATCTGGTCGATATTGGCGGCGGCGAGGCGGATCTGATCCAGCGCGTCGCGGACGGCAGAATCCATGCGCGTGGCGGTGGATTCTACATTGTTGGAAATGGCCGCCGTGGCCGCTGTGATGCGGGTGGCGATGGTTTCTTCGATGCGGTCGGCGCCGGCTTCGAGATCAGTCATCGACTGGGTGATCGAGGTGCTGATCGAGGCGTTGAGTGCGGCCAGGCGTTCGGCGGTGATGTCGGCGCGGGCGGTGATCGCCTCGGGCAGGGTGCCCAGACGCTGATCGACCATTTCAGCAATGGCGTTACGAGCAGAGGTTACGCCGCTTTCGATAAGGGCAGCGGCCTGACGGGCGCTTTCGCCCACGCTCTGGCTGGCATGTTCGATGCTGGCGGCAACGCCCTTTTCTGCGTCGGACAGGCGGGTAAGTGCGTTGTCGAGACCATCACCGAGGCTGGAATTGACTTCGCTGACCTTGGTGGAAACCATGCTCGACATGTCGTTGAGACGGCTTTCCATGGTGCTGGTGACCTGACGCAGCGAGCCATCGATGCTGTCGCGTGCACGAGCGCCGTGCTGGTCGAGCGTTTCGGCCAGTTCGGACGTATGCAGGCCGATGGTTTCGCCAATCGAGGTCGTGTGGGTCGCCAGAGTATCGGAGAGAGCGACGGTGCGTTCGTCCAAACGATTGACCAGAGTCGCGGCGCGCTCGTCGATCTGGCTCGACAGGTCGTTGGTGCGGGTTTCCAGTTCAAGCGACAGCGTATTGGTGCGCTCGGAAAGCGCATCGGCAAGACGCTGGGTGCGCCCGGCAATAGCCTGATCGAAGGCCTGTGTGCCGGTGCCGAGAGTCTGACCAAGTTCCTGCGAACGGGTGCGGATGGTCTCGTTCATCTCGGTGGCCTGAGCGGCCAGAGCCTGCTGCAATTCCTCGGAGCGGGCTGCAATCGTGCCAGCGATTTCGGAGGTGCGATTGCCCAGGCTCTGCTGCATTTCCTGGGAGTGTGTCGAGATGGTTTCGGCAATTTCCGAGGCGCGGGCGGCCAGGGTCTGGTCAAGCTCGCTGGCGCGCGCGCCGAGGGATTGAGTGACCTCGTTGGTGCGATTGGCCAGAATTTCGTCGATATGGCCCGCGCGGCTGTCGAAGGTTTCGGCGATGAGGCCGGCATTCTTGTCCAGCGTATCGGCGATTTCGCGGGTTCGGTTGTCGAGAACTTCGGCGACCGATTTGGTCTTGGCGCCGAGGACGTCGCTCAGCTCGCGGGTCCGCTCGCTGACGATATCGTTGAAGCGGCCGGATTCTTCGTTGAGCGCCATTTCCAGCACATTGGCGCGGGCGGCAAAGCTGGTGCCCTGTTCATCGAGGCGCGAGATCAGGTGCTCGCCCTTATGGCCGATGACATTGTCGAGGGCATGCAGTTTTTCGTCCAGCAGGCCAGTGATTTCGGTCAGGCGCGTATCGAACAGACCGAGCGAATCCTGACCGGCAGTGGAAAGGGTGTCGCGGGCGCGTTCGGAGGTTTCATCAAGCGCCCCATTGATTTCGATGATCGCCGATTGCAGGCGGCTATCCATGGCGTTGAGCTGGATCGACACAGATTCATCGAGCTGGCGCGTCATGGTGGCGAGCAGCAATTCAGCTTCGTTGGTGCGTCCGGTAATATCACCGGCAATACGCGAGCCGATTTCGGACAGCGAGGCGCTGACTTCGTCGCCACGATCGCGCAACTGGCCGAGCAGGGATGCGCCGCCATCTGTCAGCAGATTGGCGAAGGAGGAGGTGCGCTCATCCAGCGCCGAGGCCAGTTCGCCAGTGCGGGATTCGATCAGCCCGGCGATATTGCGCGAGCGATCTTCAAATTCTGCGGTAACCGCATCGGTGCGGTCGGCAATCTGCTGGGTGCGGGAATCGATAACCGAGGCAATGCTGGTTGCCTGCGCATCCAGAGCGTCACCCAGAATGGCGATACGCTCTTCAATGCCAGAATTGAGCTGGGCGGCGCGGGCATCGAGTGCGCGCTCCATTTCCGTGGTCTGGTCCTGAAAGCCCAGCGCAAGGCGCTCGGAGCGATGATCGAGTGCGCCGAGGAAATCGGTGGTGCGGTTTTCGACGAGGCCGACAAAGCTGTCTGCGCGCTCGTTGAAGCCCGAATTGAGGGTGTTGCCGGCCGTTTCCAGCGCGCGGGTGAGATTGCCGCCGCTTTCCACGATCGTGCCGGCGATGCGCTGGCTGATCATGTCGAGGTCGAACACGAGGCCGGTATGGCTTTCGGTGATGGCTTCACGAACGCGCTCGGTATTGGTCAGAACGCTTTCGCGCTGACTGGCCAGCTCGGCAATCAGAGCGCGCATGCGCGATTCATTGTCCGAATAGGTGCGTTCGAGCGCAGTGACCTCGTTGTGGATCATCACTTCGAGTTCGCCAGCGCGGGACAGGGCGCGTTCAAGTCCATCGCCCAAGGCATTGACTTCGCGGCGCACGGCCTGACCAACGGAGGCAACCTTGTCGGCGGCGGTGACTTCGGGCTCGGCCAGACGGATGGCGGCCTGCGTGATCGAGGAGGCGGCATTGCGCAGATCGGCGGCGCGGCGGAACAGGGTGGCGACGGCGAAAAAGCCAACAACCGGCAAGACCATGATTGCCAGCGTGGCGACGAATTCGATGGAGCCGACAAAGGTGCTGACATTGGCCATTTGCGGGCCAAGGCGCAGCCAGGCGACGAGGCCGGTTACCGCAATCCAGATGATGGACAGGAGCAGCGCGAGCCAGGTGGGCGCGGATGAAGAGCGGGTTTGCAGGCTATAAAGAAGCTTGGAGGCGGAGATGCGGTCGTCATTGGCGACGGAGCTTGCCTGCTGGGCGATCTTGTCGGCCGCGCGCAGACGCTCGGAGCGCCCGGTGTCGGCAGGCTTGCGTTCCTGCGTCGGTTGGGTGGACGTATCCAGACTGAACACAGAGTCCTTGAGAGCGTCCTCAACGGCCGAGAAGGCCAATGCGGCCGGGTCATTCTGCGGGGTCGGATTCTTCGCCATACTCTTTACAACTCTCGCGTCGACATACCAGCGGCTGGGCGGGCTTCGGGAGCTGTCATGCGCCTAAGGCCCTTTCCGGGCCAAAAGCCATTTCGGAACAATTCGATGCAAATGCCCCGCATCATCCCCCAACCCTCGCCGCCGCGTGCTGGTTCAAGTCCCATACATACATTCAATTTTATGCAAACCGAACGCTTTCTTACTCAAAGGTTAATTTTTGGGTGGGAAACGTTAAGGAATGAAAGGTCAAACCAAGGCGAAGATGTGGCTTAATCTCTGATTCATGCGCCACCCATAAGCTCATCCACAGCAGCCTGCATGTGTTGAGTTCGGTGGCTGCGATTGTGGAGTTGCCAGAATGGCGCAGAGAGCTTTTTCAGAAACCCCGCTTGTCAATGGTCAGGCGAGGGCGGCGCGCCCAATCGATCTGGTGCATCTGGCCAAGCAATGCCTGGGCGATGAAAATCTCGAGCTGGAAATCCTGCGCCTGTTCGACACCACGCTCTCAACCTATTTCGTGCGGCTGCAACAGGCGTCCAGCTTCGATGATCTGGCGATCAACCTCCACGCCCTCAAGGGTGCGTCTGCTGGGGTCGGCGCATGGGGGATTGCGGATTTCGCCAAGATGCTGGAAGGCGAATTGCGCGAAGGACGGCCTTTGAAGAGCGAGCGCATCGAGGATCTGGGTATTCTGGTGGAAGAAGCGCGCGTTTTTATTGCGCGGATGCTGGAAGAGAATAACGCCTGAGCGTGGCGAACAATCTGCATCATATGCTCGTGGTTTGACCCTGCCTTTGCCAACGCTTATAGAGCGCCCCATATAGATTTCGGGTTTCGTCGCGTTTTCGCGGCCTCACAACGTTCAGCAGATTCATGTCCATGTCCAATGTCGCCGAGGCTCAGGCCCGGTCCGTCTCAGAACCGTTCCGTTTGCGCCGCACCTTTGCGATCATTTCGCACCCGGACGCGGGCAAGACCACGCTGACCGAACGCTTGCTGGCAGCAGCCGGCGCCATCCAGTCTGCGGGCCTTGTCCGCGGTAAATCTGGGGTGCGAGCCACACGCTCGGACTGGATGGAAATGGAGCAGCAGCGCGGCATTTCCATTACGTCATCGGTGATGACCTTCGACTATGACGGGTTGACGCTGAACCTGCTCGATACGCCGGGTCACTCGGACTTCTCCGAGGATACCTATCGCACGCTGACCGCAGTCGATGCTGCGATCATGGTGATCGACGCGGCAAAGGGCATTGAGGCGCAGACGCTCAAGCTGTTTGAAGTCTGTCGGTTGCGCGATATTCCCATCATTACCTTCATCAACAAGGTGGACCGCGAGGGCCATGCCCCGCTGGAACTGATCGATGAGATCCAGGGCAAGCTGGCGCTGGATCTGACCCCGGTATTGTGGCCGATCGGGCAGGGCGTCGATTTCGGCGGCTATATCGATCTGGTCGAAAAGCGCGTGCTCAACCCGCAGGGCAAGACCATCGCGGAATATGAGGCGCTGGAAGACCTGCTGGAGATCGAGGCGCTAGTGGATAATCCGGTGTTCATGACGGCGCTGGAAACCTTGGAAATGGCGCAGGCCATGCTGCCGGGCTTTGATCTCAAAACCTTCCATGAGGGGCATTTGAGTCCGGTGCTGTTCGGTTCGGCGCTCAAGGGCGTGTCGGTGGCAGAATTGCTGCGCACTCTGGGCGATTGGGGGCCGGAGCCGCGTCCGCAACCGGCCATTCCGGCGCCGATTGCACCATCCGAGAAAAAGGTCACCGGCTTTGTGTTCAAGGTGCAGGCGAATATGGACGCCAATCACCGCGACCGCATCGCCTTTGTGCGTCTGTGCTCGGGCAAATTCGAGCGCGGCATGCGCTTGAAGAATGTTCGTTCGGGCAAGGATATGGCGGTTTCCAACCCGATGTTCTTCTTCGGCAATAATCGTGAGCTGGCTGAAGAAGCGGTGGCGGGGGATATTGTTGGTATTCCCAATCATGGCACGCTGTCGGTGGGCGATACGCTGACTGAAGGCGCCAATATCAATGTGACCGGTATTCCGAACTTTGCGCCGGAAATCATCCGTCGCGTCCGGCTGACCGACCATATGAAATCCAAGCAGATGGCCAAGGCGCTGACGGACCTTTCGGAAGAAGGTGTCACGCAGGTTTTCCGCCGCATGGTCGGTGCGGACTGGATCGTGGGCGTGGTGGGTCAGCTTCAGCTCGAAGTGCTGTCGGCCCGCGTCGCCAAGGAATATGGCGTGCCGATCAGCTTTGAAAGCATCGGCTATGAAGTGGCGCGTTGGGTGGAAAGCGACGATGCAGAGGAGCTGAAGCGCTTCATTGCCGCGCAGAAGGTCAATATGGCCGAAGACCGCAATGAAGCGCCGGTGTTCCTGGCGCAGAATGCCTGGTGGGCCGACCGCGCCAAGCAGGACTGGCCAAAAATCCGCTTCCTCACCACCAAGGAGCGGCATTGAGCGCGCCCGACCGCATTGGTGAGTTTGTTGCTGCTGTGCAATCTGCGTTCGCGGACGGCTCGCTCATCAAGCTCAAGCTTGGTGGCTATCATGGCCCGGAGGCCGATCTCAAATCGGCCGAGGCACGAAAGGTCTCGATCAAGGCAGGCGAGCGGCTGAGCGTCGTATTTCGCTACAAGACACGCGACATTACCAAGAACCTGTCACTGGACGAAACGGCTCTGCTGCTGGTGACCGGGCTCAATGAAGAATGGCGCAGCGCCAGGCTGGAAACCACAGCATTCGATCTGCAATTTGAGCGGCAGGGCGATAAATTGCGCCTGAAGCGCAGCGAGGTTGTTGGGCGCGAGGCAGTTGTATCGAGCCATAACCGGGCCAAGAACCGGCCGCTGACCGAGACGGGTAAGCCCTGGCTACAGGCGCTGGGTATCACCGGCAGAGATGGCGCCGTGCGCAATGACCGCCAGGATAAATTCCGCCAGATCAACAAGATGGTCGAAATCTTTGCGCCCCTGATTCAAGGCCTTAAGGCAGAGATTCCGCGCATTCTGGATATGGGTGCGGGCAAGGGTTATCTGGATTTTGCGCTTTACGACTATCTGTCCGGCAAGGGCGCAAAGGCGGAAATCATCGGTGTGGAGCTGCGCCTGCAATTGGTTGCGGATGGCAATGACAATGCCCGCATGTCGGGGTTCTCGGGTCTGCGCTTCGAAGCTGGCTCGATTCTTGGCTATGATGCCAGCGGCGCCGATGCCGTCATTGCGTTGCATGCCTGCGATACGGCGACGGATGACGCGATCTTTCAGGGGATCAAGGCAGGGGCCGATCTGATCGCCGTTGCGCCATGTTGCCACAAGCAGGTCCGCCGACAGATGGAGGCTGGTTCACCCGATCAGAATCTCGACTTCCTGCTGCGTCATGGCACGTTCATGGAAAAGCAGGCCGAGATGGTGACTGACGGCCTTCGCGCACTGATCCTTGAGGCCAGCGGCTATCGGACCAAAGTGTTTGAATTCGTATCGGACGCGCATACGCCGAAGAACAATCTGATTGTTGCTCAGAAGGGCGGCGGAGGGTCGCGGCAGGTGGCGCTTGACCGGATTGGGGCGGTCAAGGCTATGTTCGGCATCGAAAAGCATTATCTGGAAGGTCTGCTGGAAAGCTGACCACAAGACTACAGGCCCCCAATGACCAAGATTACCTATGTCACCGCCCAGGGTGAGCGCATCGAAACCGAAGGCGAGATCGGCTCGACCGTGATGGAAACGGCGATCATGAATGCCATTCCCGGTATCGTGGCCGAATGCGGTGGCGCCTGCACCTGCGCGACATGCCATGTCTATATCGACGAGGAATGGCGTGAGACGGTTGGCGGCCCATCGATGATGGAAGAGGACATGCTCGACTTCGCCTTCGACGTGAAGGATTCCAGCCGTTTGTCCTGCCAGATTAAGGTGCGGGACGCGCTAGACGGTCTGGTCGTGCACGTGCCGACGCGGCAGGGCTGAGCAAAATTTTCTTCGGGCTGGTCAAGTGAAGATTCATTTGGCGGCTAGCCGGTAAAGCCGCGCGCGCCATTCCAATCCGGGCTGTCGACGGGAAATATAAAAGCTATTGAATTTCAACGTCTTGTTGCGAGGGGCGTGATTAGACTATTTTGCCCCAATCTCTCGAACAGGATCATGATGGGTTCCCTCAACACATTTCCGTTGAGTTTTAAGGTCAAGGGCAAGCGTATAATCATCGTCGGCGGCGGCGATGAGGCCCTGAACAAGGTTCGGTTGGTTTCTAAGACTACCGGTTCGATAGAGATTTATTCCCGGCGCATTGAAGCGGACTTTTCGGGGGTCCAGGCTAGCATTTATGAACGGGTTCTGAACGCAAAAGACATTGCCGGGGCGGCGCTGGTCTTTGTGGCCGAGCAGAGCGAGGACGCAGAGCTTGCAAAAGTCGAGGCGCGTCGGCTTGGTATTCCGCTCAATGTGGTTGATGTGCCGGCGGAATGCGATTTCTACACGCCGTCCATAGTCGATCGTGCGCCGCTGACAGTTGCTATTTCCACCGAAGGTGACGCGCCGGTGCTGGCGCGGCTGGTGCGGGCGCAGATTGAGGCGCTTCTGGCTCCGGGTCTTGGCAAAATTGCGAGTCTGGCCGGTGGGTTACGCCACAAGGTTGAGAGCCTGATTCATGACGGTGCTTCGCGCCGGCGCTTTTACGAAGAACTGGTAACGCGGCCTGATATCGATGCAGAGGTACTGCTGGCGCAGCATGTTGCCAATGGTGCAGGGCAGGGCGTGGTGTGGCTGATCGGGGCAGGGCCGGGCGCAGAGGATTTGCTGACCCTTCGGGCGCAGCGGCTGCTGCAACAAGCCGATGTGATTGTGCATGACCAGCTTGTGCCTGCCGCCGTCGTGCAGATGGGCCGCCGCGATGCCGAGCAGATTTGTGTCGGCAAGGCGCGCGGGCATCATTCATTTTCGCAGGCACAGATCAATACGCTGATCGTGCGGCTGGCTGGTGAAGGCAAGAAGGTCGCGCGGCTCAAATCGGGTGATCCGATGGTGTTTGGGCGCGCGGGCGAAGAAATCGAGGCTTTGCGCAAGGCCGGGCTCGACTACGAAATCGTGCCGGGCGTTAGTGCGGCTCTGGCTGCCGCTGCCGATAGTGCAACGCCGGTGACGCTGCGCAAAGTGTCGAGCGGTTTTGTGATGGCTACGGCGCATGGGGCCGATGATGCTGACCTGACGCATTGGGCGGCTTTGGCTCAGTCCGGTTTGACGCTTGCACTCTATATGGGCAAGGCGATTGCTGCCGAAACCGCCGCGCGTCTTGTGGCGCATGGTGCTGCTGCCGATTTGCCTCTTGGTATCGTCGTCAATGCCGGTCGGGCGGACAGCGCATCCTACGCTGGTACATTGGGCGCACTGGCCGCAGGTGCAGTAGATTTTATCGACGGCCCCGCCGTCATTCTGGTTGGCCGCGCCGTGGCGCATGGCGACTGGCAACACGCTGCTGCGGCAGCGGCAAGCAATTTCAAGGTAGCGTGATCCATGGAAATCCTCACCGGCAACGAACTGATCTCGGGCGCCACCGTCTATCTCGACGGCGCGGGCAATTGGATCGAGGATTTGCAGGCCGCGCGGCTGTTCTCCAAGGAGGAGAGCGCCGAGCGCGATGCCGCTTTGGCTGCAACCAAGGCGACTGGCCGGATCATCAGCCTTGAAATCGAAGAAGTATCGCAGGAGGGTGGGATAATCGTGCCCAAGCGCCTGCGCGAACGCATCAGGGCGGCGGGCCCCACCGCTCCCCTAACTCTCAATGGGCAGGCGTATGATCGCCAGCACTTAGGTGACGACGGGCATGTATCGATATGACGAATTCGACGCCGCTTTTGTAGCGGGTCGCACGGCGCAGTTTGCCGATCAGGTGAAGCGCCGCCTTTCGGGTGAGCTTTCCGAAGACCAGTTCCGGCCTTTGCGGCTGATGAACGGGCTCTACCTGCAATTGCACGCCTATATGCTGCGTATCGCCGTGCCCTATGGCACGATGAATTCGCGCCAGATGCATAAGCTCGCCCATATCGCGCGCACCTATGATCGCGGCTATGGTCATTTCACTACGCGGCAGAATATCCAGTTCAACTGGCCAAAGCTCAAGGACATTCCGGTGATCCTTGAGGAACTGGCGAGCGTGGAAATGCACGCGATCCAGACCTCGGGCAATTGCATTCGCAATGTCACGACGGACCAGTTTGCAGGTGCTGCCGCCGACGAAATCATCGATCCGCGCCCGATTGCCGAAATCCTGCGGCAATGGTCCAGCCTGCATCCCGAATTTTCCTATCTGCCGCGGAAATTCAAGATTGCGATTACCGGCTCGCCCAATGATCGCGCCGCTATCCGCTTTCACGATATCGGCTTGCAGGCGGCGGTGAATGGCGCGGGTGATATTGGCTGGGAAGTCTGGGTTGGTGGCGGTCTTGGCCGCACGCCGATGGTTGCCAAGCTGATCAATTCCTTTGTGCCCAATGAGCACCTGCTGGCTTATCTTGAATCCATCATGCGGGTGTACAACCGCTATGGACGCCGGGACAACAAGTACAAGGCACGCATCAAGATCCTCGTGCATGAAGAGGGACTTGAGAGCATCAAGGGGCAGGTGGAAGCCGAGTTTGCTGAAGTGCGCGGCGGTGTTCTGACCCTGCCCGAGGAAGAGGTGGACCGGATCACCACCTATTTCGCTCTGCCCGATTTTGCTGATAGGTCGGGCGAGACGGTGGATGTCGCCTATCAGTCCATCATCGACCCGGCCTATGGTCGCTGGCTCGATAATAATCTCCACCCGCATAAGCAGGCCGGTTATGCCGCGGTGACGATTTCGCTGAAGCCCGTTGGCGGCGCGCCCGGCGACGCGACCGATGTGCAAATCGACGTCGTGGCCGATCTGGCCGAGCGCTATTCCTATGACGAATTGCGCGTGACCCATGAGCAGAACCTGGTTCTGCCGCACGTGGCGGTGAGCGATCTGCGCGCGGTTTACGACGTGCTGGTGGCCAATGGGCTGGCCGAGGGTAATAATAACCAGATCACCGATATGATCTGCTGCCCGGGCCTCGATTTCTGTGCGCTGGCCAATGCGCGCTCGATTCCGATTGCGCAGGAAATCTCCAAGACCTTTGCGGCGCCCGAGCGGCAGAAGGAAATCGGTGATCTCAAGATCAAGATTTCCGGCTGCATCAATGCCTGTGGGCACCACCATGTGGGCCATATCGGCATTCTCGGCGTCGAGAAGAAGGGCGGCGAGCTTTACCAGATCACGCTTGGCGGCGACGCCACCGATAGCGCGTCGGTTGGCAAGATCATCGGGCCGGGTTTTGAGGCCGAAAATGTTCCGGGCGCTATCGAGAAGCTGGTCGATTTCTACATCGCGCAGCGGCAGGGCACCGACGAAAGCTTCCTCGCGGCCTATCGGCGGCTGGGTGAGGCTCCGTTCAAGGAGGCGTTGTATGGGAATGCGTAGCGTTCTTCACCTCTCCCTTTGGGGGAGAGGTCGGCGCGCAGCGCCGGGTGAGGGGGCCTTTTCCTGGTCTGGTGCATGGGGAAGGCCCCCTCACCCGACCCAAGAGGGTCGACCTCTCCCCCAAGGGAGAGGTGGCGCTGCCGCGCCGGCAATCGTGGAGAAATCCCATGGGAATGCCTAAGCTGGCGCCGGTTCCTGTCGCCAATGACAAGCTGCGGGCGCTGGGTATCCTTGCGCTCAATGGCATGTTTGACGAAATGGATGCCGTGGGTGTGCTGCGCTACGCCGTCAGCGATGTACTGCCCGGCGATCTGGCGATTGTCTCGTCCTTTGGTGCGGACTCGGCTGTTCTGCTGCATATGGTGGCGCAGGTGGACCCGTCCATGCCGGTTTATTTCCTTGAAACCGGCAAGCATTTTCCCGAGACGCTGGCCTATGTCGAGATGCTGAAAAAGCAGTTCGGCCTGGTCAATATCCATGCCATCCATCCCGACCCCAATGACATCAAGCGGTTCGATCCGAATGGCGATCTATGGGAAACCGATCCGGATTCCTGCTGCCACATTCGCAAGACCGAGCCATTGGAGCCGGTCACCGAGCAATATGGCGGATGGGTGACGGGGCGGAAGCGCCACCAGACCAAAGAGCGTGGCGTTCTCCCGCATTTTGAACTGACCAGCGATGACCGCATCAAGGTCAATCCACTAGCCTATTTCTCCGATGCAGACGTCATTGCCTACCGCCAGAAGCATAACTTGCCCGAGCATCCGCTCTATGCCAAAGGCTACAAGTCCATTGGCTGCGCGCCTTGCACCTCGATTGTTGCCGAGGGCGAAGACCCGCGCGCGGGACGGTGGCGCGGCCTCAACAAGAAGGAATGCGGCATCCATTATGACTTCAGTGGAGCGATCGCCAATCCGATGAAAGCCGCAAACCGCCACACGCTCTGGAAAGACGGCGCGTTCATCGCTGATCCGTTCAAGGATTGGGAAGAGGGCGCCAATCCGTCCGAAGCGCGCTATGTGCATGTGCCGCTGCCGGTCTTTCTCGCCAATCGCGCTGAATTTCTGGCCAATCCGCATCCGCTGGGACTTTTGGTCGCGCCGGGTGAAAAGATTGAGGACGTGGCCGACGATCTGTCGCGCTTTGCCTCGATTGCGATTCTGTTCCCCGCATTTTCGGATGGGCGCGGCTATTCCACGGCGCGCCTGCTGGTAGAGCGGCTGAAATATGCCGGTGAAGTCAGGGCAGTAGGCGATGTTTTGCAGGATCAGATTCCGCATATGCGCCGCTGTGGCTTCAATGCCCTTGTGGTCGTTCATGAACCGACCCGGCAGGCGCTGATCGAGAACCGTCTGCCGGAAGTGGCGGTTTTTTATCAGCCTGTGGGCGTTACCGAGATACCTCTGGGCACTCGCCCCTTCCTTCGCCGCGTATCGTGAGATAAGTGGATTTCGTTAGTCGCCTTTAATGGCACAAGCCGGGGCCGCTGGTGACAGCGGCGGTTCCCATCCAGAAAAGCGGGGCAGGGCGCCCCGATGGGACCAAGTCCGGAACCAGCGCGGTTCCGGTGTCGAACGGACTTTGAAAAATGAGCACTGAGATCACCACTGATGTCGTCGTCATTGGCGCAGGCCCCTGCGGGCTGTTCGCGGCCTTCGAACTCGGACTGCTCGACATCAAATGTCATTTCATCGACATTCTGGATCGCCCCGGCGGGCAGTGCGCGGAGCTCTATCCCGAAAAGCCGATTTACGATATTCCCGGCTTCCCCGTGGTTACCGGCCAGCAGCTGACCGACAATCTCATGGCGCAGATCGCGCCATTCTCGCCGGAATTCCACTTCTCGCGCATGGTCAATTCCATCGAGAAGCTGGAAGATGGCTCGTTCAAGCTGCAGACCGACGCCGACGAGACGTTCTACGCCAAGGTGGTGGTGATTGCGGCTGGTGGCGGCTCGTTCCAGCCCAAGCGTCCCCCGGTCGCCGACATCGAGCAGTTTGAGAACAAGTCGGTGTTCTACGCCGTTCGCAAGATGGACGATTTCCGCGGGCAGGACGTGGTGATCGTCGGTGGCGGTGACTCGGCATTGGACTGGACGCTGGCGCTGGAATCGGTTGCGCGCACACTGACGCTGGTGCATCGACGTGATGCCTTCAAGGCGGCTCCGGCCTCGGTCAACAAGATGAAGGAGCTGGTGGCCGAGGGTAAGGTCAATTTCCAGCTCGGCCAGATTGCCAAGCTCGATGGTGAGAATGGGCAGATCAACCATGTGCACCTGACCACCGATGCGGGCGATCTCTCCATTCCGGCGACGCGCCTGCTGCCCTTCTTCGGTCTCACCATGAAGCTCGGCCCGGTGGCCGATTGGGGCCTTGAACTCAACGACAACACCATCGTGGTCGATACTGAAAAGTTCGAGACTTCGGTACCGGGTATCTTTGCCATCGGCGACATCAATTACTATCCGGGCAAGCTCAAGCTGATCCTGTCGGGTTTCCACGAAGCTGCACTGATGGCGCAAGCCGCCAAGGCCATCGTTTCGCCGGGCGAGCGAGTGGTTTTCCAGTACACGACGTCGAGTACCAAGCTGCAGAAGAAGCTGGGCGTGGCGTAAGGCGCAATACGCTCCTTAAGCCGTCATTGCCCGGCTTGTCCGGGCAATCCATCTTGCTGAGGCATGGACCACCCGGACAAGCCGGTGGTGACGATCAATGATAGTCTTGTTGTTCTGGCAACTTGACGCTATCCCCATCGCGCTGTTGAGGAGCGCTTCTCATGAAGATCATCGTTACGGACCAGACAGGCGAGGTGCACGAGCTCGAAGGGCTCGAAGGCTGGCGCGTGATGGAGGTCATCCGGGACTGGGGTCTCAACATCAAGGCCGAATGTGGCGGCGCGCTGAGTTGCGCCACCTGCCATTGCTATGTGGATTCTGACTGGCTCGATGTCGTCGGTGCGCCCAGCGACGACGAAGAAGACATGCTCGATAGCGTCGGTGATGTGAAATCAAACTCGCGGCTAAGCTGCCAGATCCTGTGCTCGGACGCGCTGGATGGGCTGAAGCTGACGCTGGCACCGAGCGCGGCGAAGGATTGATCTACGTTCTCGATTATTTCTTCTGCCAAACTGTGGCGATCAACAACGCGTACAATGACATTGCGTGTGCGTGGCCTGCGCTCAGCAGCCCAAAGGGTGTTTGACCACAGCTTCCGACATACCATCTTGGCCAATACGCGCCCGCGGTGTTCCATCCAAATGGATGGCGCTAGCAACGACCAAGAACGTTGCCATAGTCAAAATGACATATGACGAAGTCGCCATGTTTGTGGTTTTAGATTGGCGCTCGCCAGATGCTGCAGTTCTTGCGAAATGGTGTTATTACCGGCTTTGAAATGCACTATCTGGTTGCTTCAGTAAGCCCTTTGGACATAACCATTTTTGTCTGGCTGGTTTTTGTCCGGTGCCTTTAGGGGAGAGGTATGTTCGCTGTCGTAATCTTGCCGATCATGATGATTGGTTTAATCCTGTCGATAGGCTTGGCAATCGTATTCATGCTCGTTACGGCTTTGGCGAGTGGTTTTTCATTCGCGACTGCCGCCGCCATCGGTTCGACCGTCAGGGCACCGATAGGTCAGGACAGTCGATCTTCGAACTGGCTGCGTCAAGTTCTGGGCTTGCTCCTGCCAGCGATTTTGTTGGGAACGATTGCCGCGCTCATGTTCGAGTTCGGTACGGCATCATTTTTTGGTTCAGGTCTCGATGTTGGCGGCAGACTTGCTGTTCTTGTGGCTCACAACGTCCCGGCATTCCTTATTATACTTTGCGCTGGGTTGCTGATCCGGCAGTCGGTAGTGAGTATTATTCTGATTGCCGTTGCTATAGTCATCTTCGTCATGGTGCCTATCGGCTTACATCCGTTTTCACCTTATGACGCAATATATACAGCGCTTTTTATACCCGTTCCCGCGCAGTTCCTCCAGAGTGAGCTCTTGTTTTATAACGACGTTACAGCAGCTTACCGCGTCGTTGCAGGTTGGTCTTATGTCGGACTTCTGGGGGCGACCATATTTGAGTGCTGGCGTATTCGCACAAAGCGCGACGCTGGATCACTAGTATTCAAAATTGCGGTTGGTTTCTCAATTTTTACGATGATCTGGGCCGTACTGATCGCCACGAGGTTTTTCGGGCTGTCGTCGTAGAAGGTCGGCCTGACGTTTCTTCTCGCGCACCTGATATCAGCGCCATCACCACTGGGTCGGGCGGCCGTAGTCCTTCTAAGTCCACCATTCGTCACCCCTCGGGCTTGGCCCGAGGTTTTTTACACGCGCCGTTTCAAGTGCAGAGCCCTCGGAGCAAGCCCGAGGGTGACGAGCGGTGAATAAGGCTAGTTTTCAGGCGCTCTTCCCCGCGTCCTGTGTCACCTTCGCCAGTTCGGGAATGAAGTCCCGTACCATGGGCTGGGGCAGGATTTCGAAGGGTAGGGGCCTGACGACGCGCATTGCCGCAATGCCGACGCGGACGGTCATGAGGCCATTGACCACGCCTTCGCCGAGCCGCGCGGAGAGTTTGGCTGCTAATCCCTGACCGACGAGCTGCTCTACCACGCCATCGGTGAGGACCAGACCGCCGGTGACGGCGAGATGGGCGAGGACGGCGCCAGACAGGCGAATAAAGCCGAAAAAGCCCGGTCTTGCGCCATAAAGTGCGCCGATGGCGCCGGCGAGGCGGATGCTTTCATAGATGACAAAGGCGATGTCGATGAGGGCGCGGGGGGAGACGGCGGTGACCAGCGCGACGCGGCGGGCCGAAGCGGCGGTGAGGGCCTTGGCGCGGGCGTCCAGCGGGGCCATGAGGCTGCGTTCGGCCAGATGGATGACTTCGTTTCCGTCGAACAGGTTGGAAACATTGGTGTTTATCGTTTCGCGGGCACGGGCGAGATCGGGCCGACTGGCGTAGACGCCATTGAGGTGATCGACCACTGAACCGGCGCGTTTGCGGTCATTATCAGTCACGGCGCGGGCGGCGTCGGCCTTGAGGGCATCGAGAACGCGGAGCCGGCGGAGAGCCAGAACTTCGCGCAGGACGAGGGCCAGGAGTGCGATTATGAACGCCCCGAGCACGCCAAGGCCGATATAGCCGAGATATTCATTGCTGGCGAAGAGATCGCGGATCAATCGCTCAGCGGCGAGGCCCAGACCGGCTGAGACGAGAATGCCGCCAGTGGTCCAAGCGAGCTTACCGATCCAGCCCATGCGGCGGGGTGGTGGTGTCACCAGGTCCGGGTCGTGTTCCGGGTCGAAAGTGGTCTCGACGATTTCGGCGCGCTCCGGGGTGAAAGCGCGCGGCGCGCGCGCTACCGCATTGGCGTCGTCGGGGCGGGAGATTGTGTGGGCGACAGGCCGCTTCATGCCATCCAGTCTCCGATAAGGTAATCCAGCGCTCGGTCCAGGCGGATATGAGGCAGGACGGGGTCGCCTGCTGCATTGCGCTCCAAACGCTGTGGCGGGGTGAAGCGCAGGAAATTCAGCGCGACCGGGTTGCCGTTCTCGAACAATGAATCCGGGCGTTCCGGCAAATCACCGGGAAATAGAGCAATTTCGGTTTTGCCATCATAGGTGGTGCCATCCAGAACCTCGCCCTCCAGCGGCGTGCCGATCAGGGTGGGCAGGGTTTCGCCGTTTTCCCGGATGGTGCCTTCGCTGGTGGCGCGAATACCGGCCATGGCAATGGAGCGTGTTTCCGCCCCGGCAAAGCGGGCGCGTTTCGAGGCGCTGGCAACGAGGCGGTTGAGGATGGCTTCCAGCCGGTCATGGCTGGTGTGATGCACATGGTCAGCCTTGGTGGCGGCAAAGAGAATGCGATCGATGCGGCGGGAGAAGGGGCGCAGCAGCGGATTGGTCTCGCCTTGCCGGAAGCAGGCGAGCACGGCGGTCAGCGCAGTTTCAAGATCGCTGACGGCGGCAGGGCCTGCATTGAGCGCGCGAAGCGTATCGACCAGCACCACCTGTCGATCCAGCCGGGCGAAGTGGTCGCGGAAGAAGGGCCGCACCACCTGCGCCTTATAGGCCTCGTAGCGGTTTTCCAGCATGGCGTAGAGGCTGGAGTTCCGCTGCGCGGTAGGCGGGCGAGGCAGGGGCGCAAAGGTGAGGGCGGGGGAGCCTTCGAGATCGCCGGGCAGCAGGAACCGGCCCGGAGGGAGCGTCGAGAGCGCGCCATGTTCGCGGGAGCGGCGGAGATAGGTGGTGAACGCCGTCGCCAGCCGCTCGGCGTCGGGATCATTTGCGTCCTTGGAGATGTCGGTGCTGTCGAGTTCGCGCAGGAATTCGCCTGCCTCATCGGCATGGCCGGGCTGGCGGGCGCGTGCCAGCGCTTCGGCGCTCCATTCGGCAAAGGAGAGGCCAAGCAGGGGCAGGTCGAGCAGCCATTCGCCGGGGTAGTCGACGATATCGAGATTGAGCGTGGCCGGACCGGTCATGCCGGACCACCACTTTGCCGACTGATATTTGAGGACGATGCGGAGCTGGGAAATGCGACGCGTCCCGTCCGGCCAGGTGGGGGTACTGGCGGTGAGCGCGGCAAGGTGCTGCTCATAGGCAAAGCGGGGAATTGTCGCGTCGGGATATTCGGCCAGTTTTGCGCCGATGAAGCGGCCATCGGCGAGGGGCGCAAAGCCAGGCAGGCGGCCTTGCGTGAGAAGATTGTGGACCAGGGCGGTGATGAAAATGGTTTTTCCGGCGCGGGAAAGGCCGGTGACGCCGAGGCGTAATGTAGGTGTGAAGACGCCGGTGGCGCTATCGGCGAGATTGGAGAGGGCAATGCCCAGCTCGTCGGTGATATTGGTTGGCGGCTGCGGCAAAGGCTGGTCCCCGGTTCGTGGTTTCAACGTAGGGAGCGGGGGGCGGTTTGGGAAGGGGCGCTTCTTCACCTCTCCCTTTGGGGGAGAGGTCGGGTTGCAAAGCAAGCCGGGTGAGGGGGCCTGGCTCTAGCGTTCAAGACAAGGCCCCTCACCCGCCGCTACGCGTCGACCTCTCCCCCAGAGGGAGAGGTGGCGGGGGTGCCAATGTCGCTGTCAGGCTCGGAAGCCCCCCACCAAGCTTCCCTTCCTGGGACGGGGTGAGGACGCTCGGGTTTGAGGACCCCCACCTAGCCTCCCCCTGAAGGAGGGGGAGGGACAGATCGTGTTTGTCTCGGGTCTTGGTGCCACTGAACGGCTCCTCCCCCTTCTTCAGGGGGAGGATGGGTGGGGGTGATGACGATCGGGGATGAGCTACTTCCCGATCTCATCCAGACGGTAGGGCGTGGTCTGGTAGATCTCGTTGATCCAGTTCTGGAACAGGAGATGGGCGTGGCTGCGCCAGCGGTTTTCGGGTTCGAGGCTGGTGTCGCCATTGGGGAAGAGATTGGCGGGTGGCAATGTGTCGAGACCGGCTGCCCGGTCGCGCTCATATTCGTCGGCCAGCGAGCGGTTGTCGTATTCCAGATGATTGAGGAAATAGACCGCGCGTCCGTCCTGGCGTTCAAGCATGCAGAGCCCGAGCTCTGGATTGTCGATCAGCACATCGAGATCATCGCCAATGCTGGCCCGGTCGATGTCGTTGTAACGCGAGACCGGGATCATCGGGTTGTCCGAAATGCCCCTTAGCCAGGGCGAGCCGGGCTTGACGATCTGGTGGCGGAAAACGCCGAAGGCCTTGTTGTCCATGCGGTAGCGGCGCGCATTGTGGAAATGATGCAAAGCCGCCTGCGCGCCCCAGCAGATGAACATGGTGTGGTGCACATTGGTGCGTGTCCACTCCATGATTTCGAGCATTTCGGGCCAGTAGCGGACCTCTTCAAACGGGATATTGGCGATGGGTGCGCCGGTGACGATGAAGCCGTCGAACTTGCGCTCCTTCACCTCTTCCCAGGTCTGGTAGAAGGAATTGAGATATTCTTCGGACGTGTGCTTGGACTGATGCTCGGTGATGCGCACGAGGCTGAGATTGATCTGCAGCGGGGTCGCGCCGATCAGCCTCGTAAACTGGGTCTCGGTGCGCTCCTTGTTTGGCATCAGGTTGAGCAGGCCAAATTCAAGCGGGCGGATGTCCTGCCGCGCGGCGCGGCTGGAATCCATGACATAGACGCCCTCGGCTTCGAGAGTTTTTCGAGCAGGCAGATTATCGGGAATTCGAATAGGCATGACAGCCTCTTAGCTGGGTGCAATGAGAAAACGATTCAAGCTCTGGCGCGTGCTCCGGGTATCCCCGGAAGACGCGCTAGCGCATTCGCTTCTCGATTGCGGCGGCCACCAGATCGACGAATTCGTCGCCATCACGGACGATGGCAAGGTCCGAGGCTTCCACGACATAGCCGAAATTGTCGGCCAGGGCCTGATAGCGGGGCAGGCGGTCGCGCAGCAGGGCTTCAAAGCCCCAGGCGCCGAAGCCGGCCGGGTCGACATCATTATCGTCGTGAATGCCGTTGATCAGCTTATATTCCGCCCATTTCTCGATGAGAAATTCGGGGCGATAATACATGGGCTTGGGCGATTTCTTGAACCGCTTTATGAGGTCGGCGGCGTTTTCGTCGGTGCCCCGAATATAGAGCAGCGCCGTGTGATCGGTCAGCGTCTTGACCACTGGGTCTTCGGCATCGTTGTGGTCGATGACCTCGATCAGCGAGCCGCCGGTATCGGCGATGAAATCGCCATAGCCATAGAGTGTCTTGGCCCGATCAATGAAGTAGGGCAGGTCGCCCAAGGCGGCGATTTCGGCAATCCGGTGCTGTTCCTGACGGCGCTGATATTCGGCCAGCGGCAGGCCGCCACGATTGGGATCGCCGGGCGTGCCGAGATAGGTCGAGAGCGGGTCGAGATTGTCGAAGGTGATATTGGACGAGATATAGATCGAATCTGTGCGCAGAAGCTGGGCCAGAAACGGCACTTTCATCGCTTCGCGCTTGAAATTGTCGACGATGAATTCGCCCATATAGCGCGTGCCGATACGGTAATCGGCGGAATAGTGGAACCAGTGGTTCTCGCGCAGCATATTGGAGAGGCGTGTCTTGCCAACGCCGGCCATGCCGAACACCGTCACGGCGCGGCGCGGGGCCTTCACAAACTCGTCGACGCTGGAAAACAGCATGTCTCACATTACTCCGCTGGCAGGGTGTTGAGCACCGCTGTCCATGCTGCGTTTAAATCAGCAGGGGCATCTTCGCAAGCAATCGGCAAATTCTGCCTGCAAGGCCGGACTCTTCTGCCGCCTTCTGGCCGCATTTGCACCTGTTTTCCGATAAAAACCTAATGGATTCAATGTGTCGGCCACTTGGCATTGCCCTTGCATTGCATTGGGGGAAGAGCGCCGGCAGGGCGCAATTGGGTAATCGGAGTGACAGATGGGTATCTATGGGGCTCTTTCCAGCGCAGTGACCGGCCTTCGGGCGCAGGCGCATTCGCTGGAGAATATTTCGGGCAATATCGCTAACTCGCAGACCATTGGCTACAAGCGGATGGAGACGAGCTTTGTCGATCTCATTCCCGATGCGCCGCTGAAGTCGCAGGTGCCGGGTGCGGTGCTGGCCCAGTCCCGCGCTACCAATAATCTGCAGGGCGATATCCAGACCAACGCCAACGAGACCTATATCGCGCTCAATACCGGCGGTTTCTTCGTTGTGGAGCCCAAGGTTGGCCAGTCCGACGGCAATTCGGTCTTTGCAGGTTCCAATTACTTCACCCGTCGTGGCGATTTTGAAATCGACAAGGATGGCCTGCTGGTCAATGGCGCTGGCTATTACCTCAAGGGCCTGCCCATCGATCCGGCCACCGGCAATATATCGGGTTCGGTGCCGGAAGTGATCCGCCTCTCCAATGCCTTCCTGCCGGCCAATGTGACGCGCACCGTCAACTATCAGGCCAACCTGCCGCAGATGCCCAAGCCGGCCAGTTACAATTCGACGATGCCCAATAGCGAATTGCTGAAGCCGTGGATGTATTCCAACGTCGGGGGTTCGCCGAGCATCCCGCGCGTGAATGGCAGTGCTATCGCTGATTTTGCGTCCATGGTGCCCGCTCGCGCTACCGGTGGCGAATATGTTGGCAATGCTTCTGCATCCAGCGTCGTCAATGACCGCGACTTCATGCGCATGTCCATCGGCGGTGTGGATCGCTATATGCGGTTTGATACCAGTGGCACCGGCCAGCCGCTTGTTGGTTATGATCCGGCTTCGACGGAATATGTGACAACGCTCAGAATCGCGGAAAGCGACCTGGCAATGCTGCACGAAATCGGGAGCTTCTCAGCGGGTTGGTTTAACTTCGATTTCGGCAGCCAAAGTCCGAATGCTGCCGGTCTTGAAGCTGCTGTTGTTGCTGCATTCGGTGGTGGTTCCGCTTCATACGATGCAGTCACCGGCGAGTTGATGATCACTCACCCAACAGGGCTCGGTACGCCGTTGGGGAATGCAACTGCCGGTGAGTGGTCCATCGACGCCAGCGATGACATCGATGTCATGCTGGCAAGCATCCAGTCGCAGTTGCAGGCCATCGATCCGACCATGTCGGCTAAGCTGCGTAATGGCAGGGTCGAAATTTCCGGCGGGGCGGCCAATACGAACGCCCTGTCATTCGCCTCCTTCCGCGCCCTTGGTGGAACGCAGACCGGCGATATCATGGGTATCACTGCTGGTCCGTTCCCGCATATCGCGGCAGTGACTGCGGCCAATATGCCGGCCGATCTGGCTGTGTCCAATGGCCAGACGATGACCATCGCCATCGGCAACATCACGCGCACCTATGTGTTCGACACTGATGGCACTGTTACGGCGGGCGCTGGCCAGACCAAGATCAATGCTGGCCAATCGCTGGCAGCCATGTTGGCTGAAATCGAGACCGATCTGCGTGCCAATGGTGGTCCCGGTGCTGCACAGGTGCAGGTTGCTTACGCCAATGGTGGCGTCGAGGTGAACTTCGCTGGCAATTACCACTATGACGTAACGATCTCGGGCAATGGTGGCGCGGCTCTCGGCGTCAATGGCGCCATGACCGCCGCGACCGGCACCTTGTCCTACATCACTGCCGCCAATGAAGATCAGTTCATCGCCCAGTCCATCGAAGGCGGCGCGATCACGGTCTATGCCGAGAACGGCGCACCGGCCAACGTGTTGCTGCGTTGGGCAAAGGTGGATAGTGCCGCCGCAGGCGGGGCTGATACATGGAACCTGTTCTACATGACCGATGCGAACGCTGTGGGCGGTGCACCGGCCTGGCGGAATGTCGGGGAGACCTATCAGTTTGGTCCCAATGGCTCGTTGGTGGGCAATGGTACGCCGACGGTTATGATCAACAACCTCACGGTCAACGGCATTCAGATCGGCAATGTGGAATTGCGTCACGACACCAACGGGGTTTCCCAGTTCGCTGACGTCAATGGTACTGTCTCGGTGTCGCGGCTCAATCAGAACGGCTATGGCGCAGGTGAATTCCTCTCCGTTGCCATCACCGACTCGGGTCGCGTCGTTGCCACCTATTCCAACGGTGAGCGCATCGACATGGCGCAGGTGGTGACCGCCCAGTTCAACGGCGTCAACTCGCTCAAGCGCCTCGATGGCGGTGTGTACCAGACCACCTCCGAATCCGGTGAGCCGATCTTCGATCTGTCCGGCTCGGGCATTCTGGGTGGGGCGCTCGAAGCATCCAATACCGATATTTCGGATGAATTCACCAAGCTCATCATTACGCAGCAGGCCTATTCGGCAGCGACCCGCATCGTCTCGACAGCTGACGAGATGCTGCAGGAAGCCCTGAACATGGTCCGTTAAGAGCGATCACTGAGCACAGGGTTCGGGGCATAGGCTCCGAACCAGCCTCCTTGGGTTGAGGGCGGTCTAGATGGGTTTGATTTCCTCGCTTTCCAATGCTGTTTCGGGTCTGCGGACCAGCCAGGATTCGATTACGATCCTGAGCCGGAACGTGGCCAATGCGGGCACGCCGGGCTATCACAAGCAGGCACTGAATATTGTCGACTACAATTCGGCAAATTCTTCTTATGCCCGCACGACCGGCATCAATCGCGCTTTCAACCAGAGCCTGCAGACCTATTATAACCGGCAGGTCTCGGACACGTCCTCGGCGGCGGTCAAAGGCGAATATCTGAGCAAATTGCAGGGCTTTCTGGGCAAGCCGGGACAGACGGGGTCGCTGGACACCATGTTCGGCAGCTTCAAGAATTCGTTGCAGGCCCTGGCCACCAGCCCTGATGATTATCCTGCCCGCGCCAATGCCGTGGCCGAAGCGCAGGCGATGGCGCAGCGGCTGAACCAGCTTTCGGGCATGGTTCAGGAATTGCGGCAGGAAACCGAAACCCAGATCACCAATAACGTAGTCGAAATCAATGCGATGATGGTGTCCCTCAATGAGGTGAACAATCGCATGCTTGATCTGGGCATGACCGACACGGCGCGCTCCGCTCTGCTCGACCAGCGCGACCGCCTTGTGGCCGGGATTGCCGGGATCATCGACGTGCAGGCCGATTACCGTCCCAATGGCACGGTGGCGTTGATGACACGCTCGGGCGTGGGCCTGATCGATAACGGGGCCAGCACCTTCAAATTCACCTCCGCCGGTGCGCTTTCACCCAGCGCTGTGGCGAGCATGGATAGCACTGATACGCGCGTGGGCACGCTGCAATTGGTGACGCCGTCCGGCCTTACCATTGACCTGATCCGCCAGGGCGTGTTGCAGGGCGGCGAACTGGCCGGACTGGTGGAGCTGCGCGACAAGACACTGGTCGAGGCGCAGAACCAGCTCGATGAAATCGCCGGTGCGCTTGCCAGATCCTTTTCGACCATCACCACGCCCGGCTCTGCGGCCAGTGACGGTTCGGGGCGTGCAGGCCTTGTGTCTGATGTCTCGCATTTGCAGCCGGGTAATGATGTCTATCTGACCTATACGATCAATGGCGCCGAGCAGCGCGTCCGCATCGTGCACAGCACCAACGGACAGGACTTCGTCGATTCCAGCGGCCAGCGTGTCATCTCGGTCGATCTGTCGGACACGAGTGCGGCTGCGGCCACGTTGCAGAACAAGCTGCCCGGCCTCAATATTACCAGCCCGAGCGCTGGACGGTTGCAGGTTCTCGATGATGGCCTGTCGGGCAATCGGGATGTTACCGGGCTGACCAGCCGCGGCACCGCTGCGGGCATGCAGACGGGTGAACTGGCCATGGCCCTGTTCGTGGATCAGGGCGGGGCGCCGTTCACCGGCAATCTCGATACCGATCCGCCGCAGGTCATTGGTTTTGCAGCGCGCATCTCGATCAACCCGGCGGTACTGACCGATAACAGGCTGTTGGTGCAATTCGACGTCGACCACACGCTGGGCGATGCATCGCGCCCCGACTATGTGCTCAAGCAGCTCAATGCGATGAACTTTGTGTCCGGCACCACGCCTGCGGCCAATGTCAATCGCCACCCGCTTACCGGCACGTTAGAGCAGTTGATCGGTCAGGTGCTGAATTATCAGGGCACCACGATTGGCGCGGCGCTGTCGCAGCGCGATGACCGCATGCTGACGCTCGATACCATCACCAGCCAGATGGAAACGGAATATGGCGTCGACATGGACCAGGAAATGGCGCGGCTGACCGAGCTGCAAAGCGCCTATGCCGCCAATGCCCGCATCGTGGCCGTCGTCAAGGAACTGCTCGACACATTGTTTGCGTCGACCTGAGGAAGTAAAGCATCATGATCGTCAATAAGTCGATGTTTCCGCTTCAGACCGGTTTTGGGGTCATCTCCAAAATGCAGGACAAGTTTGCCACGCTGCAAATGCAGCTGGGCACCGGGGTCAAGGCACAGACGCTGGCCGATATGGGGCGCGATCTGCCCGTTTCCCTGTCCGTGCGCTCACGGCTCAGCACCATTGCCGGTTACAATGCCAGCATCGATCAGGTTTCGCTGCGCCTGAGCTTTTATGACAAGACCCTCAGCCGTATGGATAAGATCGAGGGTGAGGCGCGCTATTCGGCGCAGATGGGCCAATACGGCACCAATAATATCAATATGGCCACCATCGCCGCGCAATCGCGCGCGCGGCTGGATGAAATGGTCACCATGCTCAATTCCGACGTTGGCGGGCGCTATCTGTTTGGTGGCTCGGTGACCGACAAGGCGCCCTTGCCCGATACCGATACGCTGCTGTTCGGTGCGGGTGGCCGCGCTGGTTACCAGACGGTTCTGACCGAACGTAAAGCCGCCGATGCCGGTGCGGATGGACGCGGCCGTATTGGCGCGGAACAGGACGTGCTGACGACCAATGTCGTGCGTATTGCCGAAGATGGCATCCATCCATTCGGCTTCAAGCTCTCCACCATGTCGACCACAAGCGGCGCTGTAACGATCTCTCAGCCCTCGCCCGCCGGTGGCACGCAGGGCGATCAGGTCTCGGTGTCATTTGCCGCGCCGCCAGCCGATCAGATCAAGCCGGGCCAAACCATCACCATGGGCTTCACGCTGCCTGACGGCACCGAAACCCAGATCACGCTGACGGCGATGGATGCAGAGAATGCCAGTGGGGCCGTGGGCGAATTTGTCATCGGCGTCGATGAAGACGATCCGGATGCGGCCGTGGCCAAGACCGCCGAGAACTTCATGAATGCGTTTCTGGCAAAGATAGACCAGATCGCGCCCAGTGAACTGGCAGCGGCCTCAACTTTTGCCGCCGCAGAAAACTTCTTTAATGCGGCCGGAGAGCCTGTCCTGCGTGTCAGCGGTGATCCGGCCACGGCAACGTCGCTGCGGGTCGCCAATGCCAATGATACGATCATGTGGTATTCGGGCCAGACGGCTTCGGTCTCTGCTGCCGGTCTGGGCCGACTGGAGATTGGCCGCAGTTCTGATGATGATGTGCTTGGCACGCCGCCAGTGCCCACGAGCACGATCTCACTGACCGAGAAGTCTCCTGTTTCCGCAGCGCATGGGTTCAGGCTGGTTGGCGCCGTTACCAGCCACGCTGCCGGTGCAACCAGCCCTCAAACCAATTACGCTGCCGGTAGCCCGGCCTCCATGTCGGTGACCTTCAACGGCACCGAGCAGCCAGGCGACAAGATTACGCTGACGCTTCAGGAGCCCGCGCCGAGCAATCGTGTCCGCGAAGTCACGCTTACTGCCGTTTCCGGCAAGGCGGGGCCTGGCCAGTTCACGATTGGCGGCAATATTGCCGATACATCCGCGAACTTCGAGAAGGCGATGCTCCGCTCGGTGACCGAGGCCGCAGCTGATGCCGAGGGGAGTCCCCGTCAGTCAGTCAGCGCGCTGGTGGAGGAAACGGGCCGGGTCAATTATGGCATGCAGGCCAATGAAAGCGGCTATCTGCGCATGATGCGCTCCTTTGCTGCCATGACGGTCGATACCTACCCCGAAGTCACCAACGCCACCGATCCCAATTCTGACGATCTCAACCCGGCCAAGCTGCGCTTTGACGCCATGGCGCGCCGCCAGCAGCTTGAATTGTCGGAAGCCCGCAATGTCGAGCGCGGCTCGATCGAGCTGGTGACCATGGAGATCGGATTGGCCTGGTCGTCCATGAATGCGGCGAGCCAGCGCCACACCAATTACAAGACGCAGCTCGACAATTTGCTGAGCGATGTCGAGACGGTGAGCAAGGAAGATGTCGCCATGGAAATCATGGCGCTGCAAACGCGGCTTGCGGCCAGCTACCAGGTCACCGCCATGGTCAGCAAGCTGAGCCTCGTAAACTATCTCTAGCGTCCTCGACGAGACGCCATTTCCGCAACAATCGACACCCTCACGGCTCAGCCTCGTGGGGGTGTTTTTCTTTGTGATGCGATCCGTTTGATCAAGGGACAAACAAAAAGGCCCCGCAATGCGGAGCCTTTTGATACTCAACGATTTTCAGGCTTACATGCCGCGCAGGCCGGCTGCGATCTGGCGGTTCAGGCGAACCAGCACTTCCAGTTTACGAGCTTCGGGCTCCAGCACCATTTCGCGGGTCTGGTTCATCACGAACAGGCCGAGATTTGCGATGTTCTGACGAATTTCCGTGGGGAGAGGGCTGGTTTCCTTGGTCACCGACGACATGAAAATGGTCCACAGCTTGCGATTGAAATTCAGCGCTGCGTTCATTTCCTCAGCGGTGGTATTAGGCCAATCGTCCTTAACTTTCTGCAGGGAGGCGGCTGCCCTCATAAGGAGTGCGGATTCCCGTTCACGAGAAGACTCAACGACCTTCGCCGTCTTCTGGTAAGCCAGTGCGCCTTGCTGATGCATGGGAGATTAGTTCCTGTTCGTATTCGATAAGCCTTTGGGAGGCCTTCAGCGCTTTATAAAGCTGCCCGGTTAATATCTCGTTGTTGATTTGGTTAACTATCTCGGCAGATGAGGGGACTGCCTCGATGAACTCATTCACGAGATCAAAAAATTCATCCGTCGTGGTGCTGATATCGTCTTCGATATACATGAGCTGCACGGCCAGATAGATGCGCTTGGCGGGCGTGTCGGCGGTCGCGGTGGTGAGGATGTCTTTTTCGCGCAGGATAGGCGCGCGCCCGTCGATAAAGAGGCGCGTCCGCTGGTCGGAATTGGTGATTATGCAATTGCCCACGAGCAGTTTTTCGCCGGGCTTGAGTTCCACCTTGAGAGCCATTCAGTCAGCCTCCACCACTTGAGTATGCAAAAGGATTTAAACCGCTGCCGTGGCAAAGACAACGAAGGCGGTACAAAGCCCGCCTTGCCTGATGCGTTGTCCTCAACGAAACCTTTACTGCAGCAGCTGGAGCACCGACTGATCTGCCTGGCTGGCGAGCGACAGGGACGACGAAGACAGCGACTGGCGGGTCTGTAGCGCCAGCAGGTTTGCCGCTTCTTCGTTCATGTCGGCCAGCGTGAGGTTGGCTGCGCCGGTTTCGAGCGTATTGATCATCTGCTTGGTGAACTGCTGACGGTTCTGCACGATCGACAGGTTCGAGCCGAACTTGGACGCCTGTGTGCGCACACTGCTCAGGGCCAGCTTCACTTCGTTCAGCAAAGCGTCAATGTCATCGTCGGAGTCCAGATCGATGGCATTGAGCTGCCGCATGTCCAGCGTGTTGGCGCTGATGCCCTGGCCGTCCTTGGCCTGGATCTCGATGAAGGAATTGCCCGATTCATTGAAGGTGATGCGCAGATTGTCGCCGCGGAGCAGATTGATGCCGTTGAACGACGCATCATCGGCGAAGCGATCGAGCTGGTTCTTGGCTTCGTTGAACTCGTTGGCCAGGCTGGCACGGATCGCATTGCCCTTGATTTTATGGCTGGTGGGCGCGCCGACGCCGTCACCATCCTTGTCCAGCACCACGCTTAAATCCTGCGTGGACAGGTTTTCGATGCGCAGCTTGCCATTGTCGTTGGAGGCGCGCAGGTAGGTGTTGGTATTGGGGTTGCGATTGATCTCTTCCACGAACTGGTCAACCGGATTGGAAGATTTATAAGCGGAAATCGCGGGCGTGCCGATGGATACGGTCGCGGTGTCGAACAGAGCAGCGCTGCTTTCGCCTGCTACGGCAAGCATTTTGTTTTCTTCGGTCTTGGCGCTGAAGATCAACTGGCCATTGCTGTCGAAAGAGGCTTCGACGTCATGCAGGCCAGCGGCCAGCAATTGATCGTTGATGCGGCCGAGCTGGTTTGTCTCAGCATGGGGAGAAGTGTCACGGCCCACGATGTTGATCTCGGCAGACTTGGTGCCATAGGTCAGGGTGAACTTGTGAGATGCAGCTTCGACTTCGGTCGTGTAGGTGCCGGTGACGCCTGGCAGGCGCGTGACAGCGATGCCGTCGGTGACGAGATCAGTGCCTGCGACGTTGGTGCCGACGACTGGTGTCAGTTCAGTGCTGCTAGCGGCGCCGACAGCCGGTGAGTTGGCTCCCAACGTCTTGCTGGTGATGACCAGATTTCCCGCGTCATCGAAGCTGGCCACGTGGTCAGCCATGCCGTTAGTAACGTGGTTCAGCTCGGCAAGAACTTCGGCCTGGGAGGTGACAGTGCCTAAGGTAACCCCGAAAATTACCTCGCCGGTAAGATCCCCAATAGCGTTGTTGAGCGCAAAGGTCTGCGAAGCACCGGTTGCGAGGGTGTTCTCGCGGATACCGGAGATGACCGGGGGATCACCGCCCTGATCGGCTGCGGTCAGCGTAATGCGCTGCGTGGCGGCGTCAAAGGCGACGGTGTAGTTTCCGGCTTCCTGATTTTCCTGCAGGGACTTCACGAAGGCAGAGAAGGAGCCGCCGCCGGTCGAAATGTTCTGATTGCCGACCGTGACCGAACCAATATTGTCCTTGTTATAAATGAACGAGGTTTCGCCATGCTTGGCGGTCGTCACACCAGCGACAAACTCGATCTTTGGAGAGGCTGCGGTCTTGGTATTGGATTCGATGATGATCGAATCTGCATTGGAACCAATTGTGTAGTCCGTTGGGTCGATGCCAGCGGCGGCCATTGCCGCACTGACCGATCCAGCAACATCGCTTGGCGTTGACGGCGGCGTCAGACCTGCAAGTGTGATTTCCTTGCCGTCAATGCGCAGCCTGCTGCCATTCACCAGCGACTCGTCGTGCTTGATCAGCGTGCGCGGACCCGCGCCTTCCAGCGTGCCAACCGTCGGCGGTGGATTGGTGAAGTCGACGCCGGGAATTGCCGTCAGCGTTGCCTTGGTGCCGCCGGTCGGCTCCTGAAGACGGATTTCGGTTTCTTCGCCAAAACGACCGCCGCCCACCTTGAGCGTGCTGAGCTTGTTGACCTCGTAAGTGTCAACCTGGAAGGACTTGTCCTGACGCGCCTGACGCAGGGTCGACTGCATGGATTCCAGCGTCTTGGTGATGGAGCCCAGGCCATTGTCCGCTGCTTCCAGCGTCTTGATGCCATTGGCCATATTGTCCATCAGGGCGTTGAGGTCGCCCGCGCGGCTATTGAGAGCTGAAGCGGTGAAGAAATTGGTCGGATTGTCCAGCGCGGAGTTCACCTTGTTGCCCGTTGCAAGACGTTCCTGCGTTTTGGACATCATTTCGGCGGTGTTCTGCAACGACAGCAGGTTCGTACGTACGGCCTTCGACAAAGTAATATCGGACATGGACCTTTTCCTTATCCCGGCGACTCTCACTGCCACCATTGGTTAGGAATTGTTTACGAAGGTAAATATTAACGAGGTGTTAATTATACCTGATAACGCCTTGGAAAGGTCCGTTAATGGCCGGTTAAACGCCACTTTTTGTGCCGGGAAGGGCTCTTTTCATCACCCGGAAGCCGCGGGAAGGGGGCTTTGAACGACAAAAGGCGGGCCGAAGCCCGCCTTTCCGATTCGAGTGCTTGCGCCGATTAACGGAGCAGCTGGAGAACCGACTGATCGGCCTGCGAAGCCATCGACAGAGCCGAGGACGACAGGGACTGACGGGTCTGGAGAGCCAGCAGGTTAGCAGCTTCCGCGTTCATGTCAGCCAGCGTGAGGTTGGCAGCGCCAGTCTCAAGCGTGTTGATCATGTTCTTGGTGAAGTCCTGACGGTTCTGAACCGAAGACAGGTTCGAGCCGAAGGTCGAAGCCTGCGAACGGATGTCGCTCAGGGCTGTCGAGAGCTTGCCGAGGAAAGCGTCGATGCCTTCATCGCTGTCCAGATCGATAGCGACGAGGCTGTCGATGCCGAGGTTCGATGCATTGATCGAACGGGCATTGTCGGACTTGTCCTTAGACTGGATGTTGATGGAGGACGAGCCGTTCTCGTTGAACGTGATCGTCAGCTTGTCGCCGCGCAGCAGGTTGATACCGTTGAACGAGGCGTCGTCGGCCAGCTTGTCGAGCTGATCGCGCAGTTCGTTGAACTGCTTGTGCAGGTTGTCACGAACGCTGTTACCACCGATGTTTTCGCTGGTGACGACATTGTTGCCGTTCTTGTCAACGCCAACATCCAGACCCTGCGTCGAGAGGTTCTCGATGCGGAGCTTGCCGTTGTCGTTCGACGCGCGAACCATGCCGCCATTGTCGCGGTTGATCAGTTCAACGAACTTATCAACGGTCTTGGTGGAGTTCAGAGCCGAAACTTCAGCCGAACCGGTGTCGACGCCATTATTGCCGAACAGAGCGACCGAGTCCTTGCCGGAAATGGCGAGGGTCTTGGCTTCTGCTTCCTTGGCAACGATCGAGAACTTGCCGTCAGCATCGAAGGAAGCTTCCACGCCCTTGACGCCAGCCTTTTCGAGCTGAGCATTCACGGATGCAATAGTTGCAGCCTGCCACTTGCTGACATCGACTTCGTTCGACTCGACGCCGCCGCCCTTGATGCCCGTGATGGCGATATTCGCAGTCTTGCCGTCATAGGAGACGGAGAACTCATCGGCGTGTGCGGCAACGGTCTTGACGTGAGCACCCTCGACTGGAGTGGCAGGCGTATAGCCGTCAACGGCGGCAACGCCGTCAGTGGTGCGGGTGGACGCGCCAACCAGGTCCGTGGCGTTGGTGCTTACAACAACGGCATCAACTGCCGCTGCTGCGGTCTTTGCGGTAAATGTTACGTTGGCAGCGCTGCCGCCAACGTCATATTTGGAAAGGAAGTCTGCAACGTCGGGGTCGCTGAGGTTGTCAGCATCGGCAAAGAAATTACGCACCGCAGCGGCCGCGGCATCTTCGTCGCCAATGGCGATGTCGATTTCAATACCACCAACAGTGACAGTACCTGCTGCCGATGCGCCGGCCGTGAAGGTCAGAGTATCGATCTGCTTCGTGCCAGGTGATGCTGCAGGAATGCTGGTGACGGGAGCGGCTGCACCATACTCGGATGCAGTGAGCGTGATCTCGCCGGAAGCCTTGTCAGCGGTGAAGGTGTACTTGCCGTCCTTAGCACCCTTTTCGAGGCCAGCGACGAAATCTTCAAATGTTGCGCCGGTGTCGATGGTCTGGCCACCAACGGTGACACTGTCAGGAACGGCGCTGTAGTTGAAGCTGATCGAGTTTTTCTGTGCGGCTTCGCCAGCAGCGAACTTGATCTCGGCAGCGTCGGCAGTCGGATCGATAGTTTCGACCGTGAAGCCATTCGTGCCATCAGCAGTGACAATGTACTTGCCCTTTGTCGAAGCATTAGCTTCAAGCGCTGCCTGGGCGGTTGCTGCAATACCACCAACACCGTCATTGGTGGCAGTCGCGCCGACTTCAACTTCGACACCAGCAATGGTGAACTTGTCGCCGGTTGCCAGTGGGTTGGCACCACCTTCAATGTTCGACACAACCGAACGTGCGCCAATGCCCTGATCCGCGGTGCCGGTGGCGCCGAGATAGGCAGTGGTGGCCTGCGTGGTCAGCTGCGACTTGACGCCATCCTTCTGGACAGCATCAGCTAGGCTGATGGACTTGCTGAGATCGCCGAACTGGCCACCAGCAAGGTTGATCACGGAATCTTCGGTGACTTCAAAGGACTTGGTCTGGAAGGACTTGTCCTGACGAGCCTGACGCAGAGTGGACTGCATCGATTCGAGGTTCTTGGTCAGGGCGGTGAGGCCGTTATTCGCGGCTTCGATCACCTTGATACCGGACGCCATGTTGTCGAGCAGCGCGTTCAGGTCGCCAGCGCGGCTGTTCAGCGAGGAGGCGGTGAAGAAGTTGGAAGGATTGTCGAGAGCAGAATTCACCTTGTTACCAGTGGCCAGACGCTCCTGCGTCTTGTTCATCATGGAAGCGGTGTTCTGGAGGGAAAGCAGGTTCGTGCGAACGGCCTTCGAGAGCGAGATATCACTCATTTATGGAGTCCTTTTCTAGGATTACGCAATGTACGACACCTCTCCTGAGGCTGGACCGCAACTTGCTCCGGCAGGCTATAAAGAAGCGTTAATTTGGTGATTAAGACTTAGGCAAATTCGCTTTTGTCGACGGCACTGCGCCAAAGAAAAAGCCCCGCATTGCGGGGCTTTTGGCCAATCGGCGTTTCAGGCGTTTCATTGGGTATTAACTAGGCGAGAATGTCTTTCAGCCGCGCCTCCGATTCAGGCGGGATTTCGCTGATGCCGATGCGTCGGATCAATTCATCCATGCTCTGTGGCACCGGCGGGAGTGAACCGGCGATGATCGCTGCGGCGAAATTGGACGAGGAGCTGCGCGGCGGCTGTGGCGTCGCGGCCTGTTCCTTCGTCCGGTCCTGCTGCTTCTGTTCGTTGCGCGGCTGCGGGCTCTGGTGTGTGCGGGCCGTGCTATCAGGCAAAATGGTGCGCTCGCCCATTGCGGGGCGATTGCGGAAATCCATCAGATGTGTCGCGCCCGATGAGATGGGCTCTACGGTAAGGGCGAGTACCATTGACCTTCTCCCCGAATGCATAAACTCGGAAAAAGGCTAGGCATGGAGGTCTTTGCGACAGGTGAGCGCCGCTGCCTGCATTTAATTCAAATGAGAGGCGCCCTTGAGGCGCTACAGCGCCCGGTTGATGGCGAGGCCGCGTGCGGCGGCATTGGGATCAGCGGAAAGCTTGCCAGCATTGCCATAGGTGCGCGTGCGATCCTTCTGGCCGACCATGCGTGCGACATCGGTCAGCACATCCTCAGTCACGGTCTTGGCCGTGGCCAGCACGCGCAGGTTTTCCGCCATCTGGGTGGCGAGGCTTTCATGGCCGTGGCGCAGCCGTTCCAGCGCGGCAGGCGCTTCTTCACCCAGCCGGGCATTCTGCCGCTGCACGGCGCGGGCCAATGTTACATAGTCCTGCGCCATACGCGTCTTGTCGGGCGTCAGCTTGCCCGCTTCACGCATATGACCGGCGCGGAGCAGGGTGGTTTCCTGGTTCATCACATCGACCAGCGCGGTCAACGCGCTTTCGGCATGGGCGCAGAGGTCTTCGGCCGGCATGGTATCAAGGGCGGCGAGGCGAGCGGCTGCGGTCATTTTCCATATACTCCAATACCGGGAAACATCATTGTTCTGGAGGCGTTTGCGGCCTCCTGTGCGGCGATCATCTCGCCCATCAATTGATCTGCGATGCCGACGCCGCCGCTTTTGGCGATGGTGTTGGCGAGTTCTTCGGCCTGCATGGAGCGCCAGGTTTCTTCACCGAACCCGCCACCGAAATTCTCATCGGACTTAATGCCGGAGAACATCTGCTTGGTGAGCATGGTGAGGAACACGCCTTCCATTTCTTCGGCCTGCTGGCGGATGCGCAGCATCTGCTGCGGATTGACGCTGCTGGTGGCGTTGATTTCGGACATCACAGCACCTCGATTTCGGCTTGCAGGGCGCCGGTGACCTTGATGGCCTGAAGGATGGCGATCAGGTCGCGGGGCGAAATGCCCAGAGCGTTGAGGCCATCAACCAATTGCTGGAGCGTCACCGTTTCCGGCACGAGCTGGAGCGCGGTGTCGGACTGGTTGACGTTGAGCGTCGTATTGTCCTCGACGGCGGTCTGGCCTGCGCTCAGCGGATTGGGCTGAACGACTTCGGGATTTTCGGCGATGGTGACGGTGAGATTGGACTGTGCCACGGCGACGGCGGATACGCGCACGTCCTTGCCCATGACGATGATGCCGGAATTTTCGTCGATGACGATCTTGGCGGTCTGATCGGTCTGGACGATCAATTGCTCGATGTCGGTCAGCAGATCGACGATATTGCCGTTAAAGCCACGGGGCAGGGTGAGGCGCACGGTGGCCGGATCTTCGGGCACAGCCGTTGGTGCGCCGATGAAATCGTTCACCGCCAGCGCAATGCGGCGCGCCGTTGTCAGGTCCGGATTGCGGAGAGACAGGCGCAGGGAGCTTTGCGAGCCGAGATGAAAGTCGATTTCTCGTTCGATCAACGCGCCGGATGAAATGCGGCCGGTGGTCGGCACGCCGGAAATGACCGTTGCGGCATTGCCTTCGGCCTTGAACCCATTGATGGAAACCGAGCCCTGCGCGATGGCATAGACTTCGCCATCGGCGCCGAGCAGCGGCGTTACCAGCAGGGTGCCGCCTTGCAGGCTGCCGGAATCGCCGAGTGCAGAGACGGACACATCCATGCGCGAGCCCTGCGTGGCGAAGGGCGGCAGGTTCGCCGTCACCATCACGGCGGCGACATTCTTGGTGCGGACGTTTTCGCCCTGCGTATTGACGCCGAGCCGCTCCAGCATGGATTGCAGCGATTGCTTGGTGAAGGGCGAATTGTTGAGGCTGTCGCCGGTGCCGTTGAGGCCGACCACAAGACCGTAGCCCACGAGCTGGTTCTCGCGGATACCTTCCATGTCCACAATGTCCTTGATGCGCGCCGGTGCGGCCTGAACACCGGAAATCGGCGCGAGAACCAGAGCGGCGCAGAGCGTCGCGGCGATCATTGTGCGGAACAGGCGGTTTGGCATCTTCTTCCCCGGCTGATGTCGCTCCAAGAGAGTGGGCGACCTTCGCAAGGGGTAATGCCAGAAGCGTGCCAAACGTCTGGCGAGCTGGTAATGCTTTGATTTTTATGGGTTTATGGTGCTGGTCGTGCGCCTTGTATGTCGTTGCTCTTATTGGGTGAGCAATTCTTGCCGAGGCAATTAACGCCTTGTTAACCGGTGTGGGCAGATTTTGCCGGTACAGCTTTTTCCGGCGAGTGAGTCCGCATTTTGCGTATCGATGGCACCAATCGCGCCAATAATGTTGCCAGCCGCTCCGGCGCGGGCCGTGCTGGCAATGGCCCGGCCTTTGTGCCGGCTGGCGAGCAGGGCGCGTCGCGTGTTGCCGGTGCCGCGCCCGTTGCGCCCATGACGGGGCTGGATGCTATCCTGGCTTTGCAGACTGTCGGTGATTTCCGGGAGAGCCGTCGCCGTGCGGTCAAGCGTGGCGCTGATCTTCTCGACATGCTCGAAGACCTGAAGGCTGATCTGTTGATCGGGCAGGTCGGGCCGGGGCAATTGGAGAGCCTTATCGGTCAATTGGGTAGTCTGCGCGAGAAGGCCGAGCCGGGTCTGGATGCTATCCTTGACGATATCGAATTGCGCGTGCGCGTCGAGCTGGCCAAGCTGGGTCATTTCCCTGAATTCTGAACGACCTTCATCAACTTGTTGTCACTTGTAGGCTATGCGCCCCAAGCAGCGGACGGGCGGGTATTAATGAGTCGTAAATTGGGCGCTTGCCCAGTGAAGACGACCCGCCTATATAGGCCGCCAAAGGGCGTATTGGAGTTGAGTCTGCTCATGTCTTCGATCGACGTTACGGACTATCGGCCCACCGAGGACGAGCCGTTCATGAACCCGCGTCAGCGGGAATACTTCCGTGGCAAGCTTTTGGGCTGGAAGGATGAAATCCTGCGGGAAAGCAGGCTGACACTCGAAAATCTTCAGGAAGAAAGTCAGAACCATCCTGATATGGCCGACCGTGCCAGTTCGGAAAGCGACCGTTCGCTGGAACTGCGTACGCGCGACCGGCAGCGCAAGCTGATTGCCAAGATCGATTCCGCGCTCAAGCGTATCGATGACGGCACTTATGGCTATTGCGAGGAAACCGGCGATCCGATCGGTATTGCGCGTCTCGATGCGCGTCCGACCGCGACGCTCAGCCTTGAGGCGCAGGAATTGCACGAGCGCCGCGAAAAGGTCTATCGGGACGAATAAGCGTCTCGCACAGAACATGAAAAAGCCCGCAGCGATGCGGGCTTTTGTTTGTCTGGCGATAGGTGTCAGAAGCCAAAGACGGTGGTGATGCCGGCCTGATTGCTGCCGTTCTGCACACATTGCGCATTGGTCGCCTGGCCGAACTGGAACAGGCCGCAGGAATTGTTATTGCCGTTCTGGCTGATCGTGCCGTTATGGCCATTGCCGTTCTGATAGATCAGCCCGTGATTGCCAGAGCCATTCTGGTTGAAACCGGCGCCATTGCCCGAGCCGTTCTGGTAGGCGTTGGCGCCGGTCGATGACAGGCCCTTGAACAGCGAGAAAATCTTGAGGCCGGTGCCGAGCGCCTGCGCCTGATCCGGGTCGCTCGGCGAAAAGCCGATGGCGATCTGGCCGCCTGCCATGGCGGGGGATGCGGCGAGGCCGAGCATTGCGGCGGTGATGGCGGTGGCGAGGATTTTGGTGAAGCTCTTGGTCATTTGTCTCTCTCCGAAAAGGTTTTTGCGTTCCCTGTTGCTGGTGTGTCCCAGCGCATGATTGGAGATTAGAATCGTCGCTCTGAACGGCGCGCGAGCGGGGCGTTCAGGTGGCATTCACCATTTTGGCCCGGGCGAAAAAAAGCCCCGCTCAGGGGCGGGGCAAGATGTTCGTGTGCGGGGAAAGAGATTCAGCTCAAGGTTTCAAGCTGTTGAGAACAATCGAATTTCTTGCCGCCACTGGTGATGGTGAAGTCGATCTCGGTGCGGGAGCCGGCATTGACCATGACCTTTCCGAGCGACAATGCCGTATCGGCTGTTGCCGAGAAGGCGCCGCCCTGGCTGATATTGCTCGACCCGGATGGGCCGGAACTTTTGAGCGCGAAACGATATTCGCCCGTCAAGGCCTCTGGACTTTGCAACACGCCTTCGATGGACATCATGCGGCCTTCGGTGGTGGTGTTTACGCCGCAGGCGAGACTATCGGATTTGCCGTCGCTATGCGCATTGGCTGCAACTGCCGCGCCGCCAAGGGCGAGGATAGCGGCAAGGCCGAGCTTGAAGGTGGAATGAAGCATCTTTTCCTCCTCTCGGGAAAAGTGGGGCCGGGTTCACCCGGCCCGGGTCAGGGCTTGTTATGGGCAGGCCTGCACGAAGGCGCTGACATTGCCCGAGCCATGCTGCACCACATTGGCATTGCAGCCATTGCCGACCTGAACACCGGCGGCAATATTGCCATTGCCATCCTGAGTGATCACCGTGGTGTGGTTGTCGCCGAACTGGCCGACGCCGCCGCCATTGTTCCAGCCATTCTGCCAGACATCGCCATGGTTGTTGTTGCCCTGCTGGCCGATGGCCGAGGTGTTGTTGACGCCGAACTGCTGGCTGATCGCATTGTTCCACCAGCCGGTCTGCGACGTGCCGAAAGTGTTGTTCCAGCCGGACTGGCCACCGCCGACCTGATTGCCGAAGCCGTATTGGTCGATGAAGATCGAATTGGCCATGACCGGCGCAGCGGATGCTGCGATGACGGCGGCGGCAACGGTGGTGATGATGAATGTGCGGATCATTTGATGTCTCCTGTTGGTTGCGGTCCCTCCGACCGCGTCGTTGATGGAGACTGTTCTAGGGGAGTGATTTGGAACCGCTCCTGAAGTTGTGATTCAGAATGCGTTCAGAAATGAAAAAGGCGGAAACTGAGTCCGCCTTTCCGTTTATTCTTTTGAATTATCATGGTTTTTCGATCCATATCTTCGACATCGCCGGGCATGTCCCGGCAATCCATCGTGCCGCGGCCGCGAATGGACCACCCGGATGAACCGGGTGGTGACGATGATGGAAGCATTGAGGTGGAGGGCGCCTGCACCGATTCCAGCTCAGGCGAAAACGCCCTAGCGTCCGTATCGCCGGGTGAGGTGGGCCTTGAAATGCTCGGCATTGAGCGGTTCGCCGGTTGCGCGGGTGATGAGATCAGGTGTCGAATAACGCGACGCCTGGGACCACACCTTGTCGGCGCGCCATTGGTTGATGGCGGCAAAATCGCCCTGCCGCATCTGCGCGCCCATGTCGGGAATATCCCTGGCCATCGCGGTGCCCAGTTGGGCGGCGATCATTGCGCCCAGCGTATAGCTGGGGAAGTAGCCGAACGCGCCGCCGGGCCAGTGCACGTCCTGCATCGGGCCGTCCTTGGGATCATTGATGGTCGAAATGCCCAGATATTCGGTCATCTTCGCATCCCAGGCCTCTGGGATCTGGCTGGCTTCAAGCTTGCCGGAGACAAGCTCCTGCTCCAACTCGTAGCGCAGGATGACGTGAAGCGGGTAGGTGACTTCATCGGCATCGACGCGGATATAGCCGCGCTCGACGAAATTCACCTCGGCCAGAATATCGGCAACATCCCAGCCGGGAATGGCATCGGCGCCAAGGTGCTGATGCACCAGCGGCAGCATATATTCCCAGAAATCAGGGCTGCGGGCGATCTGCATTTCGACAAACAGGCTCTGGCTTTCATGCATGCCCATGCCCCGAGCCTTGCCGAGCGGCCAATGTGACCAGTCCTTGGGCAGGCCCTGCTCATAAAGTGCGTGACCGGTTTCATGCAGCACGCCCATCAGCGAGGAGAGGAACTCGTCGGTGCGGTAGCGGGTGGTCATGCGCACATCGCTCGGCACGCCACCGCAAAACGGATGGTGCGATACGGCCAGCGAGCCGTGCGTGAAGTCAAAGCCGGTCAGGCGCATGGCGGCCAGCCCAAGCTCGCGCTGCTTTTCGATCGGGTAGGGGGCGTTCAGGCTTCGGCGCGGGCGCTTTGCAAGGCGTTCATCTTGCAGGTCCAGCGCCGTCGGCACGAAGTCCTTGAGGAAGCTTTTGAGGTCGGCAAAGACCAGATCGATGTCGGCGGTGAGATTGCCCGGATCATATTGGTCCATCAGCACATCATAAGAGGCGAGACCCGTTGCCGCCGAGCGCAGGGCCGCTTCCTCGCGCACCAGCGACACGACGCCTTCGAGAGCGGGCAGAAAACTGTCCCAGTCGCCCTTGGCGCGCAGATCGCGCCAAAGCTGTTCCGAGCGCATGGTGGCAGCCGTGCGGCGCTGGACAAACTCTGTTGGCAGGCAGGTGGCATTGACGTAATTGCGCTCGAATTCGGCAATGGCCAGCTTCTGATCGCCGCTCAAATCCTCGGATTTGGCCTTTTCGATCCAGTCGCCGATTTCGGGTGAAGTGGCCTGTGCGTGATACATGCCCGCAAGTTGTGACATGGCTTCAGCGCGCTTTTCGCCACCGCCCACGGCCATATGCGTGGCTTCATCGGCGCCAAGGATGGACAGCGCGTGTTCAAGCGCCTCCAGTCTGCGGCCGAGATCGTCGAGTTTGGCAAAGGACATAAAAGGCTCCTGCAATAAGAGCCCGATCTCTCCCATAGCGGCATCGCCCGATCAAGGCTCGGGATCGGTCTTGTCCTTTGACTTGCTGCGAAATTCGTCGCTGAAGGCGAAATAAAACGCGATGGCGAGCGAAATGCCGAACCCCATGCCGACGGCAATATTGTCAAACATGGTCAGGCCGATCGCTGCGCCAAAAGCGACACCAAGCGCGATTGCCGTTCCGATATTCATGCTGGTCTCCCTGCTTTTGCAATGGACCAATTCGTGTCGGCGGCAAGGGTTCCTGAAATGGGGAAAGGCGCAGCCGGGGAAGCTGCGCCTCTTGGGGATAGGGTAACCGCCATTGGGGGATGCGGCACCCTTCAGAATGGCCCGGCAACTTCTGCCGCCTGGCCGGGGAGCGGCACTGCCTCGGGGAAGGCAGCGCCGGATTTGCGGGATTTCTTTGGTTTTGCGCGTTTCCAAACCGCAAAACCGGGGCCACTTTTTGCTGGAAACGCCTAGAAGGGCAGGATGGCGTCCATCACCTGCTGGCCATAGCGTGACTGCTGCACATCGGTGATCTGACCGCGGCCACCGTACGAAATGCGGGCTTCGGCGATCTTGCTGGACTGGACCGTGTTATTGGCCTGAATATCCGAGGGGCGAACAATGCCGGATACGATCAGGTCGCGGACTTCAAAATTGACGCGTACTTCCTGACGGCCCTCGATGACGAGATTGCCGTTTGGCAGAACCTGGGTGACGACTGCCGCGACGGTGGTTTCCAGCGCTTCGGCGCGGTTCACCGAACCGGTGCCGGTATCACGCATGCCAGAGTTGAAGTCGATGGCAGTTGCCGGGCTGATTTCGTCACCGGCAATGGCAGAGAAGCCGGCGCCGAGAATGCCGCCCATGCCTGCCGAATTGGTGGAGGACCGGTTGCGCTGGGTCTGATTGTTGATCTTGGCGCTGTCGTCGATGGTCACGAGCACCGTCAGGATATCGCCGATGCGATGGGCGCGCTCGTCCTTGAAAAAGCCCTTGGCCGAGGTGCGGTAGAGCGAATTTGCCTGATAGGTGTCGGCAATCGGCTCGGGCATGGGCATGCGGACCGGCTGATAACCTGCCGTAGTGGTCGGGTCGCTGATGGCGGTCAGCACGGGCGCCTGCCCGACATTGGCGAGGCGATCCATGGTGCCGCAGGCTGCGAGCGAAGCGGCGAGGGTCAGGATGGTGGCGAGTTTTGCGATGTTCATTTTCGTACGATCCCGAATTAGAGGCCAGCTAGGGTCAGCGGTGCGGAAGAGACTTCCACGGCACCTGGCCCGATTGCCTGGGCGGTGATGACCCGCCGCGAGATGAGGTTGAGAACCTGAAGTGGCGCGCCTTCGGCAGCGCCGGTTACTGCCTGGCCGCGCACGGTGAGCGTCATCGGGCCCTGGCGGTAAATGATGGTCACCAGATCATTTTTGGCGACGGCCAGCGGTACGCTTACATCGCTGGCGCGGATCAGCATGCCTTCGCGGCTCTGCCGATTGAGCGCCATGCCGACCAGTTGTTCGAGCGGGGCAATGCCCTGCGCATCGGCCTGTTGCAGGGGAATGGGGCGCAGGACGAAATGATCGGGCTGCAAGACCGTGCCTGCCTGCAAGTTTGCCGACAGGTGCGGCGCGTCGATGGTCAATTCGATCGTGCCGTTGACATCTACGTGGCGTGGCGCTCCATCGACGATGAAGCGCGCGGTGAAGGAGCCGTTGCCGGGCAGGTAGCGCAGCATGTCCAGACGCGCCGGGTTATCGCTGGCTTCGGCGCGGATCGGGTCGAAAGCGCGGGCCAGAACCACATTGGCATTGGCGTTGCCTGCGAGAATGCCCCGGCTGCGCAAATCGTTGGCGATGAGCCCGGCGAGCAGGTTCTGATCGACAATGGCCGCTGCGCGCGACACCCGCACCTGGTTCAGCCCATTGGCCTCGAATGCATCGAGGCCGATACGGGCCGTTGCGGTGCGGATTGCGGCGAGGTCGACATTGCCGGTCGTGCCGGGTAGGGGCGAGCGGAACAGCGGCTTTTCGGCCAAAGCGCCTGCATCGTCGAACATGTCGCCGACCGTAACCACCGGGGCGATGACGAGGATTTCGGCCTTGAGAGCGGGGGCGGCAAAGCTGGTGCCGCCCGAAAGCGCAACGGCCAGGAGTGGGAGAAGAAGGCGAGAGATTTTCATGTCGTCCTCCTAATCAGCGAAGCTGGCTGGTGGCCTGCATCATCTGGTCGGCACCAGAGATGACACGGGCATTCATTTCATAGGCGCGCTGGGCGGCGATCAGATCGGCGATTTCGGTCACCGAGTTGACGTTGGCCAATTCCAGATAATTCTGCAGCAGGTCGCCGGTGCCGTCGGCATTGGGAACGCCGACCTGTGCCGGGCCGCTGGCTGCGGTTTCCAGAAACAGGTTGTCGCCCATGGATTCGAGGCCCGACTTATTGACGAAGCGGGCAAGCTGGAGCTGGCCGAGCTGGGTCGGCATGGTGTCGGTGCCGATATAGGCCTCCACCGTGCCATCGGGCGAAATCGAGACGCCGCGTGCATCGCCGGGAATGGTGATGCCGGGATTGACCGTATAGCCGGATGAATTGACCATGGTGCCATCCGCATCGCGCTCGAACGAGCCGTCGCGGGTATAGGCGGTGCGACCATCGGGCAATTGAATGGTGAAGAAGCCTTCGCCTCTGATGGCAACGTCCAGTTCGCGCTCGGTCATGTTGACCGAGCCCTGGCTCATGACGCGGGGCGTAGCGACGGTGCGCACGCCCGAACCGATTTCGAGCCCTGCGGGAACCATGGTGCCCTGGCTGGAAGTCTGCGATCCGGCGCGGGTGATCTGCTGGTAAAGCAGGTCCTGGAATTCGGCGCGCTGGCGCTTGTAGCCAGTGGTGCGCATGTTGGCGATATTGTTGGAGATGACTTCGACATTGCGCTCCTGAGCGGTCATGCCGGTCGATGCAATATAGAGAGCTTTCATGGCTTGGTCCTCAGGTTCAGGCGTTCGCGTCGCCAAGACGCTGGATGGCAGTGCGGCGGAGTTCGTCCTGCTTCTGCGTCAGCGAGGCGATGGATTCGTAAGCGCGGGTCACGCGGATCAGCTCGGCCATTTCAGAGACGCCCGAAACGTTGGAGCGCTCGACATGGCCCTGCATGACGCCGGTGCCGGTATTGATTGCGGGCGTGCCGCCAGCGAAGAGGTTTTCGCCTTCGCGGGTCAGCGCCTGCGGATTGGCGAATTCGACGATCCGCAACTGGCCCTTGACGCCGGCGCTGCTGGAAATCGTGCCGTCGCTGGCAATGGCAATGCCGACTTCGTCGGGCCCGAACTGGATGGGGCCGCCAAGGCCGAGAACCGGATTGCCGGAGAGATCGATCAGCGTGCCATTATTGCTGAGCTGGAAGGAGCCGGCGCGGGTCCAGCGCTCGCCGCCAGCGGTCTGGACGGCGAAGAAGCCATCGCCGTTCAAGGCCACGTCGAGGTCGTTGCCGGTCTGCAGGATGGTGCCGCCGGACATGTCGTGGATGGTGGCCCAGTCCTGCACATAGGCGAGGGGTTGGTCGAGATTGGGGAAGGTTTTGTCGCGGGCGACCGGCATGGTGTATTCTTCGAACAGGATCTGTTCGGCCTTGAAACCGATCGTGTTGATGTTGGCGACGTTATGCGCCACCACATCCATCTGGCGCTGCAAGGCGATCTGCCGTGACAGGCCGATAAGTTGCGCGTTTCCGATCATGACAATCCCCGTGTCTTTCCCCGAAACGCCCTGCTTCCCCAAGCCGGACGCCTCGCCGTTTACTTTGCATCAACCATGCCAAGGCGGGTTTTTTAATAAAATCAGACACTTATGGATTTCATCGCCGTAACGAGCGGCAGATATTGCTTGTTATGCGGGTAAAATCTGCCCGGCAAAAACTGCCGAGTTAATGACAAAAGTAACTATTCATTAACCAAGTGACCCTTAGCTGGAGATAAGTCCGGGAATGACCGGAATCGCTGGGGTTTGGTGGGATAGGCAATGGCTGCGGAAGCAGAAGTCGACAATGAAGCGCCGGCCAAGAAGGGCATTCCCAAGCTCTTCATTATCATTGGCGCTGCCGTTCTCGTATTGCTGCTCGCTGGCGGTGGCCTGTTTTTCTTCATGTCTTCAGCGGGCTCGGCGCCCGAGGATGGGGCAGCGGGCGGGCATGGCGAGAGTGCTGCCGTTCACGTCGAAGATACGTTCATTTTCAATCTCGCGCCGATGATGGTGAACCTCAACAGCGAGGACGGGAAAGCGGCAGTGATGCGGCTGACCATCGCCCTGGAGGTCGCTGATGAACACATGATGACTGAGATTCAGCCGCGCTTGCCCAAGGTCATCGATGCCTTTCAGGTTTACATGCGCGAATTGCGCAAGAGCGACCTTGAAGGATCGGCCGGTGTCTATCGTCTCAAGGAAGAGCTGCTGCGCAGGGTGAACATCGCCATTTACCCCGCCCATGTGCAGAGCGTGCTCTTCAAGGAAATTCTGGTGCAGTAATGGCTGGACCCAGTGATCAGGACAAACTCAGCGACGATTGGGGCCTCGGCAATCTCGATATTGCCAGCGCTGCCGCGACGACTGACGAGTCCGAGATGACAGAAGAAGAGCGCAATGCCGCCGCCGCTGCCGAATGGGCGGCGATGCTGGAAGGTGGCGCCAATGGCGAGGATGGCGGGCCCGACCGCGTTCTCAATCAGGACGAAATCGACTCTCTGCTCGGTTTTGACGCCAGCGCGGCGGGTAATGTCGAACTGAGCGGCGTGCAAGCGCTGATCAATTCGGCGCTGGTCAGCTATGAGCGTCTGCCGATGCTCGAAATCGTCTTCGACCGGCTGGTCCGGCTGGCGACGACGTCACTGCGCAATTTCACCAGCGACAATGTCGAAGTGACGATGGATTCGATTTCCTCGGTCCGCTTTGGCGATTATCTCAATTCCATCCCGCTGCCCGCCATTCTCTCGGTGATCAAAGCCGAGGAGTGGGAGAATTACGGCCTGCTCACCGTCGATTCCAATCTCATCTATTCGATGATCGACGTTTTGCTGGGCGGTCGCCGCATCGGCGGCAATATCCGGGTCGAAGGTCGGCCTTATACGACCATCGAAATGGCGCTGGCGCGCAAGATGATCGAGATCATTCTCGAGGATACGCATCGCGCCTTCGAGCCGGTGACGCAGATCAATTTCAAGCTGGAGCGCATGGAGACCAATCCGCGCTTCGCTGCCATTTCTCGCCCGGGCAATGCCGCCATCCTGATCGAGCTGCGTATCGAGATGGATGATCGCGGCGGCAAGGTGGAAATCCTTCTGCCCTACGCCACGATCGAGCCGATCCGTGAACAGCTGTTGCAGATGTTCATGGGTGAAAAATTCGGCCGCGACCCGATCTGGGAAGGCCATCTGGCCACCGAAATCTATCAGGCCGATGTGGAAATCGAGGCGGTGTTGCATGAGCAGGACCTGCCGCTGTCCAAGGTGCTCAACCTGCAACCGGGCCAGACCCTGATGTTCGAGCGCGCGCCGAGCGATCCGATCCGGCTGCGCTGCGGCGATGTCGAACTGACCGAGGCCATTATGGGCCATATCGGCAAGAATGTTTCCGTGCGGGTCACGCGCCCGCTCAACCCGCCCAAGGTCACAATGGCGGCCTTCGAGGCAATTGATGAGACGATGGAAGGACGATGATGTTCGGGCTGCCTCTGGGGATTTTCGTAGAAGGCGCGGTGGCTGTCTTGCTGGCCCTGACGATCGGCTATTGCGTGGTGCTCAATCAGCGCCTCCAGCGCCTGCACCAGGACAAGGACGCCATGCGCCAGATGGTGGCCGATCTGATCTCGGCAACCAATCTTGCCAATCAGGCCATCAAGGAAATGAAGTCGTCTGCCGTCGAGGCCGATCTGGCGCTCACCGCGCGGCTGGAAGAAGCCGAACGGTTCGGTGTTGAACTGGCCAACCACGTTAATGCCGGCACGGTGTTGATGGAGCGCATCGCCAGGATTACCAGCGTCGCGCGCCATAGCCAGGCGGTCGAGCCGGTGGAAGAGCCCAACAAGGTTCAGTCGGCGCTACAGCAATTGTCGGCGCGTGTGCGCAATCGCGGAGCTGCGGCGTGACCAATATTCGCCTGTTGCCAATCGTCATCATGGCCGTCGCGGCCCTGCTGGTTCTCAAGACAATGGGCTTGATGACCAATGGCGGTTATGTGCTGACAGGCGTGGCGACGGCGCAGGCCGCAGGCGGCGGCGGTTCTTCCTCCGGTGGCAGCAGTTCGCCCGCAGGCGAAACCATCACCATGCCGTCCGAACCGACGCTTGAAGACCAGACGCCGACCCTCAAGGACGGCGTTCCCACCCTGGGTGATAATTCTGCAAGCGCTGCGGGCCATGGCGCGCCGGCTTCGTCCTCTGCTGGTCATGGTGATGCCCCGGCGACGACGGAGCATGGCAGCGAGGCCGATACGGTCGGCGAGGCCAGTGCTGACCACGGCGCGGATGCTGCCAATATTATTGCAGCGGAAAATGCCTGCGATCCGCGTCCGGTCTCCGCGCCCGGCGAGGAGAATGCAGCCGATGGGCAATTGATGGTCATCGCCGGTGACTGCCCTCCATTGACCGATGCAAGGCCGCAAATTGTGACCTCCGAGGGGCTTGTGCCGATGTATTCCGCAGACGGCACCACCACCGAACAGGTTTTGCTGGATCGCCTTGCAACCCGCCGCACCGATCTGGATGCTTATGAGCAGCAATTGGCCATGCGCGCGTCGCTGGTGGAAGCTGCAGAAAAGCGCATCGAAGAGCGGCAGGCGACAATGCAGGCCATCGAGGATCAGATTGCCTCGCTGGTCGAGCAGCGCAAGCAGATGGAAGAAGGCCAGTTTGCCAGCATCGTTGCCATGTATGAGACGATGAAGCCCAAGGATGCCGCCAAGATATTCGACAATCTCGATATCGAGGTGCTGTTGCGCGTGTCCAAGATGATGAGCCCGCGCAAGATGGCGCCGATCCTCGCGGCCATGAATACGACCCGTGCGCAGGAATTGACGGTGCGGATGGCCTCCGCTGACGCGGACCCGCTCGAAAGCATGAGTGCTGACGATCTGGCTGCTCTGCCGCAGATTATTGGACAATAATGCATGCGACTGCCTTAGGGCGACGTTAAGCCCGGCTGTTTAGGTTGCCCTTATATTTGGTGTAACCTCGCGTTTTGAGGCTTTCGGGACAGAAATCCCGTCCGCAAAACGTGTCCTATAAGACGTCGGGCGGGCAGAAAGCCGGTGAAGACCGCATTTATCGCAGGTTTGCGACGGGCTTTTATGGCTCTGGTCGCTGCGTCATTGACCCTTGCACTGGTCATGATTGCGCCTGCCTATGCGCAGGACCAGGGGCAGCTCTATGTCGCCGAGCAGGATGGCTATGGTCGGCTGATCCTGAGTTTTCCGGCGCTTGATGAACTGCCCAAATACGATTTCCGCATCGAAAACAACGTTCTCTCGATCGTGTTTGAAAATCCGGTCGATGTGCTTCTGCCCGATGTCGGGCTGACCATGCCCAATTATCTGTCGATTGCACGTGTCGATCCGGATGGTAGGGGCCTGCGCATCGGCCTCAAGACCAGCTTTAATTTCAATCGTATCGAGGCTGGCGAACAACTCTATATCGATCTTCTGCCGCTCACCTGGCAGGGCATGCCACCGCCTTTGCCGCAGGAGGTTATCGAAGAGCTGGCCGAGCGCGCGCGTCAGGCGGCCATTCGGGCGGAGCGCGACCGCAAGGCGCGCATGGCCGCAGAGCTGGAGCCGATGGTCAATGTTCGGGTCGGCCAGAATGCCACCTTCCTGCGCGTGCAGTTTGACTGGACCGTGCCGACCGATGCCAGCTTTTCCAAAAGGGGCAATATAGGCGCGGCGAGTTTTGAATGGCCCGTTTCCATGGATGTTTCGGCGCTCCTGACCGGATTGCCGCCTGAACTGGTGTCTGTGCAGGCCGGCACCTCGCCCGATGGCGCCGTGGCGACATTCATTTTTGCCGATGGGATCGAGCCGCGCTTTTACGAAATCTCTCCCAGCCAATATGTGCTCGATATCGACATTGCCGGGCAGGGGCTCCCCGTATTGACCCGCGAGGACATGGAGGCGAGCAATGCCGAGGCGCAGGCCGGAGCGGAGCAGACCGCACCCGACGCCCCGCGTATCGCTGCCCTGCAACCGGCCGCAGCCGAGAATGTCACGCCATTTGTGAATGTGCTGGGCTCCACCGTGCGGCTGGTTTTCCCTTTTGAACAGGACACACCAGCGGCTGTCTTCCGGCGCGGCGATACAGTCTGGATGATTTTCGACACGGTCAGCGGCATTCTCCCGCCGCCGCAAAATTCCGATCTCGATGCGATTGCATCCGAATTTGCCGTGATCACGTCCGGTGATACGCAGATTGTACGGGTTGACCTGACGCAGGAGCGGCTGGCGACGCTTGGCTCGGAAGGCATGGCCTGGGTGCTCTCCCTGGGTGACATGATGCTCAGCCCCACCGAGCCGATGACGCTGACCAGACGGCGCGATATCGAAGGCTCGTTCGAGATGGTGGCCGATGTGGTGCGACCCGGTCGTGTCCACGATTTCCGCGACCCGCTGGTTGGCGACGTGCTCAAGATCGTGACGGCTTATCCACCAGCGCGCGGGCTGACGCGGACGCTCGACTATGTTGATTTTACCGCACTGCGGAGCGTGCATGGTCTGGTGCTTATGCCCAAATCCACCGGTCTTGGTGTGACGCTGGAAAGCCCTCTTGCGGTAATTTCGAGCAATAGCGGGCTGACCGTGTCGCCGGGGGACACGCTGCGCAGCGCGGGCACGACGACGCAGGAAACGGCGCGGGCGGGCTATATCAATCTGGCGGCGCTTGAGGAGCACGACCCTCTTGCCCTGATGCGCAAGCGCGACGCGCTGGAGGCTTCGGCCGCGACCAGCGAAGGGCGGGAGCGCGATATCGCGCGGCTCAATCTGGCGCAGTTCTATATTGCCAACCGACTGGGTTTCGAGGCTTTGGGTGTTTTGCGTGTCATGGAGGGTAACCTCAAGGCGCAGGATATGACCAAGCAGCTACGCATGTCGCAGGCCGTGGCCAATGTCATGGTCGGCCGGCCCGCCGAGGCGGTTCAGACGCTGAACGCGGCTGCGGTGGCGCAGGAAGTCGACGCCTTGTTCTGGCGCACATTGGCGCGCACCGAGCAGGCCGATTTCAGGGGTGCCCGGTTCGACGCCATCGAGGCGCAGGATATTGTCGACAGCTATCCTGAATGGCTGCGCAATACATTCAACTTTGCTGCCGCCCGTTCGGCGGTGGAAGCTGGTGATGCCGAATTTGCCGATCGGTTGCTCGACAAGATCGAGTTTGCCAGCCTCAGCGTGGAAGATGCCTCGCTTTACCATCTGCTGGCGGCGCGGGTCGATGAACTGCTGGGGCGCAATCAGGAAGCACTGGACACTTATGGGCAGGTCATCGCCTCCGATGTGCGCCCGACGCGCGCCGAGGCGGTCTATCGCACCCTGCTGCTGCTCGATAAGGAAGGGCGGCTTGATCTGCCCAAGGCCACCCAGACTCTGGCGGCGGAATCCATGCTGTGGCGCGGCGATAATCTGGAAGCAGAAATGCAGACGCTGCTCGCCAGCCTCTATTTCCGCAATGGCGAATATCGGCTTGGTTTCGAGACGGTCCGCGCGGCGGTCTCCAGTTTTCCTGAAAGCACGGCCGTCAACGCGCTGCGCGATCAGGCGCAGACCATGTTTGCTGATCTGTTTCTCAATGGCGTGGCGGATTCCATCGATCCGGTGGCGGCGCTGGGCATCTATTACGACTTCTTGCATCTGACGCCGCCGGGGGCGCGCGGCGATGAAATGATCCGCAATCTGGCCCGTCGGCTGGTGCGCATGGATCTGCTGCCCCAAGCTGCCGATCTGTTGCAATATCAGCTTGAAAACCGCCTGACCGGCGTGGCGCGGACGCAGATTGCCGCTGATCTGGCGATCATCTATCTGGCAGATCGCAGGCCGCAGGAGGTGCTGCGGGTCCTCAATGAGACGCGGCTGCCCGACATTCCCGAGTCGCTGGCGCGTCAGCGTCGCATTCTTGAAGCGCGGGCGATGATTGATGGCGGGCGTGACCAGCTCGCGCTTGATCTGCTGACCAATATGGATGGCAAGGACGTGCTGCTGATGCGGATCGATGCGCATTGGAAGGCCAAACGCTATGCGCAGGCGGCGGAAATGATCGAGGGTCATTACGCGCGTGAGACGGGCAATCAGGCGCTGGATCGCGCGGCACGCATGAACCTGGTCAAATCGGCTGTGGGCTATGTGCTGGCTGGCGATGATTTTGGGCTGTCGCGGCTGCGGGCAAAATTCGGCGAGCAGATGGTCAATTCGCCGGAATGGCCGATGTTCGATTTCGTCACCGGTCCGATCCAGACCACCAGCCTCGAATTCAAGAAGGTGGCAGCCGAAGTGGCGGCACAGGATAGCCTCACCGCGTTCCTCTCGTCGTACCGCGACACCTATGCCGGCGAGGGCGCGCTGGCGCCGGTCAATGCCAGTCATCCCGATCCGGCGCTGAGTGCCTCTCGATAAAAGTGGGTTTCTCCCTGCCGGATTGTCACCATCCTGCCTCTCGCGCGTGAACGCGGCTTGTTGAAAAGCCGCTTCGCCTTTCCATGCGGGCGGCGCATTTGCTAGACCTTTGGCAATGTCCCGATTCGGGACGGCCTTTGCCTCTTGGAGCAAATTGACCATGGCATCGACGCCGCTCGGCGAGGACAGCTATCCAGAACCGGTTCTTGATACGGCACGTGGCACGCTTGGCGTGTGGCGCGTTGCCCTGTTGGGCATCATTCTCGTCCTGATGGTTTTGGGCTTTTCCCTGTTCGGGGACTGGATTCCGCCGGAGGCGGTCATGGCTTTTGTCGGCATTCTGGCGGTGGCCGGCGTGTTCTTCCTGTTCGGGCTGGTGGCGGGGCTGTTCCGCTTCACCTCGAGCGAAGACAAACGCACGATCAGCGACGCCGTGGTCGACAGCCTGCCATTCGGCACGGTGATAACCGACCGCGACGGCAAGATTTCCTATGTGAATCAGCATTACGGGGATTTCCCCGGTGCGGTGAACAATGGTGTCCCCGTGGGCGTGCCGCGTCTTTTCGCGGGCCATGCCGATGCGAGCGAAGCGATTTACCGCTTGTCGCGCGCCGCCAAGGATGGTCGCAGCGCCATCGAGGATATTCGGGTGCCTGGCGGGCTGGGCGGCTCGCAGGCCGAAGCGGGCAGGGCGTTCTGGTATCGCGTGGCTGTGCGCCCGCTGCCGCAGACCGATGATGCCCGCAAGGCGCTGGTGGGCTGGACTATCGAGGATATCACCCGCGACCGCGAAAACAATGAGACCGCGTTCCGCGATCTGCAGCGGGCCATCGACTATCTCGATCATTCCCCTTCAGGCTTCTTCTCCGCCGATGCGCAGGGGCATATCCAATATCTCAACTCCACCCTGGCCGATTGGCTGGGCTATGATCTGGCCGAGTTCAATTCCGGTCAGCTCAATCTCAAGGACATCGTGCGTGGCGACGGCGCTTCGCTGTTGATGCGCGGTCGCGGTGACGGGGAAATCCGCACCGAGATCATCGATATCGATCTGGTGCGCCGCAATGGCACCGCGCTGCCCGTGCGCTTGCTGCATCGCGCCGCACGGCTTGCCGATGGCGAATTGGGCGAAACGCGCACGCTGGTGCTCGATATGTCGAGTGCGCCGGACACCGAAGAAGAACTGCGCGCCGCCGAAGTCCGTTTTTCGCGCTTTTTCAACGACACGCCTTTCGCCATTGCCACGCTGGATGGGGAAGGGCGCATCGTGCGCACCAATGCTCCCTTTGGGCGGATTTTCCGCTGGTCGGGCGAGGACAAGAGCCTCGAATTGCAGCCGCTTTACGATCTGGTGGGCGAAGCCAGCCGGGAAAAGCTCAATCGCGCCGTCGCGGCGGCCATCGCCCAGCGCTCCGAAGTCGAGCCGGTCGATGCCCTGTTGAGCGTTGAGGGCGACCATGCCGTGCGGCTTTACATCTCGGCCTCCGAGATCAGCGCCGGTTCACCCGAGCAGGTCAATGTCTATGCGCTAGACATGACCGATCAGCGCAAGCTGGAAGCCCAGTTTGCCCAGAGTCAGAAAATGCAGGCAGTGGGCCAGCTTGCCGGTGGCGTCGCGCATGATTTCAACAATCTGCTCACCGCCATTATCGGCTTCTCCGATCTCTTGCTGCTCAAGCACAAGCCGGGCGATCCTTCGTTCAACGAGCTTATGCAGATCAAGCAGAATGCCAATCGTGCGGCCGGGCTTACCCGCCAGCTTCTGGCCTTCTCGCGCCGTCAGACCCTGCGCCCGCAGGTGCTGGAGCTGCCGCTGATCGTCGATGACCTCACCGTGCTGCTCAAGCGGATGATTGGCGACAGGAACAATCTGACGGTCGAGCATGGCCGCAATATCTGGCCGGTGCGCGCCGATGTGGTGCAGCTGGAACAGGTGATCATCAATCTGGTGGTCAATGCCCGCGACGCCATGCCAAATGGCGGCTCGATTACCTTGCGGACGTCCAATGTGACGGCGAGTGATGCTGCCGAGATGAAGTTCGAGGGCATGGTGGCCGCCGATTACGTGCTGATCGACGTGCAGGATACCGGCACGGGGATGAGCCCGGACGTGCTGGCCAAGATTTTCGAGCCCTTCTTCACCACCAAGGAATTGGGCAAGGGCACCGGCCTTGGCCTTTCCACGGTCTATGGCATCGTCAAGCAGACCGAGGGCTATATCTATCCGGTCTCGGCGCTCGGCGTCGGTACGACCTTCAAGATTTTCCTGCCGCGCCATGTGCCCAGCGAAGAAGAGATTGCGGCAAAGGTGGCGATTGCCGCGGCTCCAGCCAAGGATCTCACCGGACAGGAACGCATTCTGCTGGTCGAGGACGAGGAAAGCGTGCGCGCCTTTTCCGCCCGCGCCCTCAAGGCGACCGGTTACGAGGTTTATGAAGCCGATGGCGGCGAAGAGGCCATCGAAGTGCTCGAAGACCTCGATTATGCGGTTGATCTGATCATTTCCGACGTGGTGATGCCGGAAATGGATGGCCCGACCATGCTCAAGGTCATCCGCCCCAAAATGCCGAACCTGAAGATCATCTTCGTGTCCGGTTATGCCGAGGAAAGCGTGCGCCGCGATATTGGCGAAGACCAGAGCGTGGATTTCCTGCCCAAGCCCTATTCGCTCGACCAGATCAATTCCAAGGTCAAGGAAGTGCTGCAGCGGCTGGACAAGGAAAGTTAGGACCATGACGGCCCATCCCAGATTTGAAGGGCCGTCCGAGCGCAATGTGCTGGGTGAGCCGCTACAGCCCTGCTCAAGCGATCCGCTGACCGGGTTTTTCCGCACCGGCTATTGCGCTGCCGGACCGGACTCCGCCGCGGTGCATCTGGTTTGCATCGAAGTGACGGAGGCGTTCCTCGTCTATTCGGCCAGTGTCGGCAACGATCTGTCCACACCACGGCCGGAATTTGCCTTTCCTGGCCTGGTTCCCGGCAATCGCTGGTGTCTGGTCGCGGCGCGCTGGGCGCAGGCGCATGAGGCGGGCATGGCGCCCCGCGTTTATCTGCGGTCGACCAATAGCCAGGTGCTGGGGCTTATCCCGCTTGAGACATTGAAGGCTTATGCGCTGGACCTGAATTAACGGCGTTGCCCGCTACCAGAAGCGTCCCGTTGTCCGGTAATCCACGATCGTTACGGCGATGGCGTAGACAATCCAGATGATCAGGCCCAGAGCGAACAGGACCGCAAAGTCATCCGGATTGCCGCTCTGAAACTGGTCGAAAATCGAAGGCCTGCGCTCGCGGAAGGGCGACAATGCTATGGTGTGGCGCGGCTGCGGATTGCCAAAAAAATAGAAGGCGGAAAGCAGCAGGGCGAGCACAAGCTGGGTGATGCCGCGTCGGGGGCTGTCGAACAGGTTCCACATATCGCCCCGTTCATATCAGGGCGTGTGATACGCGTCTTGCTTGGCCTGACAAGAGGATTAACGGCCCCAAAAAGAAATCGCCGGGACTTGCCCGGCGATACAATTTGTCGATTGGAAATCCCTGCTTAGTAAAGCCCGCCGATTACCACCGGCTTTTCGTCCTGCACTTCGACCGGATTGCGCAGTTTGAGGCCGAACTGGTCTTCCTCGATTTCAAATACATCGCCCGGTTTGGTTGAAATGCCATCGGCAAAGCTCAGCGTCGCCGTGCCGAACATATGCACATGCACATCGCCCGGCTGGCAGAACAGCTCATATTTGAAGTGATGATATTCGAGATTGGCGATGGTGTGGCTCATATTGTCCTCGCCGGAGAGGAACGGCTTTTCCCACAGCACTTCGCCATTGCGCAGAATACGCGACTTACCTTCGATATGGCGGGGCAGGTCGCCGATGCGCAGCTCCGGGCCGAATGAGCAGGCGCGCAGCTTGGAATGGGCGAGATAGAGATAGTTGATGCGCTCGGTGACGTGATCGGAAAATTCATTGCCGAGGGCAAAGCCGAGGCGGCGCGGCTGGCCGCTCTGGTCGATGACGTAGATACCGGCAATTTCGGGCTCTTCACCCGCATCCAGCGCGAAAGACGGGGAGGGGATGGCCTGTCCGGGATTGGCGATAATATGGCCATTGCCCTTGTAGAACCATTCCGGCTGCACACCCTTTTCGCCTGCGGCAGGCTTGCCGTTCTCAAGGCCCATGCGGAACATTTTCATGCTGTCGGTCAATTCGCCCGCAGGCTTTTCGCCATTGGCCTTATGCATGGCGTCGCGCGTTGCAGCCGAGCCAAGATGGGTCAGGCCCGTGCCGGTGACATGCATATGCGCCGGATCTGGATGATCGATTGGCGCCAGCAGGCGCCCTTCCGCCAGCAGAGCCGCCTTGTCCACTGCTTCGCCCAACCCCTTGGCCGCGATCACCGCAGGCAGGCCGCCAATGACATCCATTGCCGCCAAAGCCAGTTCGTAGACGCTGTTCGCATCATTGACACGACGGGTTTGTCCGCTCTCGGTGACGCCGACGGCGCGGTGTCCCTGTTCGTCGCGGTACTGGATCAAATGCATGGGGCATTCCTCGGCTGGAAACCCCGGACCGGGGCGATTGGCGGCATAAAACGCATAGCAGGTGAACCTGTCCAGTTAAAAATCATACTTTTAAGCCTGTGGTGCGCGAGAGAACAGAATCGGCCTATGTCGGCTCCGAAGCGTCTCCTTGACTTTATTTGGATGTTCTCATTTTGTCTCTTGACGAAAATGAAACAAAATGAGAACAAATAAAGCACGGAAACCGCACATCAAGTGTCATTGTCCTCTCGTTGCGTGACCTGCGAGAGCGTGAAATAAGGAGACAGCATTATGGCAGCTTCGCCGCTTCGCGTCGTTGAGGGTGGATCAATGGATAAGGACAAGGCTCTTGCGGCAGCGCTGAGCCAGATCGAGCGGAATTTCGGCAAGGGCTCGATCATGCGCCTGGGCGAAAATTCGGCAATCGAGGTGGAGTCGATTTCGACCGGCTCGCTCGGCCTCGATATCGCGCTCGGCATTGGCGGCCTGCCAAAGGGCCGTATCGTTGAAATTTTTGGGCCAGAAAGCTCGGGCAAGACGACGCTGGCGCTGCATGTCATTGCCGAAGCGCAGCGCAAGGGCGGTATTTGCGCCTTTGTTGACGCCGAACATGCGCTCGATCCGGTCTATGCCCGCAAGCTGGGCGTCAATGTCGATGACCTCTTGATCTCCCAGCCCGATGCTGGTGAGCAGGCGCTCGAAATTACCGACACGCTGGTTCGCTCTGGTGCCATCGACGTTCTGGTGGTCGATTCGGTGGCCGCGCTCACGCCGCGCGCCGAACTTGAGGGCGAAATGGGCGATGCTCTGCCCGGTCTTCAGGCGCGCCTGATGAGCCAGGCCATGCGCAAGCTGACCTCGTCCATCTCCAAGTCGAAATGTCTGGTGATCTTCATCAACCAGATTCGCATGAAGATCGGCGTCATGTATGGTTCGCCCGAAACCACCACTGGCGGTAACGCGCTCAAGTTCTACGCCTCGGTTCGCCTCGACATCCGCCGCATTGGTGCGCTCAAGGATCGTGAAGAGATCGTGGGCAACCAGACCCGTGTGAAAGTGGTCAAGAACAAGCTGGCCCCGCCATTCCGTCAGGTCGAATTCGACATCATGTATGGGGAAGGCATTTCCAAGACCGGTGAATTGCTCGATCTGGGCGTCAAGTCCGGTATCGTCGAAAAGTCCGGGGCGTGGTTCTCCTGGGAAAGCCAGCGTCTGGGGCAGGGGCGTGAAAACTCCCGTCAGTTCCTCAAGGACAATCCTGAAATCGCTGCAACTATCGAGCAGGGCGTGCGCGAGAGTTCGGGACTGCTCGGTGAGGTTCTTCTCGTTGCTGGCGGCGAGGATGATGCCGGTAGCGACGAATAAGCCGACCCATATATCCCATGCATCTTCCCCCGCTTCGGCGGGGGTTTTTGTTTGGCGATTCCGATTGCCGGGGCTTGTTGAGGCCTATCCACTTTCGTCACCACCGGGCTTGTCCCGGTGGTCCATGCGGCTGCGAGATGGATTGCCGGGACAAGGCCGGCAATGACGACAGGCATTCGTCCGGTAGCAAGCCATTTTCTCTTACTTCTATGTCGCCGCCAAGCTGGACATTTCCGGGTGTTGCACGATAAAAAGCCCCGTTTTTCCTAACGGGCGCGCTCGCGTCCTCGCCCATGAAAGCTTCTGCATGACCAGCGTAAACGATCTTCGTTCGAGCTTTACCGGCTACTTTGCCAGCAATGGCCATGAGGCGGTCGCGTCCAGCCCGCTCGTGCCGCGCAACGACCCGACGCTGATGTTCACCAATGCGGGCATGGTGCAGTTCAAGAACGTCTTTACCGGGGTTGAAAAGCGCGCCTATTCGACGGCTACCACGGCGCAGAAATGCGTGCGCGCCGGTGGCAAGCACAACGATCTCGACAATGTCGGTTTCACCGCGCGCCACCACACCTTCTTTGAAATGCTGGGCAATTTCTCGTTCGGCGATTATTTCAAGGACCGCGCCATCGAGCTGGCCTGGAACCTGCTTACCAAGGATTGGGCCTTGCCCAAGGATAAGCTCATGGTCACCGTCTATGAAGACGATGATGAGGCGATGGACCTCTGGAAGAAGATCGCCGGTCTTTCCGAAGATCGCATTGTGCGCCTCGGGGCCAAGTCGAATTTCTGGCAGATGGGCGATACCGGCCCCTGCGGCCCGTGCTCGGAAATTTTCTACGACCATGGCGACAAGATCTGGGGTGGCCCTCCGGGTTCGCCCGATGAAGATGGTGACCGCTGGATCGAAATCTGGAACCTGGTCTTCATGCAGTTCGAGCAGCACCCTGATGGGTCGCGCACCGGATTGCCGCGCCCGAGCATCGATACGGGCATGGGGCTGGAACGCATTGCCGCGGTCATGCAGGGCGTGCACGACAATTATGACATCGACCTGTTCAAGGCCCTGATCGGCGCTGCCGCCAATGCCACCAATGCCGATGTCAACGGTCCGGGCAATCGCAGCCTGCGCGTCATTGCCGACCATCTGCGTTCGATGAGTTTCCTCATTGCCGAAGGCGTGCTGCCCTCCAATGAAGGTCGCGGCTATGTGCTGCGCCGCATCATGCGTCGCGCCATGCGCCATGCGACGCTGCTCGGCGCCAATGAGCCGGTGATCCACAAGCTGGTGCCCACGCTGGTCCGCGAAATGGGCCAGGCCTATCCCGAACTGTCGCGTGGCGAAGCGATGATCGCCGAAACCGTGCGCCTCGAAGAAGGTCGCTTCCTCAAGACTTTGGGCAGAGGCCTCCAAATCCTTGAGACAGAAACCGCCAGCCTGGGCGACGGCGATACGCTCGACGGCGCGACCGCGTTCAAGCTCTATGACACGTTCGGCTTCCCCCTCGATCTGACGCAGGACGCGTTGCGCTCGCGCAATATTGCCGTCGATCAGGCCGGTTTTGATGCCGCCATGGCCCAGCAAAAGGCCGAGGCCCGCAAGAACTGGGCTGGTTCGGGCGAGGCAGGGACCGACACGGTCTGGTTCGGGCTTGCCGACAAGCTCGGCCCCACCGAATTTCTCGGCTATGAAACCGAAAGTGCCGAAGGCGAGATCAAGGCGCTGCTGGTGGATGGCAAGGAAGTCGATGCCATCACTGCCGGTCAGGATGGCGTTGTCGTCGTCAACCAGACGCCCTTTTACGGCGAAAGCGGCGGTCAGGTCGGCGATAGCGGCGTGATCAAGGGTGATGGTATTTTTGCCGAGGTCACCGATACCAACAAGCATCAGGGCGTGTTCGCCCATCGCGTGTCGGTCAAGGAAGGCACGCTCAAGCTCGGGCAGCCGGTGGAACTGCTCGTCGACCATGAGCGCCGCTCTTCTATCCGGTCGAACCACTCGGCCACGCATCTGCTGCACGAGGCGTTGCGGCTGGTTCTCGGCGACCATGTCGCCCAGAAGGGCTCGATGGTTTCGGCAGATCGCTTGCGCTTTGACTTTGTGCATACCAAGCCGGTGACGCCGCAGGAACTGGCCGAGGTCGAAGACATCGCCAATGCGATCATCCTGCAGAACACGCCGGTCGAGACCCGCCTGATGGGCGTGGAAGAAGCCAAGGAATCAGGCGCCCGCGCGCTGTTCGGCGAGAAATATGGCGACGAAGTGCGCGTCGTGGCCATGGGCGAGCCGACCGGCAATGGTCTGGGCTGGTCCGTTGAGCTATGTGGCGGCACACATGTGCGCCGCACGGGTGATATTGGGCTGGTCTCGGTGGTCGCCGAAAGCTCGGTGGCCGGTGGCGTGCGTCGTATCGAGGCGCTGACCGGCAATGCCGCGCGTCATCGTGGCAATACCAGCACCAATATCGTCGCTTCGGCTGCCGGCATTCTTCGCTCGGGCACGCATGAAGTGCTCGACCGGATCGAGGCATTGCAGAACCAACTCAAGAGCGCTGAAAAGGCGCTGGCCGATGCCCGCCAGAAGCTGGCGCTGGGCGGTGGCGGCGAAGGTGGCAATGCTGCCGAAACCATCAATGGCGTGACCTTTGTCGGTCGCGCCGTGGAGGGCGTTGCCGCCAAGGACATCAAGTCCATCGTCGATGCCGAAAAGAAGCGTATCGGCTCGGGCGTCGTCGTTCTGGTGCTCAAGGGCGAAGACGGCAAGGGCACGGTTGCCATCGGCGTGACCGATGACCTGACCGGCAAATATGCCGCTGGCACGCTGATCAAGTCGGCGACGGTCGCGCTCGGCGGGCAGGGCGGCGGCGGTCGTCCTGACATGGCGCAGGGTGGCGGACCAGATGGTTCCAAGGCCGACGAGGCCATTGCGGCTATTCGTGCACTGATCTAGGGCCAATCGACATTCAACGGTTTCACTGAATCCGGAGAGCCCCGATGGACTCCCTCCCCCTTGAGGGGAGGGCTGGGGTGGGGGTTCAGGCGTATCCGCCGCCTCGAATGCTGGCATGAGCGTTTTGAGGGTTCAGAACCCCCACCCTCAATCCCTCCCCTCAAGGGGGAGGGAGGCAGGTCGCAGCTCACTAAACCCTGTTCAGACTTGAATATCGATTAGCCCTAGCTCTGTTCCGAGGCGCGGGCTCCTGCTTCGCGCCTCGTGCTTCTCTGTGTCGGTATTTCAAAGGGCCGGAACTTGGCCTAATGTGATGCGGTGACGCGCGGGGGAGTTCGCGGTGACGGGTCTAGCGAATCCGGTTCTTGGACATTGCACGGCCATAGCCTGTTGCACCGCCGGGGCGGCGCTCCGCAGTATCGAGCATTTCGCGGCGGCGACCGGATTGGGTAGCGTGGCCCATTATGAGGAGCTTGCCAGCCTTGGTACTCTCCCCAATATCCTGTTTTTTCTCATACATTTCGGCATCAGCGATCAAGGCAAGCAGGCCTTGCTGCATCAGATTCGCGCGCATGCCGACCTGCGCATTCGCTTTGCGCCGGTCATCCTGATTTCCCGCGATCTGGATACCGACAAATTCCTCTTCTATGTGGATATGGGTTTTGACGATATTCTGTGCCTGCCCGACGCAGCGAAATTGCTCAGCGACCGGCTGCTGAACCAGCTCAATCGAGACATTCTCTATATCGAGACGAGCCAATATCTCGGCCCCGACCGCCGTCGCATGGATATGCCGGGCCATACACATTCCGGGCGTGTTTCAACCTCGCGCATGCATGTGCGGCTCCATGTTCATCGCGGTCTGGCCGACGGCCCGGTGGTCGTCAAGCGTCAGGAATTCTGGGCCAAATCGGACCCGTGATCACAAGCCGGTTCGGAAGAAGAACAGTCGTGGCTTCCAGCGGATCGGTCGCTTTTCGGTGAGCACATTGGCCAGGCCCGCGCCGACGACGATGAGCATGCCGACAATGGCTATCCAGTCGGGGAATTCGCCAAAGAACAGTGCGCCGAAAAGGATGGCCCAGATCAATTGGCTATATTGCACCGGGGCGATCAGATTGGCGGGTGTCTGCTTGCTGGCCTGAATCAGCAGAAGTCCGCCCATGCCGCCCAGAAGGCCGATGCCGAGCAGGATGGCGAATTGCTCGAGCGATGGCATGACGAAGCTGGGCGCCATCAAGATGCCGTTGAAAATTGCCGAATAGAGCACTTGCAGGCCAACAAGACTGACGCGTCGTTCGGTCGGGGCAACGTGACGAAGGATAGTCGTGGTCACGGCGCCGAGAACCGCGCCAACCATCATCACGTAATGTCCATCGGCCAGTTCCTTCATGCCGGGACGGATGACCAGAACCACACCCATGAAACTGATGAGCAAGAGCACCCAGCGATGCAGCGCGACATGCTCGCGCAGCACCAGAACCGAGAGCAGCGTCACAAAGAGCGGGGTGGTGAAACCGATAGCATAGACATCGGCGAAGGCGATGTGGGTGAAGGCATACATGACGCAGGCCGTGCCGCTGATCGATGTGGTGCAGCGCAGATGCACCAGCCATGGATGCTTGAGCTTGTAGAGATCGCGCCACCGTTCGCCCCGTTTGGTCAACATGGCGGGGATGATCGAAAAAGACGTGGTGAAAAAAGCGATCTCGAACACCGACAGCGCGGGGCCTGTCGTTTTGATCAAGGCGTCGGCGACGGAGAAGCTGGCATAGGCCAGAAAGGCGAGCATGACGCCGATCGGCATCGCAATATCCACAATCAATGAAGGGTAATCAGTAAACGCGGCCTACCATACGAGACGAATGTAAAGGCGGCATTACGATATGGCCCCATCCGGCCCCCGAAACAGGGGCGGAGGGGTGGGTGGCAAGATGCTATAAACCGGGCATACTCGATGTCTCTATTCTGAATTGTTCGTTCATGCTGGCTTCATTCTGAGCGTGGCCATCTCGCGTGCAGGCGAGGTGGTCGCGCCTCGCGCGATCTGGAGGGCTTTTCTGTGTCTGTGATTAAAAACGCTGTGCTCGGCGCCATTGTGGCGCTTGGGCTGGCGCTTCCCGGCATTGCTGCGGAACGCGCCATTATCGTTCTTGATGGGTCCGGCTCCATGTGGGCGCAGATCGAGAGCAAGGCGCGCATCACTATTGCGCGCGAAACCTTGTCGTCCGTGCTCTCATCGGTGCCCGATGATCTGGAGCTGGGACTGATGACCTATGGTCATCGGGAGCGCGGCAATTGCGGCGACATTGAAATGCTGGTTCAGCCTGCCTCGGGCACAGCCAGCGCGATCAGCGCCGCTGCAAATAAGATCAACCCCAAGGGCATGACCCCGCTCAGCGATGCGGTACGCCTTGCTGCTGAGGAACTGCGCTTCACCGAGGAAAAGGCCACGGTTATCCTGATTACGGATGGGCTGGAAACCTGCGAAGTCGATCCTTGCGCGCTGGGGGCTGACCTTGAAGCGCAGGGCATCGATTTTACCACCCATGTGCTGGGCTTTGGCCTGTCCGATGAAGAGGGGCGGCAGGTTGCCTGTCTGGCCGAAAATACGGGCGGGAAATATCTTTCGGCGCAGGATGGCGACGCGCTGGTCGAGGCGCTGACGGCAACGGTGGCCGAGGTGGTGCAGGCCGAGCCTGAACCCGCGCCCGCGCCGGAGCCTGTTGCGCTGGATTACAATATTCTGCCCACCGTTTCCCTGTCCGAAACCGGACCGGACTTCGAGGATGATGGCGCGAGCATTGTCTGGAATATCTACACAGTAGGTCCGGGCGGCGAAGCCGGGGCATGGGTCAAGACCGAATATGGCACAGGCGCGAAAATCAATGTTGAGCCGGGTGACTACATCATGCGGGCCGAGTTCGGTCACGCCATATCCGACCAGCCGATCACAGTGGTCGCGGATGAATTGCTCGAACCCCATTTCATTCTCAACGCGGGTATTGTGACGGTTCGCGCCTATAGCGCGGAGGGTGAGCCGATCCATCGTGATGCGCAGATCGAGATGAATTATCCGGGTGGCCGCACGACCGGCTGGGGCGAAGAACGCTTCCGTATTCCGGCTGGTGAGCAGACCATGGTGATCACGCTCGGCGCGGCGACCTATGAGGAAACATTCACGCTGGCGGCAGGCGATGCCATCACCAAGGACATTATTGTCGGTACGGGCATTGCCAAGGTGGATGCCGTCTATGTCGAAGGCATGGATGTGACCGATGGTGGTCTCTATACGCGGATTTATAAGGCGAAGAAGGCGCTTGATGGTTCGCGCGAGCAGGTGAGTTATGAATATGGCCCCGGCAAGAGCCACAATCTGCCTGCGGGCGATTATGTGGCGGCTGTCGAGCTGGATCAGGCCAAGGCAGAGGTGCCGTTCAGCGTCACCGTCGGCGAAGCGATCGATGTGGTTGTCGTGCTCAATGCCGGTGTTGCCGCGTTCACCGTGCCAAATTCGGATGCATCCAGAGTCTTTGGCGCCAAGGCTGGCATTGATGGAAGCCGCCCTTCCTATAGCTATGAGTACAAGGCGGAATGGCAGACGACATTGACGGAGGGCGAGTATGTGCTGGCCGTCGACTTCAAGGATGGCTCGAAAAAGGAAGTGCCATTCACCGTGACGGCAGGCGAGCGCACTGAGCTGACAGTCGAGCCGTAACGGCGCAGTCCGCCTGTGAGGCATAAAAGAAGGGCCGGTGCAGTGCACCGGCCCTTTTCGTGTTCAGTAAAGGTCGGGCTTACGCCATTGCCTTCTGGAGATTCTGGTCGATGGCGTCGAGGAAGCCGAGGGTCGAGAGCCAGGGCTGATCGGGGCCGACGAGCAGGGAGAGATCCTTGGTCATCTTGCCTTCTTCGATGGTGTCGACAGTGACCTTTTCGAGCGTCAGCGCGAACTTGGCCAGCGCTTCATTGTCGTCCAGCTTGGCGCGGTGGGCGAGGCCACGGGTCCAGGCGAAGATCGAGGCGGTCGAGTTCGTGGAGGTTTCCTTGCCCTGTTGGTGCTGGCGGTAGTGACGGGTCACCGTGCCGTGGGCGGCTTCGGCTTCCACGATCTTGCCATCGGGCGTGGCCAGAACCGAGGTCATCAGGCCCAGCGAGCCGAAGCCCTGTGCTACGATGTCGGACTGCACGTCGCCGTCATAGTTCTTACAGGCCCAGACATAACCGCCGGACCACTTGAGGGCGGAGGCGACCATGTCGTCGATCAGGCGGTGTTCGTACCAGATCTTCTTGGCTTCGAACTGTTCCTTGAATTCGGTGTCGTAAATCTCCTGGAAGATGTCCTTGAAGCGGCCGTCATAGGCCTTGAGGATGGTGTTCTTGGTGGAGAGATAGACCGGCACGCCGCGGGCGAGGCCGTAATTGAAGCTCGAATAGGCGAAGTCGCGGATCGAATCGTCGAGGTTGTACATGGCCATGGCAACGCCAGCGCCCGGAGCCTGATAGACCTCGTGCTCGATGACCTGGCCGTCTTCGCCGGTGAACTTGATCGACAGCGTGCCCTTGCCGGGGAAGAGGAAGTCGGTGGCCCGGTACTGGTCGCCGAAAGCGTGGCGACCGACGATGATCGGCTGGGTCCAGCCGGGAACGAGGCGCGGCACGTTCTTGCAGATGATCGGCTCGCGGAAGATCACGCCGCCAAGAATGTTGCGGATGGTGCCGTTGGGCGACTTCCACATCTTCTTGAGCTTGAATTCTTCGACGCGCTGCTCATCGGGGGTGATGGTGGCGCATTTGATGCCGACGCCGTGCTTCTGGATGGCATGGGCGGCATCGACCGTGATCTGGTCATTGGTGGCGTCGCGGCTCTCGACCGAGAGATCGTAATATTCGATCGGCAGATCGAGATAGGGATGGATGAGCTTGTCCTTGATCGCCTGCCAGATGATCCGGGTCATCTCATCGCCGTCGAGGTCCACGACCGGATTGGCGACTTTGATCTTGCTCATCGAAAAACTCCCTTGAGAATACGGATTCTGGCCTTTTGGCCATTTCGGTTGCCCGTATAGCATCGCTGAAAAAAAGCGCAAAGCCGTGCTCGGCAAGGGGCCTTGCCGGAAGGCCGTTTATTTTGGCGGCAAGGTGCGCACAAAGGCCAATGCCAGATCGACCCAATCGGCCAATGTGTCATCATCTTCGAGCGCGTCGCCGGAGAGCAGCACAAACCCATTCATTGAACGGCCCGACATTTCCATGATCTGGGCGCCAGGCCTCTCCAGCGCCGCCGCCATGCCATCCTTGCCGACGCGGACCATCAAGGCGCCGTCTCGCGTGGGGCAGAGCAGCATATTGCCGTCCAGCATGAAGGCTATGCCGCCGAACATCTTCTTTTCGATGGTGTGCGCACCCGGTGGCAGCGCGGCCCTGATCCGATCCGCCAATTCGTCCAGCCCATGCTCATGCCGATTTTTCCGGGCGATAGGTCTCATAATGCGGCAGGTTTTCCGCCACATGGTCCCAAGGCTGGTGGCTGCGAGCGAAAATCAGTTGATTGGGCGCGAACCAGTCGTTCTGGCCCGCGAACAGCCCGGCGAGCAGGATTTTGAAGGCCGGGGCGCGCGAGGATTGTGCGCAGAGGGTCGTGCCGCATTCGGGGCAGAAATGCCGGGTGAAGCTGGCGCCGGAAGCGGAGGGGCGCATAAAGGTTTTCGTCGCGCCTGTGATCGTCACCGAATCTTTGGGCACCAATACGACCGAGGCGTGCCCGCTGCCCGATACCTTCTGGCAATTGAGGCAGGCGCATTGAAACATCGAGATGGCCTGTGCAACAACGTGCAGCGTAACCGCGCCGCAATCGCAACTGGCCGTGAGGTCAAGATGGGGCATTTTGCTCATGGGCGGAGGCTGTCACGTGCGGCTTTGGCCTGCAAGTGTGCTGCTAGTGTTTGGCCGGTATTCGGGCAAAGTTGATCATTGAATGGGGGCGATATGAGGCTCTGTCCTGACTATCCGCTGATAACCGGGCGGCTTCGCCTGCGCCCGTTCACGCGTGGCGATGTCGATGCGGTCTTTGCCTATCGCAGCCGCGAAGATGTGGCGCGCTATCTTTTCGATCCGCCGCTCAGCCGCGAGGAATGCGCGCTGGCCATCCAGCAGCGCAGCACCCAGTTCCAGCTTGAGCAGGATGGGGACCGGATCATTCTGGCGGTGGAAACGCTTGATGAGGCAATTCTGGTCGGCGAGGTTTCGCTAATCCTGCGATCCCTTGAGGCGCGTCAGGGCGAATTGGGGTGGATTTTCCATCCCGATCATCAGGGGCAGGGCTATGCCAGCGAGGCCATGTCGTGCCTGATTGAGCTGGCTTTCGGCGAAGGCGATCTCCACCGCCTTTATGCCCGCTGCGACGCCGCGAACACGCCATCCTGGCGGTTGATGGAGCGGTTGGGCATGCGGCGCGAAGCGCATTTCCGCGAACATGGCCTGTTCAAGGGGCGCTGGGACGAGGAGTTCTATTACGCGCTTCTGCAACGGGAGTGGCTGGCGCTGTGTGATTCCGGCACGTCTTGAAGCTTAAAATTTGTGATCGGGCGCGACACGATTTGTCCGGCAGGCACAGGAACCTCCTCATCGAGCGACACGTTGGGCAGATAGGGCTTTTCTGTGCGTCGGGAGTTTCAAGCATGTCGATTTTGCGCCTGCCGATAGAAACCAGCCATCTGCGCCTGCGCCGCTTTGAGCGCCGCGATTGCGAGATGGTGGCCCGCTATCATGTTCTGCCCTCCGTTCAGCGCTATGTAGAGCGCCCCACGCGTTATACCGAAGATGTGGCGGCTGCCGTCGGCATCATGCGCACCCAGACTGAATTGCATCGTCCGGGCGATATTCTGGCGCTGGCCATAGTGCGCAAGGGCGATGCTCTGCTGATCGGGCAGGTCAGCCTCAAATGGTTCGATGCGACGGCGGGACAGGGCGAGCTACGCTTCATCATCGATCCGGCCCATAGCGGGCAGGGCTATCTAACCGAAGCGCTCACCGCTATGTTTGATCTCGCCTTCACCCATTTCCGCATGCATCGGCTTTTGGTGCGCTGCGACGGTCGCAGTCACCACTCGATCAAGCTGATGCAGAAGCTCGGCATGCGACTGGAAGCCCATTATCGGGAGCACGCGCTGTTCCAGGGAGAATGGGACGAGGAGCTGCATTTCGCCATTCTCGACCGCGAATGGCAACGCGATACCAAAGTCCTTGATATGCGCCTTCGTGAGAAGGTCGCCTGAACCTCGCGCGCGTTATGTTAACGATGACATATCTGCGTGTCTAGGTTGATAAATTGCATGGCTGGCCTGCATTGGGGGTGCAGGGCATACGTTTTGTGCGTTTAATAAACCCAAGGCGTTTTAGCGTTTTTGCGGGTTCGAGGGGGGCTCGCAGGGACAGGCGCTGAAATTTGAATGCGTCATAAGGCCCCTCATGCTCCGAACGTTTGCTTTGCCTGTCGGTGATCACGGCCGTGATCCGATCTTCGCTCAAGCCCGTCTCCTGCTCATTGTTTCCAGTCTGATCTGCTTTGCGGCTCTGGCGGGTATTTACTCGCGGCCTGCGGGGTTTCTCGCCGCATTCTGGCCAGCCAATGCCATTTTCGCCGTGTTGCTGGTGCGTATGCCGCGCCGGTTCCGTCCGACTTTGGTGATCGGGGCGCTGTGCGGCTATCAGGCGGCGGGTTTTGCCACCGGCGACATGCCTTGGCTCAGCCTGCAATTGACCGCCACCAATATGGTCAGCGCTGGCACCTTTGCCTTTGTGTATCTGTCTGTGGGGGATCGAGAGGCCGGGTTTGCGCGGGCGCGCGCGGTCGTGTCGCTGGCCTGCGCATCAGTCATTGCTGCGGCAACGGCGGGGGTTGCCGGTGGGTCGTTCTGGGCGCATCTGTCCGGCACCACCTATTTCGATGCCTGGCGCGTGTGGTTTTCATCGGAATTGATGAATTACCTCGTATTGCTGCCCGGGCTGATGGCTATGCAATGGCCAGTGTCCCTGCCCAAGATCGAGCAGGTGCGTCGTTTCGTAACTGGACCGCTTGTCCTGCCCATTCTGGCGGTTCTGGTGACGATCACTATCAGCCTTCTGGCAAGTCACCCGGTCGCCATTGTCTTTCCGGTGCCGGCGCTGATCTGGGTCGCGTTGACATTGCCACTATCGACAACCTGTCTGCTGGTCCTGCTGTATTCAGGCGTCATGATGTTTGCGGTCAAGCTCAACGTCTATGATTTCGGCTTTGGCGGTCTCAGCGAAGACCTGATGGCCTCGGTGCATCTGGGCGTCGCCATGATCGCGCTCGCGCCGGTTCTGGTCGCCACCTACAATGCTGAGCGACGTCGGCAGTTTTCCGAGCTGGAACATGCGGCCCGCTTCGACATGCTGACCGAGGCGCTTAATCGGGGTGCCTTTGTTCAGGAAGCGGAGGCTTTGATGCGGGCCCTGTCCGCACGGCGCCAGCCTGTTGCCGCCATTCTGGTTGATGTCGATCATTTCAAGCGGGTCAATGATCTGCATGGGCATGCTGCCGGTGATCTCGCCTTGATCGCCCTGTCCGCCGCGATCCGCAAATCGATCCGCCAGAATGATCTGTTCGGACGGCTGGGCGGAGAAGAGTTTGTGCTTTTGCTGCCGGGCGCCAATGCCTCCGAAGCGCGCGTGGTTGCAGAGCGGCTGCGCAGCTATGTCGAGCGTATGCAGACGACCCTCGCCAATGGCGATATTCTTAACCTGACGGTCAGTGTGGGCCTGTCAAATTCGCCTGATGCCAGTGCTGATCTTGCCGAAATGCTTTTGTTCGCCGACCGGGCAATGTATGAGGCCAAGCGAGCGGGCCGCAATCAGGTGCAAGTGCAGGATGTGCCCGTCTGACGTTATTTAGAGGCAGGCAGGATGGCGGGTACGGACCGGTCGCAGGTATCAAGTTTCAAGGCGTGTCCCGCCATCATTTTGTGCGAGCCGCAACTGGGCGAAAATATCGGCTCGGCAGCGCGTGCCATGGCCAATTTCGGCCTGTGGGATTTGCGACTGGTGCGCCCGCGCGATGGCTGGCCCAATGAAAAGGCAATTGCCGCAGCGTCGCGCGCCGACCACGTTCTCGAGCGCGTCCGGGTGTTTGAGACGCTTGAAGAGGCGATCAGCGACCTGACGCTGGTCTATGCCACCACGGCGCGGTCCCGCGACATGCAAAAGGAAGTGTACGGCCCAGAGGAAGCGTCCCAGCACATGGCCAGCCATATCGGTAGCGGCAAGGGCGCGGGCCTGTTGTTCGGCCGCGAGCGCTGGGGCCTGCTCAACGAAGAAGTGGCAATGGCCGACGCCATTGTTACCCTGCCGGTGGAAGCGGCCTTTGCGTCGCTGAATATCGCGCAGGCCGTGCTGCTCATGTCCTATGAATGGCGGCGGAGCAGCGAGGAGGGCAGGGCGCTGCCCTTCCAGGATGGGCTCGACGAAACCGCGCCACGAGAACAGCTCGTCGGCCTGTTCGAGCATCTCGAGGGGGTTCTCGACCAGACCGGCTTTTTCACCACGCCCGACAAACGCCCGAGCATGGTCAACAATTTGCGCACCGCCCTGACGCGCGGTCGTTTCACAGCTCAGGAAATCCGCACCCTTCGCGGCGTGATTTCCTCAATCGACCGCCGTCACCAGCGCCCTAATCCCAATCGGCAGAAGGCTGAGGAATAGGGGCGGATTGCACACCGGCTGTTTCTGCACTGCACAGAATTATCCTTTATCTCGATTGTCACCCCGGCGAAGGCCGGAAAGCTCTACCTATGGCTTTGTATCCGTCGCCCCCCTTCCCCTTGAGGGGAGGGCCGGGGTGGGGGTGCTGCGGTTCCAACAAACGACCGCGTCTGCGGATAGTTCAGCACCCCCACCCTCATTCCCTCCCCTCAAGGGGGAGGGAGGCGATGGGCCGAACCTTCGGAACACACTCTTGCGGGTTAGGCGGCCATTGCGCGGAAAAGCACATAGTGCAGGCAAATTTGTCTCTGCGTACCCAATCCAGTCATTCCGCCTTTGACCGCCGCTGCCCAAAATGAGATGGCTTGGGCATTATGAGCACCGATAATCCCGCCCCATCCAAATACGCTTTCCACTATCGCGGTTTCCGCTTTTTCTGGCTGACGACGCTGTTTGTCAGCTTTGCGGTGCAGATCATGGCGGTGTCGGTCGCCTGGCAGGTTTATGACGTCACCGGCAACGCTTTTCTGCTCGGCGTGGTCGGCCTTTGTCTGTTTGCGCCCGCTCTGCTGCTGATCCTCGTCACCGGATTGACTGCCGACCGCTTCAGCCGCCGGGGCATCATGCGCATCTGCCTTCTGGTGGAGGCGACTTGCGCGGGTGGGTTCTTTCTCCTCGCCAATGCGGATGCAGGCCAGATCTGGCCGATTTTCGCCATTCTGTTCCTGCTCGGCACGGCGCGCGCCTTCTGGAGTCCAGCCGCGCAATCGCTCGCGCCCAATATCGTGCCGCCCGAAGCGCTGGCCAATGCGATCACCGCCAATGCTTCGGCCTGGCAATTCGCCTCGATCATGGGTCCGGCAGCGGGTGGGTTGCTCTACGGCATCGCGCCAGAAGTGGCTTTCGGCGTTGCTGGTGGGCTGATCCTTATCGCCGTGGTTATGGTGTCGCTTATTCCGCGCCCGGCGCAATTGCGGCAGGCGCAGGCCAAGAGCCTCGAAACCCTATTGGGTGGGTTCCGCTATATCTTCTCCAACCGCGTGGTGCTGGGCGCCATGTCGCTCGATATGTTCGCCGTCATGGCTGGCGGAGCGGTGGCGCTCATGCCCATCTATGCCAAGGATATCTTGCAGGCCGGGCCGGAGGAGCTGGGACTATTGCGCGCCGCGCCGGGCATTGGCGCGCTGGTGATGGCCCTCTGGCTCATGCGCCATCCCCTGCGCGATCATGCGGGAAAATTGCTGTTCCTGTTCGTGGGCCTGTTCGGCGTTTTCACCGTGGTCTTCGGTCTTTCCACCAATGTCTGGCTCTCGATGGCGGCTCTGGCTCTGGTCGGTGCATCCGACATGGTGAGCGTTACCATCCGTGAAACCATCATGCAGCTCTGGACGCCCGAGGAAGTGAGAGGCCGCGTCAATGCGGTCAATTCCGTGTTTATCGGCGCGTCGAACGAGCTGGGTGATTTCCGCGCCGGTACTGTCGCGCATCTGTTCGGTCCGGTGCCCGCCGCCATTATGGGTGGGCTTGGAGCGGTCATCATCGCCGGAGCATGGGCTGGCCTTTTCCCCGAATTGCGCAATCAACGCAGTCTCGACAAGCGCATGGCCTAAATCGGCTTTGCGCTCCAGTTCACCCGGTCGCGGTAGAATCGCTCGACGATGGGGATGAGCAGCGAGAACGGCACCATGCCCAGGGCGACGATCTGCAGCCACATCATGCCCTCGATGGCGAAGTGACCGCGTTCGGCATTGAGCAGCAATTGCGCGACGGTCTGAAAGGCCACATGGACGCCGATGCCGGTCCACACAGAGCCGGTGACGATCCGCACCACGCCCAATATCGCGCCCATGACGTAGAACATCGAGGCATGGGCCACATCGATCCCGCTGGATGTGATCAGCCAGAGTGCCACGCCCCAGCTTCCGAACAGTGCGGCCTGAATGGTTACTGCGAGCCAAGGTTCGAGCAGCTTGCCCAGATTGGTCTGGAGATAGCCGCGAAAGGCCAGTTCCTCGGGTAGCGCTTCGAGCAGGAAGACCAGAACGATTAGCAACGGGATAAAGGCGAGGATTTCGCCCCATGATGCCATGGCTTCAATCTGCACCAGCCCCAGTGCGAGGCAGATGCCGAGGCCCAGAACGAATGGTGCGGTCCATGACATGACGCCCACCAGAAATGGTTTTAACGCCGAGCCATCCAGCGCCAGTCCCAGATCGGCGAATGCTTCCTTGTCGAGCATGCGGCGCGCCATGACGATAAGGGGCACGACGAGAAGGCTGGTCAGCACCGCCATAGCAATATGCCGGTCGAGGCGATAATCGGGGCCGAACATGAGCGTGGCCAATTGCGTCTTGCCGAGGAAGATGGCGAGCAAAGCCAGCCAGACGAGACAGATGCGGGCTATAATGTTCTGCGTCACGGAATTCCCCTTCGGTTCAGTGGAGCGCCATCGCGGCCAGAATGCCGATTTCCGGCGCGGCATGAGCGAGAAAAGCGGGCCAGAGACTGCCGGTCAGCATCCTTATCCAGCCCAGAACCAGTCCCATGACGAAAGCAAAGCCGAGCCATGTTGCGTCGAAGATCAGCGCGCCTTGCGCGTCCAGCGTGAACCCATGTACCAGCCCGAACAGCCATGCTGTCAGCACCACACCCCAGCCGATCTGCGTGCCACCGAAGGACCAATGGCGCGCAAACACCCGGTCCAGCAGCGCCAGCATGAAGCCGCGAAAAGCGATTTCCTCGACGAGATTGGGATAGGATGCATCGAACAGCAGGCGTTCCAGCGTCAATCCGCCATCGGTTCGGCCCGGCGCGGCGTCGGCAAGCAGGAAGCCTGCGACCACCAGAATGGCGATATTGATGAAGGTGACGGGCAGCGTGCCGGGCCGTACCTGCCAGGTCCAGCCGATTTCACGGCGTTGATCTGCTGAGAGCATTGCGATGATGGCCAGCATCCAGACCAGATCGAGCGTCTTGCCCTGCCAGTTCCAGTCCAGCTCGGCAAATAGTCCGATCCGGGGCAGCGACAGGATGAAGATATTGATCGCATAGACGAGCGCCACCAGCATCAGCGCCAGCCAGCCATTACGATTGGTCCGGGCCGCACATGCCCCCAAGGCCAGAAAAGCCAGCAGGGTGATGGTGGACAGATAGCCGGTCGTCGCGTTCCACTGCGCCAGCGCATCGGCTTGACCGGAGAGGCCGAGCAGCAGGCCCATGACCAGCAGCACTGCCGCCGGGGGCAGGATGTGCCGGTAATTGAGGTCGGCAAAAGCTGTCTTGGCGAGCAAGTTAGCCATCGCCGCTCCGGACCGCCCGGTCGAACAGGGCGATCAATTCGCGCGCATAGTGATCGAGGTCGATATGCGGGTTTTCGGCCCAGCGACTGAGCGTGCTCTCGATGGCGCCGGATATGGTGGCGGCCATGACGTCGATGTCGAAAGCCGCAAAACTGCCATCAGCCTGGCCCTCGGCCAGCCAGTCGCGCAAGAGGTCGTGTTCTTCGGTGCTGGTATTGGCGATATAGTCGGGCGTGGTGCCGGTGCCGATATGGCTGAGTGCGATATGGCCGATGGCGAGCAGTTCCGCGCGATGGGTACGCATATAGACCAGTTGCCCGCCGATATAGGCAGCGATGCGCTCCCAGCTCGTATGAGCCTTGTCGATCTCGGGCACCAGCGCCGCTTCGATCCGCTTGCTGATCGTGGCGAAAAGCTGCTCGAATATCTCGTCCTTGCCGTTGAAGTGGTAGGAAATGATGCTCTTGGAAATCCCGGCCTCCGCGGCGATGCGCGACAGGGAGGTTTGCGCCACGCCATTTCGCGCCAGCACGGCAATGGTCGCGTCGATGATTTGCCTGCGCCGCTGTTCCTCGATGAAAGACATCACATTTCCAAAATCAGACCGATTGGCCTAATTTTGGTCTGATCGGCCTGATTGTCAAGAGAGAGGGCGGCAATGCTTGACTCCTTTGGAATGCGCCTCTAAGACGCGCCCACCTATTCCGGTCTTAGGGCCCATAGGCGCACCCGGGATTCTCTGTTGGGAGTCTGTCGGTCCTGTCGCAAGGCAGGGCAGAGGAGGGCGTGATCCATTCAAACGTTTAAGAAGGATACGCGATGTCGAAGCGTCATTCTGCAAAATACAAGATTGACCGCCGTCTTGGCGAAAACATCTGGGGCCGTCCGAAGTCCCCGCTGAACGCCCGTGCTTATGGCCCCGGCCAGCATGGTCAGCGCCGCAAGGGCAAGCTCTCGGACTATGGTCTGCAGCTGCGCGCCAAGCAGAAGCTCAAGGGCTATTACGGCTCGATCACCGAAAAGGGCTTCCGCCGTCTTTATGACGAAGCCAGCCGCCGCAAGGGCGACACCGGCGAAAACCTGATCGGCCTGCTCGAATCGCGCCTGGACGCAATCGTCTACCGCGCAAAGTTCGTGCCGACCGTGTTCGCTGCCCGTCAGTTCGTGTCCCACGGCCACATCCTGATCAATGGCAAGCGCGTCAACATCCCATCCTACCAGGTCAAGGTTGGCGACAAGATCGAGATCCGCGAACGCTCCAAGCAGCTGACCGTGGTTCTGGAAGCAAACCAGCTCGCAGAGCGCGATGTGCCCGACTATGTTGAAGTCGATCACAACAAGCAGGTCGCCACCTATGTGCGCGTTCCCGCTCTGTCGGACGTTCCCTATCCGGTCCAGATGGAACCGAACCTGGTCGTCGAATTCTACTCGCGTTAATCGCGTTACGACGAACACAAAATTGGAAAGGCCGCTCGGAAGGGCGGCCTTTTTGCTTGTCGTTCCGCTGGTCCCTTTCAATCTGGATCATTGGGCGTTATCAGCTAGCGCAATGCCCCAGGAAAGAGTTCAGCCATGTCTGCGGTGATGGAAGCCCCGATCACGCCGGATGATGAAGCCGAAAGCGGCGCCCATCCGATTTTTGCCAATGCGCCGCGTTCGGTGGAGTTCAACAAGCTGCGCAAGCGGTTGATCCGCAATGTGCGCGAGGCGCTGGAAAAGTTCGCCATGATGCGGCCGGGCGACAAATGGCTGATTGCGCTGTCTGGCGGCAAGGATTCCTATGGTCTTTTGGCGCTGCTGCTCGACCTGAAATGGCGCGGCATGCTGCCGGTCGAATTGCTGGCCTGTAATCTGGATCAGGGTCAGCCCAATTTTCCCAAGCATATTCTGCCCGAATATCTCAGCGGGCTCGGTCTCGAACACCGTATCGAATATCAGGACACCTATTCCATCGTCACCGACAAACTGCCCGCTGGCGCGACCTATTGTTCGCTCTGCTCGCGGCTGCGGCGCGGCAACCTCTATCGTATCGCGCGGGAGGAGGGATGCACGGCGCTGGTTCTCGGCCATCACCGCGATGACAGCCTCGAAACCTTCTTCATGAACCTGTTCCATGGCGGCAAGCTTGCGGCCATGCCGCCCAAGCTGGTCAATGACGAGGGCGACCTCGAAGTGCTGCGCCCGCTGATCTATTGCGCCGAAGAAGATTTGCAGCGCTTCTCCGACGCCATGGCCTTCCCGATCATTCCCTGCGATCTTTGCGGTTCTCAGGACGGCTTGCAGCGCAATGTCACCAAGGCCATGCTGACGGATATGGAAAAGGCCATGCCCGGGCGCAAGGACGTGATGATCCGTGCGCTGGGCAATATCAATCCCAGCCATATGCTCGACCCGCGCCTGTTCGATTTCGCGGGTCTCACCACACAGAAGAAGGACTGATCGCATGAATATCGACCGCCTGGCCGCCATCCTCAAGCAAGCCGCCAAGCAGGAGATCATGCCGCGTTTCCGCCGACTCGACGAGGGCATGGTTCACACCAAGACCAGCGCCTTCGATCTGGTCACCGAAGCCGATACCAATGCCGAGCGTGTCATCACCGCCGCCATTCTCGATCACTCGCCCAATACGCTGGTCATCGGCGAAGAGGCCGTTGCAGCCAACCCGGCTTTGCTGACATCGAACCTCGAAGACAGAATCACCATTTACGTCGATCCCGTTGATGGCACTGCCAATTTTGCTGGTGGCCTGCCGCTGTTCGCGGTCATGGCTGCTGTGGTGCAGAATGGTGAGCCGGTGGCTGGCGTCATCTATGACCCGATGGGCGATGATTTCCTGATGACCGAAAAGGGCTGCGGTACCTGGCAGGTGTTCCCCGATGGTCGCCGCATTCGCATGAAATTTGCCGACCCGGTTCCGCTGTCGGAAATGGGCGGCTCCGCGTCCACCGCTTACCTGCCCATCGAGCAGCGCCGCGTGGTTCTGAGCAATCTCGCCAAGGTCAAGATGACCGCCAATTACCGCTGCGCCGGCCACGAATATCGTTTTGCCGCCGGAGGCAATGTCCATTTCCTCGCCTATGGCAAACTCATGCCGTGGGACCATGTGGGCGGCGCGCTCATGATGCGTGAATGCGGTGCCCATGTCGCCAAGTTTGACGGGAGCGAATATCGCCCCGGCGACACCAGCGGCGGGCTTCTCATTGCCTCCGACAAAGCAAGCTGGGACGAGTTGAAGCGGGAAGTGTTTACCGTCTGACAGCCCGGCTTCGCCAGCCGAAACGAAGCGAGCCAAACTGCCACAGGTAAATGTTCAAGGAGCGCCGAAATGTCCTTTCAAGCCTATCTCGATGCTGTCGAGGTCAAGACTGGCAAGACGCCGCGCGAAATTGTCGAACTGGCCAAGGCCAAAGGGTTCGATGATCCCAAGATCAAGGCGGGTGAAATTCTCGATTGGCTCAAGGCCGATTTCGATCTCGGGCGCGGTCATGGCATGGCGCTGGTCCATGTCATCAAGAAGGGTCCCGAGATCGATAGCAAGCATGTCGGTACGTCCGGCGTGCACCGCGACGAGAGCAACATGCTTTGGCTGGATGGCGCGGCTACGAAGCCGCGCTGAGCACCTTCGCTGCCGCTTCGATGGCGCCGCTGCCGCGCGTGATGCCCAAGGCCCCCATGCCTGCCTCCATCGTGCCCAGCACACCCATCACCATATGTGCGTTGACATGGCCCATATGGCCGATGCGCAGGTAATCGTCATAGGCAGGCTCATGCGGCAGGGCCATGCCCAGCCCGATGCCGAGGGTGACGCCCGCTTCCGCTTCCAGCCAGCGCCGCAATCTGCCTGCGCCGCCATTGGGAATGGTTGCTGCCGTCACTGAATGCCCGCGTGCATTGGTGTCGCTGATATTGAGAGCGATGCCTGAGCCGTCTCTGCCCCAGGCGTCAAACGCGGCCCAGATGGCGCGCGATAACTTGCCGTGGCGGGCCCAGACGGCATCCAGCCCTTCGTCCTCCAATATCATTTGCAGCACTTCGTGCAGCCCATAAAGGTGCTGGGTGGGCGGGGTGCCGCCGAAATACTGCCAGAAGGATTCCGGCACCATGCGGGGTGGGGCGCTCCAATAGGGCGTCGCCAGATCGGCCTCCGCTGCGGCCTTCAGGGCCTTGTCGGAGAACCACAGCAGCGCCAGCCCCGGCGGCATCATTAGTCCCTTCTGGCTCGCGCCGACCAGCACATCGATGCCACATTCATCCATGCGCAACTCGTCACAGCCAAGCGAGGCGATGGCGTCGACCGCCAGCATTGCCGGATGATCTGCGGCATCGATGGCTCGGCGGATCGCGGCAATGTCGTTCTTGACACCCGAGGCGGTGTCCACATGCGTCACCAGCAGATATTTGATACGCTTGTCCGTATCTGCCCTCAGTATCTCGGCAATCCGCTGCGGGTCGGCGACGGCGCGTCCAAAGTCGACGATCTCGACATCGACGCCCATGCGTCGGGCCGTCATGGACCAGCCCGTGCCGAACAGGCCCGTGACCACGCCCAGCGCCTTGTCCCCGCGCGAGAACATATTGGTCAGCGCCGCCTCCCAGCCGCCATGCCCATTGGCGATGTAAATGGCAGCATGGTGCCGCGTTCCCGCCAATTGCTTGAGCCTGGTGAAAATACGTTCGGTGATCGCAATGATCTCGCCTTCGTAGATATTGGGCGAGACGCGATGCATGGCGTTGAGCACCCGGTCTGGAATGACCGAGGGGCCGGGAATGGCGAGATAGGTGCGGCCGGTGATGGGAGGCATAAGGAGAATCCGATGGGCGATAGTGCAGCCACGCTAACGCAAGCCGCTCGCCGGGTCATGCCCATGTGATCGGGAACCTCCGTTGCGCGCTTCAAGCAATCGGCTTGCTCAACTCATAAGTCTGTGCTTATGTTATCGCATGAGCGAAACCGAAATCTTTAAAGTGCTGGCCGATCCGACCCGCCGCGCCATCCTCGAACGCCTCTCTGGCGCCGAGCTGACAGCAACCGATCTGCGCGAGGGCTTTGCCATCACCCAGCCTGCCATGTCGCAACATCTGGCGGTGTTGCGTGGGGCAGGGTTGATCAGTGAGCGGCGCGAGGGGCGCTATGCCCATTATCGCATCGCGCCGGATGGTTTTGCGCCGTTGCATGATTGGCTGGCCCGTTATCGGGATTTCTGGCCGAGCCGGATCGACAATCTCAAAAATCTTCTCAAGGAGATGGATCAATGAGTGACGCAGAAACGGAACTGGTTTTTGAGACCATACTGGATGCGCCGCCGGAGAAAATCTGGCGTGCGCTCACCATCCCCGAATACCGTGATCGGTGGTTGCAACCTCCAGATGGCGTCAACCTGCATCTGGTGAATGTCAACGCTCACAGTCTGCTGACATATAGTTGGCAAGAGCGAAGAGACGGCGACGAAAGCGGCACGGAGCAAAGCTTCGTCACCATTGAACTCACGCCAAACGAAAATGGGACCACCGGCTTCCGCCTGACCCATGCGCCGGTTGTCATTCCGGCTGCGGCCAACAGCAATGACGTGGCGATAACGATGATGCGCGCCGCCTAAGCCTTCGTCTTAATGCATTGATATGAAAAGGAGATCGCCTATGCGCGACATGATGAATCTCGTCCCTATGGTGGTGGAAACCTCCAGCCGGGGCGAACGCGCTTTCGACATCTATTCGCGCCTGTTGCGAGAGCGGATCATTTTCGTCAACGGCCAGATCGAGGACAACATGGCCTCGCTGGTCAGCGCCCAGCTCTTGTTTCTTGAATCCGAAAATCCAGCTAAGCCCGTATATCTATACATCAATTCGCCGGGCGGCGTGGTGACGGCGTCGCTGGCCATGTATGATACGATGCAGTTCATCAAGGCGCCGGTCGGCACATTGTGCATGGGCATGGCGGCGTCGGCCGCAACGCTGTTGCTCGCCGCTGGAGCGCCGGGTATGCGCGCCAGTTTGCCCAATGTTTCCATAATGTTGCACCAACCCTCGGGCGGCTATCAGGGGCAGGTGACTGATATCATGATCCATGCCGAGGAAAGCCTGCGCCTCAAGCGCCGGACCAATGCGCTTTACGCCAAGCATTGCGGCAGAACGTATGAAGAGGTCGAAATGGCGCTGGAGCGGGATCGCTATATGGCGCCCGAGGAGGCGCTGGCCTGGGGGCTGGTCGACCATATTTATTCCGATCGGTCCCAGCTTGCGGCGCCGGGACCGACCAATAATTCAAAGCCTTAGTGCGCGCTCGGCATGGGGGCGTCGGTATGGGCATATTTGTCGCCGACGCCGAACAGCTTGCCCTTTTCGGCAATGAGAATGCAGACCAGGGCCAGAGCGCCCATCAGGAAATAATTGGTGGCGACGGGCACGGTGGTATTGTTGAACAACTGCCCGGCCAGACTGCCGATCACTGCCCCACCAACAGTCTGGATGAACCCAAAGACCGAGGCTGCCGTGCCCGCAACATTGCCTAGTGGTTCCATGGACAGCGAGTTCATGTTGGATGACGACCAGCCAAAGCTGAACATGATAACGGCCAGAAGGCTGAAGAACAGCCACAGCGGCAGCATGTCGTTAAGTGCCAGAACCAGCCAAATGCCTGAAAAACCAGTGAAAGCGAGCATCGCGCCATGCGAGAGCCTGCGCATGCCATAGCGGCGTACAACGCGCGAATTGGTGAAGGATGACAGGGCCATCAGGCCGGCCATGGCGGCAAAGGCGATCGGGAAGTAGACGCCCAGACCATAGATATCGACATAAATCTGCTGGGCCGAGGTGATGAAACCAAACAGCGCGCCGAACAGGAACATGCCCGCAAGGCCATAGGAAATGGCCACACGATTGGTGAAGACGATGCGGAAACCGCCCAGCACACCCTTGACGCTCATAGGGCGGCGCTGATCCAGCGGCAGGGTTTCGGGAAGCCTGAAATAGGTCCAGATCCACAAGGACAGCGCGAGAAGGCCCATGAAGATAAAGATGTACTGCCATGGTCCGGTCAGCAGCAGCACCTGACCGATGCCTGGTGCGATGATGGGAATTGCCATGAACACCATGAAGGTCAGCGACATGACCTCGGCCATTTCACGACCCGAATACCTGTCGCGCACAACGGCCTGGGAAATCACTCGCACGCTGGCCGCGCCCATTCCCTGCACAAAGCGCAGGACGAGCAGCATGGCAAAGCTAGGAGCGAATGCAGCGGCAATTGCCGCCACTACATAGATGCCAACACCCACGAGCAGTGGAGCCCTGCGTCCAAAGCGGTCGGTTAGCGGGCCGAAGGCCAGCACTGATATGCCCATGCCAAGCATGTAGGCGGTAACCACGAACTGGCGTTCGTTTTCGTTGGTGACGCCCATGGCCTCGCCCATATAGGGCAGGGCGGGCAGCATGACGTCGATTGCCAACGCGTTGACGGCCATGAGCGCAGCAACAAGGGCAATGAATTCAGGCCGGGAAAGAACCCGGTTGAAATGTTTGGACATGGATGAAACTCGTTATGGCCGCGCGAAGGGCAGCCCGAATGATTTTGGGGACAATGAACCCGCGTCGACCATTTGACAAGTCTTCAATCGGGATTTGCCGATGAAAGCGGTCAGGCCGGGCGCGGCGTGAAGTTGGTGTCGGTGCGCTCGTTAATTGGAATGTGGATGGCGGCGGAGCCGAGGCCCAGAATAATGCCCAGATACCAGACCAGATCATATGCGCCGGTCGCGTCGTAAACATAGCCACCGAGCCAAACGCCGACGAAGGAGCCAATCTGGTGGCTCAGGAACGCGATGCCGTACAGCATACCCATATAGCGCGGGCCGAAGAACAGGGTCACAAGGCCGGCCGTCAGCGGAACGGTGGACAGCCAGAGTAGGCCCATCATCGCCGCAAAAGCATAGGCCGTCACCTCACTGACCGGCATGAGCAGGAAGACGGCGATGGTAATTGCGCGCAGGAAATAGATTGAAGCCAGCAGCAATTGCTTGGGCAGGCGACTGCCAAGCCAGCCGGACAACAGCGAGCCCACGATGTTGAACAAGCCGATGACGGCGATGGTCCAGCTTCCGACTTCCGGCGACAGGCCGCATTGCACCAGATAGGCGGGCATGTGGACGTTGATAAAGGCCAGATGGAATCCGCAGACGAAAAAGCCAATGACCAGCAGCCGGTATGAGCCGAACCCCCATGCGCGGGACAATGCCTGCATGAAGGGAAGGTCTGCCTGACCGGGAGCCGATTCCGTACGGCCCCGCAGCGCTATCGACAGCGGAATAATGAGCAGGAGGAGCGTTGCGATCCAGACCAGCGCCATCTGCCAGCCAAAGGCGTTGATGAAGCCTTGGCCCAGGGGGGCGAAGATGAACTGGCCGGCCGAGGAGGCTGCCGTCGCCACGCCGAAGACAAAACTGCGCTTCTCCGCAGGTACGACGCGGCCGAAAGCGGCCATCACAACGCCGAAGGAGGCGATGGCAATGCCGACACCTGTCACCACGCCTGCGGTGAGGGTCATGGTCAATGTATCGGGTGAGAAGGCCATGCCCAGGACGCCCAGTGCATAGATGACGCCACCCACGGCCAGGACGCGCGCCGAGCCATAGCGATCAGCCATTGCGCCCGCAAATGGTTGCGCGAGGCCCCAGACAAGGTTCTGGATAGCCATGGCCATGCCCCATTGCTCACGAGTCAGGCCGAGATCGTCGGTCACTGGTAGGGTGAACAGACCGAACGAGCCGCGCGTGCCAAATCCGATGGCGGCAATGATGCAGCCTGCAATAATGACGAGAGGCAGCGGAACGGCAGGGCGGGCGGCGGTAGACATGGGTAGACTCTCCGGCAGGCACGGTACCTTATTCCCGCCGCCAGCATCACGCAAAACGATAATCGGGAATGGCAGCCATCAAATAGCGTGATGGGTTGACGTTTGGGTCAAAGGGTAGGAAACGGGGCGCGATATGAGGAGCGTGCCTTGATCCGCCACATCGTTTTCTTCACTGCGAAATCGCCCGATCAGATCGATGCAATCTTTGAGGGGCTATCTCTGCTGTCTGAAATTCCGCACAGCGCGGTGTTCGAGATCAGCCGCAATAGCAAGGTCGATCTCTACGGCAATGATGTTGATGTGGTGGTCTATGCCGAGTTCTCTGACCGGGCAGCGTTCGATGCCTATAAGGCGCATCCGAACTATTCCGAGGCAACCAGTCGTGTGCGGCCCTTGCGGGATATGCGCTATGCCGCCGATATCGTGACAGGCGGCGAAAGCTGAAAAAGCGAAAGGCTCCACCGGGTTAGGGTGGAGCCTTTAAAAGCTGATTCAGGTAATCAAGCGCTTTGCTTGAGAGCGATACCGGCCTGCTCGAGCTGCGTCTTGAGCTCGCCCGACTGGAACATTTCGCGGGTGATGTCAGCGCCGCCGACGAATTCGCCCTTTACATAGAGCTGCGGAATGGTTGGCCAGTTGGAATAGGTCTTGATGCCATCACGCAATTCGTCGCTTTCCAGAACATTGGCGCTGTTGAAGGTGACGCCGAGATAGTTCAGAATCTGGACGACCTGACCGGAGAAACCGCATTGCGGGAAGTCCGGGGTGCCCTTCATGAACAGGAACACGTCGTTGTTTTTCACCTTGTCGTCGATGAAGGCGTTGATGTCGGTCATGGCTGGAGCCTTTCAGAAAGTCCGGGGTCAAGGGCCGGTTGAGGTTGCCTTTAGATAGGTCAGGATAGGGTGGCTGTCGAGAGTATCGTCCCTTGCCGATCATGACTGTGTTCTGGAACAAGCAAGGGGCATTGCAGCCGAACTTATTTCATCCGGGCAGAAACCCAGGGATGATCAAGAAAATCCTGGTTGGTCTCGAACAGTACGGACTCCCAACCCCAGGCGCGTGCGCCTTCGACAATTTTTGGTGTGTCGTCAAAGAATAGCGGCGGCTCGGACTGTGAACCCATCCGCATTTCCGCAAAATCGAAAAAGGACTTGTGCGGCTTCATCGCGCCAATGCGGGCCGAATAGAACATGTCTTCGAACAGGGTGCCAAAGCCCAGCGTCTGCCAGAGCCATTGCGCGCGCATGTGGTCCTGATTGGTGGCGATGTAGAGTTTGATGTCGGCACTGGCCTTCAGGCGCTTTATCGCGTCCACGAGCTCGGTGTTCACCCGACTATCGTGGCTCAACCAATATTGCGCGAAGGCCATGGATGAGCCTTTGTAGCCAAGCGCCGGAAGTCGCTTATCCAGAGCTTCAATCAGGGGCGTCTGACCGATCACCACCTTCTTGATGAAGATGTCATAGATAAATTCGGTGCGGAAACGCTCCGGGTCAACGCCGAGATCGGCCAGCAGGTTTTCGTCCCAGCGTTGCTGCAAATCCGGCCGGGCGTGGTAGCCATGGACAAGGACGCCATCGACATCGAAGACGAGCGCTCTGGTCACGGAGTCTTGCTGCCCATTGCCCCCAGGCCGTTCAGAACCTCGGCCGGAATGACCAGATCGCGGATCACGTCGTGATGATTGCGAAAGCCGATGAGTTCACGCTGGACGAAATAGGACCAGACGGCATCACGCGCTCCGACCAGGGCGTTTGTCCGGTCTTCCGCAGTGGCAAGGGCCGCGATAGCCGTGATTACCCTCGCTTCGGCTGCGTGCAGCGAACTGGCGCGCTCCGCATTGATCTCATGTTCCAGCGCGGCCGTCCCGGCTTCTGGACGCACCATGCGGATGAGATCAAGCGAGTCGCGCAGACCGAGCATCAGTCCGGGACGTTGGTTTGCAAGGCGAGTGCGTGGAGGGCACCGCCCATGTCGCCTTGCAGGGCGGCGTAAACGAGCTGGTGCTGCTGCACGCGGGATTTGCCCCGGAATGCCTCGGAAATCACGGTGGCTGCATAGTGGTCGCCATCGCCGGCGAGGTCACGAATCTCAATTTCGGCATCGGGCAGGGCAGCCTTGATGCGGCGCTCGATTTCAGTTGCGTCCATGGCCATGTTTCGTCTCCCCGTATGTGCGCGCCCGCGAATGCCGGCGCCTGTTGCCTGATATGGCATGCGGACCAGAAGGCTTCAACCGCGTCCGAGATGGAACGCGGTTGAATTGGTGCGCATGCGTTTCGGCTATGAGATCAGCCGTTCATGTAATCGGGGAACCAGCTCTCATGAGCCTCTGTCAGGGTGGCAACCGGAATTGGCGTTGCAGCGCCAAGCGTCAGCGCATTGCTTCCCGTCGTGCCGATCCATGGTGCAAAAATGCCGAGCGCTTCAGCTTCTTTCCAGAGGGCCGCGATTTCATCGCCCTGCGGATCGAGGTTTAGCGTGACCAGATAGCGGCCCTGATCTTCGCCGAAGAAGGTGAGGATCGGATCATTGCCGTCGACATCGGTGACGCGCGCGCCGATACCGCCGGCAATTGCCATCTCGGCAAGGGCAATGCCCAGCCCGCCATCGCTGAGGTCGTGGCAGGCGGTGACGACGCCGGAGCGGATCAGTTTGCGGACGAAATCGCCGGTCTTCTTTTCGGCAGCAAGATCGACATGGGGAGCGTCACCATCGCGGCGGTCGAACAGATCGCGCAGATAGATGGACTGACCCAGATGCGACCCGCGTTCGGCAGGACCGCCAATGAGCAAGATGGGCTGGTTCTCGGCGACAAAGCCGATGCCGACGCTCTTTTCCCACTCGGGCAGCAAGCCAACGCCGCCAATGGTGGGGGTCGGCAGAATGCCGCGCCCGTTGGTTTCGTTGTAGAGGCTGACATTTCCGGACACGATCGGGAATTCCAGCACGCGGCAGGCTTCGCCGATACCCTCGACGGCCTTGACGAGCTGGCCCATGATTTCAGGGCGCTCGGGATTGCCGAAATTGAGGTTGTCGGTGGCGGCGAGCGGCTCTGCGCCGGTCGCAGTAAGGTTGCGCCATGCTTCGGCCACGGCCTGCTTGCCGCCTTCAAACGGGTTAGCCTCGCAATAGCGCGGATTGACGTCCGAGGTGAAGGCGAGGCCCTTGTGCTCTGCGCCTTCGACTCGGATCACGCCGGCATCGCCGCCGGGCCGCTGCATGGAATTGCCCTGAATGAGCGTGTCATATTGCTCATAGACCCAGCGGCGCGAGGAGCATTGATGCCCGCCAATCAGGGCGAGCAGCGCTTCGGCAATGTCCATCTGGGGCACGTCATTCTTGGCCAGCGCGGCTGGAATGACCGGCTCGGTCCAGGGACGGTCATATTCGGGTGCTTCGTCGCCGAGTTCCTTGATCGGCAGATTGGCGACTTCCTCGCCCTGCCAGAAGACGCGGAAACGCAAATCGTCGGTGGTTTTGCCGACAGTGGCGAAATCGAGTTCCCACTTTTCAAAAACAGCACGTGCTGCGGCTTCCTTTTCAGGATGCAGCACCATGAGCATGCGTTCCTGACTTTCGGACAGCATCATTTCATAGGCCGTCATGTGCGCTTCACGCACTGGCACCTTGTCGAGATCGAGCTCGATGCCGAGGTCGCCCTTGGCGCCCATTTCGACAGCCGAACAGGTGAGGCCTGCTGCGCCCATATCCTGAATGGCGATCACCGCACCAGTGGTCATCAGTTCGAGGCAGGCTTCCAGCAGGCGCTTTTCGGTGAAGGGGTCGCCGACCTGAACGGTCGGGCGCTTTTCTTCGATATCGTCACCGAATTCGGCGGAGGCCATGGTCGCGCCGCCTACGCCATCGCGCCCGGTCTTGGCACCGAGATAGACCACCGGCAGGCCGACGCCTTCGGCCTTGGAGTAGAAAATCTTGTCAGTGTCAGCCAGACCTGCTGCGAAAGCATTGACGAGATTATTGCCATTGTAGCGGGCGTCGAATTCCACCTCGCCGCCGACGGTGGGCACGCCAAAGGCATTGCCATAGCCGCCGACGCCAGCCACGACGCCATTGACCAGATGGCGGGTCTTTTCGTGTTCGGGCGCACCGAAGCGCAAAGCGTTCATTGCGGCGACGGGGCGCGCGCCCATGGTGAAAACGTCGCGCAGAATGCCGCCCACGCCCGTCGCCGCGCCCTGATAGGGTTCGATGAAGCTGGGGTGGTTGTGCGATTCCATCTTGAAGACCACGGCCTGACCATCGCCGATATCGACGACACCGGCGTTTTCGCCAGGACCCTGAATGACGCGCGGCCCAGTGGTCGGCAGAGTGCGCAGCCACTTTTTTGAGCTTTTGTAGGAGCAATGCTCGTTCCACATCGCCGAGAAGATGCCCAACTCGGTATAGCTCGGCTCGCGCCCGATCAGATCGAGAATTTTCTGATATTCATCGGGCTTGAGGCCGTGATTGGCGATGAGATCGGGCGTGATGGCGGGGTCGTTGCGCAGGGTCATCGATTAATCAGGTCCGGTTAGGCGACTTGCTTCAGTGCGGCGGCGAACAGGGCCCGACCGTCCTGGCCACCATGGGCGGCTTCGATCAGGTTTTCGGGGTGTGGCATTAGGCCGAGCACGTTTTTCTGTTCGTCGAAGATGCCGGCAATGTCGTTGATCGAGCCATTGGGATTGGTGCCTTCGGCATAGCGGAAGGCAACGCGGCCATCGCCTTCAAGGCGCTTGAGCGTCTCGGCGTCGGCGAAGTAGTTGCCGTCGTGATGGGCCACAGGGCAACGGATGATCTGGCCCTTGGAATAGCCTTTAGTGAAATCGGTCTCGGCATTGACGACTTCGAGTTTGACTTCGCGGCAAACGAATTTCAGCGAGGTATTGCGCATCAGGGCGCCGGGCAGCAGGCCAGCTTCAATCAGAATCTGGAAGCCGTTGCAGACGCCGAGAACCTTGACGCCCTTGGCGGCGCGCTCGCGCACCTTGTCCATGATGGGGGAGCGTGCAGCAATGGCGCCACAGCGCAGATAGTCGCCATAGGAGAAACCTCCCGGGATGACGATGAGGTCGGCGTCGGGAATGTCGGCATCCTGATGCCAGACAATTGCGGGCTTGGCGCCCCCAATCTTGGTCAATGCCGCGATCATGTCGCGGTCACGATTGAGTCCCGGAAACACGATGACAGCGGCCTTCATCGCTTGATCCTTTGTCTCTGAGGGGTAGGCGAGGCCCTTGTGGTGAGTCTTGCGCCAAAAGGCAAGAGGCTGGAGCGGGAGAACGCGCAAAAGGCGCGTTCTCCTGCACTATAGATTGTAACCTTCGGGCTTTTGTGATGGCCCAAAGCAAGAGCCCTCGGGTCAAGCCCGAGGGTGACAAGTGGTGTTTTGGGTTGGGCTATTCCGCCGGAACCGCTGTTGTCTTTGTTCGGCCAGTTCCCGGCAAGTGGGCCCAATCTGGGCGCTCAAACAGGAATTTGCCAAAACCGATTTTTTGGATGAGCCACCAGAGGAGGAGTGGCGAGCCGATGGCGACGACCATGGTGATGAGGCTGACGATGTTGGGCTCTTCGATCCCGAAGCGGAGCAGGGCGATGCGGGCAATGCCCATTGGGAGAACAAAAGCCACGTAGACAACGAGGGATTTCGAGCCCATCCAGCGAAGCCAGTTCATCCATGGGAGTTTGACCAGCAGTGCGGCCGAGATGACGACTGCGAGGGAGCCAGCCAATGCCATGAGCAGGTGCAGGCCGGGCAGGGCGGCCCAGCCCATCTGGATGTGGACCGGATCCATGCGGAAGCCGGGCGAGAACACCATGATGGCGTTGACCACGGCCCAGCCGGCGAGCAGGCCGAGCGCCGCCAGCGTGTGATCCGCTACCCAATCGGCGAGCTTGAAGATCGATGGAGCAAGCGCATAGGCGGCGTAGAAATAGACGAAATAGGCCGCAAACTGGTCGATCAGGTAGCTGCCCGTGTGGATTTCGGCGATCTGCAATGCCGCAGCGACGAGCAGAGTGGCCCAATGAGGGATTTTGAACTGGTGCAGCAGTTTGCTGACAAGTCCCATCGCGCCGAGCATGTAGATGAACCACAATACGCCATAGGGCGACACGATCGCCCAGGCGAGCGAACCTGCTGCTCCGACAGGATCACGGCCAACCAGCGCTTCCTTGAAGACGATGTGAATGATGGCCCAGAGCGCATAGAAATAGAAGTAATGCACGACGCGGCGGTCGGCATAGGCATTCCATGGCCGGGCAATCACATTGGCCAGGAACAGGCCGGACAGCAGGAAAAACTCCGGCATGCGGAACGGCATGGCGAAGGCGATAGTCCAATGCAAGAAGCCGGTCTGGCCGGTATCTTCGCCCACGCTGGACGCGCAATACATGATGACGACGAGAAAAATGGACAGGCCCTTGGCCATATCCACCCAATCGAGCCGTGCCTTAGCCTGTTCCATTCGTCTGCGCTCCCCGCAATATTGTGGGGGCAGGGTAGGTGAATGGAGTCACCGCAGGATTAAACCTGTATAGCCCACCGCGAAAAACAGTAGGCTTGGTAAGGATTTGGCTAAAGCGGCTTAAACCGGAACCGATGCATAGGCTGCGAACAGCAGGCCCATGGAAGCGAAGAACAGGACGGAAAGAGCAATCTGGGTCTTACGCATGGCGATATGGTCCTGCGCCAGAACGGGCGCGAAGTCTTAAGTTTGCCGTAAAGGCGTTAATTTGAAATTTCGATGGCGAAATTTTCGATCACGGTATTGGCGAGGAGCTTTTCGCACATCGCCTTGATCTGGGAACGTGCGGCCTCCACGTCCGTTCCCTCAACGTCGAGATCAAATACCTTACCCTGACGAACAGAGTTAACGCCGCCGAAGCCAAGGCTGGCCAGCGAGCCTTCGATGGCCTGTCCCTGAGGATCGAGAACGCCATTCTTGAGCGTGACGGTGACGCGCGCTTTCATCAGATCAATTCCCGAATTACTGGACGAGACGCGGACCGGTGGTCAGCGCATTGTCGTTTTCAACGAGGATGCCGAGGCGCTGGGCCACTTCACGATAGCTTTCCACCAGACCGCCGAGATTTTCGCGGAAACGGTCCTTGTCGAGCTTGTTGCGGGTCTTGATATCCCACAGACGGCAATTGTCCGGGCTGATTTCGTCAGCCAGCACGATGCGCATCAGATCGCCTTCATAGAGACGGCCAACTTCGATCTTGAAATCCACGAGCTGGATGCCGACGCCCATGAACAGGCCGGTGAGGAAATCGTTGATGCGGACGGCAAGGCTCATGATGTCGTCGAGTTCGGCGGGGTTGGCCCAGCCAAACGCGGTGATGTGCTCTTCGGAGACCATCGGGTCGCCGAGCGCGTCGTCCTTGTAGCAGAACTCGATGATCGAGCGGGGCAGGCGGGTGCCGGGCTCAAGGCCGAGGCGCTTGGCCAGCGAGCCAGCCGCATAATTGCGCACGATGATCTCGAGCGGGATGATCTCGACTTCCTTGATCAATTGCTCGCGCATATTGATGCGGCGCAGGAAGTGCGTGGGAATGCCAAGATCGTTGAGCTTGGAGAAGATGAACTCGGAAATCCGGTTGTTCAACACGCCCTTGCCATCGATCACTTCATGGCGCGCGCCGTTTCCGGCTGTCGCATCATCCTTGAAGTACTGAACCAAAGTGCCTGGCTCTGGACCCTCGAACAGGATCTTGGCCTTGCCCTCATAGATTTTACGTCGACGGTTCATGAGCGAATCCGCTGCCTTTGAGAGGTGAGGAGGATTGGCCGCTTCATGCGCCAGAATGGAGCCAAAATGCAAGGGCTTTCCTGTGCTTTGCAGCAGGATGGCATCGAGTCGCACTTGCAGGGCGCAATGTTGATTTGCGGGCCTGAACCGCCTATGTCCATGAAGATAGCCGGTTTAGGCGGCGTTACAGAGCCATTTTTGGGAGAGACCATGAGCCAGTTTGAAGATCGGCAGAAGGCCCAGGAAGCCAAGTTTGCTTTCGACGCCGAAAAGAAGTTCAAGGCCGAAGCGCGCCGCAACAAGCTGCTAGGCATCTGGGCTGCCGAATTGCTGGGCCTCAGCGGCGATGCGGCAAATGCCTATGCTGCCGAAGTGGTGGCCTCCGATTTCGCCAAGCCCGGCGATGAGGACGTGTTTGAAAAGGTGGCGGGTGATCTCAAGGCCAAAGGCGTGGCGATTGATGCTGCTGCCATTCGCGCCAAGATGGACCAGCTTGTGTCCGTCGCCAATGAGCAGGTTGCGGCCGAAGGCTGATCTACAGGCCAGACAATTTATTCGGGAGGGAGTTGGCGCGGCCGGCTCCCTTTTTGTTTGTGGGATGGCTATGACCGAGTGAGCATGCGCGCGCTTGGCGGGCACAAAAAAACCGCGGCCCTGAAATTGACCGCGGCTATTATCAGATCGTGAGATCCTTATCGCCCTTATTGGGCAGAGACACCCTGCACGACCCGGCTGACACCGCTCTGGTTCCACGACACGGTGACGTCAGCGCCATCGTAAAGTGCAGTGCGGTCAAAGTTAGCAGGCAGGATGTAGAGCTTGCCGTTGCTCAGGAAAAGAAGGTTCGAGTCGTCGGAATAATTGACGACGCGTGCGCTCACGGTTTCAGCCGCAGCAGCGGAAGTTGCAGTCATTGCTGCGATCGGGGTTGCAGCAAGCAGAACGGCAAAGGCAGAAGCAATAATCTTGTTCATAAAAATTCTCCTAAAAACGCGGATAATGTCCGCACTGCCAGAAGGAGGGAGGCGCTGGGCGTCTCGTTCCTGCTGACGATTAGGAGATAGGTCGTGCCATACGGCTTTTCAAATTAAGCTGCGTTTATTTTTTTAAAAAAATGTAAGTCTCGGCAATATGTTAGCCATATTTTGGTCGCGGTCTTGCCGCAATTTGGACGTTATTTCTTTTGGGCGCCCGGATACTGGCACTCTGGCTAAAGGCGCTGCATTAGCCTCGTGAACATGAGCAGGCCTTCTGGCCACGGGCCATGGCCTGATTCAACATTGATATGACCGGCCTCGCCCGCCTGATGAAAATCGGAGCCCCAGCAATTGGCGAATTCGACGGCACGCTCCAGCGTGACATAGGGGTCGTTGTTCGACGCCACGACCATGGAGGGGAAGGGCAGGGGATCGCGCGGGATGGGGCGGAAAACGTGGATTGCCTCAGGGGCGGCCGGGCTCAGTTCCACATCTGTCGGCGCGACAAGAAAGGCGCCACGCACGTGATCGGGCAGGCGCGGCGCGGCATGGACCAGCGCCGTTACTGAAGTGGAATGGGCCACGAACACGACCGGTTGGGTGGCGAGTTCCGCCGCTTTAACAATGGTGTCGATCCAGTCTTCCGCGTCGGGCTCCCACCATTCTGCCTGTTCGACGATTGCTGCGGTGCGCATCTTTTCCGCCCAGCGCGTCTGCCAATGGCCGGGCTTGATGCCACCCAGCCCCGGCAGGATCAAAATGTTGGTTTCAGCGATCCTCATTCGCCAAAGACCCGGGCGAAGATCGTATCGACGTGCTTCAGGTGATATGCGTCATCGAACATGGCGTCGATTTGCGCATCAGGCAGAGTCACTTGCGGGTCGTCCTTGAGGTTCTGGGCAAACAGGCCCGTGCGGTCGCCGCGATGTTCCCAAACCTTCATGGCGTTGCGCTGCACGGCAGCATAGCTGTCTTCGCGGCTATAGCCTGCTTGCGTCAGCGCCAGCAGCATGCGCTGCGAATTGTGCAGGCCGCCGAGCAGATCGAGATTTTTGCGCATGTTTTCGGGGTAGACTACCAGCTTGTCGATGACGCCAGTGAGACGCGCCAGCGCGAAATCCAGTGTGATCGTGGCGTCGGGACCGATCATGCGTTCGACCGAGGAGTGGGAAATGTCGCGCTCATGCCAGAGCGCCACATTTTCCAGCGCCGGGGTCACCATGCCACGCACGAGACGGGCTAGCCCGGTGAGGTTTTCGGTCAGTACTGGATTGCGCTTGTGCGGCATGGCCGAAGAACCCTTCTGGCCGGGGGAGAAATATTCCTCGGCTTCGAGCACTTCGGTGCGCTGCAAGTGGCGGATTTCCACGGCGACGCGCTCGATGGACGAGGCGATAACGCCCAGCGTCGCAAAGAACATGGCGTGACGGTCGCGCGGGATGACCTGTGTCGAGACCGGCTCGATGGAGAGGCCAAGCTTTTCGGCGACATATTCCTCAACCGATGGGTCGATATTGGCAAAGGTGCCGATGGCCCCGGAAATGGCAGCGGTAGCGATCTCGTCGCGGGCGGCAACAAGGCGCGCACGGTTGCGGCTGAATTCGGCATAGGCTTCTGCGAGCTTGACGCCGAAGGTTGTCGGCTCGGCGTGAATGCCGTGGCTGCGGCCGATGGTGATGGTGTTCTTGTGCTCATAGGCGCGCTTCTTGAGCGCGGCCAGCAGCGCATCGATGTCGGCCAGCAGCAGATCGGCAGCGTTCTTGAGCTGCACCGAAAGCGTGGTGTCCAGAATGTCCGAAGAGGTCATGCCCTGATGCACGAAGCGCGCGTCCGGTCCGACGATTTCGGAGAGGTGGGTCAGAAAGGCGATGACGTCGTGCTTGGTGGTGCGCTCGATTTCATCGATCCGCTCGCCGTCGAAGCCATAATCGCCCAGCTCGGCTTTGCGGGCATTCATCACTTCCCAGATTTTGTCGGCGCTTTCCTTTGGCACAACGCCCAGCTCGGCGAGCTTGGAGGTGGCGTGCGCCTCGATCTCGAACCAGATGGCAAAGCGGCTTTCAGCCGACCAGTTGGCAACCATTTCGGGGCGGGAATAGCGCGGAATCATGGGTTTGGCCTTGATGGATGAGAGGTGGATTCAAGTGTGCAGCGCAGCCACTGCAGCTTTCGGGCTTTCACTACAGTGTGATGCGCTTGAGGGCTAGCATAAACAGGGCCCGTCCCTGTGGAGTGGCTGTGAAGGATTGCATTTTAACAATTCGATTAAGGTTCTGCTTGGCGACTCTTGGCAGATCAGAGGGATGTTTACAGACCGTCGTTCCGCCGCAAGGCATGCCGTCAATACAAGGGCCATCATCGTATGGGGCAATGACCTCGTGCGCGCCTTCGGCATTATTCTCGACATGTCCGAGACCGGCCTGCGCATTCGGTTGGATCATGAAGCCGAGATCAGCAGCGACGGATATATTCTGTTCGACAACCGCATGGAGCCATTCCGCGTCGCCTGGCAGGCGAACCGTTCTGCGGGGCTGCAATTCACGATGACGAATGAGGCTTAGGCGCGCAGGGTGGTCGCCGCTTCGCGGATTGCCTTGATGCGATTGGCGTAGGTCGAGGGATCGTTGCCGCCATAGATCGCCGAGCCGGCAACCAATACGTTGGCGCCGGCGGCGACGATGGCGCCGGCATTATCCGCGCTGACGCCGCCATCGACTTCAAGATCGATATCGCGGCCGCCGATCAAGGCCCTGGCCTGACGAATCTTGTTGAAGCTTTCAGGGATGAAGCTCTGGCCGCCAAATCCGGGATTGACGCTCATGATCAGAACGAGGTCGCAATCATCGATGACGTGCTGAATGAGCGAAACTGGGGTTGCCGGATTGAGCGCGACGCCAGCTTTCTTACCCAGCGCACGAATGGCCTGCAGGGAGCGATGCAGGTGGGGGCCGGCCTCGGCATGAACGGTGATAATGTCTGCGCCGCCTGCCGCGAAATCGGCCAGATAGGGATCGGTCGGAGCGATCATCAGGTGAACGTCGAAGACCTTATTCGTAACCCCGCGCACAGCCTTCATGATCGGCGCACCGAAGCTGATATTGGGGACGAAATGGCCGTCCATCACATCGATATGGATATAGTCGGCGCCAGCTTCGTCAATGGCGCGCACCTCATCTCCCAGCTTTGCGAAATCGGCAGAGAGAATGGATGGAGCGATACGAAGTGGGCGGATCGACATGGTTGAACCCCTGCCAGCGAAACAATTGGCGTCAAATTGCTATAGGCAAGACGTTGGAATGCGGCAAGGGCGAGGGGAGGTTCGATCCGACGATGCCGTAAAAGCATGCGTAAATGCAAAGAGGCGCGCGTTGTTTCCGGATAAGAGGGGCTTGTCTGGTCTCAAATCCCCGCGATGCGACGCCGCGGCTCATTGCTTTGGCCGGTGCAGTCGCTACAGAAGAGGCAGCAAGGAGCGTCACCGTGGAATTTTCCCTGCCTCTCATCATCGGCGCCGGCGTCTTGAGTTTTCTCAGCCCCTGCGTGCTGCCACTGGTTCCCCCTTATCTCACCTATATGAGCGGGGCGAGCTACGACCAGCTGCGCGCGGAATCGTCCCATGTCGGCGGGCGTTTGCAGCTTCGCGTGGCGGCAACGTCGATCTTCTTTATTCTGGGCTTTACGGTGGTGTTTGTGGCGCTCGGTGCTACGGCGACAGCGTTTGGGCAGGTCTTCCGTCAGCTTTTGCCGATTCTCACTCCGATTGCCGGGCTCGTGATCATTGCGATGGGGCTGCACTTTCTGGGCGTCTATCGCATTGGCTTTCTCGACCGGCAATTGCGCCACAATGGGCCGGGTGTCGCTTCGGGTCCGTTGGGTGGGTTTTTGCTGGGTCTGGCTTTTGCCATTGGCTGGACGCCGTGCATCGGGCCGGTTTTGGCGGCGATTCTGTCTGTCGCCGCCAGCCGTGAGACGGCATGGGAAGGCGCATCGTTGTTGGGGCTTTATTCGCTCGGGCTGGGGATACCTTTCTTTCTCGCCGGAATTGCCGTCGGGCCGTTCCTGACCTTCTTCAATGGCTTCAAGAAACATCTGGGCGTGGTGGAAAAGGTCATGGGTGGATTGCTGGTGCTGACCGGCATTCTTTTCCTTACCGGCAATTTCACGCGGATTTCATACTGGTTCCTTGAAACCTTCCCGGTGCTCGCCACCTTTGGCTGAACAGGAAGACTGCATTAACCCTTAGGGGAAATTCGTAGACATAAATCTATCCTGCCCATGAAAATTCAGGACTGATTCACTCCCGGCGAAGATGGTTGCATCGATTTCGGATTGGGGGCAATTCCGGTGAATGCGAGCAATCCGGCGCTCGACGGTGCCATGACAGATATGGACAGCAATAATTCAGCCGCACGCGCGCAGGAACTGCGCGGCCGTTTGCGTGTCTACATTGCCAACCATATCGAGGATGTCGAGGCAGCATGGCGGCAATTGTCTCCGGCGGCGGTGGCCTCACCGGGGATGAGCTATGATTTTATCCGGCTCTGGGTAGAGAACCGGCGCATCCCCAGCGAACAGCAGCATTACGTGGTCGGCGAGGTGGATGGACAGGTTATCGCCATCCTGCCGCTGCACCTCAAAAATATCAGGGGAATCAAGGTGTTTACCTGGTTCCCGGGTACCAATGCGGGCTGCTACACGCCGGTGACCGATTATGATCGCCTTGCCGCTTTGGGCGACAAGGTGCGGGCAGAACTGTGGGATGCGATGATCGGCGCGCTCAAAGGAGCGGGACTGGTCTATCTGCGTTCGATACCTGCAAATTTTGGCGGGCATGAAGGGCTTTTCGACGGGCTGGGCACCTCGCTTGAGACCGAATTGCTGTATCGCGCCGAATTTTCGTCATGGGAACAATGCGACGCCGAGCAACGCAGCCGCTCGCGCCGCAAGCATGACCGGCAGCAGGGCGATCGGCTGGCAGCGCTGGGCGCTGTCAGCTTCGAGGAAATTACCACGCCCGAACTGGCCCATCCGGTCATCGACATCATGTTCCGCCAGCGGTCGGAGCGATTTCGGGATCAGGGTATCCGGGACTGTTTTGTCGAGGATGATCTGATCGGGTTCTACCACGAACTGGCCGAGGCCGGTTCAGGTGTCGATGTGGTTTTGCACGTGCTGCGGCTGGATGGTGACGTGGTCGCTGTACGCTACAATATCGTGGTTGGGCGGAGCATGTTCTGCCTGATTTCCTCGATGAGCGACAGCAAGCACATACAGGGTGGCTCGCCCGGAAAACAATGCCTGTTACGCGTGATGCAATCTGTGTTCGACACGGGTCATGATGTGTTCGACATGGGCGCAGGCTTCACCGATGAAAAACGCCATTGGTGCAATGTGCAGGTATCGTTGCGGCACCACTATATCAGCCTGTCGCCATTTGGCCGGGTGGTGGCCGAAGCTCATGGCGCGGCGCAGCGCGTGCGCATGTGGGCCAAGGCCAATCCTGCCATGAAGAAACTGGCGCGCAGCGCGCAGCAGACCCGAGACCGGCTGAGTGGCAGCAAGCGCTCAGATGAGCTTTAGCCCGCGAAGCGAGGCGTGACCGGATTTGCCGATGATGATGTGATCATGCAGGGTAATGCCCATGGTCTTGGCGATCTCGGCAATTTCGCGCGTCATGCGGACATCGGCGGAGGAGGGGGCCGGGTCGCCTGATGGGTGGTTGTGCACCAGAATGAGGGCCGTGGCCGAAAGCTCAAGCGAGCGGCGGATGACTTCGCGCGGATAGACAGGGGTATGATCCACGGTGCCGACCTGCTGCACCTCGTCGGCGATCAGACGGTTCTTCTTGTCGAGAAACAGAATGCGGAACTGTTCGATGGTCTCATAGGCCATCTGGCGGCTGCAATATTCGATCAATTGCGACCATGAGGCCAAAATGGGTTGCTCGCGGTCGATCTGGTCGCGGCCGAAGCGCTGTGCTGCGGTCTGGATGACCTTGAGATTGGTGATCGAGGTGGGGCCGAGCCCCTTGATCTCAGACAGGAGCGCGGGCGGCGCGCCCAATACGCCCGAAAACGAGCCGAAGCGATCCAGTAGGGTCTTGGCGAGTGCCTTGGTGTCGCGCTGGGGCAGCAGGATATGCAGCACCAGCTCGAGCAGCTCATAATCGGCCAGCGCTTCACCGCCGACGAGATTGAAACGGTCCCGTGCCCGTTCCCGATGGCCGAGATAATGCGGCTTTGACGCCTCGGCCAGCCCGTCTGCCTTGCTACCGTTTTCCTTCGTCACGCTTTCGCCCGACTTGCCAAGGGATTGAACAGATCGGCGGGCGAGAGGGTGAAGATTTCGCAGCCGCTTTCGGTAATGCCGATAGAATGCTCGCACTGCGCGGAGAGGGTGCGGTCGCGCGTTACCGCGGTCCAGCCGTCGGAGAGGATTTTCACATGGGGACGGCCCAGATTGATCATCGGTTCGATAGTGAAAATCATGCCGGGCTTGAGTGGAACGCCGGTTCCGGCAGTGCCGAAATGGAGGATATTGGGTTCGTCGTGGAAGAGTCTGCCCAAGCCATGGCCGACGAAATCGCGCACCACGCTCATGCGCTCGCCTTCGGCAATAGCCTGAATGGCCGCGCCGATGTCGCCAGTGGTGTTGCCGGGTTTTGCGGCGGCGATACCGGCTTCAAGACATTCATAGGTGATTTCGATCAGCCGCTCGGCTTTGCGGGAGATTTCGCCCACCGGATACATGCGGCTCGAATCGCCATGCCAGCCATCGACCACCAGTGTCAGATCGACATTGACGATGTCGCCATCACGGAGCGGGCGTTGGTCGGGAATGCCGTGGCAGACCACATGATTGATGGATGTGCAAAGCGAGTGTCGAAAACCCTTGTAGAAAATCGTTGCGGGAACGGCGCCGTGATCGCGTGCGAATTCATAGGCAATCTGGTCGATTTTAGCAGTTGGAACGCCCGGTTCGACATATTCGCTCAGAACGTCCAGCGCCTTTGCCGTCAGAGCGCCCGCGCGGCGCATGCCTTCAAAGCCTTCTTCGCCATGCAGGGGAATGATGCCCGGTGTGCGGCGGGCTTTGCTGGTGGCGTCGACATACGTGATCATGAATAATCTCCTGCCGACAAAATAGGGGTATAGGCTGGGGATTGGAAGGCCGATCAAGTGCTTGACTTGGCTTTGCTCCACAAGGCATCCAGATTGGCCACCGGATAGAACAATATGAGCCAGACTGATAATCGCGTTACCGCCGGAATGATCGTTATCGGCGATGAAATCCTCTCGGGCCGCACCAAGGACGTCAATATCGGCGCGGTGGCCGATTTTTGCACCGATCTCGGAATCGATCTGATCGAGGTGCGTATCGTTTCCGATGAAATCGACGCGATAGTGGAAGCGGTGAACGCGCTACGTGCCCGCTGCACCTATGTGTTTACCTCAGGCGGCATTGGGCCTACCCATGACGACATCACTGCCGATGCCATTGCGACGGCCTTTGGTGTTGCGCTGCCGATCAATGCGCAGGCACGGGCCATGCTCGAAGCGCGCTGGAAGCAGACCGGCACCGAGGTCAACGAAGCGCGTCTGCGCATGGCCCGCATTCCGGAAGGGGCCGACCTGATCGTCAATTCGGTCAGCGCCGCGCCGGGTTTCCGTATCGAGAATGTGCATGTCATGGCAGGTGTTCCAGTGATCATGCGCGCCATGCTTGAGGCGTTGGCGTCAACGCTCAAGGGTGGCAAGAAGGTGATGTCTGTCACCGTCAAGGCAGCCGTGGGCGAGGGGACGCTTGGCGGGCCACTCGGTGCGCTTCAGGAACAATATCCCGATGTGAAGATGGGCTCTTATCCGCAAATGGGACATGGCCGGGTGATGACCGAGCTTGTTCTGCGGTCTTCGGACTCCGACCGATTGGAAGAAGCGGTTGGCAAAGTGCGCGAAATGGTCACCGAAGCCCACCGCAAGGCGGGTGTTCCTCTGCCTGACGACGCCTATTGATCCCCGTTCATTCGCGTAATGCTGGGAAATCGTTCACGCAGAATTGGCGTGGGCCCCATGTTTTGCTAAGCACTCACCCTTCACGCAATGGCGCGCTCGGCAGGAGAGCAGGTTTTGAGCACAAATAACCAGAAGTCCTTTCCCGTCACCTGGGATCAATTCCACCGTGACAGCCGCGCGCTGGCCTGGCGTCTGACGAGCCTGGGTCCGTTCGACGCCGTTGTTGCCATTGCCCGTGGTGGCCTTGTGCCAGCGGCCATCGTTGCGCGTGAACTCAATATCCGCACGGTTGAGACGGTGGCATGCAAGAGCTATGACCACCAGAACCAGACCGGCATCAAAGTGCTCAAGGAAATAAGCCAGCCCGTTCTTGATCTTGCAAAGAATGGCGGCAAGGTGCTGATCGTGGATGATCTGGTCGATACCGGCAATACGGCACGTGCCGTCCGTGAGATGCTGCCCGGCGCGCATTTTGCAACGGTTTACGCCAAGCCGAAGGGCCGCGAAATGGTCGACACCTTCATTACCGAAGTGAGCCAGGACACCTGGATTTTCTTCCCGTGGGATCTCGACGTTGCCTATGTCGCCCCGATTTCGGGCGGCACGGACTGATCCACACGCTGGCGGGCGTGGTGAAATGGTAGACACAAGGGACTTAAAATCCCTCGCCGATAGGCATGCGGGTTCGAGCCCCGCCGCCCGCACCACCTTCAAGGGCGCTCCTCAGGAGCGCTTCTGCATCTGGCCAGAGATAGACGATTGACTGGCAGGCGAAGCCATCGATTTTGACATCCTGCACTTTGGCGACTGTGCCGCCCAGATGCGCATAGAAGGGATGGAAAGGATTGTCTTTGAACGCTGCGATGGCGATTGGCCCATCCGTGTGATGAGCCAGCCAATCGGCTCCTTTTGCGAGCAATGCGCGCCCGTGGCCCCCTCCGCCTGATTCTGCATCGACATAAAGTAGGCTCACATAGCCGCCTGTTCCCAGATCGGCCTTGTCGCCCAGAACGACATGCACAAATCCGGTTATTGCCCCAGCTATCTCCGAAACGAAAAGCGCTTCGGTAGCGGGACCAAAATCGGTGCTCAGAAATTCGTGCAACTCCGCCCGGCGCGAGGCGCGGTCGGCGCGCGGCGCAAGCACATTGGCCGGCATGAAGCCGCCATAGGCCCGCGCCCAGCCATCGGCCAGGATTTCCCCGATGCGATCGCTATCGGCGAGGGTGAATGGGCGGATATGCGCAGGCATTGCAGAGAAATAGCGCGCACGAAGAACAGCAGCGAGTCAAATTTGGGACTGATCTCAACTCGCGTTGATCCTGGGAGAGGACTTGCCTAGGTTGCTCGCACATTCAAAACGGGACGATTCATGATCGAACGTATCGACACTGGCATTGCGCCGTCTTCCGCTCCTATCAATGACGCCGTGCGTGCGGGCAAGCATTTGTGGCTGGTGGCCATAGCCGAAGACCCAGTGACGGGCGAAATCGTCGAAGGCGGGATCGAAGCGCAGGCGCGTCGCTGTATCGAGAACCTCGAGATTGCGATCACCGCCGCAGGTGGCACGTTGCGCAATCTGGTCATGGTGCAGATATTTCTGACCGATGCCGATGATGCGCCGGGTATGAACGCGGTTTACCGTGAGTTCTTCACCGAACAGCCCTATCCGGTGCGCGCGACGGTGGTGGTCAAGCAATTGCTGGCCAAGGGGCTCAAGATCGAAATTACAGCTCAAGGGGTTCTGGACTGATGCTGCTCAAACGCGACCTGCTCGAAGATATCAAGGCTGGCAAGGTTGATCTCATCTTCCGGCGCTGGAACCGGCCTACGGTCAAAGCCGGCGGCACGCTCAAAACCAAGGTTGGGTTGCTGGCGATCAAGGCCGTGACCGATATGAGCGCTGATGACGTCACTGAAGCCGAAGCGCAGCGTGCCGGTTTCAAGGATGTGCCCGATTTCCGGCGTTGGCTCGATACGATGAAAGAGGGTGCGCTCTTCCAACGGATCGAAGTCGGCTATATCGGCGAAGCCTAGGGCGGTTCCGTTCCGGTGCGCGCTATAAGCGCTAGAATGGCACCGCTGCTGTGAAGGTCATGAATTCCTTCGTCGTTGGATGCGTGAAGCCGAGTTCGGCGGCGTGCAATTGCAGCCGGTCCGCAGCGAGCAGGTCTTCGCCTTCGGCATAAAATGCATCGCCTAGAATCACATGGCCGATGGCCTTCATGTGAACTCTTAGCTGATGGGTGCGCCCGGTGATTGGCACGAGCTTGACCCGGGTGGCGTTTTCCTCGCGCTCCAGCACCTGCCATTCGGTCTGCGCCGGGCGGCCATGGTCGTAATCGACGCGCTGGCGTGGCTTGTTGAGCCAGTCGGTCGCAAGCGGCAGGTCGATGAGGCCGCTATTCTGCTCAATTCGGCCAGACACGCGTGCCACATAATGTTTGGTGGTTTTGCGGTGTTCGAACTGGCTGCCGATAAAACCATGGGCGGGCTTGTTGAGCGCCAGAACCAGAACTCCCGATGTGTCCTTGTCGAGCCGGTGGCACATGCCTGCCTTGGGGTAGCTCTGTCGTGCGCGGTATTCCACGCAGTCCCAAAGGCTGGGATCTTTCCCCGGTACACTGAGGAGCCCGCTCTGCTTGTTGACCACCAGAATATCGTCATCGACGTGCAGCACATCGAGATAAGGGTCCATGGGAGGGCGATAATCGAGGAGAGTGGGCATTGGAGGCATAGTGCCCCTCTAGCAGAGCGGGGCGGCCTTGACCAATCCGGCCTGACTAAGCTGTGATTATTTCGTGCGGAACGCGGCGAGGGGGTTCGGAATTGTATGGACGAGTTTCGTGAAAGGAGACCGTCATGCATAAAGATCAGGTCAAAGGTGCCGGCAAGCAGGCCAAGGGCGCAATCAAGGATGCCGTCGGTGGTCTGACCGGCAATACCAAGATGCAGGCCGAGGGCAAGATGGACAAAGCGGAAGGCAAGCTTCAGTCCAAAGCCGGCGAGGTGAAGGACAAGGTCAGCAAAGCGCTGAAGCACTGAGTTGACAAGGGCCCCGAAAGGGGCCCTTCTCATTGTTGGCAGCATGCTGGAATTGCCGCGCAGCGCACCTTATGGTCGCGCCATGGAAATGGCGATCTTTGACACGGCTTTGGGCGCATTCGGCATTGGCTGGACCGACATCGGGCTGCGGCGCGTGCTGTTGCCGGGCGATGAGTCGGAAGCGATGCAGGCTCGTCTACATCGAGACGGCGCAAAGCCCGGCACACCGACGCGGGCGATTTCTGCGCTTATGGATCGCATCGAGGATTATGCCGAGGGCGAACGGGTCGATTTTTCCGATGTGGCGCTCGATCTGACTGGCATTCCCGATTTTCACCGCCGCGCCTATGATCTTTTGGTCACAATAGGATGGGGCGAGACGCTCACCTATGGCGAAATGGCGCGGCGCCTGGGTGATGCGGGGCTATCGCGTGCTGTGGGACAAGCCATGGGCGCCAATCCAATTCCGCTGATTATTCCCTGCCACCGCGTTCTGGCCAGCAATGGCAAGGCCGGTGGCTTTTCTGCGCCCGGCGGGGCGGGCTCAAAGGTGAAGATGCTGGCGCTGGAAGGCGTTTTTGTGGGTACGCCTCCTGGGCAGATGACATTCGGGTTTTGAAATGGGCATTGAGATCGAGCGCAAATTTCTGGTCCTTGGGGAGACTTGGCGCGGGTCGGTCACCAAGTCCTCCTCCATGCGTCAGGGTTATCTCTCGACCAATGCAAAGGCCACGGTTCGGGTGCGTATCATTGATGACTCAAGGGCGTTTTTGACGCTCAAGGGGCCAACGAATGGTATTTCGCGCGCTGAATTCGAGTATGAAGTGCCGCTCGAGGATGGCAAGGCGCTGCTGGAGATGGCGCGGCCCAATGTCGTGGAGAAAACCCGCCATATCGTGCCGCATGACGGTCTGGATTGGGAAGTCGACGTTTTTGAAGGCGCGCATGACGGGCTGGTCATGGCCGAGGTGGAGTTGAGCAGTGTCGATCAGGCCGTGTCACTGCCGGACTGGGCGGGGCGCGAGGTCAGCCAAGACGATCGATATGCCAATGCCAGCCTGTCACGCGCTCCGGGCGTGCCCAGTGTTGACCCTGACGTGGCGTGAGGGACTAATTCCTCGTCTCGCGGAGGATGCGGGATCATGAAGACCTATAGCGTCAATCAATTGGCCAGCCTTGCTGGCGTCTCGGTGCGTACGCTGCACCATTATGACGAGATCGGTCTGCTCAAGCCCGCATTCACCGGCGAGAACCGCTATCGCTATTATGGTGAGGCTGAGTTGCTGCGTTTGCAGCAGATCCTCATTCACCGGGAAATGGACATTCCGCTCCACGATATCGGGGCCATCCTCGATGCGCCCGGTTTTGACCGGTTGGAAGCGCTGCAAAAGCAGCGGGAGCGTCTGGACGAAATGGCGAAGCGCTATGCCGGGCTGGTGAGGACGATCGACCGCACGATCGCCCATCTCAAAGGAGAGCGTGAAATGAAGGATGCGGAGCTTTATTCTGGTGTGGTGTCTCCGGAAAAACAGGCTGAATACGAGGCCTGGCTGGTGGAAAACTACGGCCCATGGATGAACGAAGATATTGCGCGCAGCCGAAAGGCAATGGTCGATCTTGATACGGATGCGCGGGCCGAAAGCATGGCTGAGTTGAAGCGCATCGAAGACGGGCTTGCCGAGGGATTGCGTCGTGGATTGCCGCCGCAGGCTATCGCGCTCAATCCCTTGATTGAGCGGCATCGGCAGTGGGTTGCCGCGTCATGGGGGCGGGACTGTACGCCGCAGGCCTATGCTGGGTTGGCTGATATTTACCAGCATCCCGATTTTCGCGCGCGATATGAATCTATCGAGGCCGGTTTTGCAGACTATCTGATCGCAGCCATGAAAGCCTGGGCCAGAAGACAGGGTGAGTGAGCGGCAAGGGGACTTCGGGATCGCGCTCTTGGCGAACAATCTGTTCGAGGCAAAGTTTGATCCTTGTCATGGAAGCTTCTGTCAAAACGCCCCACATATGGCGGACAACAGCAGGAGGTCCATATGACCAAGGATTTTTCGGGCAAGGTTGCCTTTGTTACGGGTGCAGCATCTGGCATTGGTGAAGCCGTCGCCAAGCAATTGGCTGAGCGCGGTGCCAAGGTGGTGATTGCGGACCTTAAGTTGGACGCAGCGCGGGCGCTTGCCGACACCATCAAGGCTTCCGGCGGTGAAGCCGCTGCCGTGGCGGTTGATGTCGGGCAATCCGATGCTGTCGAAAAGGCGGTTCAATTCGCCGTCGATACGTATGGAAAGCTTGATGTGGCCGTCAACAATGCCGGTATAGGCGGTGCGCCTGCGCCCCTCGGCGACTACTCCTTCGAAGACTGGCACAAGGTGATCGACGTCAACCTGCACTCGGTCTTCTACTCGATGAAGTTCGAGATTGCCGCCATGCTCAAGACTGGTGGCGGCGCCATCGTCAATATGGCCTCTATTCTGGGGACCAATGGTTTCGCCAATGCTCCGGCCTATGTCACCGCCAAGCATGGCGTTGTTGGCATGACCAAGGCGGCAGCTATCGACTATGCCAAAAAGGGCATTCGCGTCACCGCGGTCGGGCCGGGATTCATTGAAACGCCATTGCTCGGATCGGCTACGCCCAAGGAAGTGTTCGATGGGCTGCGTGCCTTGCACCCGCTTGGTCGGCTTGGCCAGCCGGAGGAAGTCGCAGCATTGACCCTGTTCCTTCTGTCCGATGCCGCGTCCAATATTACCGGCTCATACCATCTGGTCGATGGCGGCTACGCCGCTCAGTAATCGTCACCCTTCAGGGCTGAACCGATGAAACGATGGGGCCAATGGCGAACCTGCCATGGCCCCATTTTTCCATGCGCGCAAAGATAGCCTTGGCCGCAACCACCTCATGGGCATGATGAATTCCGGTCGTAATGCGGTCGTTGAGCACGTTTTCTGCTATTGCGACTGCCATTGCTGCCGTCACCGCCGCTTCCTTTTGCCCAAAGAAGTGGACAGTTCGCTCGACAGGCTGGCCAGCAATTCTGCCTTTTGCCGTGACCGTAAGAACGCATTTGTCAGACCCGAAGGTGGGCATGTGACTGATGCGGTTCACCAGATTTTCCATGTGTCTGTTGCCGCTGAAACTGCGACCCAACCAGAATAGCGCGCTGGTTAGTAAAGCGGAGTCGTAGGTGACCCGGGTGATGGTCTCGACGCCATTGAGGGTGCGGTTCAGCACGTGCTGGTCGGCAAAATCCATGAAATAGGCACGGCGCCCGCCGAAATAGGGGCCGAAATCGACAATGGCGTCGTCGCGCTTCGCGTTGGGGTCGAACATTTGCGCAGTGGACCATGCGATGGCGGCAGAGCCATGTTCGTCGCCCGTGCCCATCAGCAGGCCGATTTCTATACTATCGATCTGCTCCATATCGCTGGCGGCTTCCACGGCCAGCAAATTGGAAAGGCCCGGAGCCAGACCCACCGACAGCAATACCGTCCCGTTGGTAGTCAGTGCCTCGGCCTTGCGAAAGAATTCGTCGCCAGCAGTCACGTCGATATAGGCGATGCCGCGCGCGGTGACAATTTCGAGGAAGCCGGTTTCGCTTTGGTCGATGCACACAATAACCAGATCGACGCCGTCCAGCGCGGCGGCCCAGGTGTCAGGGTTTGCAAGGTCCAGATTTCGCGCCATCCCGCCTGCTGCCGAGGCGGCCTGTTGTGCCTTGGCAAGATTGCGTCCCGCTATAATGACCGTGTTGGCGGCATCGCCGGATAATTGGCGGGCGATCTTGCTGCCGACGGCGCCATAGCCACCTGCAATCAAAATAGTGGGCATTGGGGGCGTCTCCTTTGCGTTGGCATAAAGAGATAGGTAGCCCCGCTGCGCTGTGCCAGCCGATGCTACAGAACGCCGCTCCAATGTGGGAAGGTTACGATTATTGCCAGCGCTTGAAGCTCTTATGCTGCGGCAGGGCCGCCGTTACCGTGGTCACGATGCGATTGATCGGGTCGGTTACCGGCACTTTCATGACGTTTTCGGTCGCGGGGTCGGGGACTTCCAGCGTGGCGAACTGGCTGTCCAGCAGGCTGGTGGGCATATATTCGTGGCTGCGCTTGGCCATGCGCTCGCCAATGACTTCCTTTGAGCCATCCAGATAGACGAAGAGCACCGGCTCGCCCGCCTTTTCGGTGATGAAATCACGATAGGCCTTTTTCAGCGCTGAACAGGCTCCGACGGCAACATTCTTCTTGCCTGCCGCTTCGACCAGCGCTGCACTCAGCGCCTCCAGCCAGGGCCAACGGTCTTCATCGGTCAAGGCAATGCCGTTGCGCATTTTTTCAACATTGGCTTCGGGGTGGTATTTGTCGCCATCGAGGAACGGCGCATGCAGAGCCCGGCCGAGGGCAGCGCCCACGGTGGATTTGCCGGACGAGGACACGCCGATCACGATGATGATGCGGGCAGGTTCAAACTGTGGCTGTGAAGGCGCCGTCGACATAGAGAATGTGTCCATTGACAAAGCGGGAGGCCTCGGAGGCCAGGAAGACGGCAGCGCCGCCCAGCTCTTCTGGTTCGCCCCAGCGACCCATCGGGGTGCGGCTGGCGATCCATGAATTGAATTTCTCATCCTTGAGCAGCGCTTCGTTCATTTCCGTGGAGAAATAGCCCGGTGCAATGCCATTGACGTTGAGACCGTGCCGGGCCCAATCGACCGCCATGCCGCGTGTGAGGTTGGCAACGGCCCCCTTGGTGGCGGCATAGGGGGCGATGGACGGGCGGGACAGCTCTGCCAAAAGCGAGCAGATATTGATGATCTTGCCGCGTCCCCGCGAAATCATGTGCCGCGCTACGGGCTGCGCGACATTGAATACCGAGGTCAGGTTGGTGGCGACGATCTGGTCGAATTTTTCCGGTGGGAACGCCTCCAATGCGCTGCGGAATTGCATGCCCGCATTGTTCACCAGAATGTCGATTGGACCGATTTCGTCCTCGATATGGGTGATGGCGTCGTTGATGCTGTCGCGGCTGGTGACGTCGAATGCCACCGCGTTGACGCTGTGCCCCAGTTCAGCCAGGTCGGCGGCGGCTTTGCCGAGGGCTACGCTGTCGCGTGCGTTAAGCACAATGGATGCCCCTGCTTCTGCCAAAGCCTTGGCCATGGCAAAGCCCAATCCACGGCTTGAGCCGGTGATCAGCGCGCGGCTGCCGCTAAGATCGAAAGGGGATTGTCTGCTCATGGTGAGGGCGTCCTGATTTTCTCTGGCTGCTTGCTAGTTTAGCGGCATGTTGGGCGCAAGGCGACAGTGTGAACTTCCATACAAGAAGTGGAATTCGCCTCAGTTTTGCGCAATTCGCCCTTCCTTTGCCGGGGAGATTGTGGTCATTTCCCCGCCAGCGCGCCTTTTATGGGTGCATGTTACGACGATTTCGGAAGGGTTTGCGGATGTCGACTGCGGATATTGGTCTGATCGGCCTTGCAGTGATGGGTTCTAATCTGGCTCTCAACATTGCGGAGAAGGGCTATACAATCGCCGTTCATAACCGCTCGCCGAGCCGTATCGACGAATTTGTCGCCGAAGCCAAGGCGCAGGGTCTGGATGGCAAGACCATTCCAAAATATGACCTCGCCGATTTCGTCCAGACCGTTAAGGCGCCGCGTTCGATCATCATCATGGTCAAGGCCGGTCAACCGGTGGACGACATGATCGAGCAGTTGCTGCCGCATCTGGAACCGGGTGACGCGATCATCGAGTGCGGCAACTCGCTCTACACCGATACGCAGCGTCGCTTTGACTATTTGAAGCCCAAGAATATCGGCTATCTCGGCGTTGGCGTGTCCGGCGGCGAAGAAGGCGCGCGCCATGGTCCGTCCATCATGGTGGGCGGGTCCAAGGAGCAATGGCACAATGCCGAGGCCGTTTTGACGGCCATCGCTGCCCAGTTCAACGGCGAAAGCTGCTGCGCCTATCTGGGTGAAGGTGGCGCGGGCCATTTCGTCAAGATGATCCATAATGGCATCGAATATGGCGACATGCAGATGATTGCCGAAGTCTATGGCGTGATGCGCGATGGGCTTGGAATGTCGGCAAAGGAATGCGCTGCCGTCTTCAAGGAATGGAATAACGGTCCGCTCAATTCCTATCTCATCGAGATCACCGGACACGTCCTGGATGCCGTTGATGAACAGACCGGCAAGCCGCTGGTCGATCTGATCCTCGACAAGGCCGGACAGAAGGGCACCGGTGTTTGGTCCGCCGTCGTCGCTCAGCAGATGGGTGTGCCGGCCACGGCCATCGAGGGCGCTGTTGCCGCTCGTTCGATCTCCTCGCGCAAGTCTGAACGCGTTGCTGCCGAAGCTATTTATGGCAAGCCAAATCGCGCCAAGACCGATGTGACGCTGGCCGATCTCGAAAAGGCACTGCTCGCTGGCAAGATCGTTTCCTACGCACAGGGCTTTGCGGTCATCAACAAGGCGTCGGAAGAATTCGGCTGGGCATTGCCGCTGGCCACGATTGCCAAGATCTGGCGCGCCGGTTGTATTATCCGCTCGCGCTTCCTCGATCAGATGTCCTCGGCCTATGCCAAGGGCGAGGCAACGAACCTGCTGGTCGTGCCTGATTTCGTCACCATCATGAAGGACAGCCATCCGAGCCTGCGCAAGGTCGTTGCTGCCGCTGCGGCTGGCGAATTCCCGATGATCTGTCTTTCGGCTTCGCTGAGCTATTTTGACAGCTACCGTCAGGCGCAGGGTACGGCCAACCTCACGCAGGGCCAGCGCGACTTCTTCGGTGCGCATGGCTTTGAAATTGAAGGCCGTGGTGGCGATCTGCACGGCACCTGGCCGAGCACGCTGGGTAAGTAAGCATTGCTAGTTGAGTTGAAAGCCCCGCTTTGCGGGGCTTTTTTATCTACGCACCGGTACTCCCTCGCCCCTTGCGGGAGAGGGACAGAATTTCTGCGTTCAGCAGAAATTCAGGGTGAGGGGTTCTATCCCCGCCCGCAATTCTTGCCGACAGTCCGGGACCCCTCATCCGCCCCTACGGGGCACCTTCTCCCGCAAGGGGAGAAGGGAAGGTGTGCCAAACTAAAGCGTCTGGAACATCACATAGGCGTCGACATAGCCGTGGACCGGGTGGTTGAAGGCGCCGGGTAGGGTGCCGACGATGTCGAAGCCGAGTTTTTGCCAGAGGGCGACCGCGCCGCTATTGGTCGAGACCACATGGTTGAACTGCATGGCGCGGAAACCCCGCTGGCGGGCCCGGTCCAGTGAGTGAGTGCACATGGCGCTGGCTATGCCTTTGCCGCGCGCCGCTTCAGCGGTGATGTAGCCGCAATTGGCGACATGTGCACCGCCGCCATGGCGATTGAGCATGATGTAATAGGTGCCGAGGACAGTGCCGTCGATTTCGGCAACGAAGACTTCGTGCGCAGCCATCATCCAGAAGGCCTTTATGGCCTCGTCGTCGAGGTCGCGGTCAACCGCATAGGTTTCACCAGCGGCGAAAACCGGCTTGAGCATGGCGAGCAGCGCTGGCCAGTCGGCTTCAGCGGCGGGGCGGATCGTTATAGCGGTCATCTTCATCGATCGGTGGGGTACGAACCTGTCCGGGAGGGGCCATCTCGGGTGCCTGCGGATGGTCGGCAATGCTGGGGCGGCGACCAAGCTCGAACCGCCATGCGGCAAAGGCGAATAGCACCAAGGCGACGAGGACACTGACGCTGGCTGCGATGAACGGCGCGCCCGGGAAGTAATGATCGGTGTCGCGGGCGGTATAATAGGAGAAAATCTGCGTAGCAGCGAGGGGGCCGATGATCGTGGCCAGCGAGCTGGCCGCATTGACCGCGCCCTGCAATTCGCCCTGACTGTTATCCGGCACCTGCCGGGACAGAACGCCATTGATTGCCGGGGGCGCGAGGCCGCTGACCGTGCCGACGAGAATGAACAGATAGAGGTGATAGACATCGGAGGAAAAGGCGATGCCGGCAAAAGCTGCGGAGGCGGCAAGCAGGCCGATCATGGCGACAGCCGGTTCGCCCATGCCGCGCGACATGGGGCCAGCCAGAACCGCCTGACTGATGGCAAAGCCGAGGCCGAATGCGCCGAGGGTGCGCCCGATGGTCGAGGAGGTGAAATTGAACACTTCGACGGTGAAATAGGAGAACACCGTCGGCAGTGCCTGCGCCGAAAGCTGGAAGAAGAACAATACGCCCAACAGCCAAAGTACGGACGGGTATTTCTTGAGGGCCAGCACGGCGCCGAGCGGATTGGCGCGGCGGATATCGAATTTGCGGCGCGAAGTCTTGGGCAGGCTTTCGGGCAGGACCAGCAGGCCGAACAGGAAATTGGCAAAGGCCAGGCCGGCGGCGGCAAAGAAGGGTACACGCGGGCCAAATTCGCCAAGCTCGCCGCCAATCACCGGGCCGATAATGAAGCCCAGCCCGAAAGCCGCGCCAATGAGCCCGAAGCGATGCGTGCGCTTATGCGGCGGGGTAATGTCGGCCATATAGGCCGTGGCGGTGGCCAGCGCTGCACCGGCAATGCCTGCAATGATGCGACCGATGAACAGATACCAGACGAAGGGGGCAATCGACATCATCAGGTAGTCGAAGGTCAGCCCCAGCAGCGACAGCAGCAGCACCGGGCGGCGGCCGAACCGGTCCGAGAGATTGCCCAGAATGGGGGAGAAGACGAACTGCATGAAGGCATAGGCGAAGACGAGATAGCCGCCGATGACCGCCGCATCGGCCACGCTGCCGCCGGTCAACTCTTCCAGAAGCTCCGGCAGGACGGGCACGATAATGCCGACGCCAATCATGTCGAGCAGGATCGTTACGAGAATGCAGGTGAGGGTCAGACGGGAGCGGGTCGCAGCTTGCATGCGGTTTTCAGAACCTTTTCTCTGTCCCGTTCCCAGGTCAGCCACCGCTTATACGGATCGGCAAATTGACCTAAGTCCTTGTCTTTATCGCGTTTCCAAACCGCAAAACCGTCGCCGCTCATGCTGGAAACGCTCTGGAGGCCCAAGCGCTGCAATTGACACGCACAAGCCCGGTAAATCAAGGTCACCTAATTGCTTAAGCTGGCCTTGTAATCGTAAATCCAGCCCAGTCGGCGTAGATGCGCCCGAGGCCCCTGCGCGGCCACCACCATGTCGCGGCCCATGCTGAGCGGCCATGGAAGATGGAAAATGCGGCCATTCTGAGCAGAAAGTGCCGCAACGCGCTTTACCCGATCCTGTCGGACAGACGCATATCTGGCTAACGCGGTTTCAGCGCTTTTCGTTTCCACGAGCAGAGGAGCGAGAATTGCCGCATCCTCAATGCCCATTGCTGCACCCTGCGCCTGAAACGGCACCATGGCGTGGGCCGCGTCCCCGATAAGCCCGATATTGCCGCGATGCCAGGTTGGTGTCTCTACCGTGTTCAATGCCCATGGCGTCCAGCGTTCTCCCGCCGCGGTCAGCAAAGCCTCGACCATGGGGCCGGGCCTGACAGGTCTGGGTTGGCCTTGAGGCTCCCGCGTCGCGCCCGGCATAAAGAGGGCGAGATTGACCTGTTGACGATGGGGCAGGGGGTAGCAGACGAGATGGAAACCGGCGCCAAAGAATACCGATACGCGGTCCGAGGCGATCTGGCCCGAAACAAGATCGAACGGCACCAGCGTCCGCCACGCTATACGGTGGCCGAATTGTGCGTCTGGGCCTGCGAGCAGGGTGCGGCGCGTGTGTGAATGGACACCATCGGCGCCGATAAAAGCTTCGGTCTTCAAGGTGCGTCGAAGCCCATCGGCTTCTTCCAGTTCTACGGTGACGCCGCCATCATGCGATTCCACGGCCCAGTGCCGCACGCCGAAGGCAATCTCGATATTGGCGAAGCGCCGACAGGCTTTGTAGAGCACATCGGCCAGATCGGCCCGATGCATAACGGCATAGGGCGAGCCGAACCGCTCGCGCATAATTGCGCCCAATTCCATATGTGCGGACGGGGTCTGGCTGCCTTGTGGATAGAGATCGAGCGCCTGCGGCTCCAGACTCACGCTACCCAGCGCATCGTTCAAGCCGAGCAGATCAAGGCAATAGCGGGCATTTGGGCTGATCTGTAGCCCGGCGCCGAATTCCTGCACCTGAGGGCTACGCTCGAGCATGACGACTCCGGCCCCGAACTTGGCAAGGGACAGAGCAAGCGTCATGCCGGTAATTCCGGCGCCAGCTATTATATAAGTACGGCCCGTGGCGGGCATGGCATCACTCAGGCAGCGTCAGCCTGGAAAACGGCGCTGGACGGATTGGCATGTCCGGCGCCAAGCTCGGCTTTGTAGATATAGAGCGTCGAGCAATAGGGGCACACCGCTTCGCTATCCTTGCCCATATCGATGAAAATATGGGGATGATCGAATGGGGGCAGCGCGCCAACGCACTGAAATTCCTTGGAGCCTACCTCGATCGAACGCAGACCTTGAGAATTGTGGAAATGCGGGGTCGAGCCGTGGGCCATGGTCGGAACCTGGAGAGTGATTTGAATTGGCGCGACCATAGCCAAAGCCCTTCTACAAGAAAAGGGCAAAGGCTGTGTCCGATTGTCCTTGATTTTAAGGGCGCAAATCGCAAAACCCCCAGTAGCAGAAAGCAGGACCGTGCCATGCCCCAGTTTACCAGTTCAGGTTTGTCGCTGGCCTATGAGGTTCACGGACAAGGCGCGCCGGTGCTTTGCATTCATGGCTTTGCTTCCAGTGGCAAGGTGAACTGGATCGATACCGGCTGGGTCGAAACACTGGTTGGCGCGGGTTATCAGGCCATCACGCTCGACAATCGCGGCCATGGGCAATCGGAAAAGCCGCATGACCCGGAGTTGTATTATCCAAGCCAGATGGCCGAGGATGCGGTTGCGCTGCTGGACCATCTGGGGATCGGGCGCGCAGCGCTTCTCGGTTATTCGATGGGTGCGCGCATCGCGGCCTTCATGGCCTTTGGCCACCCGGAGCGGGTTCCGGCAGTGATTTTCGGCGGCATGGGGATCAATCTCATCAACGGGCTTACCGACGGCAATGACATCATCGCCGGACTTCGTGCGCCGTCCCTGTCCGACCTGACGCATCCCACTGCGCGGCAATTCCGTATCTTTGCCGATCACACCGGCTCGGACCGGGAAGCGTTGGCGGCCTGTATGGAAACGTCGCGCCAGCCGATGGCGCGGGCCGATGTGCGGCGCATCGATGTGCCGGTTCTGGTGGCCGTGGGTGAAGTGGACGAGATGGCGGGAGCGCCCGGCGCATTGGCGGAATTGCTGCCTCAGGGTGAAGCGCTGGTCATTCCCAAGCGTGATCATATGAGAGCCACGGGCGACAAGGTGTTCAAGGCGGCGGCGCTTGAGTTTTTGGGCAGAACCTTCCCTATTGGCTCCCATTTGTGAACCAATCTGTTTCGTAGACCTTTGTTTTATGGAACGATGTGGCTTATATCGGTCTTCTTCGATGAAGCGGAGAGCATAGAATGAGTGGCGCTGCTCGGAAATCTGCCCATATCCAGTCCGTCGATCCCGTCTGGGAAGCGGTGCGTTCCGGTGCGTCCCACATTCTGGACAGCGAATCTTCGCTGGCGAATCTCGTTCTGTCCAATGTGCTCAATCACGAGACATTCGAGGAAGCGCTGGCCCATCGGCTGGCGACTCGCCTTGATCACGAGGATGTGTCGGCGGCCATGATCCGGCAGGCTTTTGCCGAAGTGCTCAAGGATAATCCCGAAATCGGGCAGGCGGCGCGCGTTGATCTCGCCGCCACCATGGAACGTGATCCGGCCTGCCATCGGGCGGTCGAGCCGCTGCTGTATTTCAAGGGCTATCAGGCCATTCAGACGCATCGCTTCGCCCATGCGCTGCACAAGGCCGGGCGGCGTGACTTTGCGCTCTATCTCCAGAGCCGGTCCAGCCAGGTGTTTCAGGTCGATATCAATCCGGCCGTGGTGATGGGCAAGGGGATCATGCTCGATCATGGCACGGGGCTGGTAATCGGTGAAACCGCGGTGATCGGTGACAATGTCTCGATGTTGCAGAATGTGACGCTGGGCGGCACCGGCAAGTCGGATGAGGATCGCCATCCCAAGATCGGCAATGGCGTGCTGATCGGGGCAGGGGCCAAGGTGCTCGGCAATATCAAGGTGGGTGATTGCAGCCGTATTGGCGCTGGTTCGGTGGTGCTCAAGGAGGTGCCGCCACGCACTACGGTTGCCGGGGTTCCGGCCAAGGTGATCGGCGAAGCAGGCTGCGCGCAACCGGCGCTGGTCATGGACCAGATGGTGTTGGTACACGACGCCAGCTAGGATTGAACGCAAGGCCGGGAACAGCGTTTTACCGGAAAATGGCTTGGTGCAGGGGTTGCCAGCGCCGGGCCAGTCACTAGATTGCGCGCTCAACCAAACCAGCAGGACATGTTCCCGTGAACCATCCCGAGATCATCAAGCTGCAGAAATTTTTGCAGCAGAAGTTCAACAACCGCAATATCGACGTTCGCCCGCGCGCCAAGCTCAACGATTCCGTTGAAGTGTTCATCGGCGATGAGTCGATCGGGCTGATCCATGTCGATGACGAGGACGGTGACAAGTCCTACATGTTCTCCATGTCGATCCTTGATATCGATCTGGAAGATCTGGACTGATCAAAAGGCAGTGCTCCGGCGCTGCCTTTGCTTATAGAGCGCCGATCTGGCCCAGCCAAAGGGCCAGTTCCTGATCGAAGCGCCGCCATGCGGGCAGAGCGCTCGCATCGAAGCTGAGTACCGCTGCCAATCCGCTTTGCAGATAAATGGTGCGCAGGCACTGGTCCGGCCGATCCGGCTGCACCGCGCGCGCGCATTTGGCAACGAAGGGCACGGGCGACAGCGGATCATACCAGACCGTTTCTCCCACATAGCCGGCCTGGGCGATGAGCGGCTTGCCGACGAGACCGGGCACGCCGCCAATCACGCCATCTTCAAACTGATGCAGATAGACCGCATCCAGCAGGGCGCTGCTGGAACGGGCGCGGCTGCGCGGCAGAAGCGTGACGTCGATAGCGAGCCTCTCCGCTTCAGGAGCGAGATCCAGCACGAATTGCAGATCGGCCTGACTGGTGAAGCCGGCTTTCATCTGTTCGCCATAGCGGAACCATGATGAGGGGATTTCGAGATCGCGGCCCGCAATGGTCTGCTCGATCACGTCGCCATCGCCCAAAGCAGGGGCGTTGCGCGCCACACTCTGGCTGGTGCGGTCGATCACATAGGCCAGCCCCACAGCCATGAGCAGGACCAAAACGGCTATGCCAGCGAGGTTATAGGCGAGGGAGCCGCGCGTTTCCGCCGGGCCATTTGTGGATATCGGGGCCAGCATTAACCAGTTTCCCCACCTGAAGGTGACAGCGCATAGGGCAATCAATATGCTTAATAAAGGGTAAATTTGGGTAACAGGGTGCAAGCATGGCCAGAGAACTGGTGCTCGCAGTGTTCATTATGGGCGTGGGGCTGTGTGTCGCGGGCATGGCGACGCATCTCTACCAATGGCTATCGCGGCAGCAGGCCATGTTGCGCATGGACGGCAATTCGCATCTGGCAGCGCTCGGCAATCTGGTCATGAGCTTTGTCTGCGGGCCCTATATCATGCTGCAACTCGGCTGGCGGCAGGAGCCAGGTGGTGCGATCTCCGTGGCCTCGGTACTGATTTCCGCGCTGGTCGCCTTTGGCTGGGCCTTTGTCACCGGGCTCCTGTTCATGAGCGCCTATGTGATGCTGCGCTTCTAGGTTCTGTACTCATAAACGGGATTCCGTTTGAGCTCGTTTCGTGATTCAAGTCCCTTGAGGAGGCACTTGAATGGCACGTTTCGACCTTACGGATAGGGAATGGGCACTGATTGCACCGCTTCTTCCCGACAAGCCTCGCGGTGTTGCGCGAACGGATGACCGACGTGTCCTGAACGGGATATTCTACATCCTGCGGACCGGATCGCTCTGGCGCGACCTTCCCGAGCGCTACGGCCCATACACGACCGTTTACAATCGCTACAACCGATGGGCCAAGGCGGGCGTTTGGCTTCGGGTTTTCGAGGCCTTGGCGGCCGCTTCGTCTCAGTCGATGCAGTTGATCGACAGCTCCATCATCCGAGCTCACCAGCATGCCGCCGGCGGTAAAAAGGGGGTCCGGATCACGCCATTGGCCGTTCTCGTGGAGGATTGACCAGCAAGATCCATGTCGTGGTCGACCAGAGCGGCCTGCCGGTTTGCCTCGCTCTTACGGCGGGGCAGGCTTCCGACAAGGCTGCGGCGCCCGCCCTGCTTGAACAACTCCCCGCCACCGCCATTGTCGTTGCCGATCGCGGCTATGACTGGCAGCACCTCATCGATCTGGTGGGCCGACGAGGCGGACAAGCCCACATCCCAACCCAACGCGACCGCAAGGTCCAGCGATCGGTCGACCCGGCCATCTATCGCCAGCGTAACCTCGTCGAGCGCTTCTTCTGCAAACTCAAACACTTCCGCCGCATTGCAACCCGATACGACAAGCTCGCCAGAAACTTCCTCGCAGCCGTCGCACTCGCTTCAGCAAGACTGTGGATGCGTAATTATGAGTCCACTACCTAGAGCCTTTCAGAAAACAGCAAGGCCAGCGTCGCTTGCGCGAGGCTGGCCTTGCTCTTCAGACCCCTATCAGGGTTAGGCTTTGGGCGGGGTCCGGAAACTCAGTTCGCAGCCACGATGGTGACGCGGTCATCGATCATGTCCACCCACTGGCCTGCATGGGCCTGCGACTGGCGCTTGACGTATTTGTAAGGTGTCTCGCTCCACAGACGGATAGAGCCTTCCTGATTGTCGAGCACGAGGTCGCCGCGATCGGTGCGTGTGATCAGCACTGCGTGGCCATTGCCATTGGCTTCCTTGACCACGGCGATCATCAGGGTTGACGGGTGCCAGCCGGCGGCGATGAGGTCGCGGCGCTTGATCAGGGCGAAATCTTCGCAATCGCCATAGCCATTTGGGTAGGTCCAGAATTCCTCGACCTGGTAGAGATCCATGTCGGTGACCGGCACAATGTTCTGATTATAATAGGTATTTATGGCCGTGAGCTGCTGCCAGTTGGCGTCGGTCAGGACCGTGGCGGGCTCGACGCGGTCATAGGCGCGACATTCGGCGGGGCGGGTCTTGCAGAATTCGAGATGGCCAACCGGAATGGAGGTCGTGCCCGAGGCTGTCTGGATGAAAGCGACATTGGTGAAATCGACAGCCGAGGCCGGATTTGCCAGTGCGATCAAAGCTGTAATCAGCCCTGCCAGCAATCCATTCTTGTTCAAAGCCATGATGTAGTCTCCCTGATGGAGACCACTCTAGGCAGGCCGGCTTAGGCCGATCCGAAAACTACAACGCAGTTTTTATGCGTTTTTTATCGACCTGCGCAGCTTTGGCTTAACCATAGCGTCTGGGGCGAATTCGCTAGCAGACTGTTGACGTTTCAGTTCACGCGCAGGTTCTGCTGCACAACATTGAGCATTTCCTGAGCCGAAGCGAACTCGACGGCGACGCCGTTCTGGAAATGGCGGATGACGCGTGCGCGCATGCGGCCGAGTGTGATCGGCGTGCCCATGGCCGGGCGCACCTCAAGCTCAATGGCAGCGCCGGACAGCGAGATGTCGATAATCTTGCAATTGTAGCGGCGGCCATCGTCGAGAACGACGGTGGAGTGACGAATGTCGGGAACGACGCGCTCGTGACGCCGGTCTTCGGGCAGGTTGAGCAATTCCTTATTGGCCAGCCAGGTGAGCTGGGCCGCCATCTTGTCCCGCTTGCGCGGCGAGGCTGCAATGTCCATGACGAAACCGCCATCGACCTGATGCAGGATGGTGCCTTCGATGCGGCCAATGTGATCGAGATAGGCAATGATGCGTTCGCCGACGATACCAGCGACCGGCGCAATCACCACGGCATCGCCGGGCGACATGGACAGAACCTGGCAGGGAAATTCACGGCGATCAGCCAGCATGTAGCGGCCCAGTACCGATACCGAGACGCGCTGAAACCGATCATTCGGCGCCGCAATATTGCGGTCCGAGACAGTCTGCGGCGCGGAAAAATCGTCACTGAGCATAGGCCAACCTGTTCCACGCATAGGGAATCCACAGGAAGGTTAGCCTGTCTTGGTTAACGCTTGGTGAGACATGGCAGCACGATTAGGTGCAAAGGCCGCCAATCTTCAGTTTCGGCCACCATCGATCACGGCGAGATGGGCATAGCGGCGCGCGCTGCGGCCATAAATGGTCGTTGGCAGCGCTGCGGGCGAGCCAGCGGTGAAGGGCACATCATTGACCACGCTCGACATGACTTCGCGCGGTGCGTCGCCCGCTGCGATTTCATCCGGCCAGATCAGGCGCAGGCCGGTGATCCGCTGTTCGAGCACGGGCTGCACGCCCAGCCAATAGGGCTCTTCCAGCGCCGTCATGGCGCCCAGAATGCGGGTGTGGGTGGAGCCGTTGTGACGCAGCGGCATCAGGATGGCCTCGAAATTCACCTTGGTTTGCAGGGCAGTGGAGCCCTGAAAGGTGATGAGCGCCACGGCATGATCTTCGGTGACGGCGCGGAGCAGCGTTTCCATGGCGTCGCCGTCGCGGTCATGCCAGAGCGCAGAGAAGGAGCGCCCCTTGAGTTCGCGGCAATAGGAGGTGCACAGATGCGAGCCAGCAAGGCGGAAGGAGAATTTCTCGTTTTCGCCCAGCTCCAGAATGAATGTATTGGCGAGAGATTCGCGGATGCGGGTCGGGTCGATATCACGGCGATCGGGCGCGCTACGCGAACCGCGAATCGTGTTCCAATAGGTATAGAGCGAGGTAGTGCTCGGCATCTGCATGGTCGTGAACCCGGTCTGGAGGCATCGGATGGGTCTCAACGTCCATCCGCAACGTCCGGACAATCGCAAAATGCAGCGCCAAATGCCTGCTTAAAGAAGTTTTAAGGTTAACGTCTGTGGCCAAATGTGGAAAAGACAGTTTAACGCCAAGTGGCATCGGGCTTTCAGGACATTTTCATGAGTGAGCAAGGTCAAATGCCCGGTGCGCCGGGGTCTGAAGCGCGTGAGCCGGTGTTTCTGCTGCCTGGCGCGGTGACGGCGCTGGCCGGATTGCTGGTGGCCATTCACCTTGCGTCAACCTTCGTTCTTAACGAGGAGGGGCAGATCGGGCTGTTGTTCTGGTTTGCATTCCAGCCCTATCGCATTGTGCTGATGGCGCAGGATATCAGCTTCGGTATTCCGCTCCTGTGGTCGCCCTTTACCCATGCGCTGTTGCATGCCGGCTGGGAGCATCTGATCTTCAACACGGCCTGGCTCGCCATTTTTGCGACGCCGGTGGTGCGCCGCTATGGGGCGGGGCCGATGCTGGCCCTGTTCTTTATTTCTGCAGCAGCCGGGGCGGCATTCTTTGCGGCAACGACGCTTTACGATGGCGTCTATCTGCTGGGCGCCTCGGGCGGGGTGGCTGGCCTCACCGGCGCGGCGATCCGCTTCATGTTCCAGCCGGTGCTGGTGGGGCGGCATCCGGAGACGGGTGAGCCGGTCATGCTCGGGCGAAGGCTGGCAAGCATCCCTCAGGTGTTCATTGATCCGCGCAGCCGCTATTTCGCCTTGATCTGGCTGGTGCTGAACGCCGTCGTGCCGCTCGTGCCCCTGCTCACCGGCCAATCGCTGGGCATCGCCTGGCAGGCCCATCTCGGCGGGTTCTTTGCAGGGCTGCTGCTGGTGGGATTGTTTGAGCGGAAGGCTTAGGGGCGGAAAGGAGACTGACGGCTTTCAAGAATTTGAGCCTCGGTTTCGGGCATATCAGGCGTTTAGGAATAGCCGCATCGTCCGTGCCATCTCACCAGCTATTTCGATCCGCCGTATCCATTCTAGTGCGACATTGTCGTAGCTATCCGTATGAGAGCCGTACTCGTCAATTGTGCGATATGAAAGTCCATGCGCCTCTGTGTAGCCAACGCGATAGCCGAGGCGTTCAACCAGCAGCGGCCATTCAACATCATTGGCGATGCTGTCCACCTGACTTTTAGCGGTAAGGTCAATCGCAACAGATCGATCCATTCTCCGGATCGCAAATAGCAGATCAGCGCGCCTCCCCGACATCAGTTCATAGGCTTGATTGACTGGAATTTCGGTTTCACGCAGCCTCCGTGGGATGCGTTGCATAGCCTCATCAGTGCGACCAATAATCAAGAACTGCGCTGACGGATCACGTGTCAGGCACGCCCGCATTTCATCCGCGTTTATCTCAATCCAGCGAAGGATGTGATCGATATCGGAGTAGAGTATGCGCGGCATTTCAGCGTTGAGAGCAAGACGCACTGCATCGCGTCTGGCACGCCCTATGATGGCCTCACCTACGGGGTGATAAGCAACTAGGGCGCCAAGATCACCCTCGAGGATTCTTGCAATTTCGGGATCAGTTGCCTCAGTTAAACTAACTGCAATGCGGGAAAAGTGCTTTCGAAGTTCTGGTGCCGCTCTCAGAAGCGGCAAGGACAGCTTCCCCTCTTTATCGTGCAATACCGTAGCCAAAACGATGCCGTCGGACATTGTGCCTCCTCTCGCCTCTAGCGGCGAATAGTAGGAGAGAAGATCAACACTTCAAGTGGACGGAATGGTTTCGTTGGCCGACAAGCAGTTTCTGGGCGTTTGCAACGTCTGCTTGTGAACAGAACCGAGAGAAGAAGCATAGGTCCTCGCACTATGCCTACGCTTTGACCTGATGGCCTCCGTCATGAAATGCGCCTTGTTGCTCGTGTGTTGGTGCATCGCCCCTTGTGGGGCAGTGTTTATCTCGAACTTTCGGCTCTTTCTCTCCCTCCCCCTTGAGGGGAGGGCCGGGGTGGGGGTGCTGCGGTTCCAACAAACGACCGCGTCTGCGGATAGTTCAGCACCCCCACCCTCAATCCCTCCCCTCAAGGGGGAGGGAGG